>Ga0134095_1000037_pt1 | contig 157696 bp, 134 predicted proteins | sample 6_2taG_FD_94449 | JGI IMG/M metagenome (GOLD analysis project Ga0134095, IMG submission 94449) | Switchgrass degrading microbial communities from high solid loading bioreactors in New Hampshire, USA - 6_20_20_110_A2 metaG | ecosystem: Engineered > Bioreactor > Semi-continuous > Anaerobic >... | reverse complement strand
CTGCGGCCTTCGAGGGGCGCCGCGCGCAGGTCGAGGACGGAACGCCGGGCTTCTTCCAGGCTGGCGCGCGCCAGGGCAAGCGCCTGCTGGATGGCCTGACGCGTGCCTTCGAGCTGCCCGGACTCGAGCAGCACATCGGCGGTCTCTAACTGCAGGGCGATGCCGGCCAGGCCCTGCGCGAGGGTGTCGTGGATTTCACGTGCCAGGCGGTTGCGCTCCTGCAGGGCGCCCATTTCCGTACTCTGGCGGAACAGGCGCGCCCGCTCCACGGCGATGCCCAGCAGGTCGCCCAGGGTGTAGAGCAGGCGCAGATCCTCAGGGGAGAGCTCGCGCCAGTCGCCGCTGGCCAGGTTGAGCACGCCGAGCTTCTTACCGTGGGCGTAGAGCGGGATGCTGGCGTGGTAGCGCAGCCCGCCGGTGCCGTCGACGAGGGCTTTCAGGCGGGTGCAGGTGAGCACATTGACATTAGCCGCCCCGTTCAGGTCGCCTGCGCGGAAAGTATCCAGGCAGTAACAGCGGCCTTCCATGCGTTTTGGATTGTTAGCAAGTCCGGGCGGCAGGTTCTGCGCGGCAGCCAGATACGGTTCGCCGCTGGTCTCGTCCAGCAGCCAGACCCAGCCGGTGTTGAGGTCGAGCAGCCCGGCGGCCAGCGCCAGAGCGGACTGCAGCGCCTGGTCCAGGTCGACCGAACGGTTGAGCGCCTGGGCGATGGTGTTCAGTATGGATAGTTCGCGGTTGCGTTTCCGGAGCTGTTCAGTGTCGGTCCGCGCGCTGTTGAGATTTCCCATTTATCTCCCTCTGGGCCGATTATAACCGCCTGTTTTCTGAGCGGTAAAGTCTGCTTTTAAAAGAAGTGGAGACCGCCTGGCAGCTGGCGGTCTCTTTGGCTGAGCTGGTCTGGGGTCTGGAGACGGTGATAACCCGCGCGGCAGCACGGGTCCTTCCGCCTGCAGGCGAAGCGGCCTGGGGGCGCTGGGCAGCCTTCGACCGGGCATGCGAAGCCTGCTGCTCTGACTATTAAGCTTGCCTATCTGCGTGCGCGCCGTCGACAGCTCACGCCGGCATGGCGGCCGTTTTTGCGGCACTGAGGGTTTCAGACGTGAAGCCGGCGATTTTATCCATGGCGCCCTGGAACTGCTTCATCGTGCTGAGCAGCGCCGGTATGCGGTTGAACTCCCGGGGCGTCAGTCCGTCAGGTTCGTACCCGGCGTTGAAATAGGGCACTTTGCGCAGGCGGGCCATGACATCCGCCGGGACCTCACTGCGGATGCGCGGCTCGAACTTCAGATCAGGGACCCGGGTAAACAGGTCGGTTAAAAAGGGCGGCGGCAGGGTGAAGATCACCTGCCCTCCGGCCGTCTCCTCGACATGCCAGCAGCGCATCTCTCCTCCCACCTGCGGGCCGAGGCGCAGGGAGCAGATCAGCAGCTTGCTGGGATACGCCCGCTGCCTGAAAATGCGGTAGGCGTTCTTGAAGACAGCCACGCCGGCCCAGCGGATATCCTCCGGGCTCAATTCCACCCCCGCCTCCCGCGCCTGCTCGATGAACGCCGCCTCGCTCTCCCAGCGCGAGCTCATGTAAGTGATCACCGACCGCCAGCCGGTCAGGTCCGTGCACCGCACGCGCGCTTCCAGCAGGCCGGCCTGCACGGCCTCCGCCACAGCGATAAACTGGGGGACGGTGTAGCCGGACGTGCAGTTCGTGGAGACGCCCCGGGCGGTCAGCTCACGGATGACCTGCACGCCTTCATACGTGCCGGGGATCTTGATGGCGATATTCGGCCCCAGGCTGCTCAATTCCAGGGCCTGGCCCAGCATGCGTTCCTCAGAATAGCAGTCGTAGGGGTTGACCTGTGCCGACAGGTGACCGTATCTGAAATCGGTGCGCTCGTAAACGGGGAGAAATTCGCGTGCGCCCAGACGCACAATTTCCTTGTACAGCTCCCAGGCCACCTGTCTGGCATCCAGATCGGGGTGGCTGCGGGCGAATGCTTCGACCCAGGCTGTCCAGCGTGCCGGGTCCGCCTGGATGGCCTGGTAGGAAAGGGGCGGGTTGGTGGTCACGCCGGTGAACAGGGTGGCCGCACTGTTGGATGGATCATACAGGCGGCGCAGCTGCGCCGCCAGGGTCTGCTGCTGCCCAGCGGGGGCGCCGGCGATCAGGCTTTCGCTCCAGTGTGAATAGACCAGCGGGGATGAATCCCACCAGACCTCCAGACCGGGCGCCGTCTGCAGGAGACGGTCGATAATCGTTTCATGTTCATATACGGGAGACATGGGGACCTGCCTTTCAACCAGGATGGTTCAAACCCTGACCATTACGCTCTTCAGGAACGGCGGTGAAGGTAATGGTGAAAGGCCATGAAGGGCCTGCCAGGGAACAGAGGGCTGTGCTGCAGGCGCGTTGGGGAGCGATGTCTTATAGACGTATATACATCTTAGCAGAATCGGGGGGAAAGTCAAGCGAGCAAATCAGGCGATTACTTATTGACAGCGAGCCATTTTTCATATAAGATTTAGAGGTCTACACAACGCGGAAAAGAGGTATATACGACTGGCAGGGACGACGCCTTTATCGATTCTCTTGTGGTGAATACGGTGCGACATGGGTGTTTTGAGCAAAGCAGACGGAATCCCACTCTACGTTCAGATCCGCAAAGCAATCCAGGACGATATTCTGAATAAGGTTCTGCTGCCGGGGCAGAAGCTGCCCTCAGAAGATGAACTCGCAGCCAGATTTGGGGTCAGCCGCATGACCGTCCGCCAGGGAATTTCCGATCTCATCGACGAAGGCCTGCTCTACCGCCGGCATGGGGTGGGGACTTTTGTCGCCCAGCCGCACGTCGAGCGGGATCACACGCACCTGACCAATTTCATCGAGATGGCGAGAAAAGAGGGGATCGACTTAAAGGTCCGCCTGCTGGCTGCGGAAGTTATCCCTGCCAAACTTAAGGTGGCCCGTTCGCTTTCTCTTGAGGAGGGGGATCTGGTCATCCGGGTCTACACCCTGCGGTATACCAGTGAACTGCCCATTACGCTCCACGATGCATATGTACCCTATAAGCTGTTCCCCCAGCTGCTGCAGGAAAACCTGGAAACGAACCATCTGTGGGATATCTTTGAATCCTACGGGTTCCGGGTAAAGCGCGCCGTCCAGAGCATCGAAGCCCGCGAAGCAGGCGACGAGATCGCCAGGCTGCTCGAGGTCGAGGACGGCGTTCCGATTCTTTACAAAGAGCGCACCGTCCTGCTCGATGACGGTACGCCCGTCGAGTTTACTTACTGTTACAACCGTGGGGACAGGTACCGGCTGACCGTAGTACTCGACCGCTAAATTCATATTCCTCATCTTCATCATTATCCATTCTCATCGCTGCTTTATCGTCAGGCTGAAAAAAGAATAGCGTTTCGACCGGTTTGATCACAGGGACTCGCCAGCGCGTGTGTGTCCCTTAAGGGTTCTGCGCGCCGCCATAAGCCGCTGTGCGGCGCGGGGAGGAACGGCTGCCCGTGATTGTGGAGTCATCCAGATTGACGCTGAAGGCCAGTTATACGCGCGCGCCTCCCGCCCGGACCTGATCAGGATCAGGCTGTATGCTATGGGAGAGCTCCTGCCCGGAGCAGACGATGCGCCGGTTATGCAGGAAGATCCCTTCTCACCGGACCGGTAGAAGGTCTCCTGATAACAGGCCCTCTGCAGATTTTTTATTCATTTCCTGAAGGGAAGCGCCATGAAAAAAGACACAGAATTTGTCGTACGGGTGATTGCTGATACGGTTCTCGAGAACGAGGCTTACTTCAGCGAGTTGGACGGCGTTGTCGGTGATGGCGATTTCGGTTACTCCATTGCCCGCGGCTTTGAAAAGGTCCTGAGTGAATGGGACAACATGGACCACAGCCTGCCGGGCAACTTTCTTAAAAAGGTTTCCTCGACGATTGTCAGTGCCGTGGGAGGTGTTTCTGGCACTATCTGGGGGACGGCTTTCCTGCGAGCCGGCATGACGCTGGGGACAAAGGAGGAAGTTACCCGCTCCGATGTGATTGCCATGTTCCGCTCGGCCATTGAAGGCATCAAAAAGCGGGGCAACTGCGATCTGGGCGACAAGACCTATCTGGAGTCTCTGGTGCCAGCGGTGGATGCCCTCGAAAAGGCATTCAACGAGGGGAAAGATACCCAGACTGCCCTGGAAGAAGCTGCTGTGGTCGCCCGGGAATGCGCCGAGGCCACCCGCTCGATGATCGCCAAGAAGGGACGAGCGGCTTACACAGGCGAACGCAGTATTGGAACGTTGGACGCCGGCGCCGTTGCTGTGGCCGTTATTCTCGAGGCCGTCAGCAAGGCCTGGAAGGAATAACCTTTTCGCTTGAGATTTGAAAGGAGCAGGAAATGAAGAAGTTTGTGAACGACCCCAAGGACTTTGTCCCCGAGATGCTGAAGGGCATCGCCCTGGCCAACCCGACGACTCTGAAATATATTCCCGATTACAATCTGATCATGCGCACCGACATCCCCCGAGACGACAAGGTCTCGATTATGCAGGGGTCGGGATCGGGGCATGAGCCGGCGCATGTGATGATCGTGGGTAAAGGCATGCTCGATGCAGCCTGCCCGGGCAATGTGTTCGCTGCGCCGCCGGCCGACTTCGTTTACCAGACCACCAAGCTGGTTGCGGGTCCAAAGGGTGTGCTGCACCTGCTGAACAACTACACCGGCGACACGATGTCCTTCGAAATGGGTCGCGAGATGGCTGAGGCGGACGGAATCGAAGTGCGCACCGTCGTGATCAACGATGATGTGGCTGTGAAAGATTCCCTGTATACGGTAGGCCGCCGCGGTGTGGCCGGCAACTTCTTCGTGATCAAGGCCGTCGGCGCCGCCTCCGAAAGAGGCGCAAGCCTGGAAGAGCTGGAAGCGCTGGGCAACCGGGTTGTCTCGGTGACCCGCACCATGGGTATGGCCCTGACAGGCTGCACGCCTCCGGGCAAGGGCTCCCCAATCTTCACCCTGGCGGAAGATGAGATGGAAATGGGCATCGGCATCCACGGTGAACCGGGACGCAAGCGTGTGAAACTGGCGCCCGCCAACCAGATTGTCGACGAGCTGTTCGAAGCCGTGCGCAGCGACCTTCCGTATGAGGCTGGCGACGAAGTTGCGCTGATGATCAACGGCATGGGCGGCACGCCAATTTCCGAGCTGTACCTGCTCTACGGGCATGCTCACGAGCTGGTCGAGAAATGCGGGATGAAGGTGAAGCGCAGCTATGTCGGCGAGTACTGCACTTCGCTGGAAATGGCCGGCTTCTCCCTGACCCTGGTTAAGCTGGATCCCGAACTGGAAGATCTGCTGGCTGCCCCGGCCGAAGTGGCCATCCGCATTTTCTAACCTCGCTGGATAACCAACCGGGTGCGCGGGACCTCCGCGCACCCACCCCGCCGGCCGGAGTGGCAGCTATCTTAGCTGCCTGTTTGCTGCCGAACTTGGGTTAGCGCATGTTTTCTGGCCGGAGTAGCATTCTATCGCGGCAGGTATCCATTTCTGAGGATTTGACACCACTGGAGGTGGGGAATGTCCATCGTCAACGCGCGCGAAATCATGGTTGAGGCAGCCCGCGAGAAATATGCCATCGGCGCCTTCAATATCACCAGTCTGGTCCAGATGGAAGCCGTGGTGGAGGCGGCTGTTGAAAAACGTGCGCCGGTCATCATCCAGACTTCCGTCAAGCCTTCAAAATTCCTGGGCCGGGATGTTCTGGTAGCCATCTACCGGACGCTGGCAGAATCGGCGCCTGTCCCGGTCTGCCTGCACCTGGATCACTGCACGGACGTCGAGTACTGCATGAAATGCGCCGACTCCGGATACACCAATATCATGATCGACGCCTCGAAACTGCCATTTGAGGACAATATTAGCGAGACAAAAAAGGTCGTCGATTACTGCCACTCGGCGGGCAATATCTCCGTGGAAGGCGAACTGGGGACCGTGGGCGGCGTGGAGGATCAGATCATCGTCGCTGAAGATGAAGCGGCCCTGGCGAACCCGGTTCAGGCGGTTGAGTTTGTCGAGCGAACCGGCGTGGATATCTTTGCACCGGCTATCGGTACCGCCCACGGGGTGTATAAGACGAAGAACCCCAAGATCGATTTTGAGCGCCTGGGGAAGATCAACCAGATGTTGAACGGGAACGGCGTCAAAACTCCGCTGGTGGTCCACGGGGGCACCGGGCTGCCCGAAGAATATATCCAGAAGCTGCTGGAAATGGGCGGCGCCAAGTTCAACGTCTCGACAGAATTGAAGCACACTTTGATCGACACCACCTATGAATATATTTCAAATCGCCGGGATGAGTACGACCCGGGGAAAATTGATGCAGTGGTCAAAGATGCAACCCGCGCCGTGGTAGGGCGCTGGATCGATCTGCTCGGCAGCGCCGGAAAAGCCTGATCCAGGAGAGAAGTCATGTCTAAAATCAAAGCCGTATTCTTTGACCAGGATGGGGTGATTATCGACACTGAGCGCGATGGCCATCGCGTGGCGTTCAACGATACCTTTCGGAAGATGGGTTTTGACGTCGAGTGGGATGAAGACTACTATCACGAGCTGCTGCAGATCGGGGGCGGCAAAGAGCGGATGAAGCACCACCTGCACACGCGCGGTTTCGGCCGGGAGATTAAGCCCGAGGAAGAAGACGAGCTCATCCGTGAGATGCACCGCATAAAGACCAGCCGCTTTATCGAGCTGATCGAAAGCGGCACGCTGCCGCTCCGCCCTGGGGTTCTCCGCATCATGAAGGAAATCATGGATGCGGGGCTTATTTTAGGGATCTGCACCACATCGAATGAGCGCGCCGCGCATGCGATCGCTTACGGCATGTTGAAGGATATCCGCTTCGATTTTGTGCTGGCCGGCGATGTGGTCAGCAAGAAAAAGCCCGACCCCGAAATTTACAACCTGGCGCTCTCAAAGACGGGGCTGCAGCCCGATGAATGCCTGGTAATCGAAGATTCGCGCAACGGCGTGCTGGCTGCCAAAGCCGCCGGGATGCACGTGGTGGCGACCACCAACCACTACACCGAAAGGGAGGACCTGAGCGGCGCCGACCTGATCGTCACCTGCCTGGGCGACCCGCATGGCGAAAAGGGGGTGCTCACCAGAGGTGAAATCAGTGGATATGACGGCGTGCTCTACCTGCACCAGCTGCTGGATTATTTTGAGCAGAAAGGGGACTGACGCAAAATTGGATTCGATCAGGCCGCAGCCCGGCCCGGTTTAGAGCAGTGCAGCGCTGTGAGGATACCGGGCTGCGGGGTTAAGAATAACATGTGCGGAGGCCGGCAGATCAACTGCCGGCCTCCGTGCTGTGCTATCCTCCGGGTTTACTCTTCGCGGGCATTGATAAACGCGATCAAATCCAGAATCTCCTGTTCTTTCAATTCAAGCTGAGGCATTGCAGCATTTTCACGCACCGCAGATGGATCCTTGAGCCAGGAATGCAGGAACTCTTCACTGTTGGAATAATTACTTAAGCCTGGTCCGATGTTGACGTTCCACTCGTTGGATTCTGCACGGTTGTGGGAATGACACATCACACAGCCTTTGGCGAGGAACAGGCGCCGGCCGGTTTCCACGGATGATACCTCCACCGGTGATGCCTCTGCCCGTGCGGGCGATCCCAGCACAGCAACCAGCGCAGCGGCGGCAAAGGCCAGTCCGAGCGCGCCAGAGCCGAGAGCAAGGCGCGTTTTACCGCTGCGCAGCAGCAGGAGGCCGGCCGCCAGCCCGGTCAAAGCCAGCAGGCCCCAGGCGAGAGGGGCGGGTCCCGCTGCAGAGAGCCCGGCTCCTTCTGCAGAAGCGTTCGCAGTAGCGACCTGCAGCGCAGGCATGCGCTGTACACCGCTGTAGGCTTCGATCGACCACTCCCAGGTTCCCTCGCTGGGGAAATTCAGCACGGCCTGATAGTGACCGGCTTTATCCGGATCGGGACCTGCTGTGAGCGTGATACGCTCGCCTGTAGCGGGGTTGCTGAGGCGTACAATGGGCTGCAGCCCGTCCATCGGATGGAAACCATGCTGGCGGACCATGAAACCGATCTCCAGCGGCTGGCCTGCAGTTGGGTTCTCTGGCAGGCTGTCGAGGGTGATCACTGCCCAGCCGCCGGCTGCAGCGGGAACCACCGCCAGCAGCGCCAGGAGCAGCATAATCACCAGGGTCAGGGAGAAACGTGAGCGCATGAAACTACCTCCTTGATCAATTCTGGACTCATCTACTCCTGTATACACCGCCGGCCTGCAGGCGGTTCCCGTTTAGCGGGCATCTTCCAGCGAATGGGCTGTCTGCAGCGCTTCTTCGAGTGTCAGGTGGGTTTCCAGCCGGTAGGTAATCTCTCCTTCGCTCCAGATGAGCGTATGCCCATCGAGGATGCGGCGCATCTCCAGGTCACCGGTCTTGAGCTCCAGCAGGTAAGGTCCGGTTGTCCAGACGGCGGGGCTGCCATTGACCTCTGTCATTTCAAGAGGATGCTCACCCATCTGCTGGGCGTACCACTTATTCACCGGGGTCGCGTCTGGCCCGAAGGACTGCAGGCTCATCAACACCTGTCCCGGGTCTTCGGGATCGGTCCAGACCAGGAAGAGAAGATCGCCGCCGTAATCCTGCAGGAACACGTAGTCGGGCGGGCCCAGGTCAGGCGGATAAGACGGCAGGCGGACGGGCAGGGTGCTCTGTGCGATGGCCTCCTCCAGGGTGGTTTCGCCGGCCAGGTTCAGCAGAGAAGAGATCGGGGTAGGCTGGGGTTGGGGGGTCGGGGCGGACGCGGTTGGGGTCGGGGTGGGTTCGACCAGGAAAATCCGCACGACACCGACCTGGATGAACTCCAGCACAGCCGCGCGCACACCGGGGATGGCAAAGAGGGCTGCTGCGGCAAGCAGGAACAGGGCCAGCAACCAGGCCGGGCGCAGAGCGGCGCGGTGAGCCGGCCGGGCAGGCAGGCGCTCCAGCTGCCGGCGGACGTTTCCGGCGATATCCGGCGTGGGCGGGTAAGGGAAGGCAGGTGCAGCCTGCTGCAGGCGCAGTTCGAGCCAGTTTTCGGAGGCTGAGCCGGGGGTGAGCGGGTTACTGTTCATGTTTCTATTCCTTCTCTTATGCCGGGGAAATCGCGCTCGATCACGGTCCGTAGGCGGCCATTGGCGCGGTGCAGGCGCGATTTAACGGTCCCCGGAGCCACTCCCATCACCTGGGCGGTTTCCTCAACAGAGAATTCCAGAAAAAAGCGCAGATACAAGACCTGCTGGTCGGTCTGGTCCAGGCGGCGGATGGCGGCCCAGAGCTGCTGCGCTTCGCTGTGCTGCAGGCTGTGCTCCTCGGCGCTGTGGTCGTGTGCAGCGGGCGATGTGTCATAGAAGCGGCGCAGCATTGCCCAGTAGCGGCCGAGCGAGCGGCGGCGGTTGCGCGCCAGGTTCGCGGCGATGCTGAGCAGCCAGGGGCGCAGCGGCCTGGCGGAGTCGAATTTATGAAGGTGGCGGTAGGCGCGCAGAAAGGTCTCCTGAGCGGTGTCTTCCGCCTCGGCGCTGTCGCCGAGCAGTAGATAAGCAAAGCGGAAGACCGGCTCCTGGTGAGCACGCACCAGGTTTTCCCAGGCCAGCTGGTCACCGGACCGGGCCTGTTCGATCAGGGCCGTCTCTGTCGCTGCCGCGTCCTCTGAGCGCTCCATGTATCCAATAATACACCGCAGGCGGGTTGGGCGTTCCCTTAAAACGCCTGCAGACACAATTTCACCGTTAAGGAGTTGGGTTAGAATATCGATAAGCTGACCTGAACGGGAGATCCTGCATGATCACTGCCCAAAAACCTGCCTTCATTATTAACAGCGTCGCCCCGGTGCGCATCTGCGATAACGGCGGATGGACGGACACCTGGTTCGCCGGACATGGAGCGGTGTTCAACATCGGCGTGTACCCCTATGCGGAGGTGCAGGTGTCTGTGTTCCGTAATCACGAGCGGGAGAGGCGCATTGTGATCAACGCCGAGAATTACGGAGAGCGCTACCAACTCGACCCACAGCCAGCCGCCGTGAACCGCTGGATCCGGCACCCACTTTTGGAAGCGGCGATCGAGTATATGCGCGTTCCCGAGGATCTGGCCTTCGAGGTCAGCATTTACAGTGAGGCGCCCAGCGGTGCATCGACGGGCACCTCGGCTGCCGTAACGGTGGCGCTGATCGGTGCCCTGGACATGCTCACCCCCGGCCGGCTGACACCGCACGAAGTCGCACTGGCGGCGCAGCGCGTGGAAACCGAGCTGCTCGGGCAGCAGTGCGGCATTCAGGACCAGCTGTGCTCGGCTTACGGCGGGATCAATTACATCGAAATGTTCCGCTACCCGCACGCCAGCGTCTCACAGATCCAGGTGCCCAACCCCATCTGGTGGGAACTGGAGCGGCGCCTGGTGCTGATTTATCTGGGCAAAGGGCATCACTCCTCGCAGGTGCACGAGATGGTCATTCGGTCGCTGGAGAACGCCGGGCCCGACTGCCCGCAGCTTGAAGACCTGCGCCGCACAGCGGCGCGATCGCGCGACGCCGTCTATGGCGGTGATTTTGCCGGCCTGGGCCGGGCGATGATCGACAATACCGAGGCCCAGATGCGGCTGCACCCGAAGCTGGTCAGCGAGGACGCGCAGAAGGTGATCGAGATCGCGCGCCAGCACGGCGCGCTGGGCTGGAAGGTCAACGGCGCCGGTGGGGAAGGGGGCTCGATCACCATCCTGTGCGGCGATAATTCTTCCGCCAAACGGCGTATGATCGCCGAGATCGAGCAGGAGAACCCCCTGTTCAAGAACATACCCATTTATCTCAGCCGCTACGGGCTGCGGGTCTGGAAGCACCAGCCGGAGTGTTGAGCCAGCCGGACCCGCAGGGCGGCGAATATAGATACTGCTGTTGAGAGGGGAGATATGGAGCACGATTCACGTCCGGTCATCGAGATTTACGGGAGCATGGAATGCCCCTATGCCTATCTGGCCACCTACCGCCTGCGCCAGGTCTGGCCTGAGTTCCGCTCGCAGGTCAGGCTGGTCTGGCGGGCGCTTTCGTTAGAATACATCAACCGGCAGAGCTACCCGATGCCCCTGCACCTGGCGGAGCACTCCCTGTTCCAGCAGATCGAGCCGGACCTCCCCTGGAAGCGCTGGTCGAGGGCAGAATGGGAGTGGCCGTCCACACACTGGCCGGGCTTCGAAGCCCTTGCCTGCGCTCAAGCGCAGGGAGATGCGGCGGCCCTGGAGATGAGCTGGGCGCTGCGGTACGCCTACTTTGCCGGGAACCGCAGTGTGTCTCTGCGCCACGAGATCATGGATATTGCTTCACAGCTGGGCGAGCAGGGCGTTCTGGACATGGAGCGTTTTGAACGGGGTTGGGACAGCGGGCGTTATAAACTACAGGTGCTGGAGGAGAGCCGCCGGGGCTGGCACGAGCTCCGGCTGGAGGGCAGCGCCACCCTGATCCTGCCCGACGGGAGCAGGGTCACCAATCCGTTTGTGGGGGAGATTGATTTCGACGAGCAGAATTTTGTGCTGCGGAGCTACAAACCCTACCCCGGCGACCCGCAGCAAGCCTACCGGGAGATGATATTGAGGTCGCTGGAGAAAGCGAGGGGTTAGTTCTGGCCGGGGATGGCGGCGCACAGTCGCCAGACCGGCTGCATGCTATAATTTTTCACATGGAAGGTACTGTATCGATCGATCTGGAGCGCCAGAAGGAGGCGAAGGAATATGCCCGTATCCGAAGGCGGCTGATGCTGGTGGACCTGCTGCTGGGCGGGGTGTACACGCTGGCGTGGCTGCTCCTGGGCTGGTCGAGCAAGCTGAAGGAAATCCTGCTGGCCTACACGACCAGCCCGTGGCTGCTGGTGCTGGGGTTCGGTTTCGTATTCGGGACGGGCTACCTGCTGCTCGGGCTGCCGCTTTCGTACTACTCGGGGTTTGTGCTGCCGCACCGCTACGGGCTCTCCAACCAGACCCTGCGCGGGTGGATTCTGGATCAGGTAAAGTCCCTGCTCATCGGTGGAATCCTGGGCGCGCTGATGCTGGAGGTGATCTACGCCGTTCTGCGCCTGGCGCCGGATACCTGGTGGCTGTGGGCCGGGCTGATCCTGCTCTTTTTCAGCGTGGTGCTCTCCACGCTGGCCCCGGTGCTGTTGATGCCGGTATTTTATAAGTTTATCCCCCTGGGAGAAGAACATGCCGGACTGGCAGAGCGGCTGACGCGGCTGGCCGAACAGGCCGGCACGCATGTGCGCGGTGTATATAAATTTGACATGAGCCGGCGCACGAAAGCGGCCAACGCCGCGCTGACCGGGCTGGGCAGCACCCGGCGCATCATCCTGGGCGACACGCTGCTGGAAGAATTCAGCGATGACGAGATCGAGACCATCCTGGCGCATGAACTGGGCCATCACGTGCACCGGGATATCTCCCTGGGCATCCTGGTCTCCACAGTACTTACCCTGGGCGGGCTGTACCTGGCGCATCGTGCCCTGCTGTGGGGGGTGAACGCCTTTGGCTTCGATGGCGTGGCTGACATCGCCGCCCTGCCGCTGTTCGCCCTGGCGCTGGGCCTGTACGGGCTGGTCACCACGCCGCTGGAGAACGCTTTCTCACGCTGGCGCGAGCGCCGGGCGGACGCCTATGCCCTGCAGGCCACCGGGAAGGGTCCGGCTTTCGCCTCGGCCCTGGCGCGCCTGGCCAACCAGAACCTGGCCGACGCCGACCCCGAGCCCTGGGTGGAATGGCTGCTGTACTCACATCCGGCGCTGAGGAAGCGGATCGCGATGGCGGAAGAATTTTCGGCTGGTTCTTCTCCTGCGTAATCCGGACCATCGAGTTACTGGTGATAAAATAGAGGCAAGCAATCCGATTCCCCATTTCCTTCATGATGAAGGGCTGCCTGCCTGATCAATCATTCAAACCGTCCTTCCAGCACTGATCTGAAGGACGGTTTTTTGTTTATCCTGCAGCTGGACGGACCAGCCAGGATTTGTGTAACAGGGGAGCGCATGACACCGCAGGCTTCAACGCATAATCCACTGCTTTCGACAAAACTATTTATACCCCCTGCGCGTCCGGGACGTGCGGCTCGCGCACGTCTGATCGAGCGGATGAATGAGGCCGTCAAGCACCCGCTGACGTTGATCTGCGCGCCGGCTGGCTACGGCAAGACGACGATGCTGTCTGAATGGATCCCGCAGAACGAACACTGCGTAACCTGGGTCTCTTTAGATGAGGGAGATAACGATCCGGTACTCTTCTGGCGCTATTTCATTGCGGCACTGCAGACACTGGACGGTCAGCTGTGTAAGAGCGCTCAGGGAATCCTTGAATCGACTTATTTGCAAAATATCGAGCCGGTGCTGTCTCTGGTGATCAACGAACTGGCCGGTCTCGATTACCGCTTCTCTCTTGTGCTCGATGATTATCACCTGGTCGGGAATCCATTGATCGACAGCAGTCTGACATTCCTGATCGAGCATTTGCCCCATAATGTAACTCTTGTTATCTGCAGCCGCAGGGATCCAGCCTTGCCCCTGGCGCGCTGGCGCGCCCGCCGGACCATGGCCGAAATACGATCGGCGGATTTGCGGTTCACCAGGGAAGAGACGACGCAGTTATTGAATCAGGTGATGAAATTAGATCTATCAGCACCGGAAATTGCTGCCCTGGATGACCGCACAGAAGGGTGGATCGCCGGGCTGCAGCTCGCTGCCCTTTCCATCAAAGATCACCAGGACCGGTCCGAGTTCATCAGCGCTTTTACCGGCAGCCACCGCTTCATCATCGATTACCTGGTCGACGAAGTTTTAGGCCAGCAGGCAGAACCTGTGCGTGAATTCCTGTTATCGACCAGCGTCCTCAAACGTATGTGCGCGCCGCTGTGCAACGCGCTAACCGGGCGTGTGGATGGACAGGCCGCTCTGGAAAGCCTGGAGCAGGATAACCTGTTTGTTGTGCCTTTAGATGATCACCGGGGGTGGTACCGCTACCACCAGTTGTTTGCAGAAGTACTGCAGGCGCGTTTGCTGCAGATCCAGCCAGAAATGTACACTGAGATGAACTGCCGGGCCAGTAAGTGGTTTGAACGCCAGGGGCTGATCGACCAGGCGTTCAGGTATGCGGTCGCCTCGCCGGATCTTGAGCGGGCGGCCAGCCTGGTTGAACGGAACAGTATCAGCATGATCCAGCGGAGTGAAGTATTCCTGATCCGGTCCTGGCTCGAAATATTGCCTGTCGAGTTCGTTCAAACTCGACCCCGGCTGGTCCTGGCCCAGGGTTGGACCCTCGTTCTCACGGGTCAGGGCCATCAACTGGAGCGGTGGCTGGCGGGTTCTTCTGTGAGTGCAGCGATGAGCGCGCCAGGCCTGCCCGATGAGGTTGCAGGAGAACTGGCCTTACTGCGGGCGACGCTGGCGCGCTTCCGGAGAGAACCCGCCCGATCTCTGGAGTTAGCCCATCAGGCCCTGGAGCACCTCTCCGGTGACGAACGGGGTCTTCAGGCTGGAGCCATGTATACCATAGGCGCTGCGCAGTTACAGATGGGGGAAATCCAGGCTGCGAGTAAAGCCTTTGCTGCGGCTGTGGAACTGGGCGAAACAAAAGGCGGCCCTTACATGGCACTGATCTCCCTGCAGGAGCTGAGCGAGATTCTGTATAAGCAGGGTCAGCTCACCCACACCATACAAACCTGCCGCCGCGCTGACCGTATGGCTGTGCGCTGGGGATGGCAGACGATGCCGGCCGCAGGTCTGGCAAGAATCTATGCAGGCCAGGTGTTCTACCAGCGTAATGAGCTGGTCAGAGCAGCCCGTGAGCTCACGGAGGGATTGGATTTACTGCAGGGTTCGATCGAGCAGTTTATTCTGGCCCAGGGCTTTGTGGCTCTGGCAATGGTCCAGCAGGCCAGCGGTGATATCGAAGGAGCATTTGCGACCATCCAGCGCGGGAAGGATTGGTTTACCCGGATGAATGTGGCGGACACCGGGGCCGGCACCTTGCTGGGTTCAGGCGAAATCCGGTTAAGGATATTTCAGGATGATCTAAACGCGGCGATCCATTGGGCCCAGGACAGCACCTGGCTGCCTGAGGATACGGAGCCAGGATACCAGCAGGCTGTGACCCTCGTCCGGATGCGCCTGGCTCTAATCCGGCGCAAGCTGGAAGAGAGTTATGTTCAGGAAGGAACGGCGATCACCAGCAGGCTGCTGGTTCTGGCTGAATCCAGAGGCTGGTGGGGGCAGGTGATTGAGTTATCGCTGCTGAGAGCATTGATTTATCAGGCTCAGGGCGTGATGGCAAAGGCCCTGCTCGATCTTGCGCACGCCCTAACCTTAGCGGGTCCAGAAGGTTATCAGCGCGTTTTTTTAGACGAGGGTGCGCCTGTGCGCCTTTTGCTTCTAGACTATCAGGGCAGCCTGATGAAAAAAATGGGTGCAGAGCCCGATAACGAATCGCTCCGCCTCATGGAATTTACGAATGAGCTGCTGGCTGCATTCTCAGCCGCTCCTTCTCTCGAAATATCCAACCATGGTACGCTCTTCGAGCCCCTCAGTCAGCGCGAGCTGACCATTCTGCGCCTGATCGCCTCCGGCCGGACAAACCAGGAGATCGCCGATTTACTGGTTATTGCGGTCAGCACAGTTAAGTCACATATCAACCATCTGTACGGCAAGCTCGGCGCAGACCGGCGCACCCAGGCGATCGCCATCGCGCGTGAGCTGGGCTTACTGGCAGAATGATCCTTACCCTGAAACGAGATTAATCCACCCCCCGGTTCCACCTTTTGGTTGAGGACACTCCACCTGGCAATCTGGTATTTTGGATCTACCAGATTGTTTTGGTTTAACCGGCAGCAATCATCGGCTGCCAGATGTAGTGGTTTTCTGGTGAGATAAATGGAGGAATTTGTGAACTCTACCAGTATTTTCATCAAGCGTTATCCACAGGCCGTTTTCTGGGCAATTGCCCTGGCGACATCTTTCTCTGGCGCTTATTTAAACTGGCTGTATCCATCTATGTTCTGGGGTTTCCTGGTGTGGGGCTCGTTCCTGGGAGGCGCATTCGTAACTGCAGTGGCCGATGGCCGGGAAGGATTGAAGGCTTATTTCAGCCGCATCGTGCGCTGGCGGGTTGGGATCCGGTGGTACGCCGTCGCTTTCTTCCTCCCGGTGCTGCTCCGGATCGCAGCGTTTGGCATAAATATTCTCACAGGCGCAAAAGTATCACCAGGCTTTCAGTGGCCCGCGTGGGGTGACCTGGTCTTTGAAGCGCTTATCGTCTTTTTCATCGTTGCACTGGGTGAAGAACCGGGCTTCCGCGGCTTTTCGCTGCCTCGACGGTTGGTTTCCCATTCTGCGATCTCGTCGGCTTTGATCCTTGGGGTGCTGCACGCGATCTGGCACCTGCCTCTCTTCATTCTGGGCGAAGAACCTCTGATCAAGCTCCCACTGATCATCTCATCCTGGGTGATCGTGACCTGGATCTTCAACCATACGGACGGCAGCGTTTTCATCGTCATGCTCCTGCACACAGCCGTCAACTTCTAGGCCGGTTTTTTCAGCCCCTTATTTGAGGGAGCAGACGCGGTCCGCCAGGAGACCTGGCTGACGGTGATGTTTGTAATGACTGCCATTCTTCTGCGCATCGCTGCAGGGCCTGAGTTAGGCCGCAAGCCGGGTACAACCATGCCGGAGATGGTCACTGGCGAGAGAGTAACCGTGAAATAAAGTGTTGATCTGGAAGAAAGGAAAAATCGAATGGACGGTTCGAATGGTGCAGTGATACACAGCAGGGGCTTGAGCAAGGTTTACAAAGGCGTAACAGCCCTGGAAGGCCTCAACCTCCAGGTGCCGCCGAATTCGATCTTCGGATTTTTGGGGCCCAACGGAGCCGGTAAGAGCACCACCATTAAGCTGCTGCTGGGGTTAATCCGGCCCAGTGCGGGTACCGCCAGTGTATTCGGGCAGGATATCCAGCGCAGCAGCCTGGAGATCCGTAAGAGGGTCGGGTATCTGGCCCAGGACCCGCGTTATTACGAGCACATGACTGCCCGTCAGACCCTGCGCTACACCGCGCGGTTCTTCTACCAGGGTCCAGGTGATCTGATCGAGGCACGGGTGGAGGAGATGCTGGAGCTGGTTGGATTGGAAAATAAGGCCGACCGGCAGATTAAAGGTTTCTCCGGGGGTGAGAGGCAGCGCCTGGGCATCGCCCAGGCCCAGGTCAATTACCCCGATCTGATCATCCTGGATGAGCCAGCCGCATCTCTGGATCCAATGGGCCGGCATGATGTGCTGGCCGTGATGGAGCGGCTGCGTAAATACACCACCATCTTTTACTCGACCCATATCCTGGATGACGTTCAGCGGGTGAGCGATCGGGTGGCGATCCTGAACCATGGCCAGCTGGTAGCCGAAGCGCCCATACAGGAACTGTTGGCTGGTAACGGAAGCGCTGTGATGTACCAGGTCGCGATCAAAGGTGAGACCTGGCAGGCTCAAAAGCTCCTTGAAAGTCAGCCCTGGGTTCAGCAGGTTCTCAGCTCTGAGGGGGACGGCTGCACCAGCCTGCAGGTATCTGTGAGCGATGAGGAGGCTGCCGAAGAACACCTGCTGCGCCTGATCCTGGAGGACCGGGGTTTGATGGTTAAGCGCTTTGGTCGCAAGACCTACAATCTGGAAGAGGTATTCATGAACATTATTGATGGGAGGAACGGAAATGACAGCTGATTCTGGAGTAGACCGCAGCGCATTGATAGCAGCCCGCCAGGGGCTCGTGCCGGTGAAAAGAAACGGCCGGTTTGATGGCTTTGAAAACATTCTTCGCAAGGAATTGGGAGACTGGTTCGGAACCCGCCGCTGGATCGTACAGACCATCCTCTGGCTGGTCATCATCAACGGGTTGATGGCATTTATCCTGTTTGCTGTGCCTTCTATTGATCCTTCGGAACAGGTGAGCGCGGAAGAAAACCTCGCCATTGCCCTGGATCTTTACTTCAACTTTGCCATCCTGTTTGGCTCCATTGGGATGATCATCCTGACCCAGGACGAGATCATCCAGGAGAAACAATCCGGCACAGCTGCCTGGCTGCTGTCCAAGCCGGTCTCGCGCAGTGCTTTCATACTGGCTAAGCTGCTCTCCGGCCTGGTGGGCGGACTGGTCTTTATTGCCGGACTTACCGCAGCAGCCGCTTATGTGGAAACCTACCTGGTCTCCCATCAGACTGTGCAGCTTTCATCTTACCTGATGGGCACCGGCGTCGTCCTGCTGGCCCTGGTTTTTTATCTCACCATGGTAATTATGCTGGGGGCGATCTTTGAGCAGCGCGGCGCGTTGTTAGGGATTGCAGTAGGAGTGTTGTTGGGCGGTTTGATCGCATCTCAATTTACACCACTGGTTTCCTATTTTCTGCCAGTGAATATGGCCGATATCGCTCTGGCTGTCGTGCAAAAGCAGCCCCTGCCCCTGGCTGCCGTATCTCAACTGGTCGCAACCGGTGTATGGAGCCTGCTCTTTACCTCGGTGGCGCTGTGGGTCTTTGGACGTGAAGAGTTTTAATGGAAAAACCTGCTTATTATGAAATACGACTGGTGGGTCATCTGGAGAGCGTCTGGGCCGAGTGGTTCGGCGGGCTGTTCGTCACCAACCTTGATAATGGGGAAGCTCTGCTCTCCGGTTACCTGGCGGACCAGGCCGCGCTTCACGGAGTACTCAACCGGATCAGCAGTCTGGGTTTGATCCTGATTTCTGTAAACACCGTCTCCCAGGATGAACCCGGAAAACGAATGGGGTCAGACGATGAATAGAATATTTTTTCCAGAGAGGATTGGAGCCCGATGAACACAATCTCCCCAACAAATTCAGTCACTGCGGAACCGAAAGATGCCGGGCACCGTGGGCACACCAGAATCCTGCACTTCGTCAGAGCCATAGTTATCGGAACCATCCTGCTTACCGCCGCCGGCTTTGCCTACCAGGTTGTTGTCACCAGGATGGACGAGCTAAAGTATCCTGCCCCGGGCCGGATGGTGGATGTGGATGGCTTTGAGATGCATCTTTACTGTACAGGCGATGGCAGTCCAACCGTCGTTCTGGAGCCGGGAGGCGGGAGCAGCTCTCTGGTCTGGTATCTGATACAGCCAGAGATCGCCGCGACCACGCGCGTATGCGCTTACGACCGGGCCGGTATGGGCTGGAGTGATTCAGGTCCTGCCCCGCGAGACGGGAAGCGCATCGCATCTGAACTGCACACGCTGCTGAGCAGGGCTGATATCCCCGGGCCTTATGTTCTGGCAGGCTGGTCCTACGGGGGATTGTTCGCCCGTTCCTTTGCTGTACAGTATCCCGATGATACCGCCGGCCTGGTGCTGCTGGATGCCTCCCACACGGATATCTGGACCCGGACAGCGCTGGGGCAGTCGCGCTATAAAAATGATTCGGTGATTTACACCGGAATGCGCCTGTTCGCCCGGCTGGGCCTGCTGCGACTCTTTCCAACACCCTTTACTGCCCCGCCCGAGAGCCTTCCCAAACAGCAGGTCCCTCAATGGAAAGCTGTGCATAACACCACGACTTCCGTTGATACGACCGAGGCCGAGTCGCGGTCGATTATTGATACCATGGCCCAGCTGCGCCAGGCTGGTGATCTGGGCGATCTCCCGCTAATCGTGGTCACCGCCGGGGAGAACCAGGGAGCAGACGGGCTGTGGGCAGTCTACCAGGACGAACTCGCCGCTTCGCTGTCCACCGACAGCGTCCATATGATTGTTGAAGGTGCGCAGCACCAGCAGCTTGTTTTCGACCCGGAATACAGCCAGGCGAGCAGCAGTGCCATCCTGCAAATGATCGAGAAGGTGCGAGCTGCCGGCACTGAAAAACCATGATGAGAGGTCTGGTATTGAAATGAAATCGACTCTGATGCCGGCCTGCAGCGCGATCCAGTGATAGGACCGGTCATCACCGGGTCGGGCAGGTGGATAGAGCCTTTTTGCATAATAACAGCTGGATCAGGCTGGCGCAGCGATGAAGTTTTTTGCAGTCTCCGACCAGTAAGCTGAACGGCTGCGAATGGAGCGCAAACCATGGAAAAAAGCAAATCTGTGGCGGCCAAACGGCCCGTGGCCTTTGCCCTCGCTGTAACGATCATTTTTATCCTGCTGGTGTTGATTTCATCCTTCGTTGTAAGCACCAGATGGCCCGGGGATACGCCCGGCTGGTACCTCAGCAGCACAACCGGCAGGCTGGTTTCGTTCTTCGTTCTGCTGGTGGCGCTTTTCCGGCTGGGCTGGCTGGGCCCAGCCGGGTTAACCCGGCTGGGAGAGCGGAATACATGGCTGGCACTCCTGCTGCCCCTGGCCTACGGTGCTGCGGTATCCACTTATGCAGCGACGGGAAATATCGCCTTCAGCGTATCTGACCCGGCGCTGGCAGTCCCGGCAGCCCTGTTCCTGATGGCCCACGCATTTCTGGAGGAAGTCGCCTTCAGGGGGATGATCCTGCATGCATTTGTCAGCCGGTCAGGGGGCACGAATCGTGGACTCGTGTGGAGTGTACTGGTTTCCTCGCTCTTTTTTGGAGCGATGCATTTGATCTATCTCGCTGCAGAGCCCCTGCCGGTCGTCCTACTGCGTGTAGTCTTCGCATTCCTCTTCGGAATTTACCTGGGAGCGCTCGTGTTGAACGGGAGGAGCATTTATCCGGCAGCTTTCTTCCACGGAGTGTTGAATGTGGCCGGCTACTTTGGCCTCGCTGGCAGCGGAGCAGAAGAAACAACAGCATCCTGGTTTTTGATGAGCCTGTCGATGCTTCCACTGGCTGTGTTCGGAATTTACCTGCTGCGAGATGTTCGCCACCGGGACGTTCTTCCTGAGGCTGTATAGGAGAGCCTAGAAGATGAATAAAGAGGGACTGCAGCAGGATGGCCCCTCTGTATTGTTCCTGACTGCCACGCTGTCCTGGCCGCTTGCAGTTATTCTGGCTGGGTTTGCGCTCCGGCAGGCGGGTAAGCCCTTTTTCTCCTGCGTTCTGCTCGGGTTATCTTCTATCTTCACCCTGCATGCGTCGCCGCTGGGTCCCCCGGGTATGTTGTTTTTCCTCCTGGCAGCCCTGCGGATTGAAAGGTCCGGGCAGCTGCTGGCGGCAGGCCCGGACGCGGGATTCGAGACCGCAGCCTTCTTGTCGTCAAAAACGGTCAGGTCGTCAGGGAAGAGAAGCCGGATCCGTTGTGCTGTCATGGAATAACAAGCGGGCGAGCCTTACTGCCAGCAGCAGGCTGAGAGCGGGGAAGATGCTGATTAGAAAGCGGAATGCAGGGCCGGGATGGGGACCTGGCTGCTCGCCGCTGACATATCCGAACAGGAAACCCATCAGAAACATGGCCGCGCCCTGCAGGATCCCGGACAGGTGGATCCCAAAACCCAGCAGACTGTAATAAGCTGCTTCACTGCGCTGCCCTGTGCGCTTGAAATGCCTGTCCACCAGACCGGCCCGGATCACATCGAAACAGACCTGGCATCCCCCCCAACCCGCTCCGAAGACCCCAACTGCGATAACGGCGGTGACCAGGTTGGGTACAAGGCCTAACATCAGGCTGCCAGCGATGATGACTGCCAGGGACCTCAGAAACACCGCGGCCGTACCTAAACGGTGGAACAGCTTCACCCACAGCGCCACGCTCCCCAGAGCAGCTGCCAGAGACACTGCGAAGAGGAGCGCTGTGGCGTCCGGATCTGCGCCCAGGGAATATTTGCTGTAGAAGGGAATGGCGAATGGGAACAGGTTGACGGCAAACGCGAAGACCGTCAGGATGAATGCATACAGCCAGAATGCGCGCCCCCTCACTATCTCCCGGAAGGTTGTCCACGGGCCAACGATAACCGGGGTCTGGTAGTCCGGATCTTCTCTGTGCCTGAGCGTGGCAGTTAGTAAGAGGCTGCCAGCCAGCGCCGCGTAGATGAGCGCCATTTTCTGAAAACCAGGCTGGCGGAAAACGATCGGGGTAACCGCCAGCCCGATGGTCAATCCGAGGATCAGTCCTGCCCGGTTATAGGCACCGGCCCGGACACGGTCGGGTAAGGTACGAAACAGCTCTGGAAAGAGCGCATTGTAATTGACTCCTGCGATGGTGATAAAGGTCTCATACAGCAGGGTGATTCCCAGCAGGTACCAGAAAAGCTGGCTTTGCTGGTCCTGGTCTGTGGGTCCGAAAAATATAAGGACGAAGCTAACCGTGAAGAGAGGCACACTCACCAGCAGCCAGGGACGGCGGCGTCCCCATGGCGTCCTTGTGTTGTCGGAAAGGTAACTGAAAAGAGGATCGTTGAATGCATCCCATATGGCGTACAGCGTCCGGACCAGGGCTGCCAGCGAAAAAGCCAGACCCAGGTGATCGATGTAATAGAAATAGGCAAAAGCACCGAAAGTCTCAGCTGCAATCGAAATCCCCAGGGTGCCCAACCCAAAAAAGAATGGAGACGGCTGGGATAACCATCTCCCGGGCACCCCGGATTCCCCTGGGTCACCATCGGGAACGGGGAGCGAACGATCGAGTTCGGAGGCTGGGGTGACAGCCATGGGACCCCCAATTAAAGAAAGAACGACAAGAGCGGGTTTTTATCGCACTGGTGCTGGCCTTCCTGATGCGGCTGATCATAAGAAGCTTCGCATCAGGGCTGGGGCAAATCTCCGCCATTCAACTGCGTCCAGGCGGACCGGCCTCGCTCGCCCTTCTGGCTGTCGTGTTCTTTATCTTCGCAGTTCCCGAAGAGCTGGGTTGGCGTGGTTATGTCTTGCCCAAACTGCTTGAACGGTATTCGCCCCTCGCCGAAAGTCTGATCACCGGTGTGTTGTGGGGATCTCTGCATCTGGCTTTGCATCTGCCGGGTATGATGTCTGCCGGCCTGCATACTTTTCCGACACTGTTTGTACTCACCGGCCTGTCTGTTTTGATCACCTGGCTCTATGTGCACACAGGCGGGAATATCCTGCTGACCAGCATCTTCCACGGCGCGCCAAGTTAATTCCTGATCGTTAACTGCGGGATCCTGCTGGTGTCTGTGGCCTGGTTGATGGCGGACGTGTACCTGGCATTCGCCCTGATCGTCGTCACTGCTGCGGGGCCGGCCCTGGGAGTGAAGCCACTGCTGCATACAGAGCAGCTGACCAGCAGCCCCAGGCATTGAAAAGCACCCCGTTTTTTTTTGCATTCTTCGCTGGTCTGGTGCTAGTGCTCCTGCAGTTCTGGGCGATCCTGTGACCGGATCTGGCCCGGCCGCCGAAGCAGGAGGATGATCCGCGCCATTCCGTTGATGACCCCCAGCACACTGGTGATGGCGAGCCAGGTGAAGATCCCCAGCATTGCTCTATACAGGTTGATGAATCCAAATACGCGGTCGCCAAAGCGAGCGGTCATGGCCGGGATACCCCAGAACAGCATCAGCGCGGGCGTGAAGGTCCACAAAATTCCAGGAAGGTGCTTCCAGACCGGTGTGGTACGCGCCTTCTGGGCCCAGGCGGGCAGCCGCAGCAGGCTGCGCAGCGCCAGAAACCCGCCGGACAGGGTTAGCAGCGCCGTGAAGGCTGCCCACATCCCCACACTAAACCGGCCCGGCTGCGGCTCTCCTCCGGTCAGGAGGGCGATCAATCCGTCACGGATTTGCGGTTGACCAATTGCGTTTGTGGGCAGCGAACTGACGTTGTAGAGCAGGGCAATACCGATGCCCTCCCCGGGCAGCAGCACCACATCTGCCGAATAGTTAGAATACACACCGGCATGTTCGATGATGGGCCTGCCATTATGGGTACTTACAACCCAACCCATGGCGTAGTTTGTGTCTATACCGGCAGGAGGTGTCTGCATTACGGTAATGCTCTCCGGGTCGACCAGCTGCTGTACCTGGTAGCTGCCGCCGTTCAACAGGGTAATCAGGTAGGGAGCCATGTCCTCTGCAGTGGTGATCACCCCGCCGCTGCCGCCGATGTAGCCGCTCCTTTCCGTGAAGGCAATGGGCATTCCAAACGCGACCAGGTGACCGGATGCCAGGCTGCTCGCTTTCTGGTTCCCCTCCTGGAACGTCATCGCGTTCAATGTGTGCTGCATTCCTAACGGCTGAAAAATGTGGGTCTGCAGATAAGCGGAGAACGACTGTCCGCTGACCACCTCCACCACGCGCGCCAGGATGCCGTAATTGGGATTGAAGTAATGATATTCCGTACCCGGAGGGGCAACAGTTCGAGCGATGCGCAGGCTGGTGACTCGCTCTGCGCTTGACTCCGGCTGGGGCTGCTGCAGTTCGGCGTAACCATTCTCAGAGAGGCCGCTGGTCATGTTGAGCAGGTGGCGAACGGTGATCCGGGATGCGGCCGTGGGATCGGCCAGCGTGAATTCCGGCAGATACGTCTGAACCGGGGTGTCAAGGTCGATCTTCCCGGCTTCCACCTGCTGCATGACCGCCATAGCCGTGAAGGATTTGCTGACCGAGGCGATATAAAACTGAGTTTGCGCGCTGACGGGCTGTCCGCTGCCGGCGTTTCCATACCCTTTTACATACAATACCTGATCACCCCGGGTGACTGCCAGAGCCAGACCCGGGATACGCTGCACCGCTATCTGCCGGGTGATGAACCGGTCCACGGCTCCGGCATCGAATGCAGCTTGATGGGATGACCGGTTTTTCGCGGAGAATGCGTAGATCACCAGGGCAAACAGCAGGGAAAAGGAGATCCTTTTCATCTTTCCTGCATACCTCTCACCCCTCCCGATTTATACAGAATAGATCTGTACAGTGAACGGGTCACGCCCGAATTACGATGACCTATTTTCACATGTCCCCCTGTCTATTTAGACATCGCCAGAATGTATACCTTTATCTGCCAGCGCTGGGGAACTGCGCTGGATCCGGACAGACCGGTTGATGTTCGCATACTGCGTAGGAGAGATCATTTACGCCCGCGTGCGGTGCCAACGCCCCGCCGGCTAGATTTGATCCCAAAGCGGGCGGATCTCCACCGAGCCGTACTGTGCGTGGGGGATTCTGGCTGCCCACCGGATGGCTTCATCGAGGTCTTCGCATTCGAGCATAAAGAATCCACCCAGCTGCTCGTGAGTCTCGGCGAAAGGCCCATCGGTGTACAGCGTCCTGCCATCGCGCACGCGCACGGTGGTCGCGTAGGCGGTGGGGGCAAGGCCACTGTTGGCCAGCAGAACCCCCGCGTCACGCGCTTCTTTCAGCAGCGTTTGCCAGTTCTGATATAAGGACTGGGCTTCTTCCGGAGTAATGTTGGCCGATTCCGCCTCGTTTGCATACATCAGAAACATATACTTCATCCGTTTGTCCTCCCTGAGCCATGGAAAGACTCGCAGTACAGCCTTTCCACTGCGAGTCTACCATGACAGTTTCATTTTCCGGCAATCCTGTAAACGATGGCACAGGTGGTGATTTCGGTGCTTAGCTCACGGCCCTCCGGACGAGTTTGCTGATCTCTGCCTCCACGGCAGGGGTCAGCTCCTTCAGCGCAAAGGAGGCCGGCCACATGGCGCCGTCGTCGAGGTTCGCCTGGTCGGTGAAACCGAAGGTTGAATAACGCGATTCGTACTTCTGCGCACTCTGAAAGAAGCAGACGACCTTTCCGTCCCTGGCATAAGCGGGCATCCCATACCAGGTCCTGGGCAGCAGTTCCGGCGCGCTGGTTGTGACGATCTCGTGGATGCGCGCGGCCATGATGCGGTCCGGTTCCGGCATCTCGTCGATTTTCTCGAGCAGCGCTTTTTCTCCGGCGGCTCTGTCGCGGCTGAGGCGCTCCTGCGTCTTTAACTCCCGGGCACGCTCCTTCACCGCCGCGCGTTCTATGTCCGTAAATCCCCTGGATTTCTTATTGATCTCGGAGTTATTCTGCTTCATGATTGGTTCCTTTCTCTAATTCGTCGTTCTATAGTAACGTCGAATGAGAAAGGGCCGGTATGACAGGGGGAAGGGTGCTCTCATCAAACATTTAACTTTCAGACGAATAAAATTTCTGGCCAGCAGCTGCACCAGCCAGCCCTTTTGGTTTGAAACGGGGCTGGTGATATCAGTCATTTATCAGCATCTGGCTAAAAAAGGCGAGTAGATGTTGCATCGTTTCCGAGTGCTGTAAATTTCGTATTCGATTTGCAAATATCAAGTTGTAATACTTTATATATGACATTTATCCAATTGACTCGGGATGCATTAACTGCCTATAATCAATAAGACAAACTTGTAACATATTTATGCCAGAAGCACACGTTGAGCCTGTAACGGAGGGGGCCTGCTTGATCAAAGGACAAATTTCACCAACTGAATATCCATGAATCCCAGGAAGCGATGAGACGATGACGAAGCATGGTCGCTCATCCGTAACGATCGCCTAACAGGACCCGTTCATTGCGGAATCATCATCGTTGAGCTAGTAGCGAAACCGGCCTCAGATCCGGTTTCGTTTTTTTAACCAGCGGTGGGTGTGCTGCAGGTCAAGGCAGCCACCTGCAGGGGATTCACGGGAAAATCACAGCAATTTTGCTGCCAGCATAGGACAACAAGATTATTTCATCGATCATGGGGAAAGAACAATGTCCACACACTTCCTGTCGACAGCCAAATTTGTCATTCAGCGCAGTAATATACTGCGCGTTTTAATAATCCTGACCTTCATCCTTTCACTGGCCGGGGTGCAGCCAGAGCCGCCGGTTCAGGCGGCAGATGACACTGCTGTCTTCGCTGTCATCTCCGACTTCGGCAGGATGGATAGTACACAGGCGGTGGTAGCCGCTATGGTCGACAGCTGGAACCCCGATTTCATTGTCACTGCTGGTGACAACTGGCAGGGTTCGACGATGGGTACACCCGGTTCGACCAATTCCTATGAAAATGCGGTCGGCAATTATTACGGCGCAGGAGGTGTGACAGCCGGGCGCGTCAGCCGCAATTATCTGGACGGTGACTTTTATCCGGTGAAAGGCAACCACGATTACCTGGCCGGGGCCAATCGCTTTGAACAGTATTTCAACACGCTGCCCTACGTCAGCCACAGCGGGACGGCGAGCTTCTACCAGTTCCGGCGAGGGCCTGTGCATTTCTTTATGCTGGACAGCGGCCCATTTCCTGGGGGTGCTCCGGATGTGGCTGCTCAGCAGGCCTGGCTGCAGGGTGAGCTGGCTGCTTCATCAGCCCCCTGGAAGATTGTCGTGTTTCACAAGCCGGCCTACACGGGAGGAATTCACGGCAACGCGACCGATATGCAGTGGGACTTTGATGGCTGGGGCGCGGATTTTGTCATCGCCGGTCACGTACATATTTATGAACGGATACTCCATGATGGAATCCGCTATTTCACCGCCGGGGTCGCTTCTGGAGATGCCCGTTCTGGAACTAAGATTGGGGAAGCCTATTACAGCGGCAGCGGTGCGATGCGTGTAAGCGCCACCGAAACAAGCATAACCTTCGAGTACGTTCCGGCCAGCGGTGGCACACCGGTGGATACCTACACCCATACGCGCTCCTCACCGACTGATCCGACCATCACGTTGAGCCAATCTCAGATAGAGGCTTTCAGCAGCAAACCGGGGGTCCCCTCGGAAGAGCGCAGCTACACCGTCTCTGGTACGAATCTGACCGGAAGCGTGACAATTACCCCACCGGCCGGGTTTGAAATCTCACTGTCGGCAGGGAGCGGGTTCGTAAGCACGCCGCTCATTCTGACACCCGACGGAGGCACCCTGCCGTCAACTACGATATATGTGCGCCTGAACCGGGAAACAGCCGGGTTCTCAAGCGGGACCATCACCCATACCAGCCCTGGTGCGGTTACAAACGGTCTGCTGGTCTATGGAACAGCAGCAGAATCCGCCGGCTGGACAGCCTACAATGACGTGGCCTGGGTATCGGGGCAGCCGGATTTCAATATCACTACCTATACCCTGCCAGACAGCGGTACGCCAACCGGGCGACTGGTGGATTACCATACAGGAACTGAAGTTCCGGCAACGGTGACAATCACTACCTCCGGCAGCCCCTCTGTCCAGACGATGTCAGGTTACAGCGGAGCGGAGAGCAGCAGCGGCACCGATGCGTACAACACCTTTCACGGAATTGCAGATATGGCCGGGGTGGTGAGTTATGGGGACAGCGGCTGGTATGTGGATCTGACCTTCAGCGGTCTTTCTGCAGACCAGACGTACACGTTCGCGACCACAGCAAACCGTAATGATCCAGCATATGAGGACCGGATTACCCGCTTTATCATCTCCGGGGTGGATTCAGCCGTCAATGCCAGCACACCAGGTGTGACGGTGAAGAGCAATGAAGAGGTGGCTTTCAGCACCGGCAGCAACACTGAAAAGGGCTATGTGGCGCGCTGGACAGGCATCAACCCGGGTATAGACGGCACCTTCAGTGTTCGGATTCAGTCAGACACGAGTGATCGGAGGGCTTACGGTCCGAGCGTATTTATGCTGCAGGCGGAGGGGGAGGTTGTCACGCACACGCTGACGGTTACCGGCGACGGTCACGGCACGGTAAACCTGAACCCGGGCGGTGGAATTTATCTATCAGGCACAACCGTTACACTGGTGCCGGTTCCTGACCCAGGCTATGCGTTCAGTCACTGGAGTGGGCAGGATGCAGATGATGTGATCACGTCTGGTGGTGTACATACCATTGTAATGGACACGGATAAAGCCGTAACGGCCAACTTTATCGTATCGGACTGCAGCGATGTTACCCTTGTAGCCACCGCAGATACCTATCTGCGCAGCTCACAACCAACGAGAAACTACGGCGGCAGTACATCGGTCCAGGTCAGCCCACTGTCTATGTCACCACAAAACGCACTGTTCCGGTGGGATCTGAGCAGTGTTCCGGCCGGCGTGACAGTCAGCGCTGCCAGTCTGACCTTCCATGTAACAGACAGCTCAAATTATCCTTTCTTCCTGTACAATATGCGCCGCGCCTGGGTGGAGGGAACCTCAAACGACCAGGCCAGCAGCAGCAGCGCCAACTGGAACACGTATGACGGCAGCAGCACATGGGGCGCCGGCGGCGCCGAGGATACAACGTATGACCGTTACGATACGAACCTGTGGAAAGCGACCACCAGCACCTTCGGCAGCACCGGCAGCCAGACAATTGAACTGAACGCCAGCGGTGTAGCGGTAGTCCAGGGCTGGGTGGACAACCCTGAAACCAATTTCGGTCTCACCGTTCAAAGGGATCTTGAGAACAGCAGCAGCAACGATTATTGGATCGTGGCATCTTCGGAAGCCAGCAACGAATCCCAGCGACCCCGGTTGAACCTGACCTACTGTCAACCTTCCTCTGACCCGCGCATCACCACCTCAACCAGCGCATTACCCGCATTTACCAGCCAGCCTGGAGCGCCTTCGACACTGCAGAGCTACAAGGTGTCGGCTGCGAACCTCAGCGCACCGCTGGTCATCAGCGCCCCGGCCGATTTCGAAATATCTCTATCTGAAAGCGGAGATTTTGGCGATACGATCAGCCTGACCCCAAGCAGTGGAACCATAGCCAGTACGACTATATTTGTGCGTTTCAACCGCGCATCCGAAGGCTCTTCGAATGGGATGATCATCCATGCCAGTGATGGAGCTGCGACTCGAACAGTAGCTGTAAGCGGTACTGCGGCGTTCACACCGCCCTGGACTGCATACAATGACGTATCTGGCACGAGCTCACCTGCCAACACGACCAGCTTCAGCCTCAATACGGTAGATGGAATGCTGCTGGACTTTGACACCGGTGCTTCAACCGGGGCTACAGTGACGGTCGTCACATCCAGTGAGCTGTATGACCTGTCCAGTGAAGGGCAGATGCCGGACGCCGGCACAGACGCTTACGAGACTTTTAACGGCCGGGCGGATATGACCGGTGTCATCATGTCGGCGACAACGAATCCGGTTGATTTCACCATGGATCTGGTCTTCAACGGACTCGACCCGAGCAAAACCTACACATTCGCCACCAGCGTGAACCGGGCGGGTGGTACGGGAGGCAGCCCTCCCTACACCGAGCGGTTTACCCGCTACACCATCATGGATATGGTCTCTGCAACCAATGCCAGCACCGAAGGTGTTGGTGTGCTGAATGAGCACTCTGTCTATTTCTGCACGGGGGAGAACACGACCAGCGGTTACGTGGCGCGCTGGACCAACATCAGGCCCAATGCGCAGGGCAGTTTTACGGTGCGTGCACAGCCACATGACCCGGAGGCGCCGAGGGTGTATGCCTTTGGTATGTTCATGCTACAGGAAGAGGCGAGTGCCGGACAGACGGTTACAGTAACCGTAAACCCGGGACAGGGTAAGGTCTACGGCGAAAGCGACCCCGAACTCACCTACACGGTGGTTCCGAGTGTGCCGCTAACCGGAAAATTAGCGCGCGTTCCCGGCGAGGCGGTTGGATCCTATGCGATCACCCAGGGAAGCCTCTCCGCCGGAGAAGGTTACAACATTACTTTCATCCCGGCTGATTTTACGATCACGCCGCGGCCGGTGACAGTGACCGCAGATTCTCAGAGCAAGGTGTACGGCGATAGTGATCCTGATCTGACCTACCAGGTCACAACCGGCTCGCTGGTCGGAAGCGACTCGCTCAGCGGCGCCCTTGCGCGTGCATCCGGTGAGGATGTGGGTACGTATGCCATCCAGCAGGGCACACTGACCGCAGGGTCTAACTATTTACTGACCTTTGAAGGGGCAGAACTGACCATCACGCCGCGGCCGGTGACAGTGACCGCAAATAATGCAAGCAAAATCTACGGCGACCCCGATCCCGAGCTGACTTACACGTACAGTCCCGAGCTGGCGTTCGAGGATAAATTCAGCGGTGAACTGGAACGTGAGCCTGGAGAAGACGTTGGGACATATGCGATCACTCAGGGCAGCCTGACCCTGAGCAGCAACTATGAAATTACGTTTGTCCCCGGGACTTTTACGATCGCTAAGAAAAGCATCACCATAACCGTCGACCCTGGTCAGAGCAAGGTCTATGGGGATGAGGATCCGGTTTTCTCTTACGCTGTATCTGATCCCTCAGTCAGTCTGACCGGACTTCTAGCGCGGGAGCCTGGGGAGAACGTCGGATCGTACATGATCACACGGGGAAGCCTGTCAGCCGGTGAGGATTATCACATCAATTTTGTGCCGGCCAGTTTCACCATCACACCGCGGCCTGTGACGGTGACCGCGACCAATACGAGCAAGCTGTACGGCGACCCCGATCCCGAGCTGACTTACACGTACAGTCCGGCGCTGGCGTTCGAGGATAAATTCAGCGGCGAGCTGGAACGTGAGCCCGGAGAGGCGGTCGGGACGTACGCAATAACCCGGGGTAACCTGGCCCTGAACGATAACTATGAGATGAACTTCATCCCCGGGACATTTACGATTGTTAAGAAGAATATCACCGTGACCATAGACCCCGGGCAAAGTAAAGTATATGGAGAAGATGATCCGGTCTTCACATACACCGTATCCGATCCATCGGTCAGTCTGACTGGGCGGTTAGGACGTGTGGCTGGGGAACGGGTCGGAACGTACGCGATCACACGGGGCAGCCTCACAGCCGGTGATGGTTACAACGTTGTCCTGGTGCCAGCCGTGTTTACCATCACGCCCAGGGCGGCCTCCGTACGTCCAGATCCTGCCAGCAAGATAGCTGGCGAACCGGACCCCGTTCTTACCGGAACCCTGACCGGATTCCTGCTCCAGGACGGGGTCACGGCATTTTACGTTCGCACCAGCGGTGAAACGGTGGCCGGCAGCCCGTACACGATCAGAGCGATCCTCAGCCCGGCCGAGGTGCTGATCAACTACGATATCACTTACTACACAGCGGAATTTATCATCAAGGCCGCTGAGTACAGGATCATGCTGCCGGTGATCATCCGGTAGGCAGTTCAGAAGAACGAGAAAGCCAGTAAACGCGGCCGGCGAAGCCGGCCGCGTTTACTTTCCCGGGGAAGTTTCCATGCTGACCCGCTTCTGACAGGTGAGGGCGCAGGGCGGCGTTCTGTTTATTTATAATGAATAGATATAACCAGGTACCGGCTGCCAGGCACCAGCACAGCATTGGATCCGGTATCACGGATATTCCAAGAGGAAAGCTGGAGATTGCAAAGTGAAGCGAAGACTCATCGACCTAAGCCATACTGTCGAGCACGGAATGATCACTTACAAAGGCCTCCCTGCACCCATCATTTGTGATTTCCTGTCACGTGAGGAATCCCGCAAGCATTATGCTGCAGGGACGGAGTTCCACATTGGCAGGATTGAAATGGTTGGCAACACAGGCACCTATGTGGACAGCCCGTTTCATCGTTTTGCAGAGAGAAGCGATCTGTCCGCACTCCCCCTCGAGTCGCTGGCGGATCTTGAGGGCGTTGTAGTTCGTGCACCGGGTTCAGAACGCGCCATTACACCCGGGGCATTTCAGGGAATCGATGTCCAGGGAAAAGCGGTTCTGGTTCACACCGGCTGGTCGCGCCACTGGCGCACCGGGCAGTATTTTGAGGGGCATCCTTTTTTGACACGGGAGGCGGCAGAATACCTGGCCGGTGCAGGAGCTGTATTCGTCGGCATCGACTCATTGAATATTGACGACACTGCCGACGGTGCGCGTCCTGTGCACACGATTCTCCTGGCAAATCAAATTCCCATTTGTGAGCACATGACGGGGCTCGATCAGTTACCGGACAGCGGCTTCCGGTTCCACGCTGTGCCGGTTAAAGTCAGAGCGTTTGGGACATTTCCTGTGAGAGCCTATGCAGTGCTGGAACCCTGAAGCACGGAGGGTGGGTTTGCCTGGCGGTAGATTTTCATCTACCCCGCCGGCTGTTTCGACCGGGCAAGCCAGTCGTGTGTAACATGCGCAGCATGTCTAAATCTATTCCGCTCAGACTTTCTGGCTGAGCCTGGACTGCAGGCGGAACAGCACATGACACCACGCGCCTCGGGGGGCGCAATACCATATCAATCGAGGGAATTCACTGCAGCCTCAATGCTCTGGCGCAGCAGCGGCTGAGAGACAGCCGCGGTGTCCATTCTGCTGGCGCCGAGGAAAGCAGCGAAGCGGGAAAAGCCGCAGGCCAGGGCCCGGGCAAAGGCTTCATCCCCGGCGAGGGCTTCATCTTCCAGCCAGAATCCCAGGATGACGAATGCGCCGGTCGAACGGTCGAATCTGCTGTCGAAGCGCGCCACCAGCCGGTCTCCCCATAAAACCGGCAGCGCATAGTAACCGAACTTGCGCTGGTGTTCCGGCTTGTAGACCTCCCACACGTAATCGACGCCAAATAGAACCTTAGCCCGCCCGCGGGCGCAAACGGGGTCGAGCGGAGCCAGGAACACAACTTCTTCCTGCGTGGTCCTCTCCAGCGGGATCCATGCCTGTGGTATACGACCGGCGATTAACTCGGCCAGCAGTTCGGAGTCGCTGGCGAGGGCATAATGCACCGCCCGCCAGCCTTCCACTTTCACCTCGATCAGTTCGCCAGCGGCGAGCATCTGATCAACAATTTGCCTGGCAATACTGAAGGGCACGCCGCGGAAAAAGGCATCACTGGTGCGGTTCAACCGTGACAGGCCGGCGAAACAGACCTCCTTCCGGATCAAGAAGCGGTCTGCTTCGTCCGGGCTGCTCTCGCGAAAGAGATGCGCCGGGGCTACCGCTTCGGCAAGCGCGTAAACACGCTCAAAGTTTTCACGGTGGTGGGTCATCACTTCGCCGGTGCGCCACAAATAATACAGCGCCAGGGAGCTGTCTTTGCGGCCGCGGTAGCTCTGCATGCGCGTACGGGTCGCCGGATCGAAATCGCGGTTGCTCACGATCTCACGCTGGCGCAGAATGGTGCGCATTTCATCGATGGCCTGGGCGTGCTCCTGGCCCATCTTGAGCACGCGAGGATCGCAGTCGGGATGACCATCACGTTCGCGCTGCATCACAACGCGCCAGTGCGGCAGTTCGTCCATCGGCCGGGTAGCCAGCCAGCCGCCCCAGTCAAAGAACCTGCGCTGTCCGTAGGTTACCTGCTCCCACATGCCTGGTGTGTAATCGAGGACACGGCTGTGCAGAGTGATATCCTGGCTGCGAGCGATGACCTGCAGCGGGTCGAGCTGCAGGTATTCCATGGCGTTCATGGCCTGTTCTGTGCCCTGGAGGCCGCGCCAGCGCCGGCCGGGCCATAATCCCTGCTTGCCGAGAACGAAGCGGCGGGCCGTATCGAGGTCGATGGTCAGCATCAATCAATCCTTTCCAGCCTGCTCAGATGTTCTTCCTGGTTGAGAGAGCGGCACCTGCTCTTCTGATCCTCAGCATCTGGTCTGGCACCGGCAGGATATCAGACTTTCACCGGTTTCCCATCCAATGCCTGGTAGGGGAAGTAGAGATGAGCAGGGTGCTGTGCCCCCCATCCGTGCCTGATTCCAGTCCCGTTGAATCATACCTCATTGTTGTGAACAGGCCAGGTGACTCAGGGGCCACAGCGCTGGTTGGTGCTGCGAAATATTCCTCAGGATAATGCGGCCAACGAGCCTGCTGCCTGTCTCATCACACCCTGGGTTTGGATAAAGAATGCATTTTTCACTGCGCATCGTGAATACCTGAATCCGGACTCACGATAAAATAGATCTGCTCTTTGTTATGGATTTTTCACCACCCGGTGAGCGTCAATCAGCCGGGAGCATGCGATGGCGGCTGCACCGCGAAAGGAATGAGAGATGAAAGCCAGTTTCATAGCCGGATTTGGTCCCATTGTGCGGGATGTCGATTCCAGCCGGGCTTTCTGGCAGGCCGGAATGGGGATTGAACTCGAAGAGGCTGCTCCCAGTTACTGGGCCAGCGATGAAATCGAAGGGACAAAAGCCTTCGCGCTGTGGCCGCTGAGTCATGCTGCCGAATCGTGTTTTGGCAGCGATGTCTGGCCAGAAGATATCCCTGTGCCCCAGGCGTGGATCGAACTGGATGTGGACTCGCCCGAGGCTGTTGGCGCTGCGGCTGCCGAACTGGAAAGCGCCGGGCACCGCCTGCTGATCGGTGCCCATGAGGAGCCCTGGGGTCAGACGACAGCACGCCTGCTCAGCCCCGAGGGTCTGCTGGTCGGGATCACATTTACACCATGGATGCACGGCGAAGGTGCAGGCTGAGACCCTCCGTCGAACAACCGCTTGAATTCATCACCCATCGTTCAGGCGCTGCCGGAAGACCTGTTTTTCGCGAGCCGGCTGAACGGACGATCCATTCTTATGAGTCAGCAGGCGAATGATGCCTGAACGGGTGATGATGCCGCAAAATTTGCCGCCCGCCAGCGCAGCTGCGTCGAGCACCGGCAGGCAGCGGAAGCCGTGCATCACCATCAACCGGACGGCGTGCCAGATCGGGGCATTTTCTCTGACCCAGATCACACGGGTGGTCATTACATCGGCCGCGGTGAGCTGCCTGCCTTTCTGGGGATACACCTGGGGAAGTTGTTCGGGGGTAACCGGTTCATTGAAGACTGCCAGATAACTTACACCAGCCCGGGGGAAGCTCTTTTCTTTCACGAAGAGATCGTGTTCGGTGACGATCCCTACCAGCTGGCTTTCATCGTCCAGGACCGGCAGACACTCGACACGCTTTTCGTGGAAGATGCGCACGATTTCCGGCACCGGTGTGGATCTGGCAATCGTGATGCAGTCGCTTTCCATCGCGTCGCGAACGAGGGGGGAGGTGCGGAGCGAGCCGGCGGTTCTGATTTCGATATGGGTATCCCCGGTGTCATCCATCCATTCGTATAGTTTAATTAACAGCGGGAGCACAAGATATGCTCCCGCTGCCACCAGCGCCCCTGTCAGCAGAGCCGTCCCCAGCATTAATGGATCGAAATACCCGTCCCAGGGCCACAGCAGGAAGGCTGCTGCCAGCAGGACACCCGCCTGCCGTATGCCGGTCGCGGTTGTGACTGGACCTGCCGAGATCACGTTCATACGGCGGCCAGCCCACAACAGCAGTGCGCCGGACAGCAGCGCCAGGCCGGTTGTGAGCACAAGCTGAGAAGTAAGCCGGAGGTTCGCCTGCCAGGCAGCGAATACCAGGAGCAGGCCCCCCAGCAGGTATGCGGGCCTGGATTCCATCAGTTGCAGGGAACCGTCACTCCACATCCCCAGACGGGATCCATAAGCGCTGTAAACCAGCGCACTTATCACAGCCGCAGCGACCGGTGACAGCCCAAAATAGAGAGCGATGCCATAGGACAGATACACCTGCACGATGCCAAGGCCCTTCCTCCATCTTTCATGCCGCAGCTTTGCCGTGAGGTGAACTGCTGAATAGCCAAACAGCGCGCCAAAGGCGGCACCACCCAGCAGTGCGAGCAGATAAGAACCGGGCATACGGGGCTCAATGGAGGCTTCTGCCAGCAGGAACCCGAGGGCCAGCAGGCCGATATGGCTGAAAACAGACGGGCTGTCCGCTGGACCGGCAGCCCTGTGCACCAGGCTGGTGACCAGCAGAGAAAATGCCAGGGAGAGGAGGGCGTTCAGGTTCAAGGCAAAGTAAAGGATGGCTGCGATCCCCAGAGCCATGCCCGACCAGACCGCAAAACCCTTCGGGTCGAAAGGCGTTTTTGACTCTCTCTTCTGCACTACCAGAAGCGCCTCCTGCCAGAACAGGAACGGGAGGATGAGCGCCGCGATCCACTCCCGGGGAATGTACACGGGAGCGGGTGGTAAAACCAGAGCAAAAACCAGCACAATGGCTGCTGCCCACCGGGTGGGCTGCGAAACTTCTGGTCTTACTTTCAGAAAAGCCGCCAGAAGCAGCAGGAACACCACTGTGGGTACCCATTCAAACATTTTCACTCACCTTTCATATCTCAGAATTCTCGCAGGTAGTGCTGCAGGATAGGCTCACCTGCAGCTCCACGGTTCCGATGAAGAAATCGTACACAGCCTTCTCTGATCAACAGATCATTTACTCTGAGCTGCCTGCAGATCATCTGTCTCGCCCGGGCTGCCCAGCTCATGGGTTTCTGTGTCGTAGCGTCCCTTCAGCTCATCGATGATCGTATGCTCCCAGAGCGGCACACCGATGAAATAAGCCGCGCGCCCGAGCACGTGTCCAGAGACAGGGACCGTCAGGAACAAAAACGCCAGGATAAGCAGGGCCCGGACGGTGACTCCGAAATCGCTGAAATAAACGGCCAGCGCCATCACCATCAATCCTGAGCCCAATGAAGATGCCTTTGCGGCTGCCTGGATGCGTGAAATGAGGTCCGGCATGCGGTTGACGCCTACGGCGGCAAGCAGCAGCAGGGAGGCACCGGAAAACAGCAGGATGTAAACCAGAATCTCACGCATCGCGAGCCCTTCTTTCAATATACAGACCGAATGCCACTGTGCTCAGGAAAGAGATCAGGACCAGCACAATGGCAATATCCAGAAACACAGGCTGGTTCGTGCCGATAGCGTAGGCACTGATGAAACCAACGACCAGGGAAGTATTGAGATCGAGCGAAACGACCCGGTCTGGCAGGCTGGGACCGCGCAGCAGGCGGATAAAAGCAAGCACCATGGCTGCAACCAGCATGATGAACACCAGGTTTATCGCTGTAGAAAGCTCGCCAAAGTTACCAAAGATCATTTTTACAACTCCAATTTCTCGATATCAGCGCAGGACCGCCAGGATTCTGCGTTCCAGGCCCTCTTTGATTCTGCGCCGGGCTTCTTCGACATCGTCGATGTACATGACGTAAACGTAGAGTACCTTACGGTCGTTCGAAACGTCCAGGCTCACTGAGCCGGGCGTGAAGGTAATCATATTGGCCAGCAGCGTAATCTCGACATCCGTCTTCGCATCCAGGGGGATGGCGATAATCCCGGGGCGCATGTGATAGCCGGGAGTGAGCACATCAAACGCAACCCGCAGGTTTGATGTCAGCAACTCCTTGAGAAAATACAGCAGCAGGCTGATCACCTGAGGGATTTTGACGAAGTAGTTCGGAAAACCGATCACCCGGCGGGTCAGATAGAGGATGATAAAACCCAGCACAAAACCGGTCGCCAGATTGCGGAAAGAAAACTCGGCCGTTGCCGCAACCCAGGCCAGGGCTAAGAGGATATTCCAGAGGAAACCTTTCATAACCGCCCTCCCATCACGACCTCGATGTAGCCCGCAGGATTCAGAAGCTGGCTGGCCGCTTCGGTCGTCAGATTCAGGATTGGTTCGGCTCCAAAACCGATGACCAGTGTGAGGGCTGCCAGGGCTGCTACCGGGGCCAGCAGCGACAGAGGCGGCCTGGCTGCCGGGCTGGGGTTCGTTTCAACCCCGGGATTTTCAGATTTCGCAGGCGCCGGCTTCCAGAACGCTTCGTTCCAGATTTTTGTCATTGAAAACAGCGTCAGCAGGCTGACAAAGATGGCAACCGCGACGATCAGATACTGTTCGGTCTGCAGGCCGGCCTGGATCAACACCAGCTTGGCAAAGAACCCGGAGAATGGGGGAATGCCGGCCAGTGACATAGCCGGGATGGAAAACAGAATGGCGATCAGGGGCTGCGCCCGGTAGAGGCCGCCCAACTGCTGCAGATCCTCTGTGCCGGTTTGCTGTTTTACGATGCCGCTGATCATGAACAGATTGGACTTGACGATGATGTGGTGTGTGATATAGAACAGGGCGCCGGCAATAGCGAGCGGTGAATTCAGGGCCAGCCCCATCACCATGTAGCCGATCTGGCTGATGATGTGGAACGAAAGCACCCGCCGGAAGCCGTTTTGGGCTACCGCACCGAACACCCCTACCAGCATGGTCAGTCCAGCGATGATCAGCAGCAGGCCGTTGATATAAACCTGGTCGTGGGTGAAGATCAGCGTAAACACCCGGATGAGCGCGTAGACACCGACTTTGGTCAGGAGGCCGGCGAACACGGCTGAAACCGCAACCGGAGGGGTGTGATACGAAGCTGGCAGCCAGAAGAAGAGCGGGAAAACGCCGGCTTTGATCCCGAACGTAACCAGGAACAGGCAGGCCAGCGCGGTCAGTAAACCGGGCTGGGGAAACTCGGGCAGTTTTCTGGCCAGATCGGCCATGTTCACCGTTCCAACCGTCCCGTAAAGCAGACCCAGAGCGGCCAGGAAGATCGCTGAGGAGAGCAGGTTGAGGGCAACATATTTAATGCCGCCGAGGAGCTGGGGTTTCTCGCCCCCCAGAGTCAGCAGTACAAAGGAGGCCATCAGCATGACCTCAAACCAGACATACAGGTTGAACAGGTCGCCGGTCAGAAAGGCCCCGTTGACTCCCATCAACAGGATGCTCATCAGGGGGTAGTACCCGAAGACCTCGCGGCGGTTATCAATGCTGCCCAGCGAATATATGGTTGCTGCCAGGCCAATGATGGCAGCCAGGACGACCATGAGGGCGCTGAACAGGTCGGCAACCATGGTGACGCCGAAGGGTGCCTGCCAGCCACCGATATGAATGGTCTGAATCCCGTCACTGCGCACCTGTACGAGTAAAAACAGCGCGGCCAGCAGCAGTGCCGTGGTGCTGATGACAGTAATCGTTTTCTGTATTCCTCGCCGGCGCCAGGCGATGATCTGCAGCGCGGCGCTGGTCAGTGGAATCACGATCGGAAGCATGATGGAGATACCGGTCATTCGGGCACCCTCATGTCTTCAAGATCGTCCGTATCGCCAGCCTGATGAGCCCGGTGAATCAGGACGACGGTAAAGGCTGTTACACCGAAGCCGATCACGATGGATGTCAGGATAAAGGCCTGGGGCAGGGGATCGGCAGCCGGCAGCAGCGGAAGAAGCTGACCCTCAGCCACCAGAGGCGGCTGGCCTCGCACCAGGCTGCTGGCGGTGAAGATTAACAGGTTTGCGGCATGGCCCAGCAGAATAAGGCCGAAGATTAACTTCACGATGCTGCGGCGGAGCAGAAGATATATTCCGGCAGCATATAAACCTCCGATTACGATTGCGAGTAAAATCGCCATATTACTCCTCAGCTAAGGAAAAAATGACCATCAAAGAAACCCCCATCACCACCAGGAAAACACCGATGTCGAAGATGACCGGCGAACCCAGTCCGAGATCGCCGATGAAAGGCAGGTCCTCACCGGGCCACAGGCCGCTCAAGAACGGTTTCCCTGATAACCAGGAGGCCATACCGGTCAGCACGGCAATTAGCAGACCAGAGCCGATCAACGTGTGGAGTTCGACATGCAGTGCACTCCTTGCTGCCGGCACACCATAAGCCAGCGCATATAAAGCGAAGGGTGCGGCCGCCACCAGGCCGGCGATGAAACCTCCGCCTGGCTCATTGTGCCCGCGTAAAAGCAGAAAGACTGAAAAAAGAAGCATAAGAGGCAGCAGGTAGCGCGCTGCGGTGCGTAAAATCGGTGATCTCAATTACGGCCTCCGTTCTTCGTCCGGCTTGCGCAGTTTCAGCAGGGCAAATACGCCCAGCGCTGCCAGCGACAGGACTGTGATTTCTCCCATGGTGTCCAGTCCGCGGAAATCGACCAGAATCACGTTTACGATGTTGCGACCGTGCCCAAGGACGACGCTGTTATCCAGATAATAGTCTGAGATGGGCGGGTAAAAGTTAACCGTGTGTGCGATCAGGACGAGCACGGTCATCAAGACTCCCGCGCTGATGGCAACAATGGAATCGCGTATGCGTGCTCCGCGGCGGGTGAGGCGGGCAAAATTGGGCAGGTGATAGAGGATCAACACCAGCAGGATCACCGTGACGGTTTCAATCAGGAACTGTGTCATGGCCAGGTCCGGCGCTCCGAAGATAATGAAGATCAGGGAGACCCCTGCGCCAACCACGCCCAGTGCAGCCACGGCGAACAGGCGAGAATCGGTCGCAGTCACGACAAAGGCCGCGGCCAGAATCACCACCGTCAGGGCAGCTTCGAAAAACGTGAATTCGGGAAGGCCCGCAATCTGAATGCGCTCTCCTTTGATGATCAGCGTGAATGTCACCAGCACGACCGCCGCAGCGGCGACGATCTGCAGATAATCGTGCAGCCGTCCAGTTTGCAGCCGGCTGGTCAGACGAGAGGCGAAGTTCAATAAACCATTCAGACCGGCGCTGTAGCCTTTCTCCGGCAGCCAGGCGAAGCGGTCGGCAGTTCTAACCATCCGGCCGAACCAGACCCGCTGCGTCAGGAAGAGAACCACGCCTAACAGCACGGAGAGCAGGCTCAGGCCGAGTGCCGGGGTGAATCCGTGCCACAACTTCAGGGAGACAGCCTGAGGCGTTCCCAAGATCCCGGATACGGCCGGCGAAACCAGGCCGTGGGCCACACCCGAGGGAAAGATGCCCAATACCAGCCCCGACAGCGCGAGCACAGCCGGGCCCAGCCAGAGAGAGAGCGCCGGTTCGTGCGGTTGTTTGGGGGTGGGTTTCAGTGCACCGAAGAAAGGCCGTACGAACAGGATCATAGCCATGGCCACAGACACTGTAGAAAATACAACCACGGCAGCAGTGAGGGGGATGCGGTAGTCTGCCATCTCCAGCAGGGCTTCGAGCAGCTGCTCTTTGCCGATAAAGCTCAACAGGGGCCCAAAGCTGGCCAGCGAGAGACCTGCCAGGAGAGTGATCGCCGTCAACAGGGGCATTTTTGCCCGCAGCCCCCCCAGCTCATCCACTTCCTGGGTGCCTGTTTCGTGATAGATGGCGCCGGCAATCATGAACAGCGCCCCTTTGTACAGGGCATGCGCCAGCAAAAACACGACCATCGCCTGAATAGCGCCTGGCGTGCCAATACCGATCAGCATCGTCATGACGCCCAGCGAACTGATGGTGGTGTATGCCAGGATGCGCTTTAAGTTAGTGGAAATAAGCGCCAGGAATGCGCTGAAAAGTAAAGTGACCAGTCCAGCCCCGGCGATGAGGTAGAACCAGGCGTCGGTGCCGCCCAGGATGGGGCTCAACCGCGCCAGAAGGTAAATACCCGCTTTCACCATTGTCGCGGAATGCAGGTAAGCGCTGACGGGCGTCGGCGCTTCCATCGCACCCGGAAGCCAGAAGTGGAAGGGGAATTGGGCAGACTTGGTGAAAGCCCCGGCCAGGATCAGGAGGAGCGCCGGAAGGTACAGTTGGTGAGCGCGCAGGACGTCCGCATGGGCACCCAACACAGACAGATCCATGGTCCCACCGCTCTGCCCAAGGAGGACAAATCCTGCCAGCATCGCCAGACCTCCGGCGCTGGTCACCAGCAGCGCCTGCAGTGCAGCCCGGCGGGCTTCTTCGCGTTCGTGTTCAAACCCAATCAGTAAATATGAGCTGATGCTGGTCAGTTCCCAGAAGACAAACAACAGCAGCACGTTGCTGGCCAGGACGGTGCCCAGCATGGAAGCCATAAAGAGAACCAGGAACGCGTAAAACCTTCCCAGCAGCGGATGCCCGGCCAGATAACCGGAGGCATAAATGGTTACCAGCGCCCCGATCCCACAGATGAGCAGGGCGAAGAGCAGAGAAAGCCCATCCAGCGTAAATGAGAGCGAAATACCCAGGCTGGGAATCCAGGGGTAAGAAAAGGTCAGGCTTTCACCGCCTGCAACGACAGGAATAAACGTCGCAAAATATATAAAGAGACTCACCGGCAGCAGCGAGAGGATCCACCCGGTCAGATTGCGGGTGAAGCGGTGCAGCGATGGCGCTGCCAGTGAAACGATGAAACCTGAAAGGACAGCCAGATGCATTCCTGTCATCTCCTTACCTGACCACCAGTACCGGGCATTCGACTCGCTGAGTTACTGCCATGCTGACACTGCCGAGCTGGTTGCCGGGCCACAGGCTCTGACCGCGGGCGCCTATGATGACCATATCCGGCTTATAGGACTCTGCCGTACCGGTGATCACGTTGATTGCCGGCCCTTTTACAACGATGCTTTCCACATCCTCAATCCCCATCTCTCGCAGCCGGCCTGCCGCCTCTTCCGCCAGGGATTCGGCCTGTTCCCGGGTTTCATATATGGATTCGGGCGTCGGGCCGTCAGACCCCGGATGGGGCGGTGGGATGAATGCGTGCACAAGGACAATGCTGGCGTGGTAGCTGCGAGCAAGCGAGGCGGCAAAGTAAAGCGCCTGTTCAGAACAATGCGAGCCATCGATGGCCAGGAGAATTTTTTGAATCATTTCTTCTTATCTCTAAAGCTCTTTTCTGGACCCGTTCAGGGCTAACCGGAGAAGGGCAGCGATCCCTGAAAAGGACGAATTTCCTGCCACGACCATTAAACCGTTCAAACTTATTTTCCGCTACCGAAACAACGCGTAATTTGGAATACGCGAAAATGCTGATTTACACCGAAAATGGTATGGGCGAATTCGACTATAATCAGAATATGACAGCACCCATACGAGTAATACTGGCAGACGATCATGCGATGTTCCGGCAGGGCACTGCGGAACTGCTGAACCACGAAGCAGATATTGAGGTTGTTGGCCAGGCAGCGGACGGCCAGGAGGCCATTGAATTAACTGCGCGGCTGCATCCGGATATCGTGGTTATGGACGTGCGGATGCCCGGCCTTTCGGGAATCGAGGCCACGCGCAGGATTCGCAGCCAGCATCCCGATGTCCAGGTGCTGGTGCTGACGGCCCACGACGATGACCAGTACATCTTTTCGCTGCTTCAGGCAGGCGCCAGCGGTTACTTATTGAAGTCAGCTCCCATCAGCGACCTGATCAATGCGATTCGCCATGTGCAGGCCGGTGAATCGCCGCTGGACCCGGGTATTGCCCGCAAGGTGGTGCTGCAGTTAACGGGGGACGGTGAGAAGCGATCCAGTGCCAGCAGCGAGGAACAGCCATACGATGGCCTCTCTCCCCGCGAACTGGAGGTGCTGCAGCTGCTGGCGCGCGGGATGAACAACCGCGCCATCGCAGAAACGCTTTTCATCAGTGAGCGCACCGTCCAGGCTCACCTGACGAGCATTTTTGCCAAGATGCAGGTTAATTCACGTCTGGAAGCTGTGCTGGCCGCCATCCGGCGCGGCTGGCTGACCCTCGAATTTTAGGTTTGACTGCATGGATTTCATATCGGGACGCTCCCACAAGCTGCGCGATTATGTCATTATCTGGGTGCTGCTCCCGCTCCTGCTGGTGATGGCCGCGTTTGTGGCCGCCCGGGCGCTGGCATTCGAGCGCACACTTACTGAACTGCTGGTGGAGCGCCAGCGCCAGATTGCATCGTCTGCAGCCGTGGGCGTCTCCGAAGTCGTCCAGGGCTACGCCCGTATTCTCAAAGCCCTGGCTGCCCATCCAGATCTACTGAACAACTCGAGGAATCTGCGCAGCGACGCCCTGGAGAGCGCTGTTCAGGCGCTGGGAGAATTTGACCTGGGGGTGGCGGTTTTTGACAGCAGCGGCAGGCAGACCGCGCTGCTGGCCGGTGATGCGGAAGAGGCCTCCGGGGCGATTGCGTTCGGAGAATTATTTTCACAGGTGCGAGCCTACGAGGCGCCGGTATTCAGCCAGCTCATGTTCAGCGCATCCAGCTCTGAACCCTACATCCTGGTTGGCATGCCGATAATAGATGAGGGCGGTGTTTTCCGCGGGGCGCTGATCGGGGCCGCACGTGCGCGCACCTCATCTCTCGCCAACCCTATCCGCCAGGTAAAGGTGGGCGAGGACGGATTTGCCTACCTGCTGGATGGCAGCGGAAAAGTGATCTATCACCGCGACGAGTCGCAGATCGGAGAAGATTACTCAGACCGTTCTTTCTACCGCCAGGCCATCAGCGATGATGCGGATGCAGGCATTATGATCAGCCCAAACGGAGAGCGGTTGGTTGAGGCCGACGCTCCCATAGCGGCAGCGGGATGGATCTTGATCGTCCAGGAATCCTGGGATTCAGCCGCAGCCCCTGCCCGGCGATACAACATTGTTTCGATCGTCCTGGCCACCATCACCGTCTTGATCATCGTCATCATTATCGTACAGGGGCTGCGGCGTATCTCGCTCCCGATCCATTTCCTGGATGAACAGACTGACCGGTTATCCCGTGGGATCCCCATGCAGGCTTTCTCTCAAACCGGCATTCGGGAGCTGGACGACCTGGAGAGTTCCTTTGATGAAATGGCCCGCCAGATATCCACGTACCGGGCCGGTGTTCACCGCTTTATTAAAGCGCTGAATCAATCCCAGGAAAGCGAAAGGCGCAGGATCGCGCGCGATCTGCACGACGAAACTGTGCAAAACCTGCTGGCCATTTCGCGGCAGGTCGAGATCTACCAGCGCTCGGAAACAGAACCGCAAAAGCTGGAGCGGCTGCGGGAGCTGCAGAGGGTCATTGGAGAAACACAAAAGGGCCTGCGCCGCATTATTCGCGACTTACGCCCCCTGATCCTCGAGGATCTGGGCCTGATCCCGGCGCTCCAGGCGCTCCTGCGCGGACTGCGAGAAGGTCCTCAGGCGGTGCCGCATGTGCATTTTGAACTGGAAGGCGAACCGGTGCCCCTCTCCAGTGAACACGAGCTGGCCTTTTACCGCATCACCCAGGAGGCTCTGAACAATATCCGTAAGCACTCCGGAGCGACCGGGGCTCAGGTGAAGCTGGCTTTTCGAGGCGACCGGGTTGTGCTGGAGATCGAGGACAACGGGCATGGTTTTCAGGTTCCGCCATCCATCGCCGATTTCTCTCAGTACGGTCATTTTGGTTTGATGGGAATTCAGGAGCGGGTCTGGGCGCTGGGCGGCGAGCTGCTGATCGAGTCAGGCAGTCGCGGAACCCGTCTGTGCATTGAAACCCCCATTTCGCAGGAATAATCTGAATACTGCGAATTAATCCATTGCTGGAACGGCTGCAACCTCCTGCTCCTGATAGTGGGTTGAGAGCAGGCGGTAAGACCGCGAACGCAGGGCCATGACGGTCACAATGAACCCGATCAATCCGGCGATGGTAAACAGCAGCGCGAGACCGCGGTCGGTGCCGGTGCCAAACCAGCTCCCCAGCAAGTCAACCCCGGCGCCGGTGGTCATAAAGGGGATGAAGAGGATCTGGGCGACAGGTCCGATCAGGAAGGATGTGACCGGCGAAGCCGCCTGTTCCACACTCTGTGCGAATCCAAACACACGTCCCTGGCGTTCGGGAGGAACAATCTTTTGCAGCACGGTCTGTTCAGCCGCTTCCACAACCGGGACCAGAATGATCCAGATCGCAAGACCCACCGTGAGCAGGATGATTGAAGGCTGGATGGTGAAGAAGATACAGCTCGTCCACATCGCAAGGTTGGCAAGCAGAAGCGAGCGGAGCGGGTTGTCCCCCAGGCCTCTGCGGGCAACTATCAGCCCACCCAGGATGAACCCCAGACTCAGAATACCCCACAGCGTACCCCAGACCTGTACCGACACGAGCATCAACCCGTAAGCATCCATCAGTGACATGAAAATCCCACCCAGGAAGTTGTTGAAGGTTTGGAAAAAGATCAGGGCCAGCAGACCGGGGATCTGGTTAATCACGCGCAGCGTGCCGCGCAGATCGACGCCCGTGCTGGCAGGGGCAGGCTGTCCGTCCGGGTGCTCATCTGCCTGTGAAACCGGAGGCAGGTCCGGAACCGGTATGGTCCATAAATGAAGGATGACTGCCGCACTTAAGATGAGGGCGGAAGCTAGCATTCCGGTCATCCCCAGAAAGCCAACGGCCAGACCGCTGGAGACCGAAGCGGCCAGAAATGAAACGCCCATGGCGGTCCCGACCATGCCGTTGGCTCTATCACGCGTGTCCTCAGGGATCATGATCGTCACCAGGGTCGATAGGGCGATCCCGCGCATATTCCCTGTGATTGCTCCGACGAGGACCAGCACAATAAAAGCCCACAGCCGCAGGCTGGAAGCATCACCGTATTCCTGAGGCGGTATGGTGATAAAAACGGCCGCAGCCAGGGCGAACAGCAGCAGCGTGAGAACACTGGAAAACAGCATCACTTTTTTCTTTGGATAGCGGTCAACCAGGGATCCAAGAAAGAACCCCGACAGCGCCACGGTAGTCGTAAAGATACCGGCCATGATGGATGTGGCAATCACCGATCGGGTTTCCAGGAACACCCAGAAGGTGACGGCAAACCACACGAAATTATTGGTCATCGCAGCGACCAGAGAGTTGACCAGAATGCTGTAGAAGTTTTTCATTTTTGTGGCCTCCTTTTCGAAGGGGTCCTGCGACCAGCGAGAACCTTCTGCACTGAATCTCCCCCAGCCAAATTGGAGAAATATTGTCCAATATAGCACAGTTGTTCTATGCGGGCAACGCTCAGAACCTTAAAATTTTGAGCAAAATCGCTGGAGAAGGGCACCTGCCAGGCAGGAATATACCGGTTTGCTTTCCCCCGTCCGGTAAACCATTATCTGTACCCGGCGATCGTTTCAACGAAATTGATCTGCTGCCCGTGAGCGGGTGCGGCAGTGGTCTCGCTGGCCCATTTCTGACAGGAGCTGTCCTGTCAGTAAGGCCCGGACACCTGCGAAATACCGAATAGAAGACTCACCAGTGTTTTCATTTCTGGTTCGAGAACCGGATGCACACCGGCAGTGTGTGCGGGTCACATTAGCGAGCAGGGGAACCGGGATCAGGTTCCTGTAAGGCGGTTAAACCTGCCGCTTCCAGTGCCCGTTGTATCTGCTGCAGGGCATTCGGCCCAATCCCGTGCAGAGAGGCCAGTTCTGCACGGCTGGCGCCGGCGAGGTCGCTGAGTGTGTGGTATCCTGCACCCGTTAGTGCACGGACTGCGGGTGCAGCCAGGCCGATCTCCATAACAGGTGTCTGGGGGGTATTTTTCAAGGCTGCAGTCCTCCTGTGTGATTCACCGCCCGCAGGAGCGGTGTTTTGTCCCCCTGGTATTAACAGATTGCAGCCATAAGAATACCCGATTTACTTCAATTAATCAAGTGTGAAATATCAAAAATGAACTAGGGATCAGGAGGTCTCACCGGTCAGGCCGTGTATTATAACAACGGTACAGGGGGTTTAGATTACGCTTATTCCGGGTTTCGGGCGATGCCGTGCTCAATGGCGTACAGGGCGGCCTGAGTCCGGTTCACCAGGTGCAGTTTATCCAGCAAATTGCGCACGTGTGTAGTCACCGTTCGCACAGAAACACTGAGTTCACTGGCAATTTCCTGGTTCGTGAGCCCGCGTGACAGGCATTTAAGCACGTCCAGCTCGCGCGGGGTGAGGGCTTCTCCTCTCAGATGAGGGGGCTGATACTGCTTGATTTCGCGCATCAGCTTCTGGGCAGCCAGATAATGGAGAGAGACCTCGCCTCGATGAACGGCGCGGATAGCTTCGACCAGGTGCTCGGGAGCAGAATCCTTCACATGAAAACCCATGGCACCAGCTTTAATGGCGCGCAGGACATTGTCGTCTTCGGGAAAGCTGGTCAGCACCAGAATGCGCGCATCCGGGTTGTCTTGAATGATCTCCTGAATAGCAGTCACGCCGTCTTTGACAGGCATCTGGAGATCGATCACCAGTATGTCGGGCCGGATTTCGGCCACCAGCAGCACTGCTTGTGCGCCGTTTTCTGCCACGGCGACAATCGTCATATCCTCATAGGCTTCCAGCACTGTCCGCAGTCCCTGGCGAACAATGGGATGGTCATCCGAAATCATCACACGGATGGGACCATTATCTGCTGTATCCTTCATTAGATCTGTCTCCCTATGTCACGAGTTTACTACGGATAAAAAGAGTCCAGTCTTACAGGGAGACCCTCACCTGCACAGCCGTTCCTGCATGACTTTCCGAAGTGATGTGGAGCAGGGCGCCGATCATCTCGGCTCGCTCGCGCATCGACTGTAAGCCCAGCCCGCTGGAGCTGGCTTCTGGATTAAAGCCGACCCCGTTGTCCCGAATGGTCAGGGACAGCTCCCCATCCTGACACTGGAAGCATACTTCGATGGTCTTAGCCTGTGCATGGCGGAGCGCATTGTTTAACGCCTCCTGAGCTATATTGTAGAGCTGTTCTTCCACAGGGTAAGAGAGCTGCGTACAATCACCCTTGACCTCGAGAACTGTGTCCACATTGACGCGCTGCTCGACTGACTCTAGCCGCTGCTGCAGCGCTCCGACAAGCCCGGCTTCTTCCAGAATGGAAGGACGCAGCTGGTGAATCAGCAGTCGCATTTCTTTAAGCGCTTGCAGCCCGATGCCCTCCAGCTGCTGAAAGGAGGCGGCCGGGTCTGTTAGGCGGCCATCCTGTGCCATTTTCTTCCAACCGCTGCTGAGTAAACTCATGCTGTATAGAAGCTGGGTAACCGAATCGTGCAGTTCACGCGCCAGCCGCTGGCGCTCCTCGCTTACCGCTGTCTCCTGAGCCTTCTGGTAAAGGCGTGTGTTTTTGATCGCAATAGCCACATGCGCGGCAAAGGCTTCCAGGGCCTTCTGATCTTCTTCCGTGTATGCATGGGGGAGGGTGCTCTTAACAGTCAGTGCGCCCATGGGTTTTAAGCCGCTCTGCAGCAGAACATACATTTCAGAAGGGAGGCCATCATCCGGGTCGCAGCGAACTGTTTTGGAATGCCGGCCTTCTACCACCCGCAGAGACCTGCCATGGTCAAGCATCCACTCGACACAGGATCCTTTAAATGGCCGGCGATTACCAGGCATGCGCCCTTCCAGCCCTGCACGATAGAGGTCTTCGATTTCACTCTGGCCCTCATTGAGGAGTGAAATCGAGAAAACATCAACCGGCATCATCCAGGCAGCCATCTGGTGGATGGCAACATAGATCTGGTCAGCATCCAGGCTGGCACTGTTTACGACCCGGCTGGCCTGGTTAAGTATGGCCAGGCGCGAACGGCTCTTTTCCAGTTGGGCTGTTCGCTGTGCCACAAGCTCTTCCAGGTGCTGGCGGAACCGATCCAGGTCGGCCTCGACCTGCTTTCGCTCGCTAATACCTTTTACCAGACCGAAAACCTGGCTGGCATTCTCATCTGGACCACGAAAAACGGACACGATCTTGGACCCCCAGATCGTGCTCCCATCCCGGCACAGGTAGCGAGATTCTTTCCCGTATGTAGACCGTTGTCCGCGAATCAGCTCGTCCCAAAGGGCAATTGTCGCTGCACGGTCATCGGGATGGATGATCTCCCAGTATGTCATTTCATGTAATTCAGATTCAGCGTAACCGGTAAGGGCCTGGAATGCCGGGTTAGCGCGAGTGAAATACCCTTCTATATCAGTGATAAATATCCCGATCGGAGAATGGTCGAAGACATGCTGAAAACGGCTTTCACTTTCACGCAGGGCTGCTTCACGCTGCTTTCGACCGGTGATATCGCGCAGGAAAACCGAATAGATACGCTGCCCGTTCAGGCGAAGATCTGAACCAGAGGCCTCGACTGGAAAGATATCGCCGCCCCGGCGCATTGCATATATCTCACTTTGCGGCTGGATCCCATCTGCGAAGATTTGGGAAATTCCTGGAATGATCGTATCCGCCGGCTGGTCGATTATATCCCGGGGCATGTAGCCAAAAATATTTTCTGCTGCCCGGTTATACAGCAGTATGTGCCCATCCTCGTCAAATGAAATGATGGCCTCGGTCGCGTTATCCAGGATGCCGCTCAGGCGCACCCGGCTGGCACTTGCCGTCTGCTCAGCCTGCTCGGCCTCGTGCTTTAGCACAAGGATCCGGCCTGAGAGTGACATGGACCAGAGCAGGGACATCAAGAAGAGCCCGGCATAGGATCCCAGGTAAAGCAGAGCTTTGCTCTGAATAACACCAGAATCGAATAAATGGGTAGTGAAGACAACCAGCAGTAAGCAGACCCACGCAGAATGGTAAAAGACAGACTGGTAAAACAACTGCGGGCGGAACCCGCGGCGCGACATCCGCACTGCGGTCAGGACTGCCGCCAGAGTACTCAGGATCGTCAGGGAAGGCATGAGGGTGATGACGTCGGGGAAATAGAGTAAACCCGGGATCGCCACGGCTGACAGCACCATCAGCAGAATAAAAACCGGCAAGGCGTCAGGAAGAAATGTTTTGAGGCGTAGATAGGTTATCACAAAGCCCAGAAAAAAGAAGTTCCCTGAGAACCCGGCTGCCAGGGGGACATAATGGCTGCTCGCACCTGGCCAGATGAACTGCTGGCCGGTACCGTCCTGCCCGGCTCGATAGAGCAGAGAAAAGATGATAAAGAACACGAGCATTAAATAACTGTGATCGCGCAGCGAGAAAAACAGGTACAGGTTATTTACCGTCAGGATGGCAACCGCCCCATAGAACAAACCTAAACCCAGGTATAGTGAAAAGCTCTGAGCGTGAAAGGCGTTCCAGGATATTACGCGCATGGGGAGGAGCAGGACTGTATCCGTTTGCAGGCGCAGGTACACGGTCTCCTGGCTGCCCCGGGTGAGCGGCAGCCGGAATAGATAGTGCAGGAAGGGTAGTTCGCGGGTTGAAAACGGCCTGTAAGCGCCAGTGGAAATGCGTTCGAATCCAGCGCTGTTACCGGCTGGACGATAAAAATCGACCCAGCTCAGGCGCGACTCCTCAACTGCAAGCAGCCAGTTTTCGCGCTCAGCCTGGTTCTGCATTTGAAAGCGGATCCAGATCGTTGAACGGGTATAACCTGAATTGATGTTTTTTTCATTGAGGGGGATGAATTTCGCGGAGTTCTGCGGTGAAGCCACCTGATCAATGCTAAGGGTTCCGGCCGGATCGACTAGCACTTCCAGGTAGTGGGCGACAGCATGGTGCGCATGAGGCGGGCCGGGCGGGTCTGGGCGCTGATCGACTCGGTTAAAAGGATGTTGATATGGTCCCAGTCCTCGTTTGATTCGAGAGAAGCATAAACCTGACCATCGCCACCAGCCAGGCCTTTTACCAGCTCTTCCAGGGAAATGCCGTGAGCGTTCTGGAATGCCGGCCCTGTGCTCTGGCCGTGATCCGAAAGCACCACGATATGGTAGGGGCGGGGTGCATACTGCAGAGCGCGCTCGATCCGAGCAAAGTAGCGGTCGGTTTCTTCCAGCACGCCATAAGCTTCTGGGGTTTCCATCCCGGCAAAATGGGCCAGATCATCGTACCCGGCATACAACGCATAGATCGCCGGCAGCCCGCGCAGCACATCGCTGATGACCGTGTATGTCGTCAGGTCCTGCAGGACAGGTCCCATCACACCACGCAGAAATGCGTACAGCAGGTTACGGCGGCGGATGATAAAGCGGTCTTTGCGCAGCCGCTGCCGCCAGGCCTGCCACACCTCTTTCACCACTTCAACACAAAACAGGGTGAGCAGGCGGGCAATTATAAATGGGCTGACCAGGTAGAGGTAAAAGCCCGGCCCGGGATTGTGCCTGCGGTTCAACATTGTTCCAAATGTAAACAGGCTCTCTGCTGCATCGCCTGAGAACATGTTGCTGCGCGATGCGCCCCCGTCGCTGAGCAAACCACGACCGCTGCTCAAACGTTTTTCAATGGATACGGCATCGACCGGGCTCCCAGACATTACGATGCGGCATTCCTTGCGGTCCCACCAGCGGTATGCAGGCACCTCCTCGTTGCTGCCCATGAGGATACCGGTCTGCATTGCACCCGTCTGAGCGGAAAAATCGGTTTCCCAACCGGTGATTTTATGCGTTCCGGCATCCAGCCATCGTTTAACCGCTGGCATTTTCCCCTTCTCCAGGGCCTGCCGGAAAACCTTCTCGCCTAAACCGTCAATCTCCAGAAAAAGAAAACCGGGTACTTCTGTTTGAATGGGCTGGCCGCGCCTCGCCACCAGTTTGCGCGTTACGTTGTTGAAGAATTTTTCGTCCAGGTCCAGAGACAGCAAGCTGCCCAGGACCGTATTGACCACTGTAAGCACGATGGAAATCCACAAACCGGTGCTGACACGGGTGATCTGCACGCCGGGAATCAGATTGCCGACCAGCATCACCACCCCGCCGGTCAGGACGAAGGTGAGGAGAGGGTAAAGCCAGACCGGCAGCCTGGAGAAGAAGCTGATAAACAACCACCAGTAGAGCTCCTGGGCCAGAATATAAGCCGCGGCTACAGCAGCGGCCGCAGGGATGGATTCGATCAGTAAACCATCCAGCCAGAACGCCAGGAACAATATGGCAATCACCTGGACGACAGCGATGATCAAGAAATGAGCGATCTGCATCTTCAGTTTCATCTATTTACACTCCACGCCGGCCTGGCAGGAACGTCGTGGGCCGGGAGAATCTGGCATCGGGGATGTGACCTGGGCCACGGCGATATCTATGCCTGAACACCGTGATCCAGAGACACCGCGACAGAGTACCCGCGCCTCTGATAGAAGTAGCCGAGGATAATCAGGGCCAGCCAGGCGAGCAGCCACAGCCAGGAGTCGTTTAATACCGGCTGGACTGCATTTCCTGCGTCCTGAAGACCGTCCACTGAGACCCGTCCGATCAGCAGCAGGAGTGACAGCAGGACAGCGTTAGCGCCAGCAGTTGACGATCAACATGGACCAGGAATGCTGGAATTCTGTACCGAAAAACAGGCTGGCTGCGAGGATGGCCAGTACCAGTCCACCCAGGGCAGCGAGGATCCCTCCCAGGCCAATCGTTGAAAGCAGACCGGAACCCAGATGATAGCCAATGACAGCCCCCACGAGCCCTATAGAGAGGTGGTGAAAAAAATGAGCCAGTGCTGCACCAACTGCTCCGAGTATGAGACCGGCAGCCCAGCCGGCAATTGTACCCAGGAAGCCCTGTCCGAGGGCCAGCGCAGCCAGGTCCGCCCCCAGCCAGAACCCGGCTAAGAATCCCCAGACAGGAAGCACCGCCCTGAGCACCCGGAAGCCGTACAGCAGTAAGACTCCCCCAATGATCAGGGAGAAAAGAGAGATTAATACCATCTGCATCTCGATGTTCCTTTTAAATTGATCCACCGGTAGACGCACCGGGACCCATTTCGGGTGTGGTTTCTCCGCCCGCGCCTGGAGTTTCCGGTGTACGGGTCAGCGAGATCGAGCGGAACCATTTCCAGGCCTGTTCGAACAAAAGCACCTGCCCGGCACCAAATAAGAGAAATAGTATCGATACGCCCGCGCTGGACAGGTCGATCCAGCGCGGGATACTCACTTTCAGTGATCCCAGCCTGAACAGCAGGGCAGAGGTGGTCGATTTAACCCCGGCAAGGGTGGTTTCAGCGCGGTTCAGCCCCGCTGCCAGATCGTTGACAGGCTGGAGCAGCCGGTTTTTTATTCCTTCCGAAGAAGATAGTTGGACCTGAATCTGTTCCAGGTCCTGACTGATCGAATCAACCCGACTATTTATCGATGCGATATCTTCAGAGAGTGTGGGCAGGTCGATTCCGGGGACCCTGTTGAAAGCAGTCAGTGCGGAATTGAAAGCCAGTACCCCTTTGCTGATCGCCCTGGTTGTGCTCACCAGCCCCTCAATGGCAGGGCGCATCTCTTCACCGGCAATCTCGGAAATGACCCTTTGCAGAACCGCTGCATCGCTAATAGTTGTGCTGTTCAAATCATCCTGGATTCTGCTGATAATCTCCTGCTGACCGGCGAATCCGGTCTGGAGCCGGTCCAGGGTCTGGTCGATCGAGGTGAAATAACTTTCAACGGTTTCAATAGTTTCGACAACCCCATCAGACAGCGGTGCATTCACAACCCACACACCGATGAAAACAGCGGCGCATATCAGGAGACCTAGCAAGGCCAGGATCATCAAAAGTGCCGCTGTAATCTTTTTCAGCCAGTTCATTTTCACACGCAGGAAATTTCAGGCCACCACCGTCTTCAACGGCGATGTGTATATTCTCCCGGCGCGGGAGAGGCAAGAAGACTGCTGCTTATCATTGTCGCGCAGCGGCGGATGATCATCACCCTTCAAAGAAGGTTTTTTTCCTGCTGTTCACAGGATGGGTGACCGGCTGTGGCAATCACCGGCCGGCGCATCTGCCCTGTAGACATCCAGAAGCTGCACCTCGATCAATGCAGCGAGGTCCAGGGCATCCGCTGGAGAACGATAACGCTGCCACGGATACGCCCGCTGAAAGAAGACCCCGTCGCGGCGGAAGGAGCGGTGCAGGCTGTGAGTGTCACGCCGGCCAGAAGGAAGAATATGGGTCTCCCAAAACGCATCATCCTCCCACTCTGGTCAGGCGAAGCGCAGGCGTGATGCGGATGTCCGGTCTTGAATGAAATAACCCGCTACTGCCAGCGCCAGCCAGAGCAGCAGCCAGAAGAATGAATCCTGCAGGACAGGCTGAATCGTGTCCCCGGCGGACTGCAGTGTGTTGAGTGCAACGCGGCCAACCAGAAGCAGGGCTGCCAGGATGAGCGCGCTGGCACCGTAGACAGCGGTCACTGCCATAGCAAGAAGTCGCTTGAAGTCAAACATGTAAAAAAATCCTGCGGTTACAAGAGCCAGGACGAGCCCGGCCAGTGCAGCAAGCAAGCCTCCCAGACCCAGTGCGGCGAACAAACCTGAACCGATCTGATACCCGATCACCGCTCCTATCACCCCGATGTACATCTCAACATACACCTGAGCGAGCAGTGCAGACACCAGCCCCAGGGCCAGACCGACCAGCCAGCCGGCCAAAGTTCCCAGGAAACCGGAACCCAGGATCAGCGCGGTCAGGTCTGCACCCAGCCAGAACCCTGACAGAAAACCCCAGACCGGAAGCATCATTAAGAACACCCGGTAACCGAACAACAGCAGTACCAGGCCGACCAGAGCGATGAGCAGAGAGATAAAAATGGTTTGCACAGGTGCCTCCTTAACTGCACGTGCCGCACAGAGTCTCCCCCGGGGGATATGATTCGAATTCGGGAAATCACGCCCCCCGATATATGTCCTTCTGCAGAAAATTGTAGAGCAACCTGACGCTGGATTCATCCTCTTAATCACGTAATTTGTCCTGCTGATACCGGAAGGAAAAGCGTTCTCTGGGCTGTCAAAATGCTGAGTATAAGTGCGTAGATCTACTTGTCCGGGGCTGTTTTATCCCCAGAGAGTTTGAATCCAACTGACCGGTGCAGGTCACAGATCCTACGGTTGGTGGGCTCTGCAGTGCCCAGCCTTCTTATCGACTGGAAGCGCAGCGACGGGATCGTTTTTGTGGTGTCGCAGTGATAAGAGCAAGGTCCAGGGGAATACAGCTGAAGGGTGAGAAGCAGTCGGTGGGACTGTACACCGGGGAAGAGGTTGAGACTGTCCACAGCACTTGCGATCACCGGATCGTGTGAGTCACAGAGTCACAGACCGGTCTGAGTTTATGGAAAAGAAAATCTGGCTGAAATGTGCGAGAAAATAAAAGCCGGCCCCGTAACAACGGGGCCGGCAAACAGGGGCCGGTTTTGCACCGTTTGCAGGCTGTTGTGACCGGTGCTGTGCTGAAGGTTCAGGGCGCCCCTGGAATTTCAACCGCGTCAGTTCAGAACTCCTGGAGACGGTGCGGCGGAGCTGGGGCGAGGTAATCCTCTAACCTACCGGAATTTTTGTGGGAACTGGCGGATGATGCCATCGCTGAGCATGTCCGCCATGTGCAGGATCTGGACGTGGATCTCATCATAAGCGGCAATATCCGCCTCCCAATCCTCGTTCAGGCGTGCGGAAGCTTCATTCAGCGTCAGATCCAGATGTTCCCTCATCATCTCCTGCATCTCATCCAGCGGCCAGTGTCTGGGGTTGGCCGCATGGAGAAACGCCCCGATCTCGTCGGCGTTTACATACCAGCGAGCATGGGCGTCCTCAAAGGCTTCGGCGTCACCGTTCTTCGCAGCATCCACGAGTTCGGCAGCAATCAGGATATGCTCACGCAGCAAACCGGAAAGCTGGTCGCCAGCCTGCTCGCCGTAAAAGGGCCTGATCGCATCCCCGATATCATCCTGGTTTTTCAGCAGGCGAGCGGCGGCATGATCCTGATCGGGCAGACCGGCAAGCGCACTGATGATATACACCCGTGTCCAGGTCACATGATCTTCCCACAGCTTGCGCATCTCATCGTGGAAGGTTTGCCTGGTCACTTTTTTGTTGGCTGAGACATAGGTGTAGCTCCCCAGTGTCAGCGCGACGGCCAGCAGGATGCCGAGCACGCGAACCAGGCTGTGACGGAAAACGTTCATGGTATTTCCCTCCTTATCCGCAAATTTGATCGCTTCCTGGCTATAGGTCGCATGCACGGAGAATATCTTACGAAGATTAAGAAACACCCATCTTCAGCAGCCAGGTGGCTGTTGAAAATGGGTGTAGATGCGGCGGGAAAGCCTGATTGCGAACGGCTGTCAATAGAGAAACTGCACCGCAGGGATGCAGGAAGATCGTATGAGATGATTATTGCTGTGCCGCCCGGGCAGCGCTCAGCAGATGCGCGGCAGCATCTCCCCAGCAAGCATGTCGACAACGCGAGTGCCGCCGATGGCGGTTTTCATCAGCACCTGGCCGGGCGCTCCGGCCTCCACGCGGCCGATGATCGCAGCTTCTGTTCCGTAAGCGTGGGAACGCATGGCATCCAGTACGTCCTGCGCGGCATGTGGGGCGACGATCGCCACAAGCTTGCCTTCGTTGGCGACGTACAGCGGGTCGAACCCCAGCATTTCACAGGCAGCGGCCACGGCGGGGCGTACGGGGATGCGGTCTTCCTCCAGCAGAATCCCGACCTGAGACTGGCGGGCAATTTCGTTTAAAGTGGTGGCAAGCCCGCCGCGGGTGGGGTCGCGCAGGACATGCACAGCCGCGGCGTTTGCAGAGAGCAGGGCGGAAACCAGGCCGTTCAACGGGGCCGTATCACTGCAGATGTCCGAATCAAAACCCAGCTCGCCGCGCGCCTGCAGCACGGCGATGCCGTGATCTCCGATGGGGCCAGAGATGATGACCACATCACCGGACCGGGCTCCGGCGCCGCTGATGTTCACCCCGGGACGGATGACGCCAATGCCCGTGGTGGTAATGAACAGGCCATCCGCCTTACCTTTCTGCACTACCTTGGTGTCGCCGGCCACGATCTGCACGCCGGCCTCCTGAGCCGCGGCCTGCATAGAGGCCACCACGCGCTGCAGCGTTTCAATTTCCAGGCCCTCTTCGAGGATAAAGCCTGCAGTCAACCAGAGCGGCTCGGCGCCGAGCATGGCGACGTCGTTTACCGTGCCGCACACCGCCAGACGGCCGATGTCACCGCCGGGGAAAAACAGCGGCGAGACGACGTGCGAATCGGTGCTGATCGCCAGCTGCTCCCCAGAGCTGGTAAGCAGCCGGGCGGCATCGTCTCTGGCGGTGAGCGCCGGGTTGGAGAAGGCGGCGAAGAAGGTGCGGGCGATCAGGTCATGTGACATACGCCCGCCGCTGCCGTGCCCCAGGACGATGCGGTCGTTGTGGGGAAGGGGCGTGGGGCAGACGGGGCCTTCGATGTTTACTGACTGCAGAGATTGGTTTTCGGGTTTCATCGTCATGCTGATACCGGTTCTTCAGTAAGATTATGGCGGTCACGATGGTAGCGATAATAGCCAGCGCAGGCGCCTTCGGAGGAGACCATCGTGGCGCCCAGCGGGTGCTCGGGGGTACAGCGCGTTCCAAATGCCGGGCACTGGAAGGGCTTTTTGAGCCCCTGCAGGATCTGCCCGGCGATGCAGTCTTCCGGCTCCCGGGTCTGGATTTCGCTCACCGGAAAACGAACTTCGGCGTCAAATTCGGCAAACTCCGGGCGCAGCTTCCACCCGCTGTCGGGGATCATTCCAATGCCGCGCCACTGGCGGTCGCAGCCGGTGAACACGCGCCGGATGACATCCTGGGCCGGCCGGCTGCCCTCAAAGGTGACCACACGCGGGTAAGCATTGGCCACCTGCACACGTCCACTTTCCAGCATCTCTATGGTGAGCTGGATCCCGCGCAGGATATCCACAGGCTCGAATCCGGTAACGGTGATGGGCGTGCCGTACTGCCCGGCGATGGGCGGGTACTCATGATAGCCCATCACCGTGCACACGTGCCCGGCAGCCAGAAAGCCCTGCACACGGCAGCCCGGCGAGCTGAGAATGGCGTGCATGGCGGGCGGCACGCGCACATGGGAGACCAGCACGCTGAAGTTGCGCAGTCCGAGCGCCTGAGCCTGCAGCACGCTCATGGCATTGGCCGGAGCGGTGGTCTCGAAACCGACAGCGAAAAAGACCACCTGCCGGTCGGGATTTTGCTGTGCGATGCGGACGGCGTCGAGCGGCGAGTAAACCACGCGCACATCGCCGCCGGCGGCGCGCACCGAAAACAGGTCCTTATCCGAGCCAGGCACGCGCAGCATGTCACCGAAGGATGTGAAAATGACGCCCGGCTGGGAGGCGATCCACACGGCGCGGTCGATCTGCTCCAGAGGGGTGACGCAGACCGGGCAGCCGGGGCCGTGCACCAGTTCGATGCCAGGCGGCAGGATTTCATCCAGCCCGTAGCGCAAAATGGCGTGCGTCTGCCCCCCGCAGATTTCCATGATCACCCAGGGGCGGGTGATTTTGCGGCGGATCGCCTCCACCAGCCCCTGGGCCAGCTTTGCATCCCGAAATTCGGTCGTAAATTTCATTTCTCTACCGCTCTCATCACCTGTCAATAACGCCGGAGTCTGCTGCCGCTCAGGGTTCGCCGGTTTCGAGTTCGTCCGCCGCGATCTGCTGCAGAATCTCCAGGGTCTCGAGTGCTTCCTGTTCGGAAATGCGGTTAAGAGCAAAACCGGCGTGGATGACGGTGTACTCACCCACGCAGGCATCGGGCACATAGGCGAGGCAGACCTCACGCGTGACCCCGCCGAAGTCGATCTTGCCCATTTTCAGGCCGTTGGCCTCGTAAATTTCAACGATTTTCCCGGGTACTCCCAGACACATGACGCCTCCAGTGTGATGCTACCGCCGCCTGTCCGAGCGCCAGCCCGCCATCGTTGGCCGGCACCAGGCGGTGGAGAAGGACTTCGAAACCGTTCTCCTGCAGCAGCGGGACGGTCTTCTGCAGCAGGGTGAGGTTCTGCCATACACCGCCGCTGAGTGCGACGGTTGTCAGACCGCTATCGCGGCGCAGCCGCTCACAGACCTGCAGGACCATCTGCGCCAGGCCGTTATGGAAGCGGGCAGCGATGGTTTTTACGGCTGCGCCGGAGAGCACATCGGCGACCACGGCTTCAAGCAGCGGGCCGGGGTGGATGACCAGCGATTCGCCGGACTGCAGGTCGAACTCATAAAGGCCTGATTCATGCGGGTCGACCAGCGCTTCCAGTTCCACCGCCGCCTGGGCTTCGTAGTTGACCCGCTGGCGAACACCGGCCAGGGCAGCGACCACGTCGAACAGACGGCCCATGCTGGATGTGAGCGGGGTGTTGATGCCCTGCTCGAGTTGAAAGCGCAGGGCTCTCTGTTCCTGAGCGTTCAGATCCTGGGCAGGGGGCAGGTCCGGGTCCCACGACAGGCCGTAATACTGCAGGGCAGCCAAAGCGGCGCGCGCAGGCCGCTGCACGGCCGCGTCGCCTCCGGGCAGGGGAAAGCTGTCCAGATGGGCGCGGCGTTGAAAACCGCTGTAACCGGCGATCAGGAACTCCCCGCCCCAGATGGTCCCGTCTGTGCCGTAACCGGTGCCGTCAAAGGCAGCGCCGATTACCAGATCATCACCTTTCAGGCCGTTTTCTGCCATGCAGGCGGCAATATGAGCGTGGTGGTGCTGCACGCCCACAGCCGGCAGGCCTTCTTCCCGGGCGCGCCTGAGCGCATACCGTGTGGCCAGGTAATCAGGGTGCAGGTCGTAGGCCAGCACCTCGGGGCGGATGTGGAACAGGAGCTCGAAATGCGCCACGCCCTGTTCAAAGGCCTGCAGGGTCTCCCAGTTCTGCAGATCGCCGATATGCTGGCTGAGGAAGGCATAAGTGCCGCTCGCCAGGCAGAAGGTGTTCTTGAGCTCTGCGCCGGCTGCCAGCAGGGGGACGGACTCCCAGGGCAGATGAACCGGCTGTGGGGCATAGCCCCGGGCACGGCGCAGCATCATGGGCTGGGCCGCCGGTTCGCTCTGCCGGGGAATACCAGATGAAGGGATGGACATACCGGGGACCAGCACGCGCACGACGGAGTCATCGCAGCGGGTGTGGATCGGGCGGTCGTGCATCAGGAAGGCATCGGCCAGTGCGGACAGACGGCTGCGCGCCTCGTCGTTGTCTGTGGCGATCGGTTCTTCGCTCAGGTTGCCGCTGGTCATCACCAGGGCCTGGCCGGGGAGGGTGTCTGCAAGCAGCAGGTAATGCAGAGGGGTGTAGGGCAGCATGAACCCCAGGGTGTGCTGCCCGGGGGCGATGCCCGGCGCGACCGGGGAGTCAGGCCGCCGGCGCAGGATCACGATCGGGCGCTGCGGCGACTCTAAAAGCTGGCGCTCCTGTGGTGCTATATAACAGTGGCGTTCGATGCTCTGCAGGTCGGCGGCCATCAGGGCAAAGGGCTTCTCCACGCGCCGCTTGCGCCGGCGCAGCTCATCCACGGCTGCGGCATTGAGGGCATCACAGGCCAGGTGAAAACCGCCCAGGCCTTTCACCGCCAGGATTTTACCTTCCTGCAGCATGCGCCGGGCTGTGAGCAGAGCTTCATCCCCGTCCGCCATCCGCGCTCCCTGGCATTCCAGCCACAGCTGCGGGCCGCAGGCCGGGCAGGCGACCGGCTCGGCGTGGAAGCGCCGGTCGGCCGGGTCCTGATATTCGGCCAGGCAGTCCGGACAGAGGGGGAAGCCGGCCATGGTGGTGTTCAGCCGGTCGTATGGGATATCCCGAATGATGGTGAAGCGCGGTCCGCAGTTCGTGCAGTTGATGAACGGGTAGCGGTAGCGCCGGTTGGTGGGGTCGAAGAGCTCGCGCAGGCAGTCCTCACAGGTGCATACATCCGGGGAGATGGGCTGGAACGCCCCGGCCTGCGCCTCGGAGGTCAGAATCTGAAAGCTCGTGTACCCATTGGGGGTGCAGGGCTGCACCTGGATGTCATCAATGCGTGCCAGCGGCGGGGCCTGAGTCTGCAGGAGGTGTATGAACTCCTGCAGGTCCCCGGGTTTGCCGGCGGCCTCAATCTCCACACCGGCGGAAGTGTTGCGCACCCAGCCGGTCAGCCCGCTGCGTTCCGCCAGCCCGTATACAAAGGGCCGGAAGCCAACGCCCTGAACAATGCCGGTGATGTGGATATGTACAGCGGATAGGGTTTCCATCATCACACCCTGTCGGCCAGAGGCCTGCTGCTATGCCCGGTTTTTTACCTGGGCAGCCAGCCAGTCCAGCCAGGCGTCCAGGCCCTCGCCGGTACGGCAGGAGAGTGGAAAAGTCATCACACCGGGGTTGAGCATTTCAACCCCCCGGCGGAAGTTCTGCATGTCGAAGTCCACGTAGGGGAGCAGGTCGATTTTATTGATCACCAGGGCGTCAATCCCGCGGTAAGAGCCGGGGTATTTATAGGGTTTGTCATCGCCCTCAGGGGTAGATGCGATCAGGATGTTGCAGTGCACGCCCAGTTTGAAGCTGGTGGGGCAGACCAGGTTGCCCACGTTCTCCACGATGAGCAGGTCCAGGCTCTTCAAGTCGAGCTGGGGCAGCGCGGCGTGCAGCATTACTGCGTCCAGGTGACATTCGCCGCCAGTGTTGATCTGCACGGCTGCGGCACCGGCAGCAGCGGCGCGGTCGGCGTCCAGGCTGCTGGCCAGGTCGCCTTCGATCACACCCAGGCGCAGTCGACCTGCCAGTCCCTCCACGGTGCGCTCCACCAGTGAGGTCTTCCCGGCGCCAGGTGACGCCATCAGGTTAATGGCAAACACCCCGGCCTTATCGAAGATGGCCCGGTTTTCCGCGGCCAGACGGTCATTGGCGCTGAGGATGTTCTCTACAACAGGAATACATGTGCTCATTTGTCGATCTCGATGGATTCCAGGTAAAACTCTTCTCCGGCCGTGATTTTGAAGCGCTCGCCGCCGCATGCCGGACAGGAGAATTCGTCATTTTCAGGCGAGTAGGTGTGTCCGCATGCCTCACAGCTCAGCTCCACCGGCACCCGGCGAAAGTGAAGCTGCGCCTCCTCTGCGATAGTGTCCCGGGCAACGATGTCCCAGTAGAACTGCACCGAGTCGTCGACGATAGAGGAAAGCTGGCCGACGACGATGTGCAGGGCGAGGATGCGCTTCGCCCCTGCCGGTTCTGCATGTCGCAGGGCAATTTCCAGCAGGCTTTCGGTGACGGATAACTCGTGCATTCTGAGTTGAGGATATCACGGGGGAGCGGCTGCTTACCAGTGAATAAAGTCACGTGAAAATATGTACTATCTACCTCTAATAACTCTAATAATCCCCGGTGAGCAACAGTTCCGACACCAGCGCGCTGAGCTCCCTCACAGCGGTAGAAACCGGGGGGGAGAGCGGCATGCACAAATCCATCTGGGCCGGCTGGATGCCCACCAGAGCCAGATCGCAGCCGGTCTGCTGCGTCAGATAGCGGGCAAACAGGCTCAGGGAGAGGGCGTGCGTACCCAGGCTGCTGTGATCCAGGTCATGCGCATCCAGCAGGCAGCAGGCGCCGGGTGGGCCGTCCAGAGCGGCGGCGTCGAAAATCAGCGCCAGGTGGGGGCGAAAGCGGACCAGCGGCCCGGTGAGGTTCTCGGGCGCAGGCCCGGCTTCCAGCGTGAGGATGTGCTCGCAGGTAGAGATCTTCGCCTTGATCTGCCGCAGGACTTCGATTCCGGCGGCGTCATCGCCGCGCAGCTCCTGGCCAGCGCCAATCAGGGCCAGTCGGGGCGGCTCCGGAGCTGCCCGGGCAGCGGCTTCAGTCAGCCGCTCTCTCAGCTTCAGCAGCAGCGCTTCCCTCCCGGGAAAGCCCATCAAGGTACTGCTGCCGCAGGGATTCGTTTCCATAGAACACCGAAAAATCATCTCTACTGAGCGCCGCCAGTTCCCAGTCCTCGTTCGACATTCCCAGGCAGTTGAAGCGGCAGCTGTGCACACACTGCGCGCAGAACGTGCAGCGGTCGATGTGATAATGCATCAGAAACTGCTTGCTGGCGCGATCGATGATGATCAGTTCAATCGCGTTGGAGGGACAGTCCCGGCAGCACAGCTGGCAGCCGGTGCATTTCTCCGGGTTCCAGATCAACCGGCCGCGCAGCCTTGCGGGCGCCGGGCGGCGTTCGAAAGGGTAACGACGGGTAACCGGACGGCGGAAGAGGGAGGTGGTCACATCACCTAGCATGGTACCGATCTTCATTCTACCCTCCTATCCCCAGATGATCATGACCAGGATCTGCAGCAGTGCGAGCAGCGCACCCCAGCGCCAGCCGCGCACCACCTGGTCGATGCGAAAGCGGGTGAGCACAGCCTGCAGCGTAACCAGAACCAGCAGCAGGACCAGCGTTTTGAGCAAGAAGCCGGGCAGGTTGCCCACGCCCCCCAGGAAGAAGGCGGCAATCAGGGTCAGTCCGACGACCATCTCCACGCCTTTGCCCAGGCGGAAGAGCGCCAGACCACGCCCGCTGTACTCAGTCAGCGCGCCGGCCACGATCTCGGTCTCTGCCTCGGGAGCGTCGAAGGGCGGCAGTTCCAGCTTGCCCATCAGGCCGATCAGGGCCACCAGGAAACCGAGCGGCTGAGTGAGGAGCAGCCAGCGGGTTTCGGCGAAGGCCTGTATGCTGCGGATCTCCCAGGACCCGGCAGCGATGGCTGGCCCCAGCAGCGCCAGCAGAAAAGGCGCCTCGTAGGCGAACACCTGAGTCAGAGTGCGGGTGGCGCCCAGCACCGAGAAGCGGCTGGCCATGTTTGCGCCTGCCAGGCCGGTGCAGATGGTGAGCAGCGACAGCAGGTAGATCACCACGATCAGATCACCCTGAAAACTGTACATGGGCGGCAGACCGAAGAGCGGTACGTACAGGGCAGCGGTGAGCGGCCCGGCCAGGGCCGCCACCGGCAGCAGGTTGAAAATGAGGCGGTTGGCACCGTAGGGTACGATCTCTTCCTTGCTGAGCAGTTTCACGACATCGGCTAAGGGCTGGAACCAGCGCGGACCCAGGCGGTTCTGCATACGAGCGAGCAGCTTACGGTCGGCCCATTCATATGCCAGGCCGGAAACCAGCAGCGACAGACCGCCGGGGAAAAACAACAGCGCAGCAGCACTCAGAAATGCGTTCATTTCTTCCTCACCACGATCATACGGTCGTTGCAGGAGAAGCAGGGATCGATTCCGGCCAGCAGCATGGGCATATCGGCGAACTGGTGGCCGACGGCTGTGTGGATGACAGAGCCAAAGTTGCAGATGGAAGGAGTGCGCACTTTGACCCGTTCCGGCTTATCGCCGCCGCTGCTCTTGATAAAGTAGAACAGCTCGCCGCGCGGGGCTTCAACACGGCTGATCGTTTCACCGGCCGGGATCCTGCGCGGCACGCGGGCAACCAGCTCGCCCGGCGGGAGGTTATCCAGGAGGGCGCGCAGCGTGGAAATACTGACCAGCATCTCTTTGACGCGCACCACAAATTTAGCCTCCAGGTCGCCGGCATGTTCGATCACGATGCTGACGGGGAAGCGGCGGTAGGAGCCGTACGGGGCTTCCACGCGGATATCCCTGTCCACACCGGAGGCGCGCGCAGTGGGACCGACCACTCCCAGCAGCTCAGCCTGCTCACGGGTCATTGTGCCCACTCCGCGGGTGCGCTGTAAGAAAGCAGCATCGGTGGAAACTACATCGAGATAATGCCGGCAGCGCTCCTCCAGGTAGTCCAGTCCGGCGAGAATGGTGCGGCGCTGTTCGTCGTCCACATCGAACTTGACGCCCCCGATCAGGTTGGCCGAGTAGTTGACCCGGTTGCCGGTCAGTCTCTCTAACAGGTCCATCACGGTTTCACGGTCGCGCCAGGAGTACATGAAGAGGGTGTCGAAGCCGGCCTCATGGGCCGCCACACCCAGCCAGAGCAGATGACTGTGAATGCGCTCCAGCCCGGCGACCAGCTCGCGAATAGCCTGGGCACGCTCCGGGGCTTCAACCTGCGCCAGCTTCTCCACACCCAGCACATAAGCGTAGGCGTGGCTGTTGGAACAGATCCCGCACACACGCTCGAGCAGGTACATGGCCTGAGTCCAGGTGCGTTCCTCACAGGCTTTCTCGATGCCGCGATGGACGTACCCCAGCCGCACGCTGGCGCCGGTGACGATCTCGCCGTTTACCGTAAATTCAAAGTGGCCGGGCTCTTTCAACGCCGGATGCTGCGGTCCAATGGGGACGATGTACCTTCCTGCATTGTCACCGTTTGCTTTCGGCTTCACCTGGGGGACCTTTTCCTGGGGGTTGAAGGATTTGCGCAGCGGGTAGACCCCCTCAGGCCAGTCATCGGGTAAAAACAGGCGCTGCGGGTCGGGGGTGCCGGTCACCTGCACGCCGAACATCTCCATAAACTCGCGCTCATAAAGCGTGGCGGAAGGGATCACCCCGCAGATGGTGGGCAGAGCCGGTTCCGCGTAGGGGACGCGCACACGCAGCGTGAGCACGGCCGGGCCGCTGCAGAAGTGGTAGAGGGCTTCGACCTCACTGCTTTCCGGCCGGTCCAGCCCGGTGATGGCGGCCAGGTAACCCCAGTGATTGTCCACCAGGGTCTGGACTGCCTGCGGCAGGTCGGACGGGCCAATAACCAGATCCAGCCGGCCGGGCTCGGGCGTCTGTGCCTCAATGATCTGGCTTTCCAGCAGGCTGCGGCCGTTCTCGAGGAGGCTGTCAAAGGAAATCAGCTCGGGATTTGTCATGCCATACCCTTTCCATTGGAGGCGGGCTGCGCACCGGCAGCGCCAGGTTTCAGGCTCGACAGCAGCTTGACCACTCCGTCGATGATTGCTTCGGGGCGGGGCGGACAGCCAGGGATATATGCATCCACCGGGATGACCTCGTCAATGGAGCCAATCACGTTGTAGCAGCCCTGGAAGGCACCGCCAGAAAGGCCGCAGGATCCGACCGCGACCACAAATTTGGGTTCCGGCATCTGTTCGTAAATACGCAGCAGACGCTCGCGCGCCTGGCGAGTGACCGGGCCAGTGCAGATCAACACATCGGAATGACGCGGCGAGCCCTGCAGTTTGACGCCGAAGCGTTCCAGATCGTAGCGCGGGGTGAGGGTGGCCAGAATCTCGATATCACAGCCGTTGCAAGAACCGCTGTTGAAGTGGATTGCCCAGGGTGAGTTGATTCGTGCCCAGGCTTTCATCTGGTCCATCAATCTGTTCCAGGGCGAGTTGATCCGGGTTTCCATTGCCATTTTCCTTTTCTGTATGCCGGTAGAGCTTTCAGCCGAGGATCAACGCTACCAGTGAAAGCAGCAGACCGGCCAGATAGATACCGGACAGGGGCGTCAGGCTGCCGCTGGCCAGCATCAGTACGCCCAGGTGCAGGATGGCAAAAAAGAGCGCATAGATAAAGAACTGCCGGTAGCCTGGTGCGGCCTGACCTGCCGGAGGGGCTTCACCGCTGGCGTACAGGCTGGACTTCAGGGCAGAGGGACTGCCTTTGCCGGCGAGAAGGCGCCCGAACAGGTAAAGCAGTCCAGCCAGCGCAAAATAAGCCAGAAAAGCGACCGGGGGAGAGAGCAGGACTTCAGACATCAGAAACCTCCGATAGCGCTCAGCAGGCTGCCGGCCGCTGGTCCGGTAAGCCATTCTGCCAGGCCGGGGAAGAAGCCGAACAGCAGCACGACTGCGGCCAGCAGCGCCAGGGGGATTGCCATGAGACGCGGGATGGGCACCCCGTGCTGAACCGCTTTCGATGGCTGTTTGCGGTAGACGGCGTTCACCAGCGGGGCATAATAAGCCAGCGATACCACACTGTTCAGGGCGGCAAAACCAGTGAGCAGGAGCACTGCTGTGCTGTGGGTGTTAAACCCGGCCACGAAAATCTGCCATTTCGACATAAAGCCGGCCATCGGGGGCAGTCCGCCTAAACCCAGCAAGGCCAGGCTGAAGGCCAGTGACGCAGTGGGATAGCGCCGGGCTGCACCGTTCAGGTCTGCGATGGCCAGCGAACCGTGGCTCTGTGCGCCGTTTGCAGCGTGCAGTCCGCTGAGGGCGTACAGCAGGGCTCCGGCCGCCAGAAATGCCAGGCCTTTCATCAATCCATGGTTGAGCAGATGGAACAGACCGCCCTGCGCTCCGGCTGCCTCTCCAGCCCAGATGGCCACCCCGAGACCGAAGACCATGTAGCCGACGTGGCTCAGGCTGGAGAATGCCAGCAGACGCTTTACCTGAATCTGGCGCAGGGCCAGCAGGTTTCCGAAGAGCATATTGAGGGCGCCAAACCCCATCAGCAGCAGTCCCCAAAGTGCGGCACTCCGGGATTCGCCACTGATCGCGGCCAGCGAGCGCAGCATGGCGATCAAACCGGCTTCGATCACCACACCGGAGAGCATGGCGCTGATGCCGCTTGGCGCCTGCGAGTGGGCATCGGGCAGCCAGGTATGCAGGGGGACCAGGGCAGCCTTGACCCCAAAACCGGTGAGGAACAGCGCCCCGGCGGCCAGCAGCAGCGGGGAACCGGCTGCGCGGGTGTGGATCTCCATCAGGTCGAGTGTGCCGGTTTCCGCCAGCGTGAGGGCGATGCCGATCAGCACCAGCACCGAACCGGCGGCGCTCTGAACAACGTACTTGACGCCGGCTTCCAGGGCGGCGGGCTCCTCTTTGTAGAATACGACCAGCAGGTAAGACGAGACGGCCATGCCCTCGAACCACACCCACAGGTTGAACAGGTCACCGGCGCTGCCCAGGCCGATCATCATGCCCACCATGGCGGTGAGCATGGCGTAGTACTTCTCTTCGCCGCTCTCGCCGGCCATATAGGGGACGGAGAACAGGGCAACCACCCCGCCCAGACCGAGCGCCACGGCAGCCAGCAGCAGGCTGAGGCCATCCAGGCGCAGCGCCACGCCGCCAATGCGCGTGACGAGCGCGCCTGCTGAAGAGAACTGCTGCACAGCCTGGACAAAGGGGATCCAGCCGGCCAGCAGTGCCAGCAGCGCAGCCCACTTCGCCAGGTTGAGCGAGCGATCAGCGGGCTGCAGGGCGAGTGACAGGCGCCCCAGCAGGTAGATCAGCGGGGAAGCCAGCAGAGGCAGGAAGATCAGGATGATGACCGTGTTTTCCATATCCACCTCTCACACCTGAACCGCCCAGAGCAATATCACCAGGACGACCAGCAGTCCGCCGATAATGCCGGCCAGGTTCCAGGAGATCTGTCCGCTCTGGGAGCGGCGCAGGAACCCGGCAAACCCCTGGACGAAGGCCACAATCTGGTGATTGAGCCACTCAAAACCGAAACTCTCGCTGGCAGCACGCTGCAGAGGGGCAGCCAGCGCCTGCAGTCCGGTCAGCGCTGAGCGAAAATGCCAGGCAGCCAGGCCAGCGGCGATCACCGCCAGGGCCAGCAGGGTGGCCGGTGCGCTCAGCACCTCGAGCAGCAGCGCACCTGTGCTTTCAGCATGCAGCTGGTGGAAGGGCAGGCTGTTTGAGAGCAGAGCATCGAACGGACCGGCCAGAAAACCGCTGACCAGAGCTGCAAGGGCGAGCGGCGCCAGGGCTGTTTTCATCGCCGCCCCCACGGTGTGCACTTCGCTCACGCGGCTGGGAGTGAAAAACACCATCCAGACCGTGCGGAACGTGTAGAAGGCCGTCAGGCCGGCTACCAGCAGCATCAGGGCGAAAGCCCAGACGGGTCCGCTGTGCAGGCCGGCCTCCAGAATCAGCTCTTTGCTCCAGAAGCCGTTGAGCGGGGGGAGGCCGGCCAATGCCAGTGCACCCGTGATGAAGACATTGCGCACGAAGGGCATTTTCTGTCCCAGCCCACCCATTGCACGCATATCGCGTGTGCCGACGCTGTGGATGACCGCGCCCGCTCCCAGGAAGAGCAGCGCCTTGAAGACGGCATGGCTGAACAGATGGAACTGGCTGGCAAGCACCGAACCGGCGCCGATGGCATAGACCATATAGCCAAGCTGGCTGATGGTGGAATACGCCAGGACGCGCTTGAGGTCGTACGTGGTGCAGGCCATCAGAGCGGCCAGCAGGGCGGAGAGCAGGCCCACCAGCATCACCGCAAATGTCCAGCCGGGCACCGGGGCGAATGCCGGGAAAAAGCGCGCCAGCAGGTAGACGCCGGCATTGACCATCGTCGCGGCGTGGATCAGGGCGGAGACCGGCGTGGGGGCTTCCATGGCGTCCGGGAGCCAGGTCTGGAAGGGGACCTGCGCGGATTTGGCAGCGGCAGCAATCAGGGCGCCGAAAGCGAGCACAGCCAGGGCCGGGGCCGGCAGCTCGCCTGATCGCTCGAGCACGGTGCTGATCTCGTAACTCCCCAGGTAGCTGTAGACCAGCAGCGCTCCGGCCAGCAGCCCGAGACCGCCCACCGAGGTGATCAGCAGCGCTTTGATGCCCCCCGCCACGGCCCTGGGGTTGTCGTTGTCGAAGGAGATCAGAGCGTATGAGCACAGGGCTGTGATCTCCCAGAAGATGAACAGGAAGAACAGGCTGCCGGTAAGGACGAGGGCGGCCATTGCCCCGATAAAAATCAGCACCAGGGCGTAGTATCGGCCTAACTGTGCTTCGCCGTGCATGTAATCGCGTGAGAAGTGCACGGCAAGGCTGCCGATGACCGCAGCTACAGCAGCCAGGAACACCCCCAGACCATCGGGGATAAAGGTGAGATCGCCGAAATAGGCGCCTACGGGAACCCGGATCACCACCTCGCTGCCGGTGAAGGCCAGCAGCACCAGGGATGCCAGGCCAGAGGCGCCGGAGAACAGAAGGGCCAGGCTGTGCTGCAGGTTTTCATCCCGGTCGCGAACCAGCCAGACCAGCAGGGCCCCCAACCAGGGGAGCGCAATAACCAGGGTGATCAAGAGTGCAGCCATGGCATCATCCTCTCAACTGCGAGAGTTTCTTGAGGTCCAGGGTCCCACAGCGGCGGCGCACCTGTACGGCCAGCGCCAGACCGATCACCGCCACAACCGTGTCGGCAACGATGACGGTGGCGGCCAGGCTCTGCCCCAGGTTCACCTGACCGCTGGCCCGGCCGGCCAGCACAAGGGCCAGCACCGCCGCTTTGATCAGGATCTGCAGGACAGCAACCATTTTTATCAGGTTGCGTACTGCCAGCAGACCATAAAAACCGACACCCAGCAGACCTAACATCCCAATGACCAGGATACTGGCCGGATCGGAGAGCAGTGCGTTCATACCTGCACCTCCTCGATTGCGGGTTCGTATTCGGGTGTGCTGAGCGGGGGCGGTGGGGATTCAGGGAGTGAAGAGACGGTTTCTTGCAGTGCTTGATCTTTCCGGAGCTGGTGAACGCCCCCCAGCAGACCGGTCAATCCCATGACGCCGGAGAAGATCAGCGCTACCTGAACCAGCACGTCTAATCCGCGCTGTTCCCACAGCACCACGGCAAAGGACGGTTCTGCAGCGCGATCAGGGAAGCTGGCAACTGGCAGCGTGTACCAGCCCAGAAGGGCCGCAGCCAGCAGCACCAGACCCCAGATCAGCGGCCGGGGAATCAGTGAGGCGGCTGTCTGACCTTCTTCGCCGACGATGTTGAAAGCAAATACAAACAGGACGGTGACCAGACCCGCTCCGACGCTGAGCTCAATGACCGCAACTTCAGGGGCGCCAAGCCTGTAGAGCAGAATGGATACCAGTGCGCTGACTCCCGCCAGCCACAGGGCGGAAGACAGCAGGCGGGGCGACCGGACTACCTGAAGCGCGCACAAGATTGCTGCAATTACCAGCAGCCAATCCAGCATAATGCCCTCCTTGGTCGGTTGCTTAAACCATTGCGTCAAAATTACTATATATCAAAAGCCGCCGGGTGGAATGTGATATTTGTCACAAGTTTATGCTACTTTGATCCCTTGTTTATTTCGGAATGGGTTGAAATGAACCACAATCGATTTGCCGTTATAATCACTGTGCTGGGGGTTATCGAGGATCCACAATAACCGGCTGGTTCATCGTCTCAGATCCCTGCATACAGAAATGACGCTGGGGAAGGATCACTCTTCCCTGGACCGCCGGCTGGATGGATTCAGAAATCGGTATTCGTTTTAGAAAGGAGTGGTAACTGATGGCGATGAAAACAGAGATCGATCCGGTTTGTGGTATGACGGTCGACCCGGAGACTGCAGCCGGGAAATCGGAATTTCAGGGTAAGACGTATTATTTCTGCTCGCCGGGATGCAAAAGCGCATTCGACAAAGAGCCGGAGAAGTATACTGGCAATCAGGGCGGCGCCCAGGGGATGCCGAACTGAGCTTCATGGCCTGCTTGATGGAATGGGTCATTGATGGGATAGGGGAATAGTATCCGTCATACATCCTGTGGGGTAGGCCACGTTCCTGAATAGAAAGGCGCCCATCCCCAACAGGATTTCAATCGAAGCAGCCCCAGTAAAGACCCTGAGCCCGGTAGGTTGTTTACCGGGCTCAGGGTCTTCCTTTTCAGGCGGGAATTAATACCGGTATACGGCTTTCCAGTGAGGGGGGAGCACAGGCTGTTATTACTGAGAGACCGTCACCGTTCCCAGCATGCCGGCGTCGTAGTGTACGCCGTCCTGTTCAAAGCAGCCCATCTCCCATTCGCCAGCCATCCCTTCCGTGACGTCGAAAGTCATGGTGGCACGGCCGCCTGCACCGACGATCACCATAAACCCTTCATGTTCCTTATGGGTCTCCGTTGACGTGGTCAAATCCCCCTCTTCAATAATATTGACTTCCGGCTCCACGCCGCCGGCAGCGAACATATCTTCCATGTATCCCGCCGGGCGGTTGTTTTCGTTCATCACCTGTCGTCCAAACATGATCTCGTGCGCGAGGGCACCGTTATTGTTCAGTTCCAGAGTGACCCGCTGCCCTACCTTCAGATCCAGACTGGCGGGTGTGAATGTGAATTCGTCCATCTCGATGGTTATGGATACAGGCTCGGGTGTAGCAGCCGTTCCACAGGCGGACAGTAACACCACGAGCACGCTCAACAGCGAAATCGTTCGCAAGATTCTCATCGCTTTCTCCTGTGGTTCTTAAAAATCGGAATAAACCCATGACCTTCCCGCGTTATAGAGCAGGCAGTTGTGCAGCGGGTGTGCGTGCTCACCGCCTGCTCTCAGGGGGTAGCTGGCAGTTTCAGGGCTTTTCTGCAGATCTGGCGTTCCTGAAACCGGTCACGCATGGCGAATGCCATGGCTGTCAGCACCGGTACACGCGGCTATCCCTCCTGTGCTCCGCATACCGGTATCCTTCTCTGTACTTTAATCTTAGCATTGACGCGACCTCTGGCAATAAGGGAAAACCCGGAGGAGGTAAAGTCCCTTTCTATGGATAGGTTTTTCTTACGATGATCAGGAAACTCATTACAGGGGGGCCCGCACCCACGCATCGGGGGGCACGGCTCGCGGAGAGCAGCAGACGAAGCCTCTGGACCAATACCCAAAGAAGAAAACCGGCTCTCGCCGCAACACTGGGCCTTCCAGGAATGAACCCTGCCGTTCGCTCCGGGCGATGCAGTATCCTCTTCGCGGGCTAGAATCAACAGGGGTGAATGAATAACCTGCTTTTGTGGAACAACCCCTGCACTGTGCAGATAAAGTAAATCTGCCAGTTACGCAGCCAGCCTTTCGCCGCGCAGGAACTGGGCGTTGATGGCGACGATAATCGTGCTGAGCGACATGAGCACCGCGCCGGCGGCGGGTGAGAGCAGAATCCCCCATGGAGCCAGCACGCCGGCCGCCAGGGGTAGGGCGATCACGTTGTAACCGGTTGCCCAGGCCAGGTTCTGGATCATCTTGCGGTAGCTGGCCCGGCTGAGCTGGATGATCCTGACCAAATCCAGGGGGTTGCTCTGCACCAGAATGATGCCGGCGGACTCGACCGCCACATCCGTGCCGCTGCCGATGGCAATGCCGATATCTGCCCGGGTCAGGGCAGGGGCATCGTTGACCCCGTCGCCGACCATGGCAACTCGCTTCCCCTGGCGCTGCAGCTCGGCCACTTTCTGGTCTTTATGTTCGGGCAGCACTTCAGCGAAGTAGCTGTCGATGCCCAGCTCGGCGGCGACCGCAGCCGCCACCGCCTGGCTGTCTCCGGTCAGCATAGCCACTTCCACGCCCATCTCGTGCAGCTTCTCGACAGCTTGCTTGCTCTCGGGACGGATCACGTCGGCCAGGGCAAAGCTGGCTGCCAGGCTGCCATCCACCACCAGGTGAATCACAGACTGGCCCAGGGTGCTGGCCCGGTTTTTAAAACCGGCCAGCGGCTCCGGCAGACTCAGGTTCAGGCCTTCCAGCAGGTGCGGACCCCCTATGTAGACCTCGCGCCCCTGCCAGACCGCCCGCACCCCGCGCCCCTTGATGGCTTCAAAATCAGAGACCCGGGGAAGTGCAAGCTCCCGGTCTGCGGCCAAACTGCGGATACCGCGGGCGATGGTATGCTCAGAATCGCCTTCCACGGCCGCGGCGAGGGCAAGGGCTTCGTTTTCATCCCAGCCACCTGCCGTTTCGATCCCCACCACACCGAACTCGCCTCTGGTCAGTGTGCCAGTTTTGTCAAAGATTACGGTGTCGATGCGACGCGCTTCTTCAAGGGCCAAACGGTCACGCACCAGGATGCCGTTATTCGCTCCCAGGGAAGTGGTGATGGCGACGACCAGCGGGATGGCCAGACCCAGAGCGTGCGGGCAGGCGATAACCAGCACAGTGGCCACACGGGCGATGACCTCCACATTGAAGCCAATGGCGATCGTCCAGGCAAGGGCGGTAAGCACAGCAACTCCCAGCGCGATGTAGAACAGCCAGCCGGCAGCTTTGTCGGCCAGCACCTGGGTGTTCGATCTGGAGCGCTGGGCTTCATCCACCAGGCGCATGATGCCAGCCAGGGCCGTTTCATCGCCTGTGGCAGTAACCCGCACACGCAGGCTTCCGCCTCCATTGATGGTGCCGGCGATGACTTTATCGCCGGGGTCTTTGCTCACCGGAAGTGACTCGCCGGTGATCATGGCTTCGTTCACGTCCGATGAGCCTTCCAGCACCTCGCCGTCGGCCGGCACGCTGGCCCCCGGCCGCACCAGCACCACATCGCCCTTTTGCAGGCGGTTCACCGGCACGACCTCCAGGCTGCCGTCCGCCCGGATGAGCTCAGCGGTGTCGGGCATGAGGCTGGCCAGCTCGGTGAGCGCTCCGGATGCCTGGCGTACGCTGCGCATCTCCAGCCAGTGACCGAGGAGCATGATGACGATCAGAGTCACCAGTTCCCAGAAGAAGCCCCTCTGGTCTGGAAGGAAAAGGGCGGCCAGGCTGTAAACAAAAGCCACCGTGATCGCCAGAGAAATCAGGGTCATCATTCCCGGCCGGCGGCTGCGCAGCTCGGGCACAGCCATCTGCAGGAACGGAATGCCGCCGTACAGAAAGATGATCACGGAGAAGAACGGCTCGATCAGGTTCGAGCCGGGGAAAGCCGACATGGTGAAACCCAGCAGTTCCTGCACCGCAGGGCTGTAGAGCAGCACGGGGATGGCAAGCAGCAGCGATACCCAGAAGCGCCGGCGGAACATCTCCTCATGGCCGGTATGGTCGACATGTGCACCGTGCCCGGCATGCTCTTCATGACCGGTATGCTCTGCTGCATGTGCAGCGTGCTGAGAGTGTTCTGTGTGCTCCATATGAGCGCCGTGCTCGATCACATCCCGCCCGTGGGCAGCGCGATTCATGGCCCCGCTGAGAAGAGGCCCCTCCATACGCCGCTCTTCCTGCGCGTGATCGTGCCTGTGCGTCTGGTGATGGGTTCCATGTTTCTGGAGCTCTTCACCATGCGGGTCAGCATCCGGATCCTCATCCGTTTGGTGCGGGCGCCCGGAGCGGTGTTCTGAATGATCCATGAAGAATTCCTTTCGTTTTCACTTACCCCCTGATGCCAGTATACCCTTCTTTACTTCGTCTGGCGAATGGTGTCGTTCAGGGTATCCGAATGCGGCTGACCGATCTGTTCGAGAATCTGCGGCAGGCTGGCCTGGATGTCGATATCGCGTCCCCGGTTTAAAGTCTGCCAGCATACATCCCTCCCCAGCGCGGCTTCCAGCCGGGCAAGGAGTGGTATAAACAGGCGCTGGTCGACTTCATGGCGGCCGATCAGCGCGCCGGCCCAGACAGCAGCCTCACTGAACCTTTCCTGGATGACGAGATAATGAACTGCACTGGTCAGGGCTTTGATCACCGGGTAAATGGAGCCCTGTTCGCCGGCCAGGCGCAGCGCCTCCTCCAGCGGCCGGCGGGCCTTTTCCGCCTCGCCTGAGAGCAGATAGGCATCGGCGATGTTGCGCTGCAGATTGCAGATGAAGCGCGGCAAACCCGCCTGGCGTGCAAGTTCCAGCCCTGCCTGCAGATCCCGTAGGGCGCCTTGCAGGTCTCCGCTGTGCATGCGTGCCAGGCCGGAATTCGAGAGACCGTGGATCACATCGCGCTGTGACCCGGCAGCGCGGGCTGCGGCGATCCCCTGGGCATAATACTGCAGTTCCTGTTCCATTTGACCCTGCTCGGCAGTCCACTGCCCCAGCATGATCAGACCGGCGCCCAGCAGGCGCTGGTATCCCAGCAGGCGGCTGAGCTGCACCGCGCGGCGGATATAAGGCTCAGCACGATCGATCTCATCGAGCAGCATCAGCGCCTGTGCGATCGAGAGCAGCCCGGTGCAGACCTCGCTCATACGGCCTGCGGCTTCCATAATTTCCAGGTGACGTGAAAAGTGGTGGTAGGCCTGCTCATATTCTGAGCTGTAAAGGGCAATCGCGCCCAATCGCTGCAGCGCACGCCCGGCATCGGTCTGAGCGCCCTGCTGTTGAAAGATGTTCAATGCATACTGGACTTTTTCGCGCCCCTGGGGATAACGGCCGCGTTCCTCATCCAGGCTGCCCAGGCGGTAATAAGCCCGTCCGATGGCCAGCTTGTCCTGAAGGGCCTCGGCCCGTTCCAGCAGCCGGGTGGCGCAGTTTTCCGCCTGAGGGAGATCCCCCAGCAGCTGGTAGGCGCCGCTGAGTTCATCCAGGATAGCGAGCTCAGCGCGCTCGTTTGCGAGCATCTCTGCGGCTTCCAGACCGGCACGCAGCCAGCGCACCCGCCCGGCTATGCTCTGGCGCAGGGCCAGAACCTCCACGCCAGCCAGGGGAAATTCCATACAGAGGCGCGCCCACCCGGCGTCGCGGCTCCTGTGTTCTGCTGCATATGCCTGCCAGTGTTCAATTTGCTCCCATTCCTGGTTCAGCATCTCGAGGCCATAGGCAGCACTCCCCTGACCGTGCTGGACGGCTGCGGAAGCTGCACGCAGTTTATGGAGATAATAGCGGGCCAGCTGCATTTGAACAGAGGTCTGTTCAGGAGGTGCGAGTGTCGCCATCGCTCATTTGATCCAGCAGAGAGCGGGCATGCATGACCAGCAGCGCATGCATCTGAAAACGGCCGCCACTTACCGGCTCGAGCAGCCCGCGATTGACCAGCAGGCGTGCAGCAGGACGGGGGTCATCAACCCCCCATGCTACTGCCATTGCCTGCAGGTCGAATGTGGCCGGTTTTGGGACGAACAGCCCCAGGCAGGCGAATTTCCTGCGGGTTTCCTCATCCAGCAGATCGGTGCTGCGTCTTAACAGCGCTGCCACCGTGGGCGAGGCAGCCTGCCGGGCAGCGTGCATGTCGCTGGGTGCAGGCGCGTTGAGCAGAGCTGCACCGCTGCGCAGCTCCGCCAGCAGCTCCCGCAGGCCCCATCCCAGGCGCGCTTCGTTCTGCAGCAGACGACCGGCTACGTGGATGGCCAGGGGCAGGCCTTCCAGGTCGTGGACCAGTTCACGCGCTGCCCGGGGGTCTTTCTGCAGCATTTGCGGGGCGAGCTTCCCCAGCAGGTCGAGCCCGGCCTCCTCGGACAGCACTGGCAGCCGGTAGATGTCGCCTGCGGTGGGGGCGAGTTCGATGGAGACGTCGTTCAGCCGGCTGGTGATGACGAGCGCACAGTGCTGCCCGCCCACACGGAACGGCTGCACGTGCTCAATCTGCCAGACGTCATCCAGCAGCAGGAGAGAACGCCGGTCGCGCAGCACCGCCGTAAGCTGGGCTCTCAGTTCATCCGGGTTCTGGATCCGGCCCGGACCACCAGGGAGGAGTGCATCGGCCCAGGCGGAGATCTCACCATAGATGTCCGGGGATTCACCCAGCGAAGCCCAGAAGATTCCATCGGGAAACTGGCCCGCAACCTCAGGATCGTGGGCGAGCTTTGCCAGCAGCGTGCTTTTTCCAACACCCGGCCAGCCCTGAATAACCGTGACGGCGCGCAGCTCGACGGAGCCAATGCCCAGGCGCCGTTTGATCTCTTCCAGTTCTTTATTGCGGCCTGTAATCAGGGGAGGCAGAGGCGGCAGAATGCTGACGGCAGCGGGCTGCTCGGCCGTATTAAATTTGAATTTCGCAGCCCCCGGCTGGTTCTGGATGGATTCGTAGAGGAGCCTGGTCTCTGCATCGGGAGGGGTCGCGAGTTCCTCATCCAGGATTTTCACGCACTGCTCAAACTGCCGCAGTGCATAGGTCCGCTGGCCATTGGCAGCATGCAGGCGCATGAGCTGGCGGTGAGCATTCTCATCCAGTGGATCCATAGAGAGCCACTGCTGCGCATAGCGGATCGCCAGATCATATTCTCCCTTACCGCCGTAGTATTCAGACATCTGGCGCTGGATATCCATGAACTCCCAGCGCAGCCACTGCCGCTGTGTGCGCTGCCAGTTATCGAATTCTCCGCTGTAGGATGGGTTATATCCGGCCAGAAAATCAGCCTGGTACAGTTCAATCGCCTGCTGGTTGAGTTTCACGCATTCTGCACACACGGTGCTGCGGGCATGGCTGTGGGCGCCGCGCTGAACCAGAAGTCCGATAAAGGCGTCGACGTCCACCCAGACCATATCCCGTTTCAACGCTACGGAAACGGCATCGGTGTCAATCCAGGGCAGGGGGACCGCTCTGGTGAGCGAATGCAGCGTACTCCGCAGCGCAGAGCGCGCGTGCACATGGTCGAGTTCGGGCCAGAAGAGGCTGGTGAGCGCCTCACGGCTCTGCCTCTGCTCCGCCATCGCCAGGTACGCCACCAGGAACAACGCTTTGCGGCGTTCGACACTGACCGGTTTGCCCTGATGTTCGATGCGAGGCGAGCCAAACAGGAATATTCGCACGGAGTCCAAATTTTTCCACCCCTCTGTCACATCCCTGTCACGCCGGCGTGACAGTCCGTTGTCATAATATTAGCATGTTAATCGGTCCGATTTATCTTATTAATTCGCCAGTTCCAGTGAATTCACGCATCAAGTTTATTTGCAGCGCAGCGATAAATGAGTCCGGGTAAATCCACCCGGGCACTGCCTGTTCACTGACCGACCGGCTTTCAACCACACCATCAGGATGTGCAGTCCACTGCGGGGGCGAACAAATCAGAGGAAGGTTCCTTCCAGGGAGTACCGAATGAAACCGTATTACTCGATCACTCAATTACCGTCCGTCAATACGCTGGAGAAAATCCAGGCCCTTAATGAGCTTGGAATTTTCACCATTCGAGACATGGCGGAGTTTGCGCCCTGCCGGCATGCTGAATATTCCATGGCTGCTTTCCGACAGGGTAATGTGGAAAATGCTGGGCTTGAGCACTACATCGAAGAGGAGGCTCTGACCCCCGATAACCTCAACAGGCTGGACGAATTAGACATCATCTACCTGATCAGTGTCGACGAAGCCGCTGCCGGCCAGCTTGAAACTGTCTTCGGCGTGCAAACGCTCAGCCAGCTTGAAGCTTTACCACCGTATCAGGAGGCACAGGAGATCATTCTGGAAGCAGTCCGCGGGGAGTTTTACGAGAAGCCATCCGCTCCTCCGGCGTTGATCCCGAAGCTGATCGGCAGCACCCATACCCAGGTACGCTTCAGCAACTACGTAAAGGAGAAGGATTACCGTCTCAGCGATTACGAACTGACGTATTTTTCGGACAAAGACGAGCCTGACCCGGCGGAAGAGCTGATCAACATCTTCTACCGCTCGGAGTTCAAGTTTTACCTGGGCTACCTGGCTTCCTTCCATCAAAGATGGATCAACGCCGGCACCAACCTGGGGGAGATTATCCACAGCCTGGCGCTGGCGCCCGGAGAGCAGCGCCAGATCGCAGTGCTGGACTGGTTTCGCCGGCAGCGCAGCTCTCGCGATGAGGATACCGGGGTATCCGAAGAACTGCAGGCGACATTTACCCAGGTGCGAGCGCTGAATGAGGTCGTGCAGACCACGGCCCGGGAACACCTCTACGGCTCAACCGACGTCGATGCCACCACGCGTACGACGGGGGCAGGCCTGGTGAGCGGCGCTGGAGCAGGCGCATCCGGCGGTGGATCGCTCGCGGCTGATCTGACGGCTCTAATAGGCCTGCCCGTTCGGGGCGCCGGCAGCGCGCTGGCCTCGGCTGCCAATTCGATTGGCGGCAGTCTGGTGTATTCCAACGGGACGGTGCAGGGCCGGCTCCAGTCGGAGACCAGCGGTGAACGCACGGTCGCTGGTGAACTGGTCCAGAACATCTCGGATTCCACCGTCCAGAACGCCTCCAACGTGCGCTCGGTCATGTCCACCGTGATTGTCGAAGACGAGCAGCGGGGAAGGCAGCGCGCTCAGACCCGCGTTGTGACCAACTACAACCACAGCCACGCCCTCACGATCCAGTACTACGAAGTGCTGCACAGCTACCGGACCGATACCACGGTGGAAAGGCTCTATCCGGTGCTGTTCCTGCCCTTTGGCCCGATCACCTTCAATATCGATCTGATCAAAGACTACTGGTATATCTTCGGCCGGGCGATCAAGCGCGTCATGCCGGGCCGCTTCGTCGAGTTCGACCAGGTTGTGAAGGACTTCAACCCGCAAAATGAGGCCTTTGACGCCTCCGGCGACGTCAGGATCACCCGGGTGAAGATCACCCGCACGCGCTCGTACTCCGAAAATGTCCGCGTGAAGCTGACTGATTCAAATCCTGAAGTGACCCTGGCGATCACCGGCTTCGATCTGGATGACAGCCTGAACTTCAAGATGTCCGGCAGCAGCACGTATATCAGCTACGATATCCTGGACACGGCAGTGCTGGATAAGGCCGAGTTCGGCGGTGTCGATTCGTTCGAGATCGATGAGGGCATCCGGGCCAGCCTGAAGTCCGACTTTACATCGGAACTCAAACAGACGATGAAGGCCTACCTGTCTGACGAGAATAAGACCCCCAAGGTGACGGATACCAACCGCGACGACAATGAACTGGGCCTGGGCAGCAACCGGGAGGCACTCAAAGAAGATGTCGACAACAACCTGTTCTCGATCCTGAACACCAGCGCATCCGTCGACCTGAGGATCGATATCGAGTACACCCTCGAAGACCGGAACGCCAACACCCAGGTGGTGCTGCAGACCATCAACCGGTCGTACACATACGGGCAGTTGAAGAACGAGGTCGATGAAGAGATCAGCGACGTCACGGCTCACATCAACACCCAGCTGGCAACGATCTCCGACATCAACCCGGCCGATGTCATCGAAGAAATCGAGTCGCATTTCAACTTCTACAAGTACGGATACACCAAGTACCTGCTGGCGAATGTGGAAAAGGAGCAGATAATCGACATCATCGAGCACCTGGGAATTTTCGGAACGACGGAAACCCTGGCGCTGAGCGCCCTGATTGATCCCAACCCGCTGGGATTGACCGAGAATCTGTTGATCTTCAAGCTGAAGGAGGACCCGGAAGACCTGCAGCGCAGGCTCGGTCAGAACTTCTTCAGTGCAGTCCGGGCGCCGCTGTTTGATTTTGATAACGCCCTGACCGGTAACGGGATCAAGCAGAAGGTTGTCCGGAAAGGAAGGAATGCTGGTAAGTACACCCTGTGGGGACAGCCGGTTCTGCATGGAAAGGGGAACAACTATTCCACGGCCAACATCACGCTGTACATTGACGAGCAGGCCGGCGGCAAGAAGGCGCGCGCAGTGGAGGGGACCATCGATCTGATCAAGGTGATCAACGGCCGGCAGTTCACCAATCCAGTGGCGATCACCGGAACCGCTGTGATGGGAGATAACAACACGCTCCAGATTAACTACACCGCGCACGGTGCGGTGCTCGATGGCGCGGAAGGCACAATTGACTGGACTTTCGACTTTCCCAGACCGCGCGAAGATGATATCAGCGGTTTGATTAACGATTACGTCGAGGGTCTGCGCGATTACGAGACCGAGATCCGCAAGCGCCATCACTGGAGAACGGTATTTCTGCCGTCTTCCGGCGTATTTGCCGAAGCCATCCTCGGGCTGTCGAATGCCTCCGAGTACATCAACGTACGCCGCTTCTTCAACTGGCAGGACTCACCGATCCCCAATCTTGCCCCGCAAATTCTGCCGGTCAATGTCAACCAGGACTACGCCCAGCCCCTGCCTGAAGGCCTGACGCCGACGGTGCCGGTCAGCGTGTTGAACCAGATTGCACCGACGCAGTACCCCATGCCGACTTCATTGAATTCGGCCCTTGAAGCGATCCAGAATGGGAGCATGTTTACCGACATGTCCAAGACATCTCAGCTTACAGCCATCCTGGGTAGTCTGGCCGCACTGGCCAACAATACTGCCCAGCTGTCCGGCAACCTGGCCGGCGATGCGGCTGCAAACGCGCTGAATGCAGCCGTATCGCTCGGACAGCAGGTCGCATCGATGGTCGGGGCAGCGATGAGCAGCAACATCGCCGACCCGCCCAACACGCTCACCGAACAGGGCGCCACGGTGGAATACCTGGATGAGGTCAAGGAGAATACGAACGGCGGCACCATCCCGGTGACCGATCAGGCCGGGACGGGCGCGATGGGCGCCCCGGTCTCGAACGGAAATGGCTCATCCCCCGTAGACCTCGATGACATCCTGCCGGGACAGTCCTCGATCTTTCCGAATCTGGAGATCAAACTGCGTCTCTTTATCCCTTCTGAGGTCGTCGCCATTCCACCGCCGGTGGTTGACGCATTGAAGGGTGTTTTCAGTGTCGTCAATCCTGCGATGCTCCCGTTTATTGACGATATGGCGAAGTATTCGATCGGCGGAGATAACCGGGGCTTTTCGTATAACAGCGGCAGCCACCGGGCTCAGGCGATCGTAAAAGTGGCCATGGACCCCGCGCGCGGCCCGCATCCCGAGGATGCCATCATCCCCTTCCCGGGTGGACTGCTTTCCCTCGCAGAATTTGGCCCGACGCGTGAGTACAACAGCGAAGACCTGGATGCGAACCAGAGCCCTGTACCCGCCTGTTCGTCCGGGTTCCAGCCCTGGGCGTATACCCTGCTGCCAGGAAGCGTTCCTTTTACCGAGAACACCCTTCCCGCGGTTCCACCGAACATCGAGGTGAAGTTCGAAGGGTCCACCGCATCGACGCTCACCGTTAGGTTCCGCATCAACGCCACGCTCCCGGCGGAACACTGGACCTTCGAGAACTTCGCTCCCGGCATCGATGCCGACCTGAAGGTACGGCTGGAGAACATGGGGCTTTCCGGAATGGTGCGCTGCTACATCGATTCCGACAGCCGGCATGACGGCTTCCCCGCTTACGAGCTCTACGTCAACGGACAGCTGCTCTATTCATCGGCTCCGTGTCACATCTACGGCCCGCTGGGTCTCTTCGGGCCCAGCCTGGTGAATGCCGGCGTGCTGGAGGAGATCCTCGCCAGCATTGGCGAAGACATCTTCTTCATCCGGCCGGCCTACCACAAGCTGGAGATCTCGTCCTCGATCCCGGAGACGCAGCTGCTGCGAGCGCCGGCGGCAAACTCGGGGAAACACCACCGGGCGGTTATGAGGTCTATCTTGAAGCCGGCGAAGCACAGAACTGCCGGTTAGCACACAGCTTTTGGGGCTCCGCTGGAGAGGTCAGGGCATACGCCTCTCGGAACGGAAAGCAATGGGATGACCCGGTATGCCGGGCCATCCCATTGCTCGCTTAATGAGCAGCAGCGACCACAACATGGCACTCGACGAGCAGGATTTTTTGACGACCAGATAATTGCATTCCACGGATATTGCTGAGAAAGGTGGTCCGGCAAGAGATCCGGTTGGATGGGTCTTTCAGGGGTCTCCCCCGTTTCAGTTTACGGATCACATTCCGTTGATTTTATAACCACCGGCTGGTAAATCATAATCGTATGCAATTATTAATTAACATTTTATTCCGGCCGCCAGAGCCTCATGATATACAATGTATACATTAATCAACCTGCAAGCTACATTCGTGTTCTGATTACAGGTTAGACGATTGGACGGAAACCCTGATACCCCACCGGAACCGGATTATGCAGACTGCAGATAACGAAGGCGCGCACTGGGGCACACTAAAAGAAGAAATCTTCCAGCGCCTGCTGGATCAGTTTCAGATCCTGATCCAGTGCTCTGAGGTCACATTTACCTCTGGTACCCTGGATAACGAACAGCCGGGACTGGAACTGCCCCTGGTTTATGAAGGCCGTCAGTTGGGGCAAATCCGGTTTCTACGTCATTGGGATCAGCCGTTTTCAAAGTTTGCGGTAGACAGGGCTCACGAATGTGCGCATCTGTTCGCACTGATTCTGGAAGCCAGCAGATTGTTTGACCAGCAGTTCGAACAGCTGCAGGAAACACGCGCACTGCTGCAGGCTGCCCAATCCATCCTTGGGGCCGAAGACCTGCCCACTATCTGCCAGCGGCTGGACAGTGCCTGTCACCAGCTTGTCCAGGCGGACCGGACATCCCTCTATATTGTCGATCATAAGAAGCGGCAGGTCATCGAATGGGCGGATGATGGGGAGGAAGATGAAAGGCTGAGCTACGAGGAGCTGGAAGCCGGCATCAGTGGGATCGTCTTTCGCACCGGACAGCCGGTGCTCTCCCTGCATGCAGATGACGGTATCGAACCTCCGGCCACTCGCCAGCGCCGCATCGAGCGCGGGGTTGGGGCGTTGATCGTGGTCCCGCTGACAGCTCAGGACGAGGTGATCGGCACGATCACCACCGCCAATAAGGTCGGCCGCAGACCTTTTAACGAACATGACGTAGAACTGTTAATGTATCTGGCGGACAGCGCGGCGGCTGCTGTAAACAACATCCGTGCCCTTGAGATGATGAAATCAATGAGTGCAAGACTGGAGCAGCTGAGTTACCAGGATTCACTCACCGGGCTGTACAACCGGGCATATTTTGAAGACAGGCTGAAAAAACTGCAGGCTGGAGGGAGATGGCCGATCAGCGTTATATCGCTGGATATCGACCACCTGAAGCAGGTCAACGACAGCAGCGGGCACGCGGCTGGCGACGAACTGCTTCAGGCTATGGCTTCCGTGATCCGCAGCGCGTTCCGCAAGAGTGATACTGCAGCCCGTATCGGCGGGGACGAATTTGTGATCCTGCTGGAAGGAGCCAGCCAGGCAGTGGTTGAGAAAGCCGTTGCCCGTCTGCGCGAGGCAATTAATAAATGGAACGCCGCCCGAAGCGGACCTCAGGCGGCGAATGGGGGCAATACCAGTTCAAATTGGGAGTTGAGCGCTTCAATCGGCGCGGCAACCGGTGAAGCCGGATGCCGTCTGGTGGACGTATTGAGCGAGGCCGATGAGCGTATGTACCAGGAAAAACGGTCCCGGAACGTGAAATCGTCCTGAGCGGATTCAGCCGCTCAGTTCTTCCCGGTCCACTTCTCCAGGCGCTTTAAGACTTCCAGTTCCTCTTCCTCGTTTTCAGACGGCAGGCAGAGCAGGATGCCCTCGGGTTTCACTGCTTCCATAAATGCGTCCAGGTCTTTCAGGTCCATATCCACAACAACTGACTTGCCAGCGGCCTGGATGCGCTGGATCAGCGGCACCCACTGCATAATGGGCCAGTCGTCTCCGACACCCTGCACCCACTGGATGGCCTGCAGGTTGGGCAGCTCCAGGATGCGGTCCAGGTGACGCGCCACTCCCTTCCCGTCCACGTGGAAGATGTTGTGGGTCATGTGCAGGCATTCTTTCTCCAGCGTCGGGTAGACGAACTCATCGAAATGGCGCTTCGAAATCATTGTGGCGAAGTCGGCGCTGGGGATATGCAGTTTCCCAAAGGATGGGATGTTCATCCAGGTCACAGAGGGCTGCCCGTGTGACCGGAGCATATCGTGAAAATAGTCGTAGACCTTTAAGAAATCCTCAATTACGACGTCCAGGTAGCGCTTGACGTCATCGGGATATTCGTACAGATCCATGCACAGGCGCTCAGAACCGCGCTGGGCCATGAGCCAGTCCAGCCCGCCGTGCAGGTCGGTGTAGCCCACGATAAATTTACCATCACAGATTTCCAGCGCTGCCTGGGTGAACTCCACCATCTTGCGCATGAACTCGTGCTCGAAATCGAAGCGGCGCGGTTCACCATAAGCTTCCAGATCGGGCTCGGCCCAGGAGGTTACCTCGCCAAACACCTGGGGGACACCGTAGCAGGCGGAGAAGAAGTTAGGGCCCAGGTTGGGCCAGAAGACCGGGAAGGTCTCGCCCAGGAAGCGTTTGCTTTCCAGCTCCTTCAGGAAGCGCTCGAGATTGTATTCGACATCGAACCAGCGGTCTTTGAGCTCTTTCCACTCCGGTTTCCAATCATGTGAGGCTTCTTCATATTCCGCATTGTGGCGTGTAAAGCGCACCGGGGGACGGTCAATAATCTCCTGCTCAAACCAGGCATAAATGCGCTTCATTGCCATCTCAAAATCGGGTTTGGTTTCGAGCTCAATATTCAACCATTGATCTGTTTGCGTCGGTTGTGTCACGTTCATCTGCCTCCAGGGCCGCGTGAAGCGGTTTTTAATATCAACCCGGCTGAGAGCGCCAGAGCACTCAATGCAACCCAGCGCAGGCTGTACTGCGAAAAAAGGGGTGGATATTTCGCTGTCGATCCTCGACAAGCGCCTTCCCGTACAGGGGGAGGATGTACGAAGGTGGTTTTTATGCTATGAGAATGGTGAGAATTTGATATAGTATAGCAGGTTTTTCGTGGTCACAATTTCGATTTTATTAAAAACTCGAGGTATCTCATGAAAAAAGGTGCGGTCATCTGTCTGCTCCTGTTCGTCTGTATGGTATCGGGTGGATTGTGGACGGACGGCAGAGCAGAACCCGCGGCAGCCGGTATCGCCGGCTGCCCGCTCTTTCCGGCGGACAATATCTGGAATGCAAGGGTAGACCACCTCTCGGTGCACCCGCGGTCCGATGCCTATGTGGCTTCCATCGGCCGGGATGGACGGCTGCATCCGGATTTCGGCTCAGGGACGTGGGAGGGTAGTCCGATCGGGATCCCCTATAACGTGGTCGATTCAAGCCAGCCGGGCGTCCCTGTCGAATTTGAACACGATGATGAAAGCGATGCGGGCCTGTACCCCATCCCGGAGAACCCGTTAATCGAAGGCGGGCCAGATTCCAGCGGCGACCGGCACATTCTGATCGTCAATCGCGATACCTGCGTGCTGTACGAACTCTTCGATGCCCGTCCAATGGGAGGGGGGCGGTGGCGGGCCGGCTCAGGGGCGATCTTTGACCTGAGGTCAAACCGGCTGCGGCCGGCCGGCTGGACCTCGGCGGACGCGGCCGGGCTGCCCATCCTTCCCGGCCTGGTGCGCTACGAGGAGGTGGCAGGCGGTGAGATCACCCATGCCCTGCGGTTTACGGCACGCAGAACCAGCGGGTTGGGTTACGTCTGGCCGGCGCGTCATGAAGCAAGCAGCATTATGGACCCGGATGTACCCATGATGGGGCAGCGCTTCCGCCTGAAGCGTTCGTTCGATATCTCCGGTTTCTCGCCCCCGGTGCAGGTGATCCTGCGCGCCATGCAGACCTACGGGCTGATCCTGGCGGATAACGGCAGCAACTGGTACATCAGCGGTGCGCCGGATGAGCGCTGGGATAACGATATGCTTCGTGAACTGAAAAGCGTACCTGGTTCGGCTTTTGAAGCGGTGGATGTCTCCAGTTTGATGGTGGATGAAGATTCGGGTCAGGTGCGCAGACCGGTATCATACAGCGATTTCCTCTGGCTGCCGGTGCTGGTGCGCTGAAGCACGCACGCCTGTCTGGCTTCGGTCGAAGGCTGCTCGCCGGCCGCCGGCTGTCGAACAGATCTATCCCGGCTTCAGCAAGTACACCGGCAGCCCTTATCAGGTCGTGCTGAAGGAACACACGCTCCGCCATCCAGGCTGTGAGCAGTGCGAGGGCGCTTCGCGCGCGCAGGTTTCATCTAGATCATCTCGATGAGCAGCAGGGTCATGTCGTCGTGCTGTTCGGCGTCTCCCTGAAAAGCCAGCAGGCTGGAGAAAACCGAGGTGCACATCTCGCTGAGCGGCAGGCTGGAAGCCTCGACCAGCAGGGAGGTCAGGCGCTCGCGGTCGAACATCTCGCCCTGTTCTGAGAGAACATCGGTCAGGCCATCCGAGTACAGCGCCAGCCGGTCCCCGGACTCCAGGAACAGAGTCTCCTCTGACAGTTTAAATTCCTCTTCCTTTCCCCAGATACCGAGAGGGGTGCCTGTTCCGGCTAACAGCCGGGCGCTGCCGCCCCGCAGCAGCATGGGGTAGTCATGGCCCGCCCGGCAGTAGGTCAGACGGCGGCTTCCCGGCTCGACCACAGCATAGAACAGGGTGACGAACATGCTCAAATCACCGACCAGTTCGATCAAAAGCTGATTGATGCGCTCTACCACAGCCTGAGGCGATGATTGGCGAGGCGCTTCAGCCCGCAGCAGGCTGCGCGTGAGCGCCATCAGCAGAGCCGCCGGTAGACCTTTATCGGAGACGTCGGCGATGGCAATGCCGATGTTCCCTGCCTGCAGCGGGATCACGTCGTAGAAATCGCCGCCTACCCAGCGCGCCGGTAGAGAACGCGCCGCGAAGCGGCAGCGGGCAGCCTGCGGAAAGGCACGCGGCAGCATACTCTGCTGCACCTGGCGCGCCAGCTCCAGCTCCCGTTCCATGCGCTCTTTCTGCGCCAGTTCCTTTTGTGCTGCTTCCAGGCTGGCGATTTTATTGTGCAGGTTTTCGATCAGGCGGGCGCGCTGGATCCCCAGGGCAGCCTGTTGGGCCAGTGTGTGCAGCATGGAGATTTCAGCCTGCAGGAAAGCCGGCTTGCGTGTGGTGTGAGCCAGGATGAACCCCACACGTTTCTCCTGGGCAATCAGCGGCACCAGCAGACCGGCTCGCAGCTCTGCTCCCTCCACATCGGGATTGCGGGGCGGGATGCCGGGAGGCCAGAAGTTGAACGCCACCGGCTCGACCGCCTTTTCCAGAAGCTGCAGCGCGGCAGGTGCCATTGTGGTGGACGGGTCCACTTTTCGGGGCACCCGGTCTGTCCCCCAGCCGCCGGATGCGAGCGCCTCGGCATCGTGGATGGACTGTGAATAATAGACAATGACCCGGTCCGCTCCGCACAGGTCCAGGGCAAAACGGCATACCCGGTTGGCCAGATCCTGCAGGTCGTCAGAGGTGACCATCGCCTGGCCCAGTTCACGCAGTGAGATCAGAGAGCGGGTGCGCTGCGTCAGCACACGGTTGGCAGCCTCCAGTTCGGCCTGTTTGCGCTCGTATATATTTGATTTAGCGGCCAGGACACTTTCCAGCGACAGCAGGGTATACGCCATCCGGCGCCGGTGGCGGTTTTCGAAGTCCAGAAAGTCTTCCAGCGACAGGTAGCCCAGTTCAGCCAGGCGGCCCACATAAGCAGCCAGGGGCAGGTTGTGATCCCCCGGGCCAGCATTGGGGTGAAAGATGTCGAACACCATCGCCTCGCCGCGGCGTCCGGTGCCCTGGCAGGAGGGGCAGCTCCCTTCCTGGTAAACCTGGAGATCGTCTTTCAGCAGCCCGGAAAGCAGGTCCGTTACCAGCGGACCGGGTGAGGCCAGCAGGGGATGCGACCGCAGCCGGGCGGCCTGATCCGGGCTGAGAGGGGCTTCAGTTTTGCACTGCGCGCACAGCGTTTGCAGACGCTGCACGCTGAGGATGCAGTTGATGACTGCGCGCTGGCTTTCAGACATGCCGAGGGGGTAAAGCTGGTCGATCACCTCGGCGCCGTACAGCACGGTGTCAAACTGCGCCAGTACGAAAAGGCCTTCCTGGGCTGCCCGGATGGCGGGTTGCAGGCTGTCTGCATCCAGGCAGTCGATGACCAGCATGGTGGGGCGGTCTTTGAGCGCTTCCTCCACCCTGCCGGCGTAGCTGAAGGGTGCTTCTGTGCTGAAAAACTGTACCTGCCGGCGAAGCTGACGGGGGACTCGCAGCGTCTGCTTATCGAGGGCGAGGAGATGACAGCGGGTTTTCGGGCTGCTGGTGAGCACCTGTTCGATCAGGATGGAGAAGATCGCCGAGCGGCCACTGGGCAGCAGACCCTGGGGCGGGAAGGTGATGCCGGGTCGCGCGTCGAGGCCGGCAATGATGGTCAACCCGGGCTGGCCGGCGCCCAGCCGGTCAACCCAGGCATCTATTTGGGGCAAATGAAAAAAATCCCGGATCGAGAACATAAGTCCTTCCACAAACTGCAGGCCAATCTTACTCCAATGGGAGGGATATGACAATCAGCGCTGCCGGGTCACTCCTCATGGAAATTGGACCTAATCCCCTGGCCTGCTGACGTTGGCCAAAGATCATTCTTGACAGCGGCAGCGGGCTGCATTAAACTTCGTTCTGCTCCGCTTGGGGAGTAGCTGCCTGCTCCGGCAGGATGGCAGTCGTCAGTACGAAGTGCGCTCACCTCCAGAGCCGCTTCCGGCTGTCAGTATAGAAACAGCGAGACCAGCGCAACTTTACGTTGTGGTGGTCTTTTTTTATGCCAGAAATCATCAACGCCGAAGCCCAAATTACTTCATTCCACCGGTTGGGGGAAAACCGGTGGAGAACGATCAAACACGCCTTTTTGAAAAAGCTTTACTGCCGGCCTTTTTATCCATTGAAAAGGACCGGCTGAACATGGTTTGTGGAGAACAGAAATGCAAATGATGCACCCTGTCGAGAACTGGCACACCCTTACGGTTGAAGAAGCCCTCCAGAAGTTGGCCTCCACACCGGAGGGCTTAAACAGCCGCGACGCGCAGGTCCGGCTGCAGGAATGTGGGCCGAACGAGCTGCTCGCAGTCAGGCGGGTAACCCCGTTTAAGGTCCTGCTCGAGCAATTCAAGAACATCTTCGTCATCATCCTGCTGGCCGCGACGCTGATTTCCGCCGTGCTGGGGCACGGGATCGAAGCGGCGGCTATTGCAGTAATCGTGCTCTTTGCAGTTTTCCTGGGCTTTATCCAGGAATACCGGGCCGAGCGAGCCGTGGAAGCGCTGCGAGAAATGGCAGCCCCCACGGCCACCGTGCTGCGGGACGGGTCGGAAGTCGAGATCCCCGCCCGAGAGCTGGTACCCGGCGACGTGATCCTGCTGCAGGCGGGTGATAAGATCCCGGCGGATGCGCGCCTGATCCAGGCGGTCAACCTGCAGGTCGAGGAAGCAGCCCTGACGGGAGAATCACTGCCGGTGCAGAAAATCACCGATCCGATCCCGGGCGGTGACCTTCCCCCTGGCGACCGCCTGAACATGGTCTTCTCCGGGACCGCAGTGACCTACGGGCGCGGAAAAGCGCTGGTCACTGCGACCGGGATGAACACCGAATTCGGCCGCATCACCGGCATGCTGCAGGATGTGGAAACCGGACAGACCCCGCTGCAGGAAAACCTCGACCGGGTGGGGAAAGTGCTGGCTCGAGCTGCCCTGGTGGTGGTCAGCATCATTGTGGTCCTGGGCCTGCTGCGGGGCCAGGACCTGCTGGAAATGTTTATCTTCGGCATTGCCCTGGCGGTGGCGGTCGTCCCCGAAGCGCTGCCGGCTGTGGTGACCATTTCGCTGGCGATCGGCATCCAGCGCATGGTGAAGCGCAACGCCCTGGTGCGGCGGCTGCCCACCGTCGAAACGCTCGGCAGCACCTCAGTCATCTGCTCGGACAAGACCGGCACACTGACCAAAGATGAGATGACCGTGAGGAAGATCTACACGGCCGGACAGATGATTGAGGTCACGGGCTCGGGCTACGAACCGGTGGGCGAGTTCCGGGCGGATGGAGGGCTAAACGGCAGCTTCGAACGGCTGGAAAACCTGCTGCGAGCCGCGGTGCTGGTCAGCGACGCCAGGCTGGTGGAAGAAGGCGGGCGCTGGGATATCAAAGGCGATCCAACCGAGGGGGCGCTGCTGGTGGCCGCGGCAAAGGCCGGGCTGCAGCGCGCGGAGCTGGACCGCCAGTACCCGCGTGTGGACGAGATTCCATTCACCTCCGAAACCCGGCGCATGACCACCCTGCTGCAAACGCCGGATGGACGGCTGGCCTGCTCGAAGGGAGCCCCGGAAGTCATCCTGGATGCGTGCAGCACCTGGATGGCCCCAGACGGTGTACGTCCGCTGACCGCAGAAGACCGCCAGGCGATTATCGATGCCGGGCAGGAGATGGCGGCCCAGGCGCTGCGCGTGCTGGCGGTGGCGTCAAAACCGGCCGAGCGTATTACCGAAGCCGAGAACGAGATGACCTTCCTGGGGCTGGTGGGTATGATTGACCCGCCGCGACCGGAGGCGCGCCAGGCGATCCAGATCTGCGAGCAGGCCGGTATCCGCCCGGTGATGATTACCGGCGACCACCCGGTCACGGCAAAGGCGGTCGCGCAGGAGCTGGGTCTGCTGAAGGTGGGGAAAGTGGTGACCGGGGTTGAGCTGGAGAACATGTCTGATGAAGAATTCGAGCGTGAGGTCGAGCAGATCGAAGTGTACGCGCGTGTGTCTCCGGCCCATAAGTTGAGAGTGGTCACAGCCCTGCAGAACAAGGGTCACATCGTCGCCATGACAGGAGACGGCGTCAACGACGCCCCGGCTTTGAAGAAGGCGGACATCGGGATCGCCATGGGCATCACCGGGACGGATGTGAGTAAAGAGGCCGCCGATATGACTCTGATTGACGATAACTTTGCTTCCATCGTGGCGGCCGTCGAAGAAGGACGCGGCATCTTTGGCAACATCAAGAAATATCTGATGTACCTGCTGTCTTCGAATATCGGCGAGATCGGGTTGATGGCCGGGGCGGCTCTGCTGGGTATGCCGCTGCCGCTGACCGCCGTGCAGATCCTGTTCGTCAACCTGGCGACGGACGGCCTGCCGGCCCTTGCGCTGGCCGTGGACCCGCCAGAACCCGACCTGATGCGCCGCCGGCCGCGCGACACCCGGCAGGGCATTTTCACACGAGCTGTGGTCATCCTGATGCTGGTGGGCGGGATCTGGTCCTCGCTGGCCAACCTGGGGCTGTTCTCCTGGGCGCTCAACTCCGGACGCAGCCTGGCCGAAGCGATGACCATGACCTTTGTCTCCCTGGTCCTGATCCAGTTCTTCAAGGCCTACAACTACCGTTCAGACCGGCACTCTGTATTCAACCAGCCCTTCAGCAACCGCTGGCTGAACTGGGCGGTGCTGTGGGATTTCCTGATGCTGGTGATTATCGTCTACGTCCCCTTCCTGCAGACGCCGTTTGAGACCTTCAGCCTGTCGCTGGAAGACTGGCTGATCATCCTGGCCGTCTCGCTGACTATTTCACCGGTGCTGGAAATTGCCAAATGGATGGAGCGCAGAGGCTGGTTTGGCGCGCTGGCGTAAGGTGCGGGATCAGGAGCCGTCTGGTGGGAGCAGGCCCCTGCTCTTGAGCATCTGTTCAAGCTGTTCATAGCTGACCCCGTAGCGCGCCGCCAGCTCGCGGGCGAAGCTGCGTCCCAGCGGCGGGCGCGCTACGACCCGAAAACTATGCCGGTGTCCATCGGGGTTCAGCTCATCGATGGGCGAAGCAACCAGGCTGATCACCAGGCTGTCGCCCGGAGTGGAGGTGTTGAGAGCCTCTGCTTGGGCTGCCAGCTCATGGAGGTGGGTGGCGTAGAGGGCGCGCGCACCCAGCCGGCGCAGAATGCGCACAACATCCTGGGCCAGATAGATGCTCTCGCCAGCGCTGGTGCTGGAAAATGTCTCGTTGAGCAGCACCAGGCTGGAGGCAGTCACCTGGGCAAAGAGCTCACTTAAACGCTGGGTCTCCTCTCCGAAGCGGCCGGACCCGGCTGCGGGGTTTTCCTCGAGCGGGAAATGGGTGAGAATCCTGTCGACCGGGCTGATGCGCGCGCTCTCGCCGGGCACATACAGCCCTGCCTGTGCCAGCACCTGGACCAGCCCGACTCCCTGCAGGTAGGTCGTTTTCCCGCCCTGGTTGGGCCCGGTGAGGATCAGGATGCGGCCCGCTGGGCCGATGTGAATATCGTTGAGCACGATTCTGTTAATGCTGTCCGACTGCTGGCTGCCCAATCGCAGCGCCAGGTTGACATTGCAGGACTGCGTCACCTTGCACAGGCGCTCTTTGACCGGGGCCAGCTCCGGCCGGCAGACCGGGATTCCCATCTCCTGCAGTTTCCTGACCAGGCGCACAGCGCCCAGGTAAAAGCTGAGCTCTTTCCCCAGGGTGATGAACATTTTGCTGTGCAGATTGGAATAGCGCCTGAGCTCCTTGACGACCGGTGCGGTTGTTTTTTCGATCACCTTCGCCAGGTCGGCAAACAGGGGTACCATGAGCGGTTCTACCGCCCAGCGTGATTCGGCGCTGCCCTGGATCCCGGGCACACCTCCGGGGCTGCGCCGGGGGACGGAGTGCAGCGGCGCCAGGCCAGCCTGGCCTGCAGCCTTTTTCCCGAGCAGGCGTTCCAGCAGCGTTGGGGAGGTGAATTTCTCCCTGTTGACCGCGAGCAGGGTGGCTTCCACCGGGCGCAGATATTCATCCAGGTTCACCCCGATGGTGATGCTGGCGCTGGAGCGCAGGCGTTCCAGCATGCCGGGCAGCTCCCGCACCAGGTTCTGGAATACCGGATCGGCCTGCATGGCGTCCGTTTGAGCGCGCAGACTGCGCAAAGCCTGGGATGAAACGTCCGCCTGCAGAGCCTCGTGCAGGCCCTGGACGCTGTCCACCAGACTCTGCAGCTCGCCCAGGCGCCAGGTGACCTCCCGCAGCGAGTTGGATTCGGACCGGCGGTGGGCATAGCGGCCCAGGGCGTCTATTTTTGGAAAAAGGGCCTCCAGCCGTTCGACCAGTCCAGGGCTGTGCAGCAGGTCGGCGAGCACATCCTGCCGGTAGCGGATCACCTGCGGGTCCTGGAGCAGGGTGCCCAGGATTCTGGCGATGTCGCGCTGCTGTTGGGAGTCGGAGGTAAAGGCGTACACCAGGTGGGCCAGCCCCAGATCGCGATATGCGGCGTCCTCGGGCCGGATGACCGGATTATCAATCTCGCGCACGCCGGGCGGCCACAGCAGGCTGGTGGATACAGCCGGGTCTGTCTCAAAAGGTGGGCGGTTTGCACTCATTTTATTGTCCCCGTTCGCTGGTAAGTATACCCTGTCAGCGATCCAGACCGGAATTCCAGCGGCTGATCGCATGCGTGAGCCTGGAAATCTGGTTCTTGCATCGCGGAGATATGCCTGTACAATGGGGGTAAGCTGTACACGGTACATCGGGGGGAGAGGTACGGAAACCAGAAGGTGACCGATCAACCAGAAACCTGTCCGCGCTGTTATTCAGCCATCCCTGTTGGGGCGAACTTCTGCTGCCGCTGCGGCCTGCCCCTGACCGGGCGCGTGCTGTGTCCGGAGTGTGGGGAGATGCTCCCTGCGTCTGCGAACTACTGCATCCGCTGCGGCCGGGCTGTGTCTGCACAGGCTGAACTGCAGCCGCGCCTGCAGAAATACATCTCCCAGGAGCTGCTCGAGCGCCTGCAGGAAGCGCCGGAAGATGGGAGCCTGGTCGGAGAACGGCGGGTGGTCACCATGCTGTTCTGTGATGTCAAAGGCTCCACGGCGATGGCCGAGCGGCTGGATCCCGAAGAGTGGGCCGAAATAATGAACGGCGCATTTGGTTACCTGATCCCGCCCATCCTGCGCTATGACGGCACAATCCCGCGCATGATGGGCGACGCCGTGCTGGCGTTTTTCGGCGCGCCTTCAGCGCACGAAGACGATCCCGAGCGGGCGGTCAGGGCAGGGCTGGAAATCGTGGACGGAATCCAGATCTACCGCCAGAAGCTGAAGCAGGAACGCGGGCTCGATTTTGACGTGCGCGTGGGGATCAACACCGGGCTTGTTGTGGTCGGGAGCGTGGGCACGCAGCAGCGCTGGGAGTACACCGCCATGGGTGACGCCATCAACCTGGCCGCGCGCATGGAACAGACCGCCCGCCCGGGGACGGTCCAGATCTCTGAATTCACTTACCGCCTGATCGCCTCCCTGGTTGAAGTGGAACCGCTGGGGGCCATCGAGGTGAAGGGCAAGGAAGCGCGCGTGAACGCTTACCGCGTGCTGGGGTTCCGGACGGGGAACGAACCGATTTACCTGGCGGAAGCGCAGCAGCCCCTGGTGGGACGCGTTCCGGAAATGGCCGCGCTGCGGGATGCAGTATTCCGGGTCACCTCAGGGCAGGGACAGATCGTTTCTCTGGTGGGCGAAGCCGGCCTGGGGAAGACCCGCCTGATCGAGGCCCTGCAGCACGAGACTGCACGACATGCGGGTACGGAACCGGATGTGAGCTGGATGCACATCCGGTCGGCTGCGTATGCGTCCAGCCGGCCGTATGAGCAGTTCCGCCAGCACGTGCAGGCCGAGAGCGGCATTAAGGAGACGGACAGCGCTGCGCAGGTTGAGCACAAGCTGACCCATTTTTTGCGCTACTATGACCCTGAACTGCGCTCGCGGGCTGTGCGAATTTATTCTCTTCTTTTTGGTGGAGATGATCCGGATTCCGGTAACACTGTGCTGCAGGGCGAGAGCTTTAAACGCGAGCTGTTCGAGATCGTCTACCGGCTGCTGGAGATCCGTTTTAAAAACCAGCCATCCGTGATCGTCTTCGACGATCTGCAGTGGGTCGATGCAGGTTCGGCGGAGCTGATCGTGCATCTGTTCCAACTGGTGAAGGAAACACCGGTGCTCTTCCTGTGCGCCTCCCGTCCGGAAGAGCAGTCGCCGGCTGTTTATGTGCTTGAGCATGCCAGAAGTAACTATTCAACAGCCTATAAAGAAATCAACCTGGCTCCTCTGGGCGAAACCGAAGGGGGAGAGCTGATCGACAGCCTGCTGCACAGCCGGTTTCCCGGCGCCAGCCTGTCCCAGGAGCTGCGCGCGCAGATCCTGCAGAAAGCCGAAGGGAATCCGCTTTATATCCGCGAAGTTGTACAGTCGCTGCTGGAGAGCGGCATGCTGCTGCAGGACAGGAAGGCGCGGGTCGAAGAAGATCACCTGCGTATTCCGGACAGCCTGCACGCACTGCTGGTCTCACGCATGGACCACTTGAGCGAACCAGGCCGGCGTACGCTGCAGGTCGCCTCCGTTATTGGACGCTCTTTTTCTGCTCAGGTGCTGGAGCGTGTCCTGGATGAAGAGGTTGATTTACCGGCGCAGATGGAGACGTTCCAGCGGTTGAATCTGATCGTACCGCTGAACGGCGACGGCCAGGAATACCGTTTTCGCCATGCGCTGGCGCACGAGGCTGCCTATCGTTCGATAATCACCAGGCAGCGAAAAGCCTACCACCGGAAGGTAGGGGAGGTCTTCGAGGCGATCGCCGGCCGGCGGCCAGAAAGCCAGGCTGCTCTGGTGGCCTACCATTACGAAATGGCCGGTGATGAGCGCGCCTACCACTTCTACCGCCTGGCTGCAGCTCAGGCTGTGCGTTTCTTCGCCCATGCCGATGCCTTGAAGTACTTCAATAAAGCGCTGCCATATGCCCGGGACCTGCCCGGAGATCTGCTTAAGATTCATGAAGGGCGGGCCCAGGTTTATTTCTTTCAGGGGTTGTTTGCGCAGGCGCGGGCTGACTATGAACAGGCGCTCGAGCTGGCGCGCCAGCTCGGTTATGAAGCGGACGAAACACGCCTGCTGGCCTATCTTGCCTGGCTGCTGTGGAGCAGCGGTCAGGGTGAACAGAGCATTGCCCTCGCCAGAGAGGCGGAAGAGAAAGCCCGCGCGCTTGGCGATCCGCTGCTGGCGATCCGGGCGGCCATTGTGCTCAGCAGTGCGCTGCAAAACGCCGGTGAATTGATCCCGGCTCAGAAGCGCCTGCAGACCGTGCTGGTGCACAGCCGGACCCAGCCGGAGAGCCAGTCTCTGCAGGCCGAATGCCTGCATTTTCTGGCCATGCAGGACAACTTTATGGGGCTGTTCTGGCGTGCCGCAGCGCGCGCCCGCCGGGGAGTTGAGCTGGCCCGGCAGACCGGCAACCGGCGGATCTCCATCGTGCTGAACTACATTCTCTCGCTGGCTGAGGGCGGCAGGGGCAATTATGATCAGGCGCTGGCCGATCTGGAAGCCGGAAAAAGAGCGGCCGATGAGATTGATTCTCCCTGGGCGGCGCGCCATATCAACCAGCTTGGCTGGCTGCACGCTGAACTGGGTGACTGGGAGACGGCCTACGCCATCGACCTGTCGGGCCTGGAACCCACCCGGGCGCTAACCGGGTTCAAAGAGATTGAAATCAGCACGCAGATTAACCTGGCGCTGGACTGCATCGGCCTGGGACGGCTGGATGAGGCGCTGGCGTACATCCAGGCCTGCGAAGAGAGCCTGGGGCTCACGGAATACGGCGTTCACGACTGGCGCTGGCGCACCCGGCTGGCCGATGCGCGCGCCCGGCTGCATCTATCCACTGGCCAGCTCGCAGAGGCGCAGCAGGGTGTGGAGGAGCTGTTTCAAATTGCGGGCAGGACCCGGGCACGCAAATACCTGCAGCGCGGTCACATGCTTCAGGCCGGGCTGTATATAGCCGGTGGGGATGCGGAAAAAGCCAGGGTTGAGCTGGAAGCGGCGCTGCGTCTGGCCGATGCGATGTGCTACCCGCCCGGGCGCATCCAGGCACGCCAGCAGTTAAGCGCGCTGCTGGTGCAGAATGGGGATGACCAGTGGAGCGAGGCGCTGCAGCGAGAAGCGCAGGAAATCGCCGCTTCTATCGACCGGCGGCTGAAGAACAAGACCCTGCGGCGCAGTTTCCTGCGCGGCATCGGGTCAGGCAGTTTCCATTGATGATGCAGGCGTTCTCGTCCTGTATCTTCAGGCAGGGAGTTTTTCGACCACCCGCACCAGATCGCCAACGCGGATCACACCGCTGCGGGTCACTTTTGCCAGCATCCCGATGGGGCCGAGCACGTCCCTGCAGGGTTTCTCCTGAGCGGCTTCCAGGCGTGTGCACCCGGTGCGCGGTTTGGTGATTTCGATTTCAGCCGTTTCCCCCAGCCGGATGACGTCCCCCGGTTTCAGACTGAGCACATCCAGTCCGCGCAGGATCAACTGCTCGCCAAACTGGCCCGGCATGGTTTTATACCCGGCAGGGGCCAGTTCCTCCAGCCATTCATAGGACAGCAGGTTCACCTGGCGGCGCGGATGACGACCCGCTTTCTGATCGCCGGCAATACCGTGTCCTGCCACCAGCTGGGCTTCGTCCACGGAAACCCGGATGTAATCTTTGATTTCTTCACCATATTCCATATTTTCGGGTTGAATGACGATACTGTAAATTGAGGCCATTGATAAAAACCCTCCTGGATACCGCTCAATCTTCATCAGGTTCGCCGCTGCTGCCGGTAAACCCGCATTTCGAGGAAACCGGACTCTCACAGTCTAGATTAGTGCAATCCAGTTGTCAAGTGCGACTTTCAGGGGGTTGAGATCGGAGATGAAGCCAGGGAAGGGGACGCGGTTGTTTCTGCACATCTCGGATGCGGATTGAGCAGAGTGACGTGGATTATTTGCGCGCTCGCCATTCCCTCAAGTTCCTTCGGCCGAACATCCAGGCTTCTTTGACTGCGTCTGCGAGCGGAGTAAACTGTGCAGCCAGGATTCTTCCATCGTACAGCAGCCGGGCGTCTTTCGACTGAGCATACGAAGCATGCCGCTCAAGATGCCTGGCTGCTGCGCGAATGAAAAGCGCTGCTGCTTACGGCGCGCGCAATTTCACCCCCTGGATTGAATTCTTATGGGGATGTGTGGAACACCTTACCCAAAGAGGAGATGTGCGCAGCTTTCAAAAGTGAAAGTACACCTCCTGCAGCCTATCGCAATCAACCCTTCCATGGTATGATAAAGTGTCGGCATTTGTTATTTTAAACACAAATACAAATTAACCGTTCGGTGCGCCGCCCAGCCGCCGGGCGGATTTAGATGTTGGGTCAAAAGGAGATGATTCTATGTACAGGCTCGATATCTCACCCGAAGAGCAGCAGGCTTTAATGGAAGTGCTCGAGAGTTCGATTTCGGAAATCCATTCTCAGATCATCCGTGCCGATCGCTACGATTTCAAAGAGTTTCTGAAAAACCGCAAGAAGATTCTGCTGAACCTGCGAGAATCTCTCCAGCATGTAGAGCCGGCCCAGCAGGGTGCCTAATTCATTTCACCGAAAATCAGGCTAAAAAAATTCAGGGAGTATAAAAAAATAGGCCTTCAGGAAAACCCTGAAGGCCTTTTGATTCACACAGCAAGAGGGAAGAGCAGATCTCCCTTGCTGTGTGCAGGTTATTCGCTGGGGATGATGATCCAGAACAAGATGTAACCGAGGATGCCGGGAAAGCCTCCAGGGAGCAGTGCGATCAGGAATGCCAGCCGAAACCAGAAGGCGCTGATCCCGAAGAATTCTCCCAGGCCCCCGCACACGCCGGCGATAACGCGATTTCGACGAGATCGGCGCAATGGGCGTCCTGAAGACATTTTGTACCTCCTTCTCTGTAATATCCGTACCCAAAAGTTTCTTTCTATATCTGTTTACGCAGGCCTGAATGAAAGGTTTCAGTCTGATTTCAAGCTGCACTCCGGGCTCAGGCGACCTTTACAGCAAGCACTGTCCCGTCCCCGGCGGGGTAGATGGTGCTCAGCACCCGGCTGTCACTGGCAACCTTGCGGTTGAATTCCTGCATAATGGCGGTGTACTCGTCCGGCTCACGTAAACCGGCCACGCTTCCCCCTCGAAAAGCGTTGTGACAGGCGATAACTCCACCCGGGCGGGTATGCTGCAGCGCCCATTCATAATAATGAGGGTAGCCAGTTTTTTCTGCATCGATAAAAACGAAATCGAACACCTCTCCGGTCAGGGTTTCCAGGGTCGCGTGGGCATCACCGGTACGGATCTCCACGCGGTCGGCGACCCCTGCGGCCTCGAAATGCTCCCGGGCGATCTCCGCACGGCGGGGTTCTTTCTCCAGCGTGATCAACCTTCCCCCATCCACCAGACCGCGGGCGATCCAGATGCCGCTGTAACCGCCCAGTGTACCGATTTCAAGCGCCTTGCGCGCCCCGATGGCGCGCACGAGGACCTGAAGAAAGCGCCCCTCTTCGGGTTTGACGTTAATCTCCGGCAGTCCCAGGCGGGGCGTACGTCGCAGTACCTCATTTAAAGTCTCGTCCTGCCTGACAAACAGGTCAGTGATGTACAGGCTCAGGTCGACGTTATAAGTGGTCATTAAGTTACTTCTCCCGGATAATCTGTTTACTGGTATGCACTGCGGCACGAATGGTGTGCAGGTGGATCGCGACCGTGTCCTCCACGCTGCGGGCATAGCCGCCGCCCATCACGGTGACCACCGGCAGCCGGGCATCCCGGCAGCGGCCGAAAACCATCCAATCACGCTCGGCAAGTGCATCTCTGGACACGGAGAGCCGGCCAAGGCGGTCTTCACAGAACGGGTCCGCCCCGGCGATGTAAAACGCCAGGTCTGCTCTGGCGGCATCCAGCGCCTGGTTCAGGCCTGTGCGCAGCGCCTCGAGAAAGACTTCATCCCCGCTGCCGTCGGGCAGCTCAATGTCCAGACTGCTGCGTTCTTTGTGAAAGGGATAATTTTTAGCGCCGTGTATAGAGAAAGTGAAGACACTGTCATCGCCGGCAAAGATCGCAGCGGTACCATTGCCCTGATGTACATCGGTATCGATGATCAGGATACGCCGGGCGAGGCCCTCGTGCTGCATGACCCTCGCCGCGACGGCTACGTCGTTGAACACGCAGAAACCTTCTCCGTGATCGGGGTATGCGTGGTGCGTTCCACCGGCCAGGTTTGCTGCCAGCCCGTCAGCCAGCGCAGCCCGGCTGGCTTCAATGGTCGCACCGACCGAACGGCGGGAGCGTTCCACCATCTGCGGTGACCAGGGGAATCCGATCCTGCGGATCTCCTGAGCAGTCAGCGCACCGGTTTGCACACGGTGCACATAATCGGGTGTGTGCACCAGCAGCAGATCTTCATCCCGTGCTGCGGGCGGCACGCACAGCTCACCATCCTGGAACAAGCCGGCCTCCATGATCCGCTCCCGCAGCAGAGCGTATTTCTGCATGGGGAAGCGGTGGCCTTCGGGCAGAGGGAGCACAAATTGGTCGCTGTAAAAGGCTTTCACCCGGGCCTCACGAGGTGGAGAGCTGGCCGCCCCAGCGCTCCCAGTGGACCACTTCCTGCAGCGGCTGGCGGCCGCCCTTCAGAGGAGGACGGGTGAGCATCCCCGGGTCACGGGGATAACCGAAGGAAAGCGCCAGATGAGTTTCCAGTTCCGGTGGGAAACCCAGCAGTTCGCGGGCCTTATCGCACTCGTATATCGTGGCCGGGACCGATCCAATGCCCAGTTCCCAGGCGGCAAGCTGCATATAGGCAGCCGCCTGACCGAGATCGAAGGCGATCGAGAACTTCTGTGTAAAGGGGGGAGAGAGAAATACCACCCCCAGGGCGGCGCCGGCCAGGTGCCCGGCCCAGGTGCCCAGTTTGGCGAGCTCCTGCAGCGTGCTGCGATCCTGGATGGCAATAAAATGCCAGGGCTGTGAATTCTTTGCCGACTGGGCGCGGCGGCCGGCGTTTAAGATTTTGAGTACAGCTTCACGGGGGATGGGCCTGTCGCTGAACTCGCGAATGGCTCGCTTCATCTGAACAGCATCCGAAACGTTCATCTTTTTTCTCCGCTCCAGTGCTTCGTGTAGTCTAAAAAATTCAAGGTTCCAAAAATCCTTCTGCTTTCCCTCGGGTCGGAGGTGTTATTCTTCTCCCTGAATATTGATCAGCACAGCGGTGCGTTCGCTGGTGGGGATGGCAGTGATGGCGACGGTCGCCTGACGGGATGATTTCTGAAAGACCAGAACCGCCGATTCTGTGCCGGTCAGTGAACCGGAGGTGGATTTCGTCCAGCCGCTGGCGGGCATGCGCGTTTCGTAAAAGTCCAGGACCTGCTCATAGGTCATGCTGGTCGTATAAGAGATCAGTGCTCCGGAAACCACCAGGTCGGCGCGATCATCTTCAACAAGCGGGATATCGGTTGGAACCTCTCCACTGCTGCCGGCGACCTGCGTTGCTACAGCCTGGCCGGTTTCAACAAGTGAAGGGCCCTGAGTGATGAGCGCTTCACCGGTCCTGGCAAGCCCCGGTCCCTGCTCGGTCGCAAAGGCCTCCACGGTGGCTCGAATGGACGGCCCTTCGTCCGTCGCGAAGGCTTCGACGGTCTGCCGCAGCGAAGGTCCCTGTTCTGTAGCCAGTGCCTGGACTGTCGCCAGAAAACTGGGGCCCTGTTCAGTGGCCAGCGCCATGGCGGTCTGGACGAGTTCGCTGTTCGCCAGCTGCGTGACTGCGGCCTGGCCTGTGGAGAGCAGGTCGCGGCCTTCCTGAATACTCGTTGCCACGGACCCTGCAGTTTCGCGCACGCCGCCCACCCGTTCGCCCAGGTTGGAGGTGAAGCTGCAGCTTATGGTGAGCAGAATGAATAACAGCGTGATCCAAAATAAGGTTCTTGGTACGCCAGGATTATCACGTCTCAAAACCATCCGCCTCCCTATCCGGTATGACCGGCTGGATTCACCAGCAGTTAACGCTGCAGCTCTGGCAGCACGGATTCGGCCATGGCCTGAATCCCTTCGAGATCATCCAGATACAGCCACTGGAGCATGACCCGCTGTGCGCCGGCCTCCTCCAGCCGCTTGATCTGTTCAATAAACTCCGGGGCCGTGCCCACAATCACCCCTCGACTGCGCAGCTCAGCCGGACCGGCTTTGCCCCCGGTGCGTTCCTGCACCCGGCGCTCCACCTCGGCCTGATCTCTGCCAAACACCGTGCCCACCATCACCGAGCGTTTAAGCGAGTGCGGATCCCGGCCTTCCTTTTCCAGCAGCTCATCCAGCCGCAGACTGCGCTCCCTGAACTGCTCCGGGGTCAGGAATACGGCGTTCCATTCCCGGGCGAAGCGCGCGGCGAGCGGCAGCGTGTATTTCTTCCCGTTCCCGCCGATGAGAATGGGAGGGCCGCCCGGCCGCTGCGGGCGGGGGAGCAGGACTGCCTCCTGAAGGTGATAGTAGCGGCCAGAGTAATCCACCGGCCGGTCGCTCTGCAGCAGGCGGGTGATCACCTGCAGGCCCTCTTCGAAGCGCCGCATGCGCTCGGGAATGCTCAGCAGGTCAAAACCAAAAAGGGTGTGTTCGCGCTCCTGCCACCCGGCACCCAGGCCCAGGGTAAGGCGGCCGCCGGACAGGTCGTCCACCGCGGCGGCCATGCGCGCTGTGAGTGTGGGATGACGGAAAGAGACCGGCGTGACCAGGGGGCCGAATTCGATGCGCTGCGTGTTACAGGCCAGCCAGGTCAGTGAGACCCACAGTTCGAGAGAGTCTTTGTCGGGCGGGACGGCGTTGGTAAAGTGGTCCGAGCGATACAGCCCCGCAAAGCCCAGATCTTCTGCCAGGCGCGCAATTTTCTGCCAGCGCGGCCAGTTCAATCCGTCCTGTCCTTCGATCATCAACGCAGCTTCGATCATGGATCGTACCTCTGGATCATTTCCTCTGCTTTTTCCACCAGATCTTTATTCCCGATAAACAGCGGGCAGCGCTGGTGCAGCGATTCGGGCTGGATATCGAGGATATTCTGTCTCCCATCCGAGCCTTTACCTCCCGCCTGCTCGGCGATAAAGGAGAGCGGGGCGCACTCGTACAGCAGCCGCAGCTTGCCGTGCGGTTTCTTCGGATCGCGTGTATCGGCGGGGTAATAGAAAATACCGCCGGAGAGCAGGTTGCGGTGGAAATCGGCCACCAGCGATCCGATGTAGCGCAGGGAGAGGCCCTGAATGCCATCATCCTTGCCCTGCAGATAATCGGTGAAGCACTGCACCCCTTTGCTCCAGTAGATCTGGTAACCCAGGTTGACGCTGAAATATTTGGGTTTTTCAGGAATGCGGATATTGGGATGTGAGAGCAGGAACTCGCCCACTGAGGGGTCCAGGGTGAACCCGTGCACACCCTGCCCGGTCGTATAGACCATCATGGTGCTGGTGCCGTACAGGATATAGCCGGCAGCGACCAGATCGCGACCGGGCTGCAGGCAGTCCTCCAGGGAGGCAGGCTCTCCACCAGGAGATTTGCGGCGAAAGATGGAAAAGATGGTGCCAATGGGAACATTGCAGTCGATATTGCTGGAACCGTCCAGCGGATCGTAGAGCAGTACGTACTTACCGGAGGGGTAGCGGTCGGGAATCACGAGCACATCGGCATGTTCTTCGGATGCCATAGCGGCCAACCGTCCGGTGTGGTCGTTAAGCCGGTAGATGGTGCGGTCGGCGAATTTATCGAGCTTCATCACCTGCTCGCCCTGGACGTTGACCTCCTCCGCCCGTCCCAGGATTTCGGCCAGGCCAGCGCGCGTGGTTTTGCTGGCAATAATTTTGCCTGCCAGAGCCAGATCGTACAGCAGGCTGGTCAGCACGCCGGTTGCCTCGGGATGGAAGCGTTCCTGCTCCAGGATATGCCGCTCGATGGTCATCACTTTTACATGGTCTTGATCTATTCCGGTATACATCGCCTCACTCCTCCGTATCCCTGGTCGTTTTGTTTGATGTCAGCGCCCGGGTGGGCCAACGGTGGGAGATCAACCTTAAAACTGCACCGGTTTGTAACCCCCTGCTTCATTATACAGGATATTTCCGGGCAGATTATTTCCCCCTGTTCCTCCAGATGAGTCAGCTCAGTTCCCGCAGGGCCAGCCAGGCACCAGGCTGGTTTTCAACAGCGGTGCGGCAGATCACGCCTTCTTCTTCGAGAGCTGCAATGGTCTTATCCATCTGGCGGGGCCTCCAGGGGAACATTTTGCGAAGTTCTCCCTCCAGCGCAGCGCCCGTGGAGCGGAGGAACAGCTCCACCAGCTTTTTGCGAGCCGCTCGCTCGCCAATTTTCTGGGCCTGGTCGGGGAGATCGGGGAAGTGCCGGGCAGCAATATCGTAAATGAAGGCATAATTCCACGCGCCGGCTTTCGCCACGCCGGTGGGCAGGAGCTTGAAATCGACCTGCAGGTCGACCAGCGCCCGGTTGAAACGATAATCGCTCTCCCGGCTGCTCAGCCGGGCAGCTTTACGCAGGTCGATGGTGTGCAGCGGCCCTTCCTTTAATATCGCTTCGTAAATCGCTCTGGCTTCGAGAGAGAGCAGGCCCTGCTCGTAGAGGGTGAGATAGTCGTCTTCAATCGAACCGTAGTTTTCGGAGAGAGCATAGAAATAGGGGGCGATTTCCAGGGAAATGATCGTGGCGCGCTTGCGCAGGACTTTGGCGTAGTACCAGCGGCGCTTCCCCAGAAGCTCATCCTTCCAACCCCAGGTGACGTGACCCGGGTCGTCGTGTGCGTCGGCGACCGGGCGGTCACCGGCGGTAGCGACCCACAGGCTGGGGAAGGTTACCTCGCGGATGGGCCAGAAAAAGATGTAACCACGTTCGTTGACGAATTCGATCGCCTGCTCCAGGCTGGTAACCTTCCTGCCCGTTCGGAGGCGAAATGTGTCTTCACGGTATGCCTGGATCTTTTCAATCGTTAAAGATTTCATCGCCTGATGTCTCTCAATCTGCTGCGTGATCAACCCGAATATACCACAGGGCCCGGAGTAGCATCTGATGACAGAGGGCCGGACGACCGGCGGGTGATCTCAAAATCACCCGTCCGGGCTACACAAGATTCGCTCCTTTGCGTCGCAATGATGGATGACAATTTGGACTGTATTTGGTACATTATCTCCAGCGCGGGGCATGCCTGGCGTTCACTGCGGGCATTTCTGCCGCCGCGCGGGCCGGTTGGCTTGCTGTGAATTCTGAAACGGGAGAGGATTCCATTCGAATGGTCACCCCCAGCCGACAACCAGCTCGCCGCGTTGTGATTGCCTCCAGCCACCCCCTCTTTGGACAGGGGTTACGCAACCTGCTGAAAGAACGCCACGCAACCGGGGTTGAGGTGGTGGGGATGGTTACGAACCTGGAAGAGGCCATCTCAGCTCTGGAGCGATTAAGCCCGGACCTGATCATCGTGGACTACGATGATCAGGCCCTCAACCGCGATGAGTTTCTGGCCCGGTTTGTCGAGGGGGAGAAAAAGCTGCGTGTGGTGCTGCTGTCGCTGCAGAGCGCAGGGGAAGCGATTATCTACGACCGGCGCACCCTGGCGGCTTCGCAAATTGATGACTGGTTGGATGAGTGGACCCGCGCCTGGCCGCGCGAGCAATCACAGATAGAAGAACCCGCTGCCGGCCAGAAGCGTTTGCTGTTCAAAGGCGGACGTTCATTTTTCGATCAAGACCGAACAAAGCCAAATAATCAGAACAGGAGAACGGATATGAAACATCTTGTCATCGCAGCCCTGCTGGTCTTAGCCGTTACCGCGCTTTTGATCGTCGGCCTGGACCAGGTGCGGCTGCTCCCGGTCAGTGCCAGCGCTCAGGCTGAGCCAATCGATGCACTTTTCCGCCTGGAATTTCGGGTGATCGCTTTTCTGTTTTCCCTGATCGTGGTCTTCATGCTTTACAGCATCATCGTTTTTCGGCGTAAGAAAGGCGATGACACCGATGCGGTTCACATCGAAGGGAACAGCCGTCTGGAAGTTATCTGGACGGTTGCACCGCTTCTGACCGTTCTCTATTTTGCTTATCTGGGCGGACAGTCTCTGGCTGAAACCGTCAGACCGGAGCCCCGGCCGCTGGAAGTCAATGTCATCGGCACCCAGTGGTCCTGGCGATTTGAATACCCGGAATATGGTTTTGCGTCCACCGAACTGGTTCTGCCGGTCAACAAGCAGGCCCTCCTGCACCTGTCTTCGACAGATGTGATCCACTCCTTCTGGGTTCCTGAATTCCGTGTGAAGCAGGACGCTCTCCCCGGTGGGGAAGAATTCATCCGCGACCTGCGCATTACCCCCACAATCGAGGGAGACTACAAGGTTCGCTGCGCAGAACTGTGCGGTATACAGCATGCGTATATGCTGGCGGATGTACGCGTGCTTTCGCAGGATGAGTTTGAAGTCTGGGTGGCCGAATCCTCCGGCGTCTCCGACGACCCGGTGGAGCGCGGCCGCGTCTGGGCCGAGCAGTACGGCTGTCTGGCCTGCCACAGCGTGGACGGTACTCCGCTGGTCGGACCGACCTGGCTGGGGGTTTACGGATCGCAGGAGACTCTGGCAGACGGCACAACGGTGACCGTGGACGACGCTTATCTACATGAGTCGATTGTCGAACCGGGCGCAAAGATCGTTCAGGGGTTCCCGAATGTAATGCCTGAAAATATCGCCGATCAGATGACCGAAGAGCAAATTCAGGACATCATCGCCTTTATCCAGAGCCTGAGATAGCCTGCAGGCGACCGGATACGGATAAGAGTGAATAAGTTCCGGAGGAATGATTATGAATCGCAGGACGAATAGTGGTTTCCTTTCAATAGGGCTGCTGAGGGGCCTGATCGGATTTGTGATTGGCACACCGGCAGGCCTGCTGCTGGTGACGGTGATCCGCCTGGCTCTGGGCCTCACGGCCTGGAACCCTGGCGCATTCGGGTTTACCGAGCCGGCCTGGGTGGTCGGAGCACTTTTCGGCGCCATCGGATTCATGCTGGCAACCGGCGTGACCTCTGACTGGTTCCGCTGGATGCGCGGACTGGAGACCCCCGAACACCCCCAGGATGATCACGAATCTGGGGTGCGGCGCTACCTGAGCATTTCCTACGACCACAAAGTGATCGGAATCCAGTACGGTGTGACGGCCCTGGCGATGATCTGCCTGGCAGGTCTGTTTGCCATCACGTTCCGCACCGAACTGGCCGCTACAGGGCTCCAGTTCCTGTCGCTGGAACAGTTCAACACGATCATGAGCCTGCACGGCATCGTCATGATCTATGCGATGCTGCTGGGCGTGGCGGCCATGTCGAACTACCTGGTGCCGCTGTTGATCGGCGCGAACGACATGATCTTCCCGCGGTTGAATGCATTCGCCTACTGGATCAACGTTCCGGCCGGGATCATCCTGCTCAGCAGCCTGTTCCTGGGCGGGTTCGACACCGGCTGGACAGGCTATCCACCGCTCAGCACCCGGGCACCGCTGGGCATGCAGATGTTTTTCCTGGGCGTTTACCTGTTCGGTCTGTCGTCCATTCTCGGCTCGCTGAACATCATCGCAACCATCGTCCGTCTGCGGGCACCGGGGATGTCTTACTTCCGCATGCCGGTTTTTGTGTGGACAGCGTTTGCGACCTCCATCATCAGCCTGACCGCCACGCAGTTGATCGGTCTTTCCTTCCAGCTGGTGATGTTTGAACGGTTGTTTGGAATGGGCTTTTTCTCCCCGGAGCGCGGCGGCGATCCGATCCTGTTCCAGCACCTGTTCTGGTTCTATTCCCATCCCGCGGTGTACGTGTTTATCCTTACCGGGCTGGGCGTGATCAGCGAACTGCTGCCTGTCTTCTCCCGCAAGCCGCTCTTCGGCTACCGCTGGGTGGCCGTGTCTTCTTTCGGAATTGCCCTGGTTGGGTTCCTGGTATGGGCGCACCACATGTTCACCTCGGGTATGGCGTCCTACCTGCGGGTCCCCTTCATGTACTCCACCCTGCTGGTGGCAGTCCCCACTGGGGTCAAGTTCTTTAGCTGGGTGGCCACAATCTGGCAGGGCAAGCTGACCTTCCCCACGCCGATGCTCTTTGTGCTGGGCGCTATCTCCATCTTCCTGCTGGGCGGATTGAGCGGGCCGCCCAACGGCACGGTTTCCACCGACCTCCACCTGCAGGATACATACTGGATCGTGGGACACTTCCACGCCACGATGTTCGGCGGCTTCGTGTTCCCCTTCTTCGCAGCCATATATTACTGGTTCCCGAAGATGACCGGGCGGATGTACAACGAAACCCTGGGGAAACTGCACTTCTTCCTGATGCTGCCCGCCTTCTACGTACAGTCGCTGGGCCAGATGCAGGTCGGGCTGCTGGGTATGCGCCGCCGGATTGCAGATTACGACCCGGCTCTGGGTATTGAGACCACGCAGCTGCTGATCACCATCGCGGCCTATGTAATCGGTCTTTCGATCATCATTGGAGTAATCAACATCATCTACAGTGCGCGGCGCGGTCCGGTGGCTGTGGCCAATCCCTGGCGCTCCCGCTCTCCGGAATTCCAGCTTCCTTCGCCGCTGCCCAAGCATAATTATCCCCAGCCTTTCACGGTTATTGGCGAACCTTATGACTACGGGCTGGAAGGTTCTGCCTTTGTCGACATCGATAAAGAGCGCGCCCGGCCGGTGCGGCCCGAAGCAGAGCCGGGAGAGCCCTCCGTGGCGCCGGCTGGCGCCGATTAGCGGCACAGCGTATCACGCATAGGAGAGGTCTGAAATGGATGAGAACAAAAAGAAAGAAGCGTACCAGATCGGCGTCAGCGTGATGATTTTGCTGGTCGTCCTGACGATTGGCGAATTCTTCCTCGGGGCGGTGGCCAGCTCCTGGTGGGCGCCGCTGCTGGGAGTCGCAGCGATTAAAGCCTACTTTGTCATCAAGGAATATATGCACCTGCCGCGCCTGTTTGCCGGTGAAGAGGAGATGCACTGATGTCGTCCGAGACTGTAACCACCTCACAATATCGCTGGAGAGCCAATTCCAACCGTCTGGGGCTTTGGCTGTTCCTGCTCTCCGATTCTTTTGTTTTCGGTGGTCTGCTGGTCAGCCGCTTCTATCTGCTGGGTACAGCGCAGCGGCCTGAAGTCAGCCAGGTGGTTGGCCTGGTGGTCACCGCCATGCTGCTGGTGAGCAGCTTTTTCATGAACCGGGCGGAAACGGCGATCGCCTTCGGCGACCGGAAGACCTTTTTACGCAGCACCCTGATCACACTGGCGCTGGGAACCCTGTTCCTCATCGGCGTGGTGGGGGTGGAGTGGCAGATCGCTCCTTTCGGTCCCGCGGATGGAGCGGCCGCCTCGCTCTTCTACGCCATGACCGGCTTCCATGCCTTCCACGTGCTGACCGGCGTCATTTTCCTGGCCATCATCTACCGCAACGGACGTAAAGGACTGTATAACGAGGAACGCCACTGGCCCGTGGAAGCTGCGGCGGTTTACTGGCACTTTATCGACGTGGTCTGGATCCTCTTTTACCCGTCGCTGTACCTGATTGGTACACCGGTGCTTTAGGGGAGTTGAGGCCAGGACTGATACTGCGTACTTTACGAAGAGATAACCTGTCCACAGGTGGATGGCGGAGCTGGCCAGCAGGGTGTTCCTCTGCACCGGCCGGCTCCTCCCTTTCTCTGAGGACAGGCGGTAGGCGAGATGATGATGAAATCCAGGTTTGTTACGATCGGTATCGGGGCGCTCCTTGGTCTGGCCGTGATGCTGGGGGGCTGGCAGCTCTACTCCAATCTGTATACCTACCAGGGCGCACTGATCGAACCCCCGGTGCCGGCTGCCGATTTTGAATTGACCGACCAGAACGGGGGGACTTTTCGACTGGGCGAGCAGCAGGGTAAGGTCGTGCTCATCTTCTTTGGATACACATACTGTCCGGACGTGTGCCCGGTTACGCTTTCGGAATTCAGACGCATTAAAACCCGTTTAGGGAAAGATGCCGAAAACGTTGAGTTTGTCTTTGTCACAGTCGACCCTGAACGCGATACGCCCGAGCGGCTGGCAAAGCACATGGCGAACTTCGACCCTGAGTTCGTTGCCCTGACCGGCGAGCAGGAAGAACTGGAGCAGGTTTGGAAAAGTTATGGGGTTTACCGGGAAAAGGTGGAAACGACCGGCGCTTCTGGCTACCTGGTAGATCATACGGCGCGTGTCTATGTGGTGGACAAAGCCGGCAACTGGCGGATGACGTTTCCCTTTGGAATGGAAGTAGAAAAAATGACGCAGGACGTCGCCCATCTCCTGCGTGAAAGGTAAGTCAAAAGATGTTCAAAAAACCGGCCCTGCGACCCTACTGGAAACGCCTGTGGATTGTGCTCCTTCTTTCTCTGGCGCTTTCGTTTGCGTTTAACGAGCTGACTTACCACCTGCAGCGAGAAAACTACGATCGCGCTCCTCAAACGATCCGGCTCGAGATACCGGAAGGGACCGCGTCGCGTGTCGCCGCCGGAGAGGAAGTGCCATCTATCCCTGCGGAGCTTCAATTTGTCATCGGCGACGTGCTGGAAGTAAAAAATCACGATACCACGGACCACGAATTGGGGCCGCTGTGGATCCCGGCTGGCGGGACAGCCCGGTTAGCGCTGGAGCAGGCCGATAAATACGCACTTTCCTGTTCGTTCAGACCCAGCCGCTATCTGGGCTTCGATGTGCGTGCAGGCACCTCCGTAGGCGTGCGCCTGACGGGGCTCGGGCTCACCTTTCCGACGACCGCAATTCTGGCGTTTATGTACAGCCTGCTGGTCTTTCCGGTGAAACAGGAGCAGCAGGAAGAAAAAGCCTCGCCCGCACAGGAGCAGCGATGATCTTTACACGAATGTTGAGCCGGCGTTGGATCCTGACCACGCTGCTGGTGATCGCTGCTGTGGTGGTAATGATCCGTCTGGGCTTCTGGCAGCTCGATCGTCTGGAACAGCGGCGAGCTTTTAATGCCCGCGTGCAGGCTCAACTAAACATGCCCCCGCTGGAACTCAATGGGGCTGCGCTGCAGGCGGACCTGCATAACATGGAGTACCGGGATGTGATCGTGCGCGGGGAATATGATCACAGCCAGGAAATCGCCATTCGCAATCAGGCCATGGACGGTCAGTGGGGTGTGCACCTGGTGACTCCCCTGGTCATCGAAGGTACAGAAAGGGCGATCCTGGTCGACCGGGGATGGATTCCGGCTGAAGACTACACCTCAGGCGACTGGTCGAAATATGCCGAGCCGGGGGTGGTGGAGGTACGTGGGGTGATCCGCCGCTCGCAGTCGCGGCCCGATTTTGGCCCGCGCAGCGACCCGACCCCGGTTCCGGGCGGCGAACCGGTAAAGAGCTGGAATTTTGTCAACGTGGAGGCGATCGACCAGCAGGTGAGCTATGACCTGCTGCCTGCCTACATCCAGCAGGCGCCATCTCCGTCGTGGACCGGGCTGCCGGCTCGTACGGCGCCCCAGTTGAACCTGACCGAGGGCTCACACCTCGGGTATGCGCTGCAGTGGTTCGCCTTCGCTGCCATACTGGGCATCGGGTATCCGTTTTTCATCCAGCGTCAGGAAAAATCCGCCGGCAGTAAAGTTGATCCTGCACAGAAAAACGGGCGTGCAAACCAGCACGCCTCTGTCAGCAAAGATATGGACCTGTCCATCAGGAGAAAGTCATGAGCAACCAGATGACCGCCCCTGGCGGCGTACCGGCATGGCTGCGCGCGCTCGTGCTGGCTGCCGCCCTGACCCTGTTTGTTCTCATCATTACCGGCGGGATCGTGCGGGTTACCGAGGCGGGCGGAGCCTGCCCGGATCTGTTCAGCCTGGGTCCCTGCCTGGCCATGTGGGATGCTCCCGCAGGCCAGCAAACGGTGATCGACCTGATCCACCGCCTGACCACCATCCTGGCAGCACCGCTGGTCGCAGGGTCGGCCTGGCTGGCCTGGCGGCATTTTCGCTCGGAGCCCTGGATCGCCCGTCCGTTATATCTGGGCCTGGCGATGATGGTGGTGCAGATCCTGCTGGGCGCGGCCATCGCGCTGGGTGTCCTGCCGTTTGACCCGCAGAGCGTCACCGCCCTGCATCTGCTGCTATCCCTGCTCACACTGGCGCCCGTGCTGGTCTCGCTGGTGGTAATGTTCTACCTGGAGCGTGCAGGAACGGTCCAGCCGGCGCGCCTGGTATACCGCTCGCCGTTCGCACGGCTTTCGCTGCTGACATTACTGGCATTCTCCGTGCTTCTGCTCACCGGCGCGCTGGTATCGGGGGGCCAGGCCAGCACAGCCTGCCCATCCTGGCCGCTGTGCGACGGGCTGAGCCTTCCCCAGACGCCCGCCGCCTGGTTGAACGTTATTCACCGCCTGGTGGTTGCCGTTTCCGGTGGACTGCTGGTTGCACTTTTCCTGCAAGCCTGGCGTACCCAGCGGACACAGACCCCCATTCTGGTAGCGACTACGGCTGCGGTAGTGCTCTTCATTTCGCAGGGACTTTTAGGTGCCAGGCTGGTGAATGGCTTTCCGGTGTATATGCTGGCCCTGCACCAGGCGACGGCCGTCGCCGCGCTGGCTGCGCTGGTCGTGCAGGTGACGGCTGTCGGGATGGCAGCCCGCAGCACGGAAGAAGAGATGGCGGACGCGGCATCCATTGCAGGTCGAAAGGGGCTGTGGAAGGACCTGCTGGCGCTTACCAAACCGGTGGTCGTACTGCTGCTGCTGGTCACCACTTATGCTGGTATGGTCATCGGCGCGCAGGCCTGGCCTTCCCTCTCGCTGACCTTCTGGACTCTGCTGGGTGGCTTCATGGCTGCCGGCGGGTCGGGGGCGATTAACCAGTACATCGACCGCCTGGATGACGTCAAGATGCAGCGCACCCAGAAGCGGCCCATCCCTGCCGGCCGGCTGACTCCCGGCGAGGGCCTGGCGTTTGGGGTAGGTATCGCGCTGGCTTCTTTTTACCTGATGGTGGCCTTTGTCAATTTCCTGGCCGCGCTGCTCTCCCTGGCCGGTATTCTGTATTACGTGCTGCTGTACAGCATCATCCTGAAGAAAACCACGGTGCAGAACATCGTCATCGGCGGAGGCGCAGGGGCGATACCGCCGCTGGTTGGTTGGGCAGCGGCAACGGGGAGCCTGGATATCCCCTCGCTCTTTCTGTTCGCCCTGGTTTTCATGTGGACCCCGCCGCACTTCTGGGCCCTGGCGATTGTGCGGCGTAAGGACTATGCGCGCGCCGGGGTGCCCATGCTGCCTGTGGTGCGCGGCGAAGCGGAGACCCGCCGCCAGATCTTTATCTACACCATCGAACTGGTGGCCTTGACCCTGCTGATGCCGCTGTTTGGCCTGGGGGGAGGAATTTATCTGATCGGTGCGCTGCTGCTGGGGCTGTGGCTGCTGCATGCCGCCTGGATGGTGTGGAAGCAGGAAGGCAACAAAGTGGCCTGGAAGATGTACCGCTACTCCAGCATGTACCTGGCATTTATTTTTGTGGTCCTGATGATCGACCGGCTGCTGTAAAGCATGAAATCTATAAAAAAATATCGCAGATGGAGGAACCGCCTGCGATGTTTTTATTTTAAGAACTGCGGTTATCTATATCAGGGTTCGCGTACGGGTACCATCACGGTAACATCGCCGGCCTTTTCAAATGTGAGCGTGAGGGGAAAGCTCTCTCCCACATCCAATCCATCGGTGAGGTCGATCAACATCACATGCAGCCCACCGGGCTCAAAGTTCACCGTCTCGCCCTGAGGAATGGAAATGGAATGCTGGTGTTCCATACTCATCGTTCCGTCGTCACTCATCATACTGCGGTGCAGTTCGACTGCCCCGGCGACACTGGCGCTGGCGCCCAGCAGCGTATCCGCTTCTGAATCGTTTTCAATGCTGAAATAGATCGCACTGGTGCCCCCGGCCGGTCCCGGCCGCGCCCAGGGATCACGAATGGACAGCCCTTCTGCGCTTTCCGCTCCCGCTGTGCTGCATGCCGCCAGCAGTATGGTGACGGCGAAAAAGCTGATGATCCAAACCGGAAATTTCACTTATATTCCCTCCCTGTATCCGTTCATTTGTCAGGTCCATTATAACGCTCTACCGGCGAGAGTGAACCCTGCGAAGGCTTTAGATCCTCAGGTAATCAGGTACAGGTGAACAGCAGCGCGCTCTGGTTGACCGGGTAGGCAGGTATTGCTGGACTGGCGCGAGGGAGGCTGTGCCGCTTATACGTGTGATGGACAGCATATTCTATATGAGTGCCGGGCTGGCTGGAAAAAAAACTACCTTTGAATGGGGTACACATCTTCTGCGAGGATTAAAAAAACTGGTCTGGCGGCTATCTCGCTGCCAGACCAGTATCTGTATACTACCCTGTTTTTTACCAGTTAATAGACTTTGATCAGGGTTCCGTTCCCGCGCGCGAACCAGTCCTGTGGACCGGCGATGGGGGTGGTCCAGCGGTAAATCCACTTCGCGTCTGCGTTGCGCATATTGACACAGCCGTGACTCATGATACGGCCAAAATTATCGTGCCAGTAGGTCCCGTGCAGCGCCACACCCCATTCGTGAAAAACGGATGTCCAGGGGACGCCCGGCAGCTCGTAAGCGTTGATATCGCTGTTGAGGCGGCCATCACCCATGTGACGGGAGGGGAATTTGGTCTGGATGAAGAATCTGCCGCGCGGCGTGTCCGTGGGGATCCCGTTAGGCGGGTTGTCTATGTGAATGCCTGTAGAGACCCTGGTATGCAGCACCATTTCACTGCCTTCATAAGCGGTAAGGGTCTGATCGGCGAGCGAGATCTCGATGCGCTTTTCTTCGGGCGGCACATCCGCAGAAATGGGTGAGATTTCGTCCGGGTGGATCGGGCGAACGTGTGCAGCGGGCACGAAGTGCCTGACGTGCAGCAGGTCATCGGTGAGTTCATACCAGAGCGATCCGTCCGGTCCCTGTTCAATTCCGGTGATCCAGTGGACCGATTCATAATACAGGCGGTAGAGCTTCGCCCAGTTCTGCGACCCTACACGCCGCACAGACTGCGTATAGGCGACAGTGATCTCGCCAAGCTGGCCCTGTTCGGGGATCTCTGTCAGGGGTTCGTTGAGGTGGGCGCCTTCTACCCGCTGCACGTAAGCGCTGTGCACATAGCCGCCGTCCAGGCGGTACCAGCGCGGGTTGTACGCCGGGCCGTAAGGGGAGCTGACTTCCTCGTAGAAGTTGACGATCTGGTCACGGCTGAGCGTGCCCACGCGATCGCTCTTGAAATCGGGCTCCTGATAGATATAGATGGACCGTGTGGTAATACGGCCTTTTAACAGAGGGGATTGTGGCTGGTCCTGGGTCCAATCCAGGGGCATATGAAAAGCGAGCGTCCCAAGGGACAACCCGCACAGCTTGACAAATTCACGCCGCGTTAAGGGGCTGCGCATTCTGGTGATTTCTCCTGCCAGCTCTGCCTGCTCTCAGTTACCGGTAAGGTTGTACCTCAATGAAGTTCTCTGAAAGATTATGCTGGTGGTCAGTCGAAGACTTCGACGAGTGTGCCGTTACCCGTTCGTTCCCAACCGTCCTGTGATGTGATTTCAGCTGGGAATACCGGTGTAGTCCAGCGGAACAGCCAGCGGGCATCCTCATTGCGCATGTTGACGCAGCCGTGGCTCATCTGCAGGCCAAAATTGTTGTGCCAGTAAGTGCCGTGCAGGGCGTAGCCTCCCTCAGCAAAAAACATGGTCCAGGGGACGCCGGGTAGAGAGAAGCCGCTTCTTTCCTCAACTTCAGGTCCACCGGCGATGCTGCCCATGTGTTTGGAAGGCATTTTCGAGTAAATGCGGAAGCGCCCGGTCGGCGTGGCCGTTGGCAGTTCACCCGGGATGGGGCGGGAGGGAATGCCGGAGGAAATCCGCACAGACAGGACTTCTTCACCGTCTTCAAAGGCTCTTAACCGCTGTTCACGGATGGATACGGTAATTTTCTTTTTCTCAGGAGGTACGTCCGGAGAGATGGGGGCGAGTTCTTCCGGTGGGATGGGCCGCAGGTGAACTGCCGGCGCATAATACACTTCTGTTTTTGAGAGTTCGCTTGTGATCTGGTACCAGGGCTCGCCATTGGGGCCTTCCCGCACCCCGGTTATCCAGTGGGTTGACTCGTAATACAGGCGCGATCCCCGCCAGGGGTACCAGCCGTCCCGGTCGTTATACTGGTAAGCGATGGTGTAAGGGACGGTGACTTCGCAGAGAACACCGTGCTCCGGCACCTCATTCAGAGGCTGGTTGTGGCGGATGTCGACAATCTGCAGATGTGCGCTGTGCAGGTAGCCGCCCCAGACCCGGTACCACAGACGGTTGTAAAACTGGGGTGCATCCTCAGGGATGACTTCTGCGTAGATATGCACGAGCTGGTCGCGGTAGCGCTTGCCGACGATAGGGGCGGTGTCGCGCGGTTCTGTGCGCAGGTCGATTTCCTTTGTCCCTACTCGCGCCAGTTTACCCTGGTCCTGTTCGACAGGCCGGGGAAAGGGTGGTTCATAGGGACTCAGCGCCAGGCTGCCCAGGGCCAGCCCGCTCAACTTTAGAAAGCTGCGTCGAGAAATGGAGGATTTCATATGGTTGTTGGTGATGAGAGAGATATCCAGTCGTCTGGATCAGCTCCCCCATTCGAGGCTTCTGTTATGTAAAGGCATTTTAACCCAGTGAATGGAATCCGGCAAGCGATATACGCTGGAATAACATTTTTATGAACCCGGTATGACGGCTGCACCTGCAGGGGTGGTTCTGTATATTACATACGCCATCGACAGCGAGGAACAGAAACCAGCCCGCAGATGTTGTGTGGTAAGATGCACACCATGCGGGGATGATATTAATTAAAGATAATGCCGGCATCCTGGCAATCCTGTTTTTGGTGAGAGCGATAAATGTCAGATCGTAACTTCCCGTTAATCGAGCTCACCCGGCTCGTCAAACGATACGGCGACAAAGCCGCGGTCGATGATGTAAGCCTGGAGGTTTTCAGCGGAGAGATATTCGGTTTCCTGGGTCCGAACGGAGCCGGAAAAACCACGACGATCAAAATGATCGTGGGTCTTTTGCAGCCCACCTCGGGTACTGTGCGTGTGGCCGGCTATGACGTCTTTCAAGATCCGCTGCAGGCCAAATTTGTCACCGGGTATGTGCCCGATGAGCCGAACCTGTACGCCAAACTGACGGGGCGCGAGATGCTGCGTTTCGTCGGAGATCTGTACGGGATGGAGCGGGCGCGCGTGGAGCGGCGCTCGGAAGAACTGCTGCGCCTGTTCGAACTGACACAGGCCGGCGATGACCCGATCGATTCATACAGCCACGGGATGCAGCAGAAAACGGCTCTGGCCTGCGCCCTGCTGCATGATCCGCGCATCCTGGTGCTGGATGAACCCACGGTTGGGCTGGATCCCCGGTCGGCACGCCTGATTAAGGATATTCTGCGGCAGATCGCAGACCGCGGAGCGGCAGTCTTCCTCTCTACCCATATTCTGGAGATCGCCGAGCGCATGTGCGACCGCATCGGCATCATCAACCGCGGGCGGTTGATCGCTGTCGGGTCCATGGAAGAACTGCGCAGAATGGAAAAGTCACAGACGGGGAGAGAGGGGAGCAGCCTGGAGGATATCTTCCTCAGCCTGACCGGGGGCGCAGAATATGCTGAGATCGCCGAGGTCCTCGAATGAATGAAATCCGAGCCGTTCCACAGGCCGGTCTCTGGCCTTCCGTGTGGAAGCTGATGCGGCTGCGCCTGGTGATCTTACTCAGCGGTTTCCGGCGGGCCAAAACCACCCGCAAGATTGGGATTATTTTTGTGGGCCTGCTGGTGCTGGTTTTCCTCGCATTCGTTCTATTCTTGAGCTGGGTGCTGCTCCAGTTTGTGCGCTCTCCCGAGTTCACACGTCTGGTCGGCGACGCAACCCCATTCCTGCAGAGCATTCCGGTATTGATCCTTGCGGGCGTGTTCCTGCTGGTTCTGCTGACCAGTTTCGGGGTGCTGCTGCAGGCGCTCTATCTGGCAGGGGATATGGATTTCCTGCTCACGGCTCCCGTTCCTATCCGGGCGGTATTTGTGTCGAAGATGCTGCAGGCGATCCTGCCCAGCTTTGGCCTGACCGCATTACTGGGCCTGCCGGTGCTGTTCGGCCTGGGGCTGGCTGCCGGTTATGCCCCGCTGTATTATCCTCTGGTGATCGTGATGCTGGCTGCGCTGGCTCTGGCGGCTGCCGGATTGTCCAGTTTGCTGGTGATGGCTGTGGTGCGCATCTTTCCCGCGCGGCGCGTGGCTGAAGTGCTGGGGCTTGCTGGTGCAGTTTCCTCGTTTCTGTGTTCGCAGACCTGGAATTTCATGGAATATGGAGACATGACAGCCGAAGATGCGGCCCAGCTGTTTGCCCTATTCAACCAGTTCAACAACCGGTTCTCTCCGCTGTCCTGGCCCGGGGTTGGACTGGTGGCTGTGGGGGAAGGACGCTGGCTGGCGGGCCTGGGTTTCAGCATGCTGACACTGGGCGGCGCATCCCTGATCTTTTTCCTGGCCTTAACCGCCGCAGAACGACTCTATTATTCGGGGTGGGCCAGCCTGCAGGGGACGCCGCGCAGGAAGAAGGCTGCACGCCCATCCCTTTCCAGTGACATTACCGCCGCCCGGTCTCTGACAGCCTGGTTCGACCGCCTGGTCACTCCGCAAACTCGGGCCATCATGGTCAAGGATTTCCGCATGCTGCGCCGCGATCTGCGCAACATGTCCTCCCTGGTGATGCCCCTGATCCTGGGTGTGATCTACGCAGTGATGTTTTTCAGAAGGCCGGTCGAAGTGGCCGGCGGGCAGGGGAACCCGCTGTTCGACTTGATCTTTGAAAACGTCAGCGTCTATGCTCAGGTTGGCCTGTCGCTCTTTGTGGGCTGGAGCCTGGTAACCCATCTGGCAGGCATCGGCTTTTCTCAGGAACGGCACAGCTACTGGGTGTTAAAGACAGCGCCAGTAAGCACAATCCAGCTTCTGCTGGCTAAATTCCTGGTGGCCTTCCTTCCGGGGCTGGGACTGGGCTGGCTGTTTCTGACAGGCATCGCAGTGCTGCAGCAGGCAAACCTGCAGTCTGTCCTTTATACTCTGCTGGTGATCACATTCACCCTTGCAGGTGACGCAGGTCTCAGCCTGGCCTTTGGCGTTATCGGGGCTAATTTTGATTGGGAAGACCCGCGGCAGATGCAGCGCGGCGCCAGCGGCTGCCTGGGTGCGCTGTTTTCATTTCTCAATGTCCCTTTCAGCCTGCTGTTGTTTTTCGGACCTCCGGTTGCCCTGTCGCTGCTGCAGGTGCCGCAGGTAATCGGCCAGCTGACCGGTCTGCTGCTCGGCGGTGTATACACCATCGGCATGACGATTGTGCCCCTCTGGCTGGTGAGAGACCGGGTGCCCCGTCTGAGCGAAGCCTGACTGGGAGGACCACCGGGCTGCCAGATTACAGCGGACGTATCAAAGCTCTGCCAGGCGTTCAGGATCGACCTGGTGAGACTCACGAGCAGTTCGGGAAATAGCCGCAGCTGGTGGATAATTGACATAAAAGCGGAAATCAGCCGGGCGAGGTACAATAATATCCAGATGGTCAGCAGGAGGGAGGGAAAACCGGCTGATGGAAGAGCGAATAACCCTATATTTATGTCCGCACTGTTTCGAGATGCGCGATACAAACACAGAATGCCATGGCCAGCGCATGCTGGTATTCCATCCCGGCCGGGCGGGGGCAGCGAACCGCCGGCCGCTGGCGAACCAGTTTGGGGCGTATGTATCCCGGGCGCCGCGCTGGTACCTGGAAGCGCGCAGATTGATTCCCGCCTGGTCTCCTTTCCCGGGTAATCTTTCCTGAGCGTTTGGTGGAATTAAAAAAGCAGGGTGTGGGCGGCTGTTACGCCGCTCACACCCTGCGCTTTTTCAAAGAACCCTCCGCAGCTGGTGGGCTGCGCCAGTTTTAGAGATCCGCCTCGAACTCGTGGACCTCGCCGCCCTTGTACTTGAGTGCAGCATGTGCCGCAGCCAGGCGGGCGACCGGCACGCGGAAAGGCGAGCAGCTCACGTAGTTGTTGCCGATGACATGGCAGAACTCGACCGAAGCCGGGTCACCACCGTGCTCACCGCAGATGCCAACCTCGAGATCGGGGCGCTTGGCGCGGCCTTCTTCGATCGCCAGCTTCATCAGGCGGCCAACGCCCTTCTTGTCCAGGGTCTGGAAGGGGTTGAAGGGGAGCACGCCCTGTTCGACATAGGTGACCAGGAAGCTGCGCTCCGCATCGTCACGGCTGTAACCGAAGGTCATCTGGGTCAGGTCGTTTGTGCCGAAGGAGAAGAACTCGGCCACCTCGGCGATCTCACCGGCGGTAACAGCCGCGCGCGGGATCTCGATCATCGTGCCGAATTTGTAGGGGAAGGTAACACCCTTCTCGTCCATCACGGATTTGGCGATGCGCTCCAGACGCGGCTGGATCCAGTTCAGCTCTCGCACGGTGCCCGTGAGCGGGATCATCACTTCCGGCTTGACCTTGATGCCGCGCTGCGCGCAGTTGGCAGCGGCTTCGAAGATCGCGCGCACCTGCATCTCGACGATCTCGGGCATGGAGATGCTCAGGCGTACGCCGCGCAGACCCATCATGGGGTTCGACTCGTGCATGGCCCTCACACTGCGCAGCAGTTTTTCCTTATCCTCCAGGCCTTCGGTCTCACCCTTCACGCGCATGGTGATGACTTCCTCCAGGAGCTGTTCTTCTGAAGGCAGGAACTCGTGCAGAGGCGGGTCGATCAGGCGGATGATCACAGGCAGCCCGTCCATGGCCTCGAAGATGCCTTCGAAGTCCGCCCGCTGGTAGGGCAGGAGCTGGTCCAGATAACGGGTGCGTTCTTCGGAGGTCTCGGCCAGAACCATCTTCTGTACGATGGGCAGGCGCTCGGTTTCGAAAAACATGTGCTCGGTGCGGCACAGACCGATGCCCTTTGCTCCGTAAGCGCGGGCGCGGCGGGCGTCGGCAGGATAATCGGCATTTGCCCAGACCTGCAGCCCGGTGGTCGGCCAGCCCTCAGGGGCTTTACGGATGCCGGGTGTTGCGGTGATCTCGTCCGCCCACTGGAGCAGGGTGAGCAGTTCTTTCTGCTCTTCCAGTGAAGGAGCGGACGTGGGGATCTGGCCCAGGAATACCTGGCCGCTGGTCCCGTCGACCGATACCCAATCGCCTTCTTTGATCACCTGCCCGTTGACGGACATCTGGCGTTTTTCCAGATCGATCTGGATATCGGCGGCACCGACGACGCAGGGTACGCCGAACTGGCGGGCAACCACGGCAGCGTGAGAGGTGGCGCCGCCCTCGCTGGTCAGGATGCCCTTCGCCGCCAACATGCCGTGGACATCATCCGGCTTGGTGAAGGGGCGCACCATGATGACGTCTTTATTCTCTTCCTTGGCCATGCGTTCGGCAGTATCGGCATCGAAGTAAACCTGGCCTACCGCTGCGCCCGGAGAGGCGTTTACGCCCCTGGCGAGCAGGCGGCCGGCGGCCGCAGCCTGTTCCTTAGCAGCCGGGTCGAACTGGGGGTGCAGCAGGCTGTCAACCTGCTCGGGGGTGACACGGCGAACCGCTTCTTCCTTTGTGATCAGGCCTTCGTTGGCCATGTCGACGGCGATCTTAACTTCTGCTTTCGCTGTGCGCTTACCGTTGCGGGTCTGAAGCATCCAGAGGCGTCCGCGTTCAATGGTGAACTCGACGTCCTGCATGTCGCGATAGTGCTTTTCAAGTTTCTCAGTAATTTCGAAGAACTGGCGGTAAGCTTCGGGTAAGTCTTTTTCCAGGTTTTGAATTTTTTCTGTATTGCGAATACCGGCAACAACGTCCTCACCCTGGGCATTGAGCAGATAGTCACCGTAGAGCACTTTTTCACCGGTTGCTGGATCGCGTGTGAAAGCCACGCCGGTGCCCGAGTCCCATCCCATGTTACCGAACACCATGGTACAAATATTGACCGCGGTTCCGAGGTCGTGGCTGATGCCGGCGGCGTTGCGGTAGTCGATGGCGCGCTTGCCGTTCCAGGATTTAAACACAGCTTCCGTCGCCAGGCGAAGCTGCTCGTAAGGATCCTGGGGGAAATCACGTCCGGTTTCCCTGCGCACGATTTCCTTGAACAACTGGGTCAGGGCCTTCCAGTCTTCAGCGGTCAGGTCGGTGTCGGCCTTCACGCCTTTCTTGCGCTTGTATTCTTCCAGGGGATCTTCAAAGGCTTCGTCAGCGATGCCCATCACCACGGAGCCAAACATCTGCACCAGGCGGCGGTACGAGTCGTATACGAAACGCTCGTCACCAGTCAGTTTGATCATGCCATCAGCGGTTGCGTCGTTGAGGCCAATGTTGAGGACGGTGTCCATCATGCCCGGCATCGAGAATTTGGCGCCCGAGCGGCAGGAGACAAGCAGAGGATTGGTGGGATCACCGAATTTCTTGCCTGTCTTTTCCTCGACCTTTTTCATGGCGGCCAGTTCCTGTTCCCACATGCCTTCGGGGAATTTTTCACCAGCAGCCAGGTAGGCGTTGCATGCTTCTGTGGTCACCGTAAAGCCGGGGGGAACGGGGACGCCGATGCGGGTCATTTCGGCCAGGTTAGCACCTTTGCCACCCAGCAGTGCGCGTACCTGCTCCCAGCTGCCGCCGACGTAGGCTTCCGCCTGGTCAACCTCGTCGAACAGGTACACCCATTTCTTTTCGGTCATATCTTGCCTCCTAGAACCAATTATTATTGACTATGAAAATACGCCCGACTTAGTAGTTTACCATAGTGGGCAGAGATTACTGAAATTTTTTAACTTTCCGTCTGGTGTTGACCGGCGGCATGTTTCTCGCCTGTAAAGCGGTAGCAGGTGTGCAGGTCCTCGGGAAGCGATTCGATCCCGAGATGCCAGACCTCGAAGTTGAACCAGTCCTGGGCCTGCTGCTTGACGCGTTCGCTGACCAGGATCTCGCCCGGAGGGGCAGCTTCCTCCAGCCGGCGCGCCAGGTAGACCGTCTGCCCCAGCGTGGTAGGATCACGCTCCCAGACTGCCGGTTCCAGGTTCACTCCTGAAAACACCGGCCCAGAATGCAGCCCGATGTGGATATCGAGAGCAACACCTTCGGTGTGGGCTGCTTCCTGCTCAAGCTCTCTGACCGCTTTCTGCATATGCAGGGCAGCGCGCAGGGCCATCGCGGTGTGATTTTTTCCAGGGGCAGCGGCGAATGTGGCGATCAGGCCATCTCCGGTGTACTGTTCAACCACGCCGCCGCTGCTGTTTACACAGTTCGTCATCAGCGCCAGAAAACGCTGCACCAGTTCATACAGGTCTTCACCGTCTAGTTGCTCGGCAATTCGAGTGTAACCGGAGAGGTCAACAAATACTACGGCCGCTTCAGTCAGTTCGAGCGCTTCACCTGCAGTGCTCTGCCACACGGCCTCTTCTGCGGCAGGCCGGGCTGCAGACACTGCATCCGGTTCTTCTAGCAGGCGCGTTCCACAGTTCCCACAAAAACGCATCCCACCGGGATTTTCAAAATCACAATCAGGGCAGCGCATATATTACCGGATGTATAAGCGGTCGATCAAACTGTTCGCTTCCTGCTTCCCCGCCTGCAGTTTTAACTGGAAGGAAGGATGAGCGCTTGAATACTCATAGTTTATCATAGAAAATAGTCCGGGATTGTGCATGAAATATTGCATTAATGAAAGAAATGCACTTCGTTGTTGACTTAGCCTGGTGCTTATGCTAAAATCGAGTCAGTCTGAAAAGGCAAACCCGGCGAAAGCCGGGGGCGCAAAGCCATTGGGTCTAAAGCTGAAGGATGTCCTTCAGCCATGATTGCCAGGTTGCCGGAGACAGCAATTTATATGTCTGATCATTCGGGCCTGGCTATTTGCCAGGCCTTTTTTTGCCTGAGGCGGACATATCCTTTAAAAAGAGAGCTTTGCAGAGCGGAAATGATGAGTTTCCAGGGAGGGACGCCATGAACAATGGCAACGGACTTCAAACAGGATTTGCCCGTGTGCTGTCCATGATGATCATGCTGAGCCTGGTTCTGGCGCTGGTGGTCACACCGGCCACGGCCAGAACGCTGACTGCGGATCAACTGCAGTCCTACATCGTGCAGGGACATGATATCGAGCAGGTGATCGCGCAGGTAGAAGCATACGGCGGGGAGATCACCTCGCGCCTCGATATCATCAATGGTGTGGGGGCACTGGTTCCGGCGAGCTCTGTGTCCGCTCTCCAGCAGGCGCCGGGGATCACCGCCCTGACCCCCAATGCCGAAATGCGCATTGAGGGCTTCCACGAAGAACAGGCCATCCCCAAAAAGAAGGCAGTAGAAACGGATTACCCGGATGTGATTGGCGCAGACGCCGTCTGGCGGGCTGGCGTCACCGGCAGCGGCGTTAATGTCGCAGTGATCGATACCGGCATAGACCGTCACAACGGTCTCGTGCGGGGGATCGATGGGGGGAAGAAGGATCGCATTGTCGCCTGGAAAGATTTCGTCAAAGATTCCAATAATCCGCACGATCCCAACGGTCACGGCACCCATGTAGCCGGCGTAATTGCCAATTCAGAGATCGGAGCAGACGGCGAATGGGGAGGGGTTGCTCCGGGAGTGGGACTGGTTGGTATCCGCGTTGCCGATGAGAAGGGCGTCAGCAGTTACGAAAGGGCCATCCGGGGCATTCAATGGGCGGTTGAGAACCGCGAGCGCTACAACATCCGCGTCATCAACTTCTCGATGTCTGCGGAAGCGCTCACCCCCTATTGGGCCGATCCGGTGAACCAGGCTCTGATGGCCGCCTGGGCGAACGGCATCGTGGTCGTTTCCTCCGCAGGCAACAATGGCCCGAACGCCCAGTCAATCGGTGTTCCGGGCAACAATCCTTACATCATAACCGTCGGCGCCTTTACGGATGCTTACACCCCATTAGACTGGCACGACGACTACATCCCCGAGTTCTCGGCAGCCGGGCCGACCCTGGATGGGTTTATCAAGCCCGATATCCTGGCTCCGGGCGCCCACATGGTTTCGACCATGGAGCCCTCGAGCTACCTGGCGCGCACCCATCGCGAGAACCGGGTCGACACCAAGTATTTCTCGATGTCCGGCACGTCTCAGGCTTCGGCCGTGGTCTCGGGTGTCGCTGCGCTGATGCTCTCTCACAACCCGGACCTGACGCCCGACATGGTGAAATACCGCCTGCGCGCCACGGCGATCCCACAGTTCAACCCGTTCACGCACCAGGCGGGATACAGCGTCTGGCAGCAGGGGGCCGGGCGGGTGTTTGCTCCACTGGCCGTGTTTGCTCAGGTTTCGGGCAGCGGGTATAACCCGAGCATGAATATTGAGGCCGACCTTGCCGGCGAGGCCCACTACCTGGGTTACAGCTACCTTTCGGAAGACGGATATTACCGTCTGTATGGAGACGACGGGACCTGGGCCGGCGGCGCCGGCGTATGGGACGGTGTATCCCGGCCGGAGAACGGCAATCTGTGGGGGCACGGCGGCTTCTGGGGCGCCAGCTCATTCTGGCCGGACAGCATCTTCTGGACCGACAGCATTTTCTGGACGGACAGCGCTTTCTGGACCGACAGTGCTTTCTGGACCGACAGCATTTTTTGGACGGACAGCATTTTCTGGACAGACAGCGCATTCTGGACGGACAGCATCTTCTGGACCGATGCCAGCATCTGGAACGACGGCGCGCTGTGGGGCAGCAGCATCTTCTGGACCGACGGCTTTTTCGGCGACGGCGCGTTCTGGACCGACGGCGGCGCAATCAGCCGCGACAGCATCTTCTGGACGGATGGTATCTTCTGGACCGACAGCATTTTCTGGACAGACAGCATCTTCTGGACCGATGGCGGTTTCTTTGGTGACAGCGGCTTCTGGAACGGCAGTGGCGAATGGCGCGCCAGCGGAAACCTGACCCCAGAGGTCGGGTGGTCTGATACCGGCTACTGGGACGGCAACCGGCTGTGGATCGATCTGACCGGAGCTGTATCCGGGCAGGGTATCTTCTGGACGGACAACGGTTTCTGGGGCGACAGCGCTTTCTGGACGGACGGCGGCTTCTGGTCCGAGAGCATCTTCTGGACCGACAGCATCTTCTGGACGGACAGCGGTAACTGGACGGACAGCATTTTCTGGACCGACAGCGCTTTCTGGACGGACAGCCGTTTCTGGTCTGCTATTCAACTGACCGTCGGCAACCTGGTGGACAACAACGACTGATCCAGATCAGGAAAATCAAACCGGGGCAGCCAGCCGCTGCCCCGGTTGCTATTTAATGAAATGCTTGTAACGCTCAGTATCGCACGCCCAGTGCAAATGGGCCGGTCTGGCGGCCGCGGGCGTCCTCGGCGCGCTTCTGTTCCAGGCGGGCACCGACGCTCTGGAACAGAAGCGCGGCTTCGCGGAAGCGAAGCTGGGCGGTGAGACGCTGCCCCTGAGCCTCGGCCAGCACGCCGAACTGGAAGGCAACTCGCCCCTGGTAGAGACGGCTCTTCAGCTTCTGAAAGATGGTCTCGCTGGCCTGTAAATGCGCTTTTGCCGCGTCCCAATCTTTTTGCTGCGCGGCCAGCATGCCCAGGAAGCGGCGCAGCTCACCGCGCTGCACGGCAGAAAGTTCAGACACCTCATTTTCCAGGCTGGCTACCCACTGTTCCGCTTTTTGAGCCCAGCCGGCGGCAGCCTCCAGGTCTCCTTTGCCCAGCGCGGCTTCCCCCAGCAGCCGGTAGGTGTCCAGAAGCTGGTCTTTGGCCCCGATGGCGGATACCTGCTCGAGAAACTGCCTCAGCGCTTCGATGGCACGGTCCCAATCCCGGGCAGCGAGATAGAGCTCACCGAAGTTCTTCAAGATCAGACGCTCCAGAGAGGAATAACCGATTTGCTGCGAGAGCTCCAGCGCTTCGGTGAGCGTTTCCTTTGCTTTATCAATATCACCTCTCAGGGTATGCAGCCATCCCAGGTTCGCCAGCGCGGCGGCAATGCCTTCCGCCTGTCCCATGCGCACGTTGATCTCATAACTGCGGGTCAGGTTGGCCAGTGCGCTGTCGAACTCACCGATCTCAATTTCGAGGCAGCCGAGATTATTAAAGGAAGATGCCAGGCCGGAAAGGTCGCGAATCGATTCGCGAATGGCGATGCTCTTGCGCAGAAATCCCGCTGCGCGGTCCCAGTCCCCTTCATGATAACCCAGACCGGCCAGCCGGTTATAAATGGAAGCTACCACGTCGTAGGCTTCGGAGTTAACCACCAGATTGAGGGCGTTCTGGAGGTACTGCCCCGCCTCGACGAACCGGCTGCAGCGGTAGTGGATCATCCCGATATCGCTCCAGATCTGCGCCAGCTCTACCGGGAAGCTGCTTTCTCCACCGGCCAGCTCCTGCTGCGCCTGATCGAGATAATTCAGCGCCTCGGGATGTTTGCCCTGCCGTTCGAAGGTGCGCGCCAGCTTGCGCAGCAGCAGGCTGCGGTTTTCCGGGGAAGCCTCCTCGCTGCCCGGTTTGATCACATCCAGGGCCGAGGCGTAATTCTGGCGGGCAGCCGGGTAATCGCCGGAGACCTGGAGCGCATCTCCCATCCCAACGCGCACACGCATATACTGCTCTGGGGTGTGCTGGACACGCGGCAGGATCTCAAGAGCAGCTTCGAAGTGCTGGCGCGCCATCTCGTGAATGTTGCTGCGAGCGGATTTTTCTCCGGCCAGGATCAGGTAATGCAGAGCCCGGTCTAAATGCGGGCTCCAGCGGTAGTGGTACGCCAGGAGTTCAATGTTCTCTTCAATCCTGCCGGGATACAGTGCTTCGATGGCTGCGCCAACCTGCCCGTGAATGCGGCTGCGTTCTCGCCGCAGCAGGGTTGCATAGATGGCGTCCGACATCAGGATATGCCGGAACGAAAATTCTTTCTCGTGTGTGCCCTTTTTCGGCTCAATAAACTGGCGTTCGGTGAGCCTGTCCAGCGCGGCGCGAATTTTCGACGGGTCGGATGGCTGCAGTACGGCTTCGAGGACGGGTGTGCTGAAATCTTTCCCGATAACTGCGGCCACCTGCAGCACACTGCGCTGGATGGGGCTCAGGCGGTCGAAACGGGCCAGGATCAGCTCGCGCAGCATATCGGGGACTTTTAACTGGTTGAGATCGACCCCTTTCGAAAAATGCCACTGCCCGTCGACATATTGAATGGCTCCCTCGTCGATCAGCATGCGCAGGATTTCTTCCAGGTAGAAAGGGATACCTGCCGCCCGGTCCAGGATCTGCGCACGCAGTTCTTCGGGGAGGTCTGAGACGCTCAGGAGCTGGTAGAGAAGCTGCTCACTCTGGTTAGGAGAAAGGCTCTGCAGCTCGATCACCCGGGAGCGCTCGCCGAGCACGGCGTTTGCCCGCTCGACGATACGGGTCATCGTCCCGGGCAGTATGGTGCGCGAGACACACAGGAAAAGGATGGGGGAATTTTTCAGCGATTCGACCAGGAAGAGCAGCAGCTCGAGGGAGATGTGATCTGCCCAGTGCAGGTCTTCCAGGATCAGCAGCAGAGGCGCGTGCTGCGCCTCGGCAACCAGCAGATCGCGTACGGCAACGAAAACGCGCTTGCGCAGCTGCTCGGGGTCGAGGTAGCGCAGGCGGTCGGCGGCTGCCGGATGAGCGCTGGGGATCGACAGCAGATATTCCAGATAGGGCAGGGCATCCGCAGCCTGCTTCCCCAGCAGCGACTGGACAGCCTGGGTCAGGCGTTCGCGCACCAGCTCGACCGGTGTTTCGGTGTTAACTTCCAGATAATCGCAGAGCAGCTCACGGAAGATCCAGTAGGCGACCGAACGGCGGTAGGTCAGGCTCTGGCCTTCCAGTGTGCGGATCGGGTAGCGGCCGAGCGTCGCTTTGAATTCACGCGTCAGGCGGCTCTTCCCCAGGCCAGCTTCTCCGGTGATAAACACCAGGCGCCCCAGCTTCTCGTGAATAACAGCGTTCAAAGTGCGTTTGAGCCAGGCCAGTTCGGCATCGCGACCGATCATCGGCGCATGCAGGCCATCCACACCGCGCACCTGCCCGGGAGCCTGCTTCCCCTGTAGAGCATCATATGCCCGCAGGGGCCGGTCCATGCCTTTGGCTTTCAGTACCGGAAGAGGATCAAAATCAAAAAGTGGGCGGGTGCTATGGTAGACGGATTCGCTGACCAGCACCTGCCCGGGCCGGGCTGCCTCAAGAATGCGATGGGCGATGTTCACCGCATCGCCCACCACGGTGTAATCCATTCTGAGATCCGAACCAACACTGCCGGCGATCACCCAGCCGGAATGCAGGCCAATGCGGATGTTGATGGACACGCCGGACTGCTGCTGCACATCGCGCTGCAGCTGCCCGACCTGAGCGCGCATGTCGAAGGCTGCGCGCACGGCTCGCTCGGCGTTGTTCTCGTGGGTGATCGGCGCACCGAAAAGCGCCATCAACTCCACTTCGGTGACTTTGTCGACAATGCCCTCATATTTATAGACGCTGCTGGACAGCAGGCGCATGAACTGCTGGACGACGTCGGCGAGCTCCTGAGGGCTCAGCTTCGCCATCAGATCGGTGTAGCCGCACAGCTCGGCAAACAGGATGGTGACGTTGCGGCGCTGACCAGCCGCCGATATCCCAGCGCTGCGCAGCCGTTCGGCCAGGTTTGCACCGGCCAGAACGGGGAGGGCAGCGCTCAGATCTCCAGAAGAAGCAGCAGGGGGGGCGGAGCCATCTGGTGTGCCGGGTCCTTCTGGCAGCGCAGAAGGGGAATCAATATCCACCAGAAGGCTTCCACAGTTGCCGCAGAAGCGCATCCCCTCCAGATTCTGAAAATTACAGTGGTGGCAGAGATAATCCATGCTGTCGGGTCTATCGGCGGATTTACTAACCTCCTTATCATACTCTCCTTCCATTAATGACGTCATGACAGAATTGTTGGGTGCTAGAAGGCAGGAACATGAGACCTCTGCCCGATGCAGTGCGATGTAATCGTTATATGAGGTGACTCCTGAAAATACCCGGGTTTTATCGTTGACAATCACCCCTAACCTCGTTATAATTCACCCCGCAACTGCCCCGGCAGACCGATGCTGGGGCAAAATCTTGTTCCCAACTTCCCCGCACACGGGCGCCGGCGAGCAGCGAAGCCGCTAACGGATCAGCAATCACAGCGCGCGGCATGCGGTGAAGTGAAGCTTGGAGAAGTGAAAATGAAATATGCAATTGTTGAAGATGGCGGGAAGCAGTATCGTGCCGTCGAAGGTGGAATCATCGAAGTCGACTACTTCCCTTCGGAAGCAGGCGAGTCGGTGGATCTTGATCGAGTGCTCCTGGTAGCCGATGGGGACAACGTCAGCGTTGGTACGCCGTTCGTCGCCGGAGCAAAGGTCCAGGCAACTGTGGTTAAACAGATCAAAGGACCGAAAATTATCGTCTTCAAATACAAGCCGAAGAAGCGCTATCGTGTCAAATCAGGCCACCGGCAGAAGTACACCCAACTGAGAATTGAATCCATTGCGGTGGAATAGAAGAGAGAGGTAACTATGGCACACAAAAAAGGTGGCGGTTCGAGCCGCAACGGTCGCGACAGCAAAGGCAAGCGCCTTGGCGTGAAGAAATACGGTGGTGAGGTGGTGATTTCCGGCAACATCCTTGTCCGCCAGCGCGGTACACGCATTAAACCCGGCCGCAACGTTGGAGTTGGGAAAGACGACACCCTCTTCGCCACTGCCGATGGCATCGTTGTTTACGAAACCATTCGTGACAACCGCAAGCGCGTCAGTGTCATTCCGGCCGAAAAGATCGAAGAATGACGATGGCGCATACACAGCACCACATCGATCTGAATGTGCTGTGTGAAAGGATTTAGCGGAAATGAAACAGGATATTCACCCGACATATTATCCGGACGCTCAGGTGATCTGCGCCTGCGGCAACACCTGGACGACTGGTTCAACCCGTAAGGTTATCAATACCGATGTCTGCTCCAAGTGCCATCCCTTCTATACCGGCGAGCAGCGCATCGTTGACACTGAAGGTCAGGTCGACCGCTTTTACAAGAAGCTCCAAGCGCGCCAGCAGTACCTGGAAGAGCAGGAAGCGCGCGAAGCTGCCCGCACCTCCTTGGATCGCCCGATTTCCGAGATCGGATTGGCCGACCGGCCGGTCCGCCTGCTCGAAGAGGCTGGCATCACCACGGTGGGGCATGTCCTCGAGCGGCTGTCTGCTGGCGAAGCAGCACTGCTTTCGATCGACGGTTTTGGCCGCAAATCCCTAGCCGATCTGAAGAAGCGCCTGCGCCAGCTGGGATACCAGCTGCCGGAGGCCAGCGAAGAAATTACCGTCTAGTTTGTGTCCAGTCATTCACGGAACCCATCCCCGCAGAAGGGATGGGTTCCGTTTTTAACCGGGTTGTCTTCAAGGTTTATGCTTGCAAGAAAAAATCGGTCTTCTGCGCCCTACTCGCAGGATCAATGGGGCGGTAAAATTAGCCGGTAACCCTATATCGAGGAGTCCAATGAAACAGCATACAGGTTCAATAGAAGTCATCACGGGGTCCATGTTCAGCGGCAAGACAGACGAGTTGATCCGCCGGCTGCGGCGGGCGACCATAGCCCGAAAAAAAGTGCAGGTATTCAAGCCCGCCGTCGACAACCGCTATGAATTGGAAAAGGTGACCTCTCATGCCGGCGGGGATTTTTCGGCTATTCCCATTCACAGAGCTGCCGAGATCATGGAGAAACTGGATGAAGACACCACGGTGGTGGCTATCGACGAAGCGCAGTTCTTCGACGAAGAAGTAATTGACATTGTGCAGGAACTGGCCGACTGCGGGAAGCGGGTGATTGTTGCCGGCCTGGACACCGATTTCCGCGGCGAGCCTTTTGGCCCCATGCCAGTGTTAATGGCGAAAGCGGAAATTGTTGACAAGCTGCATGCGATCTGTATGGTCTGTGGAGAGGCTGCCAGCCGCACCCAGCGGCTGGTCAACGGCAGGCCAGCGTATTACGATGACCCGGTCGTGATCGTTGGCGCAGCTGAGATGTATGAGGCTCGCTGCCGGAAACATCACGAGGTGCCGCGCAAACCCGGTTCAGCGTGATGGGGAGTGCGAAGACTGAAATGCAAGATTATCGCGAATTCATCGACGAGATTCTGGTTAGCGAAGAGGAACTGCAAAAGCGGATCGCCGAGCTCGGCCAGGAGATCAGCCGTGATTACGAGGGCGAGACCCTGCACCTGATCTGCATCCTGCGCGGCGGGGTACTTTTTCTGACCGACCTGATGCGCCACATCAGCGTGCCAAACACGATCGATTTCATGGCGGTATCCTCGTATGGCACTAACCGGCAGACTTCCGGACAGGTGCGCATCAGCCTGGACCTGAAGGACGACATCCTGGACCGGCACGTCCTCCTGGTGGAGGACATCGTCGACAGCGGCTATACCATTGCGTCGGTCCTGTCACTGCTGGAAACACGCCACCCAAAAACCCTGAAGGTCTGTACGCTGCTGGATAAGCCGGAGCGGCGCGAAACGGAAGTCCCGATCCATTACCGCGGCTTCACGATCCCCAATAAGTTTGTGTTCGGCTACGGGCTGGATATGGACGAGTATTACCGCAACCTGCCGTTCATTGCTACGGTGGATCTCGAGCGTTATCGTCCTAACGCCTGATTGAATTCGCGAGAAGAACGAGATGGGTAGGTGAGTGCAGCGCCGTGTGAGGCAGGTGTTCACTCACCGGCTCATTTTCATTAAGGTGGGTTCAGAAAACATGATTTTTCCTGATGATATAACCGCCCTGCTTGAACGGGTGCGCCAGGCACTGCCAGACGATGTGCGCCTGTACCTTGTGGGCGGGCCAGTGCGCGATCTGCTGCTGGGACGCCGCATCCATGATCTGGACTTTGTACTGGCGGGCGATGCGCTGAAAGTCGGGCGGCTAACAGCCAATGCTCTCCAGGGCGCTTACTATCCCCTGGATGCGGAGCGCGAAACGGCGCGCGTCATTCTCATCCACCCGGATGGCCACCGCGATGTGCTGGATTTCGCCGCCATGCGAGGGGACGATATCGAGGCCGATCTCCGGGCGCGCGATTTCACGATCAACGCGATGGCTCTGCCGCTCAATGAGCCGCGCAAATTGATCGATCCACTGGGCGGCGCCGCAGACCTGCACAAAGGGATTCTGCGTGCCTGTTCATCACAGTCCCTGCAAGACGATCCTGTGCGCATCCTGCGTGGTGTGCGCCTGGCATCGTCTTTCGGTTTTAAAATCACCCCGGAGACGCGCAGCCAGATGCGCACTGCGCTTCCAGAACTACAGCGGGTCTCCGTTGAAAGGCTGCGAGATGAATTGTTCCGCATCTTGGGCAGCAAACAGGCCGCGCTGTCTATCCGTGTGCTTTCTGTCCTGGGGGCCCTGCAGTATGTGCTGCCTGAGTTGGAAGCGCTGAAAGGCGTAACGCAGCCGCCGCCCCACCAGGCGGATGTGTGGGACCACACGCTGCTCGTGCTGCAGCGCCTGGAGGCGGTTTTCGCCGTGCTGGCACGCGAGTTCAACGAGAAAAGCGCCGAGAGCATGGCCCTGGCGCAGACGACATACCGGTTGGGGCGCTACCGGGAGCAGATTTCTGCTTACCTGGACAGCTGGTTTTCCCCTGATCGTACGCGCCGCGAACTGCTGCTGCTGGCTGCGCTCTATCATGACGCTGGGAAGCCGCAAACCCGCACAATTGAACCGGATGGCAGGATTCGCTTTTTTGAACACGATCAGGTCGGGGCGGAACTGGTGGCGCAGCGCGCCCGTGAGCTGCGTTTGAGCAATGCCGAAGTCGACCATCTTGAATTGATCGTCCGCCACCATATGCGCCCGCTGCTGCTTTCAACCCATGAAAAAATGCCCTCGGCACGTGCAGTTTACCGCTTTTTCCGCGATACCGGGCCGGCCGGGGTGGATATCTGCCTGCTTTCCCTCGCCGATGTAATGGGGACCTATGGAGCAGCCCTGCCGCACGACACCTGGGGAAAGCACGTGGATGTGGTGCGGGCGCTGCTGGAAGCCTGGTGGGAGCATGCCGAACAGCAGGTGAACCCACCGCCGCTGGTGAACGGCAACGACCTGATGAAAGCTCTGGATCTGGAGCCCGGGCCTCACATTGGTGAGCTAATCGAGGCTGTGCGAGAAGCGCAGGTCTCAGGGCTGGTGGAGAACAGTGAACAGGCTCTGGAATACGCACGCCAGGTGGCTTCCAGGCTGTCGAACGTGTAAATCATATGCATTGAGGGGGAAAGGTGGTGGCTGGCCTGTGTCGAAACAGGCCGCAGTGCAGCCAGAAATATCGTGAGCGGATTCATTTAAATCAAAAGTCTGGCCTTTTCCTCTCAGCACATCGGTCGCTCTTTTTTGGCTTACCGCCGGAGTGGAAAAGGCCAGACCCTTTTCAGGGATAAATGCATTCAAGCCCGATCAGGGGAAAATATCGGTGAGCTTGGGCTGGTAGAAACAGCGGCAGCCCTTTGCGTGTGAGCAGCCTTCGACGGGAAGTTTGGGTACCTGGTCTTTCGGATAGCCTCCGATCATTTCCCGGCAGGCCGGGCAGCAGTTATCTGCGGCCACAATGTAAATTAAGCTAACGTTTTTGCTTGTCTGATAACGTTTGAGAGCGACAGAGGTGGTTGACCATTCGCTGAGGTCGGACTGACAGCGAACACAGTGGGTAGCTTCATCGGGTGATAGTGCATTGCACTTTGTACAGGTTTGCAAAGCAGTCCTCCTGGGATCGTTTCCGTTATTTTAATCCACTTAGGCAAACCGTCAAAGGGGGGAATGCAGAAGGAAGCTACCGGCTGTTCGCGGCTTCTTTTTCAGCGCGTGCCCGGTGCGCCAGGCGCCTGATATACGCGATCAGGACGTTATTGGTCACTGGTTTGGGAAGTATTTCATCAGCACCTTCATCCAGTGCACGCGCCACCAGTTCGGGACTGCTGATTGCGGACAGGATCAGAATCGGAACCTGGCTGAACCCCCGAATTTCCCTGCACACTTTCCAACCGTCGATCCCGGGCATAAACGTGTTCAACACCACCACGTCTGGATTTTGACTGCGCACCAGCTCAACCCCCATGCGGCCCGATTTTGCGTTAAGTACCTCGTAAGTTTCTGGCTTGAGCACCAGATTGAGCTGTTCGGTTACCTCGATATCCGCATCAATGACAACTACTTTGGTTTTCACCACATCCTCCCGTCTGGAAGACGCGTGCTGCGCGTTAATTAAAATTCAGGCTGTTTCTGCCTGTCCTCTCCCCTGTGGGTACAGGGGTCAATGGTGGTCCTATCCATAATTAACCGGGAGCTGGACGGCAGTTTTTTCAGATGAAACTGGCTGCCGCCATCCTTTATTTTTACTGCAGGTCAAGGGCTTCGTGCGCTCAATTATGCAATAAAATATAAATATCTTACCTTACAAACAGTTTACAAAGACTTTTTAATGAAACGCCTTGTATGTTATGCAAGGAAACATTATGATATGATTAATTTCAATGGCCCAGGACATCATGACGGTTAAAATACCCTGCCCGCACTGCACCCGGCCAGTGAATCCGCTGGCTCGCTTCTGCGAGCATTGTGGGGTTGACCTGGCGCTGGCAGCAGTGTATGAGGAGCAGACCGCAGTACCCAGTCAGGATGTTCCGGAAGGGGTGCCGCTTGCCCCGGAAGTGCTGGTGCCCAAAATTGGGGATTATATGATCGAGCAGGGCCTGATCAGCGAGCAGGATCTGGAGAGGGCCCTGCAGTACCAGAGAGAGAAAGCAGCCTGCGGTGAAAATATCCTGTTAGGGCAGGCGCTGCTCAAACTGGGCGTGATCACTCAGAGTACGCTCGACGAAGTCATTACCACACGCATCCTGCAGCTCCAGCAAGCATTGATGACTGCGAATGCCCGGCTCGAACAGCGGGTCAAAGAACGGACCGCTGAGCTCCGGAGGGCGCTCGAAAGACTTTCAGAACTCAACCAGCTCAAAGCAAACTTTATCGCCAACATCTCTCACGAGCTGCGCACCCCTATGACACATTTAAAAGGATATCTGGAGCTGCTCAGCGACGAGAGCCTGGGGCCCCTTAACAACGAACAACGTGAAGCGTTCACGATATTGAACCGTGCTCAACAGCGGTTGGAGCGCCTGATTGAGGATCTGATTCAATTCTCCCTGCTTTCTCAGGGTTCACTGAGCCTGTCGCCGAAACCGCTGGATGTGGCAGACCTGATCCAGAAAGCTGTACAAGAAGCGGAGCCGCGCGCACGCGCTCAGAATATCCTGCTGACGGCAGCCCTGCCCGCAGACCTGCCGCTGGTTTCTGCCGATGAGGAGAAAATTGGCTGGGTGATTACCCAACTGCTGGATAATGCGCTAAAATTTACTCCTAATGGTGGACGCATCGAGGCGGCTGCCTATGCAGCCAACGGCCTGCTGACTTTATCGGTTGTTGACACCGGCATCGGAATACCGGGCGAGCGAATTGATGAAATTTTTGAACCTTTCCACCAGCTGGACAGCTCTGCCAGCCGCCGTTATGGCGGCACTGGTATGGGGCTGGCTATGGTGCGCCAGATTGTCGAAGCCCACGGTTCCCAGGTGATCATCCACTCAACTCCGGGGAAAGGATCCCGGTTTGAATTCTCTCTGCCTGTTCTTCAAGACAGCGCAGAAACGGCCGGGATACCGGACGACTCTCCGGTTGAGAACAGCGCTGATTCCTAGCAGAACCGAGATATGTGGAAACGCTTATGCTAGAAGAAAACGCAAAGCATGCAGCCCTGCGTCCTCAAGAATTAGAAGCCGTTTATGCGATCAGCCGGGTGGTGGCGCGCATGGAGGACATCAACACCGCCCTGGATGAGATTGTACAGCTTGCCCGCCCGGTGTTTATCTTCGATAACCTGGCCCTTTATTTACAGGAAAATGAGGATCCCAGGCTGCCGCGTTATGCGCGGGCAATTGGCCGCGGCCGGTTTCTCGAAGCGGACATGGCCTGGGGGGAAACAATCGCCCTGGAAGCAGTAGAAAGCGGCGAAAAGGTGATCCGCAAAGAATCGGTGGGCAATGTTGAGGAAGATCGCAATGCGCTGCGCTATTATCTCGGCCTGCCCCTGACCCTGGGCGATCGAACCATGGGCGCGCTGATCTTTGTGCGCTTCGGCGGCCCCCCGTATATGCCCGATCAAATTCACCTGGCAGAATTTATTTCCGACCATGTCGCGCAGCTCCTGGGGCATCGTGAACTGGTGGGGAAAATCGCCGAACTGGAGGCAAAGCGCCGGCTGGATGATCTGCAGGATGATTTCATCGCCACCGTTTCACATGAGCTGCTGACTCCCCTCGGTTTTATCAAAGGTTACGCCACCACCCTCCTGCGCCAGGACACCACCTGGGATGAGGAGACACGCCGCGAGTTTCTCACCATCATTGATGAAGAGGCAGACCGGCTGCGCGAGCTGATTGATAACCTGATGGACTCTTCCCGGCTGCAGGCAGGCACCCTGCGCATCAATTTTCAGCCTCTGCGCCTGGAGACCCTGCTGCGTGATATTGCCCTGCGGGTTGGCGCCCGCAATGAGAATATGGTTATCCACCTTAATTTGGGCGTCACCGGCCTGCAGATCCAGGGCGATCCGACCCGGTTGGCCCAGGTCTTTGAAAACCTGCTGACCAATGCCGCAAAATACGCCCCCGATTCTCCGGTGACCATCTCAGTGGATACCGATGGCGACCGGGCGCGAATTGCGGTGAAAGACCAGGGCCCCGGGATCCCCGCCGACCATCTCCCACACCTCTTTAAGCGTTTTTACCGTGTGCCCCAGAAGAACTCCACTTCCCGGGGGACCGGTCTGGGGTTGTATATCTGTCGTCAAATTATCACCGCTCACAATGGAGAAATCACGGTTGATTCAACTATAGGGAAGGGAACCACCTTCTATATCTATCTACCCATCGATCGATCCACGAAAGACGGTAATACAAGTCAGGAGGTCAGCTCGTGAGCCCTTGTATATTAATTGTCGACGATGAGCCCCGATATCTACGCCTGATGCAGGCGAACCTGGTCACTGAAGGATATCAGGTGATCGAGGCAACCAACGGACAGCAGGCTGTGGACATGGTCGCCGAAAAACACCCGGATCTCGTCTTTCTGGACGTGATGATGCCCGTTCTGGACGGGTTTACCGCTCTGGAACGCATCAGGGAATTTTCCAATGTCCCCATCATCATCGTCACCGCGCGCGGTAACGAGCAGGACCGGGTGCGCGGACTGGATCTGGGCGCAGATGACTATATTGTCAAGCCCTTCTCGGCCACGGAAGTTCTGGCCAGAGCACGGGCCGTGCTGCGCCGGGCGCAGTCCTCGGGCAGCTTGTTCCAGCAGTCCATATTCACTCACGGGAACCTGCGCATCGACTTTGCCCGGGCGGAGGTCTTCAAAGGCGACAAAATGGTCTTCCTTTCGGCTACCGAATACCGCCTGCTGCTGCAGTTCGCCCACAACATCGGCAGCGTACTGACTTCCGAGCAGCTGCTGACGGACGTCTGGGGCCCGGAATACCGTGATGACAAAGAAATCCTTTGGGTGAGCATATCCCGTCTGCGCCAGAAGCTGGAAACCGATCCGAAAAACCCGCAGCATATCGTCACCCGCTCGGGTCTCGGATACACCATGCCGCAGCTCTGATTGGGCGTATACCGGCTGCCCGCCGGCGAAACTACAGAAAATCGCGACCCTGCCAGCGGACGCGTAACAAGTTGGATAGACAGCCGTTTATCATGTCAGGCTGCCTGTCCATAAAGTGCTTTCAGCCAATCCGCCTGCTTTTTGAAACGGATGCACCAGCAGAGCGGCGAGAGGAAGTTCCGTTGAGTGAAAATCCAATGATTAACACAGCAGCACAAACCCTTCGGGCGAAAAAACTGGGCGTGCTGATGAAGGATGCACGCCTTGCGGCAGGCAAATCTGTTGAAGAGACCGCCGCCTATCTGGGCCTCTCATCCGAGCAGTACGATGCCTATGAAATGGGGTACCAGAGCCCGTCCCTCCCTGAACTGGAGATGCTGGCCTATTTCCTGAATGTCCCTCCCGACCATTTCCTGGAAGGGGGATCGCTCATGGCAGCCAATGCGGAGCAGTTGAATTTCCGGCCTGAGAAGTGGATTGGGCTGCGCCAGCGGATTGTGGGGCTGCTCTTACGGCAGGCACGCCAGAAAGCGGGGCTGTCGCAGGAAGAACTGGCGGAAAAAGCCGGCATCGATGCAGCGCTCGTGGATTCTTATGAGATGGGAGAAACACCGGTCCCGGTTCCGCACCTGGAAGCTTTCGCTTCCCTGCTGAACTGCCCGGTGCAGGACTTCCGCGATCAAACGGGACCGCTGGCTGAATGGGCAGCCCAGCAGCAGAACCTGCAGGATTTCAAATCCCTTCCCCCTGATCTACAGCGCTTCGTGTCCCGGCCCGTCAACCGGCCGTATCTGGAACTGGCCCAGCGCCTGAGCGAAATGGATGTCAAAAAGCTGCGCGCTGTGGCTGAAGGCCTGCTGGAAATTACATTGTGAACTGCATTGAGGGAAGATTGATGGACACTTTAACCCCTGAACAACTCGCCAGGGAGGGGACAGAAGCCTATAAAAAAGGTGATTTCCTGGCAGCTGCACAGGCTTTTCAGGCAGCGGCTGAAAGCTACGCAGCCGGTGGCGATCACCTGAACGCTGCAGAGATGAAGAATAACTGCAGCGTTGCGTATCTGCAGGCTGGTGAAGCCGAGGCCGCCCTGCGGGCTGTTGAAGGAACCGTTGAGGTGTTCGCTGCTGCAGGCGACCTGCGGCGGCAGGGACTGGCCGCCGGAAACCTGGGCGCGGCTTTGGAAGAGCTGGATCGTTTTGAAGAAGCGGCACAGGCCTACCAGCAGTCTGCAGAGGCCCTGGAAAAGGCCGGAGAGGATGCTCTGCGTGCGCATGTGATGCAGTCGCTTTCGAGCGTCCAACTGCGCACCGGTAAACATCTGCAGGCTGTTGCTACCATGCAGTCGGGACTGGAAGGTGTAAAGCGCCCCACACCCCAGCAGCGAATGCTCAAACGCCTCTTACAGATTCCGTTTAACATGCTCAACAAAAATTCGTGATCAACCGGGCAAAGGACCTGGCGATCACCAAACCCGGCGTCAGGGTTCTGGAAATTTACCGCCGGTTTATTTTATGGTCTCATACTCCCGGCAGGGATGAATGATCGGATGGCATAATCACCGGGTGGGGGAAAGCAAATCAAAAATGATTAATTCAATAAACAGGCTGCTAAAGAATGGACAATAAGAGGAGAACCTCTTCCTCAACCGCTGCACGGGTAGCGCTTATCTATATTATTTTTTCAATCATCTGGATCATCGTTTCAGACCGGCTGGTTGAAATATGGTTCGCAGACCCACAGTCGCGTGCCACAGCCCAAACGATTAAGGGCTGGTTTTTTGTTTTTACCAGCGGCGTACTGCTTTACGTGCTGCTGCGAGACGCCTTTAACCGCTACACCGATCTGCTGCGGCACGAGCAGCAGATCAAGGACCGCTATCAAACGCTGGTCAGCCAGGCTTCAGTGGGGATCGTCCTTGTGACCAGAGAAGGCCAGGTGGTCGAGTCGAATGACAGCGCCTGCAGGATGCTCGGTGTCCCGCGCGAGGAGCTTTCCGGCAGGATGCTCTGGGACTTTGTCGATGAGAACGATCGTGAAGCTTTCCAGGCGGTCATGGATGGTGTGCTTCACGGCAGGCTGGAATTTCGCGAACTGGAAATCGCGCACCGGGACGGTTCGCAGGTGCCAGTTGAGGTAAGCGCCAGGCTGCTCAGCGACGGCAGCATGCACATCATCCTGCGCGACCTTACCGAACGCAAGCAGGCTGAGAAAGCCATCCGCATGCAGTTGAACCGCCTGGCTGCTCTGCGGAAGATCGACATCGCCATCTCCTCGACCGTAAACCTGGACGAAACTCTCGACATTTTGATCGACCAGGTACTGGATCAACTGAATGTCGATGCTGCCGACGTGCTGTTATATAACCAGGAAACCGGCCGGCTAACATTCGCAGCCGGAAAAGGGTTTCGCACGGATCTGATCCGCAGCAGCTCATTCGCAATCGATGAAGGCGTGGTGGGGCGCTTGATCACGCGCCAGAAGCCCCTGATGATCTCCGATTTCGATCCCGGTGAAGACAGTTTTCTCCGCATCGACCTGCTGACCGGGGAAGGCTTTGAGTCTTATTATGGAGTGCCTCTGGTCAGCAAAGGTGAATTGAAGGGAGTGCTCGAGGTCTTCAACCGCCAGCCCGTCCAAAATGACGCCCCGTGGATGAAGTTCCTGGATACGCTCGCCGGACAGGCGGCGATCGCCATCGATAACGCCGGTTTGTACGAGAGTCTGAAGCGCAAGAATGAAGAACTGGCTCGTGCCTATGACGCCACCCTGGAAGGCTGGTCTCGGGCTCTGGAATTGAGGGACCAGGAGACCGACGGTCATTCTCGCCGGGTGAGCGATCTTGTCCTGCGCCTGGCCAGATACCTGGGAATTGATGGTGAAGAACTGGTCCACATCCGGCGCGGCACACTGCTGCACGATATCGGAAAAATGGGGGTGCCGGACCGCATCCTTTTGAAAGATGGACCGCTCACCCCTGAGGAATGGGAGGTGATGCGCCGTCATCCGGAGTACGCATACCAGATGCTGGCACCGATCCGTTACCTGCGCCCGGCTATTGCAATACCCTATTCTCACCATGAGCGCTGGGATGGTTCGGGCTACCCGCGCGGGCTGCAGGGCCAGGAGATCCCGCTTGCAGCGCGGATTTTTGCTGTGGTCGATGTGTGGGATGCACTGCTCTCCAACCGGCCTTACCGGCGCGCATGGCCGGTTGAGCAGGTGAAGAAATATCTGCTGGAAAAAGCCGGTAAACACTTCGATCCCCAGATCGTGGATGCCTTTCTGGCGATGATGTCTGGCGGAAGGCCGGGCGACTGCTCTCATGAGAACGCTGGTTAGATGCTGTGGTACAGTTAGCTTGTCCGTTTCAGTTAATCATGCTATAGTAATAAAATGCTGACGAACGTGAAGACATCAGTTCGAACTGCCGGTCCGCAGGATCGCAGAAACCTGGCTACCCTAATACACTTTGAGTTTTACATTCACCGGCATCTGGACTGGCGTCCACCCCTGGACTGGCTCGGATCCCAGCCCTACCTGATTTTTGAGAAAAATGGAATCGTAGCTGCTGCACTGGCCTGCCCGCCAGATCCGCCCCGAGTCGCGTGGATCCGGTTGTTTGCAGTATCCTCGCGATTGACGCTGGATACGGCCTGGAACAGTCTGTGGCCGGCAGCACTGGAGAAACTGCAGCAAATGCCCGATGTGGTTTACGCGGCGGCAATCCCCCTGCAGGGCTGGTTTGAATCCCACCTGATTAAAAGCGGCTTCGAACAAACGCACCGCGTTGTGATGTTGAAATGCAACCCTGCTCGGGTATCGCGCAGCAGCTCGCCTCCAGGGTTGATCATCCGGCCGATGAACCTGGACGATCTGCCCGCTGTGGAGGTCGTAGATCATGCCGCTTTCAAACCGGTATGGCAAAATTCACAGGAAGCTCTCGAACTGGCGTTCCGACAGGCTGCCGTAGCCACGGTGGGAGAAATCGACGATCAATTGATTGCCTATCAGATCAGCACCAGCACCCCGATGGGAGGACATCTGGCACGACTGGCCGTACACCCGCAGTTTCAGAAACGGCATATCGGCCTGGCCATGGTTGAAGATATGCTTGCACAGTTTGAAAAACGGGGCGCCAGAGCGGTGACGGTGAACACCCAGCAGGATAATTCAGCCTCACTGGCACTGTATGAGCGCATTGGTTTCAGGCGCACGGGAGAAGAATATCCCGTTTACCAGTACACCTTACAGTCACAGGATGAGGATCTTCGATGAAGCATTCTGAATTCAAACTCATCACCTCTGACGGAGTCAATCTATACGGGCAGCGCTGGGAACCCGGTGGAAATCCTGTTGGCATCGTCTGCCTGGTTCACGGTTTGGGCGAGCACAGCGGCCGTTACGAACACCTGGCGCAGTTCCTCACGGATAACGGATACGCGCTGCAGGGCTTCGATCTGCGCGGCCACGGTCGTTCGGATGGGAAGCGCGGGGACATCCCCGGCTACGAAGCGCTGATGGACGATATCGATCTGTCCCTGGCGAATGCAAAAAGGCACTGGCCCGGACTGCCGGTTTTTCTGTACGGCCACAGCCTGGGCGGAAACCTGGTTTTGAACTACGCCCTGCGGCGCAAACCGGAGCTGGCAGGGGTGATCTCAACCTCTCCGTGGCTGGAGCTGGCTGCAAAGGTGCCTGCCTGGAAGCTGGCAGCCGGCAGGCTGCTCAACCGCCTGTGGCCCAGCCTGACACTGTCGAACGGGTTGAATACGAAGGATCTGTGCCGGGATGCAGAAGTGGTGCGCCGGTACGAGCAGGATCCACTGGTTCATGATCAGATCTCGGCCCGCATGACGTTTGCGCTGATGGAAGCAGCTGACTGGGCGCTGGAGCACGCCGCCGGGCTGGACCTGCCGCTGCTGTTGATGCACGGCAGCGCGGACCGCATCACCTCCACGGCCGGAAGCGCCAGATTTGCTCGCGCCGCCGGCGATAAGGTTCATTTCAAAGAATGGCAGGGAGGGTATCATGAAGTCCATAATGATCCCCCCTTACAGCAGCAGTTTTTTACCTATCTGCTGGATTGGATGGAGACGGTCCGTTTAAAAGAAAAGGCAGTAAGCCCGGAGGCGCCAGTCTGAAAACTGGCGCTACATTAAAGCTCTGTCATCGATAGCTGGACAATCTTCATCATATATGGGAAAATCTGCACCGACATCACCAAGGAGGATAACGCCTGAAAGAGGAGAAATCTATGGCAAAGAAAGTACCTGCACAGACCAAACGTCAAGCTATTCGTGAACAACGCCTGCGCCGGCAGCGCCAGCAGCGTATCGCCATCATTGGAGGTATTGTGGTGGTGGCACTGATCATCGCAGGGATCCTGATCGCCCCTTCGATTTATGAGGCAATGGCCCCGGTGGGAGAGATCGTACAGATCACGCCCGCTGCGCATTCAATGGTGGATGGTAATGCGCTCGGTCCTGTCGATGCCCCTGTGGTCGTCGAGGTATATTCCGACTTCCAGTGCCCGGCCTGCCGCAGCTTTTCGGCCGATATCGAACCGCAGATTGTGCAGAATTACGTCGAAACCGGTCAGGTCCGCTACGTGTACCGCCATTTCCCCTTCCTGGATGATCGCGTGGCGGGCAACGAGTCTGATCAGGCAGCCAACGCCAGCATGTGCGCTGCCGAACAGGGCCGCTTCTGGGACTACCACGACATTCTTTTTGCCAACTGGAACGGTGAAAACCGGGGAGCTTTTTCTGACCGCCGGCTGGAAGCATTTGCTGAGGCGCTGGGGCTGGATATGGGCGCTTTCCGGCAGTGCTTTAATGAAAACCGCTTTGAGGATCAGATCAACGCCGATCTTGCACAGGGAATTCAGGCGGGCGTGCAGGGAACGCCTACTGTTTTTGTGAACGGCGAACGGGTTGGAGACCCGGGGTTCGTCCCCACGTACGAGCAGATCAGCCAGGCGATCGAGGCGGGTCTGGCGGCTGGCGGATAAACCGAAAACATCCTGACCGATCGGACGAATTCTCCGGAATGGCGCAGCCGTTCCGGATTTTTTATTTTACTGCCTGAGAATCCCCCTTGATCTACGACGGACTGCCGCCCCCTTAAGGGTTTTCCCTTATCCGCTCCATAGGGACCTCCCTTATTGCACTGCCTTACAAAGCATACTAGATTCAAAGACACCAGAAATCAGGCTAAATCGTAATCAGGGGGAGGCGATCGATTGGAGGACAGGATGAAGTTGAAACCAGTTGAAGAACAGGTTGTGGTGATTGTTGGGGCGAACAGCGGCATCGGCCGAAAAACAGCGCTGGATTTCGCCCAGCGCGGAGCAAAAGTCGTCCTTTCGGGGCGCTCACAAACCGCTGTCAACAATGCTGCCGAGGAGATACGCCGCAACGGAGGTGAGGCGATTGCCGCTGCGGCCGATGTGACCGATTTCGAACAGATGCAGGCACTGGCCGAGCGGGCGGTGGAGACCTACGGCCGGATTGACACCTGGGTGCACCTGGCGGCTGTAACTCTGTACGCCCGGTTTGAAGATACCCGTCCCGAGGAGTTCCGCCAGGTATTGAATGTGAACCTGCTCGGGCAAATTCACGGCGCGCTGGCAGCTCTACCGCACCTGAGGCGCGGCGGCGGAGGGGCTCTGATCCATATTTCCTCGGTGGAGGCTCGCCAGACTCTGCCGCTGCAGAGTGCTTATGCGGCTTCCAAGCACGGCATGATCGGTTTCCTGGACGCGCTGCGCATGGAACTGGAGGAGGAAGGCGCACCGATCTCCGTTACCAATATAAAACCGGCGTCGATCAACACGCCGCTGTTCTCAAAAGCGCTGACAAGGCTGGGCGTCAAACCCCGTCCGCTGCCTCCCGTCTATGAACCGGATGTCGTCTCGGCTGCGATTCTGTATGCAGCGGAACACCCGGTGCGCGACCTTTACGCTGGTGGGGCCGGTAAAGCCCTGGGGATGTTACAGCGAATTTCTCCGCGCGCTGCAGAGAAGATGATGAGACGGATGGGTTTTGCCGGGCAAAAATCAGACCAGCCGAAATCAGCGGATGCTCCGAACAACCTGTTTGAACATTTGGATGGCTACGACCGGGTCTACGGCGATTACGGCGCTGAGGCGCGTTCCTCCAGCATGTATACCGGTATGCGCAGGCAGCCGCTGCGGTTTGGCATGCTGGCTTCTGCCCTGGCGCTCGGAGCCTGGGTCGCAGGGCGCACCTATGTGAGGAACAAAGATGATATTAACCCGCGCATCCGCAGGGCGGTGGAAGGAATGCCTGCAGGAACTCGCCGCGTTCAGAAAATGGCTTTTACGCGCCGTAGAAAATTGAGCCGGCCGCGAGCTCTGCTTGCCCGCAGACGCCGGCGCACAAGGCTGCCCAATGATGTTCGTCTGCCGGAGATCGGACGCTGGCTGCAGAGAACGGCTGCCGGGCTGACCAACTCCCGTTAATCCGGTGACGCATACCGGTTCACCAGGTGTGAGGAACGCTACCCTATATCGAGAGAAAATCTGCCGGATTGCAGCGATGCCGGCTTTATGCGCACAGCCGGGTTTACGGCGTCAGAATCCCCAGAGCCGTCAGGATCGCGATGAGCAGAGGGGCGAGCAGTAAGGCGGGAAGGAAGTTGCCGACCCGGATGGGTTTTATATTTAACAGGCTGCTGATGGCGATGCCAAGAAGCAGGATCCCGCCGGTGGCCGACATTTCCACCATCATGGCGTCGGAGACCAGAGCCTGTGCCTGGGCGGCCAGCAGCGTAATGCTGCCCTGGTAGACCAGGATGATGAGGCTGGAAAAGAGCACGCCAATTCCCAGCGAAGAGGCGAATGCGATCGATGCGAATCCATCCAGAACAGATTTAATCGCCAGCAGGTTGAAATCGCCGGTCAGACCGTCCTGGATAGACCCCAGAATTGCCATGGGACCGATGGTGAAGAGCAGGGAAGAGGTCAGGAATCCGTGGATGAAACGCCGGCTCCTTTCAGCCGCCGCATCCGGAATATTGCCGGCGGCGGGTTCACCGATGCGGTGGTTGAAGCGCTTTTCCAGCCAGGCGCCGATGTTCTGAAGCCGGCCTTCGATCTGCCACCATTCGCCAAGCAGGCCGCCCACCAGGAGCGCTCCCAGCACCACCAGGGGCTGTGTCATCTCGATGGCCATCTGAATGCCAATCGTTAACGTAAACAGACCCAGCCCGGCAATGACCGTCTGGCGGAGACGGTCGGGAAGACGTGCGCCGAATAAAATCCCCAGCACGCTCCCGATGATAATCGCGGCGACATTGATCAGTGTTCCTATCATCACTCCATTCCTTACTGCGCTCTGGCCAGCAGGCGGGGGCGGCTGCTTTGACCGGCGCCCCTCCCTTTCTCCTGCTCCAGGCAATTCAAAAAGCTGCCGTCATTTCCCGGACAGCAGCTTTTGCGGACCTGCAGGATACCACCTGCTTTACGAAGGTCAACGTCAAGCGACTCCGGAAACTCTCTTCCTTCCGGGCCAGTAATACTGCTGGAGCTGGTACAGGGTATCGGTATCCATCATCCGTCCTGCCCGGTATCCTTAACCAGGGTCGGTGTATCTTTTCCCCAGGCTGCGTTCTCAACCAATTCCAGTGCAAAGCAGAGGGATGAAAGACGGTTGAGATAGCGCAGCAGGTGCTGGTTTTCGATTTCGCCGCTGTGCAGCAGTTCAGCAACCCGGCGTTCTGCACGGCGTACGATCGTGCGGGCCACAGCGAGCATCGCTCCCGCAGGCGAATCGCCGGGGGCAATAAATTCGCTGGGGAGTTCTACAGCCGCTTCCAGGGCCTTGATCCTTTTCTCCAGCCATTCAACCCGCTGTTCGTCAATCTTGCGGAACCGGTCAGCGTTTTCCACGGTGGCTGCAACCTCCGCCATGAGGTGGTAGAGGTCGCGCTGGACCTCCAGGAGGAGAGCGGCGGTGCCTTCCCCTCTCACCGCTGTGCGGGCCAGTCCGATTGCTGCGCTGGCTTCATCAACGGTTCCGATCGTCTCCGTGCGCGGGTGGTATTTGGGAACCCGGCCCTCGCCGAGAAGCCCGGTGAAACCATCATCTCCTGTGCGTGTGAAGAAGTGAGTCATATCCAAATTATAACCCTTCCACTTTAAAATCACAGGTATAATTACCAGATAGGGGATGAGATCGAACAGCGCTTGATTTAACACGCCTGATTCAATCCAGCACAGCGGCGCTGCGTATATTCAGTATATAATCGATCAATTCAGGTCGTTTGGGTTTACTTTCTGTTATTGTTTAACAGAGTCATGGTGTATCCAGGGGGAATAAGGAGACGCACATGCAGATTCGTTGCCAGAATTGTCATAAACCTTTCGCATTGAGCAAAGAGGTCGTAATCAGCGCCCTGGATTCGATGGCAGCCGAGAACCTGAGTCATTACAACGCATCCTGTCCCCACTGCCGTCGTGTGAACCGCATTTCTATGCAAGAGCTCCAGCGAGCCGCTCCGGATTGGGAGCGCCAGCGAGGAGAAAGGGAAGAGGAAACCGAATGACACATACACGTCATTTTGTATCCCCCGAGGAGTTGAAGGCCGCTCTGGGGGAACAGCAGTATATCGCCAGTGATGAGATTGCGACGATCATGTTCCTGAGCCAGGAGCTGGGGAAACCACTCCTGACGGAAGGACCGGCCGGGGTCGGGAAGACGGAACTGGCCAAGGCGATTGCCTGCGCAACCGGTCGAGAACTAATTCGACTGCAGTGCTATGAAGGGCTGGATGAGACCAAAGCTCTTTACGAGTGGGAGTACGCCAAACAGCTCCTCTACACCCAGCTTTTACGAGATAAGCTTCAGGATACGCTTTCACAGGCTTCAAACCTCTCTGAGGCAGCCGACCGCCTGGCGGAGGAAGAAGATGTCTTCTTCTCCATGCGTTTTCTGCTCCAGCGTCCGCTGCTGAAAGCCATTCTCAGCGAGTATCCGACGGTTCTGTTGATCGATGAGATCGACCGGGCGGATGCCGAATTCGAAGCCTTTTTACTGGAAGTCCTTTCTGATTTTCAGGTGAGCGTGCCAGAACTGGGAACACTCACCGCAGTACACCGCCCTCTGGTGGTGCTGACCAGCAATAACACCCGGGAGTTGAGTGAGGCTTTAAAACGGCGCTGCCTCTATCTGTTCATCGATTACCCGTCGATTGAGCAGGAGATGGCCGTCGTCCGTTTGAAAGTGCCCGAACTATCACCGAAGATGGCGCGCCAGGTGGTGGAGCTGGTCCACAGCCTGCGGGCCCTGGATCTGCGCAAATCACCCAGCATCAGCGAGACACTGGATTGGGCCAAAGCCCTGGTGACGTTGAATGCCCACAATCTCGATCAGGCGACGTTGGAGACCACTTTAAGTGTGCTGCTGAAGCATGAGAGCGATCTTCAACGTGCCAAGCGCTGGCTGCAGCGCCCTTCAAGCGGCGGGCAGCGTGATGACAGTGAGGATCCCCGCTTCAGGCGCTGGCGGAATTAGCGGCAGGCCGCAGTGATTTGCTTTTTACCTTCCGGAAGACGCAGGAGGGATGATGGAAGAACGAATCGTACGCTTTATTATGGCACTGCGCTCTTCGGGGGTGCGCATCAGTCTGGCAGAAAGCGCTGATGCCTTTAAGGCCATTGAGCACCTGGGCATCAAGAATCGCGATATCTTCCGCCTGAGTTTACGCACCACGCTGGTGAAGGACGCGGATCATATCCCGATCTTTGAGGAACTGTTCCCTCTCTTCTTCGGTGATGGAAACGCACCTCCATTGATGAACCTTTCGGAGGATCTGACACCCGAAGAAGCGGACATGCTTGCCGAGGCCCTGCGTCAGTTCAACGAGCAGCTCCGCCGCATGCTGGAGAAGCTGCTCAACGGCGAGCAGCTGTCCCAGCAGGAGCTCGACCACCTGGCGAAGATGGTGGGCCTGGACCAGGCCGATGACCTGCGCTATCGTGACTGGATGGTACAGCGCATGCAGAAGGCCCTGCAGTTCAAACAGGTGCAGGAGGCGCTCAAAGAACTGGCTGAGCTGCTGGCGCAGATGGGAATGGACAAACAGCGCGTTGAACAGATGCGCCAGCTTCTCATGGCGAACCAGCAGGCCCTCGAGGATCAACTGCGCCAGTACGCCGGGCAGCGCATCGCCGAGAACATGAGCGAACGCCCGCCGGATGATGGCCTGGACAACCTGCTCGACCGGCCGTTCAATTCGCTCTCTGACAGCGATATGGATCGCCTGCGCAAAGAGGTCCAGCGTCTCGCGGCTGCGCTGCGCACCCGGGTGGCCCTCCGGCAGAAGCGGGCCAAATCAGGTCAGCTCGACGCAAAGGCCACCATACGCGCCAACCTGAAGCACGGCAGTGTCCCGATCGACATTAAGCACCGGGAGCACAACCTGAAGCCCAAGCTTGTGGTGATCTGCGATATCAGCACTTCGATGCGCTCCTGCTCTGAGCTGATGCTGACCCTGCTGTATGAGATGCAGGACCAGATCTCGAAGACGCATGCGTTTGCTTTCATCGATCACCTGGAATTCATCTCTCCAGACTTCGAAAAGCTTGATGCTCGCGATGCGGTGCAGCAGGTTCTGGAGCGCATGCCCTCCGGTTATTACAATACCGACCTGGGGCGCAGCCTGGAGCAGTTCAGCCGGGATTATATGGACACGGTCGACAGCCGCACCACGTTCATCATCGTGGGGGATGGCCGCAACAACTATAACGACCCCCATCTGCAGATCTTCAACACCATCGCTCGCCGCTGCCGGCGCACCATCTGGCTCACACCGGAATCGCCGGCATTGTGGGGCACCGGCGACAGCGATATGCTGAAATACGCTCCGAACTGCGATGTGATCCTGCAGGCCAACACGCTTTCGCAGTTGAGCGCTGCAGTGGATAAGCTGCTGCAGGCCTGATCTGCAGCATCCCTGAACTCAGACGGGTAGAGGCACTTACACAGCGCCTCTACCTTTTTTTATCTCAAGAAGACCTGCGGCGGGTAAGCGCGTATAATAAGGCCTATGCAGGTGGAACGCTTTGAAACCCAACCGGCGGCCGAGCCGGGTACTTATGAAAGACCGCGCAGCGTGACTGTGCTGGCCGGTCTGCATTTATTACAGAGCCTGGCACTACTGGTATTTGGACTGTTCTGGATGAACGATAACGGCTCCTGGTCTGAGGGCCTTAAGACCGCAGAGCATATGCTGCCCCTGGTTCTGTTCGACAACCTGATCTCCAGAGATCTTATTCTGCTGCTGGCCGGGCTGGGTGTGCTCATTGCCGTAGCTCTGATAGGGCTGCATCCCTGGGCCTGGCGAGCAGCGATCACCCTGCAGGGGCTGGGGCTGCTGGCCGGAATCCTGGCCTACGTGCAGGATGAGCCCAATTACCTGGGGATGTTGATGGGTGTTCTACTGGTTCTGTACCTGAACCGCCGGGATGTTCAGGAAGCGTTTCGCGTGCGGAAAGCGGCAGAACGATGAAAGAGCTGCAGTCACCTAACGCCATTTTGCGCCGCTTTGAGCCAGTCATCCGCTACACGCGCGGCGAGCGCTTCTTTCCCGTCGCCGTAGAGACCTACATTAAACACTGCAGCCTGTGGGTGCAGCGACCCGATGAACCGGCTGAACTGCTGGTTCCGCAGGGTGAACTGACCCTGGAAGAGCTCACCCGGCCCCGCAACCACGGGTTTGGAGCTGTCTATTTCCTTAAACTCATTGAGCCCCCGGACCTGATTGAACTGGCGAAGTACTCATTGAACAAGGCGGTCAAAACGCTGAGCAACCAGGATGGCGATGACGAAGATGTCTTTCGCCCGGGACGGGGGCGCCTGGCGCGAGTGGGGTATATGTCGCGCCTGATCGATGCTCTGTTTTCCTTCTCTCTGCTGCTGCGCGGGCGGGTGCCCGGCGACACGGCTGCCGCCGCGGCAGTCGAATACCAGCGCATGCGTGAGGACGACGACCGCTTCTGCTATTACGGCCGGGTTGTGCGCGAAAACGGGTGGGTGGTTGTGCAGTACTGGTTTTTCTACCCGTTCAACAACTGGCGCTCCGGCTTTTTCGGCGTCAATGACCACGAAGGCGACTGGGAGATGGTGACGGTCTACTGCTCGGAGCAGGAGGACGGCAGTCTGACTCCGGAATGGGTGGCTTATTCTTCTCATGAATATTCGGGAGACGACCTTCGCCGCCGCTGGGATGACCCCGAAGTCGAGAAGGTGGTCGATGAGCACGGCTGTGAACATCCGGTGATCTACGCCGGCGCCGGCAGTCATGCCAGCTACTTCTCAGCGGGTGAATACCTGACGGAACTACAGCTCACCTTCCTTTCTCCCGTGACGCGCATCCTGGACGGCATTCGCAGTTTCTGGGTGAAGAAGCTGGGGTTTGCCGGACCGGAGGATGTTCGCAGCCATGTCTTCTGCGTGCCGTTTGTCGATTACGCACGCGGCGATGGGGTCAGCATCGGCCCGGGGCAAAGTCGGGAATGGACACCGCAGGTGGTGGACACGCAGACGGATTGGGCAGTCAACTACCGGGGGTTGTGGGGGCTTTATGCACGCGACCCGGTTGCTGGTGAGAATGCGCCTGCGGGGCCGGTTTACCGACGCGATGGCAGTGTGCGGCGCAGCTGGTATGATCCCCTCGGCTGGGCGGGCCTCGACAAGCTGCCCCCGTCCTGCGAGGTGCCCGATCTGGTTTCAGAGCGCATCTCACACATGCGGACTGAGCTGTCCAGCCTGGAAGCAGAGATCAGAGAGAAAAGCGTGCAGCTGCAGCATCTGGGGCTGGAGACCGCTGCCCTGCAGGGTGAATTTCACCTGGAGAGCGCTTACCACGCCACGGTGGCGGAGATCAATGCCCTGTCATCCGAACTGGGCGAACTGCGCCGCCGGCACAGCGAGACCACAGCGAAGCTGAAGACACTGGAACGGTATCGCGAAAATTACCACCCCTGGGACAGCGCATTCATGCGGTCCCATATCCGTCACCCGCACCAGCCGTCTTCGGATGTCGACCTGCGCCTGGCCTGGCTGGCCGAAATTTTTGCGGCCGTGAACGTGGGCCTGATGATGATCGCAGTGGTGCTGCTGGCGGTGTTTGCGCGCCAGTATCTGGTGGTTGGCCTGGCGGCCATGGTCGGTCTGATCCTGCTGGTAGAAGCCAGTTTCCGGCGGCAGTTATTCCGGTTGATCAACAGTTTCGCCACCGGCCTGGCCGTGGTATCGGCGCTGATCTTAATTTTCGAGTTTTTCTGGGAGATCGTGGTCGCTCTTGTCTTCGCAGCCGCACTGTATATCACCTGGGAGAATATCCGTGAGATCCGCAGCTGACACGCGGAGCGGAAGGAGAGATGCTGCTTTGAAAAAAACGCATCATTTCTGGCTGTGCTGGCTGGTGCTGATCGTGACAGCCCTGGCCTGCAATTACCCGGGATTTGCTTCCCAACCCACTCTGGAGACCCCGGTAGAGGTGCCTTCGGGTCAGCCGGGCGAGCAGCCTGAAGGCCCGCAGAGTCCGGCGACCCTGGTGCCCGTGGATCCGCATGTCGAGCTGCGGGCCAGCGCCGAGACACTGCGTGTAGGTGAAACCATCACCATTACCGCCATACCGGTCGCCATTGGTCTGCCCGTCTATGAACTGATCATTCGTGATGAGGGCGTTCAGGATGCCGCGCCGGTGGTCAGTGTGACGTATGACGGATTGGTCACCCCGCTGGAAGGCAGCAGCAGCGTGCTGGAGTTTGTTTCCGCAGCGAACCAGATGGAGGAAGTGACCTTTACACTGCGCGGCATCCGCCCCGGAATCACGACAGTGGGGGTGGTGGCTACGGGCGAAATCCAGACCGGCCTCCCCGGTACCGAAATTTTCGGCGGCGGCTCCGGGGTGATTCAGATCCAGGTGGTTGAATAGATTAAATCCCGGTCTGGCTGAGCTCGCGTATCAGCCCGACGACAGCCATCACCAGGCGAGCTTCGCTGTTAAAGGCGAATGGCGCCGGGTAACCGTAGAAGCGCCAGGCATCATCCACCTCGTAACCGCCCTGAAACACGGCCTCCTGGTCGGGCAGGTAGCCCACCAGTGGTGATGCACAGGAGACGGGCAGGACCGTCAGCCGCTCGCTTAACCCCCTGATTTTCAACCCCGTTGAAGTAAATACCTCTCCGGCAATGAAAACCAGCGCAAGGCGCCCGATGCGCCAGGCGCACAGCCGCAGGGGAAGGCCGGGAGGCGTGGCACCTTTACGGGCAGCCTCCACCACCCGGCTGGCATGACCGGCCAGTGCCTGAGCCACGTGGCGCGATTTGGCTGCGTCGAGCGGCGCGTCCTGCGGTATGTTCATCGTGTTCTTGAATGCCCGCAGGGTCTCCTGAAGGTCCGCAGACTGCGTATCACCCCCGGCAATACGCTTCAGGTGATCAACCTGCCGCTGAGCGACCTTCACCGGTGGGAGGGGGGCAAATTCCAGCGTGAAGGGATGCTCAACCGCCATCAGCGGGAGGGTGGGCGCAGGCTTCAGATCTTCCTCCAGGTTGTCCAGGTGCGTGCATGCTTTCCGGATCCAGTCACGCAGCTCCGTGAAGCCGGCGGTCACGGTTGTGGGATTGACGTCTCCGGCCGCGCTCTGCAGGAACAGGCAGGGCGCTTGAAGGCGGGCGCCAATTTCCCCAGCCAGCAGGCCCGGGATATCCGCGCCGATATGCTGGGATGCCACAGCAACCCCATGGCAGGCAAAATGGGCTATAGCCGCCAGTGGTTTACCCGCCAGGTCACGAAAGAGCAGGATCGTCAGGCTGTCGTCCAGCGGACCGCGGCGAACCACAGGCCGGTCTGGTACGGGCGAAATAGAAACCCTCCCATCGTCGAGCAGTGCCCGGCGGTTGTACGTCAGCCCCGGCAGGTGGCGGACGGTGGTGTACAAACGGGCCGGCTGCAGGGCGTCGAGTGCCTGGTGAGCTGCGGCAGTGGACTGCGTCTTTAGCAGATCCACGTACGCCGGGTCCGGCCCGGATTCCCCGATCAGCAGCCCCGTTGGAGGTCCGCTGTGCGTGTGGACGGCGGTCAGCAGGCAGCGTTCAGGCGCGTACAGGGGACCCAGATCGGCGGCCAGAGCCGCTGTGATCTGCTGCTCTATCTCATCGTTCAGCCCCAGCAGCTCGTAACTGAGCAGGAAGTACGTCTGCCCCTGGGCGCGCAGGGCAAGGGCGCGGACATACAGAGGGGTGTCGATCCCGGTGGACGGGCGGTTTTCGCGGGATATGAAACCGCTGAGCGGGGTCCCTACTGCGGGGGTAATATCAGCCTTACCAGCGCCAGCTTCAAGCAAAGTTTGCGCTCCTTTCGATCCGCGCGGAATGAACTCGATGCGTCCGCTGCTCATCTCCCACGGTCAGAGAGCTTTGATAGAAATGTCATTCTACCCTTCTAATACAGTCCTGAAGATTCAAAGCCGGGTTTGCTCGCCCTCTTCTAGAAAAGGGCGAGCAAACCTATCATTTTACTCGTAGCGGCCGATCTCCTCGGCCAGGGGGGTGAGCAGTTCGATCTTCCAGGGTTCCACTCGCGGGGCCACCGAGCAGGCAGTGCTGAGGATGTAGCCGGCTCCCGGCTTGCCGATCTCAATGCGGCTGGCAGCCTCGGCGATGACCTCTTCTTTTGTGGTGTAGGACAGCAGGGCGACTGAGTTCATATTGCCTTTGAAGAACAGACGGTCTCCAAAATCGCGTTTGGCGGCAGCCAGGTCGCCGTTGCCCAGGGGCGGCGGGTCGAGAGTGTCTACGCCGTTGGTGCCGGTGGCTTCCATCAGGTCCAGGCGGTCACCGATGCGCCCACAGGTATGCGTGTAG
>Ga0134095_1000014_pt1 | contig 227903 bp, 228 predicted proteins | sample 6_2taG_FD_94449 | JGI IMG/M metagenome (GOLD analysis project Ga0134095, IMG submission 94449) | Switchgrass degrading microbial communities from high solid loading bioreactors in New Hampshire, USA - 6_20_20_110_A2 metaG | ecosystem: Engineered > Bioreactor > Semi-continuous > Anaerobic >... | reverse complement strand
GATGTGGTCCGTGGCATCCCGGAGGATATGATCCCGTTCCCGGAACAGATCGAAAGATAGGGCAGGTGAAAATATAGTGGGTTCTTTGTGGCAATCTGGTAGCGATTTGCTTTTGGGAGTGCTCAACTTTTTTTACGGCATCAGTCATTCTTACGGAGTAGCAATAATACTTTTGACCCTCCTGGTCAGGGTGTTGCTGTATCCTTTATCGCATAAACAGCTCGTAAGCATGAAGAAGATGCAGCAGATTCAGCCCCGCCTCAAAACCCTGCAGGAAAAGTATAAGGATGACAAGCAGAAGTTGAATCAAGAGGTCATGAAGCTCTATAGGGAATATGGGGTGAATCCTGCAGCGGGTTGTTTGCCCTTGCTTGTGCAGTTGCCCATTCTGATACTTCTTTTTAAGGTGATAATGAACTACGACTTCGGGGAGGAGTTTTTCTTAGGCATATCGTTAAAGCATTCGCTTCTTTCTCTGATGAGCCAGGCCCTGGGCGTTGCTACCGCCAAGGCTGGTGTCATGACCGTTTTAAGCGGGATCATCTCCAACCCCGGAGGGCTTCTTGACTTCGGATTATACGGAGGGACCTTGATTCTTTGGCTCCTGATAGGGTTTGTTACGTGGTTTCAACAGAAGATCACTACAACGGGGGCGGCAAGCGAGCAGATGGCCTTCATGGGGTGGTTCATGCCCCTCTTCATGATGTTCATATGCTTAAGCCTTCCTGGTGGCGTGTTGCTCTATTGGGGAGTTTCTTCTCTGATCGGAGTGATACAGCAGGTGTGGGTTCAGCGCAGGACTTCCGTCGAAATAGCCCAAAAGCCCGTCTTGTACAAGGATAAGCCGCGGTCGGCGGATAAATCCAATAGGGAGTCTGAAGAAGTTTCCAAGGATGTATAGAGAAAGGCAGGGCGATTATCCCTTGAGCGAGAAAGAAGTTATTGTCGTTGAAGCCTCTTCTTTGGAGGAGGCGAGAACAATTGCTGCGCAGGAGTGGGGAATAAGCCCAAGCGATGTGGTGATCAATTTAGTGGAAGAAGAAAAAAAGCTCTTCGGAATCTTGGGCAAACGCCTTAAAGTGGAGGCCAAGCCGGCCCACCCCCTGGAGATATTCAAGGCCCAAAAGATGTTGACTGAATTGCTCGAGAGGATGGGTTTGAACGTTACGCTGTCGTTGGAGGATGACAACACCATAAACATAAGCGGTGACGATGCCGGCATAGCCATAGGCAGGTACGGGGAGACGCTTAGGGCATTGGAGCATCTGCTCAACCTTATGGTTGCTTCGTCCGCCGCAGGTGCTTTTAGAGTGCGCCTGGACAGCGACGGGTATCGGAGCAGGCGCGAGGAGAGCATAAAGAGGATGGCCGTATCAGCCGCCAAAAAGGCCATAAGCAGAAACAAGCCCGTTGGACTTCAGCCCATGTCAAATTGGGAGCGCAAGGTTGTTCATACTACGCTGCAGTCAGTGGAGGGTGTCGAGACGCGCTCGGTTGGACAGGATCCCCACAGGCGTGTCATAGTCTGCCCGAAACCAGCAAGGGAAGGCAAAGAAGAAGCAAGGAGCGATCAAGGCGGTACACGGTGAGATTGAAACTAAGAACCCTTGCGTCGCTTTAGCTGTAGTGCTAATATGAACATACCCTGGACTAGGTGGATCGACATTCGTCCTTCTTGGTCAAGGGATTTTTTTAGTGAGGTGATATAGTGATGGAAGATTGGAAGCAGAAAGTTATCGAGGAGTTTAAGACCCACAGTGCCGATACGGGTTCGCCGGAGGTGCAGGTGGCCATACTGACCTACAGGATTCGCTACCTGACGGAGCACCTCAAGGTCCACAAGAAGGACTTTCATTCAAGGAGAGGCCTCTTAAAGATGGTCGGCAAGAGGAGAAAGCTCCTGAAATATCTGCAGGAAAAGGATTTTAACAGGTACAAAGCGTTGATAGATAAGTTGGGGCTGCGCCGTTAATGACTGCAATTTAAAGGCGAGGACCTCCTCGCCTTTAATCGTTACTAAAGCTTCAGATCGATATTTCAGTGGGAGGAAAATTTAGGTATGAGCGATGAAATGAGTTTTGAGATGGAGATAGGCGGAGAGACTCTTACCTTCTCGACCGGGCACCTCGCAAAACAGGCCAACGGCGCCGTCTACGCCCGATATGGAGATACGACCCTTTTGGTCACGGCCTGTATGGAAGATACCCCAAGGGAGGATGTGGACTTCTTTCCCCTTATAGTGGATTACGAAGAACGTTTTTATGCCGCCGGCAAGATACCCGGAGGCTTCATAAAAAGGGAGGGCAAGCCTTCAGAGACGGCCGTTTTGAGCGCCAGACTGGTGGACAGGTCCATAAGGTCGCTGTTTCCCGAACATATGAAAAACGACGTCCATGTGGTCACCACGGTGTTGTCGGTGGATCAGGTAAATCCCCCCAACATATTGGCCATAAACGCCGCTTCGGCGGCGCTTGTCATCTCCGACATCCCTTGGGATGGTCCTGTTGGAGCCGTCCGTGTGGGCTATATTGACGGTCGTCTTGTCATAAACCCGAAAGAGACGGACATGCAGGGCAGCATGCTCGACCTGGTCGTGGCAGGCCATAAGGACGGCATCACCATGGTCGAAGGCGGTGCGAACGAAGTTCCGGAAGACATCCTGATAGATGCCCTTGAACTTGCCCAGGAGGAGATCAGGCGTCTCGTTGACTTTCAGCTGAGGATGAAAGAAGCCGTGGGCAAGGCCAAAAGCGAGATACCTTCCCCGATAGTGATCCCGGAGATAGAGGAGTTCGTCGAACAGAAGCTTTACAGCGAGATTTATGAAGCCGTAAAGATTCACGCCAAGAAAGAGCGCAGCAATGCTATCAAGGCAATAGAGCAAAAGGCATGGGAGCGCTTTGAGGAAGCTTACCCCGAATATGAGGCTTATGTCTCTGAGGTGGTGACCAGGTTCGTCAAGAAGGCCATGCGGTCCCTAATCCTTGACGAGGGCAAAAGGGCAGACGGCAGGGCGATGGACGAACTAAGGCCCATAACGTGTGAGGTGGGATTTTTGCCGAGGGTTCACGGCTCAGCCGTGTTCACGAGAGGCGAAACCCAAGCCTTGGTCGTCACCACCCTAGGAATGTTCGGTGAGGATGAACAGATACTAGATGGTCTGAAGCTGGACGAGCCGCCAAAACGCTTCATGTTGCATTACAACTTCCCGCCCTTCTCGGTTGGTGAAGTTAGGCCGATGCGTGGGCCCGGCAGGCGCGAAATAGGCCACGGAGCTCTTGCCGAAAGGGCAGTAAAGCCTCTGATACCGTCCGAGGATGAGTTTCCCTACATAATAAGAGTGGTATCGGATATACTGGAGTCCAACGGCTCCAGCTCCATGGCAAGCGTATGCGGTGCATCGCTGTCCTTAATGGATGCCGGAGTGCCCATAAGAAAGAGCGTAGCAGGCATTGCCATGGGCCTGATAAAAGATGGCGAAAAGTGTGCCATACTGACCGATATTCAGGGACTTGAGGACCATTACGGAGACATGGACTTCAAGGTAGCGGGAACGCGTGACGGCGTTACGGCCCTGCAGATGGATAATAAGGCCGGCGGAATAACGAGGGATATCCTGGTTCAGGCTCTGGAACAGGCCAAGAGAGGAAGGCTTCAGATACTGGACATCATGGATGCCGTCATAGCATCCCCGAGGGAGGAGCTGTCTCAGTATGCTCCCAGGATATACACCATGAACATCGATCCCGATAAAATAAGGGACGTCATAGGCCCCGGAGGCAAGACCATCAGAAACATAGTCCAGAAGACGGGGGTCAAGATCGATATAGGAGACGAAGGCGTCACCTACATTGCCGCTTCCTCGGAGGCTGCTGCCCAAGAGGCCATGTCGATGATCAAATCGCTTACGAAGGAAGTCGAGCCGGGAGAAGTCTACCTGGGCAAGGTCACGAGGCTGACCAGCTTTGGAGCTTTCGTAGAGCTGCTTCCCGGCAAGGAGGGGCTGCTTCACATTAGCGAGGTAAGCTTGTCTCACGTGCCCAAGATCGAGGACTTCCTCAAGGTCGGAGATCATGTATTGGTGGTGGTGAAGGAGATCGACGAGCTCGGCAGGGTAAACTTGAGCAGAAAAAGGATTCTGGAAAACCCCGACGACTTTCCGCTCACTCCAGAGATGCGAGACTTTTTGGAGGAGGAAAGAAAGAGGGATTCATCCTTGTCTAAGAAGAAAGATGGAGATAGGAATCGTCACCCCAGGCCGAAGAGGGATCAGCAGTGAGTGGCAATGTCAAAGTGAAAGTACTTCGAAGGGGAAGTGCTTTAGGTTTTGATATGCCCTCCTATATGACGCCATCCTCTTCCGGAGTTGACTTAAGGGCAGCTGAGGAAAAGGTGATAGAGCCGGGCGATTGGGCCCTGATAGGTACAGGGCTTTACCTGGAAATCCCATTTGGTTACGAGGCTCAGGTCAGGCCTCGTAGCGGTCTTGCCTTGAAACATGGCGTGACAGTCTTGAACGCCCCGGGCACTATAGATGCCGACTACAGAGGAGAGGTAGGCGTCATACTGATAAACCTTGGAAGCAAACCCTTTGAGGTGAAGGTGGGAGACCGCATTGCACAGCTCGTCATATCGGCCGTATGCAGGGCCTGCTTCGAGGAAGTTAAAAATTTAAGCGAGACGGACCGCGGAGCCGGCGGATTCGGCAGTACGGGCTTGAAGTGAATCGCGAATTTGAATGAAGGGGTCGTTTTCATGTCGTGGGCTTTAAACAACGTGATATTGTCTCCCGATGAGGCCGAGGTCTTTCGCCGAAAAGTTTTGCCCGCATGCGATGATGTGATCGTCGAGATCGGCTTTGGCAACGGGGAATTCTTGCTGGATATGGCTTCCCGCGACAAAAGAGGTTTTTATTTCGGCATCGAGGTCTCCATGACCTCGATGCTTAAGGCTGCAAGGAAATGCCTGGCGCTTTATTTGTCGAACGTAAGGCTGCTTTTCGGCGACGGAAGCTTCCTGCTTCGTGAATTTTTCTTGCCTGAGTCGGTTGACAAGGTTTACGTCAACTTTCCTTGTCCATGGCCGAAAAAAAGACATGCCAAAAGGCGGTTGGTTACCCCGGATTTTGCCTGCAACCTTGCTCATGCCCTAAAGGTTGGAGGGTTTTTTGAGCTTGCAAGCGATGAACTTTGGTACGTAGAGGACGCGCGAAGGTGTTTGCTTGAAAACCCTGCATTTGCGGTTGACGAGGTTGCCGTCGGCAAAGACAGTTCTTTTAGGACCAAATATGAGGAAAAGTGGATATCCATGGGAAAGTCCATTTACAGGCTCAAGGCCGCAAAGGGCATGCCTTTCAGGGCTGAGCCCGTGGCGGATTGGGAGGCGGTGGCGTTGAACGTTAAAGCTAAAAAAACCGGAGAATGGAATGCTTCCAGGTTAAACTGCCTTTTCGGGCTTACGGGGGGCGACGAACGTTTCAGGTGGACCTTTAAAGATCTTTTTTTTGGGTCTGAGGGAGTATGCCTTCTACAGGCTATAACCGTTGACGACGGATTTGAGCAGAAGTTTTACATTCGCATAGTACCAGTAGAAGACGAGGTTTTGATAAAGCTCGACGATGCATCTTCAGTGTACAGGACCCCGGCCGTGAAGAAGTCCTTTGCCGCGTTGGCAGAGGAGATAGAGCGTCTTTGAGGAAGACCTCCGGGAAGGTCCTTTTGGCCCTCTTTAATGCCATAGGAGACATTGACGGCAGGTCCTTCCTCGATCTTTTTTCGGGCAGCGGCCAGATCGCCGAGGGAGCATGGGAAAGAGGGGCAAGGCCCGTTGTGGCCGTTGAGGCAGACAAATCATTGTGTGTTAAGCTGCGTGCTTTAAGCAAAGATAAAGATGGCTTTGAAGTGATTTGCTTGGACGTAAGAAGGGCATTGCCCAAGTTGGCAAAAGGCGGATATAAATTTTCCGTTGTCTTCGCCGATCCGCCTTACGAATACGGCTGGATCAAGTGGCTTTTATCGTCCTTGTCAAGGTTAGATGCCTTATTAGAGCCAGGTGGTTTGCTGGTGCTTGAACGTTCAAAAAGGGAAGATTTGCCCCTTACTTTGCATGGCTGGAATTTGCATAAAGAGAGGTCTTACGGCGATACCGTATTGTCCTTTTTATATCGGACTGAAGGAAGCCCGAAGGAGGAGAGATAATTGTGCTGAAGGCCGTTTATCCCGGTTCCTTTGATCCCATAACCAACGGACATCTTTATGTGGCCGAAAGAGCTGCTGCTTTGTTCGATGAGCTGATACTTGCCGTGCTTGTCAACCCCCAGAAGAAGTCAACCTTTACGGTAGAGGAAAGAAAGGCAATGGCTCGCGAGGCTTTAAGCCATGTCTCTAACGCCAGGGTGAAGAGCTTTGAGGGTCTTTTGGTGGACTTCATGAGGCAGGAGCGCTGTCGCGTAATCGTCAGGGGCTTGAGGGCCTTATCCGATTTCGAGTATGAGTTTCAGATGGCCCTCATGAATCGTGAGCTTGCTCCGGAGGTTGAGACGATATTTATCGTGACTGACGCCCAGTATTCGTACCTGTCCAGCAGTGCGGTCAAGGAGGTCTTTCAGTTCGGGGGTTCGGTTCAGGGCATGGTGCCCCCGGGGGTATACAGGAGGCTTCGGGAGAGGTTTCCGCCGAAGGACCTCATATAATGATCGGCCTTTGAACGACATCTTTCCTCCTTTGCGGAGCGCTGCACAGCATCTCCCACAGCTCGGCGGCTTTATGTTCGAAGGCGGCAACGGCCTTGCCGTATCCGGATTTGAGCGATCCCGTCTTTGTTATCAAGGGAAGGCCGGCTTTTTCTCTCATGACCTTAAGCAGCTTGCGGCCCTTGTCGTCAAAACCGAGCACGCGTATGTAGGGCACAGATAACCTTTGGACGGCCTTATTTGTCCAGTGATCGTAGGCGAGCAGTATATGCATTAGATGTCGCTGCACTCTGGCCTTTGGATATCTCTTGGTGGAGACGGCTTCAATGAGCTCCTGCAGGTCCTTGGAAGTTTTGACTGCCTGCATTATCCTGTTTTCGATGCCCTCTCTCACCTCGGCGTAGCTTGCTATCTCCGTCGGTGAAGCCCTTAAGCAGGAGGTAATTATAATCCTGAACAACAGATCGTCGTCTATGGCGCATCTTCCGTCATCAAAGGCCTTTTTTAAGATCGAAAAGCTCGTTTCAGGCATGTAGGGATGAACCTCACTGAGGCTATTTACCTTGATCGCCTTCCTTATGGCTGTGGCGCTTGCCACATCGGACAGAGTATCGTCCAGATAGGTGCGTCCTATCCTTTTTACGGGTACGGGAGTTAGAGAATATCCCTTTTGGACGATCCTCATCATATAGCCTACGGCCAATATGTTGTTTGAGGAAGACATCAAACGCCCTGCACCGGGTATCAGGTCCTCTAAGGCCAAGGAGCGTGACTCCACGTACGAATGGCCTTCTTGCAGGTGCCGTTTCAGGTTTTCCTTGAAAGAAGGAGGCTCCTCTATTAATATATCGATGACTCCTTTAAGTGAAGGGAAGGACGTGTCCTCCATTCCAAAGGATAGGTGGGTTACAGTTCCGGTGGCGGCGAGCAGATCGACGCCTGCCGAGCAAAAGACGCCGGCGTTATGGCACGAAAAAGCCGAGGGCATCTCTATGACAAGGTTTGCACCTTGCGCCAATGCCATTCTTGCCCGTTCCCATTTATCGATCATCGATGGCTCTCCCCTCTGGACGAAATTTGAAGAAAGCGCTATGACGGTGCAGGTTGCCTGAGTTGCTTCTTTGGCTTTGTTCATGTGATATAGGTGTCCGTTATGAAAGGGGTTGTATTCGGCTATTATTCCAAGTACGGCTTCTTGCATCGAATCGACCTCTTTTCGCCAATATATATTTTGAGGGAGGTTTGTAAAGTGAAAATTTTAGTGTTGAACTGCGGTAGTTCTTCGTTGAAGTATCAGTTATTCGATATGCCTCAAGAGACAGTGGCCGCAAAGGGTCTTGTCGAAAGGATAGGCATCGAGGGCTCAAGGATCAAGCACACCAAGACGGGTTCAAGCACGATAACCAAGGATGCGGATATACCCAACCACAAGGTTGCCCTTAAATACGTCGTCGACCTGCTCTTGGACGGCGATGAAGGGGTCATAGCAAATTTAAATGAGCTTGCTGCGGCCGGCCATCGAGTGGTCCACGGAGGGGAAAAATTTGCCTCCTCGGTGCTTATTGACGACGATGTGATTGAGGCAATCGACGAGTGTGTTCCCCTTGCGCCTCTGCACAATCCGGCCAACCTCACCGGAATAAAGGCAATGAAGGAACTTTTGCCCGACTTGCCTCAAGTTGCCGTATTCGATACGGCCTTTCATCAGACGATGCCTCCTAAGGCTTACATGTACGGCCTCCCTTACAGGTATTATACGACCTACAAGGCTCGCAGGTACGGATTTCACGGCACAAGTCACTATTTCGTGGCCAACAGGGCCGCACAGCTGATGGGTAAGCCCGTCGAGAGCTTGAAGATAGTGACATGTCACCTGGGAAACGGCAGCTCCATAACTGCTGTCGATGGCGGCGTGTCCGTGGACACATCTTTGGGGTTTGGCACTGTGCCCGGCATCATAATGGGCACGAGAAGCGGTGATGTGGATCCAACGCTTGTGCTTCACATCATGGAGCAGGAGAATTTAAAGGCGGCCGATATGAGCCACATCTTACACAAGGAAAGCGGCTTTTTGGGCTTAAGCGGCATAAGCAGCGACCTTCGCGACATAGAGGAAGCCATGGAGAAGGGCAACGAAAGAGCAACCTTGGTCGTCGAGATGCTGGCTTACGGAATTGCTAAGTTCATCGGTGCCTATGCGGCAGCGATGAAGGGATTGGATGCAGTCGTCTTTACGGCAGGCATTGGAGAAAACAGCCCGCTCATAAGGGAGAAGGTATGCGACTATCTCGCATTTCTCGGAGTGCTTTGCGATAAGGGCAAAAACGATGCCATGATCAGAGGCAAAGAAGGAGAGATCAGTGGTGGGGCCTCAAAGGTGAAGGTCCTTGTAATTCCTACCAACGAGGAATTGGTCATTGCCAGGGATACTTACAGGTTGGTTCAAGGGAAATAATCGTGTATAATCTTTAAGTTCCAATGGGGGGCAAAGAGTTTGGATCGTGAATTCGATCTGCATTATTTATTGGACCTCGACGAGGTCAAAAAGGGGGAAGTTTATAGCGCTTCTATCTCTTTTGACAGGCCGGAGGGAGTAGTCAGTTACTGGGGGCAGGATTATTTGTTGAGGTTTCCGCTCGACCTTGGGCTGGATGCCTATTGGGATAGCGGCGACCTTGCCGTCGATATGAAGATTTCCTTTGGGGCGGAAGTGGCATGCGCCAGATGTCTGAAGCCGGTATCGCTGGAGATCTTCGAGCGATATAGCTACATATACACGCTGAGGCCGCAAAGCTCGGAACCGGATCACGAGTTGTCCGAAGAGGAAATGTCAATGGTACATATCGACTTTTGGCCGACTCGTCTTGACTTGGCACCCCAACTGTGGGAAAGTATAATCTTGTCTTTGCCGTCTGTTGCATTGTGTTCGCCCGATTGTCGAGGTTTGTGTCCTCATTGCGGTAAGGATCTGAACGAAGGAGCTTGCAAATGCAGCTCAGCCGAGGTGGATCCTCGACTTGAAGTGTTGAAAAAAGCGATTGTTGCGCCAAGCGATTTGGAAAGGAGGAAGGAAAGCCATGGCCGTTCCAAAAAGAAGGGTCTCCCACGCTAAGACAGCCCGAAGATATGCTCAGTGGGTTAAAAGCTTGAAAGGGCCGGAGCTCACTGTATGTCCCCATTGCTCCGAGGTCGTGATGACCTACAGAGCGTGTCCGGAATGCGGGTATTATAGGGGGCGCGTGGTGGGCAAGCTGGGCAAGGAAGAGGAAAAGTAAATACAATTTGGCAAAAAGACAGGGAAAGAGCCGCTTCTTTCCCTGTCTTTAATTTTATCTGCCGTCTTGACTGCCTCAGGGAGGGAGCATATACTTTCTAATGATACCTGTTATTAAGACCAGCTAATAAATTCGGAGGTCATTGGCGTGTCAGCTTCGACCAACAGAGAGCGTCGGCATCAGAAGATCCTAAAGTTGCTCAGGGAAAATCCGCTGCTTACCGATGACGCCCTGGCTAAGACGTTAGGGGTATCCTTGAGCACCATCAGGTTGGATAGGGCCCTTCTTGGGATACCGGAAGTGCGGGAGAGGATGAGGAGAATGGCCGAAGAGGCTACAAGCCGATTGCGCTCCCTCCGGTACGAGGAAGTCGTTGGAGAGCTTCTTGAATTGCAGCCTAACCAATGGGCTTTATCAGTGCTTCAAACTATCGGTGATATGGCATTCCGTCACACGAATCTCGTGGCTGATCATCACATTTATGCTCAAGCGACCTCCCTGGCCATTGCCGTCATAGAGGCAGATTACGTCATCACTGCCTCGGCGCACATCAGGTACAAAATTCCCGCGCACGTTGGCGACATGCTGGTTGCAAGGGCTAAGGTCGGCACGCATAAGCAGAATAAGTATATCGTGAGTGTACGAACAAAAGTGGAAGGCAAAGAGATTTTCGTGGGCAGATTTATAGTCGTGGCCCTTGAAAGTTTCCCCTAAAAGAGAGTAAAAAGTAAAGGCAGTGTGGAGAGTTTGATTGATAGGGGTGGATGACATTGATCTTAGCTTTGGATGCCATGGGTGGAGATCACGCTCCGACTGAAATTTGTCTGGGAGCCATGTCTGCTTGCTCGAAGCATCCCGACTTAGAGGTGGTCTTAGTTGGGGATGGCAGTCAGATAGAAAGAGTCATAAAGGATGCGGAGCCCTTCGTCTCCAAGAGGATTCATATAGTACATACCGATGAGTATATAGCCATGAACGAGTCTCCCACGGTTGCCTTCAGGAAGAAAAAGAGGGCAAGCATCAGGCTTGCCATGGAGATGGTGAAGTCCGGCGATGCACAGGGCTGCATATCGGCAGGGAATACCGGAGCTGTCGTTGCAGGGGGCGTTTTGATCTTGGGAAGGATTCCCGGCATTGACAGGCCTGGTTTGGGCGTACCAATTCCCCTTCCCAACAAGATTACGCTCCTAATAGATGTGGGAGCGACAATCAGGTGCAAACCGATAAATTTATATCAGTTCGCCATAATGGGCGAGATTTACATGCGAAATACCTTGGGGGTTAAATCTCCAACCGTCGCATTGCTTTCAAACGGCGAGGAAGAGATAAAGGGCGATGAAGTCGTATGCGAGGCGAGAAATATGCTCGCCAAGTCAAATATCGAATTCATAGGTTACGTTGAGGGCAAAGACATACCCTTAGGGGTTGCCGACGTGGTGGTATGCGACGGGTTTACCGGAAACGTTTTGCTGAAGTTCGTGGAAGGCGTGGGGGAAGCGCTCTACCGTCTTTTGAGGGAAGAAATGGATCAGAGGATATTGCCGAAGGTGGGTTTTTTATTTTTGATCCCCATGCTCAAGGAACTTTGGAACAGGTTTGATTACGAGAAGTATGGAGGTACGCCCCTCCTTGGTGTAGAAGGGGTCGTCATAAAGGCTCACGGCAGGTCCAAGTCGAGGGCAATAGATAGCGCCCTGAAGGTGGCCAGAGATTTTGTGATTAATCGCGGCGTCGAACTGATCAGAAATGGTTTGGATCGAGGAGGGATGTAATGTGGGCATCTTTAAGGGAAGGCCCGTGTCCATTCTGGGCTCGGGCATGTACGTTCCCGATCATGTTTTAACCAACGATGATTTAGAGAAGATCGTAGATACCAACGATGAGTGGATCCGCACGCGCACGGGCATAGCAGAAAGAAGGGTTGCCGCCGATGATCAGGTGACAAGCGATCTGGCATACCTTGCAGCCGTAGAGGCCTTAAAAGCTTCCTCCGTGAGCCCCGAAGAACTGGATATGGTGATAGTGGCAACCAATACACCCGATACTATATTTCCTGCGGTAGCTGCCAAGGTGCAGGGAAGGTTGTCGGCGAACAACGCCGGAGCAAGTGACATACAGTCCGGCTGTACGAGCAGCGTATATGCCTTATCCTTTGCAGCTGCGGGCATTGCTTCGTGCATCTGGGATAAGGTGTTGGTCATCGGTGCCGAGTTGTTGACCAGGCTGCTTAATTGGGAAGACAGAACTACCTGCGTGCTCTTCGGCGACGGGGCAGGAGCTGTCGTGTTGGGAGTGAGCCCTGACGGTAAAAATAGAGTTTTATCCACTTCCCTTAAGAGCGACGGGACAAAAAGCGACCTCATAATCCTGCCCGGAGGGCTTGTGGAGTGCCCCGCTTCGGTGGAGATGATCGAAAAGAAACTCCATACGATCCATATGAAGGGCAATGAGGTCTTTAAGTTCGTGAACAAAGTGCTTCCGTCTTTCTTGGAGGAATTTTGCAGTCAGTCAGGTTTAGCCTTAGACGACGTTGATTGGTGGATCTTTCACCAGGCAAATTACAGGATCATAGAAAGCGTCCTGAAAAGGCTTGACGTCTCCATGGACAAGGCGATAGTTAACATAGATAAATACGGAAATACTTCCGCTGCGACCGTGTTTTTGGCCTTTCACGAGGCGCTAGCGGACGGTAGGGTAAAGAAGGGCGACAAGGTCGTGTTCGTCAGCTTCGGATCAGGGATGACCTATGGAGCTACACTGATAGAGGTATGAGGTGGAAGTCATGTGGAAGAGGACGAGAATTCAGGATTTGCTTAACGTGGAATATCCCATAATTCAGGGCGGAATGGCATGGGTGGCCAACGCCGATCTGGCTGCGGCCGTCAGCAACGGAGGAGGATTGGGCGTCATAGCAGCAGGCAACATGCCTCCCGATCTCCTGGACGCTGAGATAAAAAGGCTCAAACAAATGACGAATAAACCCTTTGCCGTGAACATCATGCTCATGTCTCCAACGGCGGAAGCTGCTATTGAGGTGGTGGCTCAAAATCGCGTTCCGGTGGTCACTACCGGCGCAGGAAGCCCCGGAAAGGTGATCGAAAGGCTCAAACCTCTGGGCACCATAATCATACCCGTCATTGCTTCAGTTGCGCATGCCAAAAGGGTCGAAAGGCAGGGTGCCGATGCGGTTGTTGCCGAAGGTACGGAGGCCGGCGGGCATATAGGCGAGCTCACCACCATGGTTTTAGTGCCGCAAGTGGTCGATGCAGTAAGCATACCCGTCGTGGCTGCCGGAGGCATAGCTGACGGGAGGGGCGTTGTGGCGGCATTTGCCCTCGGAGCTGAGGGAGTGCAGGTTGGGACGCGCTTTGTGTGTGCCGCGGAAAGCCCTGCCCACGAGGCTTATAAGCGAGCTATCATCGAGGCCACGGACAGATCGACGGTTGTGACGGGAAGATCGACAGGCCATCCCGTCAGGTGCATCAGAAACAAGTTGACGAAGAAGTTCGAGGAGTTGGAAAGCAGCGGAGCCTCCATAGAAGAGCTCGAGGCGCTGGGCACTGGAAGGCTCAGGGCGGCAGTTATCGACGGAGATGTGGAGTGGGGTTCCGTAATGGCGGGCCAGTCTGCCGGCCTGGTAAAGAAAATTCAGCCTGCCGCCGAAATAATAAGGGAACTTTTCGACGATGCCGAAAGGGTCCTTCGTAATCTGCAGTCCCAATTGATCGACTAGTACTCCGAAAAGAGGTGAAAGCTCTTGTCTTATGCGTTTGTCTTCCCCGGCCAGGGGGTCCAGGAAGTAGGCATGGGAAGGGACTTTTACGACAGGTTTACTGTCTCTAGAGAGATGTTCCTACGAGCGGATGAGGCGTTGGGCTTCCCCCTTAGCCGGCTGATATTTGAGGGGCCCGAGGAGGAGCTGACGAAGACAGAGTTCGCTCAGCCTGCCATACTTACCGTCTCGATAGCTGCCTTTGAGGCCTTGAGGACAAAGTGCAACGATCTTCAGCCGTCGTTCGTGGCCGGTCACAGTTTGGGCGAGTATACTGCTCTTGTGGCTGCAGGAGCATTGAAGCTCGAAGATGGCGTCAAGTTGGTAAACATCCGAGGCAAGCTTATGCAGCAGGCCGTGCCTTTGGGCGTAGGCGCCATGGCCGCGATAATTGGCCTTGACAAGGAAACTGTTGAAGCCTTATGTCGCCTGGTCTCCGGCAACGACTGCCTTTGTGAGCCGGCGAACTACAATTCGCCTCAGCAGATCGTTGTGTCTGGCCATTTAAAAGCAGTTGAGCGAGTTATAGAATTGGCCAAGGAAAGAGGAGCCAAAAGGGCCGTCATGTTGAAGGTGAGTGCTCCATTTCATTCTTCCCTGATGCGACCCGTAGCAGAGGGTTTGGCCAGGGCCTTTGAGGTATGCGAGTGGCGAAAGCCGAAGTGGCCTGTGGTTGCCAATGTTAACGCTAAGCCGCTGGAAAGTGTAAAAGAGATACAGGAGGCGTTGCTCCTCCAGAGCTACAATCCCGTGCTTTGGGTGCAATCGGTTGAATTCATGAGAGGTGCAGGTGTCGATGCGTTTCTCGAGATAGGCCCCGGAAGCGTGCTCACGGGATTGATCAAAAAGACGGTCAAGGATGCAAAGGCGTTTTCCCTGGATTCTCCCGATAAATTGGATGGGGCCCTTGATTTTATAGGGGGTGCTCAAGTAGAATGACTTCGGCTTGTAAGGTGGTCTTAATAACTGGTGCCAGCAGAGGCATAGGCAAGGCCATTGCACTGAAGATGGGAAGCCTTGGTTATGCCGTAGCCCTGAATTGCAGATCCTCGGCAAAACAGGCCGAGGAAGTAGCGTCCGAGATCAGATCTTGCGGCTCAATCGCCGAGGTGTTTATCGCCGACGTCACGGATGCGGGAAGCGTCAAAGGCATGTTTGAAGCGGTGCGGGATAAACTTGGTCCTGTTTCGGTGTTAGTCAACAATGCCGGTGTCGTCAAAGATAATCTGCTGATGAGGATGAAGGACGAGGAATGGGAAGAGGTGCTCAAGGCCGACCTGACTTCTGCGTTTTACTGCACGCGAGAGGCAGTTCGTGACATGGCAAAGGCAAGGTGGGGCAGGATAATATGCATAAGCTCCGTGGTCGGCCTGATGGGGAATGTGGGGCAGGCCAACTACGCCGCTGCGAAGGCGGGTCTCATAGGTTTTGCCAAGAGCGTTGCAAGGGAATACGGGGCTAGAAACGTAACGGTTAACGTCGTTGCGCCGGGCTTCATTGAGACGGACATGACTAGAAAGCTTGGAGACAAGTACAGGGAAGAGTTCCTGCGACAGGTACCGCTGGGACGACCCGGCCAGCCCGAAGATGTCTCAAACCTTGTGGCCTTTTTGGCTTCCGAGGAAGCGAGCTACATCACCGGTCAGGTGATAGCTGTAGACGGCGGAATGATAATGCAGTAATTTTTTGGAAGGAGGTGAACTTATAATGCGAGTCGAAGAAATTGAAAACAAATTGAAGCAGATAGTGATGGACAGGCTGGACGTCGATGAGGATCAGATTACGCCTGAAGCCTCGTTTGTTGAGGACTTGGGTGCCGATTCGCTCGACATAGTAGAGCTGATCATGGGCATTGAAGAGGAGTTCGATATTGAAATCCCCGACGAAGACGCCGAAAAGCTCACGACTGTCGGAGGAGCGCTGGAGTACATTAAGTCCAAACTTGGTGTGGAAGACTAAAAGGAAAGGCTCTTGCAGGTTTTCCTGCAAGGGCCTTTACTCCACTAAATCGAAGGAGTGAACAGCTTGAGAAGAGTGGTGATAACAGGGATTGGCGTCGTTAGCCCCATCGGGAATGGCAAGGAGGAATATTGGAAGGCCCTGGAGGAAGGGAAAAACGGGGTAGGGCCTATTTCGCTTTTCGATGTATCAGAATATCCGGTGAGGATTGCCGCCGAAGTGAAGGACTTTGATCCTGGACAGTGGATGGACAGGAAAGAGGTCAGAAAGACCGATAGGGTCATTCACTTTGCTGTGGCTGCGTCCGATATGGCCATCGAAGACGGCGCCCTGGACTTAAGTGGCGAAGATCCTACTAGGGTTGGCGTCTACCTGGGCAGCGGCGAGGGCGGAATAGGCACAAGCTTCCAAAATATAAAGGCGCTGTTGGAGAAGGGACCAAATAAGATAAGCCCCTTTTTCATTCCTATGATGATAAGCAATATGCCTGCGGCTTATGTTGCTATTAAGCATAATGCTAAAGGCCCAAGCCTGTGTGCTGTCACCGCCTGTGCGACTGCGACCCATACCATAGGGGAAGCTATATATTCCATAAGGCGAGGAGAGGCCGATGTGATTCTGGCAGGTGGCGCTGAGGCTGCGATCACCCCGATCGGTGTGGCTGGCTTTGCTGCCATGAAGGCCCTCTCTTCGAGGAACGACGATCCGCAGCATGCCTCACGTCCCTTTGATGTCGATCGTGACGGTTTTGTGTTGGGCGAGGGAGCAGGAGTTCTCATCCTCGAGGAATTGGAGCATGCCAAAAGGAGAAACGCCAAGATATATGCTGAGCTTGTGGGTTACGGGAATACTACCGATGCTTACCATATTACGGCGCCGGATCCCGAGGGGATTGGTGCCATGAGGGCCATGAAGATGGCGATCTCGATGGCCGGATGGGATCTGTCCGATGTGGAGCTAATCAATGCCCACGGGACGTCGACACCGCTCAACGACGTCATGGAAGCCAAAGCGATCAGGGCTCTTTTTGGGCAACATACCGACAACATACTGGTCCATTCGACCAAATCCATGATCGGACACGGTTTAGGAGCGGCAGGCGTTTTGGAATTGATAGCCCTGCTTTTGGCCTTTGAGAGAGGGGTTATACATCCCACCATAAATCTCGACAGGCAAGACGAGGAATGTCACATAAATGTGGTGGGCAAAACTCCTGTCTACAAAAAGGTCAGTCGTGCAATTTCAAATAACTTTGGCTTTGGAGGGCATAACGCGGTATTGGCCATACAGCGTTATGAAGGCTAAACCGAAAAGAGGCCAATTATCATCAAGATCGGGCAAATTAGGAGGAAGGCTGGCTTGCTCGTGAAATGTCGGCAGGCAGATCTTCCTCTTTTTGTATGGTTTTCATCAAATTTTATGCAACCGGTTGCATAAAAGCGAAACCTTTGATATACTCTTTCAAAACTCGAACATCTATGGGGAGAGGGATGCCATGAGGTCGGGAGAAATCATGGGAAGAAAATTGAACAAAAAGGACACAGCAGATATTAAAAAGGGCTTCCTTGAGGATAACCTCTTGGGAGCCTTTTTTTAAGGGAGGTGTGAGGAGAATGAAATTAAAGGCCGTGGTGATGGATGAGAAGGAAATGGATCTCACGATCAAGAGGATGGCTCACGAGATACTGGAAAAGTTGGGGGGCGCCCGGGATGCAGTGCTCGTCGGCATTCAAAGAAGAGGCGTGTATCTTTCGCATAAGATCAGGGACGTGCTCAAGTCATCCGGTTACGGGGAAATACCCTGCGGGGAACTGGACATAACTTTTTATAGGGATGATCTCTCGATGATGGCCGATCACCCCATGGTACACAGCACATCCATTCCCTTTGACATAACGGGTAAGGACGTCGTCCTGGTCGATGACGTGCTTTTTACGGGCAGGACCGTGAGGGCGGCCTTGGATGCCTTAATGGATATGGGCAGGCCCAGAAGGGTGTTGCTTGCTGTGCTGGTTGACCGTGGACACAGGGAACTTCCCATTCATCCGGATGTGGTTGGAAGGGTGGTTCCGACGTCAAGGGACGAGCTTGTCGAGGTTTACGTCAAAGAGCTCGATGGCCGTGACGGGATAGCAATCGTGGCCAAAGAATAGGGGGGAGTTTTATGGCGTGGAAGCATAGACATCTTGTGGATGTGGATGTCTTCAGCGAAGACGATCTGTATACTGTACTTGAGGAAGCCGTCCGCATGGAAGAGGTCATGGAAAGACCGCTAAAAAAAGTGCCTGCCCTCAGGGGGAAGGTGGTTGCCAATATGTTCTTCGAGCCTTCGACGAGGACCAGGACTTCCTTTGAGCTGGCGGAGAAGTTCTTGAGCGCTGACGTCATAAATTGGTCGTCCTCCGGATCGAGCACGGCAAAGGGGGAAAGCCTGGAGGATACGGCCAAAACTATAGAGGCCATGGGCGTCGATGCCGTCGTCGTGAGAAATAAACAAGTGGGCACTCCCGAATATCTCATCAAAAAGCTCAACGGGGCCTGCGTGATGAACGCCGGAGACGGTGCCAGGGCGCACCCGACCCAGGCATTACTCGACCTTTATACGGCCTGGAGGCATTTTGGCAGTCTAAGGGGGCGCAAGATGACCATCGTAGGCGATATCCTTCACAGCAGAGTGGCGCGAAGCGATATATACGCCTTCTCGAAAGCGGGCGTTCATGTGGTCGTCTCCGGACCCAGGTCATTGGTTCCTCTTTGCGTGTCTGATCTTGCCGAATATGAACCTGATGTAAGAAGAGCCGTACAGGATGCCGATATAGTTTATGCCTTAAGAATTCAGCGCGAGAGACAGGAAGAGGGGTTATTCCCGAGCATCGACGAATACCACAACCAGTGGGGCGTGAATGAGGATGTCCTTTCCTATGCCAAAAAAGATGCTGTGGTGATGCATCCAGGCCCGATGAACAGGGGCGTGGAGATCGACAGCTTCGTGGCTGACGGAGAAAGATGTCTGGTGCTGGATCAGGTTAAAAGCGGCGTGGCCGTAAGGATGGCCTTGCTATTTCTTTACTTGGCCGGAGGTGGCGAAAGGTGATCTGGTTGCGCAATGCTTTATTGTACGATGGAAAGACCTTGAGGGACGGCAGGTGGGATATCTGCATTGAAGGCGACAAAATAGTTGAAATTGTCCCCGGCGAAGGGCAAAAAGCGGCCTTAAATGACAAAGGGACAGATTGCATCGATTATGATCTCGAGGGCCGCCTGGTTTGCCCCGGATTTGTTGACATTCATGTGCATTTTAGAGATCCCGGTCAAACTTGGCGAGAGGATATAGATAGCGGTTCTAAGTCAGCAGCGGCCGGAGGGTTTACCCATGTCGTTGCTATGCCCAATACCGATCCGCCCATAGATGACCCTTCGGGCGTTCGTTACGTCGCCGAAAAGGGAAGACAGACGAAAGGGGCTGTTGTTCTTCCTGCCGGTGCTGTGACCGTCGGAAGGCAGGGCAAGATGATCACAGAGATGATCGGCATGGTCAAAGAAGGGGCGATGCTTTTTACAGATGACGGTTCTCCCGTACTTTCGGCGAAGGCAATGCGCATAGCGCTTCTTTACCTAAAAGATTTGGGCATACCCCTCATGGAACATCCTGAAGATTTGAGCTTGTCAGAAGGTGGCCAGATGAACGAAGGAAGGGCAAGTGCCCTTTGCGGTCTCAAAGGCATCCCGAGAAGCTCCGAAATCATAGACGTAAATAGGGCAATCGCGCTCTGCGAAGAGACGAAAGGACGCCTTCACCTGACTCATGTTAGCACCGGGGAAGCGTTGGAGTCGATAAGGAGGGCCAAGGAAAAGGGGCTAAATTTGACATGCGACGTAACGCCGCACCACCTCGTTTTCGACGATGAGATGATAGTTAAGTCCGGCTATTCGTCGGCCTTCAAGGTAAACCCCCCTCTTAGGACAAAAGATGACATCGAAGCCCTTTGGGAGGGCTTAAAGGACGGCACCGTTGATGCCATAGCCACTGATCATGCTCCGTACCATATTGACGAGAAGGACTTGACATTCGAGGAGGCCAAATACGGCATTGCTTCACTTGAGTGCGCTGTGGCCGTCGTGATAGATGAGTGGCACAAAAGGGGAAAGCCCTTCGGATTAAGTAAACTGCTTGGACTTTTTAGCTCTGGCCCGGGCGGCATAATCGGGATGGACAGGACAATAAAGGTCGGCAGCAAAGCCGACATGACGGTGCTCGACCTAAATATGGAGAAAAAAGTTGAAGTAAGAAGTTGGAAGAGCAAGGCCAGAATTTCTCCATACGACGGCCTGGCGCTAAGAGGTTGGCCGGTTATGACAGTAGTTGCAGGAAAGATACGCCATGAACTGCAATGATGGCCTGGACCGATGCGGCATTTTAAGGGAGAAGGTTCGCCTTGCAAAGGAGGTTTACCTGCTTCGTTTTGAAGCAGAAGATTTTTTGCCTTTAATACTGCCGGGCCAGTTTTTCATGATCGGGCCTTGTCGATGGAAAAGGGATCCTCTGTTGCTACGTCCGTTTGCCGTAGTGGACAAAGAGGGCGACAATATAGAATTTCTCGTCAAGGTCGCAGGATTTGGGACAAAAGACATCGTTCAATGCGAGATTGGCTCTGTCTTTCGCCTGCGCGGTCCGCTGGGCAAGGGTGTTTTTGAACCTCTAAGCAAAAATGTGGTGCTTGTTGCCGGGGGCATCGGCATAGCACCTTTGATCTTTGCACAAAAACGTTATCCCGAAATTGTTAGCAACCTTATCTTTGGCGTGCCCGATGGCGATTGGGCAGATGTAGCATCTTGGGTCAGATCCAGATTTTCGGATGTGACAATAGCCTGTGATGACGGGACGATCGGCGAAAAAGGTACGGCTGCAGACGTGCTTTTAAGGAAAAAATGGCCCATCGAAGAGATATGGGCTTGTGGACCTGTGGCGATGTTTAAGGCCATTTATGCGGAATTTGAGGGCAAAGCACGCATGCTGGGGTCCTTTGAATCGAGAATGGGATGCGGGATTGGCGGATGTCATTCCTGCAGCATACCTGTAAAAAACGGCATGACTGAGGTCTGCAGCCACGGTCCTGTGTTCGACATGTCGGAGGTATGTCTAGATGAGCTCGTATGACTCAAATGATATGTCACGACCCGATATGAGCGTATCGATAGGAGGGCTCAAGCTATCTTCCTTTCTGATCATTGCATCCGGTGTTTGGCCTCATGACGTGAAGTTTTGGAGGAAGCCATATACGGAAGGCGTTGGGGCCATTTGCAGCAAGGGTCTGACGCGACATCCGAAATCGGGCAACAGGGGGCTTAGGATATGGGAAACTCCTTCGGGGTTACTCAACAGCATAGGACTTCAAAATGAAGGCCTGCAGGCATTCATTGAAAAGGAGTTGCCGGAGATATCGTCCGCCAAAATCCCCGTAGTGGTCAACTTGGCCGTGGAGACAATAGAAGAAACAAAAGAAGGCCTAATTATGTTAAGATCGGTTGCCAACCACATCGCGGCGGTGGAGCTGAACGTATCATGTCCCAACGTTGACCTTGGAGGAATGGTATGGGGCTCAAGCGAGGAAGGCATTTCTCGGGTCCTTGAGGCCGCAAGGCCCGTTTGGGAAGGAAGGTTGTGGGTAAAACTTACTCCACAAGCTAAAGACTTAGCAAGCGTTGCACGAGTTGCCCAAGAAAAAGGAGCCGACGGCCTGGTAGTTGCCAATACCTGGCTTGGCATGGCGATGGATGTGGACAAAAAAAGGCCGGTTTTTGACCGCATTACGGCGGGTTTATCGGGGCCGGCCGTCTTTCCTCTGGCGCTTAAAAGCGTTTATGATGTAGCAGGGGTCGTTTCCGTGCCCGTCATAGGCTGCGGCGGAGTCTCCTGCGGGAAAGATGCTTTGGCGATGCTTCTTGCAGGGGCTACTGCGGTAGAGGTGGGAAGCATGCTGCTTCACGATTTCCGTTGCATGGAAAAAATTTACAATGAAGCCCTGGAAAAATTGACGGAGTGGGAAACGCCTTTTGTTAGGGAGATCATCGGAAAAGGAAGGAGTGAAGGGATTTGAGCGAAGTTGTGTTGGCTTTGGATGTCGAAGATTTGGCTTCCGCCGATAGAATGCTAGAATTATTGGGTTCAAAGCTGAAGTTTGTCAAGATCGGTCCCAGGTTGTTTTACCTGGGCGGGAAAAATTTCGTCATGTCGCTAAAAGACAGATGGAACGTATTAGTCGACATCAAATTGCACGATATCCCAAACACCGTCGGAGGAGCAGTTTCCGCCCTTGCCGAGACGGGCGTGTTTGGGTTGACATTGCACGTGGCAGGCGGAGAGAAGATGCTGCGCGAGGCCGTAAAGAGGCGAGATGAGACGAACCCGAAGATGAAGCTCTTCGGCGTCACGGTCCTAACCAGCATCGACGATGCAGAATGGAAGACGTTTGCGCCCGGTTTGACGCTTGAAGAAGCTATAAGAGCTAGAACCATGTTGGCCGAAAAGTCCGGAATAGATGGCATTGTGTGTTCGCCCAAGGATTTGACGACGGTAAAAGAGGTGTCAGGTAAGCTGCTGACGTTAGTTCCCGGGGTCAGGCCTAGGGGTTCATCTTCTGACGATCAAGCCAGGATCATGACGCCTGCAGAGGCTAAGAAAAGAGGGGCGGATTTCATAGTCGTGGGAAGGCCGGTGCTTGCTGCGCCCGATCCGCTTGAGGCTTTAATCAATATAATGAAAGAGGTCGGCTAAGCCATGGACAATCTGGACGTCAAAGGCAGACTTATGAAGATGCTTGCCGATAGCGGAGCTTTGCTCGAGGGCCATTTTTTGCTCACCTCCGGGCTTCATAGCGGCCATTACCTGCAGTGTGCCCTGCTTTTGCGTTTTCCCTGGTATGCAGCCTTTGCAGGCGAAGAGCTTGCCAAGCTGTTAAAGCCCTTTGGCCCCGAGATAATAGCAAGTCCCGCCCTGGGCGGTATAATAATAGGTCACGAAGTAGCTAGGGCTTTGGGGGTGCCTTTCATATTTTGCGAGAGGGAAGACGGTCAAATGAGGCTTCGTCGTTTCCCGGCACCTGAAAGCATGAAGTTTGCCGTTATAGAAGACGTGGTTACCACGGGAGGCTCAGTCGCAGAAGTCGGCGAATTGCTGAAGTCCATGGGTGGAATTTGGGTGGCCTCAGGGTGCATAGTTGATAGGAGTGCGCGAAGTGCCTTTTCCAAGCTGCCGGGGGAACTTCTTAGCCTCGCTGAAATGACATTTCCCGTCTACAAGCCCGATGAATGCCCTCTTTGCAAACAAGGGCTTCCCCTGGTGAAACCGGGTAGCAGAAAGCGCTAGTTCAATTAATAAGGCCGAAAACAGGTGGGAAGATCGTGCGATGAACGCTAACGGAAGCCAACCTAAGGCAGAAGTCGAGAAGGTTTCATGGAAATTGACGAAGGCAATTTCGACATTCTTGATATTCGTCGCGTCGATCTGCCTTCAACCGGGCTTAGCCTCATCGGAAGAGGAGGCAGTTGTGACCGTAGTTGCCATGCCTCCAGAGGTGGCCCTGCTTGTCCGATTTATCGGCGGACAGATGGTGGACGTGCATTCCAGGTTTGATTGGGCATCTGACGGAACGCTTGTGGTCCGCAGCGGAAGTTTTCCTAAAAATGCCGTCATCATCGCCTTGGCGCCCGAAGAAAGGGGCGTCCCGAAAGGGGCATACAGGGTAAGGTACTTGTACGAATTTTTACCTTACGGAAGGGATGAGTTCGACAAGTATTTCTTCGATCCGGCCTCGCTGTCTTTTATGGCAAGCAGAGTTTTGGCAATACTCGCGGAGATGGAGCCATCCATGTACGACTACTTTCAAAGGCGGTTGGCTGAATTTCAAAGCAGGTTGGACAGCGTGGTCAGCGTCGGCAGGGAAATACTGCAGGATGTGCCCATACTTGATCTTACCGGTCGTACTCAGCTTTTGCTTAAAGCCTCAGGAGCCAAAGTCACCAGACCCGCGCCTGAACTGTTCGAACTGTGGAAAAAGGGCGACGGTGAGGCGGAGTTAACCAAACTTATTCAAGAAGCGAAGCTTCAAAATTGCCTCATAGTTGCGGACGTTTGGTCGCCAAGCATGATCAGGGAAAAGACGTTAAATGTCTCATGTGGGGTATTGCTTCCGGCACCAAAGGTCGACATTATGTGGATATCCTACTTGCACGACCTGTATCTGACAATCTGGAACCGCTTTAAGGCCCTTGGGCAACCTAAAGATGCTCCAAGGGCCGGTCATCCTACTATTTCGATCTTGCCGCTGCCTTGCACGACCTCTCCTATAATGCTGCTGTCTTTGAATCCTGCATCTTTAATTAACTTTAGCGCGTCGCTTGCCGTCGAAGGATCGACGGCCAAAAGCAGTCCGCCGGACGTCTGTGGGTCAAACAATACATCCCTTAAATCCTCGTCAAGCAAATCCATGTTTTCCACTTTGCCCGTCTCGGTGTAGTAGGCCTTGTTGCGATAGGCTCCTGCCGGGACCAGGCCCATGGAGACCTTTTGCAACACGCCTTTAAGCAGCGGTATTTCTTTTGTATGCAGTTTTATATCGATGTCGTCGCCAAGCATGTCCGCCAGATGCCCGATCAGCCCGAAACCGGTGACGTCCGTGCAGGCATGGATCTTGTATCTAATGTCCTTTGAAAGATGTGAGGGAACGTCATTTAGCTGCGTCATGACGGAAATCAAGTTTTTCATCTCGTCGTCGCCAAGCAATTCCGCCTTTAGGGCCGTCACGAGCACCCCGCTTCCCAAGGGTTTGGTCAGTATTATTCTGTCACCCGGCCTGGCTCCCTTGGTGTACCACACTTCCGTAAGAGGGACTTCACCGTATACGACAAGGCCAAACTTGGGCTCTTCGTCCTCTACGGTATGTCCGCCTGCGACAATAGCTCCTGCTCTTTTAGTCCTTTCCATACTTCCTTCCAAGATGGACGAAAGCATCTCCAGGGGAAGGCAATTTATGGGAAATCCAACGACGTTTAGAGCAAGCAAGGGCCTTCCGCCCATGGCGAACACGTCGCTTAGAGAGTTTGCCGCTGCGATCTGTCCCCATACATAAGGATCGTCTACGACGGGGGTGATGATGTCGACCGTCAGTACGGCAGCACGTTCGTCTGACAATATCCATAGGGCAGCGTCCTCTCCTCCCTTCCATGAGGAAAGCAACCTCGGGTGATCCTGCGGTGTAAATTGGTCAAGCAGTTTATTGAGGTCCGCCGGACCCAGCTTGGCTGCTCAGCCGCTTGTCCTGGCCAATTCGGTCAAACGCAATTGCGTCACCCCCCTTTCTTACGTGTATTACGTCGCCCGTGGCGATCGAATGCAACTGCCCTGATACCAAGACCTGCAATGTCCCTTCTTGAGTTATGTCTACGGCCTGTCCAGTAACGGTGCCTTCATCCAGGATAAGCGTCACCGTCGAGCCCAAAGTTGTGCAATACTTTTTGTAACTTGCGATGATCTCTTTTTGCCCCTCTGTCGTCTCAAGTTGCTTGATCCTGGCAAGAAGCCTCTCGACTGATAGGGCCAATAAACGCCTGAGATCCAACTCGTATCCGATTATACCTTTAATACAAACAGCTATGTCCTTTAACTCGCTTACCACTTCGGCATTTACGTTTATGCCCACGCCGACTACTACGCTATGAACGTCCGAACCGCAACTTGCGGCCTCGCTTAATATACCACAAAGCTTTTTGTCCTGATATAGTACGTCGTTTGGCCATTTCAGGTCGCAGGATACGGAGGCAACCCTAATTAACGTCTCCCTTATGGCCAATCCGGAGGCCAGGCTTATGAGTTGGGGAGATTTAACCCCCTTCAAATTTTCAAGGAAGAGGGAAAAATAAAGCCCGCCTACAGGAGAATGCCAGGCCCTCTTTCTTCTTCCTCTCCCCTTTAGTTGTTCCTTGGCCCAGACTACGTATGTGTCGTATTTATATCTGTCGTAAAGCGCCTTGGCCATACGTTGTGTCGATTCTACACAATTGAACTCAAACAAAGGAATGCTTCCTCTGTCCGTCTTTATTTTTTTCATTATAAATGGCATTGTTCGCTACGCTCCTGCTCATCTAAATTCACGTCGATGTTATAATAAATTTTACCTCAGGTATGGGAAATGCATTAGTTTAGGAGGAATGTGAATGGAACTGAAGCCTATTTCAACGGTCTTGGAGGAACTGCGCTCGTCCATGAATGAGTTGCGGGAAAGCCTTTGACGTAGATTTGATAAAAGAGCGGGCAAAGGCCTTGCTTGACAGGGCGTCGTTGCCCGATTTTTGGACATCTCCGGATGCTCAGGGTGTCACTCAAGAGCTGTCTTATCTGCAGGATAAGCTGGACCAGTGGCAGAAGATGGAGAGCACATATGAAGAGCTGGCCATTTTAGCGGAGCTCGTCGGAGAGAGCAACGATGAAGAGCTTTTAGCTGAATTCTATGAAAAGGCATCTCGTCTTCAAAGGGAGATAGACTCCGTAGAGATGGAGCTTTTGCTCGACGAAGAATATGATAAGTCTAACGCGATCCTTACGGTACACGCAGGTGCAGGAGGCCTGGATGCCCAGGACTGGGCGGAGATGTTGTTTCGAATGTACCTGCGATGGGCGGAAAGGCGCGGCTACGAGACGAAAGTCATAGATGTTTTGCCCGATGAAGAAGCCGGTATAAAGTATGCCACAGTGCTTATAAGGGGTTTTTTTTCGTACGGTTACCTTAAGGCCGAAAAGGGCATACACAGGTTGGTAAGGATATCTCCCTTCGATTCGTCCAAAAGAAGACATACTAGTTTTGCCTCGGTGGAAGTCATGCCGGAGTTGCCCGAGGATGTGGACATAGAGATCAGGCCGGAGGACATAAAGATGGAGACCTTCAGGGCAAGCGGTGCAGGGGGACAATACGTCAACATGACTGACTCGGCGGTGAGGCTGATACATATTCCTACAGGCATAGTGGTCACTTGTCAGAACGAAAGGTCACAGCATATGAACAGGCAGATGGCCCTACAGCTTCTCAAGGCCAAGCTGTACGAAAGGTATCAGCAGGAGAAACAAAAAAAGCTCGAAGACCTGCACGGAGAGAAGAAGGAGATAGGTTGGGGCAGTCAGATAAGATCTTATGTATTGCATCCTTATACTATGGTCAAAGATCATCGTACCGGTTATACGTCCTATAACGTTGATTCAGTCTTGGATGGCGATATTGACGACTTCATATTGTCTTACCTAAGGATGCGCAAAAACTTAATAAAGGCCAAGGGGGCTTGACGATGTTTACTAATAAAAGTCGTTTTTTTGCGGTATTTGCGGCATTTGTTGCAGTATTAACCTTGCTGTTTTCTGCTGGCTCAGCTATTGCTTTATCCTTTAAACCAAGCGCCCCAATTTTTCCTTTAAACGAGCTTCGGCCCGGCATGCGCGGAGAAGTGATCACCGTGGTAAAGGGCTTGGAACGCGTATCCTTTCCGGCAGAGGTTGTCAGCATAATCCCCAGCACCGGGGAACCTCAGAAGCTCGTCCTCATACGTGCGAGCGGCCCTTTGGTCGATAAGATAGGAGGAATAGCCGCAGGAATGAGCGGCAGCCCCTTTTTCATAAACGGCCGCTTAGTGGGGGCTATAGGCTACGGTTGGGATTTCAGCGATCATAACCTGGGACTGGTTACGCCCATAGAGGAAATGAGCAAAGCTTGGGATTGGCAGGGGAGATCAATGCAGGAGGGCAAGGTCCAGTTCAACGAGAGCAAAAGTGCGCCCCTGATCGTATCGGGCATCGGAGCAAGGGGAGCCGACAGATTGTCTCGTGACTTGAACAGTAAGGTGGAGGTATTGCCCTTCGATATGCCTCCTGGCGGGATCAGGGTGGACTATGACACAACGCTTCACCCCGGCGATTCAGTTGGGGCGCTTCTTGCCTGGGGGGATGTAAACGTCGGTGCGACGGGTACTTTGACGGCTGTCGATGACAAAGGCAACTTCTTGGCCTTTGCCCACCCCTTTCTCAATAGGGGAGACGTTTCATATCCATTGACCCGTTCGTGGGTACACGACATCGTGCCAAGCATCAAAAGCCCCTTTAAGTTGGGAAGCCCGGTCTCGATAGTGGGGGTTGTAAATCAGGATAGACCCCAAGCCATAGCCGGGCGAGTCGGTCAATTTCCGAAGGGCGTGGAGGTGTCCGTAAAATTCACCGATGATTCGGGGACTACCATCTTCAAACGTTTTCAAGTCGTAAACGATCCCTTTTTAATGAATCAGATACTTCCTGGGGCATTACTTGGCTTGTTTGATGATCTTTGGGGCAGAATCGGAGAGGGTACCGGTTTTATCACGGTTAACATAGAGGGCAAGGGATTTGTGGAAGGTTTTACGAAGAAGAACGTGTACTTTTCTGACAGCGACCTCATAGACCAGGTGGTCAGCCGAGAGATCATGAGATTGGTCTCGTCAATGTCCTTAAATAGGTTTAAGGAAATTGAGCCGCTTGGTATACATATAGAACTTCAGGTTACAAAGCAGCCCAAAGTTGTATACATTGAAAAATTGGACATACCCAACAAGGATAACGTCAAGCCGGGTCAAGACCTGGAAGTGCAAATCGCATTGAGGAAATTTCGCGGCGAGCAGGAGATAAAGAAGCTGTCGCTAAAGGTCCCGGATAAGGCGACGGGATTATGTGAGGTAGTCGTCAGAGGCGGAGGCATAGCCGAACCTTCTCAGATATCTCTGATGTCGGGATGGAGGGCCATAACATCTTTCAAGGAGTTTCTGAACGAGATCAATGCCGAAGAATCCAACAATCAAGCAATCGTGGAGTTGCTGTATGGGCCGTTGCTTGAGCAGGAAGGCGATGGGGGAGGGGGAAACATTCCCCCTGAAGAGGAATACGAACTGGTATCGGAGATGAAAAAGCGCAGGATGGAAGAAGGCACCCTTCGCATTTTTGAGACTGATCATTACGTGGAAGGGCTACTGCGGCGCTCTTTTACCGTAGCCGGTGAGTAACAGGAAGATTAGAATCCCTAAACAGGGGAAGGTAAGGAAGGGTCATGTTTAAATGGGTTGAAATCCTGGGCAAGGCCGTCGTGTCCTTTTTGGATTTGTTGGGGTGGATAGCCTCATTGGCAGTGCACGTATTGGTTCGTTGGCCGCTTGCTAAGTGGGATGCCCGTTCCATAGCCGAACAGCTTGAAAGGGTGGGCGTTCAGTCGGTGTTCATGGTCTCAGTGATAAGTGCTTTTACGGGCATGGTGATGGCAGTACAGACCCTTGACCAGTTTTTGAGGTTCGGGGCTTCGAGATATATAGGCGGAGTGATAGCGCTGAGCATGATAAGGGAGATGTCTCCTGTCTTGACCGGCATCGTCGTCGCAGGAAGGGTCGGATCTTCCATGGCGGCCGAGATAGGCACGATGAAAGTCACCGAGCAGCTTGATGCCTTGAGGGCCTTTGGATTGGACGAGTACGTCTTCGTCGGATTGCCCAGGATTTTGGCCAGCGTGATAATGGTGCCCATTTTGACTATATATTCCATGGTCGTCGGGACATTTGGAGGGTATCTTTACGTTGCGGTCCGCGGAGTGCACTCACTCATGTTCAGGGATTCCATAAGGATTTTGGTATCGACGTATGACGTAAATGGCGGGTTAATTAAATCCTTAGTATTTGGATTCGTAATAGCCATAGTGGCCTGTGCCTGTGGATTTAGGGCACAAGGGGGCGCAAAGGGGGTCGGGGAGACCACGACACTTGCGGTAGTGTGGAGCAATATGCTCATTTTGATACTCAACTACATGCTTTCTACGGTTATCTTTGGAGGAAAGGTTTAATGGAAGAGGAAATATTACGCCTGGAGGGCATTAAAAAATCCTTTGGCGACAAAGTAGTTCTAAAAGGCCTTTCCCTTTCGGTCAAGAAAGGGGAGATAGCGGCCTTGATGGGGCCTTCCGGGTGTGGCAAGACGACCGTTCTGCGATCAGTGTCAAGGCTAATTGAGCCTGATGACGGCAGGATTATTCTTTATGGTAACGAAATAACTCACCTTTCCGAAAGAGAATTGATCGACATACGCAAAAAAATCGGCATAGTATTTCAAGGCGGGGCTTTGTTTGATTCCATGACCGTGTTTGAGAATGTAGCGTTTCCGCTTCGATACTGCCTTGAGATCAAGGACGAAAAAAAGATGCGCGAGATGGTGTCTGAGATGCTTGAGTCGGTCGAGCTCCCCGGCACAGAAGACCTAATGCCTGCCGATTTGTCCGGCGGGATGAGGAAAAGGGTAGCTCTTGCCCGTGCGCTCGTTTACAGCCCTTCATTTTTGTTGCTGGACGAACCGACGACAGGATTAGATCCCCAGACAGCGAGGCATATAGATCGCCTCGTGGCCAATTTGAGCAGGAGATATAATGTCTCTGCCATGACTGTTACCCATGATATGGTTTCTGCTCTCGGGATAGCGGATCGCATATTCCTCATGAAGGAAGGGGATATCGTGTGGCAGGGAACGCCCGAGGAGTGGGAAACAAGTAATGATCCGGAAGTCGCCGCATTTCTTTTGGGCACTAAATCGATACACCAAAGGGGGAATGCCCCGTGAAACGCGAAGTAAAGATCGGCCTTGTCGTGTTCTTGGGCCTGGTGCTGCTTGGCGGGTTGATCTTTGTGTCGGGCGGTCGCCTGATGCGTGAGAAGGGTTACATATTGGAGGTTTTGCTGTCCGATGCAAAAGGCCTGCCGCCTGGGGCCCCAATTTACATATCAGGAGTTGACTCCGGCTACGTCAAGGACGTGCTTTTGACTGAAGGCGGAGTGAAGGTACTGGCCTTCATAAAAGGCGATATCAAGATCCCCTCCGACAGTCAGTTCTTCGTGCAGGGCGGAGGGCTTCTTGGGGAATCTTCCCTGCAGGTTAGGAGGGGAACGAGCAATAAATTCATAGTGCCCCCGGGCCCTGTGGCGGGAGTAGCGGCTCCTGACGTATGGAGCGTACTAGCTGAAATAGAGCAAAACTTGAACTCCCTTCGCTCCTTTTTGGATGGCATAAGCGGACTTGTCGGAGACGAGGAGATGGAAGATCTAAAGAAGGCGATGAAGGAGTTGCCCTATTTTTTAAGCGACGCCAGGGAAGCTTCCAAGCGATTGGGAGACCTTGCAGATCAGGGAAAGGCCTTTTTGGCCGATAGCCAGAAGCGCGTGGGAACCTTCTTTGACAACGCCAATGATCTGGTATCAAATGCCAACGTCATACTCAAGGAAAACAAGCAGGATTTGAGGGAGGTGGTCAAATCCGCCAGGGACCTGACGTACAGGTTGAGCCTTATAGTCAGACAACTGGATGAGGAAAGTCCATTTGCCAGCGACATTAAAAATATGATGAAGAACATGAGCGATGCGGCATCGGCTGTGGAACAGTTTGTAAATGAACTAGATGTAACTTTTTTCGGCGAAGAGAAAGATGAACAAACAAAGGGGACCCTCCCCAAATTGTTGCAAGATGCGAAGGAAACCCAGGAGGTCGCACAAAAGGCTTTGAAGACCATCCAAAAGGTGGAGGTCAAAGGAGATGTCTCCTTGAGAGGAAAGACCTTTGGCAGGGGAGATGACGCCTATATGGACGTCAGCATGACAGTAGGAATGAAGGACAAACCTGCCTTTTTGCTCTTTGGAGTGGATGACATAGGAGACGGAAGCGATTTTTCGTTAAGCTACGGATATAGGTGGCATTCGCTTTCCCTTTGGGGGGGATTGGTAAGAGATGACCTGGGGTTTGGGTTTAGATGGGGTGATCCTGCTTTATCGCCGTTGCAATTGATAGGTAAGTGGTGGGACGACGGATCGGGGGCGTGGTCCCTCGAGGGGCGTGTCAGGCTTAAGGACAGATATGGATTGTTATTCCGTCATGACGAGCTCGACGACGAAAGACGAGAATCGGTAGGCGTATATTACAACTTTTGAGGGTGGTATGATTGTTTGTCACGTTTGAAGGGATCGACGGTTCCGGCAAATCTACGCAGGCATCCAGATTGTACGAGTGTCTTTCCGGCATATTTGGAAAGGATATGGTCCTTTTGACGCGAGAACCGGGGGGTTGGAGCTGTGGCGATATGCTGCGCGGGCTTCTGCTTCACCACGAGTGGCGCTCCTGGAGCGAGTTTTTCCTCTTCATGGCGGATAGGTATGAGCACGTGCACGAGCAGATCATGCCTGCATTATCCAATGGCTTGGTAGTGATATGCGAGCGCTATATCGACTCGACCCTGGCCTATCAGGGTTGGGGCAGAGGTTTGCCGATAGAGGAGATGGAAAGGCTGTTTTCGCTCATGTCGCTGCCTGTGCCGGATCTTACTATATTGCTGGATATCCCGATAAAAACGGCCATGGATAGGATAAGGTCTAGAAGGGCACCCGATCGCCTGGAGGAGGAAGAGTTTCTCGGCAGGGTGCGCTGCGGTTACAGGCACATCTTCGAGAGGAACCCTCAAAGGATAAGATGTGTGTCGTCCGATAAAGACAAGGACGAAGTCTTTACGGAAATTTTCAGGCTGGTGGAGGCCTTCATGGATGAAAGTAGAAGGCGGCGATAGCAAAGGAAGGCGTTACAGGATAACCCCTACGTCGAAAGGCGGAGTTTCCTTCAGCGGTAAAGTTGCCGGGGAAGTAGGGGGTTCCTTTGAGGAGTGTTACACTAGAGAGGAAATCAACGAAATGCTAAGGGAACTGGACGATGTTGGTATGATGCTTTCCAGGTTTCCTTCCAAAGATCTCATAAACAGGTATAAATCGCTCGTTCGAAGGATAGTGAGCATGATACTGGAGAATATGCGAGTGAAGAGAGAGTTTGGTTTTTCCTCTCGCAGCAATAAGATGTTTACGTTGATAGAGAAGGCTGAGAAATCCGTTGCAGAGCTGGAAGAAGCCTTGGAGAAGGAGCGCGAGAAAATGGCAATATTAAACTTGATCGAGGAGGTAAAGGGATGCCTGATCTCCTTGCTGTTATAAGGGAAAGCGAGCCATATAAGGCGTTGCTTTCCGCCTTTGCCTCATCGCGCGCTCCTCATGCCCTCCTGGCCCAAGCTCCTGCTTTGTTTCATGAAGCTGTAGCAGTTGAAATAGCGCGTCTTTATCTTTGTGCAAAGGGCACCGGCGACGATGACTGCGCATCCTGTCGCAGCTGGAAGGGAAACGAACATCCTGACTTCGTGCGACCCGCTCAGTGGGACAGGCCGCCGGGGATAGACGATTGTCGGGCTATGGCAGCCGAGCTGTACCTTGCGCCGGTTATAGCACCAAGGCGTTTTGCAGTCATTCCAAACGCGGGGAAGCTGTCCCTTCCGGCTTCTAACAGCTTGCTCAAGGTGTTAGAAGAGCCCCCCTCCTGGGGAGGGTTGCTCCTTCTTTCCGAGGAGATGAGTTTGCTACCTACGATCAAAAGCAGGACATGGCATTTAAAATTTAAATTTGAGGAAGAACTGAGCCCCTTGTCTTTGCCCAAGACCAAGGACGAATGGCTGACAACCATTGCCTGCGCGTCCGGGATGTCTTTTCAGGAGGCTGCTGCAATGTTTGAAAGATGGGTTAAATATTGCCTGGAGGAAGGCGATCTGAATAAGGCCAAGAAGCTGGGGGAGGTAAAGCTGGTGTTTGAGAAAGGGCGTTTACCGGCTTACATGGCCTTCGATCTCCTTTTCGGTTTTTTGGAGGAGGATTTGCCCGATGAATTATTTGGTTATTTTCGGTAAGCCACGAATTTTTGGGTTGCTGTCTAAATTAGATCAGGAGTTAAAGAGGGATACAAAAGTAGTTATAGAAAGCCTTAGAGGGCTTGAGATTGCCTGTGTAGCCGGTGTTTTAAACGATGAACAAGCGCAGCAATACAGGCAAAGGTTTGAATCTTTTGAAGAAGGTGGCGAGCCTGAGGATGGCCTTCAGATGAAACCGGTAGAACCGCCGTTTCAAGATGTGGCCTTTGTTCGAATTGCCCAGGAGGAAGACATTTGCGAGGCAGCAAAACAAAGGCAGGAGGAAGATGAAGCCCTGCCCCTCGTTCGAGGTATGCTTAAAAAACATGCCCTTCCCATGAAGATAGTGGACATGGAATATCTTCTTGACCGCAAAAAGCTATACTTTTATTTTACTTCGGAACACAGGATAGATTTTAGGTGCTTCGTGAAGGAGCTGGCCAAGGAATTTAAGACCAGGATCGAATTGAGGCAGATAGGCGCAAGGGACGAGGCAAGGATCCTGGGCGGACTTGCTCCCTGCGGAAACGAGTGCTGTTGTAGCTATTGGATGCTTGAGTTTTTCCCCATATGCATAAGGATGGTCAAGGAGCAAAACCTGGCCTTGAACCCCTCCAAGATATCCGGCCTGTGCGGTAGGCTGATGTGCTGCATGAGCTATGAGTACGACATGTACAAGGAGATTTGGCGTGGCCTGCCCAATCCGGGGACCAAGATCAAGACGTCTTTAGGGAACTATCAGATTGCAGGCGTTGATGTTATAAACAAGGCAGTTCGAATCAAAAGCCCGGAGGGTCTGGAATTTCTAGTGCCCAAGGATGAGTTTGAGCTTTTTAAAAGGACTGTTGAAGGTGGTCAGAAATGGCCTCTGCACGTTGAATTGAGGGTGTCGGTGGAAGCAGATAGCGGCGAGACCGTCTCCAATAAAAATTCTAAAGGTTCGGATAAAAAGAGAAAGTCAAGGAAATAAAAATGAGGTGATATGGTGGCATTAATCGGTTCAATCAAGGATAAATTACAAAAGCTGCAGAAAAGCTGGTTTGGATTGGGGTCACTTTTTTCCGGCGGAAAGATCGATGAATCGTTTTGGGAGACGCTCGAAGAGCAACTGCTTTTGGGAGACGTTGGGGTTGAGCTCACCGAAGAGTTGATATCCAAGTTGCGCGAAGTGGCGAAGGAGTCGAATGTAAAGGATGCGTCAGAATTAAAGGCCAAGTTCATCGATCTTATCGTACAAAAGCTCGAGGAGATACCCGGGATGGGAAAGCCAATAGAGATTAAAAACAAGCCCACTTTGGCCTTGATTGTAGGCGTAAACGGAAGCGGTAAGACTACAACTGCTGCTAAATTGGCATATAAGTATAAGCAGCAAGGTTACGGAGTGTTGCTTGCTGCTGCCGATACCTATCGTGCCGCGGCGATCGATCAGCTGAAGGTTTGGGGAGATAAGATAGGTGTGCGCGTAGTTGCCCATAACGTGGGAGGAGATCCTGCGGCCGTCATTTATGATGCCATTGAAAGCACCGTCGCAAGCGGTACGGATATGGTGATAGTGGACACGGCAGGGAGGCTTCACACCAAGCACAATCTGATGGAGGAGCTGAAAAAAGTAAAAAGGGTCATCGAGAAAAGATTGCCCTATGAGCCCTCCGAATCACTGCTGGTGTTGGATGCTGTGACGGGGCAAAACGCCTTTTACCAGGCGGAGGTGTTCAACGAGGCTTTAAATTTGACGGGTGTGATCTTAGCTAAATACGATAACGCTGCAAAAGGTGGTATAATTCTCGCAGTCGCCCAAAAAATGTCCCTCCCGATTCGCTATGTGGGATTGGGGGAGGGAATCGAAGATCTTGAACCCTTCGAACCTCGAGCTTTCGTTGAAGCTCTGCTATCTTAAAATATGCTAAAGGGGGTCTGACTTTGGAAAGGGACAGCTCAAAGCTAGTCGTTTTAAGCGAAAAATCCACAGTCTTGGATTCCCTGCGCGCTCTATATCGCACTGCTTTTAAAGTTGCAAAACTGACAGTAGATGGCAGGACATGCTTTGTCACCAAAGATGAGCTCGTTGCTGCCTTAGAAAAAGGGTTAGGGGATATGCCTCTCGTCAAGGTGCTGTCCTCTGATAGATTGCAATCATCGAAAGATTTCGAGGATAGCAACATTATGCCTTTCCCGTTGCTTAAATCGGAAGGGGGGCGGTTGCAGGCTAACCAAGCCGCCAAGGACTTGATAGGACCAAGCGCTCTTGAAGCTGGTGAGTTGACTGATTTTGATTGTACCCTGTTGGAGCTGGAAAACGGGGAGAGAGTGTCCATCGAGCCATTAGGACATGGTTACTTTACTGCCAGGAAGTTGAACGAAGAAGAGATCGAGCGAATGTTTGAGACGGCGAAGTGGGCAGCAATCGGGAAAGCCCTCTGGCATCATTTGGAGGAGCAGGGGATGACGCTGATATTGGAAACTAAGCGCAAAAGGGGATATATGCCGTTGGCGTGGGATGGCGTTGAATTTGGCTATCTGGCCTGCAGGAAGCCCAAAGGGGCGCGGACCTCAAAGAAGGCAGAGGGCAATGACACCTCCGTTAGTTAAGCTAATAGTAGGTTTCCTATACCCCGACGAGGATCTTTATCTTTGGACCGTGAGGGGGCTTTCTTCTCTTTGGGGCAGAATAGAGAGAAAAAGCCCGCGATATCCATTTGACCATACAGATTATTATCGAGATATAGCACCGGTTCTTTATAAAGCCTTCGTAAGCTTCGAGGGGCTTTTCCCTGCAGACGATATAGTGAGATGGAAGCGCCAGACAATCGCACTGGAGGCTGAAAGTGGGCCCAGGCGTAGGGTGAACATAGATCCGGGCTACATAGATGGTGCGAGGTTGGCCTTGGCATCGACCAAGGATCATGCCCATAGGATATATATCTCCGATGGGATATTTGCCGAGATTACCTTGAGGTTTATGTTTGGCAGATGGGTTTCCTACGATCATACCTTTCCGGATTTCAAGAGCGGTCGCTACGATGATTTTTTGAGCTTAGTCAGAAATGACTGGTTGTCAGAGATCAGGAGAAAAAGGAGGACTACAGTGTGATAGAACGTTACGAAACCGAGACCATGCGCCACATATGGAGCGAGGAAAACAAATATCGTGCATGGCTGCAGGTGGAGCTGGCTGTATGCCGAGCCTGGGCAGAGGAAGGCGTAATTCCCATGGAGGCCTTGGAAGTCATAAGCGAAAAGGCCTCCTTTAATGTCGATCGCATAAAGGAGATCGAGTCAAAGGTTCATCATGATGTAATTGCCTTCGTTTCCTGTGTGGCCGAAAGCGTTGGCGAGCAGGGAAGGTTTATTCATCTGGGCCTGACCAGCAGTGATGTCCTGGATACGGCGTCGGCACTGCTGGTTAAGGACTCCCTTGACGTGATATTCAAGGAGCTGACCTCCTTGGAGGACAAAGTCCTCGAGAAAGCTTTTATCTATAAATATACACCTTGTGTTGGGCGAACTCACGGAGTTCATGCTGAGCCAATGAGCTTTGGACTGAAGCTTCTTAATTGGTACTCCCAGCTCAAAAGATCCGAGGAACGGCTGAGCTTGGCTTACAAACAGATAAATTGCGGCAAGATATCGGGTGCTGTGGGAACGTATGCTCACTGCCCTCCCTCTATAGAAAAAAGGGCATGTTCCTTATTAGGTTTGCAGCCTGCATCGGTGTCCAGTCAGATATTACAAAGGGATAGACATGCCTTTCTCCTCCAGGTGCTTGCCTTGCTTGGTTCGACCATGGAAAACATGGCATTGGAGATAAGACATCTCCAGCGCACCGAGGTTCTTGAGGCCATGGAGCCGTTTTCCAAGGGACAAAAGGGGTCATCTGCCATGCCTCATAAACGAAATCCCATATTGTGCGAGCGAATATGCGGCATGGCCAGGCTGCTTCGGGGATATTGTGTCAGCGGCATGGAAAACGTGGCTCTCTGGCATGAGCGCGATATAAGTCATTCCTCCGTAGAACGGGTAATTTGGCCTGATGCATTCCATATAACTCATTACATGATATCCCTCTTGAACCGCATAGTGGATGGGATGGAGGTAAATGCAAGCAGGATGGCCAAGAACATCAATTTGACCAAGGGCCTCATCTTTAGCCAAAGAGTGCTGTTGGCCTTGGTCGGTAAAGGTCTAAGCAGAGATGAGGCTTACGAGGTCGTCCAAAGATATGCGTTGAAATGCTGGGACAGCGACGGCGACTTCCGGGAAATGTTGTCTAGCGATCCGCTGGTTATGTCGTTTTTGACGAAGGACGAGCTGGAAGGTCTCTTTGACGTGAACTATTACCTTAGGTTTGTCGACGATATATTTGATAGATTTAAATAGCTGGAGGTGTGTGATTTGAACGTTCCCGATAGGAATATGGCCTTAGAGCTGGTCAGGGCTACCGAAGCAGCTGCCATGGCTGCGGGTCGCTGGATGGGGCGTGGCGACAAAAATGCGGTAGATAGAGCTGCCGTCAATGCCATGAGGTACATGCTGAATACCGTTTCGATGGACGGTGTGGTGGTTATAGGAGAAGGCGAGAAGGACCAAGCTCCTATGCTATTTAACGGCGAAAAATTGGGCCTGGGTTGCGAACCAAAGGTGGATATAGCGGTAGATCCAGTGGATGGCACGACTCTTACGGCATTGGGAAGGCCAAATGCAGTGAGCGTCGTAGCGGTAGCCGAGAGCGGAAGTCTTTACAGCCCCAAGCATATATTTTATATGAATAAAATAGCGACTGGCCCTGAGGCCGCAGATGTCATAGACATTGAACTGTCGGCAACGGAAAACATAAGGCGTGTCGCGAAGGCTAAACGCAAGGCCGTCGAAGACGTTACCGTGGTAGTGCTTGACAGACCACGCCACGAGGAGTTAATTAGGGAAATAAGGGCTTTGGGAACCAGGATTAAACTCATACCCGACGGCGATGTGGCCGGTGCGCTCATGACCTGTAAAGAAGACAGCGGCGTAGACTTGCTGCTTGGCATAGGGGGATCTCCGGAGGCTGTCATATCTGCCTGTGCGATCAAGTGCATCGGGGGCAACTTCCAATGCAAGCTTTGGCCCAGGAATGACGAAGAAAGGTTCCGTTGTTTGGAACTGGGGATGGATGTAGATAAAGTCCTGTATATAGACGATTTAGTCAGAAGCGACAACGTGTTTTTTGCTGCAACAGGTGTCACCAACGGGGAACTGCTCAAAGGAGTCCGATATGGCGGCGAGACCATATTTACCCATTCGCTTGTCATGAGGTCAAAAAGCGGCACCGTCAGATATGTGGAAGCAATACATAAAAGCAGAAAGCTATACGAAATAAGCGGTGTAGATTATCGTACTAGTCAATTATAGGAGGGATAGCATGTTATCGGATATCGAGATAGCTCAGCGGTCAAAACTTAAACCAATAGTTGAGATAGCCAAGGAACTTGGCATTCCAAACGAATACCTCTTCCCCTACGGTCACTATAAGGCCAAGGTAGATGTGAAGTTCTTAAAAGAACTCGAGGATCGTCCCGACGGAAAGCTGATCTTAGTCACCGCCACGACTCCAACTCCTGCAGGAGAGGGAAAGACTACGACCACCGTTGGACTGACGCAGGCCCTCGTGAAGCTCGGCAAAAAGGCCATGCTGTGCCTTAGGGAACCTTCCTTAGGCCCCTGCTTTGGAGTAAAGGGAGGTGCTGCCGGGGGCGGTTACTCCCAGGTATTGCCCATGGAGGAGATCAACCTTCACTTCACGGGAGACATACACGCCGTGGAATCGGCCCACAACTTGCTTGCAGCGTTGCTCGACAACCACCTGCATCAGGGAAACGCCTTAAACATAGATCCCAGAGAGGTGACCTGGAGGCGTGCCATGGACATGAACGAGAGGGCCTTAAGGAATATAGTAATAGGGCTGGGCGGCAAGGCAAACGGTGTGCCCAGGGAATCGGGATTTGACATAACGGTGGCCTCCGAGGTCATGGCCATACTCTGTTTGTCAAAGGACATAGCCGACCTCAAAGAGAGATTGTCCAACATAGTGGTAGGATACAATACGAATGGCGATATGGTCAAAGTCAAGGACTTGAAAGCTCAAGGGGCTATGGCAGCTCTTTTGAAAGAAGCAATCAATCCTAACTTGGTCCAAACTATAGAACATGTGCCGGCCTTCGTGCACGGCGGTCCGTTTGCCAACATAGCTCACGGTACCAATTCGATAGTTGCTACTAAGATGGCCTTGAAATTGCGCGACTACGCTGTGGTAGAGGCTGGCTTTGCCTCCGATCTCGGAGCCGAGAAGTTCTTCGACATAGTCTGCAGGCTGGCAGGCTTGTCTCCTTCAGCTGTCGTCTTGGTTACCACCGTAAGGGCGCTGAAACATCACGGTGGGGTGCCAAAGGAAGCCTTGTCTCAAGAAAACTTGCAGGCCCTTGCTTCAGGTCTGGAAAACCTGGAGGCACACCTGGACATACTTTCCAATTTTGGCCTTCCGGTTGTAATAGCGCTTAACAAGTTCAGCTCCGACACGGAGAAAGAGATAAACTTGGTGAGGAAGGCAGCAGAGAAGCGAGGTGCCAGAATAGCCCTTTCAGAGGTCTGGGAAAAGGGAGGAGAAGGAGGCTTGGAGCTTGCAAGGGAAGTCTTGGCGGCGACTGAAGAAAACAGGACTTATAAGCCTCTTTACGATCTGGACCTTCCTTTGAAGAAAAAGATCGAGACCATAGCGACGAAAATATACGGCGCCGATGGCGTGGAATACACACCTCAGGCCCTGTCTACCTTGAAAAATTTAGAGGAAAAAGGGTTTGGCAAGCTTCCAGTGTGTATGGCAAAGACCCAACTTTCCATATCCGATGATCCCAAGATGCTCGGAAGGCCCAAAAACTACAAGATAAACGTTAGGGAAGTCAGGATATCGGCAGGCGCAGGTTTCGTCGTTGCCATTTGCGGCAGCATAATGACCATGCCTGGGCTTCCTAAAAAGCCTGCAGCTGAATTTATAGACATAGATGATGACGGGAATATAACGGGGTTGTTTTAATGGATGCCTTAAAGGTGTGAATTTATAATATTACGGAGGAAAGCAGATGCTTTCCTCCGTAATTATGCTTCAATTGCTATTTGATCTCCGGTACCTTTATGCCCTTTTCCTTGTAGTATCGGATTGCGCCGGGGTGAAGAGGAACGGATAGTCCGTTGAATGCGGTCTTGAGCGATATCATTTGGGCCTTTGCATGAACTCGATGAATTTCGTCTATATGCTCCCAAAGTGCCTTAGTAAACTGATATACAACTTCCTCAGGGACATTAGCGTCCACTGCGAGCATTGCCATTACGGCAGGTGTAGTGACTTCATGATTTATGCCCTTGTAAGTACCGGCGGGTATGACGTCTTTCACGAAGAAGGGATATTTCTTTTGAAGTGCAGCGAAGAATTTGTCGTCGAAGCTAACCAGGTCGACGTCATGGGTTGTGGCAAGATCCATGATGGCAGCCACGGGATAGCCTCCCACCACAAAGCCGGCATCCAGCTGTCCGTCCTTCATGCGATCGACGGTGTTGTTAAAGTCAAGGAAATCAACTTTCATATCATTATACGTCAACCCTGCGATGTCGAGGAGGCAACGCATGTCCGCCTCGGTGCCGGATCCTGGTGCGCCTACCGAGACCCTCTTGCCCTTAAGGTCATAGATGGTTTTTATGTTGCTCTTCTTCATCGTTACCAGATGGTTGGTTTCAGGATACAACGTAGCAATTGCCATTATGTTGGGGAAAGGTTTTTGAAACATTATTTCTCCCCTTCTCGCCCACCAGGCCGTATCGTTTTGTACAAAGGCAAACTCGATGCTGTGTGTCCCGATGAGGTTTAGGTTGGCAACTGCCGCGTTTCCCGTTTCAGCTGTCGCCTGGATGTCCGGCGCGTACCGGCTAACTACATCGGCAATTCCTCCGCCAATCGGGTAGTAGGTGCCTCCGGTTCCTCCTGTGGCTATGGAGACGAAAGTCTTGGCTTGAGCTGTGCCTGTCAGAAAGGCCAAGCAGAGGATCAGTCCTAACGTCAGAACTTTTCTAACCTTCATTCTTATCCCCTCCTGCATAAAAATATTTGCGTAAAGCCTGTATTATTTTAAAATATAAATGATCAGGAAGGATATTTCAAGAGTTGATTTCCCTGAAGCGATAAGGGATAGTAATATAAAGGAGTGATGGATCTATGCTAGAGAAGAGGGAAGAGAGCGAAGCGCTAGATAGTTATATGGATGAAGTTGAGGAGGACGACGAGGTATTGGGGACCCTCGAAGTGTCTTTCGACATAAGACAGGAAAGCCAAATAGGGCGAGTTGCCGTTTTGCTCGCTGCAACCACGAGCAAGGCCGAAGAAGAGTATCTGAAGGAGCAGATCAAGAAGATGGGCTGGAAAGCTGTTGCCACTGAGGTTGGCGGGTTGGCGGGCAACATCTCCGGGAAGCTGACACGGGCGCTGGTCGGAGCGGCGTTGAACGGCAATGTGGTAAAAAAGACCGGGACCGAGATGCATGCCCTGATGCATGCGTCCATGGAGGCCATAAACAGCTTTCTGCCTATGTGTCTGCTTGAGGCCAGCGTTGGTGCTAAATTAGCAATCGTGCGAAGCAAGCGTTGGATAGGTGTTGCGATAATCGGAGACAGTGCATATCATGCCACTGCCCACCATGACAGATGTGGCTTGGGCATAATGCATATATAAAAAATTGTTTACTGGGAATGCTTGCAGGTCTAAGATGAGTGTGGTAAATTGCTCTTTGCTCTATAATTATGACAATGGGGGGATTTTTGTGAAAAAAGATATACATCCTAAATACGACGTATGTAAGGTGAGTTGTGCTTGTGGTAACACCTTTGTTACAAGATCGACCAAGCCTGAGATAAGGGTGTCGGTCTGCAGCAACTGTCATCCCTTTTACACGGGCAAACGCGGCATATTGGTGACTGAAGCTGGACAGCTTGAGAAGTTCAGAAAGAGATACGCTGGGATGGACTACGGCCAGACGAACGATGGAGAGTAATATAAAAGTCAGGCTGATGGCCTTCACGCCATCGCCTGACAGCGTTGTGGCTGCGGCGGCCAGATTATGTTACAGCTCCTCCTCGGCTGAGGATCTGATTGACAGCTTCAAGGACGACAAGGAACATAGGGACGGCTTCATAAAAAAGTTAGTAGCCTCTGGACACCTGTCTCCCTTTGAACATGCATCCTTTACCTTTGCCGTAGAAGGGATCAGCAGAGCTTGTTCGCATCAGCTTGTACGACATCGCATAGCCAGCTACAGCCAACAAAGTCAAAGGTATGTATCCATGAAGGAGCCTAGTTACGTCGTGCCTGCCTCCATAAAGAAAGACGAAAGAGCTTTGTCCTTGTTTGAGGATGCAATAAAAAAGGCTCATGAAGCTTACAGGACCTTGGCAGACTTGGGCATACCCCTGGAAGATGCCAGATATGTCCTGCCAAATGCCTGGGAGACTAGAATAGTTGTCACAATGAATGCAAGAGAGCTTCATCACTTTTTTAGCCTCAGGCTATGCAGGCGGGCTCAATGGGAGATACGTGATCTGGCAAAGTTAATGCTTTCCGAGGTCAGAGAAGTTGCCTCCGGGATATTTGCCGTAGCGGGACCAAGTTGCGTGACGAAAGGAAAATGCGAGGAGGCCAGACCTTGCGAGAAGCCTTATTTGTCAATGGAAGATTTATTATGTCGGGAGTGAGTCTTCCCCTTTGGGGAGGTGATGACATAGATGAACGATATTAATGAAAAGTTAGATGAGCTGGAAAAGAAGTACCAGGAATTGGAGCTAAAACTGAGTGACCCTGGGGTCATTTCTAACCCGGCAGAACTGCAACGTTTGGCTAAGGAGCACTCTGATCTGTCGAAGATAGTGGAAAAATACAGGCAGTATAAGGAAACCTTGAAGCGCCTTGAAGAGGCCATGTCGCTTTTTAACGAGGAAGACGAGGAGCTTAAGGAATTGGCGAAGGAAGAGGTAGTCCACCTTAAGCAGGCGGCAGAGATCCTCGAGAAGGAACTGGCTCTCCTTCTGTTGCCCAAGGACCCGAACGACGACAGAAGCGTCATAGTGGAGATTAGGGCAGGTGCGGGTGGTGAAGAAGCTGCACTTTTCGCTGCTGACCTTTATAGGATGTATGTACGTTATGCAGAACGGAAGGGCTGGAAGGTCGAGCTGATAACAGCCAACGAGACGGGGATCGGTGGCTATAAGGAAATTGTATTTAGGGTAGAAGGTCAGGGTGCCTACAGTGCGCTTAAATATGAAAGCGGAGTTCACCGCGTTCAACGCGTCCCCGTGACGGAAGCCAGCGGGCGCATTCATACTTCGACCGCTACCGTTGCCGTGTTGCCTGAGCCTGACGAGGTTGACGTCGAGATACGTCCGGAGGACCTAAAGATAGATACCTTCAGGGCAAGTGGTGCGGGCGGTCAGTACGTCAACATGACGGATTCAGCCGTGCGAATCACTCACATACCGACGGGCATTGTCGTGTCCTGCCAGGATGAGCGGTCGCAGCTTAAAAATAGGGTAAAGGCGATGCAGCTTTTAAGGGCCAAGTTGTATGATTTGAAATTGCAGCAACAGCAAGAAGAACTGGCCTCCGAACGCAGAGGACAAATAGGAAGCGGTGATCGTTCAGAGCGCATCAGAACGTATAACTTTCCTCAGAACCGTGTTACGGATCATAGGATTGGTTTGACACTACACAACCTGGAGGAGATTTTGGATGGCGATTTGGACGATCTCATTTATGCTCTGGCAACCGCAGATCAAATGGAAAAGCTGAAGCTGATGGGAGCGTAGGGCAGAGTTGACCCTCCTTGAGGCAAAGGATTATGTGACTCGTAGGCTGAAAAGCGCAGGTGTCCCGGATTACCTATTAGAGGGTGATCTATTGTTATGTAAGGTGTTGGGTTGCGACAGGGCCTGGATGATGGCTCATGGAAAGCGACAGGTTTTTGACTATGAGCTTGAGCACCTGAACGCCTTGCTCGATCGCAGATGCAGAAGGGAACCGTTGGCCTATATTTTTGGTGAGGCCCATTTTTACGGAAGGACTTTCCTCGTTGGCGAGGGGGTGTTGATTCCCAGGCAGGAGACGGAAACCCTGGTCGAAATGGCGCTCTCTTATCTCAAAGAGGGTGTAATTTTGGACTGGGGTACCGGGAGCGGGTGCATCATATTGTCATTGCTCCTAGAGAATCCAAGCTTAAGAGGTATTGCTTTAGATTCAAGTCCCAAAGCTCTTTCCTGGGCTTGGCGCAACGTCGATAGGTTCGGCCTATTTGATAAGGTTTTGTTGTGGCATAAGGGCATACGGCTTCCAGGTAAATGGGATGACCATGGTATCGATATGATAGTAAGCAACCCGCCTTACATCCCAAGCGATGAAATTGAGTTTCTCATGCCCGAGGTGAGGCTTTACGAGCCAAGGGACGCCCTTGATGGCGGACCTGACGGGATGCAGTGGAACGGTTTTTTGTTTGAAAATGCCCCTAAATGGTTAAAGAGGGGCGGATTGCTTCTGCTGGAGGTTGGCGGCAAGGGGCGAGAAGAGGCGGTTGTGTCAATGGATCACCTTGGGCTTGTGCTTCACGAAGTAAGAAAGGTTAATGATAGCGTTAGCGTTGTTGTATTCAAGAACGAATAGACGTTGAGGAGGTGCTGTCGTGGAAAAGCATGAATTGGTCATAATTGGTGCCGGGCCGGCGGGGCTCACAGCTGCCATATACGGCAGAAGGGCCGGGCTGGATGTGTTGGTCTTGGAAAAGGGGATAGCAGGAGGGCAAATAACCGTGACTGCTGAGATCGAGAATTGGCCCGGTACGCCCATGATAAGCGGGGAGGAGCTGGCCCGCTCTTTTAGAGAGCATGCCGAAAAGTTTTCACCAAAGTTTAGGGAAGCAGAGGTCAAAAGTATTTCCATCGATGCGGGAAAGAAGATCATCGTCACCGACAAGGGAAACATAGAGGCTGAATCGATCGTAATTGCCACGGGAGCCAGGTTTAGAAAGCTCGGGTGTCCGGGAGAAGCTGAATTCACAGGACGGGGCGTTAGCTACTGCGCGGTATGTGACGGTGCCTTTTTTGAGGATCAGGTCGTTGCAGTAATAGGCGGCGGCAACACTGCCGTAGAGGAAGCGGACTATCTTACCAGATTCGCCTCAAAGGTTTACATTATTCATCGTCGCGATTCCTTCCGAGCCGACAGGGCTGTAGTGGAAAAGGCCATGTCAAACCCAAAGATAGAGCCTGTCTGGAATTCCGTCGTCGAGAAAATAGAAGGCGAGGATATGGTCGAAAAGGTCGTCATTAAGAACGTTAAGACCGGCGAATGTAGCGATCTTTCGGTGGCCGGAGTATTTGTGTTCGTCGGGATGGATCCTAACAGCGAATTTGTAAAAGGCCTGCTGGAAATGAAAGATGGCGGATGGATAGTGACCAACGACAGGCTTGAGACCTCTGTAGAGGGTATCTTTGCGGCAGGCGATGTGCGAGACAAGTTTTTGAGGCAAGTGGTGACGGCTGCTGGAGATGGTGCCACTGCAGCCATGGCTGCGTATTCCTATGTGTCCGAACAGCTTCATCTGCAAAAGGTACTCTTTGAGCCGGAGAAGGTGGTCTCTTTCTTTTATTCAAGCATAGTTCCAGAGCAGATAAAACTGGCAACGGATATCGAGAAAATGTATCGCGGGAAAGTTGTATTAGTCGACGGTTACAAGAACAAGAGGATGTGCGAGAAGTTGGGCATAGATGAACTTCCGAGGGCCGTCGTCTTAAATAAGGGTTCCTTGGTTCAGTCCAAGAAGATACTTAGCTTCCAAGATATCGAGGAATTAATATAATTTCCCTACACGTGCTCCTGGGCCTATCTATGGAGGTGGGCCCATTTATTTTAACTCTTTTTTTAAGGAGGTAAGACTTTTGGAAAAGACGATTATGACCGTCACCATGAACCCGGCCGTAGATATTCAGTATGTAGTTCCCGAGTTTATGCCGGGGAGGTGGTTTCGGGCTTCAGAGGTGGACAGGTCGGCTGGAGGGAAGGGGATAAACGTATCCATAATCTTGCAACAGCTGGGGTATGAAAGCGCTGCCATGGGGTTTCTGGCCGGCTTCTCCGGGGAATATATACGTGACACATTAAGAAGGCTTAAGCTAACCACAAATTTCGTGAACGTCATAGGTGAATCAAGGACTGACATTTACGTGGTAGATGAAGTGGGACATATGGAGACGGGAATTGCAGAACCCGGTCCTTACGTTCCCGAAGAGGCCTTGGGTAGGTTTATGAAGAACTTCGAGCGAATGCTGAGTCGCGCCCGACTGGTCTACATCGGTGGATCACTGCCTCCCGGAGTGCCGCAGGATGCTTATAAAGACCTGATCCTTCGATGTAAGGCGGCACGTGTGCCCGTCTTCCTGGATGCATCGGGTCCATCTTTAACTTCGGCACTTGAAGCCTGTCCGATGGCGGTGAAGTTCGATCACCGCTTTTTGTTTTCCACCCTGGGCTATCCCATGGGCTCCATCGATGATATCTTAAACCTCGTTTCCGGGATCCACGACAATGGAGTGGAGTGGTCGGTGACTACATACAGGATGGTGGGTAACATATTTTATACCCCGCAGGGTATTTATATGGTCGATATAGCCAGGGAGGAAAGAGAGCAGATGGTATCGCTGCTTGCTATCGGTGATGCACTCATGGCCGGATTGATAGTCGCTATCCTGGAGGGAATGGACGTTGAGCGGGCCATCCGTTTTGCTCAGGCTTGCAGTTTGGAGGATACTCTCCACGTTAAAAAGGGAATTAGAGGAAGACAAATGGTAGAGGCTCTCATGCCCAAGATAACTGTCGAAAAGCTAAGATGAAGAGGTGTTTTTGATGCTTGTTGAAGATCTGATGGATAGGGACCTTACCTCGCTGAGCGAAGATGCAACCCTTATGGATGCCATAGAGGTTTTGTCCAGACACAGGATACCGGGCATTCCAATCGTTGACGACGATGGAAGAGTCATAGGTTTTTTAAGCGAAAAGGATATAGTCAGGGCCGCTTTGCCGGGTTATGTGGATCTTTTGGAGGACCCATCTTACGTTCCGGACATGGGCCAGTTCATGATGCGCATGAGGAGGGCCAGCAAGGATAAGGTCGGCAGACATATGACGAAAGAGGTTGTATGCCTTAAGGCAAGCGACAGCGATTTTCATGCAGCCTTGATCATGATCAAAAAGAATTTGAAACGTGTTCCGGTAGTGGAAGATGGCATTCTCGTCGGAGTTTTAAACAGGGCCGACATCATAGAGCATTTGATGAGCGAATAGCCATGCCCAAGATGCTTTTCGTTTGTTCCGGTAATACATGCAGAAGCCCAATGGCTGCAGCCCTTATGAAGAAGGCCTTAAAGGACAAGAGGATCGAAGGATGGACTGTTTCCTCTGCCGGGCTCATGGCTGCCTCGGGGATCCCGATAAGTGAAAATGCTAAAAGGGCGTTACTTGAGGATCACGGCTTGAGGGTTGAAGATCATCTCTCGAAGGCCGTGGATTTAAGCATGATAGCAGAGCACGATTACGTTATTGCCATGACCTTGAGGCATGCTCAATGGCTTATCTCAAGGTTTGGGCAGTATAAATATAAGATTTATTTCATTGGAGAGCTGCTGTCTGATGAGGTCAAAAACGCCGTAATCAAGTATCTGAGTACAAAGGATCCCTACTCCTTGGAGAACATGAGGTTGTACGAGGAAAAGATAAAGCCTTACGAGATCGAAGATCCATATGGGAGCGATCTTGAAGTATATAAAAAGGTTGCGACTCAGATTTGGCAATTCTGTTGTAAAATAGCTGACATCATAAAAAAAGAGGGTCATTTGCCCCCAAAGACGTGGTAATCCGGCTTCATTTTTTAAGCTAAACGGCCGATTACAGATAAGAGGGGGTGTAATATATTATGCTGACGAGTGGTAACGAAGCGCAGATGACCTACAGGATAAACCAGATTCGCACAGCCAGTAAAGAGCAGCTCTTGCTGATAACTTATGATATCGGAATAAGTGCCGCAAAGACGGCCAAGCAAGCCATAGCAGATGGCAATAACGAATTGGCCAACAAAGAACTTCAGAGGGCGCAGGCAGTTTTAAGGGAGTTGATGGGCGCGTTGGACGTAAGTGCTGGCGATTGGGCGAAGGCGCTCATGAGCTTGTATGAGTTCATGTTTGAACAACTTGTTAAGGCTAATGTCAGCAAAGACCCCAATTTAATAGACAGCGTCAGATCGATGCTCGAGGAATTGCGGGCAGTTTGGCAAGAGGTGATCGAGAAAACTCGTGTCGAGGAAGCTGTCGGAAATAAGGTTTCCTCCGGTGAGACGCGACCACAAGGGGGTTTTAACTTTGCAGGTTGATATCAACGAAATAATGAATCTAATTGCGAAAGAACAGCAGTTATACGATAGTCTGATATCCCTGGTTGATGAGGAGATGAAGTGCGCTCGCGACGGCAACATGTCGGCTCTCATGGACGTACTGAGAAGAAAGCAGGCAGTGATATGCGACCAGGAGGTCTTGCAAGACCTTTGGTTGGAGTTGGCAGCGTTGCTAGGCGTAAGTTCATCTCGGGAGACGGTCGAGTTTTGGGATGCATTGGCATTGAAGCTGGATCAAAAAGGTTACGGCCAAGTTGTCGAAAGCATTGGCAAGATCAGAGAAAGGGCAGCGAAAATACTGGAAAAGGAACATGAGGTTCAAAAGGAGCTTGAAACCAGGTTAGCGGATTTGAGATCTGATCTGTTAAGGCTTAACGATGGCATGCGAGCCTTTAGAGCCTACATGAGATGAGGTGTGAATGAGGTCTGAAAAAAGTCATTGCTCTTCTTTTGTGTTTGATGTTCTTCCTGTCCGTTTCCGTGACTGCGTTTGCCCAGGAGGATAGCTCCAAGGAGATCGCCTTAGGTCGCAAGGTGGCCGAAGAGGTTGAAAAGAACTGGGAGAGAGTCGCGGATCCCACGGTCACGGCAAGGTTAAATATGATTTTAAGCCGCTTTAAGCCCCATCTGGAGCGCGATTTGCCCTATGAGGTGAGGGTAATAAAGGACGATGATGTCCAGAATGCCTTTTCCCTTCCGGGGGGTATAGTTTATTTCACTACTGCCATGATCAAGTTTGCCAAATCAGATGCCGAGTTGGCGGGGGTCATGGCACATGAACTGGCCCACGCGGAGAAAAGACATGTCATGATTCAGGTAGCAAGAAATCAAAAGCTTTCCCTCTTGAGCTTAGGCATTATCGTAGCCACGGGCGGACAGGCTGCCGCTGTCCTTCTGACCAATGTGGCCCAGGTAGCGATAATGAACTCCTACAGCCGTGACTTAGAGGAAGAAGCTGACATGATAGGGCTTGATTTGCTAACAAAGGCCGGTTATCCCCCTTCAGCCATGGTTACCTTACTTGAACGCCTTACCGAGGAGGAGATCAAAAGGCCTTACTTCGACCCGGGCATTTACCAGAGTCACCCCAAATTGAAAGACAGAGTAGAGTATTTAACGAACGCCATAAAATCAAAGGGCCTTAGTCTGAATCGCAAGGAGGTCCTCGGTTTATTAAGGGTTGATACAGTTAATGAGGACGGTTTTTGCATTCTGACCATAGACGATGAGATAATAGTGAAAGTAAAAGGCGATGAAAAGACGTCTTTGGTTTTGAAGGATATGGCAGAAAAGCTCGATAAATCCCTAAAACTCGAGCTAGAACCCTATGAGATAAAGGTGCTGGATTACAGAGGAACGAAGTGTTTGTGCGTCGGACCTGACATGATCGTGTCTCAAGATGATTTACCCCCGGATGCCCCTTCGCTGGAAAAGATGCGAGATGCAATCCTGCTAGCCTTGGAAAAGGCCAGGCAGAAACATACCTTCACGAATTTTATCCTCTGAGGATGATCGTATAAGTCGCAGAAAAATTTTTGATGTAGAATGAAATAAGGTTTGAGGATCGCTTGGGGAGGCTCCTGAATGTACGTTTCATTATATAGAAAATACCGACCAGGTCGTTTTGACGATGTGGTTGGACAAGATGGCATTGTAAAAGTTCTAAAGAATTCCTTAAAGTTGGGGAGGGTGGGCCATGCCTTCCTCTTTTCCGGGCCAAGAGGGTGTGGCAAGACGACTGTGGCCAGGATATTGGCAAAGGCCTTGAACTGCCCTAATTCTGCGGAGGGAGAACCCTGCGACAATTGTTATGTGTGCAATTCTATATCCACCGGGGAATGCCTCGATGTGGTAGAGATAGATGGAGCCTCAAACAGGGGCATAGATGAGATCAGGAATTTAAAGGCACAAATTGGCCTCGCGTCCTTCTCCCTGCCATATAAAGTATACATTATTGATGAGGTCCATATGTTGACGGATGCTGCCTTCAATGCCCTTTTAAAGACATTGGAAGAACCACCCATGCAGGTGGTCTTCATATTGGCGACTACCGAGCCGGACAAGGTACCTCTGACCATAAGATCTCGCTGTCTTTGTTTTTATTTTAACAGGCTGTCGACGTCGGATATCGTTAGAAAGCTGCGCCAAGTGGCACAGAAGGAAAGTTTTGCCTTCGAGGAAGAAGCTTTATGGGAGCTGGCAAGGCAGTCAGACGGATCGCTTCGGGATGCCTTGACCCTGACTGAGCAGGCATTGTCGCTACAGGAAGGCAAGCTGTCCATGGAATCGGTAACGATGCTGTTAGGCGGCACCAGGGGCGAGATAGAAGAAGCGATAAAATATATTCCCCGTAATCCCTCGCAAGCCTTCATCAAGATCAAGGATGTCTTCTTTAAGGGATTGTCCGTTGAGCGATTTTTTGAGATGGCCTTTGCTGTTTTTAGGGATATGTGGGTATATAAGAGCTATGGGAAGGATTTTGCCATCAAGCTTGAGCTGTCGGATAAGGAGATCGAGTTTTTAGAAGAAGAAAGTCCTATTTGGAAGGACGATCTGCTGTTTTCCAGCATGAAACTGTGTGGCGATCTGTCCTTGCAAGCCAAATTAGGCGTCAAAGATGACATATTGTTCGGCTTGTTTATTTCGCACATGAATATGGCAAACCCCTCATTATCCCATGAAGCTTCATCTCCATCATCAAAATCTCAAACCGAAAGCGTCATTACAGGCACTCAATCTTCTTCGCCGTGGCAAGAGATCATGAAGCAGACTGCCGAGGAAATGCTGCCCCTTTTTTGTGCGTTGATCTCCTCGAAGGTCATGCTGGAAGATGAACGCGTAGTCATCGAAATTCCGGAAAATCGAAGGTTCGACTTTAACCTGCTTAAATTACCCAGGAATTTAACCTATCTATATAATTTGATAGCAAGGCGGTTTAATGATGTAACAGAACTTACATTGAAAAGCGGAATCGACGAGATTAAGTATGCGGGAAAACAGGAGCCGGCTCCGGTGGAAGGGGACGTGGAAGACTTCAAGCAAGGTGAGCTTCCGCAAGCCTTTGAAGAAGAGGCGCAGCCTCAAGAAGAGCTAAAACATATGGCCAAATCGGCAGATATACATGAGGCCAAAGAAGAAGATATAATCCTTCAGCGAATTGCCATGTATCTTAACGGCGACGTCTTGATGTACAGGAAGTTGGACGAAGAGGAGAATATAGATGAAGATGGAGGCGTTGAACTTGAGTGACAGATTTGTTCATTTACATGTCCATACAGAATATAGCCTCTTGGATGGTGCCATAAAGATAAAGGACTTGGTAACGAAGGCGAGAGATTGGAATATGGGCGCCGTTGCTATTACCGATCACGGTGTGATGTTCGGTGCCATAGAGTTTTATTTTGAGTGTCAAAAACAGGGCATAAAACCCATAATTGGCTGTGAAGTATATGTGGATCCGAAGGGTCACACAAGGCGCGAAGGACAGGGCGGCAACTACCATTTGCTTTTATTGGCACAGGATAACGAAGGCTACAAGAATTTGGTCAAGCTCGTATCTGTGGCCAACGTCGAGGGATTCTACTATAAACCTCGCGTGGATTATGACCTGCTTGCCGGACATTCCAAGGGGATAATTGCCTCCTCGGCTTGTCTTGCAGGGGAGATCCCCTCTTTGATCCTGGAGGACAGGTATGAAGAAGCAAAGAAAAGGGCCTTCATATATCGAGATATATTTGGAGAGGACAATTTTTACCTCGAAGTGATGTCCAACGGCTTGGCCGAGCAGGCCATCGTAAACAAGGCGCTGGTCAATCTCTCGAGGGAAACGAAGATACCCCTGCTTGCTACCAACGATGCTCATTACCTGGAAAGCGCTGATGCCGAATGGCATGAGATATTGCTTTGCGTGCAGACTAACTCGACCGTTAATTCGAAGAACAGATTTCAGTTCGGATCGAAGGAATTTTATTTGCGTTCGCCTGAGGAGATGTGGCAGCTGTTTGGAAGGGAGTTGCCGGAAGCTTTGAACAATACCGTCGCCATTTCGGAGCGCTGCAATGTAAAGCTTGAATTCGGCAAGTATATGTTGCCGGAATATAAAGTTCCAGAGGGCGAAACCCTGGAAAGCTACCTCGCATTGAAGGCCAAAGAGGGCTTGCTCAAGCGCTTCGGGGGACACGAAATTCCTCCTGAGTACGAGGAGCGCATGCAGTATGAGCTTGCCGTAATAAACCAAATGGGATTTGCGGGTTATTTCCTCATAGTCCAGGACTTCATAAACGCCGCTAAGGCAAAGGGTATCCCGGTAGGACCCGGCAGAGGTTCTGCGGCAGGCTCACTTGTTGCTTACGCGTTGAGGATAACGGAGATAGATCCCATTAAGTACAATCTCCTGTTTGAGCGTTTCTTGAACCCCGAACGTATCAGCATGCCCGATATAGATACGGATATATCCGACAAAAGGCGCGATGAAGTGATAGATTATGTGGTTGGCAAGTACGGTCGGGATAAGGTGGCACAGATAATCACCTTTGACAGGATGAAAAGCAGAGCTGCGGTTAGAGATGTGGGCAGAGCTTTGGACATGCCTTATCCCGACGTGGACAAGGTGGCCAAGCTTATACCCTCTAACTCCTCTTCCATCGAGGAAGCTTTGCAGTTGTCAAACGAGTTACGAACCTTATATGAGGGCGACAGGCAGGTAAAGCAACTTTTGGATTATGCAAGCCATATCGAGGGGATAGCCCGCCACTGCTCCCAGCATGCAGCGGGAGTGGTCATATCGCCTGAGCCCTTGGTCAATATAGTGCCGCTAAAGGCCATAAACGGCACGCAGATAGTCACGCAATATCCCATGGAGCCTCTGGAAAAATTAGGCTTGGTCAAGATGGACTTTCTGGGCTTAAGGACCCTTTCCATGGTAGAGGAAACATTAAACAACATATCCAGAAACGGCAAAGAGGTGCCCGATTTGACCAACCTGCCGATGAACGACAAATTAACCTTCGATATGCTCCAAAAGGGCGATACAATGGGAGTGTTTCAGCTTGAATCTTCAGGCATGAGGCAGCTTTTAAGACAGCTTTGCCCCGACTCCTTCCAAGATATAATAGCCATATTGGCGCTTTATAGGCCTGGCCCCTTGGGAAGCGGTATGGTAGACCAGTACATAGAAAGAAAGCATGGAAGGTCGCCGATTAGCTATCCTCATCCTGCCTTGGAAGATGTGTTGAAAGAGACTTACGGCATAATACTTTACCAGGAGCAGGTTATGCAGATAGCCGCAAAGTTAGCTGGCTATAGCTTAGGGCAGGCCGATATATTGCGTCGAGCCATGGGAAAGAAAAAAGCGGAGGAAATGGAGGAACAAAGGCAGGTCTTCGTAAAGGGGTGCGTAGCGAACGGGGTCGCCGAAAGACAGGCTAACGAGATATTCGATTTGATTCAATACTTTGCAGGGTATGGATTCAACAAGTCGCACAGTGCTGCTTATGCTATGATCAGCTATCAGACGGCTTACCTGAAGGCTCATTATCCCGTGGAGTTTCTGGCTGCCTTTCTTTCCAGCCATATAGGGGCAAAGAAGGAAATACTTGCCCGGTATGTGAGGGACGTTAGAAATGCCGGGATCAAAGTTCTTCCTCCGGATATAAACGAGTCGGAAGCCGGCTTTACGGCGGTTGGCGACGTAATTCGTTTTGGCTTGACTGCCGTGGCTAAAGCCGGCTCCGGTGCCGTGGAGGCCATATTGAAGGCCAGAAACGAAGGAGGTCACTTTAAATCGCTTTGGGATTTCGTATCCAGGATAGATTTGAGAGTAGTAAACAAGTCGGTGATAGAAAGCCTGATTGGGGTGGGAGCTTTCGACGGGCTGCATGACAACAGGCGTCAGATATTGGAATCACTGCCCGTTTTGCTTGAAGCAAGGGCCCGCCATGAGGACGATAAATTTCAGCAGAGGCTTTTTAGCATGGAAGGTGAAAATTCCTTCGATGACGAGCCGGAATTGATCGAGGTGGAGGATTTCGAGTTTCACGAAAAGCTTGAGCTGGAAAAGGCCGCGGTGGGCCTTTATATATCGGGACACCCCTTTGAGGCCTATGAGTCCAAGGTTCGCAAATATGCTTACTGTACCCCCTCTGAGCTTTCTCATTGGTGTTCAAAAAAATCGCCCCTGGTTGGCGGATTGGTCACCGAGGTTGCCGAAAAATACACGAAAAAGGGCGATCTCATGGGGATAGTTGAGATTGAGGACTTGGACAACAAGCTTGAGGTCGTATGTTTTCCCAGAATTTGGAGCAAGGCCAAGGCCTTTTGCCAGCCAGGCAAGGTAGTGCTTGTTACCGGCCGTTTGGAGGAACGAGGCGGTTTGGCGATGATAGCGGAGGACGTTACCTCCCTTGAGGTAGCCGAAAAAGAGAACCGACAGATCTTGAGGCTCAGGATACCCTTCCATCTGTGCGACGAGGATGTATTGAGGAACCTGATAAGGACGTGCAAGAGCCACCCGGGCAAGGATCAAGTATTGGTAGAGGTCTACAACGATAAGTTCTCGGCTCTAATACTGTTGAACGATACGTCCGTGAGTGTTAGTGATGAACTGACGGAAAAGATAGAAAACATGGTGGGCAGCTTCCTGGAGATCGCGGTTTAAACCCTTTCTGTCTTGTCCGAGCACGGGGTGAGAGTATATCTTTTCATAAAATGTGTCGGCATGATTTGCCGTAAGGCCCAAACATATGAATATAAACTAAGTTTTGGAGTGATGAGCATGAGAAAAGTTAAGATAGTATGTACATTAGGACCTGCTTGTAGTGATCATGCAGTTTTAAAGTTACTGGCACAGGAGGGCATGGATGTGGCTAGGTTCAACTTTAGCCACGGTACTTACGAACAGCACGGTAAAAATTTGAGTACGGTCAGAAGCGTGGAAAAAGAGCTAGGAAAGCCCATAGCTACCATGCTAGATACCAAAGGCCCGGAGATCAGAACCGGTTCTTTGGTCAATAACGAACCGGTCATGCTTCACGAGGGTGATACCTTCGTACTAACTCCCGATCCCGTTGATGGAGATAGAACTAAGGTGACCGTAAGCCACGAAGGGCTGTACAAGGACGTAAAACCCGGCATGAATATCTATATAGACGATGGCACTATAGCCCTTGTAGTCGAAGAAATAAGGAATCGTGACATCGTTTGTAGGGTGGTTGTCGGTGGGGAGTTAGGCGAACACAAGGGGATAAACGTCCCAGATGCCAACCTGTCCGTTCCGGCACTCACGCAAAAGGACATAGAGGATATTAAGTGGGGTTTGGAACACGAAATGGAGTATATCGCTGTTTCTTTCGTGCGCACTAGAGATGAGATTATAAGCGTGAGGCGCATAGTTGAGGAGATGAACGGTGATATAAAGATCATCGCTAAGATCGAGACGAAGCAGGCCGTAATGAATTTGGACGAGATCATCCCTGTCGTCGATGGACTCATGGTGGCAAGAGGAGATTTAGGTGTGGAAATGGCGACCGAAGAAGTGCCTCTAGCCCAGAAGAAGATGATAGATCTCTGCAGGTACCACGGCAAACCCGTCATAGTGGCCACTCAGATGCTTGATTCAATGATAAGAAACCCGAGGCCGACGAGAGCCGAAGCAAGCGACGTTGCCAACGCGGTTTTAGACGGTGCCGATGCGGTCATGTTGTCAGGCGAGACGGCAAAGGGAAAATATCCGGTGTTGGCTGTGAGAACCATGAGGACGATTGTGGAACGAGTCGAACGCGAGTATCGCACATGGCAAAGGCCGGCTACCATTCCCATAAAGGCTAAAGGTGTGCCGGATTCGGTCAGCCATGCTGCAGTTTCCATTGCAGAGGAACTAAACGTAGGAGCCATACTTTCTCTCACCAGCAGCGGAAGCACGGCAAGGATGGTAAGCAAGTACAGGCCCTTGCCGCCGATCATCGCTGCTACGCCCAAGATCAGGACTTACCGGGAATTGACCCTGGTTTGGGGCGTAACTCCGATGCTTCAGCCGGAAATCCCGGTAACGGATGAGGCAGTGGAAAAAGCCTTATCTTCAGCCAAGGAGAAGAACTTGCTTAAGGAAGGCGAATTGGCCGTCATAACCGCAGGTGTGCCCATGGGAATCCCGGGTACAACCAATATGATAGAGGTTAGGCCGGTCAGCAAGATATTGGTCAAGGGATTATCTTTAATAAAAAAGGAAGTTTCAGGCGTAGTGTGCAAAGCCCTAGACCCAGATACGGCAATTGCAACCATGAAGGACGGATACATATTAGTTGTTCGACAGACGGACAAGTTGTACCTTCCTGCCATGAGAAAGGCTCAAGCCATAATTGCCGAGGAAGGCGGCCTTACAAGCCATGCAGCCATAGTAGCTCTGGAACTTGGCATTCCCTGTATAGTAAGCGCGGAGGGGGCCAGTCGTATTTTGGAGAACGGCATGGTGGTCACCGTAGATGGAGCGAGGGGAGTAGTATATCAGGGGAATGTCAAGCTTCATTGAGTAATTATGTAGGATTAAAGCGAGGTAATGATGTGAGTTTAAAAGGTCCACACATCAGGTGTGATTGGCAGCAGATGGATGGATATATTTCAAAGCTTTTTGGAAAGTGCGTTAATGTCCGCTCTTTGCTACGAAGTGCTGTGGTTGTCCCATTGTTGAGCATTTCGGGCAGGCCTGCCGTGTTGCTCGTGGAAAAGAGAAAAGACCTCCCGGTACACGGCGGGCAGGTCGCATTTCCAGGCGGCAAGAAGGAGCCGTATGACGCAAGTCCGGTGGACACTGCATTGCGTGAATTTACTGAAGAGACGGGGTTGCCTTCGGATGCCGTGCATATCCTTGACATCATAGAGCCGGAATTGACATACACCACGGGATATGTAATCGTACCTATCGTTGGTTTCATTGAAAGGGCCGACTTATTGGAACGCATCAAAGTAGATAATAACGAGATAACCAGGGTGGTATTACTCTTCCTCGATGAGACTAAGGATAAGGGGCAAGGGCTCAAATTTAAAATTGATACGTTCGTATCCGATTTAGGAGTTTCGCTACTTTATCCCGAATTCGAGCTGGAAAGCGGCCTCAGGATATGGGGAGCCACAGCCCGCATACTGTTTAGACTGCTAGCTCATGGCGAACATTTCTTTCAGGGAGTACGGGAATGCCAATGTCATTAATAGGAGCGCACGTGTCGATTCGCGGGGGCCTTCATCTGGCCATCGATAGGGGAGCTAGCCTGTCCTGCGAGGCTATACAGATATTCACAAAAAATCAGCTGCAATGGAAGTCGCCGCCCCTTAAGCTCGAACAGAGCATGGAGTTTTACAGGAAGTGGCGAAACAGCAGCATAAAAGAAGTGGTTGCTCACGCCTCATATCTCATCAATTTGGCCTCTGAGGGCGAGTTGAGATCCAAAAGCATATCCGCCGCAATCGATGAGGTAATGAGATGTAATGAATTGGGAATAAAATATTTGGTGTTGCACCCGGGTTCTCATGGAGGCGCCGGGGTAAGAAGCGGCTTAGCGCGCGTCGTCGATGCCTTGCAAGAAGTATTGGAAAGGACCGATGACACCAAGACGAGGTTATTGCTTGAGACAACGGCTGGAGAGGGGTTTTCTCTTGGCGGAGACCTGTCTCATTTTGAATTCTTGTTTAACTCCTTAGATGAGCACCCTAGATTGGGTCTTTGTCTGGACACCTGTCATCTCTTCGCCAGCGGTTATGAGCTCGCCTCGAGGGAGAGCTACGAGCGCCTGATCTCAACGGTAGACAGATATGTAGGCATCGGAAGGGTGGGATGCTGGCATCTAAACGACAGCCGTTACGAGAGGGGCAGCAAAGTGGACAGGCATGCACACATCGGGGATGGCCATATCGGTATAGATGCCTTTGCCCATGTAGTTACAGACGAACGTTGGAGACAAACGCCTTGCGTCTTAGAGACGCCCAAAGATGGCCGGGGTGACGAAGGTAACCTGGCCTTGCTTAGAAAGCTAAGGGGTTATTGATCTACGCTGATCGAAAGGAGACCGATATGGGTAGCAATCCCAAGTTGAAGGTGCGTTTGGACAAGATCCGAGAAAATGCTTCTCAGGTTGTCAATTTGTGCAAAAGCGCAGGTATAGAGGCCGGTGGCGTGACCAAGGGAATGTGCGGTAACGTCAGCGTGGCGAGGGCAATGTTGGAAGGCGGGTGTGCCTTTTTGGGGGACAGTCGTTTGAAGAACATAGCGACCTTAAGAAGGGAAGGTCTTAAAACAACTTTCATGCTGCTCAGGCTGCCGATGGCAAGCGAGATAGCTGAAGTCGTTTCTTACGTTGATGTCAGTTTGATATCAATGCCCGAGACGGTAAAGCTGCTTGACGATGCCTGCATGGCCTCCGACCGAAACCACGATGTGATTGTAATGGTTGATGTTGGTGATCTGCGCGAGGGCATATGGCCTACCTCAGCCGAGATAGAAGAGATGGCAAAAGCGTTAAGGGCCTCAAGAAGAGTTCGTTGTGTCGGAGTTGGAACTAACGTGGGGTGTTTCGGAGGCGTGCTTCCCTCTAGCGAAAATTTAGGCCATCTCTTAAAGATTGGACATGAACTTGGGGAATATTTGGGATATGAGTTAAGGGTTTATTCCGGAGGCGGCACATCGTCGCTTGCATTGATAGAGGACCATACCATGCCCTCCGGAATCAATCAGCTGAGGATCGGGGAAGCGATGTTGCTTGGCAGCGATATCACCGGAAGAAGGCTTATTCCCTATTTGCATCAGGATACAATGACGCTTGTGGCCGAGGTCATTGAAGTGAGGCGTAAGCCTAGCGTTCCGATAGGCATCATAGGTGCCGACGCCTTTGGCAACGTCCCCGTATTTGCGGACAAGGGCATTAGGCTTAGGGCCATTTTGGCCATTGGCAGGCAAGATGTTAAGCCTGAGGGCATCACTCCTTTAAATAATGGTGTGTATGTGCTTGGAGCCTCCAGCGATCATCTCATAGTCGATGTCGAAGAGCTTGGCTATAAACTTACCATAGGTGACACATTGGCCTTTAGGGTCGACTACGGGGCGATGCTTGCCGCTGCCGTATCGCCTTATGTGGAAGTGGTGACGGAGGAACGATGATCAGATTCCTTTCCATACGCGATATTTTAGACATACTGATCATAGCCTTTTTGATTTACAGGGTCTTATTATTGTTAATGGACACCAGGGCCATGCAGTTGGTCAAGGGGTTGCTGCTTCTTGGCCTGGTAAGCGTGCTGGCGCGTTCGCTTCACTTCGAGGTCTTGTCCTGGATGCTAGGCAAATTCTTGGGCGTTTTATTCATAGCTATACCCATTGTTTTTCAACCGGAGCTACGACGCATGCTTGAGGAGATCGGCAAGGGAAGCCTCTGGCGGCAGACGGTTTCAAAAGAAAAGGCTCAGTCTTTGGCAGATGAGGTCTTGAGAGCTTTGATGTACCTTCAATCGCAAAGAATAGGAGCTTTATTGGTCCTGCAAAGAGGCACGGGACTCAAGGATATATGGCAATCGGCGGTCAAGTTAAACGCCGAGATCTCCCAAGAGGCGATAGTTTCCATATTTTGGCCGGGTAACCCCCTTCACGATGGAGCAGCCATTCTTGACAGAGAACGCATTATAGCCGCATCGTGCTTTTTGCCGCTGAGCGACAACCCGGACATATCAAGATGGTTGGGCACCAGACACAGGGCTGCCCTTGGCATAACTGAAGTTTCCGATGCCATATCCCTGGTCGTATCGGAGGAGAGGGGAGAGGTTTCGTTTGCCATTCGCGGGCACTTGTCGAGGGGCCTTAAAGAAGCTCAGCTGCGCCAACTTCTATTGCACTATTTCCTGTCTGAAAATGAACCGGCATCACTGCTTGAGAGGATCAGAAGGACACTTACTTCCTTTCGCTCTGGGGGTGTAGACGATGATGAAGCGGATCGATGAGTTGTTCTCCTCCAGAACGTTTTTGAAGATCTTTTCTCTGGTGTTGGCTTTCTTATTGTGGTTTTATGTAACCGGCGGCAGTGATACCGATGTAGTAAGGACATACAGGTTATCGTTGCAGCTTCGAAATGTGCCAAGTGGGGTGACCATACAGCGAGCTCCCAGAGAGGTTGAGGTCCAGATATCCGCTAACAGGTTTTTGGCTTCAAACGTAATCCCTGAAAAGGACATCGTTTGTTATGCTGATCTCCAGGGTTTGGAACCCGGACGTCATACCGTTCCGGTGAAAGTGTCGCTATCGGCAGGGTTGAAGTTGGTCTCCATAAATCCATCTATGGTTGACTTGAGGCTTGAAAGGACGGTCGAAAAAACGATATCGGTCATGCCCAGGTTGCCCCAGATGCCTGATGGTTATGTGGTAAAAGGCATAGCCGTGTCCCCTTCACAAATCGTGATACGCGGAACGGAAAGCGATATTGCCAAGGTATCGGGTGCTATTGTAACCCCAACGCTTGCCGACCTGCTTTCCGGTGAGGTTAAAAGCTATGATGTTAAACTTGAACCGCAGTGGCACGATTGGTCTGATGTCAATGTAATTCCGGACAAGGTCAATTTGGAGGCCGAGGTCGAGATAGTAAAGATAAAAAAGGAAGTCCCGATCGAGGTTCCAATTGAAGGTAAACCCAATTCAGATTATCTGGTCGCTTCGATAGTAATTACGCCAAGCACCGTCATGCTTGAAGGACCAAAGTCGGTCTTGGATAAAATCAAAATGATCACTACTAAACCGTTGAATATAGAAGGAATAACTGATGATATCGAAAGACAACTTTCGATCACACCCCCTGAGGAAGCGGTTTTGTTGGGGGAAGGTGTTGTAACGGTTAGGGTTACCTTGAAGCAGAAAGTTGCAATCCTAAAATATGAAAATTTGGACATAGAAGTTCGCGGCAGGAGCATTTATAAACAATGGGAAATATCTCCCAACAAGGTGGACGTCATCGTAGAAGGACCCCCATCGATCATCGCTGCGCTTGAAGGTAAAGAGCCCGCAGTGGAAGCTTACGTCGATATAACGAACATAGTCTCCAAGAAGCTGTCCATTCCTGTGAATATAGAGACAAAGGCCAATGGGATTAAGGTGACGTCCTTGAATCCGGAAAGGGTTACCTTTACAGTTACGGACTAAGTCATGTATGACGATATTTGACGAAAATAGGAGTGAATGTCCCATGGACAAAAAGATTCGCTGCTTGTTCGGAACGGATGGAGTAAGAGATGTGGCCAATAAAGGCGTCATGATTCCCGAGATGGTATTGCGTTTGGCCAGGGCTTACGCCCTTTTTTTGGCCGAAAGAGGCGTGCCCAAGCCAAAGATCGCCATAGGCACGGATACCAGATTGTCCTGTCAAATGTTGCAGTGTGCCCTTGAAGCCGGCTTCATGTCGGCCGGAGCTGATGTCATGTTGTTGGGAGTAATGCCAACGGCAGGAGTTAGCTTTGCCGTAAGGCATTACAATGTAGCTGGCGGTGCAGTGATAAGCGCCTCTCACAATCCTGCCGAATATAACGGCATAAAGTTCTTCGATCGCAACGGAGTTAAGCTTAGCGACGACGATGAGGCCTCAATCGAGGAATATTTAGGTGATTCCATGCTTGATGAATGGAGACCTACCGGTGCTTCCATAGGGCGGGCATGGGATGCTGTTGGCGCGATGGAAGTTTACGTGAAACATATGCTATCCAAGGCCGCAACTCTTTCTTTGTCTCAATATAAAATAGTGATCGATTGTGCCAATGGCGCCATGATCGAACCGGCTCACCTGCTTTTCCCGGCTCTTAAGCCTAAGGATATAGTCTTTTTGGGGGACGAACCGAATGGTATCAATATCAATGAGGGCGTTGGCGTCATGTGCATAGATACGGCAAGGGATGCGGTAATAAGGGAAAGTGCCGATTTTGCCGTGGCCTTCGATGGAGATGGCGACAGGGTCTTGTTTGTGGATCGAAAAGGTCGCGTCATCGACGGAGACGTCATAATTTGGGTGTTGGCCAGATGGCTGAAGAAAAAGGGAAGGCTTGGGGGCGGTGTCGTCATAACGGTGATGAGCAACATGGCCCTGGAAGAACATCTAAAGGAAGAGGGCATAACCGTGTATCGTTGCCCCGTGGGGGACCGATATGTTTACGAGACGATGCGGAAGAGTAATTCAATGCTGGGTGGAGAGCAGTCGGGCCATATAATCATAAAGGAGCACGTCCAAACGGGTGATGGCCTATGCACATCGCTCATGTTCCTTCAGGCGTGTCAGGAGCTCGGCCTAAATATCGAAAAGCTGGTCGATGAATTTTCTCCTTATCCTCAAATGCTGAAGAACGTCAAGGTCTCAAACAAAGAAAAGATACTTTCTCATCCTGATTTTTTAAGGGCATTGAGGGAGTGTGAAGACAGGATAAAGGAAAAGGGGCGCATCTTTGTAAGGCCTTCAGGAACGGAGCCTATGGTGCGGATATTGCTGGAGGCCAAGGATGCAGATTTAAAATCCATAGTCGGGAAGCTCGCATCTGATATTCAAAGGATTGACGAAGAACTGAAAAATAAGGTCGTATAAGGGGGTTATCTTAATGTCTGGTGTTCGTAAGTGCCTTTTTCCTGTGGCAGGCCTGGGGACGCGTTTTTTGCCCGTGACCAAGGAAATACCCAAGGAGATGCTACCATTGATAGACAAGCCCGTAATTCAGTATGGAGTTGAGGAAGCTGTGGCCTCCGGATGCGGGCAGATAATATTTATTACGGGCAGAGGAAAAAGGGCACTGGAAGACTATTTCGACAGGTCATATGAGCTAGAACAACTCTTGAAGGAGCGCAACAAGGAAGACCTTTACCGCTTGATCTTGTCGATAAGTTCTTTGGCCGATTTCGCATATGTCAGACAGCCGGAACCCTTGGGTTTGGGGCATGCAATATTATGTGCCGAAGCCTTCTGCAATGAGCCCTTTGGGGTGATACTTACAGACGACGTGATGATCTCTTCTAAGCCCGTATTAAGGCAGCTGATAGAGGTTCGTGAAAGGTTAGGGGGTTCGGTGATTGCCCTTGAAAGAGTACCCCACGAGGAAACGGAGCGGTACGGCATTGTTGATGCCGATTTGCATTCCGGCAATATATACAAGATTAACGATTTGGTAGAAAAACCAAAAAAAGAGAAAGCTCCGAGCGACTTGGCCATAATGGGCAGATATGTGCTTTCCCCTGCGGTGTTTGCCCATATCCGAAGTATCGACAGGGGAGAGGGAGGAGAGTATCAACTTACGGATGCCCTTAAAAGCCTGCTGAAGGAAGAACCGTTATGGGGTGTAGTCTACGAAGGGGAGCGTCTCGACTGCGGGACGAAGATGGGATGGTTCAAGTCAACTATAAAAATGGGGCTTCAGGATCCCGAATTGAGGAAAGTAGTGTTGGAGATATTGCACGAGGAGGACATCAGCGAGAACGGGTAGCCAGGACGTAGATATACATGACTAGCGGTATGAGGGGAGCCAGTGCAATATAAAAGGGAGCAAATGACAAAAGGACCAATGAGCTCAAGATCATTATCGAGAAAAATGCAGCCCAAAAGATGACCTTTAAGAGCCCGACATCCTTCTTTTGGGCCAATATGGCCGTAATTGACGATAAGACGACGAGGGCTACGATGATGAAAAGAAGAACTTTAACGTTATCCTTTATCGCATTCAGGGCATAATCCATAGACAAAGACCTCTACAGTCCGTATTTTGTGCTTACAAAGATCCTTCAATTTTTCGGCGTCTTCCTGAGTTATTTCTATGTCCTCCAGCTTTCCGCAACCTTGACATAAGAAATGGGCGTGTATGTCGGGCGTTGGATCGAAGTGCGATTTCTTGTCGTCGATCGTAAGGATCTGCAAATAGCCCAGATCTGCAAGCAGCTGTACGGTGCTGTATATTGTGGCAAAGGATATCGTGGGATAATCCTTTTTGAGCTCGTTATATAACTGCTCGGCAGTGGGGTGATCCTTTCGCCCGCAAAGCCTTTCTATTATGGCCCTGCGTTGGCTCGTCAGCTTGTATCCCTTTGCTTTAAGCTTTTCTAGTATTTCATCCACATTCCACATTTTTCATACCTCCAACTGTGTCAGTTAATTTATAACCATTTAAAGGTAATTTTTCAAGAGAAATATTGCGTCAAACCTCAATCGATCTGGACAAATGGTCAACCCTTCATGTATAATTCAATTTGCCTTACGATGGGGTGTAGCCAAGCTGGCAAGGCAGCGGACTTTGGATCCGCGATTCGCAGGTTCGAATCCTGCCACCCCAGCCATAAATATGGTATATAGATGGGGGGAGATCGTCTCCCCCCACTTTGTTGCGTTGGGAGGCATGAAGAAGAGATGAGATCAGCTTGGGGGGCATTGGTACTGGCTGCAGGGAAGGGCACCAGGATGAAAAGCTCTACAGCAAAGGTGTTGCAGCCCATCTTGTGCGAGCCGATGCTCTTTTACCCTTTGAAGGCATTAAGCGAATGTGGTTCCATCCCAATAGGAGTTGTTGTAGGCCATGGGAAAGAGGATGTCTGTACCTATTTAAAGGACAAATGGCCTCAAATTACGATCATAGAGCAGGAACTACAACGAGGAACCGGTGATGCCGTGAAGATAAGCTCCTCATTCTGGGAGGATTTCGATCATTTGTTGATCCTTCCGGGAGACGTTCCCCTCATTACCTCTGATACAATCAAGCGATTGATGGATCTTCATCTCGAAAGACGCTCGTCTTTGACCTTCATAAGCTTCAACGCTTCTAACCCGTCCGGTTACGGCAGGGTGATCAGGTCCGATGGCGAAATTCGCATCGTGGAAGAAAAGGACGCATCTGTAGAAGAGCTATCGGTACGGGAGGTCAACAGCGGCATCTATGCCTTTTCAACAGCTGCCTTAATGAGACATATCGACGAGTTGAGCTGTGAAAACTCACAGAAAGAATACTACCTAACCGATCTGATTGAGATTTTTCAGCGGAGAAACCAGCAGGTAGATGTCATGTTGGCTGACGGTGAGGATGAATTTTTAGGGGTCAACGATCCCTTGCAGTTGGCCAGAGTGACCACCTTGCTGAAAACTTTGCTGGTAAGACGGCACATGGAAAGAGGGGTAAAGTGTGCAGACCCCGAATCCACCTGGATAGGGCCACAGGTGACCTTTGAGGGAGAAGCTTTCCTGGCACCTTACGTTCAAATATACGGCAATACTATCATTGGCGAACGCTCCAGCATTGGCAGCTTTTCTATATTGAAGGACTGCAGGCTCGAAAGCGATGTATGTATACATCCTCATGTCATCATCGAAAATTCGATCATTAAGCGTAACGCCGTAGTTGGGCCCTTCGCTTACCTGCGGGATGAAACAGAGTTGGGTCCCAAATCGTTTGCCGGCAAATTTGTCGAGATCAAGAAATCTAAAATAGGAAGCAATAGTAAAGTTCCCCATCTTTCATATATAGGTGATGCCACCATTGGGGAGGGCACCAATATAGGTGCAGGAACCATTACATGCAACTACGATGGAAAAAGAAAGCATCCGACTAAAATAGGTAACCGTTGTTTCGTGGGAAGCGATACAATGCTTGTGGCACCCGTGGAGCTTGAAGATGACGTTACGACCGGAGCAGGTTCCGTCATAACCGAAAACGTTCCCAGCGGTGCATTGGCCTTGGCCAGAGCGCGACAGCGAAATATCCCGGGTTGGAAGAAAAGGAAGGAAGGCATTAAAGATAACGATGATGGGGGTCGGTCTGAATGATTCTTAAGGATAGAGAACTGAAGATCTTTGCTGGGCAATCCCATCCGCAGTTTGCTGCGAAGGTATGCGAAAGCCTGCATATACCTCTGGCTGCTTCGAAGATCTACAGGTTTTCGGATGGAGAAATCGGCATATCGATTGAAGAAAGCGTTCGCGGCGCCGATGTGTATGTGATCCAATCGACATGCTACCCAGCCAATGAAAACCTAATGGAGCTGTTGATATTCCTGGATGCCTTAAGAAGGGCTTCAGCATATCAAATTAACGTGGTCATACCTTACTTTGGATATGCCAGACAGGACAGGAAGACACGTGCCAGGGAACCGATAACTGCAAAGCTCATTGCTAACTTACTAGAAAAGGCCGGTGCTGACAGGGTAGTGTCTGCAGATTTGCATGCCGGACAGATCCAGGGCTTCTTCGATATCCCCGTGGATCACCTTACGGCAATACCTTTGCTTGCATCTTACTTCCAGGAAAAGCTGAAAGGCGAGATTGAAGCCGGCAATTTGGTCGTCGTATCGCCCGACATAGGTGGGGTGGTGCGGGCCAGGAAATTTGCCGAACCAATGCATACCGAGCTGGCAATCGTTGACAAGAGGAGATCTTATGACATCGCAAATCACTGCGAGGTAATGGAGATAATAGGGCACGTTAGAGGGAAAACGGCTATATTGGTGGATGATATGGTAGATACGGCCGGCACCCTCGTGAAGGCTGCCGAGGCTTTGCTGGAAAGAGGTGTCAAAAGGGTTTACGCAGCGGCTACACATGCTGTATTGTCGGGGCCAGCCATAGAAAGGTTAAAGGATTCCCCAATAGAGGAATTGGTATTTACCGATACCATCCCGTTGCCCAAAGAGAAGACATTGGATAAAATCACCGTATTATCCATAGCTCCTCTTTTTGCAGAGGCTATCAACAGGATTCACTCGAACGATTCGGTAAGCATATTATTCAGATGAACATCGTGGTTGTTGCAATATGTTATGGCAATGGTTGGGGTATTTAGTATAAAATAACCTGCGAACTTATTGACGATTCTATGTGAAGTTTAATATGAGGGAGGAATTACGATATGGCGGTTGAAAGCATCAATATCAAGTTGGAGACGCGAGAGGAAACTGGCAAAAACGAGGCCAAAAAGCTTAGAAAGAAAGGGTATTTACCGGCCATCTTTTACGGACCTGGCTGTAAAGAATCTGTTCCTGTCATGGTACGTATCGACGACATACTGCCCCACCTTCATTCTTCGCACTGGAAGACTTTGATTTTTAACGTCACCTTCCCGGATGGTAAAGAAGAGATGGCAATGATCAGGGACTACCAAAGGGATCCCCTGACCAGGCAAATCCTTCACCTCGACTTTTATCAGATTTTGAAGGGACACAAGATCATGGTGGCAGTGCCTTTGGTATTAACGAACAAGGAGGACTGCTTAGGCGTCAAGAAGGGTGGCGTTTTGATTCAATCTTTGCATGAGATAGAGATGGAAGTGCTTCCAAATGAGATACCCGATGAGATATATATCGACGTTGCAGGTCTTGATATAGGGGATGGCATTCGCGTTTCTGACATTGAGATGCCGGAAAGCGCCACGCTATACGTAGACCCGGAAGAGACCATAGTACAAGTCGTAGAGTCCAGCGCCATGGAGGCCGAGGCGGCCGCTGGCGAAGAGGAAGCTCCCAGAGAGGTAGAGGTAATCGGCAAGAGAGGCGCTGCGGAAGAAGAGGAGGAGTAGTAGTTTAGATTGGGCGTAAGGCTTTGTGTCGGATTGGGCAACCCTGGCATTGAATATGCCATGACAAGGCATAACGTTGGGTGGTTAGCTATAGACACCCTGCTTGAAAGGTTGAAGGGTGACGAAACTTGCGAGTATCGCTTCAGCGGAATGTTGTGGGGGCCCTTTAATATAGAAAGCGAGAAAGTTTATTTGCTCAAGCCTTTGACGTATATGAACTTGAGCGGACGCTCTGTAGCTCAGGCGGCAAAAGGGTTGAGTGTGAAGACGTCGGATATATTGGTAGTCTACGACGATGTAAACCTTCCCTTCGGCAAGCTTCGGCTTCGAGCAAAGGGAAGCGCAGGCGGGCATAATGGGATGGCATCTGTCATAGCTGCTTTAGGCACGTTGGAGATCCCAAGGTTGAGGATTGGTACCGGCAAAGGGGAACCAACAGAGGACTTGGTCTCCTTTGTGCTGTCACCCTTTGATGACGATGAGATTAGGATCTTGCCCGAGATACTTGAAAGGGCTGCTAGAGCCATCGTTGCGTGGGTAACCTTGGACATAGAACGTGCCATTTCGTACGCAAACAGCAGCCTTTAAGGCGGTGTATTGGAAGTGCAAGTGTACATTGATAATCTTTGGGATGTCGACCTAAACAGCTGGATGAGGGGCGATACCTTATGTCTCCAGGCGAAGGGGGCAGCCAGGCCGTGGGTATGCAGGAATGCAGATGTCAAGTTCATAGCGCTCTTTTCGGACAGCTCTCAGGCTCTGGATTTTTACTCCGACTGGAAAACGTTATTCGGCGAAGATGACATCATATATTTACCCGAGTTGCCCCTAACGGCGGATAAGGTAGGTCAATCTGCCCTATGGGTCAATAGGGGAGAATTGTTCGAAAGATGGCGTCGCGAGAATGAGAAGAAGGTCTTGGTTTCGACCCCCGGTTCTCTCATGACGCCTCTTTCTTTTGCCGATGATAGCTTCACCATAGTAGTTGGAGAGGATATTGGCAGGGATAGATTGGCACGATGGCTTCAGGTAAGTGGTTACGAGCCTGTAGATCTTGTCTGGAGCCCGGGACAGCTTTCGGTCAGGGGAAGCCTGGTGGATCTCTTCGATCCTGTTTACAGATACCCTATAAGGGTAGAATTCTTCGATGATGAAGTCGTAAGCATACGGGCCTTCGATACTGAAACTCAAAAAAGCATCGTCCACCATGAGCAAATAGAGATACATCGCATTTCCGGGAATAAATTGGCCTTTCCCATAAAGTTGCTTCCAAAGGACTGCAGGATTATTTTATTTGAACCCAAAGATGTGGAAACACAAGCTGACATATACTCTTGGCTTTGGGGGCGCCTGTGTGACGATGACCGTTCTTTGCCTTCCATACCGGACTGGCAGGAAGTATACATGAAAATCGCCACATTGCCTCACTTAAGGATTTCTTCCTCGCTTGAAGCTGCTACATATCGCTTTGATATTCTAAAAGAACCTTATTTTAAAGGAAAGCTGGAAGATGCCAACGCCTTCTTAAACAAATGGCGATCCGAGGGATATGAGATTTGTCTTTATGCCGATACAAAGCATTTAGAGGAATGGGCTGTCCAAAGGGGCATTAATCTGGTGCCTCGCGTGATAAGCGCAGGGTTTTTGGATTTGAGGCGCAGATATGTGGCTTTGTCGCAATCTGCCATCATGGGCATAGAACAACCCATCATGTTGGATCAAAGTTACCGCAAGCCTCCGTCAGACTGGCAGGACAGCTTGGAAGTTGGCCAATATGTCGTGCATGAGGACTACGGCGTTGCCATATTTAGAGGGGTAAACTATATAAACGGTTCGGAATATCTTGTTCTGGAATATGGCGGCCAGAAACGACTTCTGGTCCCTGCTTACCAGCTTTATAAGATAACGCCATACGAAGGGATATATGGGGTGGATCCTCAGCTGGATCGCCTTGACAGACAATCTTGGAAGAAAAATCTTCAGAAAGCTAAAGAGGCTGCTCACAAGGTCGCCCAAGATCTTGTTTCTTTGTATGCGTTAAGAGAGCTTAAAAAGGGCTTTGCCTTTCCCAAAGATGGCGAGATGTCGAAACACTTTGAGGATACGTTTCCCTACCATGAGACCACAGATCAGCTAAGGGCCATAGAAGAGATAAAAAACGACATGGAAAAGCCTATACCCATGGACAGGATATTGGTGGGAGATGTGGGATTCGGGAAGACGGAGGTTGCCCTGAGAGCTGCCATAAAGGCGGTAGAGGGAGGAAAACAAGTTGCAGTTTTGGTCCCCACGACCTTGCTTTCAGAGCAGCACTATGAGAACTTCATTTCAAGGGTAGGAGACATGCCAATAAGAGTCGAACAGCTGTCCCGTTTTGAGACGAAGGCGAAGCAGCAAAGAATACTTAAGGAAACGGCAGAAGGACGCGTGGATATCCTAATCGGCACCCATCGCCTGCTGCAGGGAGACGTGCGATTTAAGGATCTGGGTCTGGTCATAATAGATGAGGAACACAGGTTCGGCGTCAGGCAAAAGGAGTTGTTAAAGAAACTTCGAACAGAGGTTGACGTGTTATCCATATCGGCAACCCCTATACCCAGGACGCTTTACATGGCTCTGTCTGGCATAAGGGATATTTCGCTCTTAAACACGCCGCCCAAAGACAGGCAGCCCGTCATCACCGTGGTAGGGCCCTGGAGGGATGACTTGGTGAGGGAGGCAATCCTGAAGGAGATATCCCGTGATGGTCGGGTCTTTTTTGTACATGATCGCATAAGGGGCATAGAGAAGAGGGCCAAAAGGTTGCAAATGCTCGTTCCTGAGGCCAAGGTAGGCATAGCTCACGGGCAACTTCCAAAGAGCGAATTGGAGAAAGCAATGTTGATGTTCTTAAGCGGTGAAATTAACGTGCTTGTGTGTACGACAATAATAGAAAGCGGTCTGGACATTGCCAAGGCCAATACCTTGATTGTGGACAATGCCCACATGTTCGGTTTATCCCAGTTGCATCAGCTTCGCGGCAGAGTTGGGAGGAGGAACAGACAAGCCTTTGCCTATATGCTATATCCGGCAGATAAAGCACTCACTAAAGAGGCCATGCAGAGGCTTGAGGCCATAGCGGAGTGCAATCAATTGGGCGGTGGGTATAAGCTTGCCCTGAGGGACCTGGAAATCAGGGGCGGGGGCAACTTATTGGGCGTGGAGCAACATGGTCAGACGGAAAAAGTTGGGTTTCAACTGTATTATAAGCTGATAGAAAATGCCATGAGAAAGCTGAAAGGCGAAGAATTACAGGGCCTTTCGATGGACATCAAGGTGCCGATAAGCATTCCGGAGGGCTACATACCGCAAGATTCGCTTCGAATAGCGCTCTACAGAAGGCTGCTCAGGGATTTGCGCCTTGAGGATGTAGACGAAATGGAAAGAGAATTAATCGACAGATTCGGATCGTTGCCGGAGGAAATGAGGTCATTGCTGAACTTAACAAGACTGAAAGCAGGGTTGCCTTACTTTGGCGTTGAAGAGATGATGCTTGATACAAACGAAATCGTCTTGCGAGGAAAGGATGAAGGATTGCTCAGGCTTGTTGGCGGTAAACCCGGTTGGATTGCCGGAGATGGTAGAGCCATAGGGCCTGGTGGCATCGTCGGCCTGAAGAAATTGGTTGAATACATGACATCGGCTTTTGAGTCGGGTGGGGGGATGGTCGAAGAATGGGATCAAGACGCGATATAGGCGCATGCTTTGTCGAGCTCGTGGAGATAATGGCCAAATTGCGAGCTCCCGACGGCTGCCCCTGGGACAGGAAACAGACTTTGGAGTCTCTTAAGGAATATGTGCTTGAGGAAGCTTATGAGTTGATTGACGCTATAGACTCGAAGGACACGAGAAATATATGCGAAGAATGCGGTGACCTGCTTTTGCAGGTCGTCTTTGTCGCTCAAATTGCATCGGAGAACCGCTGGTTTGACATAACGGATGTGATAGATGTATTGTGCGATAAATTAAGACGAAGACACCCGCATGTGTTCGGCAACCTGTCAGTGCGGGACAGCGAAGAGGTCAGGCGTAACTGGGATATGATAAAATTGCAAGAGCGAGATAGTAAGAATGAGGAGCGATCCCGATTGGCCGGCGTTCCCCGCTCCATGCCGGCATTGCTCAAGGCCTTTTCCATCCAGGAGAGGGCAGCAAAGGCTGGTTTTGACTGGCAGGCTGGAGACCTTGGTCCTTTATGGGATAAAATAGATGAAGAAATTTGTGAGCTTCGCCGCGCCTTAGAAGCTGAGGCTGCGGAGGATATAAAAGAGGAAGTCGGGGATCTGCTTTTCGCGGTGGTTAATTTGTCCAGGCATATAGGCGTAAATCCCGAAGAAGCATTAAATAGGGCTAACGAAAAGTTTTCAAAGAGGTTTCGCATCATAGAGGAAAGAGTAGAGAAAAGCGGACGGGAGTGGAGCGAATATACGCTCGATGAGCTGGAGGAGCTTTGGCATGAGGCCAAAGAGAGGCTCAAAGGATCGCAAGGAGGTTAAATCTAAATGAACGACGTAAACGATTTTGACATATTTGCAAAGGGGATTAAGAGTGAGAGAGGACAGAAGAAAAAGGTGCTAATTACCGAGACTGTGCTGCGAGATGCGCACCAATCCCTCATGGCTACCAGGATGCGCACTGCAGATATGTTGGATATAGCCGCCAAGATGGATGAGGTCGGTTACTACTCCTTCGAGATGTGGGGCGGTGCTACTTTTGATGCGGCCATGCGGTTCTTGGATGAGGACCCGTGGGAACGCCTAAGGGCGCTGAGAAGAGTTGTTAAAAAGACGAAACTTCAGATGTTGCTTCGTGGCCAGAATTTGGTAGGTTACAAACATTATCCTGACGATGTGGTGAGGGAATTTGTCAAAAGGGCTGTAGGCAACGGCCTTGATATCATTCGCATATTCGATGCTCTTAATGACTTGAGGAACATGGAAGTCGCTGCCGATCAGGTCAAGAAAGAAGGAGCCCATCTGCAGCTTTCGATATGTTATACCATATCTCCGGTGCACACCTTGGAATCCTTCGTCGAACTGGCTTTGAAGATGAAGGACATGGGTGCAGATTCGATATGCATAAAGGATATGGCCGGCTTGCTTTCCCCTGTCGCCGCATATCGGTTGACTAGAGCGATCAAGGATAAGTGCGATTTGCCGTTGCAGGTGCATACCCATTATACCAGCGGTATGGGGTCGATGGCTTATTTGGCTGCCATATTGGCCGGTGCTGACATCATTGACTGTGCGATCTCTCCCTTTGCCATGGGCACGAGCCAGCCGCCGACGGAATCTTTAGTTGCGGCATTGAAGGACTCCATATACGATACCGAAATAGAGCTCCAGGAACTGGTCCCGATAGCGAACCACTTTAAGGAGATACGAAATAAGTATAAGGACCTTATCGTTGGCCTCACAGGGGTAGATATAAACGTTCTGATCTATCAGATACCCGGTGGGATGTATTCGAACTTGGTAAGTCAGTTGAAGGAGCAAAATGCCCTCGACAAGCTTGATCTGGTCTTAAAGGAGGTGCCTCTGGTTCGACGCGAGATGGGCTATCCTCCCTTGGTGACCCCAACGAGCCAGATAGTTGGCACACAGGCTACGTTAAACGTCTTGGTGGGCAAGAGATGGCACATAGTCCCCAACGAGGTGAAGATGTACTTCCTGGGATATTATGGCAGGCCGCCAGCACCGGTAGATCCCGAGGTTGCCAAAAAGGTCATAGGAGACGAAAAGCCTATCGACTGCAGGCCCGGAGAGATGTTGTCACCCGGGTTGGAGGAAGCTCGCAAGGTCATCGAGCCCTGGATCCTGCAACCGGAGGATGTATTGAGTTATGCTTTGTTCCCGAACGTAGCTAAGGATTTTCTGATCAAAAAATTCGCCAGGACGCTTAAGAGAGATGTGGGTTTTGAAGAGCCCATCGAAGGAGTGGCCTATCCAATATAACGACAATTCAAGGAGGTAATGAACATGACACAGGCACAAAAGGATATTTCTGAAATAATTGAAAGCGACATCAGACCTGCGCTGATGTCTCACGGTGGAGATATAGAATTAGTAAGTTACGATGAAGCGGAGAAAAAGGTATTCGTGCGGCTGACTGGCGCTTGTGGCGGATGTCCCTTTGCCAGGGAGACGTTGCGATTTCAAGTTGAAAGTGTCTTGAAAGGGCGCCTCCCTGATGTGGTGAAGTCTGTCGAGAGCGTTCAATAACACTTGCAGGAGGGGATTTTCTCGCCCTTGGTAGAACCGTTTGATTCCAACAGTGAGGTTATAAAAAAAGATGGATCGTCGCCTGAAATTCTCGTAGTGGCTGACGAAAAGGTCTTGGAAAAGATATTAGGCCAGAAGGATGAGAACATACGAGCCGTCGAGGAAAGATTTCCTGTACGCATAATCGTGAGAGGCGACGAAATACAGGTACATGGTCCTGATGTCGAAGTAGTTAAGCTTGTTGTCAAATTTCTTGGACAGCTTGCTGAAGTTGCTGAAAAAGGTTACAGGCTCACGCCTGCCGAAGTTAAGTACGGCATGAACGTGCTTACCGAGGCGGGCAAGGTAGATCTGCTTTCGCTTTACGAAGAGGTCATATACATAACCTCGAGGGGAAAGCCGGTGAGGCCTCGAACGGCGGGGCAAAAGAAGTACATCGAGGCAATAAAACGCAACGATGTAATTTTTGTCATAGGTCCGGCAGGCACGGGCAAGACTTATCTTGCGGTTGCCATGGCCGTCGCAGCCCTCAAGGCATCGGCTATAAGCAGGATAGTTTTGGTACGACCTGTCGTAGAAGCAGGCGAACGATTGGGATTTTTGCCCGGTGACGTAAAAGAGAAGGTTGAACCTTATTTGAGGCCGCTTTATGATGCCTTCTTCGATCTGCTGTCTCCCGAGAGGTTTATGAAGTATCTCGAAAAGAACGTGATAGAATTGGCTCCATTGGCCTACATGCGGGGAAGGACGTTGAACGACAGCTTCATCATATTAGACGAGGCTCAGAACACCACGCCGGAGCAGATGAAGATGTTCCTCACGAGAATGGGGTTCGGTTCCAAGGTAGTTGTCACTGGCGATATAACGCAGATAGATTTGCCTCCTGGAAAGGAGTCAGGCCTCAAGGTAGTTCAAGACGTCTTGGATGGCATTCCAGGCATCGAGTTTATCCGATTGACTAACTACGATGTGGTGCGTCATGAAATGGTACAGAGGATAGTTGAGGCGTATGAAATTTATGAAAAGAAAAAAGGGAATGATCAAAGGCTACCCTAGGAATGTAGCGATCGCCTTATCCCGTAGTTCGTTACGTTTAGAGTGGCTGCTGCGGTTCTTTGTTTTGGCCGTTGCGGGGTTGTTGTTCTTTTGGGGGTGGAGGTTGAATGTTGCCGATAAAGGTTTCAAGGTTGGCCTTCCATCCCCAAGAGATTATTATGTCCTGTCTGATGTCACTTACTTAGATGAGGAGACGACCAGACAGCTTAAGGAAAATCTGGCTTCCAGGGTATTGGGCGTAACGGTCATCGACGTCTCGATGGTGCCCATCGTGAGGGCTGTGCTTGAAGATATAGAAAACCCGTCGTCCTGGTCATATTTGCCCGAGAGTTTAGTCAATATTTTAAAGGCTCTTCCTTCTTCCAAGAGAGGTCGCATCTTAGATGTCACACGCAATATAGGGCTGCAGATGCTGAGTCTGGATAACTACGGGGGCAGTTCCACTGACTTGAAGGGCGACCTGTGGAGGTACCTTGCAAATGCGAATTTGTCCGTAGCCGATAAGAACATAGTATATCAGATACTTAGCTACCTCCTTGCCTTCGTCGTTGATACCGACAGCGAGGCGACAGCTCTGGTCAGAGAATTCTATAAGTCTAGCGTAGAGCTCATAGAGAAAGCCCTAAAGCCGGGCATGTTATTGGTGAAAAAGGGAGAACTAATTACCCCTGAAATTGCCAACCTTTTAAGGTTGCAGGGATATCCGGAAAGCCGTTTCCCCCGGATGCAGCTTTCCATGGTGCTTTTCATGGTGTTTCTTTGGTCATTTTTGCATAGATATACTGACTTGCAGGAGTGGAGACAGACCTCCACAATAAGGATGGTCTATTTTTCCGCTTTGCTCATTCTTGGTTGGGTTGTACAGTTTGGCGTTGCCAGGCTAAATGCATTGTACAGCGGAATAGGCATCTTGCCGATAGCGGGGTGGGGATATCTCACATTGCCATACATAAGCGCCTTTTACCTGGGCTTAAGCGGCGGTCTTCTGGGCGTGATGATAAGCTCTTCAAATTCCTTTGCCTATCTTTATTCCATGTTGTTGGCGGTTTTAATAACTGTCCTGGCCCATGCCGTCTTTAAAGAAAGGCCAACTACACGAGGGAAGGCATTTTTGAAGATCGAGCTGGTCGGCTTTGTTGCCGTAGCCTTATGGTACGCTTTTAGCGGGGTCTTTTATCATGTGCCGCCTCTTCGGGACATGCTATTCGTCCTTCTTTTGCTGCTATGTCTTGGTGGGGCCTTTATACTGCTCTTGCCGTTGATCGAGAGAACATTTGACGTGGTGTCTCCCATAAGATTGATGGAGCTGACTCACCCGAGCAATGCGTTGCTGAAGCGGTTGCAGGTTGAAGCCCCAGGTACGTATCATCATTCCATGATGGTCAGCACTTTGGCGGAGGCAGCTGCCGAACAGATCCGCGCCAATGCGCTGCTGGTGCGAGGCGGTGCGTACTATCATGACATTGGTAAACTGAAAAGGCCACAATACTTCATTGAAAACCAGATAGAGGGTGAGAACATACATGACACGCTCTCTCCGTCATTATCGGCTTTAATTATATTGTCTCACGTTCAGGAGGGAATAAACCTAGCCAAGGAATACGGACTTCCGAGCGCCATGATAGATTTTATTGCTGAGCATCACGGAACCACGTGTCTGTCCTACTTCTACAATAAGGCAAAGAGAAACGGCGACAATGTCGATAGAGATCAATATTGTTATCCCGGACCTAAACCTCGTTCAAGGGAAACTGCTTTGCTCATGCTTGCCGATTCCGTTGAAGCAGCAGTGCGGGCATTGGGGCCTTCGGTGTTGGATTTGCCGGCCCTTGATGATGCCGTAAAACAGGTCATAGAGGTAAAAAAACAGGAAGGACAGCTTGATGAGGTTAACCTTACGATGAAGGATCTAAGCAACATACGGCAGGCCTTTGTCACAACCTTGATGTCCATGTATCATACGAGATGGGTAAAAGATAAGAAATGATTGGAAAGGAGAAAATTAGACCTTGGAGATAAGGTTGGATGTCGGTGGCGAGGAGCAGGTGGAGCTTGCGATGGGAAAGCCATGCCCTCTGGAGGAGTTAAAAAGTTTGGCGCATAAGATAATTAATAAGGAACTGAATGAATTGACACATGAAGGAAATGAAACAAAATCTATAGAGATCTCTCTGACCTTTGTGGAGCCCGATGAGATCAGAGAGCTTAACAGGGAGTATCGCGACACCGACGAACCGACGGATGTGTTATCCTTTCCTCTTTGGGAGGGGGAGGATGGAAGGTTTATCGTGCCGTCTTCCGATTGGGGCGAGATAGCCTTGGGCGATATCGTTATTTGCCCTAAGGTTGTTGCAGAATTTGCCGAAAAATTGGGCAAAAGGCCAGAGGATGAACTGATGTTGATCTACGTTCACGGACTTCTTCATCTTCTGGGGTATGATCACGCTACCCCAGAAGATGAGGCGGTGATGTGGAGAAAACAAGAGGAATACCTTTCGAAAGGGGAGGACGATATTTAAGGTGGATACCGACCTGCCTAATAGTATATATTTACTACTTTTCTGCTTGATACTGTCCGGAGTTTTTTCAGCTTCGGAGACCTCGATAACGGCTACCGGCAGAGGCAAACTGCTTGCGATAAAGGAGCGAAAACCACCAAGTAAGAGCAAGGCTATATCGTGGGCAATTGAAGACATACATAGGGCTTTGACTGTTACGTTGGTCGGCAACAACTTGGTAAACATCGCAGCTAGCGCTGTGGCGACATCCGTTGCTGTATACCTTTTTGGAGACAAGGGGTTACCTCTGGCCATTATTTTAATGACCTTTCTCATCATAATATTCGGCGAGGTCCTGCCAAAGACGCTTGCCATCTCACATGCCGAGAGAATGGTTTTGCTGCTTTTGCCTTTCCTGAGATTCGTATGGCTGATACTTTCTCCCTTGGTATGGGTGGTTACCTTTGTGACCAAGGTTTTGGGGAAGATGATCCACCTGGATATTTCACTACAGCGAGCTTTCATAACCAGAGAAGACATCGAGGAGATGTTGAAGATAGGAGAGGCCTCCGGAGCAATAGAGGATGACGAGAGACGCATGATAAAGGGAATCATATCCTTCGAGGATACCAGAGCTTATCAGGTAATGGTGCCAAGGATGGATATGGTTGCCATATCAAATACGACCACCTTAGGGGAGTCCATTGAAGTATTTCGCCAGTACGGTCATTCTAGGGTGCCGGTATATGAAGGGGACATTGACCATATAAAGGGTATCCTCTACGTTAAGGACATAATTCTCCCACTGTTTAACGGCAGATTTGATGATCCGATAGCCAAATATATTAGGGAGGCCCTCTTTGTACCTGAAAGCATTAAAATAAGCGACCTCTTTGACATCATGAGAACGAAGAGGGTTCATATGGCCATACTTGTAGATGAGTATGGAGGAACAGCCGGGTTGATCACCATGGAGGATTTGCTTGAGGAAATAGTCGGGGAAATACAGGACGAGTATGATACGGAAGTCCCGCCCATACATAAGGAGTCAGAGGGGGTATATATGGTCGATGGCTTGGTTAATCTTGAGGATCTGAGCGAATATCTTGATTATCCCTTCGAATGCGAGGATGCCGATAGTGTGGCCGGATTTGTCTTGAGTCACTTTGGAAGGTTTCCGGTGCCCAGGGAGTCATTTGTTTATGGCGAATGGAACATCGAGGTCGTGGAAGTTGACCAACATAGGGTAAAGAGGCTCAAGTTCAGCAGAATACCTGAGGCAACTGAGGGCGAAGAAAAGGACGGGAAAGCCGATTGACGACCGATGATGAGACAGGGATTTCATAAGCTGACGGGCGTCGTCTTGAGGAGGCAGGAGACGAGCGAGGGGGACATAAGGTTATACGTCCTTTTTAGGGAATACGGGCCAATGTGGGTAGTTGCTCCCGGTGCCGCTCGTGGCAAAAGAAGGTTTGGAGGAGCTACAGAGCCCTTGATATGGGGGTATTTTGGATGCTACAAGAGCCCAAGGCAGCTGTATTTGCGCGAAATTGAAGTGAAGGAGGACCTGTGGGAGATCCGACATGACCCCGGCAGGCTGGAAAGGGCCATGACTTGGGCTCGCCTGCTTGTCGAACACTTGCTGCCAGGCTATCCTTGCAATGAGGTATTGGCCGCGTTTTACGACTCGCTATTTTTGCTTGACAAAGGATTGGACAGCGACATGCTGGAGTGGCGTTTTCTCTACAGATGGATGAAAAATTGGGGAGTGGCTCCCGATATATCGCATTGCTCATCCTGCGGAGAGAAGCTAGAAAGGGCCCGTTGGGACGGTGATGCCCTTACATGTGAAAAATGTTGCCCGAGCGGCGGAAAGGCCATTTCCCGGGAAGAATTGAGCGAACTCATTTGCGCTGCTGCACTTCCCAGAAAAGATTTGATGAAATGGGCTCAAAACAAGAGGTCAAAGTTTAACTATGTAGATTATAATGTAAAACTGAAAAGTATTCTGAATCAAAGTTTTTTAAACTAAGATGGGAGGAATTTGGCATGAACCTCCAGGAGATCATTTTTAGGTTGGAGCGTTTTTGGTCTACGCAAGGTTGTGTCATTCAACAACCCTACGATATTGAGGTCGGGGCAGGCACTATGAACCCGGCCACGACGCTCAGGGTTCTTGGTCCGGAACCGTGGAGGGTGGCTTATGTTGAACCGTGCAGACGTCCTACTGACGGACGTTATGGAGAAAATCCAAATAGACTGCAACATTACTATCAGTACCAGGTGATCATTAAACCGGCCCCCGATGATATTCAGGACATATACATTCACAGCTTGGAAGCCTTGGGCATAGATCCCGCAGATCACGATATCAGGTTCGTGGAGGATGACTGGGAATCTCCTACTATCGGTGCTTGGGGCCTTGGCTGGGAAGTCTGGCTTGACGGCATGGAGATAACGCAGTTTACGTACTTTCAGCAGGTGGGCGGAATAGACATGGATGTGGTTCCCGCTGAATTGACATACGGGATCGAACGAATAGCCATGTTTGTCCAAAAGGTAGATAGCATATTCGATTTGCGCTGGGTAGGAGATGTCACCTACGGCGACATTCATCATAGAGGAGAAGTAGAGCACTCCATATACAACTTCGATGAGGCCGACGTCGATATGCTGTTTAAATTGTTCAACATGTATGAGGCCGAGGCAAAGCGTCTCATTGGGAAAGGGCTTGTCTTGCCTGCCTACGATTATGTGTTGAAGTGCTCTCACACCTTTAACCTGCTTGATGCCAGAAACGCGATAAGCATCACCCAAAGGACGAGCTACATAAGCAGGGTCAGAGCCATAGCATCCCTGTGTTGTCAGGGCTACCTGGAGCAGCGCAAGGCCGCATGTTATCCCTTTATGGAAAAGTTCCCACACTTTTAAGTCTTTTGGCAGACTAGCGAGCTAGGAGGATCAGAAGCTATGGACGTTAGGGATTTGCTTTTTGAGATAGGCACAGAAGAGATACCGGCCAGGTTCATGCCCTGGGCCTTGGAGGAGATAAAAAAGATAGCTACCGAGGAATTTCAAAAAGAGCGCCTTGGATATAGAGCCATAGAAAGCTATGGCACTCCAAGGCGTCTGGTGATTTTGGTTAGAGGCCTTCAGGAGAAGCAGGACGATTTGGTGGAAGAGATCAAGGGGCCCCTTTGGAGTCAAGCATTTGACATCTATAATAATCCCACCAGAGCCGCCCTGGGATTTGCGAAAAGCCGAGGTGTTCCCGTCGAGGATTTAAAGAAGAAGGAGATCAACGGCCAATTCTACGTATTTGCCATAATAAGAGAGGAAGTTAAGGACACGGCTTCGGTGTTGCCAGCATTGTTGGATCGGTTGATAAGGCGCCTGGTTTTTCCTAAGAACATGTATTGGCGGGAGCCCAATCTCAAGTTCGTCAGGCCTATACGATGGCTTCTGTGTCTTTATGGAGAAGAGGTCATACAATTTCAATTGGGCAGCTTAACCGGAGATAAGGTAACCCGCGGTCATAGGTTCATGGGCTCAAGCCGGGTGGAGATAAACTCTGCAGGAGAATATCTGGAAAAGCTTTACGACAATTACGTGATCGTGGATCAGGCAAAGAGAAAGGAAAAGATACTGTCCGGCATCGCATCCATCGAGATGGAGCATCACGTAAAAGCCGTCCTTCCTCCGGATCTGGTGGACGAAAACGTCTTTCTGGTGGAATATCCCGTTCCATTCATTGGGACCTTTGACGAAGGCTTCCTCTCCTTGCCCGAAGAGGTGCTCATAACTGTCATGATCCATCATCAGAAGTATTTCCCGGTGAGGGACGATAGCGGGAAACTAAAGCCGGCCTTCATTGGCGTTAGCAACAACAGGGCTACCGATATGGGGGTCGTAAGGGAAGGCAACGAAAGGGTCTTAAAGGCGAGGTTGTCAGATGCCGTATTTTTCTACAACGAGGACCTCAAAAAACCTTTAGCCGTGAGGGTAAACGACCTTCAAAACATAGTTTATCAAGAGTCCCTGGGGACACTGTACGATAAAGTCATGAGGGTAAAGGCACTGGCTTTAAACTTGTGTAATGATTTGGGTTGCGACAAAGAGACGGCAGATTTAGTCGAAAGAGCTGCCTTTCTTTCCAAGGCTGATCTCGTTACCAATATGGTCTATGAGTTTCCGGAGCTAAGGGGTGTTATGGGAAGGGAATACGCAAAGGCAAACGGCGAACACGAACGAGTGGCAAGAGCCCTGCATGAACAATACCTTCCCGCCTTCGTTGGAGACGTGCTGCCGAAGGACATAATAGGTGCCATAGTCGGCATAGCCGATAGAATTGATAACATAGTATCCTGTGGCAAGATGGACCTGCTGCCCACCGGTTCTCAGGATCCGTATGGCTTAAGAAGAACGGCAAGATGCCTTAACGAGTTGATCCTGGGGCTCGCCATTGATGTCGATTTGGACCGGCTGGTTGAACTTTCGGCAAGAAGTCTGAAATGTGATCAGGATGTGGCCGGGCGTGTCATGGAATTCTTGAGACAGAGGCTTTACGTGCAGTTTAGGGAGAAGGGCTTCTCTCATGATGTGGCTTCTTTAGCATTGGCCGTCGTAGGCGGCAGACCCTTGCAGGCGGTTAAATTGGCTGAACAACTGGAATCGGTAAGAAGGGAAGAGTGGTTCCAAAACTTGGTCACTGCTGCAATCAGAGTGAGGAATATATTGACAAAGGCTGGGGATTTTGTGCCTCGGACTGTGGACGAGACTAAATTTCAAAGCGACTCGGAGGTTAAGCTTTATCAAAAGATCCAGGAGATAACGCCCAAGCTTAGCGATGCCCTCAAGCAATATCAATGGGAAAGGATCATCAACCTGCTCTTGGACCTCGAGCCCATTATATCCGAGTTCTTTGAAAACGTTTTGGTCATGGCCGAGGATCCCGCGATAAGAGAAAACAGGCTGTCGCTTCTGCACGAGTGCAATAAGCTGTTCCGTCTAGTGGGAGATCTAGGGGCGATAAAGGGCTCTAAATCGGGTGATTGATGAATGGTGAAGATATTTATTGTATCGGATTTCACGGGAGAGACGGCTGAACACGTGGCTAAGGCAGCCACCAGTCAGTTCAACATAAAATCAAGCGAACTGGTGCGCTTCAGATATGTAAACAATCAAGATCGCTTGATGGAGATATTGCATCGTGCTCAGGAAGAGGGAGCCATCATAATTGCCACACTTGTCGATCATCAATTGCGCAATTTATTGGCAAAGGAAGCCGGCGCGCGAAATATTGACTACATAGACATACTTGGGCCCATACTTGGAATGCTGGAAAGGAAAATGGGATATCCGCCGCGAGAGACGCCCGGTCTTATGAGAAGAATGGACGAGGAGTACTTCAGGCGGGTCAAAGCCATCGAGTTTGCCATAAAGTGCGATGACGGCAAAAGCCCGGAGCTTTTGAGGGAAGCCGATATAGTGCTTGTGGGAGTTTCAAGAAGCGGTAAGACCCCTTTAGCCATGTATCTTGCTCACAAAGGCTTGATGGTGGCCAATATGCCGCTGGTTCCCGAAAGCCCGCCGCCCAGGGAACTCTTTGATGTCCCTGGCAACAAGATCATAGGGTTGACAATAGATCCGGCCAAGTTAAGGCGGATTCGCGAGGAACGGCTCAGGGTGATGGGCCTGGATCCGGAGGTTTCGATGTATGCTAAACAGGAGCGAATAGAGGAAGAGCTACGCTACGCGAGGGAAATCATAGAGGCTTTAAAGGCCAAGATCTTCGACGTGACCAATAAGGCTGTGGAGGAGACTGCTCAAGAAATAATGGACTATTTGAATATATGAGGTGTCAACCATTTGAATCCTAGAGAAGTTTGGGAAGATACGGAAAAGCGATTACTGGCAAGCTACGCCTCAAAGAGCGTCGACTCGAAAGGAAGGAGGCTCAATGAGCCGCCTTGTCCAATTAGGACTTGTTATCAGCGAGATAGGGACAGGATCATCCACTGTAAGGCCTTCAGGCGGCTTAAATACAAGACGCAGGTCTTGCTGTTGCCTGAGGGAGATCATTATAGGACACGGTTGACCCATACGCTTGAGGTATCCCAGATAGCAAGGACCATAGCAAGAGCCTTGCGGTTAAACGAGGATTTGACGGAAGCCATAGCGCTAGGTCACGATCTTGGCCATACGCCCTTTGGACACATGGGGGAAGAGGTCTTAGATGGTTTGGCCAAGGAAAGGGGCTTGAAGGGCTTTCATCATGCCCAGCAGAGCTTAAGATTGGTGGAAGTCCTTGAAAGAGACGGAAAGGGTCTTAATTTGACCTGGGAGGTGCGGGAAGGGATATTACAGCACAGCAAGGGTCAAATAGATGTCCATAAGGGATTTGAACTGTCCAAGCCATCGACCTACGAGGCTTGGGTAGTTAGAGTGAGCGATTCCATAGCGTATCTGAACCATGACCTGGATGATGCAATAAGAGCTCGCTTGGTCTCTGATGAGGAAATACCACAACAGGTTATACGCGTGCTTGGAGAGACTCACAGCAAGCGTATAGGAACGCTGGTGACGGACATCGTCGTAAACAGCGGAGAAAGGGGCATCTGCTTGAGTGATGAGGTATTGGAAGCCATGGAGATGCTTCGGAGCTTCCTTTACGAAAAGGTTTATTTAGGTCCTCAGGCGAAAAAAGAAAGGCCGAAGGTCAGGCACGTGCTCGGTACGATCTTTCAATACCTGCTATCCGAGCCCAAGGCGCTTAATTCGCTTGAGTTCACCGACGTGGAAGCAGATGCCGTTACTAGGGTAATAGACTTCATCTCCGGCATGACCGACAGATACGCGCTAGCCTTCTTTAACGCCATAGCTATGCCGACTCCATGGCCGCTTGACATCAGTCTACCAGACCATATTCCTTGAGCAGCTGTTGATATCTCCTGTCAATCTCGCTGGGGGAGGGTTCGTTGTATATCTTCTTCGATTCGCCTGAAGGCGGCTCCCCTTTGGGCTGCACGACTTGGGGCTGAGGCAGCTGAGGGGCAATAGGCTGAGGTGTGCCTTCATCCTGTGCCTTACTTGAGTCAAGTGAAGCTTCTGACTGCGAGGGTGAAGCAGCGTATGCAGGCAGCTTCATCCCGTAGCTTGCAAGCAGGGCATTATCTCCGCCTATGAGGTACAATTTAGGCTCGTTTGTGTCTATCGCTTCCATCGCGGAAAACTCGTAAGGGTTGCCATGATAGGGACAAATCCTTACCGGAGCTTGATCCACAGGTAGTAAGATCGTTACCTTGTTAGGACAGTTTGGACTCGCAGGATATCCCGTTTTGCGGCAGACATCCAATTGTATTGCCTTTTCTCCTATTACCCCTGCCAGAGAAAAACTTTCCTTGACATTGGCAACCTTTACGGCTTCAGACATGAAGGCCTTCCATACGGGAGCGGCTATGCGACCGCCAGTACTGCCGCTGCCGAGCGATTTGTGGTTGTCGTTTCCGGCATATACGACGCACACGAGTCCCGGCACTCCACCTGCGAACCAAGCATCTTTCCAGTCATTGGTAGTTCCTGTCTTACCGAAGACCTCATAGCCGGGAATCTTTGCCGCCCTTCCCGTTCCGTTGTTAACGACATCAACCAACATGGAGCGAATTGTCGCCGTTATGGCAGAATCTACAGCTTCGTTCAGAGTAGGGCCGTTGGACTCCAACACCCTTCCTCTGAAATCTACCACTTTTTTGATCGCGAAGGGTTCCACTCGGTATCCGTCGTTGGCGAAGACGCTATATGCTACGGCCATCTCCAACGGAGTGATGCTGGCCGAGCCTAAAGCCAATGACAAGTCCTGCGGAAGGTAAGGGCTCGTGATCCCCATGTCCCTGGCAGTCTTTATGATGGCATCTACCCCTGTAAGCTGAGCAACGCGCACGGCTACCGTATTATAAGAGTCTGTCAAGGCCTCAAGCAGCGTGCTCTCTCCGTGGTATTTATCTCCGTAGTTGCTGGGCTCCCAACCGTTAGGGAAGTGCAGGGGGGCATCCAATATCCTGTCTATGGGCCTTATGCCCTTCTCTAAAGCAGCCGTATACACCAAAGGTTTAAACGCAGACCCCGGCTCTCTGTAAGCCTGGACAGCTCTGTTGAACTTGCTTACTTTAAAGTCTTTTCCTCCAACCATGGCGAGTATCTCGCCAGTATTTGGGTCTATAGCGACAAGTGCACCCTCGCACTTTAATCCCAAAATGGCCTTTTCCGCAGCATTTTGCAGCTTCAAATCTAAGGTGGTATATATCTTTAACCCCCCCTGATATACGATCTCCGGACCGTATTTGGGCAACAGGTGGTTAAAGAGTATGTAGGACACGAAATATGGTGCCGGGTTGTTGTCCAGCGTAGGTTGTCTTTTCTTTGAAAAGTTCAGGTTGGCCTCCAAAGCTTCATTGGCCTCGCTTTTAGTGATCCACCCCAACTCTTCCATGCGCCTTAAGACGTAAGATTGCCTGGTCTTTGCCCTGTCCAGGTGACGCAAGGGAGTATAGTACTCAGGTGCTGCAAGCAGACCGGCAAGCATGGATGCTTCTGGCAAAGTCAATGTCAGCGGGTCTTTGCCAAAATAGCTATACGAAGCGGAATAGATGCCGTAACTGCCGTGGCCCCAATATACTGTGTTTAGATACATTTCAAGAATCTGATCCTTAGGATAAAGCCTTTCGAGTCTGGTGGCCAGAATGATCTCTTTGACCTTTCTCTCGATTGTCTTTTCTCTGGTCAGGAATAAGTTTCTTGCTAGCTGTTGGGTTATAGTGCTTCCGCCTTGCAAAGCGCCTTTGTGTACAAAGTTTACTATAGCAGCCCTTACAATTCCCTTCACGTCAATGCCGTGATGTTCGTAAAAATTATCGTCTTCTGCGGCCAAAACGGCCTTTATCACCCACGGAGATATCTTATCCAACGACACCCAGGTCCTGTTTTCCTTGAATAGTCTGGCTACTTCCGCACCATTTCTGTCATATATTACAGTAGAAAGCGTAGGGTTGAATCTTATAAGTTCATTTGAGGAAGGTAACTCCATGGACATCTTAAACATAAACCCAGCGCAAAGGACGAAGACAATGGCACAAAAAAGCATGATAGCGTACATCAACGTTACTCCAATGTGTCCCTTACCCGGGTTCTTACTTTTACTATATTGCATGCTAAGACCTCCCAAAAACCTCTTGCCTATGACTGTTGAGATTATAGCATGAGCTTTAAGGATCATGCCGATTGTTTTTTAAGAAGGTCTGTCCATTTGCGGTAACTTCCGGCATCAAATAATGAAGAATTTTTACAAGAAAATGTGTTTTTTTGATTGACACACCCCCCCTGAACGTTATAATGTAATCCGCTCTTTATGGAGAGAGAGAATATCTTGCGTAAGGAGGGTATGCCCAATGCTACCGATTCCGACAAAATTTTGTTTGGTTGTTGGCCATGGAGAAGGCGACCAAAAACTCAATGCATTCGATGCCGCTTTACTCGATGCCGGTGTGGGAAATATGAACTTGCTTAGGGTGAGCAGCGTTTTGCCGCCGAAATGCGTCTATGAGGATGCTTTTAAAATGCCGGCAGGGTCCTTGCTTCCGATAGCTTACGGTTCTTTAACGAGCGATGTTCCGGGCGAAATAATATCCGCTGCCATCGGCGTTGGGATCCCGGAGGATCCTTCTTCCTACGGGATAATAATGGAGTTTTCTGGCTTTTGCAAGGCCGACGAGGCTGCCTTGAAAGTCGAAAAGATGGTTCGTGATGCCTTTGCTATGCGCAATCTTCCTCTTAAAGAGGTCAAAGTGAAATCGATAGAACATAAAGTTGAACGTTGTGGCTCGGTAATCGCAGCCTGTCCCCTGTTTTATGAAATTCCTCACGAGGGATGTTAAGCGATGAAAGCGATAGAGCGCAGGATTGCGGATCTTTGGTTTACCGAATATCAAACCCCGAATTTGAGATTGGGTCTCAGGATAGAGGATGTCCTCTTTAATAAGCAGTCAAAATATCAACATATATTGGTAGTCTATACGAAGCAATACGGCAGGGTTTTGGTCTTGGATGGCGCCATCCAGCTAACCGAAAAGGATGAGTTTTGCTATCACGAGATGATGGCCCATTTGGTCTTATGCGCCCACCCCGAACCTAAAAAGGTGCTCGTAATTGGCGGGGGAGACGGGGGCGTCGTGCGAGAGGTCCTCAAACACGATACGGTAGAGTCCGTCACGTTGGTCGATATCGACGAGGAGGTAATAAGGGCATCGAAGACGTTTTTCCCGACTGTATCCTGTGCGCTGGAGGACGAGCGCGTGAACATAATGCCCATGGATGCCCTAGTGTTCGTAAAAGAACATCGCGACGAGTTCGATATCGCCATAATAGACAGCACTGACCCCGTGGATTTTGCCAGCGGTTTGTTCGAACAATCATTTTTCAAAGATGTACATTCCGCATTGACCGAAAGCGGAATGATGATAGCTCAAACGGAATCACCCTTTGCAGAGCCGGAATTGCTGTACGATGCTGTCATGGGATTGAGAAACACGTTCGAAAAGGCCTTTTTGGCGTGGGGAGCTGTGCCGACATATCCGACCGGACTTTGGACTTATGCGGTAGGGAGCAAGAAATTTGATCCAAGGATACAGAGAAGATCTGCGCCGAAGGGATTGAAATACTATAGCGATGCGATGCATTCTCTAGCCTTTGAGTTGCCTCCTTTTGTTAAGGAGATCGTGAACGGAGGCAATTTGAAGGAGGCAAAGGGAAATTGACGCGCTTTCTAAAAAGTGGATCAAGCATCAGGGATGCCAGATGGGTTATCTTTGGGGCACCTTCTGATGCTGCCGTGTCGAGGAGAGGCGGCGCTCAATATGCCCCGGATGCGATCAGGTGGGAATCCCTTCATATCGAGACCTACTCTCCCTATTTGGGCGAGGGGTTGGAAAAAGCTTCCTTCTTTGATGTGGGGGATCTTTTTTTTGTCCCGGGAGATATTCAAAGTTCATTACTGAAGATCGAAAAAGTTACCTCCTCTTTTGTGAATAAGGGCAAAAAGGTTTTAATGCTTGGAGGAGATCACCTAGTAAGTTTAGGCTCCGTAAAGGGGGTTTTGTCCAAGTTTTCGGACCTGCATGTAATTCATTTCGATGCCCATGCCGATCTGAGGGACTGTTATCTGGGCAGCGAATACAGTCACGCTACGGTCATGCGAAGGATAGCAGAACACTTGGCAAGCCCCAGGCATTTACATCAATTTGCAATAAGGTCTGGCTCCAGGGATGAAATAGAGTGGGGGAAGAGAAACGTCGACCTCCATCTGATCGATTTGCTAGAACCCCTAAGAGATGTTTTAGTCAAGCTTGAAGGATGTCCTATATACATAAGCTTGGACATAGACGTGTTGGATCCCTCTTTTGCTCCCGGTACGGGTACGCCCGAACCGGAGGGTATAAGCGTCAAGGATCTTTTTAAGGCCTTGCGCATGTTCAATGGCCATAACGTTGTTGGCTTCGATCTGGTTGAAATATCTCCGCCTGTTGACGTAAACGGCGTAACGTCCGTTTTGGGAGCTAAAATCGTGCGAGAGGTTTTAATTATGTTGGGAGGTGACAGCGTTGACCAATAATCAAGCACTCGGGAGACATATTTTAATGGAAGCGTATGATTGCGAGTACGATGTACTTGACGACTTGAGGGGAATTCAAGGTGCCATGATCGAGGCAGCCGAACGTACCGGGGCTACTGTAGTGGATGTGGCGTTTAGAAAGTTTGAACCTTATGGGGTTAGTGGTGTAGTTATCATATCTGAATCGCACTTGGCAATCCATACTTGGCCCGAATTTGGTTACGCTGCCGTTGACCTCTTTACATGCGGCGATAAGGCGGATCCATGGAGGGCCTTTGAGTACCTGTCCGATTACTTTAAACCCAAAAGGATCACTACTATGGAAATAAGGCGCGGTAGCTTAGTTGCTGCCGATAATAAAAATTACGTGTCTATAGATTCGATTCGAGAAACCGTTAAGGGCGACTGACTTCAAAAGCGTAGCGGCAAGAACGAGGAGTACCCTTTTAAGCTGCCAATAAATGTGGTAAACTCGTGGAGATATTTTGTTTATTAAAAAATTTATAACATCCACGATGGTGGTGAATGAAATGGATGGTAGCGACAGAGCGCTGTATGTGGGTTCGGAGATTGGCAAGCTCAGAAGGGTGCTTCTCCACAGGCCGGGGTTAGAGTTGCTGCGCTTGACCATTGACAACAAGGATGAATTGCTCTTCGATGATATCCTTTGGGTAGAAGAGGCCCAAAAGGAACACGATGCCTTTGCTGACCTTCTAAGGGATAACGGCATAGAAGTCGTGTATTTTCGCAACTGTCTGGCGCATGTATTAAAGGAGGACGAGGTTCGAAAGGACTTATTGTCGGAGGCCTTGGCCTTGGAGGCGCTAGACCATCAGTTGAAAGAAGCATTGATGAAGGCTTTGTTTGAGATGCCTCCGGCTGAACTTTCGGAGATACTTGTCGCGGGCATGACTGTTTCGGAGGCCAGGGAGATCGCCGGTAATGTGAAAAGCTTATGTATGCTTGCTTCAGACGATACCGATTTTCTCATAAGGCCCATTCCTAACATCCTATTTCAAAGGGATCCCTTTTCATTCGTGAAAGATGGGGTCATCATCAGCGTGATGCGCTTCGAGGCGCGCCGCAAGGAACCTCTGTACGCAAAATATATATTCCATCATCATCCATATTTTTCAGGGCTAAAGATAATATACGGAGAAGAGATTACAAACGTGCACCCCTACTTCATAGAGGGCGGGGACGTCTTGGTGCTGTCCGAAGACGTGGTCGCAATTGGGATAAGCCAGAGAACTACTGCAGGAGCTATACAGGTTGTAGGACGAAAGCTTGCAAGAGAGTTGGGCATAAAAAAGGTACTGGCTGTGGACATTCCAAAGAAGCGCGTTTACATGCATCTCGATACGGTGTTTACCATGGTAGACCGCAATTGTTTTGTTGTTTACCCCGGCATAAGAAAAAACGTCCGTATTTGGGAGATCGCTTACGATGAGGATGGAACGGTTGCAAGCATAGAGGAGTCAAACGACCTTGTTGAGACGATGAGGCGCAATTTGGGGCTTGACAAGATAACCTTCGTCGAGACGGGTGGCGGAGATCCTGTCGTTGCCGCCAGGGAACAGTGGAACGACGGAACGAACACCTTTGCCATAGCGCCTGGAGTAGTCGTGACCTACCGTAGAAATACGATTACGAACCAGGAGCTGAGGGCAAACGGCATGAAGGTATACGAGATTAAGGGAGCGGAGCTTGGACGTGGCAGGGGAGGTCCCAGATGTATGTCCATGCCTCTGCTTAGAGACTAAATGTGAGGGGAGTAATGAAGGATGCCGGTTAATTTGCGTGGACGTCATTTGTTATGGTTGAAGGATTATAAGCCCGAGGAGATAAGGTATCTCTTGAACCTGGCAGTTGCATTGAAGGCAAAGAAGAGAGCCGGGATCAGGGGCAACTTGCTTGCAGGTAAAAACATTGCTTTGATATTCGAAAAGCCCTCGACGCGCACAAGGTGCGCTTTTACAGTTGCCTGTCTGGATGAGGGCGGACATGCAGAATACCTTGGCAAGAGCGACATTCAGCTTGGACATAAGGAAGACGTCAAGGATACCGCTAGAGTACTTGGTAGGATGTTCGATGGCATACAGTTTAGGGGCTTTAAGCAGTCAGTGGTTGAAGAGCTTGCCATGTATGCCGGAGTACCCGTGTGGAACGGCCTTACCGATAGCTATCATCCGACCCAGGCGCTGGCTGACGTGATGACGATGCAGGAATGTTTTGGAGACGTGAAGGGGCTTAAGCTTGTTTATGTTGGTGACGGAAGAAACAACGTGGCTAACTCCCTCATGGTCATATCGTCCAAGCTGGGCATGCATTACGTCATAGCTGCACCTAAGGAGCTGTATCCGAGTCAAGAGCTTCTTGAGGAGTGCAGAACTGAAGGCGCAAAACATGGAGCTATCATAGAGGTCATTGAGGATCCCCATGAGGCAGTTAGGGGAGCGCAAGCGGTCTATACAGATGTGTGGGCCTCCATGGGTGAAGAGGAGAAGCTTGCAGAGCGCATTAAACTGCTTAAGCCCTATCAGGTAAATAAGGCTTTGATGGACCTTGCCGATAGGGAGGCCATATTTTTGCATTGCCTGCCTGCCGTGAAGGGCAACGAAGTCACTGAAGAGGTCTTTGAATCCGCCCAGTCCAAGGTCTTTGAGGAGGCCGAAAACAGGCTGCACACGATCAAAGCCGTAATCGTAGCTACTATAGGCAATTTGTAATAAAACTAATCGACGGACAGGAAAATGGTTTATCCTGTCCGTCGATTGTATTTTATACGTTTACCATAGATGTCCTTATCTCCTTTATGCCCTTTAAGGAGTTCAGATCCACCAGGAATTTTTTTATCATGTCTATTTCGCCAAGCAGTATGATTGCCTCCAGGCAATTTGAGTGGTCTATGTGGACGTGTGTGGTGCATACGATTATATCGCCGTATTTGTGCTGTATGTTCGTAATTTCCGATACCGCATCGTGCCTGTGGTGATCGTATATGATCGTGACGGTACCGCAAACTGCTCCCTCTTGAGATTCCCATTTGGATTGGGCTATGAACGATCTCATCATTTGTCTCAAGGCTTCGGAGCGATTTACCATTCCATGACTGCGAAGCCATTTGTCGAACTCGTCCAAAAGGGACTTTGGTATGGAAACGCTGAACCTCATGATCTCTTCGGTTTCCACGGTGACTTTGCCTCCTTTGAAAGGATGATGTACGACGATGAGAAACGCTTTAAGTGTAGCATTAACGACCTTATCTGTCGAAGAGCTCGAAAAGACGGATGTCTCGGAAGTAAACTTACTCCTTTTACCTCCACGCAGGGGAGATGCCTTGCGTCTTGAGGTGTCTGCTTTTGCCCTGCAAAAAATATGTTATGTCGCCGGGGGGATGATTGATGAAAACGAAACGGCAAAGCTATTTATATGCGATGATTCGGGGAATTTAAGACAGGAGGGGTTCGACTTTCATCTTTTCGACCTCTTGGGAAGGAGAATCCTTTTCGTATCAAAAAAAGCATTTTGCGATCCTTCGATCAGATATAAATTTTACAGTATGCATGCAGAACTGCTTCTGCTTTCATGTCTGCTGGATGGGGAGGATGAAAGTTTTAAGCTAAACTTGAGTTTAAGCAGCCTGTCGCTGGAATTAGGCATAAAGGTGGCTTTCGCTTACGCCTTTTTTGATGGCGGATGCGGCGTTTCGGCCCTGTGCGACGGTCATGAGGAGGTTTTTTGCAAAAAGCCTTATTGGGAATGGAGAATTTGATCTGTCGACAAGAAAAGCGCTAACGCGTCGATAAGGCTTTCATCGTCCAGGACCTTCCTTATTTCCCCTATTGTGGAATAAGGCCTTCCCTGCACTATCCTCATAGCCCTGGCTTTGCCTATGCCGGGAATCGCCATTAATGAGCTTGGAGGACAGTTGTTTATGTCCAGGGGGAAGGGTATTCCTGTGACGGATCGCCTGCCGTAATCGACGACGGAGGTTGTTATGACGTCTCCCGGCCTTAAAGTCTCATCGACGATTCCAACTAAAAGCGGATAGGTAGCCAATTGCCGTCCAAATGAAAGCTTGCCGGATTTTTCCTCAATCAGCACGTTCTTTAATATACACCCCAGAGGAGCCACGCGCTGAAGAAATGCCCGATCTATCTCGTCTCTCACCCATTCCTTCCACTTTTTATAGTGCTTTTCTTTCACCCTGCTTGGGCAGGTCGACAGGAGGTCTTTCAGCAAAGCTCCCTCAAAAACCATGGGCTTTCTTATGTTTATCCTCCTAACGGCCAGACCTTCGTTCAAGATTTGCTTTAAAAAAGCGGCATTGAGCTCTAAGGCTTTATCGGTGTCTCCGGCAAGACCAACGAGAAAATTAAGGCCTGGCAAGACCTTTGGAAGGCTTCTGGGGGTAGGCCTCCATCCGCCAACCTCGTTCACCAACCTTACGGCAAAAATAGCCTCATCGAAATCGACCTTCAAATTGTTGATCTTTTTTACGAATGGATCCAAGCTTTCGATGCCGAACGAAAGGACGTCTCCCTCCGTGTCGTATTTGGATATAACGCTTATGGCCTCAGCCGATTGGTCGGGAAAGTCTGCTATTGTCCTTGGGTTTGCGTTGTCCGTATGAAGCACGGTTAAATTGGGGCAAGCTTGTCTTGAACCCCTGTAAAGCTCTTCAAGGGCTCGAGGGTTGGGCATCCTTCCCTTTTGTGAGGCTATGCCGTGATAAGTCAATATATTGGAGCATCTGCCAAACCTAAAGGCTCTTACCCCTGATCTGTATAGCGATTCCATTTCTTCTAAGATGCCTTCCGTAGACCTCTCCTCGAATATGCCTGATTTGCCCTCGGTACAAAAAGAGCAGTGCGCTCCAATGCGATCACAGCCTCTCGATAACTCCATTTCCGCCATTATCCAAGGATACCAAGGGTGAAGTTTTACTGCTTCACTGCCAAGCCTGCTCCAAACATTTACGCCATCGTAGCCACGTCTTTTTAAGTTGGGTACAATTTCGCCCTTGGAAAGGTAGCGGAACAAGACCTCTTCTACATCTCCTGTGACCAGGCAGTCGATATCTTCTAGATCCAGCTTTAATGCATTTCTTCCGCCCTGCATGGCATAACCTGCAACTATCGGGCCACCCAAGAAAATTAACCCCTTTCTTCTTAAACCGGCAATGCTTTGAAGCTCGCTCAAAAGCAAGGGGGAGCCGCCCCTGTAACGACCCGGTACGGTGAGGCCTGCTATTATCACGATAATGTCCGCTTTTGCCATGACGTCTTCTATTGCACTGCGATCCTCCCTCCACTGGTCACATGTGCAGTAAGCGATATCGTAATTGAAGTACCTCAAAACGCCTGCGCAATATCGAACGTAAGGAGAGATATACGGGGGTACTCCAAGGCATGCAGGTTCATCGACGTATCCGTCGAAGACTACTCCAAAGGGCATAAGAAACTTCCTTTCCTAATTTGATTTCGTTCGGGATCGCAAATAGTATGACCGGTTATTTCAACGGATTATGTTAAAATCTATATCAATGCTCAGCTAATATCAAGTATAGCTTTAACTGGGAGGTGCCGAATTGAACAGTATTTACAGAGACCCGATTTACCTCAAAGAGCGCATAGTCGCATGGATCAGGGAGAGGGTAAAGGATGCCGGCGCAAAGGGAGTGGTATTCGGGTTAAGCGGCGGTTTGGATTCCTCCGTCCTTGCCTTATTGGCGAAGGAAGCATTGGGGTATAATAACATACTAGGCGTGATAATGCCATGTGAAAGTCAGTCTGAAGATGCCGATTTTGCTCTTATGTTGGCAGAAAATTGTTCCGTGCCTGTTCGGCAGGTTGACTTAACGCCGGTATATCATGCGTTTTTGGATGCTTTGCCCTTTAAAAGAGATGATATGAGATTCTTGGCGATGGCCAACATCAAACCAAGGCTTAGGATGACGACATTGTACTTCTTTGCACAAAACTGTGATTTTTTGGTCTGTGGCGCCAGTAACCGAGACGAGCTTGAACTTGGGTATTTTACGAAGTACGGAGATAGCGGAGCCGATATGCTTCCCATGGGAGACCTCCTGAAGGGCGAAGTGAGGTTGCTTGCTGGCCATCTAGGTGTTCCGGCGCCTATAATAAGTCGGTCCCCGTCAGCAGGGTTGTGGCCCGGACAGACAGACGAAGGAGAGCTGGGCGTCACCTATGATGAGATCGATCTATTTTTGGCCACAGGGGAAGGAGATGAAAGGGTAAGAGAGATAGTTGAAAGGGCTAGGAAGAGAAGCGAACATAAACGCAAAATGCCTCCCATATGTAAAATTTAGAGTGAAGTTTCACTAAGGGGTGATAATAACATGTCAGGACATTCCAAGTGGGCTAACATTAAGTATAGAAAGGCTGCACAGGATTCCAAACGAGGAAAATTGTTTCAAAAGCTGGTTAAGGCCATAATTACGGCTGCCAGGGAGGGAGGGGGAGATCCTTCCGCCAACGTTGCCCTTAAAAATGCCATAGAAAAGGCCAAAGAGGCAAATGTACCTATGGAGAACATTCAAAGGGCCATAAAGCGGGGAACGGGCGAGATAGAGGGCGCTTCCTACGAGCAGGTCATTTATGAGGGCTATGGTCCAGGCGGCGTTGCCATCCTGGTCGAGGCCATGACGGATAATCGCAATCGCACTGCCTCGGATATGCGTTATATATTCACGAGGCATGGCGGATCGCTTGGTGAGGCCGGTTGCGTCTCCTGGGTCTTTGAGAAGAGAGGTGCGATCTACATATCCTCCAATGTAGATGAAGACGAACTGCTTCTTACGGCTGCTGAGGCGGGTGCCTTGGACGTGGTAAAGGAAGATTCCTCGTTCATAGTGTATACTGATCCAACTGCCTTAAACGAGGTCAACGAATTTTTGTCCCAAAAGGGCTACCCGATCGATCGCTGTGAGATCACAATGATACCGAAAAACACAGTTTCGGTCACAGACATAAATGACGCTTCTAAGTTGCTGAAGCTTCTTGATGCCCTTGAGGATCATGATGACGTTCAAAACGTATACGCCAACTTCGATATACCCGATGAAATATTCGATCAGCTGGAGAGCGCATAAAACTGATGTTATGCCTTGGAATTGATCCGGGCATCGGTCGCGTGGGCTTCGGTTTCGTCGAAGAAAAGGGAAGCGCGTTATCAAGTTTAAGCTACGGCTGCATCGACACGGACCGTCGTTTACCCGTTCAGGATCGCTTGAACCTCATTTACGATGACCTTAAAAGTCGCGTGAAGGCCGCAAGGCCTGATGTCATGGCCATGGAAAGGCTTTTTTTCGGGCAAAACTTAACTACGGCAGAAAACGTTTGGCAAGCAAGGGGCGTCATACTGCTCGTGGCAGCACAAGAGAGGCTTCCGGTAGTGGAGCTTACTCCTTCGGAGGTAAAGATGGCCGTCTGCGGTTACGGCAAGGCAAGCAAGTCGCAGGTTCAGGAGATGGTGCGCTGCATACTGTCATTGGAGTCCGCCCCTAAGCCCGATGATACAGCCGACGCTTTAGCGGTTGCTATAGCGGGGATTTCGATCTGGAAAGTTCAACGTCTAGCTGAAGGCAAGTGTTAGAATATGATCAATTTCATTTCAGGGCTTGTCGTAAGGGTCAAAGAAAATGTGATAGTGTTAGATGTTGCCGGATTTGGGTTGGAGGTCACCTGTTCTCGCGAAGCCTTGTCGTTATGTAAGGAAGGAGAAAAGGTGACCCTGCCCGCTTACCTTTACGTGAGTGAAAGCGGCCCATCGCTATTTGGCTTTGGCGACCATTGGGAAAGGGAATTTTTCTTGATATTGAAGAACGTAAAGGGCATGGGCCCAAAGACGGCGATATCTATACTGCGATGGTCGTCGGCGCCTGAATTGGTCAAGATCATACTGGATCAAGATATTGGAAGGCTGGAAAAGGTTCCCGGCGTAGGTCGTAAAACAGCCGAGAGAATCTGCTTTGAGCTAAAGGACAAGGTCAAAAAGATTTTCGCAGGCAAATCCGACATGCCTGAGGCAGACGGTAAGCTTCAAGTTGTTAGATTGGCTTTGAGGGAGCTTAATTTCAGCGATGGTGAGATAAATAAAGCTATCACAAGCCTACGGGATAATCAGGAAATAGAAGGCCAATCGGAAGAAAAATTGATACAGGAAGCCTTAAGGGCTTTGAACGGATAGGCAGTTCGGAGTGATGTCTTATGAAGAAAAGCTCGACCAGGCTGGTGAGCGAACAGCCTCTGTCCATGGAAGAGGATGTCTTTATCAGGCCCCAAAGGTTGGATGAGTTCGTTGGCCAGACCAAGGTAGTTAATAAATTGAGCATATTTATAAAAGCAGCCAAGGCAAGAGATGAACCCTTGGACCATTCGCTTTTTTGCGGACCTCCGGGTTTGGGCAAGACCACCTTGGCAGGCGTAATTGCCCGCGAAATGGGGGGCGATCTTAAGACCACAACGGGCCCCGCGATCTCGCGTACCGGCGATTTGGCAGCTATACTGTCATCCCTCAAGTTAAAAGACGTCCTTTTCATAGACGAGATTCACAGGCTTTCCCCTCATGTGGAAGAGGTCTTATACTCAGCCATGGAGGATTTCTCGTTAAATATAATCATTGGAAAGGGGCCAATGGCCAGAAGCATCAGGTTGACGTTACCAAAATTTACCCTGATAGGAGCGACTACTAAACCTACGTTGCTCTCTGCCCCATTGAGGGGAAGGTTTGGCATTGTAGAACAGCTAGATTATTACTCTGTAGACGAACTTGCCGAGATCGTCCTTAGGGGTGCGTCAGTGTTGACTGTGGCCATCGATGAAGAAGCAGCCATGGAGATAGCCAAAAGATCCAGGGGTACCCCTCGCGTGGCGCTCCGTCTGCTTAGAAGGGTTCGAGATGTGGCCGAAGCCCGTAAGATGAAGATGGTAAACCTGCAGATCGCCAGACATGCCTTAGACTTACTGGGTATCGACGAGAATGGGATCGATGAGCAAGAGAGAAAACTTTTAAGCGTATTGATAGAGCTTTTTGGCGGAGGTCCTGTCGGGTTGTCAACCCTGGCCGCAGCCATGAGCGAGGAAGAGAGGACCGTAGAAGAGATCTACGAGCCCTTTTTGCTCAGAAACGGGCTGATTGAGCGGACCAAGGTCGGCAGGATCGCCACAAAAAAGGCTTATGATCTGCTTGGAGTCGCATATGTTAAAACCTCGACGGGAAGGCAGGAAAATTTGACTCTCTTTTAAGAGAATTCATAGACGGTGGTGTTCGTCATGCAGGACATGGGAAAGATGCTGATCATTTTCGGCCTTTTTATCTTGCTCGCAGGTGTTGTCCTTTACTTTGCCGGGAAAGGCGGACTTTCCCTTGGGCATTTACCTGGAGATATAGTGATCCGCAAAAAGAATGTAGTAATAATATTTCCTATAGTCAGCATGTTGATTTTAAGTCTCGTACTCTCCATCGTGTTGAATTTATTGAGCCGATGGCTCAGATGATGAAGTAAGCTATTGAAGGGAGTGGCATTCATGAAGCGTTTTGTAAAGATTGCTTTGGCGTTCCTTTTGCTGGCGGCCTTCTTTGTTCCTGTGAGTGTTGCCGCAGAGCCAAGCGTATCTGTTGGACTGGCAAGCGGGGTCTCCAGTTGCACTATAAAGGCAAACAGCATGACCTTTTACGATGCCTCAGGTAAACAGGTAAGCTTTAAGGGTACCGTCTCCGTCAGTGCCGGTGGACGTAACAACATAACGGTTGGCGGAAAAACGCTGGTTCTTCCGGTGACTGTAAAGTCGAATGGACTGCTTTATCTGGATGGCAAGCCATATAGGGGGATATTTAGATTTGTGGCGAGCAGCAGCTCCTTTACGGTCGTAAACGAACTGCTGATCGAAGACTACTTGAAGGGCGTTTTGAAGATAGAAGTGAATCCTAATTGGCCCATGGAAGCCTTGAGGGCACAGGCAATTACGGCAAGGACTTATGCTTTGGCAGAAAAGGGTAGACATGGCAGCGCCGGTTTTGATGTGTGCGCCACCGATCATTGTCTTCCTTATAGGGGCGTAAGCGCTGAGGATTCCAGGTTGACGCAAGCCATAGAAAGCACGAGGGGCATGGTATTGTACTATGGAGGGAAGCCCGCAGTAACATTTTTCCATTCAGACAGCGGTGGCTGGACGAGCAACGTCCAATCCGTTTGGGGGCAGGACATTCCCTACCTCAGGTCAGTACAGGAGCCCTTCGAATATCAATCTCCCTATTCGTCATGGTCGTTAAGGATTAGCGGCGACGAGATTGGCAGGCGCCTTTCAAGGGCTGGCATAAATGTGGGGTCAGTATTTGAGATAAGGCCTGTAAAGTATGGCCCCGGCGGCAGGGTAGAGATGGTGGAGGTCGTCGGAAACAGGGGAAGAAAGACCATCAAATCCCACGATCTCAGGATGGCTTTGGGTGCCAAGGAGCTTAAAAGTACTATGTTTTCTGTTACTGCCGACGGACAGGCGCAAAGCACTGTAAGGCCTGCTTCAAAACCATCCGAACCGGAAGACGCTCAGTCAAAAAGTTCCATCCTGATAACGCTGACCAGAGAAGGTGCGTTTACGTCTGACGAACTCTTGGATATGCTCCTTCATCCCGAGAAGAAGGACGATTATGTACAGAAAGCTTTAGCGCGCAGAGGGGGCAAGGTTCCGACTCCACCTGCCTCCGAAAGTCCAAGCAAAAAGGACCCCAAGCTCCTTTGGCCTCAATGGGAAATGCCGGATGAGTCAATAGGCACCGACATGACGCGAGGAGCGCGAGGCACGATGTTTACTTTTCAGGGAAAAGGTTGGGGTCACGGAGTTGGCATGTGTCAATGGGGAGCTAAGGCAATGGCCGAAAATGGTTGGTCAGCCGGGAAGATCGTGAAGTATTACTATCCTGGAACACAGCTACAAAAGCTTTATTGAGGTGCTTTACGTTGCTAAGAGGTGATATAACTACGGTAGATCTTTATGACATTTCGGCATACGACTATGAACTTCCTGAAGAGCTCATAGCCCAATATCCTGTCGAACCTCGCGATTGCTCGAGGTTAATGGTAGTAGATAGGGCCACCGGCAAGCTCGAACACAGGATATTTTACGAGATACTAGATTATCTGAAACGCGGTGACGTTTTGGTCTTGAATGATACAAAGGTGATACCGGCGCGCTTTCTGGGTCGCAAGGGCCAAAATGGAGGCAAAGCCGAGGTGTTATTGGTAAAACCGCTGGATGATAGCTTCAGTTATTGGGAGGCCCTGGTGCGCCCAGGAAAAAGGCTAAATGCTGGCGATGAGGTTGTTATCGATTCCGAGACTTCTATATTGATCCTTGACAGATTAGATCAGGGGATGAGAAAGGTCCAAATAATAGGCAATGGCTCTCCCTACGATGTGATTGCGAAGAAAGGCAAGGTGCCTTTTCCGCCTTATGTAAGCGAGAACGATAAGGCCTTGAGGAATTATCAGACGGTGTATGCTCGAGTCGACGGCTCTGTTGCAGCTCCGACAGCAGGATTTCATTTCACTGAAGCGCTGCTTGAAAGGCTGGCCTCAACAGGGATAAAACTTGTCTATATAACCCTTCACGTAGGCCCCGGTACCTTTAGGCCGGTTAAGGCGAAAAACATCAAGGAACATGAGATGCATCGTGAGGATTACCATATTTCCCCTGAGGCTGCCGGTGCAATAAACGGGGCCAAAGGTGAGGGTAGGCGCATTATAGCTGTAGGAACCACGGTTGTAAGGTGCCTGGAGTCTGCAGCTAAGGGCAAAGATGTCGTTTCTTCTGGCCGAGGAAGTACCGAGCTTTTCATATATCCTGGGTATGAATTTAAGGTCATTGACGGATTGATAACGAACTTTCATCTTCCAAAAAGCACATTGCTGATGCTTGTGTCCGCCTTGGCCGGTTACGATTTGACGATGAAGGCATACCGAGAGGCCGTAAAAGAAAGATACCGGTTTTATTCCTTTGGAGATGCCATGCTGATAATTTGATAACGGGAGGGGATCAGATTGTGGAGGTGGGCCATCTTCGTGCCGCATCCGCCCATAATAATACCGGAAGTGGGAAGAGGGGAGGAAGCGGCTGCCGGCAAAACGATAGAAGGCATGAAGGAAATTGGCAGGAGATTGAAGGAGGAACCGCCTGATTCGCTAATGATACTGACGCCCCATCATGCCATGGGCAGGGGGTTGCACGTGATATGTGCAGACCGCTTTAAGGGTGACATGGGGATGTTTCGTGCGCGCAACTGCAGGCTCGAGGTCGATGGCGACCCGGAGCTTGCCTTGAGTTTGGCTGAATATGTAGAGTCAAAAGGATTGCCTGTCAGTCGGTCGAAGGGACGGCTTGTTGAGCTGGATCACGCTTCCTTCGTCCCGCTTTATTATTTTAATAAGGTTTGGGAGACGTTGCCCAGAGTGGTTATAGCGAATCCCTTGGGATTAAGTTATGAGGAAAGTTATAAACTAGGCAAGTTCCTGAGGCAGTTTGACGTAAATGGCAAAGACCTTGGCATCATTTTCAGCGGAGACCTGTCTCACAGACTAATTCCTACCGCTCCTGCCGGATATTATCCCAAAGCCAAGGATTTCGACGCTGCCGTTGTAAAGGCCTTTGAAACTTCTAATGCCCAAGAACTTTTATCCTTGCCCGAAGACGAGATCGAGCGGGCAGGAGAATGCGGCCTGCGTTCAGCTTTAGCCTTTCTTGGTATGACAGGAGGTGAATCCATTGCCGTGCTATCCTATGAAGGTCCATTTGGGGTAGGTTACTGTACGGCCATATGGAAGCCTGCTGAAAGTACAGAGGGCAATCCAAGTGGCGGCAAGGCGCATCCTTACGTAAAGCTCGCCAGGCTTTCATTAGAACATTACTTTAAGACCAAGAAAGTACTTGACCCCTCAGAGGCCTTTTTACTGTCTCCTCAAAGGGATTTATGGGACAAAAGGCGGGGATGTTTCGTCTCGATTAAAAAGTTGGATGGTGCTTTGAGGGGATGCATAGGCACAATTCGACCGGCAAGGGAAAATCTGGCCTCCGAGATCATACATAATGCATTGGCTGCAGCTTTTGAGGACCCCAGGTTTATGCCGTTGCGACAAGAGGAGCTTGCCGCGGTAAAATTCTCGGTGGATGTCTTAAGTGACCTCGAACCCGTGACATCGATCGACGAACTTGATCCCAAAGTTTACGGCGTAGTGGTAGAAAAAGGCCTTAGGAAGGGCGTACTCCTTCCCGATCTGGAAGGAGTCGATACGGTTGAATATCAGCTGGATATAGCGGCCCAGAAGGCCGGCATAAGCACTTTAAACGGGGCCAAGATCTACAGATTTACAGTTGAGCGCTACGAGGAAGTGAAAGAGGATCAATGAAGGCCCTTTATTGGCATTGGGAAGAAGAAAATGTCAGATGCGATCTCTGCCCACACCTTTGCCTGATACCTCCCGGTAAAAGGGGGTTTTGTCGCGTTCGCGAACACGTGCCGAACGAAGGGCTTACGACTTTAACTTATGGTATGTTCTCAAGTGTGGCGGTGGACCCAATGGAAAAGAAGCCCTTATATCATTTCTTGCCGGGCAACTCTGTCCTTTCTTTGGGTTCCGTAGGTTGCAACATGAGTTGTCCCTTTTGTCAGAACTGGCATATATCCACATGGATGCGTCAGATAGAGATGTCTTACATCGGAGTTGATGATCTGATTTCCCTGGCAAAAAAGCACCGTTCCAAGGCGGTTGCCTTCACATATAACGAACCTTTGATATGCTTCGAATACCTTTTGGATGCCATGCCTGCTTTGAAAAAAGAGGAAATAAAGACCGTCTTGGTGACAAATGGCCTTATAAATTCCTTTCCTTTGAAAGATCTGCTTCCACATGTCAGCGCTGCAAACGTAGATCTCAAGGCCTTTGACGAGTCAACTTACATGAAACTTGGAGGCGACCTGCAGGCGGTACAATCCACCTTGAAGTCAATGGTCAGCTGTGACGTACATGTCGAGATAACGCATCTTTTAGTAACGGGCATCAACGATGACCTGGCCAAATTTGAGAAGATGTGTTCCTGGATTGCCGGTGAGCTTGGGAAAGGGGTTCCGCTTCATATCTCAAGGTATTTTCCGGCATATAAATGGAATAAGACGCCTACCGATATGTTGCTGCTTAAAAAGGCAAAGGAGATCGCTTTGAGGTACTTAAATTTCGTATATCTCGGCAATGTGCCGGATGACAGCGATACCTATTGTCCCAAGTGCGGAAAGTTGGTCATAAAAAGGAGGGGCTATGACGTCAGCTTGCTTGCCGTAAGTCCCGATGGTACCTGTTCTGTGTGCAGTAGTGATTTGGGGATTGTACTTTTTTGATTTTATGGCATACTTTAAATAACGAATTCCAATCTTTAGACTTTAGGGAGGAGCAAGCATGGAAACGATTCACCTCAACGGTCATTCTTTGACGTTGGAAGACGTCGTTAAGGTTGCAAGGGGCGGTTGCAGGGTGGATTTGGATCCGGCTGCAAAGGCCTTCGTGCAGCGAGGGGCTTCCATCGTGGAGAAGTGGGTCGAGGAAGGTAAGGTCGTATATGGGATTACGACCGGGTTCGGAGATCTCGCCTCCGTCACCATTCCATCGGAGCAAAGCGAGATCCTGCAGGAGAACTTGCTCAAAAGCCACGCATCTGGCGTCGGAGAACCTCTCGATGAAGCTGTTGTCCGTGCAATCATGTTGCTTCGCATAAATACCCTGATCAGGGGATTTTCCGGGATAAGCCTGGAGACGCTGTCGCTTTTGGTCGATATGCTGAACTGTGGGATTCACCCGGTGATACCCTCTCAGGGTTCAGTAGGAGCAAGCGGGGATCTGTGTCCTCTGTCTCACCTGGCCATAGCCCTTTTAGGCTTGGGAGAGGCCTTTTATAAAGGCCAAAGGATGTCGGCTGCAAGGGCCTTAGAGCAAGCCGGCCTAAAGCCCGTCAAGCTTAAGCCCAAGGAAGGGCTTGGCCTAAACAACGGAACGGCTGCCACGACAGCTATAGCCTCCCTGGTTCTATACGACGCACTGAAGCTGTCCAAGGCAGCCGACATAGCCGGAGCCATGTCGCTTGAGGCGCTTCACGGCGTTCCTTACGCCTTCGATCCCAGGACGCATGACTTAAGGCCGCATTTCGGCCAGAGGGCCAGCGCATCGAACGTTAGGCGTCTCATCGAGGGAAGCGAGATAATAGAGGCCTTTAAGGGTTCGCGTGTTCAGGACGCCTACTCACTAAGATGCATTCCGCAGGTGCATGGCGCCAGCCGCGATGCCTTGGACTTTGTTCGCCAAAAGATAGACATCGAGATTAACTCCGTTACCGATAATCCATTGATCTTTCCCGCCGACGGCGAGGCCTTGAGCGGAGGCAACTTCCACGCACAGCCGATCGCATTGGCCATGGACTTTTTGGGCATCGCCGTTGCAGAGCTCGCTAACATCTCCGAAAGGCGCGTTGCTAGGTTAGTGGACCATAAGCTTTCTGGATTGCCTGCCTTCTTGATGGAAAACAGCGGCGTCAACAGCGGATTTATGATACCTCAATATGTATGTGCAGCCCTCGTCTCCGAAAATAAGGTATTGGCGCATCCTTCCTCGGTTGATTCCATTCCGACCTCAGCCGGTCAGGAAGATCACGTCTCCATGGGGGCTTACGCCGCAAGAAAGGCTCGCAACATCTTGTCCAACGCCCAAAAGGTAATGGCTATAGAGATGTTGGCAGCAGCTCAGGGCTTAAACTTCAGCTTGCCGCTTAAGCCCGGCAAGGGGGTTTACAGGGCATATCAGCTCATCAGGGAAAAGGTTCCTTTCATTGAGGAAGACGTTTTCATGGCTCCCTTGATAGGGGAGGTCATAAATCTCGTGGAAAGCGGAATCATTATAGATGAAGTAGAAAAGGAAATAGGGGAACTTGACTGAGCGTTGCACAAAAGGTCCGTTATTAATGCTTTTATAGACATAATAATACGCTTAAATCACTTAATATGGGAGGTTTTGCTTCATGGTCAAGTTAATCGAATGTGTTCCAAATTTCAGCGAAGGCAGACGTACGGATGTGATAGAGGCCATAGTGAAGCCCTTTAAGGAGACAAAGGGATGTTATTTGTTGGATTACAGGGCAGATCCTGATCACAATCGCCTTGTCGTCAGCTTGGTCGGGGAACCGGAGGCCCTTAAGGAATCGCTGATAAGATCGGCCAAGGTTGCCATAGAGAACATAGATTTAAACAAGCACCAGGGTGCTCACCCCAGGATCGGTGCTATAGATGTGATCCCCTTTGTTCCATTGAGGAACATCACCATGGAGGAATGTGTGGAGTTTTCAAGGAAATTTGCGGAAGCGTTTCACAGGGAGACTCAGGTTCCTGTCTATTTCTATGAGGAATCGGCCTTGAGGCCCGAGCGACGCAATTTGGAAGTGATCAGAAAGGGGCAGTACGAAGCCTTAAAGGAAGAGATAATTAAGCCTGAGAGGCATCCAGATATAGGAGAACCTAAACTGCATCCCACTGCCGGAGCCACGGTGATAGGAGCAAGGAAATTCTTGGTCGCCTTTAACGTTAATTTGCATACCAAGGACGTAAATATAGCCAAGGCAATTGCCAAGGCAATTAGATCGTCAAGCGGCGGATTTTCTGCGGTCAAGGCCATCGGACTTGAGCTCAAGGAGAGAGGTATGACGCAGGTTAGCATGAACATAGTCGATTACGAGAAAAACGCGCTGTATCGCGTTTTAGAACTAATTAAGGCTGAAGCTAAACGCTGGGGTATTTCGATAGCCGAAACGGAAGTTTACGGCATGGTGCCAGTAGCAGCTCTCCTTGAAAGCACATCTTATTACATGCAAATAGCCGGCTTTGACCCCAACCAGGTCATCGAGTTGAGGCTTTTGGATTTATTGGGAAGGGATTGATGATGACCTTAAAGCTTTTTAGAAATGCGCGCATATATACCCCTATAGACAGGGGTAAGCCATTGGCTGGCAATGAAATGGGATGTTTGGCCGTTATGGAAGACGGTGCCTTCGTCGTCGATGGCGGCTATATCGCCGGCATTGGCAAGGAACAGGAAATCTTGGAAAGCCTGCGCTCAAGCAAAGCCATAGAGGAAACCGACCTTGAAGGCAGATGTGTCATCCCCGGCTTTGTCGATCCCCATACACACGCTTGCTTTGTTGGGACGAGGGAAAGGGAATTCGTGATGAGATTGCAAGGCGCATCTTACCTGGATATCCTAAAAATGGGGGGCGGGATACTGTCGACCGTTGACAAGGTAAGATCCGCCAGCAAGGATAAGCTTTATGAAAATACGAAAGAGGTAGTCGCAAGGGCAGCAAAAAGCGGCATTACCACCATGGAAATCAAGAGCGGTTACGGCCTTTCTTTAGAGCATGAAATAAAGATGCTCGAGGTGATAGGCCAATTAAAGGGCGATCCGCTTGACGTCGTGCCCACATTCATGGGAGCTCACGCCATACCGAGGGAATATAAAGACAACACTGAAGCTTACGTGGAGCTAGTAATTAATGAGATGATACCCTACGTTGCCGAGCATAAACTTGCCAAATACTGCGATGTCTTTTGCGAGGATGGGGTATTTTCTGTAGAAGATGCAAGGAGGATTTTGCTGGCAGCAAGAAAATATGGCTTGGGCTTGAAGCTTCACGCCGACGAAGTATACGACCTGGGAGGGGCGAAGCTTGCTGCCGAGCTCAAGGTGGACTCGGCGGAGCATTTGCTGGCAGCGAGCGACGAAGGTTTAAGGGCCATGGCTCAAAGCGGAGTTTTGGCCGTGCTTTTGCCCGCAACGGCCTTTAGCTTGAAAAAGCCATTTGCTCGTGCCAGAAAAATGATTGAGTTGGGCGTTCCGGTGGCCTTGGCCACGGATTGCAATCCCGGTTCCTGTTATTGCGAGTCAATGGAGATGGTATACAGACTTGCCGTATTGGGCATGGGTCTGTCAATGGAGGAGGCGTTGACGGCCTCGACGGTTAATGCCGCCTACGCCATAGGAATGGGCAACCTGGTTGGAAGCCTTCAAAGGGGCAAAAAGGCAGACTTTGTCGTCTTGGAAGGCGATACGCCAGGCGTTATGGCTTACCATCTTGGAACTTCAAACGTAAAAGAAGTGTATAAAATGGGGAAAAAGATCTGACTGGGGGCGAGAATATGTCGATGATGAAGATGACCATAGAGGAGTTTTTAAAGGAATTAGCATCCGATTCCCCGGCTCCTGGCGGCGGAAGCGTTGCCGCCCTTGGAGGCGCCTTGGGAGCGGCTTTGGTCGCGATGGTTGCAAGGCTTACCGTCGGGAAGGAAAAGTATAAGGATCAATGGGCATGTATGGAGGAGCTTGCAAGGAAAGCTGACAATCTGCGCGATGAATTTTTGGCACTGATGGACGAAGACACCGCGGCATTCAATGACTTCATGGATGCAATGCGGCTTCCCAAAAATTCCGATGAGGAGAAGGCAAAACGAAACTCGGCCATGCAGGAAGCTCTCAAACAAGCTGCACTTGTCCCTATGAAGACATTGCGGGCTTGCCTTGAGCTTGCGGGGTATGCCAAGCAGGCAGTAGAGAGGGGGAACTTGAACGCCATAACCGATGGCGGGACTGCCTTGTTGCTGTCATCATCTTCTGGTAAGGCTGCTGCTTACAACGTAAGGATAAACTTGGCGGGAGTCAAGGATCAAGATTTTTGCGAAAAGACCAAATTGGAGCTGGAACGCCTTATGAAGGAGATCGACGCCTTCGTTGGCGAGGGGCTCAAGAGGGTTGAGGAAAATTTATAGAGTAAAACTAAAGGCGAAAGCATCAAGGCCAGGCCTGTTGACAACGATGAACGGGTTTGATAAAGTGTACTAGTCGAACGACAGAGCATATTTGGGTGGTTAGTTCAGAGGGAGAACGCTTCCTTGACGCGGAAGAGGTCGCAGGTTCGAGTCCTGCACCACCCACCATGAGAGCATAAAAGGAGTCTGGTCTTAAAGCTGGACTCCTTTTTTTGTAGCTTCAGAAAGTGAGTTGACAGCATTATGATAAAAGGAACCGGAGTTGACTTGTGTAGCATACCAAGGATGAGGCTCCATATTAAGTCTGAGAGATTTTTGGAAAAGGTCTTTACCGAGGAAGAGATTTCCTTCGCTCTTTCAAAGGCCTACCCTGAACAGCATTTTGCCGGTTACTATGCGGCCAGAGAGGCCCTTGCCAAGGCTTTGACGCTTGGCTTGTGGGGAGTGGGGTTGAAAAACGCCTGGGTAGTTCACGGCAAAATGGGCGAACCTCAGTTTAGTTTTAATGATATATTAATTAAAATACTGGCAGACAGAGATATAAATAAGGTCTGGCTTTCTATAAGTCATGAACGTGACATGGCCATAGCTTTTGTCATACTGGAGGCATGAAGATGATTCCTCTTTGTAGCGCCGAATCGGCTAAAATGGCAGACAAGATGATCATGGACGAATTCTCGCTTCCCGGCTTAGTCCTGATGGAAAACGCAGGCAGGGCAGTGGCGTCCTTCGTGTCGCAGTATTTAAAAAGACGCGGCAAGGGCAAGGTCTTGATCTTTGCGGGTCCGGGAAATAACGGCGGAGACGGGTTTGTTACAGCCAGGCATTTACTTAATGAGGGTTTTGACGTCAAGGTAATTAGCTCCCTTCCCATGCTTGAGAGTTACAAGGGAGATGCATTTATCAACGCAAATGCCTTTATTAGGCTTGGAGGGAGCATATCCTTCTCGGAGGAGTTGTCCGATTCGCAGCTCGAAAGCGAAACAGATAAGGCAGATGCATGTTTGGATGCCCTCCTTGGAGTAGGTTTCAAGGGGACCCCGGAAGGAGAGATAGCCAGGCTTATAAAGGCGTTGCGTCGAGGTTGTTTTGTCGTCTCCGTAGATGTACCAAGCGGTGTGGATGCCTCCTCGGGGCGTGTCCCAGGCATGGCGGCCAGAGCCGATGTTACACTTACTATGCATGTCCACAAAACTGGCCTTTATGTGGCACCGGGTGCCTTTTACTCCGGAAAGGTCATCCTTGTCGACATTGGTGTGCCCCCTATGCTTGGGGCTTTGGCGTTTGAAAACAGATGTTTTTTATGGGATGAAAATGCCTCTTGCCGCGCATTGCCGGAAAGGCCCCTGGGATTGCATAAGGGCGATAGAGGTTGTGTGGCCGTCTTGGGCGGGTCAGACATTTATAGGGGAGCTCCCATGCTTTCTGCCCTTGGCGCATTAAGGGCGGGTGCCGGCATCGTCTACGTGATCCTTCCCGAGGATGTTTACTTGCAGTTTGGTCAGTTTCTGCCCGAGGCCATTTGCGTTCCCGTTAGGGCAGACAAAAGGGTGCTGTCCGTAAACGCGTTGGAAACTCTTAATGCTTTGGAAAGAAATATAGATGTGCTTGTCGTCGGTCCCGGCATGGGCAGGAAGGAGGATACTATAGAGCTGGTCTCTAAGTTGTGGGAAGGATGGCCCAAGGAAATGATATGCGATGCTGACGCGCTTTATGCACTTTCAGTAGCACCTCAGACGTTAACGAGAAGAGACAACGTAATTTTAACCCCCCATGAAGGGGAAGCAGCAAGGTTACTCGCTTGCGAAACTTCATGGGTTAAGGATAATCGCTTGGAAGCAGCAGAAAAACTCTCACGAAAGCTTGGTCCATGTGTGTTAAAAGGTTATCATAGCATAATAGCAGATGGATTGCAGTTTAGGGTGGTTGATTCAGGTAGCCCTGCGCTTTCGGTACCCGGATCAGGAGACGTGCTCAGCGGAGTGATTGGAGCCTTTTTGGCGACTAATATGGATCTCATGGACGGAGCAAGTTTGGCCGTATGGCTTCACGGGAAAGCAGGAGAGTTATTGGAGTTAAAAAACGGGCTCGATGGAAATTTCGCGAGAGAGGTTGCCGATGAAGTGAGGTCGCTAATGGGAGATATGCGATATGGCAAGAAGACGAATAGATTGGGAAGAGGAACTGAAGAAGACCGAAAGGACAAGAATACGCGGGTTTAAAATCACTTTTCTGTCGTTTGCTCTCACTGCGCTCTTCTTCATGTGCTTTAAGTTTCAGGGCTCCCGCGCACGTATTCCTTTATATGTGTTGATAGTGCTCTTTGGTCTTTTAGGCGTGATGTTGTTATTGAAAAGGAAAACATGATTGGTGGTGAAGGCGCATATGGATTCCCCTTACTCCTATTTCATATCTTCTCCCAAGATGATGATCAACTTCGGTAGGGCTATTGGTGCTGTTGTTTTTCCTGGTTTGGTTTTTTATCTTGATGGCGAATTGGGCACGGGAAAGACGATGTTGGTTAGGGGAATTGCTTTGGCTTTAGGTTGGCCTGATGTACGAAGCCCGTCTTTTACCTTGATCAACGAATATCCCACCGATCCGCCTATTGCGCATGTAGATCTTTACCGTCTAAAAAAACCGGAGATTGAGAGCATTGGCATCGAGGAATACGTGGATAACGGCTTTTTGGTTGCTATAGAATGGGGTAAGCCTGAATATTTTCCCTTCATAAACGAATGGTGGCACGTCGCCATTTCCTATGAAGATGACATGATCAAAAGGGAGTGTCGAAGGATTCATATTAGAGCTTCAGGAGAAAATGCCATCGAAGCGTTAAAACGTTTGAATAAGAGGGTATCGTCATGGGGTGTTTAGAATCCATGGATTGTCTCATATTGGGCATTGATTGCTCTACAAGGTATACGGCTGTTGGTTGTGTGAAGGGTGACCGTGTGGTTGGAGAGATGTCCTTTGACATCGGGAGATATCAGTCGGCATTTCTTCCAGATTTGGTAGAAAACTTGCTCAATTTTGGAGGATTTACTCTGACTGATGTGGATGCCGTGGCTGCCACGATTGGCCCCGGTTATTTTACCGGTGTGCGAGTGGGATTGTCTTATGCCATGGCCCTTGCCTTTGCCCTGGAAGTGCCGATTATTCCTATTGTTTCACTTGACGCCTTGGCTTACGAGCTTATTTATGTAAAAGATGCGGTTGTTATACCGGTGATTTGGGCTAGAGGACGCGAGTATTACGCATCAATTCTGGAAAGCACCGGGGAAGATCTTGCCGAACTGAAAAGCCCCGGCGTTTACGACGAAAGGGCCATTTTGTCCTTTGCAAACAATTACGTCAAGGAATCGCGACAGGTATTTATCGTTGGCGACGATATCGCCAGATTTCAAGTTAAGCCTGAAGAGGTGCACCTGATTTTAAGAAGCATTAGAGGGGGTAATGTGGCTAAGCTTGGCTTCAAACACCGAAGAGAAGCTAAACGCCCCTCAGAGGTAAATGCGTTATACATTAGGGAGCCATACAAGTAGGTGTTGGTGGCATGTATTGTTCGATATGAAGTACGTGCTTTATATAATATGTCTGAATATTTGTAATAGTAAGATCATGTCTTTATTTGCACGATAATTCCGTTATTGTCATAATTTACCATGGAATTGCTAGACGATAATCAGATTTTTGCAGAGGGTGGTGTCTCCTTTGGCAAAGTTCACGGTTACCATTAACGAGGAGTGGTGCAAGGGGTGCGGGCTTTGCATAGCGATATGTCCCAAAAAGGTCCTTGAGTTCAACGAGAGGGTCAAGTCAGAGCCCGTAAGGCTTGACGATTGTATAGGATGTCATCAATGCGAGAATATTTGTCCCGATCTTGCTGTCACGGTTAAGGAGGCGAAGCTTGATGTCTAAAGTTCAATTTTGGCAAGGCAACACGGCGGTAGCAATGGGAGCAATAGCCGCCGGATGTCGGTTTTTTGGCGGATACCCGATAACTCCGTCATCCGAGATAGCTGAAACTATGGCACTTGAATTGCCGAAAGTCGGAGGCAGGTTCATCCAAATGGAGGATGAAATTGCCAGCATAGCGGCAGTGATTGGGGCTTCATTGGCGGGTTACAAGGCGATGACCGCCACATCTGGACCAGGATTTTCCTTGAAGCAGGAGAACCTGGGGCTGGCCTACATGGCTGAGGTGCCCATAGTGGTCGTAAACGTGATGAGGGGAGGTCCTTCCACCGGCTTACCCACGAAGGTATCGCAACAGGACGTCATGCAGGCCAGGTGGGGAACCCACGGCGATCACGAAACAATTGCCCTGGCTCCTGCTTCCGTTCAGGAGTGCTATGAACTTACGATAGAAGCCTTCAATTTGGCCGAGAGGTTTAGACAACCGGTGATCTTCCTGGGCGATGAAGTTGTGGGTCACATGAGGGAAAAGATAACCGTTCCGGATGATGGCACCTTTAAAATTCTGGGCCGTAAAAAACCTAATGTGGCACCGGAAGAATATGTCCCCTACAAGCCCGACCCAGAAGATGACATCCCTCCCATGGCTGCCTTCGGCGACGGCTACAGGTGGCATGTGACTGGTCTGACACACGACGAATGGGGCTTTCCCACGAATGATCCAGAGGTCATAGAAAAGAAGATCTTGAGGCTGGTTGGGAAAGTAAGGCGCTTTAGGGACGAAATAGTGAAATATGAAACCTACGAGGTCGGCGATGCCGATATGATAGTGGTCGCCTATGGTTCTGTGTCGCGCACTGCCCTTAGCGCGGTCAGGGAGGCAAGGAGCAAAGGTTTAAAAGTAGGGTTCTTTAGACCTGTGACGCTATGGCCTTTCCCAGACAAGGAACTGCAAGCTTTACTTGGCAACGTAAAAGCAGTATTGGTGCCAGAGCTAAACTGCGGCCAGATGGTGTTGGAGGTAGAAAGAGTAGTGAGCGGAAGAGCCAAAGTTCTTGCAAAAGGCTTGGTCAACGGTGAGCTCTTCAGGCCATCGGAAATCTTTGAATTTATCAAGGAGGTTGCCTAAAATGCCTAGCCAAGAAGTATTAGATTGGTTGCGTACCCGCTTTTTCCCTCATATCTGGTGTCCGGGGTGTGGCCATGGCATCATAATGCACGCAATTTTAAGGGCACTCGTCGACTTGGGCAAAAAGAAGGAAGAGACGGTCATTGCATCAGGCATTGGTTGTTCAAGCAGAATGCCGGGATATATAGATGCCTGCACGTTACATACTACTCACGGAAGGTCTTTGGCCTTTGCGACGGGCGTGAAATTGGCCAACCCTAAATTAACGGTCATCGACGTGATGGGCGACGGGGACTGCACGGCCATAGGCGGTAATCACTTCATTCATGCCTGTAGGCGAAATATAGATATAACAGCAGTTGTCATGAACAACAACATTTACGGAATGACCGGAGGGCAGGCCTCACCGACCACGCCGGTTGGCGCTTATGCTACGACTGCTCCCTACGGGGTAATTGACGTTCCTTTCGATATTTGCAAGCTCGCTGCCGGTGCCGGTGCTTCGTATGTAGCCAGGGCGACGGTTGCTCATCCCTTGCTCATCGAGAAGTATGTAAAAACGGCTATCTCGAAAGAAGGGTTTGCTGTAGTGGAAGTTGTAACGCATTGTCATACCCAGTTTGGCCGTAAGAACAAAAGACCAAGGCCAATAGACAATATCAACTTCTTTAAAGAAAATAGCGTCATGTACAATAAAGCAACCTCAATGTCCAAAGAAGAACTCGAAGGCAAGATAGTGATTGGAGAGTTCGTAAATGCAGATCTGCCTGAGTATGTAGAACAATATATGAAACTGATCGAAAGCTTAGGAGGTAATCGTTGATGAATGATCAACGTTATGAAATCCGTATAGCAGGTTCGGGCGGTCAGGGAGTAATTTTGGCGGCCGTCATAGTTGGAGAAGCTCTAGCCCTTTATGAAGAGGGCTTAAACGTGGTGCAAACTCAAGCATATGGACCCGAGGCCAGAGGCGGAGCCTCTAAGGCTGAGGTCGTGGTATCGCGTGGCAAGATCGATTATCCCAAGGCCACAAATCCAAACCTGCAGGTCATACTGACTCAGAAAGCTTGCGACGAGTACGTTCATGACGCTTCCACGAACAGCATCGTCATAGTGGACGACTTCTTCGTGACCGAACCGCCTAAGATAAATGCCAACGTTTATTCTCTTCCTATCGTTAGGACGGCAAGAGAGGAATTGGGAAGGGAAATAGTAACGAATATGGTCGCTTTGGGCACTATCGCAAGAGTGCTGGAAAAATGGCAGTTGGCCAGACCTGAGTCCGTTCGAAAGGCTATTCTGGATCGTGTGCCTAAGGGCACTGAAGAGCTTAATACCAAGGCCTTCGAATTGGGATATGCCCTGATGAAGGAGAGGCTGTAATTCGTTCGAACACTATGAGCTCCTTCGATGACAAGGTCACTTTAACCATAGATGGAATGGACAGCAAGGCCCGAGGTATAGGGAGGATAGACGGCTATGTGGTCTTTGTCCCGGGGGCCCTCGTCGGCGAAACCATCTTGGCAAAATTTGTGGAACGGCGAAAACATTATGGCGTTGCTGTGATTGAATCCATACTTAAGTCCAGTGATTATCGCGTACCCCCTAAATGCGAATATTATGAGGCGTGCGGCGGTTGCGACCTGCAGCACGCCTCATATGATCATCAGCTTCATATTAAAAATGATCTGGTTGTGGAGGCCATTGGCAGGATAGGCAAATGGCCTGATTTTGACGTTGAGCCTACCCTTCCTAGTCCGCAGGTTTGGGGATACAGGAACAAGGCAATCTTTCAAGCCCGATACCAAAAGGGAAAGAAGAAGCTGGGCTATTTCGCCAAAGGTACTCACGAAGTCGTCGAAATAGAGGACTGTCCCATTTTAGATCCACTGTTAAACGACATTTATCGTCTGGCGAAAGGCGCCATTGAGGACAGCGACATTACGTTCTACGATGAGCATCGCGGTAAAGGTCTTGTGCGTAATGTCGTCGTCAGATCGTCGCTCTCAAACCAAAAAGCTTTAATGGCCTTGGCCTTGAGCCGCAAACCCTATCCCGCGGAGTTAAACGAGCTGAAGCGCATCTCCGCTCGACTGATCGACGATAGGCCGTCCAACCTGCAGGGCATCTTGCTGAACGTGAATGCATCCGGGGGCAATTTCGTATGGGGACCATCTACGCTCCTTTTAGCAGGAGAAGATAACCTGCAGGAACGTCTTGGTGCTTTTGATTTATGCTACGGAATCACCGATTTCTTTCAGGTAAATATCGGGCAAGCCTGTAACATATGCAAAATTGTATCCGAACATGCTGCCGGCAGTGGTCGTATATTGGAGCTTTATTCCGGCGTAGGCACCATAACGTGTTTTTTGGCCTCAATGTGTCAGCATGTTGTAGCCGTCGAGGAATGGCAACCAGCCTGCAAGTCGTTGTCGCACAATATGGCAAAAAACGGCCTATCTAACGTAACCATCTTATGCGGCAAAGCCGAAGAGGTGGTTACGCAGAAGGTAAAAGACGACTTTGATATGGTAGTTTTGGACCCTCCCAGGACTGGTTGTCATGGGGACGTTTTGGATTTTATAGGCAGGATCAAGCCGAATAAGATAATATACGTGTCGTGCAATCCTGTTACCCTGGCGAGGGACGGCAAGATCCTCATCGAACTGGGGTACAAGCCGGTAAGTATAGCGCCCCTGGATATGTTTCCTCAGACGAGCCACGTCGAATGCGTGGCCGTGATGGCAAAAACGGCTTGAAAGCCGCTACAGCTTAAAGTGTTATCAATTCGTAATTGCGGCTTCCCATGCCTATTTCTTCTCCGTATTTCATCTGAATGCTTCCGTCTGTGTGAGGACGCAGACCTTTGAACTTATCCGCTCCTGCTTCTAAGTTGGACGAAAGCAGGGAATTTGCAAATCCCGGCTGGCTATTGACTAAATCGAAACTTGCCTGATCTATGGCGACCGGGTCCAGGGATGCCAAGATGCCAATGTCCGGAACTATTGGAGTATCGCTCCAAGGTACGCAGTCGCAATCCGGTGTTATGTTCACCAAAAAGTTCATATAGCCAATATGCCCTTCGTGACTTTTGTGAACGCCATAACCGTATTCGGTCATTCTCTCAATGAAATTAACTATGTCCGTTTCCCAGTCTATTCCGTTAGCCTTTACGGGACATACAGTCAAACACTCTCCGCAGCCAATGCACAAGTCGTGAGAAACTCTTGCCTTGCCTTCGACAATACTGATGGCTTTTGCAGGACAAACTGCTACGCATTTGGAACAACCTATACATTTGTCGGGGTCTACCGTTATTTTTAGGGCGTGCTGTTGTTTTTTGCCCAATGCAATCGCCCCGCCCATGGCAATGTTCTTTATGGCGCCGCCAAAACCTGCCATCTCGTGAGCCTTGAAATGAGACAGAACTATCATGCTGTCGGCGCTCACAATGTCGGTAGCAAGCATTACCGTCGAAAAGTGCTTTTTGCCGATATTAACCTCGGTCACGTTTTTGCTGCGCAGTCCATCGGCTATGATGATGGGAGCCCCAGTAACCGTATAGTCGAATCCGTGTTCCAGTGCGGTCAATAAGTGATCGACAGAATTGTGTCGACTTCCTGAATAAAGCGTGTTGGTATCAGTCAAAAAGGGCTTTGCCCCTCTTTCTTTTACCTTGTCTGTTATCTGTCGTACGAATAGCGGACTGATGAAGCTGTCGCTTCCGCGTTCGCCGAAATGTAACTTTATGGCCGTTAAGTCATCTTTTTGGATGAATTGGCCGAAACCGGCACGATCAAAAAGGTTTCTTATCTTGCTGATCTTGTTGTTCTTATCCGTTCGCGCCCTTAGGTCAACGAAATATACTTTGCTTGACATATTGCATTCCCCTTTCCTATGAATGGCCCGTAATTTTCGTATCATCTTAAGGGTTTGAGTTAACTCCAAGTCAATAGTTTGTTTGAAGTTTCGACCCCGCTTAGACAATTGCTGTTGGTCAGATCCAAACGATATGTGGCGTCATATTTTTGCTTGATCTAAAATTGATAAAAATTGTTCTTAAGTATCAAATAACTTGTGAGGTGGTAAAATTGACAATTTCTGAAGTAAGCGAAAAATTTGGTATCCCTCAAGACACGCTCCGTTATTACGAACGCATAGGGTTGATCCCTCGCGTAAACCGTAACGAAAGCGGCATTAGGGATTACACCGAGGATGACTGTAACTGGGTTGAATTTATCAAGTGTATGAGAGGGGCAGGATTATCGATTAAGGTATTGAAGAAATATGTGTCGCTGTTTCAACAGGGCGACAGCACGATCGAGGCAAGGAAAGAGATACTGATGGAGCAGCGAAGGTGTCTTGCCGAACGAATTAACGAGATGAGCAAGACCTTAGATCGTCTTAATTATAAGATAGAAATGTATGAGAAAGTTCTCATGGCCGAAAAGGGGCTAATAAGGACAAAATAATTAAATTGTTATTTAACCTGTATATTAGACTGGAGGTAAGATTTGATCATGAATATAAGCTATTTTAGCTATAAGGATATTTACATAGAAGACAAAAGGAAAGTATTGGAAGTAAATATACTTCCAGAAAAATATTGCAATTTCGATTGTGTATTTTGTCCTATAGGAAAGACGCAAAATAAAACCGATGTCCAAGAGTCATTTAATGGGACAGATAGCTCATTGGTTGAACTCGAAAGCAAAATAAATGTTTTGAATCCAGACTTAATCTTTATTAACTCAAAAGGAGAAGCCCTGTTAAACGATAGAATTGATGATATCATAGACTTTATCAAGACTAAGGGTAAGAGGGTAAGGCTGTTTTCCAGCGGATATTTGCTGGGTAAAGATAAATATATGTGTATTGCCAATAAATGCGATGAGGTCGTTGGCGAGATAAAGGTGTTATCGGAAGAGGACTTTCAAAAACTTCAAAGGCCCATCGAGGGGTATACTTTAGCCGAATATATCTCAAATATGGCCACCTTTAGGAGGCAATATTCGGGGAAATTTATATTCGAAATTACTGTCATCAAGGGCTATAGCGATGATCTCGAATCAATCGGGAAGCTAAAGGAGATTATTCGGGAAATTTCCCCCGACAAAATTGTCATTGCAAAAATCAACGACAAAAGATTTGAGAGAAAGTTCGGTATAACAGACGAGAAACTTGAAGAAATATCAAAGGCCTTGCTCGATATTTAGTGTTACGTCATAAGATCGTCTGACTATATTAACAATCATCGGGTTAGTTACGTCGATCATGAAAAAGTTATATCTCGATGGATGTCTTAATCCTTGCAAAAATAGAACCTTCCCAATATAATTTATCTGCAGGCGGACATAGCTCAGCTGGTAGAGCATCGGCTTCCCAAGCCGAGGGTCGCGGGTTCGAATCCCGTTGTCCGCTCCAGGTTTGAGTTCCTGACCGGCTTTTTGGCCTGTCGGGAATTTTTTTATCCAAATTTAGGAGCGCCGGACTGGATTTTATACAGCAGCGATTTAGACGACTCATAAAAGTTCGCATATTCCCGAAATGTAAGGTTTTCCCTCCCTTCCTGTCGTGTGATATTTTTTATACCAGTTAGTTTATATTCTATTTCTCAACGTTATTCAAGTCCGGCGCTCATCGTTTCATGGATTATCCGACTGTTTCCGGCAGGTGGCAGTTATGACCGGTGAACATGAAATACTGCCGTTCAGACGCCTCAAGAGGCCTCAAAAATAAAAAAGACGAAGGACGATCGTATCGGTCGAAGATGACGTCTTAAAACGGCTCCTGGAGCTATCGGCAAAAGGAAGTTTAAAGGTAGTATTGCCTATTTTACCTAATTTATAGTCAATTTCATGAAAAGGTTAAGGTTGTTTCATATTCTCCAGGTTCTCCTGAGTCATCTTCCCAGGTGACCTTAAATTTGAATGGTGGGCTACAGTCATTCGTAATGGCTGCTATATATGATATCTCTAAACCCGGGCCTATCGTTCCAATTTCCTGCTGGCTAGAGGCAATAGCAGGATGATCCATAATCGGCTTCCCGTCAAGCATGGCTTTTACGTTGCGCGCCGTTTTTGGGCCGTCATTTATAATAGTCAAACAGTAATCATAACGACGATCATGTGGTCTGATATGAAATTTATCGATGTAATCGGCGGTTAGCCTCCTTTTTTGTAGCTCTGCCCTCAAATTTGCTTTCCGGCTTTGAATAACTCGGTCGCGTTCGCGTGACTCCTCAATTTGTGTAATGCGTTTCTGCATTTTGATTTGTTTTTCTTGTAGCTTGAGGCTACGTTGACCACCCGAACCATCCAGGAGATGCCACAAACTACGGCATAACGACGGCCACCTTAAAGCAGGCAAGAAAGACAATCCCGAATCTTCCCGAGCACGTAAGAGATCTCACGGCCGAGCATGCTTTAAAGATATATGAAACCTTTTACTGGAAGCCTGCAGGCTGCGACAAGCTGCCAAGCCCTGTCGACCTGCTTGTGTTTGACGGCGCCGTAAACTGCGGCGTAAGGCGCGGCGTTAAGTTCCTGCAGGAGGCGCTAAACGTGATAAACGAAGGTAAGGCCCAGCTGGCAACCGACGGCATCATCGGAAAAAAAGACTTTAGCGGCCGTTGCCGAACGTTCGGACGCTTTAAGGTCACTGTGTGCCGTCATCCTGTGGCAGCGGACGCTTTACTATCAGAGCCTTGCAGCAAGCAAGGAGACTTTTCGCACCTTCCTTCGCGGCTGGATAAACAGGCTTGCCAGGCTGTGGGAGAGGTGCGAGTGCTAAGTGTGATCCTGATTGTCATATTTATAAGTTTTGTTGCCCTCGTGTCATAATCGCAACGTAGGTAAAGTACAGATTATGGCAGGAGGGCAATTTGATGTTATCCTCCGTTTACCTCACCCTCTTATTCACAAGCTCGTCGCGATCCAAAACCTAATTGAAATTGACTTATAAAATACGTGCATGGTAGTATGTGTGATGTAAGCACAAAAATACGTCCATTATCGGTGGCAAAGGGACGGTTTTTCTTAACCTAAAACTTGTTCGAATGTAGCCGATATTGCCGGTTTACAATGGTTAAGGGCGGTCAATAACAGCTTTCATATCGCAATCATTCCTCTTTATTATTTTTGGAACTTGTGTTTCTCAATCCTACTTACATATGGTGGCTGGCGGTGCTCTGGGGTCAGCCTCGTATTCTGTGTTTATATTGTAAGTTTGCCCTTCGGTGATGATGACTATGGTACCGTGAATATCCGTGCGATAGACTTCAACTCCATGTGTATGAAGCACTTCCAAGGTTTCAAGATCAGGATGACCATATCTGTCATCGCTGCCGCAATGGATGACTGCAACGTCTGGCGATACAACTGTTAGAAACTCCTTCGTAGTGGAAGTGTTACTTCCGTGGTGGGCAACCTTGAGGATATCTACATCCAAGATGTCTACTGAATGTAAATGCCGGTTTAAGCATTTCTGCCTCCGCTTCCCGCTCAGTGTCACCGGTCATGAGAAAGCTTATGTCGCCAAAGTCTATCCTGGCTACAATCGAAGAATGATTAAGGTGTCCTGGATCTGGTTTTGCAGGATGTATTATTTGTATTTTAAGCGGCCCCAGCTGCCGAATCATTCCATCCCTGGCCTCAGTAAAGGTTATATCTTCCTTCGCCAAAATTGCGTCAAGATAATCTTCGAAGAGTTGTGAAGTATCTCGCCTACGGGCATATTTGTCTATAATGTGTATTAGCCCGCCTATATGGTCAGTGTGGGGATGAGTGGCAATTACTATATCCAGCTTGCTTATGCCTTGGGCGCCGATATATTCGAGCACACAAGAACTCTTGGAGCGCGGCCCTCCGTCTATAAGCATGGTGTAATCATCGACATGAAAGAGAGTGCTGTCACCTTTGCCCACATTTATGAAGTGGACTTGAAGGTCTGAAGCAAAAAGGGGAGAGACCAAGAGAAAAAGCAGCATTAATAACAATGTAGTTACTTTTTTAGTCATAAAACACCTTCCTAATTTCTAAGGACTGACCTACAGCTGCTACCTGTTTGTGGCCGTTTTTATGGTCAAGGTGGACAACGCAAGGTAAATTGGACAACAACCATCCTGGGGTATAGCTCGCGTGTGCGTGCCTAGGCTTGTACGAGATGTTTTTATCTATGTTTGCATGTCGACTATGACTATAAGCTGAGATTATGGGATCTTTACATTCTGACAAGAAATGTCATATACGGCTTAACTAATTTTTAATTTGCATACTGATAATATATAAGGTCTTCTATAGTGTGTATATCATTATCAGGCATCTTCCATGATCTCCTTCTTTGCTTAAACTCGCCTAACGTTTCGAAATTATTTGAATCCCCTTGGAGTCTTAATTAAGCGAGATACACTCTGTTAGCTAAACTGGTCGAATCGTCTATCCTATTTCCTCTTTAATCCATAATTTTTCTTCCTTGACCCAATTTGAGACAATCTGCTTGTAGTCATCCTTAATCCTATACACATAATCCCGTTCCGCATTACTCCACCAACTTTCAATTATGTCTTCCTTCCCCAAAGGTTTTCTTCTCATTTTTAAGCCAGCCCTCGCTCCAGCAATCACTCGGCCTGTTATCTTCTTGTCTATTCCTTCAGAAGGTCTTCTTTTTGCAATTTCATTCATGAGAAAAGTTACAGTTTTGCTCGTTATAGGTTCTTTATCAACTTGTACAAGCGCTCCTAAAAGTATTCTCTGATAAGGAGTTGCATCTTTGAGATATAAAAGAAGTTCAGCTTTTGTCCACGGTTCATCCTCTTGTTTAGATTCTTCTAACTCTTTTTCTTCAACTTGCACTTCTGCGGCAGTTGACTTTGTAGTAGCTATTTCAAGTATAAGCCTTACGATATTCCCAATATCAATGCTTTCTATCGGTAAAAGGAGATTTTGGATTTTCTCAACAGCACTTCTTTCGCCTATGACAGGTTCTAATTCTTCTTTTAAACTTAATATTTCCAACAAGTCTTTATAGAGAATCAAACGCATACTATCTTTATATTTGCTGCCGATAATCTGTTCAATTAGTGGTTGGACATCACCTTTGCCAATAACATATAAACCAAAAATATTTTTTGTTTCTTCTTTTTTGGATAGCCTATCAATATAATCACCAAGTTGACTTACGCTACCTATAGGCCAAGTGCTGGTTTTTACCTCAAGAATGATCGTGTCTCCGTTCTCCTTTTTCCAAATTCCATCGTAATTGTCCTCTCCTGATTTTCCTGCATATCTCCCGTACTGTATTTCAAATCCAAATCTTCTCCCTAAAGATACGACTAAATCCTGGAAAGCTCGATTATAAGGATCGTGTGCACCTGTGCTGCTAGTAATGCATTCATCGAGCCATTTTCTTATCTGTGTGGTTGGCCATTTTTCCAGTTCAATGAATTCTCGAAATCTCCCTGCTTGTTCGATATTGTCTTTTAACTCCTTACCCAATAAGTTCAGTATATCTTTTATTTCAATCACCATTCGCGCCTCTTTTTGTACACTTAAACAATTGGTCAAATCCTTATTTTTTCTGTAATAATTGACCTCTGATTAAAATCATGGTTAAACTCTAGTTATTACTGAAACTACTTCATCTATCTCACGCTGTTGTTCCTGTTCCTGTTTCTTCCATACCCAATATTCATCCATCTCGAAGTACTTCTTGCCTCATTTACCATACTTCGTCCAGTTCCATCAATAACACTTTTACCCGCCTTAGCGCCGATTCGCGGTTAGGAAATATCCAAATCACCCGCTCCTTTCGCCTTATCTCCTGGCTTAGCCTTTTCTGTCCATTCGTGGTCCGAAGCCTCTTCCTGTAACGTGCAAGGAGGTTTAATACTGCTTAAAGTATAAAGCCATCTTCCAGGATCTCTGTAGCCCTAAGGGTTTGGGCAGAAAACACTTCAAGCGTCAGATTTAGCATGGTATCGTGCCGTAGATATGTCAGGTTCTTCAAAGATCGCCCTCAAGGTACAACTCTAGGTCTTTCTGCATGTTCTTGGGACACGAGTTAAACGACCTAGCGAAATGGGTCTAACGCCTCTGCCAGGTCGAACCTTGAAAATGCCTTTCTACAGCGTTGGCCAGACCTCCGTGGTTATCCGATATTACTATATCTATCTCTTTAAGCTCCCTTGCCTTTAAGTCCTTGAAAAACTTTGACCAGCTTTCCTCCGTCTCGCTATTTCCTAACTCATCCCCAAGATCTCCATATATCCTTACGTCAAGGTCCCAACCCTGGCAGTTAGCCCTATTTCCTTGTATCCGTTGCGCATTCCCTTGCCTTTTTCCGTACGCTCGTAAGGCTTTAGCGTTCATCTGCTTTAGTTCGCTGTTGCTCCAGTACCTGATTTACAAATTGTTCTATGACTTCCTTTAAGCTTTCGTCATTGCCGGAAAATAGAGATGTCAATCCTCCTCATTCAAGGTAATATATTGGGTCATCGATGTCTATTCGATAGTTTGGGTCTGCAATAACTTTATTCTATCAGAGGGCGATGACCCTTCCTAGTTTATTTGGATAAGCATACCAGTAGGTTGTTATAAACAAAATGTCATGTAGTGATAAAGAGATGTTTTTATTATGCTGTCAAAACATGAAATGGTAACAATTTATTAAATCTAATTAAATAACCAAGTTAGCTTATAAAGTATAATAATTTATTGACCACAGTAAGTGTTTCCTATCGATACTTCAAACAGATTTATTGACGATTATAGTATATCACGTTAATTTAGAATTTAGCATTCAGTGTAGACATATTTACTCCGATTTACTCAAGTTTTCTCTGCCTTTCATACGTTTATAAAACAGCAGTCTCCACCGACGTTAAATCGGTGGAGACAAATTAAGCCCGTAGGGCCAGTGCCCGAAGGGTGTATCTGTGCGCCTCGCGGGCCAGGCGCTTTTTGGGCATCAGAAATTCCGCTGCAAAGGCGTTGGCCGCCCGCTCCTGCCTCGGGTCTCGCTTTATCATGCCGCCTCCGCCGCTTTCGGAAAACACGAGGGAGTTATGCCCCAAGACGTAGTGTCCAAGTTCGTGTGCCACGGAAAACCTCCTCCGGCACAGCGGACGGTTTGAGTTTACCGCTATGACGGGCATGCCCGGCGGCACGTGTATCAGCATCGCGTCGATGCTGTCTGCCATGCCCGGCGGCACGTGTATCAGCATCGCGTCGATGCTGTCTGCCATGCCCCTTATCACCTCGATGCCAAGCTTCTTTAAAGCCAACACGACAATATCTTCATCATCAGGCGCGCCGACCTCCTCCAAAAGCCGACGCGCCGCTACTGATGGGTCCATAGCAGTGCCTCCTATGTTTGAAATTGCTGTGACTGGTTTAGGGCTTACCGGCCTTTACTCGTTCATGCGTTCTTTGACGCTTTTCAGCGCATATGAGATGGTGTTTATGATGAACTTCTTGTCAGCGGGCTAGAGCTTGTCCCAGCTTTCCATGACGCTTCGAGGTTGGATAAACAGGCTGGCCAGGCTGTGGGAGAGGTGCGAGTGACGACAAATTTGACCGTCCCTCCGGCGTGGTCTTGTGATGCTTCGGCATGCAAGGCCATAACAGAAGGGCTGGATGAGGCTTGCAAAGAAAATGTCAGTTATCAGGTGGCAACGGCAAACCGCTCACTTAAGAAGGGTAGACCTGGCGATGAGTCATTGCCTTGTGGCAGTAAGTTATAGCGTCATAAGGCATAATCCGACAGTTATTATTGGCCTCGACCACAACCCTCGGAATCCGTTTGTCGCCTTCGTAATTTTCATCTATCAAAAGGTCGGTTTCGCAGTCTATTGATTAAGAATAATCTGGTGACATTCCATTGTAAGAACTGATCTTATAAGCGTTAGGAAGCTTATAACCGATACGAACGGAAATGTTGTATTCAAAGCGTTTTAAGCCTTCCTCAATAACAGGTGCCACAATTTTCTTGACCCAACATACTTCGTCCATTTTTCAGGTTTCCGCCGGGTGGAGCAGCCATTCGTCGGCTTCGAAGAAAACCTCCCCTTCTTCGTAAGGCAGCTTGTCGCCGAACTTGAATATCTTTACGCTGTTCCAGAAGGTGATGGAGTCCCACATCTCGTCGCGTATGCTTTTGAGCGGTTCGATGTTAAAGAGCTCTTCCACCTCCTTCCTTAAAAGGCACGGCGCCCAAAGAGGCGCTATGATACGTTTTTCCTCCATGGGAAGATCTATCCAGCCATTTCGCATCATAAGGTTTGCGAGCTTTCTTTTGACATCCGTGCAGTCAGGATGGAACTTTGCGTCCTTTTGGGGAATCTGCGCAAGGACAGCATGTCCCTTTGGTTCTACTGTGAAGACCTTGCCCTTATTCTGTGCGCTTTCCTTGGCAAGCTCAGGCGTGGGACTTGCAAAGACGGCATGCCTGCGGCAGGGATAGCCATCTGGCCTTTTCCACTCCCAAAGGTTGTCTACCACATAAGGGACATTTCCGGGAGGCCTCTTGGTAAGCGACCTTTTTCTAGGATTCATCTTGTCCGCATCTTCCCGCTCGCAACGATAAATATGTGTCATTTTCAAATTCTCCTAACTTTTATGGTATTCAGCATATTTGGCCCAATATTTATTCCCCTTGATTCGTATAAATGAACACCTCTATATTTTATTATATCTACTGGCTATCGGCCTTTCAATCACGTCATTGCATCAGCGGCAAAGATATGAAATAGGCTGTTAGTTAATGCACTGTATAGCTTCTTACCCTCAGGCGCCCACCATATCTGCCCATCCCTGCCAAATCATGACCATCGCCAGCGTGTCAAGTTCGCAGTATTTTAGTAGGGCCTCCTTGATCATTTTCCGTTCATCGTCGCTCATCTCCGAAAACTGCATCCTGCACCAGGCCATGGTAGCCGTCCCGCCTTCGTGTATCTCGTCGAAGCCCGACAGGAAGCCCTCGATCTCCTCTTCGTCGAGTCCTTCAAAGATCTTTGGAAGCAGGCTGTACGGGTCGCGGACGCGGCCGCCTTCTTTTACCACCCAGGTCCAGTCCTTGAAGTTCAGGCTTTTGACGCCGTCTTTGGCGCCGTATATGGGCTTGCCGTAAAATTCCTGCAGGAAAGAGGAAGCGTTGAGCATTGCCGGAAGCACTGCCTTGATGGAGTTGGAGCCCTTCGTGGCCGGGTCGTAATAGTAGCTTTTTACCAGGTCTAACATATCGACCATGGTTCTCGGACCGGCGGTGATGCCCTCTATAAAAGAGATCAGGTCATTGGCGTCTGCGGGAGGCTGCGGGTCTTCTTGAAGCTGCGCCATTATAAGGTTTAAATAGGTATTTTCGTGAGCTCCGTACCTGAATATCGTGCCTTCGTCATTTTCAAGCTGGCCCTTTAAGTCTCGGACGAAGCTGTAGTTTGGAAAAACTCCCGGACTGGACTCGATGAACTGTCCTTCATGCCTGACGTTTCTGCTTTCATCTACGATGTGGTGTGAAAACTGAAAGGCTATCGCCTCGTAGGGACGGCGTCCCTTGTTGAAGGGTATGGCGACCATCGCGGTCTCAAAGTCTATGAAGTGAAGCGGAAACTTCCAGGACTGCATCTCGCCTTTAAGCCCTTCTTTATCAATGTACGGGCTGCTATCGCACTTTTGTGCCTTTTCTATCTGCAGCCACTGCCTTTCGGTCATCGAAAGGCCCTTGCCTTTTTTCTTTGACTGGGGCAGGTCCTTTTCTTCAATGTTGGCCAGAAATATTTTACCCTTGGAGATCAGCTCCTCTTTTTTGCGGAAGTTCCACAGGTCAAGGATCAACGGCTTATTAAAATCGTCGTCCGTCAGGCCAAAGCTTTCCTTCCAGCATTCCCTGAAGCCGCAGCAAAGACCCTGCCGTATCTGTTCCTCGCTAGCCTTAAACTCGCAGTGCTGGCATTTTGCGCCAGGCTGAGGTTTTATTTTTTTATCTCTCAAGTAAAAGTCGGCAAGGCTAAATATAACCTCCTCCAGATTTTTGCCGTCGAGCATGTCGTGAGGGCCGTCTACCTTGCCCTCAAGGATTGAACGCACGGCTTCTTCGACGGAAACTTCTGCAAGAATGCGCTCGCTTAAGTCGTCATCGGTAAGGTTGCTTTGGATTTCGACGCCCTTGCCGTCAGGGAGCCTTTTTATCCGTATCCTTTGGTTTAAGCCGTCGGTGGGGCACTTTTTGGCCTTGTCCGGCATCATGAGATAGGGCTTTACGTCGTAATCGGGCAGGGCCCTGCGGAGCACAAAGCACTGAAAAGCGAGGTCAAGCAGGTAAGGCTTCCATTCGGACCTTAGCGTTCCCTTGTTGCTCCAAAAGTCCGCCTGTCTCGTGGAATCGTAGGATTTTGCCTTTACCTCTATCAGGTGCAGGGTATTTCCTTCCTTTTTCAGGATGTCTGCCCGCGCGAAGAGGTTTTCATGCATGAAGGCCGGCTCAAAGAGGACGACCGAATCATTTTGAAGCATTTCGTCTGTCATGCGCGTAGCGCTGCAATGATCGACCTCATCGATCGTTACGGCTTTCCCTTCCTGGCGGTAATACGCCCTTGCCAGTTCTCCCACCTGGAAGCCTCCATCGGCTAGTGCCTGCAAAAAGGGATCGTCCAGGGTCCTGTTGGCGTACTCCTTTTTCCCTGCGTAGTACAGCTTGGTAGGACAGGTCATTGCGAGGCTGAAGAGGCTTTTCGTCAAAAAACGAGGTTCCATCTGCATTGGCTTACTGCTCCTTTCTTGAGTTAACAGAGATTTTAGCTTGTATTTTAAACATTATATCACCATAACAAACTGCATGCTCGCTCATCTGACGACGGATTCCAACTTGGCTAAGGACAGCTTCCGAAGTTGATCGACCATGCTGGGAAGTATATTGAATATTCGTAGAAACAGTTGCCTAATATTTATTCTTAGTTGTTGACATATTTCCAAGAACCTGTATAATTGGCATTAACTTACTTCTTAACAAAGAAAGGGTGGCGGAGATGAAAATTGAATCCTGTTTTTTGGGGGACAGAAAGGGAGAAAGGCTGGCATTCATAGCTGAAAAGGCAGAATACTATCAGGGCTTGGAGAAAAAGGTCATACTGCTGGCATCAGACGCCGATGCGCTCGGCATCCTCAAAGGCGCAGACGTCCTGGCGCCGGGGTATGTCGAGGACTTTGCCGTTGACTTCTTTCAAGACGTCATGGTCGCGATGGGAGACACAAATTTGGCTGCGAGGGAGTTGGCAAGGGCGTTGGTGCCTGACGAAGTCATACGGAGCGTCAATGAGCCGTTCTGGGAAACGAGCGCGAAAATGTGCATCGAAGCGATCGCCAAGACAGCCGCTAAGGCCGAGGCTTTTGCGAGAAGCAGCACACCGCCGCCATATATGTCCTTAGCCGGCAGGATAAAGACGATTCACTCTGAGATGGCAGAGAAAGTGTATGCAAGCCTGGAAAAGGAAAAGTGGTGGGAGAAATATCTTCCCGACAAGACCATTGAGACCATGATATTCAACAACGCGAAACGGACGGCCTCCTGCATGCTTTCGGTGGTACAGTCGTATTTAGAGCCGCTGTTTCAGATATCCAGCTCAGAAAGGACTGCTCCCATAAACGACAGCAAACGGCCTCTCGCAATATATGCGCCGGCCTACGATGAAGTGGAGCTTGAGCTTGTTTTAAATCTTCTTTCCGTCATATTTGCGAAAGATTCCATACTGCTAGTTCCCGAAGCTGACTGCTTCAGGGAAATCATAAAAAAGACGGACTGGAATGCCGTCTGCTCCTCGTGCAGACCGGTGGCCGATTCGGATTCCGTAGTCTTTGGTTTCGGCCGCCACGCCCTTCTTTACTTCATGAAGATGGCGCGCGAGACTACGGGTTTTGAGTACCTGCCGAAATTAGCCTACGAAAGGCCTGACGTTCTGCCCTTTGGAAGCGGGATAGCCTGGGAGTTGGGAGACTGGCATATGGTCGAAGTGTCAATTGCCCTGGCGACTCCAAGAGAACTGACTCTTCACTCAAAAAAGGCCGACGAGACAATAGCGGCCCTGATAGCTCCGACGCCGAAAGATGTAAAGGGAGACGGCTTTGATCCGGAGCCCTTCATACATAACGAAGACGACCTCGAACAATTTATGCTTGATGATTGCGATTGGAAATAAATTCCAGGCAAAGCGGCCTCTTGAAGGTCTTGCTTCATGACGTTTCTAGGAAGCATGTCGTGATTGGGGGTTTTAAAGTGTCGGACGAAATCAGAAAGGTTTGGGAGATTATCGAAAAATCGAGCGCATACAGGCCCAAAAGAAACGTCTGGAAGGTTACTGCGATAATAAGCATGTCGGCCCTCGTTGCCCTGTTGGCATACGTCATCTGGTGCAATCTGCCCAAGGTCCCTTCGGAAAGGGAAGCTGCTGACCAGGTTACACGCATATTGGCAGATCAAGATTTTTCGTATACCTATGGCTTCCTTGAGGGAGCAAACGTCAAGCTGACCCACCGCGGAATCACCTCGGGAAACGCAGATGTTACGTGCTTTTTTATGCCTGGCAATGCGTCTAAAAGCTTTGACCAGATTAAAATGTATTGCACAGTGAAGTTGAAACGGCTCTACGAAGAACTTCCGTGGCTGAATGAGTGCTCCTTTACGATAAAGTGCCCTTATTACAGCAGGCCCGGAGGGCCGATAGAGTGGCGTCAGGAAGTGCGCTTTAAGTTCAGCAGGTCCATTTACAAAAAGATAGACTGGGAAAAGTTCTCTTACACAGACATTTTAAAAGCCGCAGAAGACGTCCAGTTTTAAGGACTGCGGGTGCCGGCTGCCGCATAATTCGGGCAGTCGGCATTTCGCCTGTGGAGGAAAGTTTGGAATATGAAGTTTTACACGTACAACTTCAAGGTTTGACTGCAATATATACAGCAGTTATAATAGATTTAATTGCACGATGTACGGTATCATATGTTGCCTTTTAAGGGAGTGAGTGTTGTGGAAGAACGAGATATCTTAGTTCCCGCGGAAGTTATCCTGAAAATACAGAAAGACTTTGAACTGGACAAGTACGAGCTTGCGACTCTTTTCGGCATAAGCCTCCGCTCCGTCCAAGACTGGCTGAAAAGCGGCATTAAAGGGGAGAGAGGCTTAAACGTCGCCATGATAGACTGCCTCCTTACGCTGCAGCTGCTCAGCGAAAAAGATCCGGAAAATTTTATGACCTTCAAACAGCTAAGGGGATTGGTGCAGAGGGTAGTGAGGGAGCCGAGCCTGGTCTTTTTCCAATTCGCGCCCTACGAAGATGATTTAGGGCCTGTTGCGTTGCTGTCCTTGAAGTACCCGAAGCTGAGCTCCGTTTTCATGGCCGTGATATTTTTATTATATTTAAAGATCAAGGGAAGGACGATCAAACTTAGCGATGCCCCAAAGGCCTTAGAGGAGCAAAACGTTTTTCAGTTTTTTATGCGTCCATCTGACGAAGACGAGCAATGACCCAAGCGGAGGGCGGATAAAATGACTAAAGACGAGCTTAAAGGATGCACAGATCGCCTGAAGGAAGGCAAAGATATTTCTTTCGAAGAGGCCGACGGGATATACGGCATTTACTGCAGCAACATGTCTGACACAGGAGACCTGCTCCTCGAATGGTACGAGGCCGTCTTAAACAGCCTCAAAGCGGGCAAAAGGGGCAATTTCGTCAACTCCCTGCCGCTATGTTACATATACGCTTGTCTTTACCGGCCGGAAATCGCCCGAACCGTCTCTCAGTGTTTGGGTTGCCTCGATCCGCTGGAAAGGACTTCATCGTGCCTGCTGGGATTAAACGGCGGAAAGGTAATTTCAAAGGAGTTTGGCCGGGCCTTTGCCGTGAAGAGGGAATTTCAGGATCAGGACTTTGTGGAAGTCTGCAAAGGCGAAATTGCCAACGGCTGCAGGCTGTGGCACGACATAAAAAAGCATCCGACGATGAACAAGCGCGATATCCTGCAAAAGATCTGGGACATGCCTCAGCGCGCGGAGGTTGAAGCGGCATTCATAGAGTACATGTGCTGCCGAAAGAACATTCCCGTCATGGTCTTTAAGATGGAATACGACTTGCTTAACGGAAAAAACGACTACATGGGCGAATATTCTCTGGCGGTTCCGAGGGCGCACGTTTCAACGGCGTACAGTCTACATAGCAATTTGTTCTTACATGGATCACGTGAGTATGAGGATGCTTATGTTATGATGCCGCAAACTGTTATGACTAAGCCGTGCCAGGAGCCGAAAGACTTAAAGAATGCATGGTGGCTTGACCGCTACCGTGATTTGGCGCTCGTTTTCGACGGGAAGTATCTGTACTTAGCAAGGATCTCGCCCGATGACGAAAAAACCGGCAAAAAAGGCGAAAGATACTTTTACAAATTTAAAACGATAGACATTCTAAAAGAGCTGATGGGTCTCTTTGACGCCACGGTTGAAAATGCAAACAAATTCTTAAGACAGTGGGAAGAAGCGGAAAACGACGACAGTTACCTTGACATCATTAGTTAACTTTAGGTTTCCGCCTTATCTGTCTTGCCTTTAAATTTAGCAGGTTTGTCCATGTCTGATCTTTAAATCTTACGTACAAGCTCTTCGTCCTTGCCCGATCCTTGTGTTATGTAAAATAAGAAAACAAAAAAATGTGAATATTGCAAAATACCATTATAGCTGAACATTAACAAGGTCTGGACTTTGATGTAGTTTATAAAATACAATAACCAATAAAGCAAGTGATAACGTTAAGCAGAGGTGTACATTAATCTTGAAAACGATAAAAGTTGTCGCAGGCATAATCATTGATAAAGATAAAGTGTTAATTGCAAGGCGTGGTAGTAAGGAGAGTTTTGCTGGAGGTTGGGAATTTCCCGGAGGCAAAATAGAAGCTGATGAAACACCTCAAGAAGCCCTTAAAAGAGAGCTAAAGGAGGAACTAGATTTAACAATATCTATAGGTGAGCTTTGTGGTGAAGTAACACAAAACTATGATGGTGTAAATATTACTTTGATTGCTTATTATTGCTCGATTGTAGATGGAAAAATCTCAATATCGGTCCATGATATGTATAAATGGGTTAAAGTAAAAAATTTATTAAAATACAAACTACTACCAGCAGATATTCAAATAGCTAAAAAAATGTTAGAAAGATATTTAAGTAAAACATAAAGGAGGAGAAGGAGGAGCTGCATCATGGATTGTTGTTTTAAGGGTACAATCTCAGAATTTTTAGGTTTAAGCAAAGATGAGTGGCTTGGACAAATGAAGGATAATTACTCTGCATTAACAAATGAAGCCTCAAGTAAAGAGCAACTAGCAGCATGGAACGATTGTTACGATAAAAGCATGCCGTTCTTCAGAGAATGTGTCAAATATGATTGCTGCATTATATTTGAATACTTATTGCCCAGAGAGGGTGGAAGACGTCCAGATGTTCTTTTACTCTCAGGTGAATATCTATTTGTTCTAGAATATAAGATGAAAGAAAGTCCTACGCAAGCAGATTTGGATCAAATTTTTGCATACGCAAGAGATCTAAAGAATTATCATAGTGCCTCTCATGGTTTAACAGTAATGCCTGTTCTTGTGTTAACGAAGGCTATAAACACAAAATATCATTACGATAATGTCTATATATGTTCTCCTGATAAACTTGAAGAATTGATCATACCAAAACTTTCCTATAAACAAGTTATAAGTCTAGAGGAATGGCTTAAGGGTGAATATGCTCCATTACCTTCATTGGTAGAAGCTGCCAAAGCTATTTATCAAAATGAAGATTTACCATATATACGAAAAGCTCATAGCGCTGGAATCCCCCAAGCAGTTTATAAGCTTATTGGTATTGCTCAGGATGCAAAAAATAACGGCAATAGAGTGCTTGCCTTAGTAACAGGAGTCCCAGGGTCAGGCAAAACTTTGTTGGGCCTTGATTTCGTGCATAAAGTTCATAGCAACTTTCAAGGCTCCACGTTTTTATCTGGCAATGGGCCATTGGTTGAGGTATTACAGTATGCTCTTAAGAATAAAACGTTTGTTAGGCCGCTTAGAAATTTCGTAATAGAATACTGCATTAAGAAACGAGGTATACCAAAAGAACATATCATAGTTTTCGATGAAGCCCAACGTGCTTGGGATAAAGATCATGTTTTGAAAAAGCACAATGTAAGCAAGTCGGAACCAGAATTGATCATAGAGATTGCCGAAAATATTCCAGAGTGGTCTTTTTTGGTTGGCTTGGTTGGGGAAGGGCAAGAGATCCACGTGGGTGAAGAAGCTGGCATCTATCAATGGAGAGATGCCATTGTTTCGGGAAAGTGTTCGTGGACAGTTGTCTGTCCTCCAAAGCTTAAAAGTATTTTTGAAGATGTATGTTGTGTCGTTACATTTGATGAATTAGATCTTACGGTCTCTTTGCGCTCTCATTTAGCTGAAGATGTTACCAAATGGGTAGATAGTTTATTAGATGGAAATATTGAAAAGGCAACTCAGCTCAGCCAAAACATACACCAGCAAGGGTTTAGTATGTATATTACAAGACATTTGGACGGCGCAAAGAGATATTGTAGAAATAGATATACAAACGACCAAGAAAAAAGATATGGATTGATCTGTTCATCTAAGGCAAAAATTCTCCGTAAGTATGGCATTGACAACTCATTCAATACAACTAAAAATTTAAAAGTTGGGCCTTGGTACAACGAACCTGCTACAAATCCGCTGTCATGTTGCCAGCTCGACAAAGTTGCTACCGAGTTCGCCTGCCAAGGACTAGAGCTTGATATGCCTATAATATGTTGGGGAGAAGATCTTCAATGGAGTAATGGTAGTTGGAAACGCTTTGTTGAGCGCCAATCCAATTGCAAGGATCCTCATCGTTTAAGATTGAACAGCTATCGAGTTTTATTAACTCGAGGTCGTGATGGTTTTGTAGTTTATGTTCCTGATCACGAGTCTTTAAACGAAACATATGAAACATTGAAGAAAGCAGGATTAAAAGAAATATGAAACATGTACCGACGTTTTATGGATGCAAGAAAAGCGTTAAAATTGCTTGAAGCAAATCCACGAATCACTGAAAGCGAAGCGCTTGTTTATGTTACTCAAGCTATAGTTAATCTCGGGATTTTGCGCAATGAAATAGGAGGAGTTTATGACCTAGAAGAAGACGACCAAATTTGAGCAAAACCTATTCGGACGGCCGTTTTGTCCATGAACGTAAGACTAGCTCCATTAGCAGAGGAAGTATTTGCTGAAAAGGCATATAAATTCCAAGCCGCATCCAATGGTAAATGGGGAAACTTTTTGTTGTATTTTACCGAACCTCGCTGGAAGCGGATACTCGAGATATGTGAAATTTCCTCCGATGAAATTGTACGATGGGATAAAATAAATAATAATATTATTAATAGTTATGAAAATTATTGTAAATTACCTGAAAATAACGAAGACGTGGATGTGCTCTTATTTCGTTTGCAGTGCTTGAAAGACATTAAGGATAATGTATCCCAAATGCGAAATCTGAGACTTGATCCTAGTAGGACAGTGCAAAATGCCGTTAGAACCATGGGCTGGGGCAAAGATTTTTACATAAATGAAGAACGTGATTTTTATTGTAAATTATTAACCGAAGAAATTAACAAAGAAATAAATAATGTTTCACATAAAATAAACGCTATCATAATAGAGGAGTTAAAAATTAATATCAAGAAATACGTTAAAGACCCAGTTGAATATGTCAAGCTGGGCCGTATATTTGTTAGAGGATATTATACAGACAAGTTACCCGTTATTGGTAAAGCATTCAAGAAAGGTGGAGTGAGCGGAAAAAGCTCTCTTAAAAAGGTCAAATGGATTAAACCTGACAAAGATCAGATGTTTGATTATCGAGTAATTGGCACAACAGGTGTGGCTTACGTTCATGCTCATGTTGAGGGAAATATCAATTTGCCTCCTATTGGTGGAGGAGAAGTTCGGGAACAAAAACTGAGACTCCATCTAATTCGCCCTTTTGTTTTAGAAAAGGGAAAATATCCTCTCAACGATGCAGCAAGAGGTATGTCTTCAAGCGATTTCGAAAAATATGATATAGGAAATCGTGTATTTGTTGCTGAAATTGAATTAAATAAAAAACCAGTTGATAGTACACATTTTGACTCTGTTATTAGAAGTATATTATTTGAAATATATGATAAATAGAAAATATTAAAGTACAGCCCTAGAGATAAAAGAGTTATATTCTATTATCTCTAGGGCTGTACAATTCTAAGTTGGCAAAAAGAAGTATTCATAATTATGTCAGTACTTAGAATATCTATTTCGTATTCATATATTAATGTAATCCTAAAGCTTAAAGTTGAATTAAAAGGTTATGTCATTAAATTTCGTTGGGGGTAGTTCTAAGAATTCTTCAAAAACTTAGCCCATGGTGTCGAAGTGTATTTGACTTATAAAATCCCTGCATGATAATATACCCGATGTAGGCGTTAAGATTTGTTTATTGATGGTTGGAATTGGGTTTCTTCTTTGCTTTGAGGGAGTCGAACCTTAGACGGCTTGGGCAACTTAAGCGCTGAATTTGTGGATTTTGAGACTGAGGTTAATAGCCTAATTTTTCGGCCTCGCCTTGAGGCGAATCAAGATATGATATAATCTTTTCGCAAACGGTGAGCGTAGCTCAATTGGTGAGAGCACTGGACTGTGGATCCAGGGGTTGGGGGTTCAAGTCCCCTCGCTCACCCCATTTTTATCTTTCCGATTGGATTCTTGCGATGATTAAGCCCACAGGTGTACAAATTGACAAAATCATCCGAACGAAAAGAAAGACAATAGCCCTGCAGGTTACAGACGATGCCAAATTGGTCGTTAGGGCACCCTTTAACGCCGATGATGATACGATTATTGAGATCGTCTTAAAACACAGACGTTGGATCGAAGAGAAGAAAAAAGAGATTGAGGCCAGAGACCCAAAGCTTTCTCGCAAAGAATTTGTCGACGGGGAAGGGTTTCTTTATCTGGGCAGATACTATAAATTAAACATAGTAGATGATCAAAGTGAACCGTTGAAATTTGAAGGCGCCTTTTATCTTTCAAGGTATGTACTACCGCATGCGCAAGAAACATTCATGCAATGGTATAAGAACAAAGCCTTGGAAAAAATTTCCGAAAGGGCTGGTCTTTACGCCAAAAAACGAGGATTTAAATACAACAAGATAAAAATAACCAACGCGCAAAAAAGATGGGGTTCCTGTTCTTTTAAGGGAAATTTGAACTTTTCCTGGCGGTTGATAATGGCTCCCTTGCCGGTCTTGGACTACGTCGTCATCCATGAACACGTTCATCTGGAAGAAAGAAATCATGCAAAATCATTTTGGGATAAGGTTAAAACCCTCATGCCTGATTATGAAATTCACAGCAATTGGCTTCTCAAGAATGGATACCTGCTGAACTTATAGCTATCTTATAACATCATATTAAAAATGACCACACATACTATGCCGGACAATATAGTCCATAAGGCATTCCTGGTAAATATAGCTGTAAGCATGGCCACTATGCCGGCTAACAACCTTACGTTTTCAAGAGAGATGAAAAGCTTACCCGAACTCATGAAAAGCTCGGGCGCTATTAAGGCCGACAGCACTGCCGGCGGAACGTATTGCAAAAGCCTTTTTGTCCATATGGGAATGTCCCAAACTCCAAAAAGAAATATGAAAGATGCTCTCGTAAGATAGGTAAAAAAACCTCCCAAAAACAGGACCAACCATATCTTCATGACCGGTTTCTCCTTAAGTCCAGGACAAAGCCGCTTATCATGCCGATCAAGGCGGCAGCTATTAAGCCCAATTTATAGGGAAATCCGGAAAAAAGCATTGAGCATATTCCCGCCGTCAGTGCAGCTACAATGCTAGGGTGGTTATTCAAAGAAGGAACGAGTATAGCTATGAAGGTCAAGGGCAAAAAGAAATCAAGCGGCCAGCTCGATGGAAGCATCTTTCCAAGAAAAATCCCCGCTGCTGTGCTCATCTGCCAGGTTAACCACAGGATAAGGCCAGCGCCCAAAAAATACATGTGATCGTAGCGCTCTTCTCGTTCCTTTTGATAATAACTTATGACGACAGCGTAAGCTTCGTCGGTTAAGAGATACGAAAGCAGTGCCTTCCACCTGAAAGGAAGCTCTTTTAGATAGGGAGCGACTGAAGCGCTGTATAGCAAATGCCGCAAGTTGACCATGACCACGGTTAGGACTATTACGGACCATGGGATAGATTCGGCGAACAATTTGCTTGCTACGAACTGCGAAGAACCGCCAAAGATAATGTAGGACATCGACTGTGCCTGAAATTTGGTCAGACCCGCTTCCAATGCCGTAACGCCGTATATCACGCCAAAGGGCATGACGGCTATGAGCAACGGCACCTCATCACAGGCTCCTTTTAGAAAGGTCCGCAGCTTCACCGGATAATCACTCCTTGTTTTGACAACCTCGCACCTTGATCATAAATTCTAGTTAGAGAAACCTGAATTAGCAACATCTTGGTTTGTGCCGATCAGAGCCTGTGTTGTAGGGAAATTTAAATAAACCCTGTTGACTATTCTTCGAAGCTGTGATAACTTTCCTATTGCCGCTTGGTAATAAAGGCAGTGAGCGCCCGTAGCTCAGTGGACAGAGCGGCGGACTTCGGATCCGTTGGTCGCGGGTTCAAATCCTGCCGGGCGCGCCATAAAGACCATAAAGAGTGGTTAGATTTGTGGGCCGTTAGCTCAATTGGCAGAGCACGGGACTCTTAATCCTGGGGTTACAGGTTCAACTCCTGTACGGCCCACCAGTTTTTAAAGAACTAGATTCGATCGGTGTATTTGGCTTTTATTGTTAGCGAGCGAATAATAACAAAAAGATTAGTTCTGTTCCATGGATTGCATGTATGAATGCTCCCTTGTCACCTTGGACGATGACAAGGGAGTTTTATTGTTGCCTTGCCAACCTTTAGGGTATTTCAAGTCAGCCTGGCATTGACTTTCAAATTGAGAGCATGATAATATACGCTAGCAACGTGAAATATCGACTACGTTGCATGCGACGAGGATCGCGCAAAGTGATGTCGCAGGATACTTTTAAGTCTGGGCGGGGTTATCCAGCCTAAAGGGGCAGAATCGAGAAACCTTGCCGTTAACGTTGACTTGAAGGGCGAGAGTGGTGGAACGGTAGACACGCGGGACTTAGGATCCCGTGGCTTCGGCCGTGTGGGTTCAAATCCCACCTCTCGCACCATTGGAACATAAGTGCGACCTCGGTGTTAAAATATACACCGAGGCTTTTTCATGTTGAAGAAAGGAGTTTAGGTGGCCATGAAGACTGAGCTGGTGTCACAAGAAAAGAACGTCGTAAAGATAAAGGCAGAAGTTGAAGCAGAGAGGTTCGAAAATGCCGTTAAAGATGTGGTTAAGGAGATCAGCCAAAAGGCCAACATAAAGGGGTTCAGGAAGGGGAAAGTCCCCAGAAACGTAATTGAACTTTATTTTGGCAAGGAGAGCCTGTATCGTGAGGCCTTAGAGGACTTAATCCCCGAGGTTGTAGAGGAGATTAAGGATGAATATGAATTGGAGTTGGTAGCCGAGCCGAAGGTTAAGGTTCAAAGCGAACTTAAAGAAGGATCACCTATTGTCCTTGAGATAGAATACGAGGTCATGCCCGAGGTGGAGTTACCCGACTTGGAGCAAATAGAAGTCCCGATGCTCAAACCGGTTGTGACCGATGAAATGGTGGAAAAGGTTATCAATGACCTGCGCGAAAGGAATGCAGAATACGCAGACATCGAAGAGGACAGGCCCATTAAAGAAGACGACATTGTCGCGGTGAAGGCTATTGCGCAAGTCCAACGCGATGAGAACGACGACAGCGAACGGTTCGAATTTGAAGGAAAAGAGATGGAGGACACCATAGACCTGTCGGCCAATTATTTGGACGCAACCATAAAGAACGATTTAATTGGCCAAACTGTGGGTAGCACCGTTACATCCACAGTAACTCACCCCGATGACGGCAGCGAGTTGGCCGGTAAGCAGATCGCCTATACCATTGAGATAAAGAGCATAAAGAAAAAGGTCCTTCCGGAGCTCGATGAGGAATTTTTAAAGAAAGTCGGCGCCGAAGGCAAGACCTTGGAGGAGTTCAAGACTCAAATAAGGGAGCAGCTTCAAAAAAACCTGCAAGCCAGGGCGAAAAGCGATGCGATAAGTTTGGCTTTACAGCAAATTACGAGCATGGCCAAGGTAGAAGTGCCTGATCGAATGGTAGAAAGAGAGCTTCACAGCTTACTGCATGAAGAGGAAGAAAAGGTCAAACAGTCCTACAATTTGACGTTGGAGGAATATGCAAAGCAATCGGGGATTGATTTCGAGGAGTACAAGAATAGCTTGAGGAAACAGGCCTACAATAGAGTGTTAAACTCCTTGGTCCTGGAGGAGCTCACAAAACGCTTCGAGATAAAGGTGGCCCCCGATGACATAAAAGCTTACGTTGCCCGTATGGCAAACTCCTACAACATCAGCCCCGAGAAGCTGTCAGCCTTTATCGCATCCGATCAAGACAGATTGTACAAGGTAAGCTATGATATCATGACGGAAAAGACCTTGGAGAAAATACTTGAACATGTAAAGGTGAAGGAGCTAGAAAAAGAGGAATATGAGAGCGCCTTGAAGGAACTGCTGGAAAAACTTAAGGCGACCTCAACAGAGGAAGCAGAACAAGTTTCAAGCAACGAAGCAAGAGGAGGTAATGATGATGTTAGTTCCGATAGTGATAGAGCAGACGGGTAGAGGTGAGCGCGCTTACGACATATATAGCAGGCTGCTAAAAGACCGAATAATATTCCTTGGCGATGTCATCGAGGATCACATTGCGAACTTGGTCGTAGCCCAGATGTTGTTTCTAGAGAGCGAGGACCCCGATAAGGACATAAATTTATACATAAACAGTCCCGGAGGCTCAGTGACTGCCGGCTTGGGCATCTACGACACAATGCAATACATCAAGTGCCCCATATCAACCATATGTGTCGGTCAGGCTGCCAGCATGGCTGCAGTTCTTTTGGCTGCTGGCACAAAGGGCAAGAGGATCGCGTTGCCAAACTCCAGGGTAATGCTTCATCAGCCCCTAGGAGGAGTGCAGGGACAGGCGACCGACATCGAGATACACGCCAAAGAAATTAAAAAGATACGAGATAGGCTCAATGAGATAATAGCAAAGCACACCAATCAAGATATAGAAAAGGTTGCTCGCGATACCGATCGAGATTTCTTCATGTCCGCAGAAGAGGCCCTATCCTACGGGATAGTTGACAAAGTCATAGAAAAACGCTAGTTTGTTACCGCGAACTCCTTTTATAAACAGACGAGGGAGCATCATATGGGCTCTCTCGTTTGTTTATAAGCGTTATTTAGGCTAAACTATTTACAGGACCGATCGAAGGTTTTTACGTAATTTCAAGCAAGGAGGAAATATGAGGAAATGCCAAAAAGCAACGACAAGGACATCAAAAAGAAGGGGCTTCGATGTTCCTTCTGCGGAAAGGACCAGGATGAGGTCAAAAAGATAATCACAGGGCCCGGTGTATGTATCTGCAATGAATGCATTCACCTATGCAATATAATATTAAACGAAGAAAGAGGAATTCTGCATAGCATAGATTGCCACGGCAAGGATATATCCGATTCTTTTGTGTTGCCAAAACCCAGTGAGATAAAGACATACCTCGACCAATACGTCGTGGGCCAGGAACATGCCAAGAAAGTCCTGTCTGTAGCGGTGCATAACCATTACAAGCGCATTTTTAAGCTAAAGAAGAACGAAAGTGACGTGGAAGTCCAAAAAAGCAACATCCTGCTTTTGGGACCCACCGGTTGCGGTAAGACCCTCTTGGCTCAGACTTTAGCTCAGATGCTAAACGTGCCCTTTGCCATTGCTGACGCTACGACCTTGACCGAGGCTGGTTACGTGGGAGAGGACGTCGAAAATATCTTGGTCAGGTTATTGCAGAATTGCGATTACGACGTCTCCTTGGCGGAAAGGGGAATAGTTTACATCGATGAAATCGACAAGATAGCCCGCAAAAGTTATTCTCCATCGATCACGCGTGACGTGTCTGGCGAGGGAGTCCAGCAGGGCCTTTTGCGTTTGCTCGAAGGCACGGTATCCAACGTTCCTCCTAAAGGAGGAAGGAAGCACCCGTATCAGGATTTCATTCAAGTTGATACCACCAATATACTTTTCATCTGCGGCGGGGCCTTTGACGGCATAGAGGACATAATAGCAAGGCGGATTCACAAAAGGACGATCGGCTTTGGTGGCGATATCATTGGATCAAGGCAAAAGGTATCTTGGGACATCTTAAAGGAGATACAGCCGGATGACCTCATGAAATACGGATTTATTCCGGAATTCATAGGCAGGCTGCCGGTAATTGTCCCGCTTGAAGGTCTGGATGAAAGTGCCCTCGTGCATATCCTGCAGGAGCCGAAGAACTCCTTGGTAAGACAATACAAAGAACTGTTCAGCTATGAGGATGTTGATCTGGAATTCACCGATGAGGCCTTGCTGGCAATTGCTCATATGGCACAGGAAAGAAACACCGGAGCGAGGGGCTTGAGGTCAATCATGGAAAAGTTAATGCTTGATATCATGTACGATCTGCCCAATATCGCAAGCGAGATCGCCAAGGTGAGGATCACCGAGGAATGCGTTTTGGAAGGAGCTTCTCCAGTATACATTTCTAGGGATGAAGAAGTAGCCTAACGTTATTCTAGATAAAAAACTAAGTTATAAGGGGAGACCGTTATAAATGCGCGCTGACGACATGCCTCTTTCAAAGGAATATGAACCTGATGAACTGGAACAAAGGTGGTATGAGTGGTGGCTCAAGCGAGGGTTGTTTCATGCCGAAGTAGATGAGGCAAAGGAGCCCTTCAGCATGGTCATTCCGCCGCCAAACGTCACGGGATCGCTTCATATGGGACATGCCCTGAACAACACATTGCAGGACATCGTTTGTCGTTATAAGCGCATGAGGGGATTTAACGTCCTCTGGATTCCCGGGACCGACCATGCCGGCATAGCCACGCAGAATGTGGTGGAGCGGGAGTTGGCGAAAAAGGGGATCCAAAGGAAGGACGTGACCAGAGAAGCTTTCCTTGAAAAGGTGTGGGAGTGGAAACACGAATACGGCGGGAGGATCATCTCACAGCTGAAAAGGCTTGGGGCATCATGTGATTGGTCCAGAGAGCGTTTTACCATGGACGAAGGGCTCTCAAAGGCCGTAAGATGCGTTTTTGTTCGCCTCTATAAAGAGGGTCTTATATATAAGGGTAAATATATAATCAATTGGTGTCCTCGCTGTCATACTGCCTTATCCGACTTGGAAGTAGAACATGCACTGGAAAAGGGGAAACTCTACTATGTTGCTTACCCCATAGAAGGAGAAGAAGGATTTGTCGTCGTGGCCACAACTCGACCTGAGACTATACTGGGAGATGTCGCCATAGCAGTGCACCCGGATGACTCCAATAACGCGAAATTCGTTGGCAAAAGGGTTAAGGTCCCGATGGTCGACAGAATTATTCCCGTCATCGAAGATGAGATGGTCGATCTGTCTTTCGGCACGGGAATGGTCAAGATAACTCCGGCTCACGATCCAAACGACTTTTTGGTGGGGCAACGACATGGGCTGGAACCCATTCAAGTGATAGATGCAGACGGCTTCATGAACGAAAATGCCGGATTTTACAAGGGAATGAGCAGATTTCAGGCAAGGGAAGCTATCGTCAAAGATATCGAGGCAGCGGGCTTGCTTGTCAAGATTGAAGAACATGACCATGCTGTAGGACACTGCTATAGATGCAACACAGTTCTTGAGCCCTTCCTGTCGGAACAGTGGTTCGTGCGCACTGAACCTCTGGCAAGAAAAGCCATCGAAGTGGTAAGAGAGGGGAAGATCCGCTGGGTACCTGAACGTTGGGTAAACACTTATTATCAGTGGATGGAAAACATCAGGGACTGGTGCATCTCAAGGCAGCTTTGGTGGGGACACAGAATTCCTGCTTGGACATGTACAGATTGCGGTCATGTAACCGTATCGGAAGAAGATCCAACGAATTGCGAAAAGTGCGGTTCCGGCAATATCGTCCAAGATGATGACGTACTTGATACGTGGTTTTCAAGTGCCCTTTGGCCTTTCTCCACCATGGGATGGCCCGAAGATACACCCGAACTGAGGTATTTTTATCCCACATCGCTTCTGGTGACCGGCTTTGACATAATCTTTTTCTGGGTGGCCAGAATGATAATGATGGGGCTCAAGTTCATGGGCGACGTGCCCTTTAGGGATGTGTACATCCATGCCTTGGTCCGCGACGAAAAGGGTCAAAAGATGAGCAAGTCTAAGGGCAACGTCATAGATCCCTTGGATGTGATAGCCAAATATGGAGCCGACTCGCTCAGGTTTACGCTGTCGTCTTTGACGGTACAGGGACGCGATATTTATCTGAGCACGCAGAAGATCGAATCCTACAGGCATTTCATGAATAAAATTTGGAATGCCGGGCGCTTTGCGCTGATGAACTTGGGGAATTTTGATTTATGTGAAAGTCATGCAATAAAGTCAATTGACGCTTTAAGGCTGCACGACAAGTGGATAATCTCGCGCATAAACCAGGTCGCTAAGGAAACGACTGAACTACTTGAGGGGTATTTCTTTGGCGAGGCGAGCAGGTTGCTTTATGACTTCGTATGGGGTGAACTGTGCGACTGGTACATAGAGATGACAAAGCCTGCCTTGAAGGGAGACGAAGGAGATCGCAGAAGAACTGCCTCGCAGGAAGTGCTTGGCTACGTATTTAGAAGGACACTTTTGCTCCTTCATCCATTCGTTCCCTTCATAACAGAGGAGCTGTGGCATGCCTTTGGTTTTGGCGTCGATTCGATAGAAGAAGAACCGTGGCCGTCCGCGGAGGATCTATTCGATGAGACGACAAAGGCATCTATAGAAAATGAGATGCATATACTTCAGGAGACCATTAGATCGATAAGGAACTTGCGAGCGGAAGCCAATCTGGCGCCTCAAACGCTTGTGCCGCATTTGGTCTTTAGCCCGACCAGCGCGGAGGCTGAAAATATAATCGCCCAAAACGAGGACATGATAAAGTTCATGTCCAGGGTAGGTCAGGTTAACATAAGTACAAAAAGACCGGGACACTCTTTGGTGTCAATCCTTCCCTGGGGCAATCTTTACCTCGTCGTGGGCGAAATAATTGATATACCGTCAGAGATAGAAAGGTTAAAGAAAGAAAAGGAGAGCTTGTTGGCGGAGGAACAAAAGAGCTTATCCAAACTGTCCAAAGAGTCCTTCCTGCAAAGAGCTCCCAAAGAGGTCGTAGAAAAAGAACAGGAGCGATTGAAAAGGGCACAAGAACGCATAAAGAGGATTGACGAGAATATAGCCTCACTTGAGGAAAATTAGAGGAGAACAAAGGAACTCAAATGATCGAAAAAGATTGTGTGAGTTACGATTTGTTGGAGCAGGATATTTCTGAAGCAGCGAGCCCGGGCATACGCCCGGGCTTATCTCGGATAGCGAAATGTTTAAATCTCCTTGGCAATCCGCAGGATAGATTTAGGGCCGTCCATGTGTTAGGCACCAATGGAAAGGGTTCAACGGCTTCAAGCCTTGCGAGCATTTTAGCGGCTTCCGGCTTGAAGACGGCATTATATACGAGCCCCCATCTGATACACATGGGCGAACGATTGCGCATAAACGGCTTCATAGCGGATCTGGGAAAATGGCAGGAGGCGTGGAAAGAGGTCAAATCGATAGTTAAGGACAACTTCGCGGTTGATGAACGTCCTACGACGTTTGAGCTCATTACGGCTACATGCTTTTTAATAATGGCACGTGAAAATGTTGACGTTGCGGTTATAGAAGCTGGCATGGGCGGAAGGCTTGACGCCACTAACTTGTTGGGAAATGTGGTATTATCCCTTTTTACTACTATTTCATTGGATCATACCAGCTACTTAGGCACCACTCCGGCTCAAATAGCTCGCGAAAAATTTTCCGTGATAAGGCCAAGGACAAAGGCGCTTTACATGGGAGGCCCCGAGGATGTGGAAGATGTGTTCGTCTCGAGATGCAAGAAGATGCTCGCGGAAGGCCATCTGTTTTCGCGGGAATGCGTTGTAAAGCCCCAGCATCTCTCCTTGGATGGCGTAGTGTACGACCTGTGGACTCCGTGTGGCAACTACTTTGATGCTCTGGAGACCAGGTTGACCGGAGCATATCAAACGCAAAATACTGCCTTGGCAGCTTTCGGTGCCGTGCTTTTGTCCGAAAGCGCCTTCCCCTCGATCACTGATAAATCTATCAGGGATGGGCTTCTTTTGGCGCGCTGGCCCGGCCGGTTTGAGGTGATCAGGCTTAAATGCGGAAAGACTGTCATACTTGACGGTGCGCACAATCCCGAGGGCATGGAAGCATTGGCCGTCTCGCTAAAATCTACGTTGCAGGCCGAAGAAGACATCGTCATCCTTATGGCGATGATGAAGGACAAAGACATAAAAGGCGCTTTATCTAAGTTGGAGAATTTGCCGATACGAAAGATCATTTGCACTCAGGTGCCGGGCTTGCAGAGGAGTAAGCAGGCACAGGAGCTGGCTTCTATCGTTGGGGGGGTGTTTCCAAGATCGGCAGTAAAGATCGAACCGGAATTGCAGAGTGCTTTGGATGAAGCTATGAGAGAAAATGGCTTCATCGTGATTTGCGGTAGCCTATACCTGGTTGGTGCCATAAAGAAGATCATGGGCTCATAAAAAGTTCTGTCGGTAAGGCCAAAAAAAGAGAATGTAAGTGATAATAATAAATGTAAGTGATAATAATATATGAAAGCTTATATACGCGGATCTGACGACAAGAGGTGAACGAAGGCATGAATCCATTGCGTGTGGGCGTTGTTGGAGTTGGTCATCTGGGATATCATCACGCGAGGATATATACGGAGCTTCTGGAGACAAAGTTAGCAGGCATTATGGACACGGATGAGGAGAGGGCAGCCTCCGTAGGAGAGACCCTTCAGGTTCCGTACTATACGGATTTAGATGAGTTTCTGGAAAAAGTCCGTCCCGATGCCCTAAGCATTGTAGTGCCCACGGTGGCTCATTACGATGTTGCAAAGAGGGTCATGGAGAGAAACATTCATGTGCTCATAGAAAAACCGGTTACGAAGACCGTTGACGAGGCAGAGGACCTGTTAAAGATAGCAGCTAAGAGAAACTTGGTGCTTCAGGTTGGTCATATAGAGCGCTTCAACAGCGCAGTGCAATACGTTAGAGGCATATGCAATCCGCCTCTTTATATTCAAACGAGAAGGCTGGGTCCCTTTTCTCCGAGAATTGCTGACGTTGGCGTTGTCCTGGACCTGATGATACACGATATCGACATCATTTTATCGCTGGTTGGCTCCGAGATTAACGAGATATCTGCATATGGGCGTTCCGTATATACCGAGCACGAAGACATCGCATCGGCACATTTGACCTTTGCCAACGGAACTATCTCGCATATATTGGTGAGCAGGGTCTCGGAGAAAAGGTTAAGAACGCTTGAGATAATGGAAAAGGAGCGCTACATAACTCTAAATTACGAAACTCAGGATGTATCGATTCACAGGTGCATCAGGGACAACGGCATGGGCTTAATGGAAGTCATAGAACATCCCGTATTTCCGAAACATGAACCGCTCAAGATGGAGCTGCAACATTTCATATCGTGCGTCAGGGAAGGCAGACAGCCAATGGTTGGAATAGCCGACGGTAAAAGGGCTTTGGAGGTTGCCGTTGAAGTGCTAAGGCAAATCCATAAAAATAAGCTGGCAGATTTGCAGGGAAACGTCAAAGCGCTGTTCTAAAATCAATTAGCCTTCAAGTCTTTATTAATTGATGATGTACATTTTATGTTGACTCTTTGTATTGTAAAATAGAGGGAGAAAAGGCTCCCTCTATTTTTATGGGGTGATGCGACTTTGGCGAAAAACGGCAATAAACATAAAGACAAGTTGGCCAATCAAATCATTCTTTTACTGATAGTCATAATAGCTGCCTTGTCGCTGGTCATCATTGCCTGTACTTACTACAGGCCTGACAGGATATTCATGGATAATGTAATATTGAAGTTGATATACGAGAGACATTCGGGCGGAGTTCACTAGGTTTATGGTGCGGGATATGTCTTTATTGCGTTCTATACCAGATGTCAACGTCCAAGCTTTATTGGCAATCGCATTGTTTGTCGTTGCCCTATTTGTTGCGAGGATCATAAATAACGTCAACTCGAAGAAATGGCCCGGTGGGGCGCTCTGGGTCTTGTACCTTCGGGTTTTGTTAGGTTTTTTGCTTGCTGCTTCCGTAGTGTTGGGATTTTATGCCTTTGCAGGGATCAGCATATTGAGGTAAGACCGTGTTTACGGTTTTCATTCAACATCATATATGAGGTGATATGATGCAAAAGATTGCGACCTTTGTCGTCTTGTTCCTTATCCTGGCATCGTCGGCGTATGCAGAAACGGGTAACGTATATACCTTGCCACAGGCAAATAAAATAGAGGCCGAGCGGCATATGATGGTAGCTCGGCGGCATTTTTTAAGCAGGGATTACTTTGGGTGTCTTGAGGAATTGGGGCTAGCTCAAAAGGAAAACATATATCTGGTGAACACTTATTTGCTCAAAGCTTTATGTCAGAGGCGTTTGGGCATGTGGAACGATGCTTTGACATCCATACATTATTACCTGGAAGTTGCAAGTGCTGACGTACGCGCCAAATTGATTGAAAGCCAGATATTAAAGGAAAGGGATCTTTTGAAGGATCTCCTATCAGGTAAGATCGAGGTAACATCAACTTTGGCTTACAAACAACCTCTTTCGTTGTTTTTTGACCTTCCGCTTGGAACAAAGCCCAGCGTGAAAGCTATAGGAAAAGCCGACTGCTTTGATGGCATGTTATGGATCCCAGATATGGAAGGCAACAAGATCTTTTTGATAGAAAAAGGCAAAAAGCCTTCCGCCTTTGATATCGAAAATCCGGTGGCAGCTGTGCCATTAAATTCAAACAAACTCATCATAGTTACCAGAAACGGGCAAATATATAGGGCAACCCTAACCGAAAAGGATAAAAAAACTAAAGATTTGACCTTAGAAAAGTTGGCCGAAACCACCTCGGTTGTCTCAGATGCCGTTATGATCGGGGAAAAAATTTTACTTATCAGTGACGCAGCAGGCGGCAAACTAGTTTACGTCGACACGGATAAGGGAAAGGTTATTTATGATTGGAGACCGAATGATAAAACCCGTTTTGAGCCGTTGGCATTATCTTACGGCGGTTATTTGTTAGCTGTTGCAGACAGAGGATCTAACTCTCTCATCCTCATGGATCCGTGGGCTAAAAGGGTTGTCTTTCGGGGGCAGGCGGATATGTTAAGAGACGTAGAATGGGTTTCGCCGGCGGAATGCTTGGCGCTTGGAGAGGACGGATCGTTATACCAGGCAAACGTTAAAAGCAGCTCATTTGATAAGATCATCGATGGGAAACTTACGAATTGTTGGTGTATGACGCAAAATGGCAATGCGATAATGGCCATCGATACCGCTTTGGACAACGTATTCTTGATAAAACAAACGTTTAAGCAGGAAGACATGATAGCCTTTGCCAATCTTTATATGATGCGAAAGGACTTAAATAACGGTACCTTAAATTTAAAGGCAAATCTGTATATCCCAATTATCGCCGATATCAATCGTGAAGTACCGTCGATAAAGGCCGGTTTTGGCAAAATCCTTCTTGCGAGCAGGTGGGATCAGGATGCAGATATCGACCGGGGGTTGCTGTTTGAGGTTTCATCGGTTAAAAACTACGGCGCTTTTTTAAAGGATATGTATAATGTCAGCGGAACATGGCCATCCAGGATTATATTTGAGCAGAACCCTTCAATTTCTGGAATAGGCGATGATTTTGTGCTAATGTTGGCAGGGTTGTGTCTTAGAGAGGGCATATCTGTCGATCTGTATATAAACGACGGTCCATTGCCGCTTAGCTTGGCGATGCTTTCGTATGTGTCGGGGGGGAAGATCCTATTTTCTCCACCGTCGCAAACCGATATCTCGGGGATGACTGGGCTTGCAGGAAAAATATCTGTTGAACTGCCGGAGAGAAAGGTTTTATTCAAGGAAATTGCCTTTGAACCGCTTTTGGCCATATTTGGAAACATAAACGGCGTGCCATTTAGGGACTGGGTCCCCGTAGATTTTTTGCCGGATATCGATCAACATAATTGATTGGAGGATTGTTCATGGATTTTCTGGTGCAGAAGGCATTGAATGGAGATCATCGAGCTATAGCAAGGTTAATTTCCCTAGTCGAGAACGAGTCTCCCTTTGCAAGCCAGATAATGGCGCATTTGTATGCATATACGGGAAAGGCTCACATAATTGGAGTAACGGGCAGTCCTGGCGCCGGCAAAAGCACCCTTCTCGATAAGCTGATAGGCAGCTTTAAAGGCACAGGCAAAAAAATAGGCGTAATAGCCGTAGATCCCACAAGTCCCTTTAGCGGTGGCGCTATATTGGGTGACCGGCTCAGGATGCAGGACCACGCCTTGGACCCTGATGTCTTCATAAGGAGCATGGGAACGAGAGGATCGCTTGGCGGACTCAGCAGGGCAGCATATGAAGCTGCCATGATACTCGATGCTTGCGGCAAAGACGTCATATTCATCGAGACTGTTGGGGTGGGACAATCCGAGGTGGATATAGTCAAGATTGCCGATACCGTTTGTCTGCTTCTGGTCCCAGGCATGGGCGACGACGTTCAGGTCATGAAGGCGGGTATAATGGAGATAGCCGACATATTTGTCATAAACAAGGCGGACCGGGATGGCGCCGACAGGCTTGCGGCAGAGGTAAACATCATGCTCGATCTTTACGGCAAGAAGGCATGGAGACCACCGGTCATCAAGACGGTCGCTGAGACCGGAGAGGGCATAGAAGAACTTTCAAAGGCTTTGCTGGATCATAAATATTATCTTTCCCAAAGCGACGAAGGCAGAAAGAGGTTTTATTCGAGGATCAAAATGGAAGTGGAAGAAATTCTCAAGCGCGAAATTGCAAAGGTAGTTGAAGAAAAGTGGAAAGAATGTTGCAATGATGAGTTGATAAATGCCCTTTCCGCTAAACAAATCGATCCATATACAGTGGCAGGCAGAATTCTAGGCGATATATTTTCAAGGGGGTAGTAAAGTGAAAATAGTCCTCGGAGCTGATCATGCCGGATGCAGCTTGAAAAATGCAGCCAAGGAATATCTTATCCAGAGAGGAGTAGAGGTGCTTGACCTAGGGACCGATTCCGAAAGTGATCCGGTAGACTACCCGGACGTCGGGTTAAGGGCAGCCGAAATGGTGGCTAGCGGCGAATGCGATCGCGGTATCCTGTCCTGTGGTACAGGTATAGGTATGTCAATTGCAGCAAACAAGGTCAAGGGAGCATATGCAGCTCTTTGTACGGACACATTCATGGCAAAGATGAGCCGCCTGCACAACAATTCAAACATCTTAGTACTGGGTGGCAGGACAACTAGCGCGGAAATGGCCTTGAAGATAGTGGAGGTTTGGCTTGATACCCCGTTTGAGGGTGGCAGGCATATAAGAAGAATTGAGAAGATAAGGGCGCATGAGGAAAAGGCCTTTTTAAACGACGGAAAGGCCAATGGAGGACGAGTGGTCATCATGGATCACCCGCTGATACAGCATAAGCTTGGGATCATAAGAAACGCTCAGACAAGTGTGAAGGAGTTTAGGGAGCTTGTAGAAGAGATAGCGGGCCTTATGGTATACGAGATAACCAGGTGCCTGCCGGTAGAGGAAATCGAGGTAGAAACGCCACTTGCAAAGACGCGCGCAAAGACGATTGCCGGGAAAAAAATGGCAGTGGTCCCTGTCCTGCGTGCAGGCCTTGGAATGATTCAAGGGATACTGAAGCTCATTCCCAACGCAAAGGTGGGACACATTGGTGTTTACCGGGATCCCAATACTCTTCAACCAGTCGAATATTACTGCAAACTTCCCGGTGATATTGAAGAAAGAGATGTATTTATAGTGGATCCAATGCTTGCAACCGGAGGCTCCTCGGCATTGGCCATAGATCTTGTAAAAAGGCGTGGCGGGAAAAAAGTGACCCTGGTATGCCTCATAGCCGCTCCGGAGGGCTTGAGCAAGGTGCGGGAAGCTCACCCTGACGTGGACATATATATGGCGGCGCTTGATGATCACTTGGACGAACACGGCTACATAGTGCCTGGATTGGGTGATGCCGGTGATCGATTGTTCGGAACAAAATGACGAATTATGAGCAGGATGATAATATTTGCGCTTTTCGCTTTTATATGGGGATGGGCGGTGACTAAGATCTCCATCCCCCTTTCTTTCAGATATCAGATCTTAGATATCCCGGAAAAGAGAAAACTCCACAGGGAGATCACGCCCCGAGGGGGAGGCATCGTGCTTTGGAGTGGAGTGCTTTTATTTATACTCTTTTATCGGGATTACATGGATATGGATTTGACGCTTTTTGCTTGGTGTGCCAGCGCTATATTCATGGTAGGATATCTGGATGACATGAAAAGCCTGTCGCCCATCGTGAGACTGATCCTGCATCTGATTGCTTCGGCAGTGGCTTTGTTCCCACTGTATAAAAGCGGCAGCCTTCCTGTGTGGGGGTGGCTTGTCTCGTCTTTATGGGTAGCCTCGATGATCAGCGCCTATAACATGATCGACGGCATGAACGGTTTGGTGCTTAGCATATTTGCAGTCAGCTCGTGTATATTCCTTTTTGCCTTTAAAAATGTATTTTGGGCCTTTGGTATCGGGATAACGCTGGGAATTTTACCGTGGAACTACCCGAGGGCGAGGACATTTTTGGGGGACGGCGGAAGTACGCTTCTTGGATTTACGCATGCTTGTCTGCTTTTGTATTGCCTTTTATGGTCAGACGTCCTTGATAAATCGCTCATCCCTTTCTGCATCTTCCTGGCCCTGGCCGGCGGCATTCCGTTCTTTGATATGTCTTTGGCCATTATTAGAAGGACTGCCAAGGGGGTCTCTCCTTTTTTTCCGGATAAAGAGCACATACATCATCGGCTGATTCGAAGAGGGCTCCCAACTTTCTTCGTATTAGCAGTAATGTCATCTTTGCATGCTATCCTCGTGTTGCTGAGCTTAAAAATCTTTTAGACCCTTCTACGGTTACAATTATCATGACAGCAGTTGGAGGTTATGGCAATGTCGACGATTTGTTGTATTGTTGGTACTCGCCCCGAGGCCATAAAGATGGCTCCCGTGATATTGAAGCTGAGGGAGCGCAAGTTGAATTGCTTCGTGCTGGCCACAGGGCAACATACCGATCTTTTGACTCAAGCCCTGAGGACGTTTGATATAACGCCCGATAGAAACTTATCCATAATGCGTGAAAGACAGAGCCTGGATTACATAACTTCGGCCGTGCTGGCAAAGACGGGTGAAACGCTGGACGAGATGAAGCCCAAAGTAGTGTTGGTGCATGGCGATACGACGACGACGTTTGCATCGGCATTGGCCTCCTTTTACAGGAAAATCCCGGTAGGACATATAGAAGCTGGTCTAAGGAGTGGAAACCTATATCTTCCGTTTCCCGAGGAAGCTAACCGCATCATGGTCGATAAATTGTCCACCTTTTGGTTTGCCCCAACAGAGATAGCTAGAAAAAACCTTCTAAAGGAAGGTTGCGATCCATCCAGGATTTGGGTGACCGGCAACACAGTCGTGGATGCCTTGATGATGGTCAAAGGACTAAATAGGGAACCAGAGCTTTTTAAAGGGAAATTACCTCCGGATGTGCCGCTTTTATTGGTTACGGTTCATAGGAGAGAATCTTGGGGCAAGCCCCTTGAGGCAGTTTGTGAGGCTTTGATCGAGATACTGAAGTCATTTCCAAGGCTTTGGATTATAATACCCATGCATAAAAATCCGTTAGTCAGAGAAATATGGCAGAAATACTTGAGCGATATCCCAAATATCATCCTTTGCGATGCATTGGAGTACGATGATTTCGTGTGGGTCATGGACAGAAGCACCCTGATATTGACCGATAGCGGCGGCATCCAGGAGGAGGCCGCAACTTTAAAAAAGCCGGTTTTGATACTTAGAGATGTCACGGAAAGGCCTGAAGCTTTAAGCGAAGGCACAGCCCTGCTTGCAGGAAGAGAACCTTCCAGGATCGTAGAACTTGCTCTTAAGGTCTTGCTGGATGACGACTTTAGGGGAAGACTTATCTCAAAGTCGAGCTCTCCATTTGGCAAGGGAAGGGCTGCAGAAATTATAGTCGATATATTGATACAACACTTAAACGCAAGCGAACATTGTCTCAGGGAGTGAGGGAAGATGAAGGGGAACTTGGAATCAAATTTTATAAGGATAAAGGGAGGATCTCAGCTGAAGGGTGAGGTAACAGCACAGGGATCGAAAAACGCGGCTTTGCCGATAATGGCTGCGGCATTGTTGTTGCGCGATGGCAAGGTTCATCTTCGTAATGTGCCCAAGCTGCTGGATATACACACCATGAGCGAGCTCATCATTGGCTTGGGTGCCAAGGTCTACCGTGACGATCACAATATGACCATAGAAGTTTCCGGCGAGCTTGCCTGGGAAACGCCTGCTTCGCTTGTGAGGAAGATGAGGGCATCCTCTCTTGTCTTAGGTCCGCTTCTGGCTCGTTGTGGGAAAGTGGTATTGCCCCTTCCCGGTGGATGTGCCATAGGCAGCAGGCCAATGGACCTTCATTTTAAGGGATTGTCCAAGATGGGGGCACAAATAGAGTTGGACAAGGGTGCCGTGACTGCTCGCGCCGATAAGCTAGTGGGCACCAGAATATACCTCGATTTTCCGTCAGTAGGTGCCACTGAAAACCTGCTCATGGCAGCTGTACTGGCCGAAGGTGAGACGTTAATAGAAAATGCAGCCAGGGAGCCCGAAATTGACAACTTGGTTTATGCCCTGAAGATGATGGGAGCCTCCATAGAGGGCGAGGGCACAGGGATCCTTCGAATAAAGGGCAAAGGGGCATTAAAGCCTGCCACGATAGACATAATTCCCGATCGCATCGAGGCTGCCACATACCTTTTGGCGGGCGTAATAACGCAGGGAGATATAACGGTTAAAGGAGTAATTCCAGAGCATTTAAATGCACTGCTTGCAAAGCTTGACGAGGCGGGCGTAGAAGTTATAAACAACGGTCATGCCTTGCGTGTCGCCAATCCCAAACGCCCCAAAGGCATAACGCTCAAGACAATGCCCTATCCCGGTTTTTCTACCGATCTGCAGCCGCAAATGATGGCGGTCCTTTCTCTAGCGGAAGGAACGAGCATAATACATGAGACCATATTTGAATCGCGATTCCTTCATGCAAGCGAGCTTCAAAAAATGGGGGCTCAAATCGAGCTTCAGGGCAATACCGCGATAGTTCACGGCCAAAAGAGCTTAATTGGTGCGGAGGTTTATGCCACCGATCTGCGTGGAGGTGCAGCCTTGGTGTTGGCTGGTTTGGCTGCAGAAGGAGAGACGGTAATTTACGACACCCATCACCTTAAGAGGGGTTATGAGGATATGATGGAAAAATTAACACCCCTTGGAGCACGGATACGTGAAGAGGCTGGAGAACCCCAGAGCAAATAACGATTGATGATGGGAGATGCGATCATGTGGTTGGAGAATTTTATTCGCAAATCAATAAAGGATGTGGAACCATATAAGCCCGGAAAGTCGATTGGAGAACTCAAAAGGGAGCTGGGCCTTAGCCATGTCATCCGACTTTGCTCGAACGAAAATCCCTGGCCGCTTCCGGAAAGCGTCATCAGGGCCATACAGGAAGCCTCATGTGAAGTCAATCGCTATCCCGACGCAGAGGCTTATTCCTTAAGAAAGGCCATAGCAAAAAAGCTTGGGGTCTCTGTTCAGGAGGTCATCGTCGGAGCGGGTACGGAAGGAGTTGTTTTTGCCCTTTTTCAGGCATTACTGGAGGAAGACGACGATGTGGTAATCCTAAAGCCCACATACCCGCTTTATAAACTTGCTACACTGGCTTGCGGGAGCAAGTGCATAGAGGTTCCCGTGGATCATGATTTTAGGGTAAGCGTGACCGACTTAATGAACGCCTGTACAGACAAGACTAAATTACTGGTCTTGTGCGATCCGAACAATCCTACGGGATTATTCTTGCCCCGCCATGACTTGCTAACTCTTTCTGCCTTTTTGAACAAAAAGAATATACTGCTCGTCGTCGACGAGGCGTATGCCGAATTTGTGACGGATCCTGAATATCTGTCCGGCATCGAGTTGTTCCGTCAGATCGGCAATGTAGTCATCTTGAGGACCTTTTCCAAGATATATGGCCTGGCCGGCTTAAGGGTTGGATACGGGATAGTTCCAAAGCCGATCACCAAAGCATACGAGAAGGTGAGGCGTGTATTTGACGTCAACTCCATAGCACAGGCAGCTGCCATCGCCGCCTTGAAAGAAGATGACTACATTCAGGATATAAGGGAGAAGACGTTGCTCGAGAAGGAAAAGGTGACTAGGGCACTTATAAGCATGGGTATGGAAGTAAGTGAAACGTTTACCAACTTCATTTTGGTGAAGGTGGATGACGAACAGGGAATGTATGATGGACTGCTCAAAGAGGGAATAATTGTGCGTCCTGCAAGCGACCTGGGCTTAAAAGGCTACCTGCGGGTTTCGATCGGGATGCCTGAGGAGAACGAACAATTTATAAGTACCCTAAGAAAGCTGATGAGACGGCTTGGCAGACGAATTTAAAGTACTGGCCTTCGTCGGACCGGCAGGTACGGGCAAAAGCCAGAGGACGCATTTTATAGCACGGCAGTTCGGGGCAAGCTACATAATCGATGATGGCCTTCTCATAAAGGACGGAAAGATCGTATGCGGGAAGAGCGCAAAGACCGAGCAGAACCAGGTGAGGGCCATCAGAAGAGCTTTGTTTGAGTTTCCCGATCATAGAGACCAGGTCAAAAGGGTCCTTGAAAAAGCTGCACCGTGCACGATCCTCATAGTTGCCACATCTCCCGGGATGGCTGTTAAAATATGTAAGCAGCTGTCGCTTCCAGAGCCGGAACGCTATATTTACATAGAAGAAGTAGCGACCAGGGAGGAAATTGAACAGGCACTCAGGGAGCGTCACACAAAAAAACAGCACGTGATCCCCGTCGCCTACGTGCAGGTGAGGCGAAACTTTGCAGGCAAGGTTGTCGGACGCCTGAAGACATTCTGGTCGGCTCGCGTACGGGGTGGATTGGACGATGCTGAAAAGACGATAGTAAGGCCGCCGTTTAGCTATTACGGCCAAGTAGAGATAGGTCCTTACGCCATAGAGCAGATAGTAAGACACGCGGCCTCCTTGGTAGCTCAGGTCGCCGAGGTTAAAGATGTCAAGGTAAAGACGGAAGAGGAAGGGGTCGTTTCCGTAAGCGTATCTATCGTAGTTACCGTTGGCAAATATACCTTCATAGAAGTAGGAAATAAGGTTCTACGAAGGATATTTGCCGTCTTGCCCTTTTTGACCGGTTTGGACTTGAACGAGATCAATGTATTAATCGGAGGATGGAAGAAAAGCGATGGTTGATATTCTTTATTCTTTGACCGAAGTAGAGCTCAAACACGAGATGGACAAAGCGTGGACCATGATAGAAGAGAAGGTTAAGAAATGCCAGAAATGCCCCTTGTGGGAAAGCAGAACCCAAAGTGTATTCGGTGACGGTGCAAAAAAGACAGAGCTGATGTTCGTGGGCGAGGGTCCTGGTGCTGATGAAGATACTCAGGGATTGCCCTTTGTCGGTCGTGCCGGACAGCTGCTAAATCAAATCTTTACAGCTGCCGGAATCAAAAGAGAAGAAGTCTACATCACCAACGTCGTCAAGTGTCGTCCTCCGCAAAACAGAGTGCCCACGATAGAGGAATGCGCAGCCTGCAATGATTACCTCTTTGCCCAAATCTCCCTAGTTCAGCCTAAGATACTTGTGACACTGGGAAACACGCCGACTAAATGGCTGCTTAAGACCACCCATGAGGGGATCACCCAGCTTAGGGGTAAATGGTTCGATTGGTACGGCATTAAGCTCATGCCCATGTTTCATCCAAGCTATTTGTTAAGAAATCAGTCGCGCAGGGTTGGAAGCCCCAGGCATCTGACATGGCAGGATATACAGGAGGTAAAGGCTCAGTGGGACAGAGTGAGGCAAGCGAGTTAGACATAATCCCTGCTCACGTTGCCATCATAATGGATGGCAACGGAAGATGGGCAAGACAAAGACATTTGCCGAGGATAATGGGACATTACGCCGGCGTTAAGGCCGTAGAAAGGACAGTCATCGCGGCAACCAATATAGGAATACGATATCTTTCATTATTTGCCTTTTCCACAGAGAACTGGAAACGTCCCAAGGGAGAAGTCTTGGGGTTGTTTGGCCTGTTCAGATACTACATAAAATGTAAAGTAAAAAAGTTAAAAGAGGAAAATATACGCCTTCGTTTTTCGGGTCGCATAGACTTACTGCCCCGCGATATGCAAGATTTAATCCTCTGGGCGCAAGATGAAACTGAAAAGGAAAATAAAATGGATTTGGTGGTATGCCTTAACTACGGAGGCAGACAGGAAATAATCGATGCTGTTAACAAGATTTTGGATACAAACCCTGAGGTCAGACCGAAACAGATAGATGAAGAAAGCTTTAGGACTTACCTCTATCTTCCTGACCTTCCCGATCCCGACCTGATCATAAGGACCAGCGGCGAAAAAAGGATTAGCAACTTCTGGCTGTGGCAATCTTCTTACAGCGAACTTTATTTTACCGACGTGCTTTGGCCCGATTTCGATGAAGCCCGGCTAAGGGAGGCCCTGGAGGAATATCAGAGAAGAGAGAGACGATACGGAGGGATATAAACCTCAATGAGCGAACTTCGAACTCGCACTGTCAGCGGCGCTGTCATAGCTATTTGCATACTTGGAGGGATTTATATAGGCAGTTATCTGTGGCTTGTCTTGTCCTCAGTCATCGCCTTGGCATCGCTGTGGGAATACTACGGCCTATTTTCCCGCTTCAGCCATCTATCGAAGGGCGTAGGACTGATAGTGGGAGCGGCGATACTATACATGTCCTCCAGGGGGGCATCCTTTTCCGCGGTCATCGCATTATTGATCCTGCAATCCTACGTTGTTTTAGCGATCGAGACTTTGAGGAAAGTTGCACATAACAGAAGTTCGGCCTTGCTGAACATGAGCGGCTTGTTGAGCGGCCTGATTTTTGTGGTGCTTCCTTGGGCATTTTTGGTGATGCTGAGACAAAGGCCCTTCGGGGAAAAGCTGCTGTTTTCGTTATTTTTCTGTACGTGGAGCTGTGATGTGTTTGCCTATTTAATTGGAAGCAGGTTTGGCAAGACCCCCTTTGCCCGAAATATCAGCCCTAAAAAGACGTTGGAGGGATTCGTAGGTGGTTTCATAGGAAGCGTGCTTTGCGCCGGAATCCTTTCGCTCTGCTTTAAAATACCTCCGCTACCCTGGATATTACTTGGGGCATTGGTTGGTGTGGCCGGCCAAATAGGAGATCTGTACGAATCCCTGTTTAAAAGGGAAGCCGAGGTTAAGGATAGCGGCAGTTTGATACCGGGTCACGGGGGATTTTTGGACAGATTTGACAGCATTCTTATTAATTCTACGCTGATATTCCTGGTCTTTGAGGTGATATTAAGTTGAATAAAAAACGACTGGCGGTCGTTGGAGCTACTGGCTCCATCGGAAGGTCGACTTTGGACATATGCAGGATGTTTCCCGACAAGTTTGAGGTTAAGGCTTTAGCTGTCAGATCAAACCTAAGGGGATTAAAAACCCTAGAAGGGGAGTTTAAGCCAAAGTTTGTGGTAATTTATGAAGAATCGGCAGCGCGAAATTACGTGCCCCTTTTCGATGATACGATAGTTTTGACGGGAAAAGAGGGGTTAAAGCAGCTTGTTTGGGAAGATCTGGATCATATCGTGTTTGCTTCGTCCGGAACAGATGCAATACCTGCCCTGATGATGGCCCTCACGAGAAAAATAGAAGTATCACTTGCCAATAAGGAAAGCTTGGTCGTGGGCGGTCCTTGGGTGATGAAGGCGGTAAATTCATTCGATCAATTAAGACCCATAGACAGTGAGCACAGCGCGATCTGGCAATGTCTTTTGGGAGAAGAGAAGGAAGGCATTGAAGATATTATACTAACGGCGTCAGGTGGTCCTTTTTTGCATGCAACTTATGAGGAGATGAAAAGCGCAACTCCCGAAATTGCCTTGAAGCATCCGACCTGGAGCATGGGTGCAAAGATCACCATCGACAGTGCAACTTTATTCAATAAAGGACTTGAAATTATAGAAGCGTGCTATCTTTTCTCCATGTCCCTTGAAAGGGTTAAGGCCGTTATTCAGCCCAATTCCCTGATTCACGGCTGTGTACGCTTTTGCGACGGAAGCTCCAAGTTGCTCTTGGGCAAGCCGGACATGAGAATTCCAATTTCATTCGCGCTATCATACCCAAAGCGATTGAAGCTGGATGAGGCATTTCATCGTCCGCAGATTGTAGATTGGAACATAAACTTTCTGGCAATTGACGAAAAAAAGTTTCCCTGTTACGGCTTGGCAAGGCGGGCATTGCAGATGGGCAACGCCTATCCCCCAATACTGGTTGGTGCCGATGAAGCCGCGGTTGAGGCTTTCTTGGCAGGAATCATCTCCATGGTCGATATCTTCCCTCTGTTGGAAAGGACGCTTTTGTCCTATAATGGACCGTCTAACCTAAATAGCTTAGAAGAAGCTGTTTTGCTTGTCGATTTCGGTCGTAGTGAAGCAAGAAGATTAAGTCGCCTTTTTAGCGAAAGGAGATAAAGAATTTAATGTTTGCTCTAGTTTCTTTCATAATAGTGATCGGAGTATGTGTAATCTCCCATGAATTTGGCCATTTCTTTTTTGCAAAGTTGCTTGGCGTACAGGTGCATGAGTTTGCCTTTGGCATGGGGCCAGCCATATTCAAAAGGAGGAAAAACGAGACCCTTTTGTCGATCAGGATACTCCCGATAGGTGGTTTTGTGAGGTTGGCTGGCATGGGCGAAGCCATCGAGGGAGAGGTCGAAGACCCTCAAAGGAGCTTCAACGCAAAAAGTGCATGGCGCAGGTGGTTGATATTGGCTGCCGGTTCTATGGTAAATATACTGCTGGCCATCGTAATTGCGACCTTCTTCCTATGGGGGCATGGGGTGCTGGACATGGAACATGCAAGAATTGGAGAGCTTATGCCGGGATATCCTGCCCAAGCAATAGGGCTGCGCCCCGGGGATACTGTCTTAGCCATAAACGAAAAGAAGGTGACTACATGGCCAGAGATGGCATCCACATTAAAGAGCTATGCTGACAAACCTGTTACTATCGTCGTAGATCGTCCAGGGGTAGGGGAAATAACCTTTAAAGACGTATCTCTCAAGCTCGATCCGTCGACGGGTGCCTACATCTTGGGCGTGAAGCCTGCCCTGGTAAAATATGAAGGCATTGCGGCCTTCAATTATTCGTTGCGTTACCTTTGGGAGATGACGAAAAATATCTTCAGCTCCATCATTAACTGGCTGTTCGCCGGACAAAAGATTGATGTAACGGGTCCCGTTGGGATAGCCGAGATGGCGGGAGAAGCCGCAAGGAGTGGGCTTTGGACGTTCTTGTTCTTTCTTGGGATAATAAATTTAAACCTTGGTTTGTTCAACCTCATACCCTTCCCTGCTTTAGACGGAGGCAGGTTGCTCTTCGTTACCGTGGAGATGATATTTCGTAAGAAAGTGCCCGAATACATAGAGCAAAAGGTCCATTTCATAGGAATGGTCGTATTGTTGGTATTAATAGCTTTGATCACATGGCAAGATATAACGAGGATATTCAGCAGGTGATCGGGATGTCATCTCAAAAAAAGTCGGTGACTATAGGCGGATTAGCTATAGGAAAAAATGCGCCCATTCGAGTAGAAAGCATGTTGAAGACCCCCGTAACGGATATCGAGGGGTGTCGACAAGAGCTTGAGGCCCTTAAGGGGGAAGGTTGTGAACTGGTTCGGGTAGCCTTCCCCGATATGGATTGCCTGCATTCGCTAAAAGTGCTCCTAAAGATTTCTGAGATACCGATTATGGCCGACATACATTTTGATGCCAAGCTGGCTAAAGCCGCACTTGAGGCGGGTTGTATGGCCATTAGGATCAACCCGGGCAATATGCCGAAAAGCGGGCTTGCGGACGTTGTAAGATTGGCAAGGGATAAAAAGGCCGTTATAAGGATCGGGTCCAACAGCGGTTCGTTGAACAACGTCCAACTGGAACAAGCCGGGGGCAATAAAGCTAAAGCCCTATTTATTGCAGTACAAGACCAAGTGAAGATCTTGGAGGATATGGGCTTCGATGACATAATCCTTTCGAGCAAATCAACATCCATTGCCGAGACGGTCAATGCTAATTTGATGATTTCCAGGCACTTTCCGCAATATCCCGTTCACATTGGGATGACTGAGGCTGGTGCAATCCCGGAAGGTCTGATAAAATCGGCCTCCGGTATTTCCCTTCTCCTGATGCAGGGGATAGGCGATACCCTTAGGATAAGCTTATCGGCACCGGCTACGGAAGAGATAAGGGCGGGATACGCCTTACTTAGATCGCTTGGTTTGAGAAAAAAAGGAGTCGAGGTCATCTCTTGTCCTGCCTGCGGAAGACGACGCCTGGACGTGGCAAAGCTTGTGGAGCAGATAAGGCCCATGTTAAAGGATTTGCCTGACGGCACAGTTGTGGCCATTATGGGATGCGAAGTGAACGGTCCCAGGGAGGCCATGGAAGCTGACATAGGCGTAGCAGGCACTCCTCATGGAGTCGTGATATTTAAAAAGGGTGAGGTGGTAGGTCATTTAGGTGAGGGAGAGATGGAGAAAGTTGGATTGCTTTTTAAGGGATTATTGTGACATTTCACACTGCTATGCTGGCGTACTAATATTATGGTTAGGGAGGACGTTATATGGCTCAAATAGTTGATACAAATAGCTTTAGACAGGGAATGATGATAAAATGGGAAGACAGTATATGGGAGATTTTGGATTGTCAGCATCACAAGATGGGACGAGGCGGGGCAATCGTCAGGACAAAGCTCCGCAACATTTACTCCGGTTCGATCATCGAGACATCCTTTAGGGCCGGCGAGAGGTTCGAACGGGTTGTCTTCGACGAGCGAAAGGCCCAATTCATTTACAAGGAAGGCGATAATTACGTCTTCATGGATATGGATAGTTACGACCAAATATACGTGCCCAAGTCCGTGTTAGGCGATAAGGCTCTGTATTTGAGCGATAATCTCGAAGTAGCGCTGGAGCTTTACGAGGGAAACATCGTTGGAATAGAGCTGCCCAACACGGTTTCTTTGAAGGTCGTGGATACTCCTCCCGGATATAAAGGAGACACGGTATCGGGGGGTGGTAAACCTGCTACGCTGGAGACCGGATTAACGATAACCGTACCTATGTTCATTGAAGTAGGGGATACCGTATTGGTGGATACCCGTACTGGGGAATACTTAGAGAGGGATAAGTCCAAGGGGGCGTAACTTTGAGCTTGGATGATAGGCTTAAGAAACTAAGGGAAGCGCTGTCGGAAGCCCAATTGCCCGAGGCGAGCTTCGTGGCACAAAAAGCTCTGGTCGAGTTCTTAGAGTCCATGCTACAAGAGATCAAAGCATTGCGTGATAAAATAGAAGGACAAAATAAAAAGTTAGAAGAATTGGCTTCCTTTTGTGCTGAGATGGACTCCGACCTTGGCAACCTTGAAGAGGCTGTGGAGGATCTATATGAATATTACGAAGGCGAAGAGGGCGAACAAGAGTTTTACGAGTCAGCAATTTGCCCGGAATGCGATTATGCCTTCATGTTCAATCCAGGCCTTCTTGAAGAGGACGAGATCTTAATATGTCCCAATTGCGGTCGCTTCATCGACCAAAGAAAGCTGAATAAATAGGGAGGGATAGCAAATGATGGAAGAGGAAAGGGAAATACACAAAACCAATCAGGATGACGTTCAAGACTTTGAAACACAGCAGGGCCAAGAGCCAAGCATGGAGGAAACCCAACCAAAGGGAGAAGTGAAGATATCCGAAGAGGTCATATCTCAGATGGCCATCGAGGCCCTAAAGAGCGTGCCAGGTGTTTTGCCTGCGAGCTCCGGGCTGGTGGCAAACCTGCGCTTGGGACGGAGGACGTCAAGCGGAGTGAAGATTACTATAGAAGAAACTGCCCCTAATGAAGTGATCGTGGACACATACATCTCCGTGAAATATGGCTTAAGGATCCCTGACATTGCCTGGGACGTTCAGGAGGCCATAAAAAATCAGATCGAAAACTACACGGGCTATACTGTTAAGGCCGTCAACGTACACGTTCAAGGCATCCACTTCACCGAGAGCAAATCGCAAAGTCAAGATCTGATAAATCCATAAATTTTGTGCGCTTGCGGGAGCGCTTTATTGCGCCTCCCGAGCTTGTTGCAAGAAGGAGCTATATAGGCCATGGAATTTCATTGGCACAAGAGCAATCAAGGTGATCTTTGGCTTTCAAGGGACGCTGTGATAGCTTTAGCAAATACGTGCATGCCAAGCGGATATAGGGCTATCGACGCATCGCTTTTGGGAGAAGAGGACATTGTGAACATTGTCATCTCCACGCCCTTTGACCGAGGTAAAGGAGACGTGAAGGCTGAAAGCGAATTAAAGATGAAGCTGGCCGGCTTGTTTGATCCTTTAGGATTAAAAGTACAATTGTCATGGACCTTCAATGAAGACGAGAATGTTGATTTTTTGAGCCTGATAGGTAGGCTTAAGAAACGTCCCTTATTTTGGGCGTTTTTAGCTGCATTAGTCGCTGGCATATCGCAACTTGGCATAAAGGGTTTGAGCTTGTGCATACTTTTCGGGCTTATCGGATGGGCGGTCGCCAGCGTGATAAAAAGCGGCATGTTAAGCGATCTTATATCGCGCTTTACGGACAAAGGACATTAGACAGGAGGCAGGCTAACTTGTCTTTGCTACAACAGCAGCGACGAAGGGCGAGAGAAATAGCCTTACAGTTGTTATATGCTCTGGACATGAGAGACGACCAAACCCCCGATGAAGCTATCTCCCTTTTTCCCTCTGGGGGGGAATCTGATGAAGTCTTGAGGTATGCGACTTGGTTGGTGAAGGGCATATGGGAAAAGAGAATAGAGATTGACAACCTCATAAGAATGCACATTACCGGCTGGCGTCCGGAACGCATGGTCACGGTGGATCTGGAAGCCATAAGACTAGCTCTTTTTGAGGGCTTATATAGCAAGGTGGTGCCCATACCTGTCGCAATCTCGGAAGCAATAGAGCTGGCCAAGCGCTTCGGCACGGAAAACTCAGGCAAGTTCGTGAATGGAGTATTGGGTAAGATCGTGAGATCCCTTGCCGAAGGGGAGTGTAAGGATGTCGAGGGAAACGCCCCTGCTTAACAATTTCGTCAAGAGCGTCGAGATAATTTCGGTCGATGAATTGACCCTTTATATTAAGGATTTGCTAGAAAATGATCAATTACTCAAGAACGTCGCGGTAAAGGGAGAAATTATTGAAATAAAACATCATAGCAGTGGCCATGTATACTTTTCCTTGGGCAGCAAACAATCTCGCTTGTCGTGCGTAATGTTTAAAAGCAGCGCCAACTACGTGCCGCTTTGGCCACAAGCCGGGGATGAAGTGGTGGTGGAAGGAAGTGTTGGAGTCTATCCACCTCAGGGCACATATCAATTGTACGCTCGAAATATAATCCCCTTGGGCAAGGGAGCTCAAATGAGGGCGAAGGAAGAACTTAAAAAGAGGCTGGAAAAAGAGGGGCTGTTTGACCCGAGGATAAAAAGAAAGCTCCCTCCTTATCCCGAAAGAGTGGGAGTGGTGACGTCCAAGACCGGGGCCGCTGTTAAGGATGTAATAAGAGTGGCCAAAAAGCGTTTTCCTCAATGTGAAATATATATATTTCCCACGTTAGTGCAAGGAATTGAAGCGCCCCAAGATATAGTGAGAGCCATGAGATTGGCAGCAACCAGGGAACTTGATGCAGTGTTGCTTGTTAGGGGCGGTGGAAGCCGCGACGATTTGACTCCCTTTGACGATGAAAGGGTGGTAAGGTGTATTAGGGCTTGTCCTTTTCCCGTAGTAACCGGAATAGGTCACGAGATAGACAGGACTTTATCTGACTATGCTGCCGACGCTTATGCGCCCACTCCATCTGCAGCTGCAGAAAAGGTCTTCCCCGACCGCAGGGAAATCTACAAACAAGTACAACACATGAAGGCAAGGCTAATCTCACTGACAGCCCATAGATGTCAAAATGCATTTAATTTGTGCGAAAGACAACTCGCGAGGTTGCAAAGCACGGTAAAGAACTTATACATACATCCCTCTAACCTCAGATTAACCCAAAAATCACAAGCTCTTCAGCAGGGCATAAATAAGATCATTGCTGACTCAAAAGAGAGGTTGGCTCATGCAGCTGCTTCTTTGGATGCCCTATCTCCTCTAAAATCATTATCCAGGGGATGGATCACCTGCCTATCGGAAAAGGAGGAGATAGTGACATCGCTATCTCAAATCGATGTGGGGGACAAGGTATTCCTATGCATGATAGACGGAAGGGCCAAAGCCGAAATAAAGTCCTTGCATCCGAGAGAACAATAACAATTAAAACTTAAGGAGTGACTCAATTGTCCACGCCAGATCCCATTAGATGGGAAAATGGTTCGCTATACCTATTGGACCAAAGGAAGATACCGTTTGAAGTGGAATATCTAAAATGTACCAGCTACCAAGACGTCGCCGAAGCCATAGAGAAGATGATCGTGCGAGGAGCTCCTGCAATAGGAATAGCTGCCGCCTATGGAGTTGTTCTGGCATGTCAAGGGGGGCTATCTATGATTAAGGATGCCGTGTCTCGCCTATCTAAAACTCGACCTACCGCGGTAAACCTCTTTTGGGCCTTACAAAAAATGGAGAATGCGGCAGCTAGTTTCTCTTTTGCCGACGATGGTAAATTTATCAAAGATCATTTATTAAAAATAGCCCGAGACATCCATGAAGAGGAAAGACAGATAGAAAAACTTATTGCCCTGTATGGTCAATCTGTAGTGCCCTCTAAGTGTCAGATATTAACTCATTGCAATGCCGGGGCTTTGGCGACGGGCGGGATTGGCACTGCATTGGGAGTAATACGAATGGCTCAAAGTATGGGGAAGGCGATAAAAGTTTATTGCGACGAAACTAGGCCGCTTCTTCAGGGAGCCAGGCTGTCTTCGTGGGAGCTTTGGATGGAAGGGATAGACGTCACCGTCGTATGTGATGACATGGCTGCGTTTTTGATGAAAAAAGGCAAAGTCGATCTTGTCATAGTTGGAGCCGACAGGATAGCTTTAAACGGGGATACGGCTAATAAGATAGGGACTTATAATTTAGCAGTGCTTTGCAAATTCCACGGTATACCGTTTTACGTTGCCGCTCCTAGAAGCACCATTGACTACAACTTAAGAGATGGTGAGGCCATACCCATCGAGGAAAGGAATCCCGATGAAGTGCGTACCGTTAAAGGTATAAAAATCTTTCTCGATGACATTTCAGCCTGGAATCCGGCTTTCGATGTAACGCCGGGTGATTTGATCTCAGGGATAATTACAGAGGTGGGCGTCTTTAAGCCCCCTTACAGTGGATCTATGGAGAAGGCAAGGGATATAGGTGTCAATTTTGAGGATGTCAAACGTGCCGATTCTTATTTAAAACAGGGAGGGTCACAATATGGAGGAATATAGGATTGCCAATCCCGCTTTAGCGGATCAGGGTAAAATTAAGATTGCCTGGGCATGGAACTTCATGCCCGTTTTAAAGCTCCTTCAGGAGAAATACAAAAACGAACGACCCCTCAAAGGGACCAGGATTGCAGCTTGCCTGCACCTTGAAGCCAAAACGGCATGTTTGTTAAGGGCCCTTAAGACCTTGGGAGCCGAAGTGATGGCAGCGGGAAGCAACCCTCTGTCAACTCAGGACGATGTCTGTGCCGCCTTGGTGGCCAACGGTATCAAGGTGTACAGCTGGCATGGAATGACGATGGACGAATACTACGGCAACCTGCACGCTTTGCTGGCATGGTCGCCGCAAATTCTGATAGACGACGGTGGCGATCTCGTAACCTTGGTGCATAAGGAAAGAACTGACCTGTTACCCTACATCAAAGGCGGATGCGAGGAAACTACGACAGGCGTGAAGCGATTAAGGGCTATGTCAAATGAAGGGATCCTGGCCTTTCCTATGCTGGCGGTAAATGACGCTTTGAGCAAACACCTGTTCGATAACCGATATGGTACTGGTCAATCCGTGTGGGATGCCATATGTAGGCTAACCAATATGCTGGTAGCCGGAAAAGAAGTCGTGGTGTGTGGATACGGATGGTGCGGTAGAGGTGTGGCCTCAAGGGCTTGCGGACTTGGAGCGCGTGTTACGATTGTGGAGTCCGATCCCCATAGGGCTTTGGAGGCCTATATGGATGGCTTTTACGTCACCGACATGCCTACTGCCGCTCGAACGGGCGATATCTTTATAACCACTACGGGTAACATAAATGTCATAAGGAAGGAACACTTTGCACTTATGAAGAACGGAGTGATCCTTGCCAATGCCGGACATTTCAATGTTGAGATATCCTGTACGGACTTGGACGAAATTGCGGTCCAAAAATTGCAGGCCAGGCCAGGCGTAACTAGCTACATCACCAAGGATGGTCGGTCTTTTCACCTCTTAGTGGAAGGCAGACTTGTAAATTTGGCCGGCGGCGATGGGCACCCCATCGAGATCATGGACTTATCCTTTGCCCTTCAGCTTTTATCCGTCTTATATATCAAGGATAACGACCTGGAGCCGGGGCTTTATCCTGTTCCCTCCGAAATTGATAAGAATGTGGCGTATTTGAAGCTCGAAGCCTTGGGGATTAAGCTCGAAAAGATGACGACAGAGCAGGAAGAATACATGGGAAGGTGGGACGAATGACCCCTAGTCTCAATGAACAGGGCATAACGGATGCGGACTTGGTATTCAGAGATGCTGTCGTGTTGGATGGCGAACGTGATGAGGCAGAAATTTGTGATGTCGCAGTAGCGCAAGGTCGCATATTGCGCCTTTTTTCAAAAGAAGAAAGGTCAAAGATTAGGGCTAAGGATGAATATTTTTGCCGAGAAAGAAAGGCCTTGTTGCCGGGCTTTGTAAATGCTCACACCCATGTGGCTATGACGCTGCTTAGAGGCTTGGGTGAGGAAACTCCGCTCAAGGACTGGCTTGAAAAGCATATTTGGCCTGTAGAAGGTCGCCTTAAACCCGGCCACATTAGGATAGGTACCCAACTTGGTGTAGTTGAGATGATAAGGGGCGGCGTTACCTGCTTTGGGGATATGTACTTTCACATGGACGAGGTTGCAAAAGTGGCCACCGAGGTGGGCATAAGGTGCGGGCTGTGTCAAGGATTGATAGGAAATGCTCCGCTTTTTTCGTTAAAGCTGAAGGAAGGTATAAGGCTATACGATCACTGGCACGGCAAGGACGACTTGATAACCGTGCAGCTTGGCCCTCATGCTCCGTATACCGTATCGCCCAAGCTGCTAAAGCAAGTAGCCGAAGCAGCACGAGGGCTTAACGCCGGGATTCATATACACTGGCTCGAGACCGAATGGGAGAGAAGCTATATAGAACAGGAGCTGAAAAAAGACCCAATCAACCTTCTTTATGAAACAGGGCTTTCAGATGTAACTAACCTGATATTGGCCCACGGCGTTTGGTTTCCAGAGGATAGGCTAAAGGAAATTGCCAAAGATAACATTACAGTCGTTCATAATCCGAGCAGCAATATGAAGTTGGGAAGCGGTTTTGCACCCGTTTCGCGTATGTTAAAGGAAAACGTCCGTGTGGCCTTGGGAAGCGATGGAGCGGCCAGCAATAATAGGCTGGACATGTGGCTAGAAATGCGAATGGCCTCCTTGATACAAAAGGGATGCTACAGGGACCCCACCTTGATGAAATCAAAGGATATGCTTACTATGGCCTGCTATGCAGGGTATAAGGCGTTAGGCTTCTCCAACGTCGGTATGATCAAGGAAGGGTGGAAAGCCGATTTTGCCGTAATAGATCTCGACAGCCCGCGTTACATAGGATGGAGCAAGGAAAACCTTGCAAGCTTCATCGTCTTCTCGGGAAGCTCGAGGGATGTATGCGGGACCATGGTTAATGGCAAATGGATATACGAAAACGGCGAGTTTCCTACCCTGGACTACGAAAAGGTCATGTATGATGCAAATGAAGCCAGGAAAGAGTTACTAGCCATATAGCCTGTAATGAATTATAATTTTATTTTAAGCCTTGCATATTAGGAAAGGGGGCTGCGAGTTCCCGTGAAAAGACGAAGCGGAAGAGAGTTGCGGGAGTTATTTTTATCATACTTTGAACAAAAGGGACATAAAAGGTATCCAAGCTTCAGCTTGGTCCCGGATGATCCTACGTTGCTTTTTACTATAGCCGGCATGGTTCCCTTTAAACCATATTTTTTAGGCCTTAAACAACCCGAGGTCCCAAGGGCTACTACATCTCAAAAATGTCTGCGAACCAACGATATAGAGAACGTCGGAAGGACCTCTAGACACCATACATTCTTCGAGATGCTTGGAAATTTTAGCTTTGGCGATTACTTCAAAGAAAGCGTTATCCCGTGGGCATGGGAATTTCTTACCAAGGAGATAGGTTTTTCGCCGGAGAGGATGTATGTGACCATATATCTTGACGACGATGAGGCCTTCAATATATGGCACAGGACAGTCGGACTCCCTGAAGATCGGATAGTGCGCATGGGAGAGAAGGACAACTTTTGGGCAGCCGGACCGGTTGGACCTTGCGGACCGTGCTCTGAACTCATCTATGATCAGGGGCCGGAGTTTTCGTGCGGAAAGCCCGATTGCTTCGTCGGATGCGACTGCGACAGATATCTTGAGATATGGAACTTGGTCTTTATGCAGTATAACAGGGATGAAACGGGAAATCTCACCCCATTGCCAAAGAAAAACATAGATACCGGGATGGGGTTAGAAAGGCTTGCCTCTGTCGTCCAAGGCGTCAGGTCGGATTTCGAGACAGACCTCTTCATGCCCATGATAAATAAGATATCGAATATATCGGGGGTAGAGTATGCCATAAATAAGCAATATGATATGGCAATGAGGGTCATTGTCGACCACGTCAGGGCATTGGCCTTCATGATAGCTGATGGCGTTCTTCCCTCGAACGAAGGAAGGGGTTACGTCTTGAGGAGACTTCTTCGAAGGGCGTCCCGCTACGGAAGGTTGCTCGGCTTGGAGAAGCCCTTTTTAGTCGATCTGCTTCCTGTGCTGCTCGAGTCGATGGCAGACCCCTATAAGGAGCTCGTGGAGAACATAAACGTCATAGAATCAGTCATAAACCTCGAAGAGAAGAAGTTCAGCAGGACCTTGGACCAGGGAAGCGCGCTTATTGAGGAGGAAATATCCCGACTCAAGAAGGGAAACAAAAACGTCTTGCCCGGAGAGACAGCTTTTGTGCTGTATGATACTTACGGTTTCCCGCTGGAGCTTACGGAGGAAATATGCCAGGAGCATGGGATAAAGATAGATAGGGAAGGTTTTATCAGCTGCATGGAACATCAAAGGGAAATGGCGAGAGCGGCTAGCAAACAGTTAAGCTCTGCGGCAAAGAAGGAGACCTATTCTTCGCTTCTGTCAAAATTTGGTCATAGCGAATTTGTCGGTTACGAGACAAGCGAGGCGCTCGCAAAAGTCGTCGCGATATTCAAGGAATCGCAGGAGATCCCCGAAGCACAAGAGGGAGAGGAAGTGGAGATATTCTTAGACAGGACTCCCTTTTACGCCGAAAGAGGTGGCCAAGTTGGAGATAGAGGATGGATGGAGTCGACCACCAGCAAGTTGGAGGTGCTCGATACCTATTACGTCTTGGAGACGCTCATAGCTCATAAAGTCAGAGTAAGATCTGGGTATGTAACGGTGGGCGATGAAGTTAATGCACGGGTTGACGTTTTAAGGAGAAACGCCATTAGACGTCACCATACATCTACGCATATAATACATGAGGCCTTGGCAAGGGTGTTGGGCCCCCATGTGAGGCAAGCCGGATCTTACGTTTCCCCGGATTACCTGCGCTTTGACTTCAATCATTTTGATCCCATAACGCGCGAACAGCTTATAGAGATCGAGCGCATAGCCAACGAGATCGTTCAGGCAAACATAAAGGTAAACATCTTCGAGACGACCATGGATGAAGCCAAAAAAATAGGTGCAAAGGCCTTTTTCGATGAGAAATACGGAGAAAGGGTACGAGTGATCCAGATACCTGGTTATTGTGCCGAATTATGTGGAGGCCTACATGTAAACGCAACTGGCGATATAGGCGTCATAAAGATCGTCAAGGATGAAAATATAGGATCAGGGATTAGGCGTATAACTGCCCTGGCAGGCATGCCGGCGGTCTGTCATCATCAAGAGCTGCAATTTCTTTCAGAAGATTTGGCCTCGATGTGCAACATCGATGTTAAGTCTTTGAAAGATAAATTTGCCTCTATGCTAATGGAGTTAAAGAGCATCAAGGCCGAGTTGCAGGGAGCAAAGTTGAAGTTAGCCTTACAACAGTGCGAAAAGATAACCTCTCAGCGCCAGGTAGTTGGGGATATTACCGTACTTCTTGGAAAGTTAGAGGATCTTGAACCCGAGACCTTGCGCCAGGTGGGAGATCATCTGAAGAAGGGTCTTAACAAGGTCTTGATAGTGCTTGGCAGCGCTTCTGACGAAAAGGTATCGCTTGTTGCCATGGCGGATGAGGAAGCCGTAAAGCGTGGAGTCCATGCGGGCAAACTGATAAACAAAGTTGCGACGATAGTTGGCGGAGGAGGCGGCGGGAGAGAAAGCGTCGCTCAGGCTGGGGGCAAAGATGCCAGCAAGCTTGAGGATGCCTTAAACTCCGTGCCCAGGATCCTGCAGGAGATGCTGGGGGTATAAGGTTGGGTCATATTTTAGCCTTAGATGTGGGTAGCGTTCGCATCGGAGTAGCGATAAGCGACCCCTTTGGCACATTTGCCCAAGGGGTCGGTTTTTTGGATGCTAAGGGCAGTTGGCTTGATCAATTGACTAGACTGATCGAAGAACGCAATGTATCAACGGTAGTTGTCGGCCTTCCGGTTCGCACGTCAGGCAAGCATGACAGGGAGGCCGGCAAGGTCGTAAGTATGGTGGACAAATTAAAGAGAATGTTTCCCGATGTTTCCTTCGTGCTTTGGGACGAACGCTACACGACGGCGATGGCGCAAAAACTTATGCTTGAAAGCAACATGTCGGGAAAGAAAAAGAGAGACAAGGTAGATATGATCGCAGCTACGCTCTTACTTCAAAGCTATCTTGATTACAAAAATCAAGACAAGACGTAAACTGGGGTGAAACAAATTTGATCGGCAAAACAAAAACCCCAATAGTTGCCATTATAGGCCCGACCGCAGTGGGCAAGACGGCTATCTCGCTTAAAGTGGCACCCATCATTGGGGCGGAAGTGGTATCTGTGGATTCCAGACAAGTTTACAGGTACATGAACATAGGAACGGATAAGGTCTCTGGGGCGGAGAGATTGCGAGTTATCCATCATCTCATCGATGTAGCGGACCCCGATGATACGTTTACTGCGGCCAGGTTTGTAGAGGAAGCTGGTAACGCCATTAAAAGGATCATGGCGAGAAGAAAGATACCTTTGCTTGTTGGCGGAACGCCCTTTTACTATAACGCCCTTTTTGGCGAGATGCTCACGACATCGCTTGCAAGCGACGTAGAGGTGAGGATGTCTTTGCTGAAGAAGGCGGAAACCATGGGGAAGGAATACCTCTATAAAAAGCTTGAATTGCATGACCCTGAACTGGCTATACGCATCCACCCCAATGATTTGACCAGGATAGTCAGGGGTCTTGAGGTGTTTTACGCAACCGGGAAGCCGGCTTCATGGTGGTACAAACACGGCAAAAAGATCAAAAGTCCTTACGATGTCTTCTATATAGGCATAATTAGGCCGAGGATGTTCGCCTTTGGCATGATAGAACTTAGAGCCAAGCGCCAGTTTGATGGCGGGTTGATCGATGAAGTTCGTTGGTTACTGAAAAACGGCTTTGATGAGAGATTTCCCTCGATGCAGGGATTAGGTTATAGGGAGGTCGTCAAGTATCTGCGGGGACTTTACAGCATAGACGAGGCTTTGGCATACTATATCAAGGCTACAAAATCCTTCTACAGAAGGCAGATGACGTGGTTTAAGAAGTTTAAACCCGTCGTGTGGTATGATTTAAACGAGATTAACGAAGATGCCGCTGTTTTAAAGATCGTCGAGAATATAAAGGAACACACAGGAGTCAAGTGAATCTCATGAAGCTGATCATTGGAAAACCTTTAGGTTTCTGCTTTGGGGTAAAGCGGGCCATAGATGAGCTTGAAAGGGCTTTAGACAGATATGGTGAAGTATACGCTCTGGGAAGCCCGATTCATAACGAGGAAGAGGTCAAGAGATTAATTTCTATGGGGTTGAAGTTAATCGAAGGGGTGGAAGAGTTACCGGAGAACGCGGTAGTTTTCATAAGGGCCCACGGCACTACGCCGGAGACCTTTGATATGGTGTGTAAAAAGGGATGTATTGTGATAGACGGGACATGTCCCTCCGTTAAGAATGCCCAAGAAAAGGCTCGTCTTTTATCCAAAGAAGGTTACAATGTTGTGGTGGTCGGAGACCCCAACCATCCTGAGGTTCGAAGCATAAAAGGCCATGCCTTGGGCGAGGTAAGCGTAGTTACTTCTCCAGAGGATGTCGAAGGTTTCCCCGTCAAGGATAAAATAGGCGTGGTGTCTCAGACCACTCAGGAAGAAGGCATGCTGCTTTCCATCGTAAGTGCCCTGGTGCCCAAGGCGCGGGAATTAAGGGTGTACAATACAATATGCAAGGCTACATTGCATAGACAGGAAACAGTAAGGAAATTGGCATCCGAGACGGAAGGGGTAATAGTCATTGGGGGGCACAACAGCACCAATACGGCCAAGCTCGTCGAGGTGGCCAAAAAAGCAGGATGCGATGTCCTTTGGATCGCAAAACCTGATGAAATAGACGAAGATTGGCTTAAAAATAAAAGTATAATAGGCATAGCTGCCGGAGCTTCAACCCCGGATTGGCTTATAAATGATGTAATTAATTTATTATCATGTAGGTAGTTAAGGGAGGATGGTTGGTTATGGTAGAGGAAGAAAGGCGAGAGGGACAACGGGAAATCGGAGGAGAAGCTATGGATCTCCCTCCCGCGCAGGAGAACCAAGAGACTATGGAGGAGCTGATAACGCAACACGGCCTTGAGAATGTACATAGAGGAAAAGTAGTAGAGGGCGTTATCATCGACAGCAACGACGACGGATGGCTTGTCGATATAGGATTTAAATGCGAAGGATTTCTACCCAAGCGCGAATGGACACACAGGATATTGGTTGACGATGCCAGGGAGCCAAACGCTGGTGATAAAGTTCGTGCCGAGGTGACCCGGGTGGTCCATGGCGAGGAATCTCAAGTATTGCTTAGCAGGTGGCGCCTGCTCTTTGACGAGAGATGGAATGATCTGGAAAATGCCTTGAAGAATGGGGAGACAACAAAAGTCGTTGGTCTCAGAAAGGTAAAAGGGGGGCTGGTCGTAAACGCGTGTGGGCTGGAGGGATTTATCCCCATTTCCCATTTGGCCGAAGAGGGCAAGATGATCAACCCTTCCAAGTTCATCAATCAGGAGATAGAGGTCAAACTGCTGGAGAAGGATCGCAGAAAAAGAAGGCTGATCTTCTCGAGGAGGTTGATCTTGGAGCAGGAAATGACCAACAGAAAGAAGGAATTTTTCCAAAACCTCAAGGTAGGTGACGTACTCGAAGGTGTAGTCACCAGCATAACATCCTTTGGGGTCTTCGTGGACTTGGGTCCCATTGAGGGATTGGTCCATATCAGTGAGCTGTCCTGGAGCAAAAACGTGAAACCTCGTGACATAGTTAAAAAGGGCAGCAAGGTCAAGGTAAAGGTATTGAGCGTAGATACCGAACAGGAAAAGGTCTCCCTTAGCATCAAGCAAACGGAGCCTGATCCTTGGGAGGTAGTGGGGCAAGAGGTTAAACCGGGAGATAGAATTGTAGGTCGCGTAACCAATACAGTTGATTTCGGGGCTTTCGTAGAGATAAAGCCAGGCGTTGAGGGTCTCATTCACATCAGCGATATCTCCTGGGGGCATATTGACCATCCCCGCGAGGTGCTGAAAAAAGGCCAGGAGATAGAGGTGCAGGTTTTAGATGTGGATGCAGAGCAGAAAAGGATAAGCCTCGGTTATAAGCAGCTACACGATCCGTGGGAAACGGTTGCCGAGCGCTACCAGCCGGGACAAGATGTAACCGTAAAGGTCGTGAAGGTTGTCGACTTCGGGGCCTTTGTGGAGATAGAAAAGGGCATAGAGGGCCTTATACACATATCGCAAATTTCGAAGCGTCACGTGAGCGATGTATCGAAGGTGTTAAAGAAGGATGACGAGATAAAGGCTAGGGTATTAGAGGTCGATCCCAAAGAGAAACGGATAAGGCTAAGCATCAAAGCCCTAGAGGAAGAGGACGAAAAACAGTACCATCAGGAAGAACACGACAAGAAGGAAGAGAAAGAAACACATGCTCCTAAGGAATCCAAAAACAGCCATCAAACTCAGGAAAGCGAAGAGGGCATGGTGACCATAGGCGATGTCCTAAAGGGGCAGTTGAAGGTCTAGCCTTTTCTTTTTCTTAATGTGTATGCTATAATTAATGCGAAAGCTAGTGTAAAAGGAGACAAAGAGGCGCATATTCAAAGGCGCCTCTTTGTTCGGGAAAGGGGCAGTTGTAAGGTGGCAATTTTGGAGATCAGGAAATATCCAGACCCCATCCTCCGTGCTAAAAATAAAAAAGTAACCGTCTTTGACGACAGTTTGAAGAAGATAATAGACGACATGTTTGAAACCATGTATGCCAACGATGGTTTGGGGCTTGCTGCTCCGCAGGTTGGCATCAACCTCATGATAGCTGTGGTGGATCACGAGGGGAAAAAGTTTACCCTCATTAATCCGGTAATAACAGAAGCAAGTGGACAGCAAATCGGGGAGGAAGGTTGTCTAAGCTTTCCCGAGATATTCGAAGAGATCAAAAGGCCTGAGACAGTTAAGGTTGAGGCCTGCAACGAAAAAGGGGAAAGGTACGTTATCGAGGCTTCGGGCATGTTGGCCAGGGCCCTTTGTCATGAGATTGACCATTTATACGGCAGGCTGATCATAGACATGGTGTCGCCGTTCAAGAGAAGTTTGATACAAAAGAAGCTAAAACAACGATCTAAAAAGGGTGTAGCGCATTGAAGTTTTGGTATATGGCATCGGGCTCTTGGGGTGCGCAGTGCCTGCTAAAACTACGCGAAAAGAAGGATTTCCTTCCGGAAATGGTGATCACTGCTAATCCGAAACCCTCCGGAAGGGGGTTGAAATTAAAACCCAATGAGGTTGAGGAAGCAGCGACCTCGCTGGAATGTTTTATACGAAGGAGCGACAACATTAACCTCGACGAGGAGCTCAAAAGGGAGCTTTTCGTCAGAAAGCCCGATGCTATACTGGTCATAGATTTTGGACAAAAAGTGAAGGAACCATATCTGTCAACCCCAAAGTTCGGTTGTATCAACTTACATCCCTCCCTATTACCCAAATACAGAGGGGCTGCTCCAATCCAGAGGGCGATAATGGACGGCCAAGAAATAACTGGCGTTACCGTGTTTAAGTTAACGGAGCAAATGGATGCAGGACCGATCATAGCCCAAAAGGAGGTCCTGATTGACCTAGATGATACAGCTTATACCTTAGGCATGAAGCTTCTTTCCGAAGGCGTAAACCTTTTAGCTGATGCATTACACTCTCTCATCAGCGGAGCTGTTCAATTTAAAGAACAGGATGAGTCAGAAGCTTCATATGCGCCTAAAATAACGAGCGAAGAAAGTTTCTTCAATTTCAGTAAAGAAGCGATCAAGATCCACAATAAGGTGAGGGCGTTGAATCCTAAGCCCGGCGCATATACCTTCGTAAAAGGTAAAAGGCTTAAGGTTTGGAGGACAGGACTGATCAACGCGGAGGATGTGCTGGGTTTACCAGGGATGATCTTAAACACCAAAGAAGATCATCCGATAATTGCTTGCATCAAGGGAGCGATATCGTTGCGGGAAGTCCAATGGGAGGGCAAGCCCCCCATTGACGGTCGATCATTTTTGAATGGCTTACGTTTACGTGAGGGGGATGTATTGTCTTGACGGTTTGGGATGAGATAAGGCAAAGAGCTTTAATGAAACATAATTGGGGCAAGATAATTGCTGTCACTGGAAGACTTGGTTCCGGCAAGACGGAATTTCTGCTGAGCTTGGCGAGCGCCTTTAAAGTGCAAGGCGAAAAGGTGACGATCGTTGATGTCGATATAACCAATCCTTATTTTTGCGTAAGAGAGATAGCCTCGATGTTGCAAGATGATGGGTATAAAGTTGTTACCCCTCCGGGGGATACAAAGTGGAGCGACCTCCCTCTGGTGAGCTCTGAGGTGCACAACGCTATACTGGAGGATAACAAGGTTCTGTTGGATATAGGGGGGGACGCTAAGGGCGCCTTAGCCTTAACGCAGCTCCTTTCGGAAATAGAGCAGTATCATCACACAATTCTGTATGTAATAAATCCCTTTAGATCAATGAGTTCCACCGAGGAAGAAATCGATAGACTGAAAAAAGCCATAGAGCAGACATCCGGACTGTCAATCGATGGTCTGATATGCAATCCAAACCTGGGAAGTGAGACAACAACCGAGAATGTAATTTCGGGGTACGAGGTAGTAAAGAGGTATTCCATGAAAAACGGAACTCCTTTGTACTACCTTAGCACCACCACCTCGAATTATCACGATGTTGCAGCTAGGGTTAAGGACGTCGCAGTATGGCCCTTAGCCCGAAAAATTTTAATGCCTTGGGAAAGGAGTGAGGTTTAAATGCCCAAAGGGCGAATCGAAGTTTTGGAGGAGAAGTGTAAAAGCTGCGGACTTTGTGTTGAAGCATGCCCCAATAAGGTGCTCAAGATTTCCGAGCACATTAACAGCAAAGGCTATAGGCCCGCAGAGCAATACAAGGATGGTTGTGTAGCCTGCAAGATGTGTGCCATGATGTGTCCTGATGTGGCAATTGAGGTATACCGTATAGAATCTTAATGAAATGGGGGTGCAATCAGTGTCCAATCGAGTATTAATGAAAGGCAATGAAGCTTTTGCCGAGGCCGCAGTGCAAGCGGGGTGTAAGTATTTCTTCGGATATCCAATAACCCCACAAAACGAGATACCTGAGTATATGTCAAGACGACTTCCGGAAGTAGGTGGGGTATACCTTCAAGCAGAAAGCGAAGTGGCCGGCATCAACATGATCTTCGGAGCAGCAGGGACCGGGCACAGGGTATTGATCTCCTCTTCCAGCCCTGGGATATCGCTCATGAGCGAGGGCATCAGTTACATTGCAGCTGCAGAACTGCCATGTGTGATCATTAATGTGATGAGAGGAGGGCCAGGTTTGGGGGGAATACTCCCCGCCCAATCGGATTACTTCCAGGCCACTAAAGGTGGCGGGCACGGCGATTACAGGCTCTTGGTCCTTGCTCCCGGCAACCTGCAGGAAGCAACAGAGTTCATAATGATGGCCTTTGACCTGGCGGAATTCTACAGGAACCCGGTGATGATACTTACCGATGGATTTATGGGGCAAATGATGGAAGCCGTCGAGTTTAAAAAAGTGAAGTTAGATTATGATATACCTGATGTCAAGGAGTGGGCTATAGGATATATGGCCGAGAGGGGAAAGAGGGCCTTGATAAAGAGCTTGTCCTTGGACCCGGAGGTGCTTGAACAACATAACCAAGAGCTTCAGAAAAAATATCGCCTCATGGTGGAAAAAGAGGTAAGGTTTGAGTCCGTTGGCGTAGAGGATGCAGAAATAGTCATTGCAGCTTATGGCACCACGTCCAGGATTGCCAAGTCCGCCATAAAGAGGCTGAGAGAACAGGGTATTAAGGCGGGAATCATAAGGCCGCAAAGCTTGTATCCGTTCCCTTACAAGGCTTTTAGCGATCTCCCCAATAGCGTCAAACGAGTCCTGGTTGTCGAGATGAGCTGTGGCCAGATGGTGGAGGACGTTGAACTGGGAGTATCTGGCAAGGTTCCCGTCAGCTTTTATGGAAGATGCGGCGGAATGGCACCCTCGGTTGACGAGATAGAAGAAGCCGCGAAGAACGCATTAGGTTAATTATAGGGGGGATAAGGATGCCTGAGGTAAAAATTTTCGAGCGCCCTAAATCAATGACGGATGTGTCCACTCACTACTGTCCGGGATGTACGCATGGCATCGTGCATCGCCTGGTAGCTGAGGTGATCGATGAGCTTGGAATCCAGGAAAAGACCGTCGGCGTAGCCCCCGTTGGATGCGCCGTGCTGCTGTACAACTACATTAACACTGATATGTATGAGGCTGCTCACGGAAGGGCCCCGGCAGTTGCAACCGGTTGTAAAAGAGTCAGACCAGATTTAACCGTCTTCACGTACCAAGGAGACGGAGATTTGGCTTCCATTGGAGCGGCAGAGATAGTACATGCCGCCAACAGAGGCGAGAACATAACGGTGATTTTCATCAATAACGCCATTTACGGCATGACAGGAGGCCAAATGGCTCCAACGACCCTTATAAACCAAAAGACCACTACCTGCCCCTTTGGAAGAGATCCAAAGGTCAATGGTTATCCCATAAGGGTAGCGGAGATGCTCGCAACATTGCAGGCCCCAGGTTATATAGCTCGAGTTACGGTTGCCAGGCCAAAGTACGTCATAAAGGCAAAGGAAGCGATCAAGAAGGCATTTCAAACCCAGATCGACGGTAAGGGATTCTCATTGGTAGAAGTGCTTTCTACTTGTCCGACGAACTGGGGCATGCGTCCCGTGGAAGCCCTAAAGTGGTTGGAAGAGAACATGATTCCTTACTATCCCTTGGGCGAGTTTAAGCTCCCTAACTAAGGCAGGTGAATCAGATGAGCTTTTACAGAGAAATGATAGCTGCCGGTTTTGGTGGACAGGGCATAATGCTGTTGGGCCAGATAATAGCCCATGCAGCGATGAACGACGGCAAGAACGTCATATGGATACCATCTTATGGTCCCGAGATGCGCGGTGGTACCGCAAACTGCAGCGTGGTGGTGAGCGATGGCGAGATAGCCTCCCCTTTGATCTCCTCTCCCGATATATTGGTCGTTATGAACCAGCCGTCGCTTGCAAAGTTCGTCAACAGACTAAAGAAAGGTGGTACTTTGGTATATAACACGGACCTCGTGACCTACGACAATCCTCGCGACGACATTAATATAGTTGGCGTTAACGCCAACAGCATCGCATTGGAACTGGGCAACGAAAGGGTCGCAAACATAGTTGTACTTGGCGTTTTAGGTGAGGTGACGGACATGGCTTCTGTCGAATCACTCAGAGAAGCCCTTAAGGAGCTGCTGGGCGCGAAAAAGGCCAGTTTGTTGGAGATCAATATTAAGGCCTTCGAAAAGGGACAGGAAATAGGAAAACAGCACGTAATTCAAGCCAAATAAAATAAAGAATAATTGCTCTTTAACGACTATGAATAAAAGCGAATATAGCATGGCTTCAAAGCAAATTTATAGCGGCAAGATAGTAAAGTTGCGCGTTGATGATGTGACACTTTCTAATGGGCATACAACGCAAAGAGAGGTCGTCGAGCATGCTCCGGCAGTGGCTATATTGGCCGTAGACGATGAAGGAAATGTCTTGCTCGTGCGCCAGTTCAGGTATGCAACAGGACATGAACTGCTTGAGATACCTGCAGGTATCATGGAAAAGGGTGAGTCGCCCGAAGAGACGGCGAGACGGGAACTGAGGGAAGAGATAGGTTATGATGCAAAATTTTTAAAGCATATAGCTAGCTTCTACTCGTCTCCGGGTTTCAGCGATGAGATCATACACCTTTTCTGTGCTACGGGTATTTTTCCTTCGAAGCTTGACAGCGATGAAGATGAAATAATAGAGGGCACGAAGCTTAGCCCCGGGGAGTGCAAGCGACTAATCGAGGAAAAGAAGATCGAGGACGCCAAGACTTTAGTGGCGTTGCTATGGTATTTGAACCAGACAAAGGATATATTGTCTGACAAAGGCTAATGGCATTTGCGCATTGACCGCAACACAACTACGCCTCATTCCTTTGGGGCGTAGTTGTGTTGTTTTCGAATGCTTGTTTTGTGATATCATGAAAGAAATTTCATCGCAGAGAGGTGATGCAGGTGGCCAATTTTAACGATGACTCCGTTATTGACGGGTTTGCGGGCTACCTGCGCTTTGAAAGAGGATACAGCGAAAATACGGTTCAAGCATATATATCGGACCTGGCGAAGTGGTTCGATTTTTGTGCGCGTCATGCCATTGACCCCTTTCCCCCTAAGCACGAATTTATATCTCGATTTTTAAAGGAACTGGCAGAGCAGGGAAAGGCTAAATCATCATTACAGCGTTATGCTGCCACCATACGATCGTGGAATCGCTATCTTTCCTTGGAGGGATTCATGGACGAAGAGCAATGGTTGCCCTCCCTTCCCTCCAAAGAGCAGAAGTTGCCCCAAATTTTGAGCGAGGGCGAAGTTGAACGCCTGATCTCCTCCTGCAGAGACGGCTCGCTCCTTGGTGACAGGGATGAGGCTATTTTTGAGGTAATATACGGCTGCGGGCTTAGGGCCTCAGAGGTTTGCCTTTTAACTACGGATGACATCGATTGGCACGCAAACGCGGTAAGGGTGATAGGGAAGGGTGATAAGGAAAGGATCGTACCCTTGCTTGGATCGATCAAGGAAAAGTTAAAAAGATACGTAGACATCGTACGGCCACAGCTAAATAAACTTGGGGGAAGCTGGTTATTTTTGACCAGGACGGGGCGACAGCTTCACCGAGAGGATCTATGGAGGATCATACGGCGCAGGGGAAAGGCTGCCGGCATCCCGGCTGTCAGGCTTCACCCGCACGTATTGCGCCATTCCCTTGCCACGCACATGCTGAGAAGAGGCTTGGATTTAAGGACGTTGCAAGAACTTCTTGGCCACGCTTCCATCGCCACCACCGAAAGATATACGCATTTGGACCTGGAGCTTCGTGATATATACGACAGATGTCATCCCCGTGCATAAGTTTGGGCTAGGAGGTATGTTTGCTTGAGGACATTTCTGATAATTTTAGACGGTTATGGCGTTGGCGAAGCACCTGATGCTGTCCTTTATGGAGATGAAGGCAGCAACACAGCATATCATGTGGCATTGGCCATGGGCGGCATAAATTTGCCCAACCTTGGAAGGCTTGGGCTGTCATTGATCGTCGACGTTCCGGGAAGTTGTATCCATTGGCCCCCCATTGGTGCTGTGGCAAGATTGCGTGAACTGTCCTCGGGGAAGGATACGACAACAGGACATTGGGAGTTGATGGGAATAATTTTACGCGATCCCTTTCCCACGTTTCCAAACGGTTTTCCCGCCGAGATCATGGAAAGCTTTGAGAAGGCCATTGGCAGGAAGGCCTTGGGCAATTACCCGGCATCGGGGACAGTTATAATCGAACAACTTGGACCTGAACATTTGAGGACCGGATATCCGATAGTTTACACCTCCGCTGACAGCGTCTTTCAGATAGCGGCACACGAGGATATAGTGCCTGTCGACGTGTTGTATGAATGGTGTAAAATTGCCCGCCGACTGCTTCAAGGTAAAAACGGCGTGGCACGTGTCATTGCAAGGCCCTTTTCTGGAAAACCTGGCAATTTTTTTAGGACCCCAAGGCGCAGGGATTTTTCGCTTCCTCCGCCAAGGGAGACACTTTTGGATAAGCTTTTTCAAGGAGGTTACGATGTCATAACCTTGGGCAAATTGGACGACATATTCGCCAACCGCGGCATCACTAAATCCTTTCATTGCACAGATAACGTCGAATACATGAAGCTCCTTTCGAAATTTGTGGAAGAGGATTTCGACGGATTGCTCTTTTGCAACTTGATAGACTTCGACATGAAATACGGTCATAGGAACAATCCCCCTGGGTATGCCAATGCCTTGCTCGAGTTCGACAACTGGCTTGGACCCTTTATCAGCCGCATTCGCCCGGATGATCTTTTGATCATCACTGCCGATCATGGAAATGACCCCCTTACTCCCAGTACGGATCATAGCAGGGAATACGTGCCGCTTCTCGTTTATGGCAGCAATGTTCGTTCCGGTAATATGGGGACCTTCAGCGGTTTTTGTTGCTTGGCTAAGACGTTGGCAGAAGTTTACGGGGTTAACGCCGATGGATTAGATGGCACCTCGTTTGCCTCGTTGATTTTAAGGTAATTAAACCAATGCATGACAGGGGTTGATATTTAATGACATACAAGGAAAAGGTATATAGTGCCGTAGAATTTTTGAGGACGAAGCTTTCAGAAGTGCCAAAGATTGCGATGGTCTTGGGGTCAGGATTGGGCAGTTTTGCAGATGAGATCCGGGATGCCGTTAACATACCTTACGAAGAGATTCCCTTTTGGCCAAAGTCAACCGTCCCAGGACATGCAGGGCGATTGGTCCTTGGACATGTGGGGAATAATTATGTGATCGCCCTAAATGGCAGGGTTCATTACTATGAAGGTTATTCAATGGATGAGGTGACGTTTCCCGTACGTGTTTGTGGTTTGCTTGGCGTAAGGACGCTGGTATTGACCAACGCCTCAGGCGGTATAAATTACGGGCTTAAGCCTGGAGATCTGGTTTTAATATACGACCACATAAACTTCATGGGAACGAACCCCTTGAGGAGTCAAGACGGTGATTTCTTCGAGCCTCGCTTTCCCGATATGACGTTTATTTACGATTCCAAATTGATGGATTTGTGCGAGCATATAGCACAAGAAAACGGCATTCTATTGAAGCGAGGTCTTTACATAGCCTTTAGCGGGCCTTCCTTTGAGACGCCGGCTGAAATTCGGATGTCAAGGCTTCTTGGAGCAGACGTAGTTGGAATGTCTACCGTTCCTGAAGCCATGGCCGCAAGGCAGATGGGCATGCGTGTTTGTGCAATTTCATGCGTAGCTAATTACGCAGCGGGCATGGAAGGAAAGCCTTTGACTCATGAGGAAGTCTTAGAGGAGATGGGCAAAGCTGCAGGTAAGCTTGCGACGGTATTGCGAGGATTATGCAACTTGCCTTTAACGTAGCTGCAGCGACATCCATTCGTCGTGCTCGATATCGATCCAAAGCAGACGATCCTTCAATATGTGCCCCTTTTTTAAGAGCAGCTTAATTGCCTCGTTGGACTGCAGGGCGGCTATCAACGCGGGGGTCTGTGGCGGGTTGCCCAACGTGACTTCGATGCCTTTGTCGGGAGCATCTTCCCCGAAGATCTCCAGTGGATGTGGATCTTTGGGCATTACGACCTTTACCTGTCCCACGAATCCTCCTATGGCCCCATGGACGACCGGAACGTCGCAAGTTCGACAGACCTCAAACAGAAGGCGTCTGGAGCGGTTGTTATCCAGAGCGTCTATCGCTATGTCGATCCCGTCTATTAGGTCCTTGGCCGTATCATCATCGAACTTGCAAGGGTATGCTTCGACGTCGATACTGGCATTGATCTCCCTGACCCTTTCTGCCGCTACCAAAGCCTTTTGTCGATGTAGCGTAGCTTCTGTAGCCATAAGTTGCCTGTTTAGGTTGTGGGCCTCAAAACGGTCGCTGTCAACCAAGCGGAGGTGACCAATGCCGGCTCGCGCCAGTATCTCGATGTTCCATCCGCCCAGACCGCCGCAGCCGACAACCAAGATGCTGCTTTTTAACAGAAGGAGCTGTCCTGAAATGCCGAATGTCCCGATGTTTCTCTCGTACCTTTCTGGAACAAAGCCTTCCTCTAAAAGCATGATTTCCAGGGTCTTCTCCGGAATGCCCTGCAGTGAGGCTGTCTTTATGGATTCAAAGGGCACTACAACGATGTCATTTTTAATGTTGCCTTCCGATTTCAGCCTATTTAATATATCTTTATCCAAATCTTCAAACCTCCTAGGATACAGGAAAGGAGCAATATCAGTTGGATGAAATCTTGACGAAGTTTACCCCTTTAGTCCTCAAGATGGCTTCGCTGTTATCGAATGGAGATCCCCATCTCAAGGAGGATTTAACGCAAGAGGGCTACATCGCATTATATCACGCTATACAACATTACTGCAAAGAAAGGGGGAGTTTCCCGGCCTTTGCAAAGAAGTGCGTTCGCAATGCGATGATATCATATCTCAGAAAGAACAAGGCGAGGACAAAGGGCCTCGTATCCCTGGAGGTCCTTCCGGATCAACAGGATGAAACGAGTCCGGACGAGATACTGAGACAAAAGGATTTTTTGGGAAATCTTTATGCTTCGCTGACGCCAATGGAATCTCAAGCACTTAAAGCCTACCTTCGTTCGGGAAGCGTAGCTGAAGCAGCCAGGATGCTGTCGTGGCCATACAAAAGAGTGGAGAATGCCGTGACAAGGGCGAGGAAAAAGGCTGATATCCTGAGACAACTGGACAAGGGTGGAAAATAACTATAAGATTTAATAGTCCAAAGGAGGCGATTGGTCGCTGGTGCGGCCCCCAGACTTCAAATCTGGTGTGGGTCAGTAAGGGCTGGCCCGGGTGGGTTCGATTCCCATTCGCCTCCGCCAAGGAGGATATCAAGTGTCGCAGACGATAAAGGTCGCAATAGCCAATAAGCACAGGTTATACAGGGAGTGCGTCAAACATATATTGGAAATGGAAATGGACATATCCGTCGTAGGTGAGATGAGTAATGCCGATGAAATCAGCAACGTCGTCGGCATTACTCATCCTGATGTCTTGATTTATGATGAAAATCTATCCCGGGACGACACGATAGAGGTCATTCACGAGCTGTCCCAAAAGTTCGACTCAATTCGTTGTGTCCTCGTCACGGGGCAAACCAGCCTTCCTCCTCTGAACAATTTAAAGAGGCTTGGTATATATGGATGTGTGTTGAAATCATCGAAGTTAAAGGATCTGCTTTTAGCGATCAGATACGCGGCTAAAGCCGAAACATACATGGATCCAAGACTAGAAGCATGCAAGGGCCACATTGCTTCCTTGGAAGACGATGTCAACCAACTAAACAGTTTGACCCCCAGAGAAAAAGAGGTCTTATATTGGTTATCCCAAGGCTTCTCCAATCAAAACATAGCCAAGGTAATGTATCTGTCCGAAAAGACGGTAAAAAACCACGTCAGCCGCATCTTAAAGAAACTCGACTTCTCTGACAGGACACAAGCGGCAGTCTTTGCTTGGAAAACGGGTCTTGCGCAAAATACCCCAGAGCAACTCTACGACGTTCTGGAAAAGAGAAAATAGATCTAGCCTTCTTTTTTCTTCCAGCGAGTCCCAAAGGGGGTATCTTCCAATATGATGCCCTTTGATACAAGCTCGTTTCGTATGGCATCTGCCCTGGCAAAATCGCGCCTCTTCCTGGCTTCATCTCTTTCTTTTATGAGCTTTTCGATCTCGTCGGGCGATAATTCCTCGATACTGGCAAATATCGTATCTATGCCAATGACGCCCATGATCCTCTCAACGGATTCAAAGAACCTTCGGGCATTAATTAGAGCATTCTTGTCGAGAGATGCGCTGTCCTTTAAGTAATTATTCAAGTCTCTCACGACCTCAAAGACACTGCCCAACGCTCCCGCTGTATTGAAGTCATCATCTAAGGCCTCGCAGAACTTGCTATACCCTCTACTAATTACATCGTCGAGCCATATGTCGGGGGTGTCTTTTTCCTCGCTTCTTTCCAAATAAAACATCAAATCAGAATAGCAGTTGCGAAGGCGTTGCATGCTCCTGACGGCTTGAGTCAGAGATTCGTCGGAGAAATCAAGAGGGCTTCGGTAATGAGCTCCTAATATGAAAAGCCTCACAGCCAACGGTTGATATTTTCCAATCAACTCCCTAACGGTAAGTATATTTCCGAGCGACTTCGACATCTTTTCCTTATTGATCAGCAGATAGCCGTTATGAATCCAATACCTCACGAACTGTTTGCCCGTAGCAGCTTCCGATTGAGCTATTTCGTTTTCGTGGTGAGGGAATATGAGGTCGCTTCCGCCTCCATGGATGTCTACCGTTTCTCCTAGGTATTTCATCGCCATGGCACTGCATTCTATATGCCACCCCGGCCTTCCGGGTCCCCAAGGACTATCCCACCATGGCTCTCCCGGCTTTCTTGACTTCCACAACACGAAATCGAGAGGGTGTTTCTTCCTGGCGTCCACTTCAATGCGCGCGCCGGCTTGAAGTTCTTCTAAACTTTGGCCCGAGAGTTTGCCATAACCGGGAAGGCTTTTGACGTCGAAATAGACATTGCCATCGGCCACATATGCATGACCCCTATCCATTATCCGGGATATGAGAGCAATTATTTCATCGATATGCTCCGTTGCCAGGGGATGTACCGTAGCGCGCCTGACGCCCAGGGGAGTGACGTCCTCGAAGTATGCCTTTATAAATCGCTCAGCCAACTCTTTTACTGATATGCCGAGCTCATTAGCCTTATTGATCATCTTGTCGTCTATGTCTGTAAAGTTTTGAACGTAAACGACCTCTAAACCTTTGTGTTCCATGTATCTCCTCAAGGTATCGAATACTACGAAGGGCCTGGCGTTTCCGACGTGAATGTAATCATATACGGTTGGTCCGCATACGTAAAAACCTACTTTTCCCTGGTGTAGAGGAATAAATTCGTCCTTACGACGCGTTAAGTCATTGTACAATGTTAAACCCATCTTGTCCTCTCCTTTCTTACATGTCAAAATTGCGACAATAACCATAAACAATCCTATAATAAGAATGGGAAATTAGGAAGTGTAGGAGGAATACAGGATAAGAAAATGCAAGGTAAAACCGAAGATTATAATGGCCAATCCGAGAATTTGAAGGAAAAGCTTAAAAGCCTTCCAAATAAACCGGGAGTATATATCTTTCACGGTGATGGGGATGAGGTGTTGTACGTAGGTAAGGCGAAATCGCTGAAGAAGAGAGTATCATCTTACTTTCGCCACCAGGGTTTTGCCTCTCCACGGCTGCGGAAACTTGTCCAGCTGGCAAGGGATATCTCCTTTATAAGGACTGAAACAGAAGCAGAAGCCCTTATAGTCGAAGCGCGCTTGATTAAGCATTATCAACCCTTTTTCAACATCGAGCTCAAGATGGGCGAACGATACCCTTACATAAAGATTACGAACGAGCTTTTCCCCAGGGTGATCATAACAAGACACAAAGAGGAGGACGATGCCATATACATAGGCCCCTATACTAGAGTAAAAGAGTTGAGGCAGGTTTTGAGGTTGATGGAGCGTTATTTCCCCTTGAGGAACTGCAGCCTGAACCTGAAGGAAACTCACGTACAAAGCCGACCTTGCCTTCGTTACAATCTTGGGAAATGTCTGGGCCCGTGTGCCGGTCTATGTACGCCGAAAGAGTACCGAGAGTGCGTTGATGACGTGATATTGCTCCTAAGAGGTCAGACGAGTGCCTTGGTAGAAAACCTTAGAAAAAGAATGGATGAAGCTGCCTTGTCTTTGGCTTTCGAAAGGGCCGCATTTTATAGGGATGCCATAAGGGCCATATGGCGCTTGGGCAGGCAGCAGATCTCCTTTGCGCTCAGGGATCCGATCGACAATGAAATTTGGAGCGCGATGGAGAGACTGCAGGATGTTTTGGGCATATCCTCGCCGCTTTGGCGAATAGAGGGCTGCGATATATCGCACTTAAGCGGAAGAGAACCTTACGGCGTGTTCGTGGTATTCGAGCAGGGCGTGCCGAATCCCTCGCTGTACAGGAGGTACAGTATCAAGACGGTGGAGGGCATAGACGACTTTCGTTCAATCGAGGAAATCGTCAAAAGGCGCTATTCGTCGCTGCTTGAAAAAAATCAGCCGCTCCCACAGCTTCTTCTCATCGATGGGGGGGCACAACAGTTGTCCTTCGCCATGAAGGCCCTAAAGGAGCTTGACGTAAGTGATATGGCCATAGTAGCCCTCGCTAAGGAACAGGAGGAGATCTACGTCCCAAACCTCAAGGAGCCCATAAGGCTTCCCCTGGACGACCCGGGGCTTAACCTGCTTCGAAGGGTAAGGGATGAGGCCCACAGGTTCGCACTCTCATCTCACAGCAATAAGTTCAGTAAACGTTACAGGCGTTCCGCACTGGAAGATATACCGGGTGTAGGGAAAAGAAGGGCAGCAGCTCTCCTGGCACAGTTTGGAAGCGTAACGCATATTGCCACTCTAACCCCTGAGGAATTGGAGAAGGTCGAAAGTATTGGACCTAAGTTGGCAAGACATATTCTTAAATTCTTAAAAGGTGAAATTACAGATGAAGATATCAGAAAGAAGAGTTCATGAACATTACATGCGTATGGCACTTAGCTTAGCCCAAAGGGGAACGGGCACGACAACCCCTAACCCGAGGGTCGGATGCGTAGTGGTCAGAGACGGCACCGTCGTAGGCATGGGCTTTCATCGCTACCCGGGGTCTCCGCATGCCGAGGTCGAGGCTTTATCCGAGGCAGGTGAAATGGCAGAAGGAGCGACTTTATACGTAAATTTGGAGCCTTGCACTCACTACGGCCGCACGCCTCCGTGTTGTCCGCTGATCGTCCAAAGCGGGATAAGGAGGGTCTTCATAGCCACAAAGGATCCCTTCCCGAAAGTGCAAGGTAAAGGGATAGAATATCTAAATTTGCGTGGATTAGACGTTACGGTCGGCATTCTTGAAGAGGAAGCCAGATGGCTCAATCGCGGTTTTTTTAAGGCTTACGAGGAAGGAAGGCCGTGGATCACTTTAAAGGCGGCCTCGAGCTTAGATGGCAACCTCGCTTTGGAAGACGGAAGCAGTCGGTGGGTAACTGGCCAAAATTCGCTAAAACGATCGCACTTGCTCAGGGCTGAGACTGATGCCATACTTGTAGGAATTGGTACCGTCTTAAGAGATGATCCTGAACTGACGGTAAGAATGACCGATGGCAGAAATCCGCTTAAAATAGTGCTTGATACTAATTTAAGGATTCCCTTTAATGCCAAACTTTTCAATGAGGGCAGGGCCTTGATAGTAACATCGAAGGATTCGCCATCGCAAAAGGTAGAAGAATTGATATCAAGAGGAGTAAGCGTGCTTCAGGTGCCGACAGATTCCGGCAAACTGGATATCAAGGAGTTGGCCTTTAAGCTGCCATCGATGGAAGTGCATTATCTCCTGGTCGAGGGCGGTCCCAAGACATTGTCGTCCTTTTTCAAGGCAGGCTTGTACGACGACATGGCGATATTTTATGCGCCCAAGGTCATGGGCAAGGGGATTGGCATGTTCTCAGAATTATCCTTTACCGACATGTCCAATGTACCGCAAGTCAAGATAAGGGACGTCAGAAGATTGGGAAAAGATCTCTCTTTGGAGGTCGATGCGTGATGTTCACGGGATTGGTTGAGACCGTAGGAGTTGTGCGCTCGATCGACAGGCGTGGAGAGGTGACGAACATAGAGATTGAAGCGCCCGACATTGCCTCAAAGCTTTCCTTAAACGAATCAATCTCCGTATCCGGAGCTTGTCTTAGCGTAGTCAAGGCAGAGCGGACGAGTTTTACGGCAGAGATGATGGAAGAAACTGCTACAATTACTAAACTTGGCATGTTAAAGCCCTTTGACAGGGTCAACCTGGAACGCGCTTTAAAGGTGGGAGACCGCCTTGGCGGTCACCTTGTTCTTGGACACGTTGAGGGGATCGGAACGGTTAGGGAGATTTCAAGAAAATTACAGACATGTATCATAAAGATACAAGCTGACGTATCGATACTGCGTTACGTCGTACCCAAGGGTTCCATAGCAATAGACGGCGTTAGTCTAACGGTGATAAGCGTCAATGATACTGATTTTACCGTTGGAGTAATACCAAGCACGTTAAAGCTCACGACTTTGGGGAGTTTAAAAGTCAAAGATCTCGTGAACCTGGAGACGGATATAATAGGCAAGTACATAGAACGTTTTTTGCAATCTTTCTCTAATAATAAAAAGTCAGGGGAGCAGCAGGAGCTTACTTGGGAAAAGCTGGCCGAATATGGATGGCAGTAAAAAGTGGAAGGAGAGTGATGTATTATGGCTTTAGACGATGTCTTTGCATCACCTGAAGAAGCCATAAATTTTATCAAAGAGGGCAAGATGATCATCGTCGTTGACGACGAAGACAGAGAAAACGAGGGAGATCTCTTGATGGCAGCATCTAAGGTGACGCGCGAAGCCATAAATTTTATGACCAAATACGGTCGTGGATTGGTGTGCGTTCCCCTTACCGAGGAAAAGGCAAGGCAGCTTGAGTTAGAGCCCATGGTACTTCACAGCACCGATCCTCATGGCACCGCCTTTACAATTTCTGTAGATGCTAAAGATGGCACCACTACTGGCATTTCTGCCGAAGATAGGGCCATAACGGCCCGTCTGCTTGCAAGTCCAGACGCAAGGCCGTCAGACTTCAGGCGTCCCGGTCATATGTTTCCCTTGATCGCAAGGAAGGGCGGAGTGCTTAAAAGGGCTGGTCATACTGAGGCTGCCGTCGACTTGGCAAGGCTTGCGGGGTTAGAACCGGTCGGTGTCATATGCGAGATAATGAACGACGATGGAACGATGGCCAGATTGCCCCAGCTGATCGAATTTGCAAAGAAGTTCGACTTGAAGATAATGACCATAAAAGACCTCATACGCTACAGGCACATGAGAGATAAACTCGTTGAAAAGGTCTCGACGGTGCAACTTCCAACGGAGTACGGAAACTTCACCGCTCATGCATATCGCTGGATATTGGACGACGATCCCGATCGCCTGCACATAGCGTTGGTAAAAGGGGAGATTAAAAGCGACGATGATGTCCTCGTGCGAGTCCATTCAGAATGCCTCACCGGAGATGTGTTTGGATCTTTGAGATGCGACTGCGGTGCTCAGCTTCATAAGGCCATGGAGATGGTCGAGCGCGAGGGAAAGGGTATCGTCCTTTACATGCGCCAAGAAGGAAGAGGCATAGGGTTGTATAAGAAGCTCAAAGCATATGAACTTCAGGAAAAGGGAATGGATACGGTAGAGGCCAATATCAAGCTGGGAGTGAGCCCCGACTTAAGGGATTACGGAGTGGGAGCTCAAATACTTTTCGACCTCGGTGTCAGACGGCTTCGTCTCATGACCAATAATCCCAAAAAGGTCATTGGCCTTGCCGGTTACGGCTTGGAGATCGTGGAAAGGGTACCCATAGAAGTAGAACCCAATCCCTACAATTCGGATTACCTTAGGACAAAAAAGGAAAAGATGGGACATCTGCTTCACCAAAATAGTGACATAAAATAATGTTAAAACTTTTTAACTGAAGGAGGAGGGTGTCGATGCGCATCTTTCAAGGCAACCTGATAGGAGAGGGGCAGAAAATCGCTCTGGTTGCTTCTAGGTTTAATGAATTGATAACAAACAAGCTCATAGAAGGTGCCAAGGATATTTTGTTCAGGCATGGCGTTAGACCTCAGGACGTGGATCTGTATTGGGTACCGGGAGCCTGGGAATTACCATTGATAGCTCAGGAGTTAGCCTTATCCGGGAAATACGACGCAGTGGTACCGTTGGGAGCTGTCATTCGAGGAGATACGCCTCACTTCGATTACGTTGCCTCGGAGGTTTCCAAGGGATTGGCGAAGATTGCCTTGGATCATCGTGTGCCGGTGGTCTTTGGCGTGCTTACCTGTGACAATCTGGAGCAGGCATTGCTGCGTGCCGGAAGCAAGGCCGGCAACAAGGGCGGCGAGGCGGCGATGGCTGCTTTGGAAATGGTCAACCTGCTCGATCAAATACGAAACCAGAAAGGTGGTACTCAAATTGCTTGATATCAAGTGGATCAGAGAAAACCCGGATGAAGTAAGAAAAATGCTTGAGAATAGGGGGTATGACTACCCCTTAGACGAGTTGCTGAGGCTTGATACCCTTAGAAGACAAAAGTTGATAGAGGTGGAAAACCTCAAGGCCAAGAGGAACGAGGGCTCTAAAGAGGTTGCCAGGCTTAAATCGGAGGGTGGCGACCCTTCAGAGCTAATGGAAGAGATTCGCAATATCAATGATACTATTAAAGCTTTAGATCAGGAGGTTCAGGAGATCGAGACAAAGCTGAGAGATTTGCTTCTTCAGATTCCAAACAGGCCCCACGAGAGCGTTCCTGTAGGTAAATCTGAAGAGGATAACGTGGTAATACGCCATTTTGGCGATCTGCCCAAGTTCGATTTCGAGCCCAAACCCCACTGGGAATTGGGGGAAAATCTGGGAATAATGGACTTCGAGGCGGGTATAAAACTAGCTGGCAGCAGGTTTACCGTCCTGAGAGGTTACGGTTCTCGCATGGCTAGAGCCCTCATAAACTTCATGCTAGATCTGCATACCCGAGAACACGGATATCTTGAGTTCGAGCCGCCTTTCCTTGTGAACTCCAAGACCATGGAGGGCACCGGACAGCTGCCTAAATTTGCAAATGACCTATACCATTGCGATAGCGATGATCTTTGGCTAATACCGACTGCAGAGGTGCCGCTGACCAACATGCACGCGGAGGAAATCTTAGATGAAGATGTATTACCTCTTTACTATACCGCTTACACTCCATGCTTCAGAAGAGAGGCCGGAAGTCACGGAAGGGATGTAAGGGGGATGTTGAGGCAACATCAATTTGACAAGGTGGAACTAGTGAAGATTTGTACCCCCGAAAGCAGCTACGACGAGCTGGAAAAGCTCACCCGCAATGCCGAAGAAGTACTAAAAAGGCTCGGCCTTCCCTATCGAGTGGTATGCCTATGCACGGGAGATATGGGATTCGCGGCAAGCAAAACTTACGACATAGAAGTCTGGCTTCCGTCACAGAATACCTATAGAGAGATCAGCTCCTGCAGCAACTGCGAGGACTTTCAGGCACGCCGCATGAACACTAGGTTCAAGCCCCGTGGCGCCAAGGGGACCCGTTTCGTCCATACGCTAAACGGTTCAGGAATAGCAGTGGGCAGATGCCTCATAGCTATAATGGAAAATTATCAACAAAAGGATGGATCGATAAGGGTACCGGACGTGCTGGTTCCCTACATGAATGGACTTACGGAAATAAGGCATTTTCGTTAAAAGTTGTTTCCAGAAGACCGAGGATATGTCCATTTGAAGGTGCTGTCAAAGGGCTTGGGCTTATCCTTGGTCTGAATGAACATGGATTTGTCGTCGTTACTGACTGAATCCAACTTCACCGGAAACATGAAATTGCTGAAATCGATGAGCGGTTGGACCTTTTCTACCAGTTCTTGCGTAGCTTGATCCGGGAGGCGGAAGCCGTCGGCATAAAGCTTATAATTTGTTAAGTATATTTTGTCTCCATCGACGACCTTGAGCTCGCCGGAAAGCTTGACCAAGACATTGAGTTTGAACAGCAACATTGGTTGCTCGTATACAGCTGTTGCGACAATTTTGCCGTCCCTCAAATCGAACTTGAAGTTGCTCCATCTCTTATCCTTTAATTCGTACTCCTTTAACGCTTCATTGATGTCATCTTCAAGCAGTCTAGCTTCGAAAGAGATGGCTGACACATCCCGGGGGCGCAGTTTTTTGTTCCAATCAGCCGGAGGGTTGAATTGTACGTCTCTTGCTTCAAGAGCTATGCTGTCGATGCGCAATCCTTCTACAACCGCTCCCTGCAGCATGATATATAGATGAGGCACGTATCCATTTTCTGTCGGGAGTGAGTCAACTATTACCAGTGCCTTTTCTGGAGACAGCTCTTTTATGAAGCAGTTGCCAAGCATCTCCAGCGGTATGCTGTCGGCTTTGGCAGGCAGAGATATAAATGTTATCATTAGGCAAATTAAGCATAATCTTTTAATAAACTTCATTCTATACATCAACCCTTTCATGATAAAATTATAACCAGAACTTCTGGAGGGGAGAGATCCCAAGAATGGGAAGGATTTATCTTTTGATCACGCTCACGGCCTTAGGTTGCTTAGTCTTCGAGAAATTGACTAAAAGACGACTCTCCATGGACCAATGGGATTATACAAGAGACCTGCTGATGTTGGCTAGCATGTCTTTGCTCTCCATTAGCGTAGGAAGCCATGCTTCATCTGTAATAATAGGGTTTGGAGTAATCTTCGCCGCTATGGCCATGGGGGAAAGGCTATACCCATCGATGCTTTGGCCCGTCTTGAAGATTTCTCTTGCCGTTGCCTTCGCCTTTAAAGGACCTCAAATACATTTTATAACCCTAGGTAACGATAACCTTTATTATCTGTCCCCCAATGCAGCCATCGTGGCAACAGCCATGTGGTTGCTGCTGTGTCAGGCTTTTATGAGAGAGGTTGACGAAATTTCGGGATTATCAGGCCATTTGATGGCGATAACGTGGGTTTTGCTATGGGGTGTGAGCTTCTTTTTGGGCCAGGACTTAAAAGACGCCGTGTGGATGTCCTTCGCCGGGATACTAATATGTCTCATCTTTTGGAGCAGGATAGGTCATACCTACAGAAGACTTGGAGATCCGCTGGTGTATTTTTGGTCCACGCTCATCGCCGGGACATCCCTTATAGGCGTCAGCAAAGGCATAACCTTTGCAACCATATTGTTGCCATTGTCATTGTTTGCCCTTCCGATAATGGAGGCCTCCTTGGGTTTCGTTGGCAAGACCTTCGCAGACAAAGCACGCTGGAACATTTCACTTTATGAAAGGCTGGTCTCGATGGGCATTGATCACCCGCAATCCGTGAGGTTGGTATCGGCCTTCTGTATGACATTAGGCGTTTCCGTTTCCCTATTTCAGCTGATAGGCTCCCCCTGGGGCTTAAGAATCTCGCTTCTGATCCTCGCGGTGGGAACCGTAGCATTTCTGACCTACATATTCAAAAATGCAGTCCACGAAGATCAACGCAGACCGGCGTTATGGGGTATATTCGTGGACAACGTATCTTTGGACTACGTTTTGAATAAAGTAATATTTTGGACATCTCAAGAGGATGACCAAAGCTACATGATAGTGACGCCTAACGCACTGGTGGCTGAAAGGTCGAGATACGATGCTAAGTTACGGGAGGCCATAAAGTCCGCAGACCTGTCGTTGCCCGATGGAGCTGGGCTTATATGGGCCTTCAAATTGTTAGGAGTCAAAATACAGGAAAGAATTACGGGCATAGACTTCATGAAAAGTCTGTGTCAAATAGCTCAACATAGGAATATACCCATCTTCCTTTTGGGTGGCACTCCTGAGGTAGTAGAAGAGGCCGCAAGTAGTCTCTTAAAGGACCATCCGAATTTGAGGATAGCGGGTTTTCATCACGGATACTTCTCTCAAGATGAAGATGACAGGGTATGTAGGATGATAAACGAGAGTGGAGCCAGAATACTTTTCGTGGGCTTAGGGGTGCCAAAGCAGGAGCTGTGGATCAAGTCCAATTTGGAAAGGCTTAAGGGCATTGTGGCCATCGGCGTTGGCGGGAGTTTCGATGTAATTTCCGGTCGCCTAAAGAGAGCCCCGGAGATATGGCAAAGGATGGGTCTGGAATGGCTCTATCGCACCATACAGGAACCATGGCGGCTAAAGCGAATAATCAGGTTGCCGATTTTCATGGCATTGGTAATCCTTACCAGGTTTGGTCTTTATAGCAGGAGGATCGATTGATGGGGATAACGGCTTTAGATCTGATGCAAAAGGATCTCACCGCACTGTCAAAAGAAGATTTTATCATCGATGCGGTGAAGATGTTCTATATCCATAAGGTTACGGGGCTTCCAGTAATAGAGGGCAATTGGTACCTGGTCGGTTTTATCTCCGAAAGCGACATCATCAAGGCTGCACTCCCCACATATTTAGAGATAATAACGTCATCTGCTTTTCTCGACAAAGAAGGAGAGCTTGGCCTCTTCGATAAAATCCATGGGATAGGATTTAGAAAGGTCGAGGATTTTATGGCCAAAGAGGTTGTTTACGTAGAACCCTCTGCGAGCCTCATGAGCGTTGCTGATCTCATGATTCGAAAGAGAATTAAAAGGCTTCCTGTTGTGCAAAACGGAAAATTAATGGGAATCATAGATAGAAGTGCTTTCTGTGAGTTTCTCATGGAGGGGGGAGTTTTGGATGGGTGAAGGGAACCGACAAAGGGGCCATGATCAAGACCTAGTAAAAGAGATAGAATCCTTTAAAAGCAACCTGGAGCAGGAATATCAACGAAAAATTGCCGAGGTTAACAAAAAAAGGGACGAAATGTTGAAAACGATCCAGGAAATGTATATCAGGAAAATAGACTCCCTCATTGAAGAATTGGACGAACAGGAAAGCAGAGCACTTTCTCAGGCCGAAAATCTAGAACAGGTTTATAAAGAAAAGGCCAAATATCTCATCGAGGAGATCGACAGATCCAAGCTGATCGAATCCATATTGAATGACATTTCAAAAGAACTATGGCCAAGCCTGCACGATAATAACGAACCTTATGCTGGCAAAGGAAGGGGCATGAATATAACTTGATCGCCGAGATGGTTCACTTTAGGATACTGGGACTAAAAAGCGATATTAAAGAGCTGATAGAGCATATAAGAGATTTAGGGGTCTTTCATATCACAGAGGAAGACAACGGTCCTCCAAGCGTGGCAACTAAGGGACCCGTAATCGAAAAGATGCGATTTTTACGCGCCAGTCTTCTTGGGTTGTTGGAAGACTTAGGCTGGAAAGATTGGGATAATCTCGACTGGGATTCGGTGGGATATCTTCGGGAGGTCGTACCTCTCGATGATATCGGTCCCTTGGATGAGATCGAAAAAAGCTTGGTGGAGTTCAAGGAACGCCTGGATGAGATCAAGGATGAGATCAAGTCCTTAGAAGAATCTGTAGTTGCGCTTAAACAGGTTTACCGCCTGACATCTTATTTTCAACCTTTCTTCGTCACCGAGAGGAATAAAGGATATAAAGTTTCTTTGTGGTTGGTCAACTCTAGCAAGTTGCCCAACTTACTTAAAACCTTAGAGACAAATATTCGAAACATCATTCCTGTGGGTCAAAGACCTTTCATGGGTTATAAAACACTTTCCCAAGGTAAAGATCTTACGCTGTTGGCACTTAGCGTTGTTGCAGAAATTAATCCTACTGTTTCAAAGATCATAGAAGATTTAGGCGGGGTTCCTTATAGGGCCTTAAAGTCTGACTTGAGTGATTTAATTTTGGAGTCGCCAAATATGACACAAATGGAGCTAAAATGGCTCCCCAAAAAACTGGCTCAGGCAAAGAAGACATTTGAGGACACCAGAAGAGAGTGGGGTCCACGATTGGCAGCTTTGTATACATTAATGGACGAAAGACTTGAGTCTCTCGCCCTGGAAAGAAAGTTAATAAGAGAAGGGGAATATTTCACTTTAAACGCTTGGGTCCCTCGCTCCAACCTGGATGGGGTCATATCATCTCTAAAGGAACGGTTTAAAGATCGCATCTTGATCACGTGGAGATCTCCCAAACCTGAAGAATGGGATGAGGTCCCAGTCTTGCTTGAAAACCCCAAATGGGCAAGGCCATTTGAGGTTTTTTTAAAACTCCTTCCCTTGCCGGGATATAAAAGCATGGATCCTACTCCCTTGATCGCCATTTTTTTCCCTTTATTTGCAGGGTGCATGATAGGGGATGTAGGTTATGGAATAATATTTTTGCTCTGCGGCATTTGGTTAAAAGCGAGAAATCGCGAAAGAAACGGATTGCTATGCGATATCTTGCAGATACTGATAAATATTTCCATTTTTAGCATCCTATGGGGTTTTTTATACGGAGAATTTTTCGGCGACTTGGGGCACAGGTTATTACATTTAAAGCCTTTATGGGTTGAAAGAACCCGCGGCGTCGTTCCGGTAATGGCCTTTGCTGTTGCTTTAGGCTTCACTCACGTGATGTTGGGATTGATGTTGGGAGCATATGAGGGAATAAAATGCAACAATAAACGTCATGTATGCGAACGAATTGGGACGATATCTATAATATTGGGAGCCGTCATTTTCGTGGCAGATCAGGCCAAAATAACCCATATCGATCTTTTGTGGCCCGCCATTGCGTTATTGGTATTTGGGTTGACGCTTCTTGCCAGAGGCGGAGGTCTAACGGGATTAGTTGAGACGATAGGGTCGATTGGAAATATACTAAGCTACATCCGTATAGCAGCTATAGGCCTGTCGTCGGCAATCTTGGCCATGGTCGCCACAAAGTTCTTAGATGTGCTCGGAGCATCCTTCTTTGGAATTATGCTAGCCCTTTTGATACACCTGCTCAATTTGATCATTGCCATAGTGGGATCTGCTCTGCACTCTGCGCGCTTACATTACGTGGAGTTTTTTGGCAAATTCTACGAGGGGAAAGGAAACAAATATAAACCGTTCAGCAGAAGGAGGGAAACCGCTTGGAAAAGGCCTTACTAGGATTGGCAGCTGCTCTAGCAGTTGGAATTCCGGCTTTGGCTACTGCTTACGCCCAGGCAAAGATAGGGAGTGCAGGTGCCGCAACAGTTGCTGAAAAGCCGGAAACTGCCGCAATCATGATAATACTTGAGGCAATACCGGAAACCATGGTGATATTGGGATTCGTCGTCGCCATTATGCTCATTCTATAGAGTGATGATCAATGACCTCTCAAGATCTTGAAAATTTCAAAAATCTTTTAAAGGACGAGTACGAAAAGCGCATAAAGGAATATGAGAAGAAAATTGAGGAAGAGTTAGCCGAAATCGCGGCATCCAGAGCCTTGGAACTCGAGAAGAAAGCTGAAGAAATCAAGAGGTATCGTTTGAAGCAGCTCCAGGAACGCTTGGATTTGATTAAGCTGAAAGCTGTAAAAGCAGGCAAGGATGTGATTGCAAATGCTGCAAGCGAAGTCTATCGCGATATTAAGGAAATGGCTGAAAAAATCACGTACGATGCCAGAGCAAATTCAGCGAACTATGGTTTGATGCTAAGCAATCTCATTGAAGAAGCCTTAGAAGTTTTGTCCTGCGAAGGTGGTGTAATTTGGCTTTTACCAGAGGAGGAGTCTTTCATCAAGCCCCCAAGGGGATTTAAGCTTACCATAGCACAAAGAGGCGACTCGTGGGGTGGGCCTATAGTAACGGACGAAGAGGAGGAGAGAGTTGTCGAAAACACTGTTAGGGGGAGGTTTGAAAGGCTCGCGCCGATCATCCTACAACGGATTGGATCCGTCATGTCTCCGATTATGGAGAAAATTGATAGGTCGTGAAGAAGATTACAGCTACCTATGTGCCGCCCTAAGAGCCAGGGCGGCCAGATTTTATGCATGGGAAGAACTGTGCGACCTTGCTCGCGGCAATTTTGAGTCTTTGGAATCCGAGTTCTTGGAGGGGCGATACAGTGAAAGCTATCGTTCACAGCTGTTGTCGTCTTTGTTGTCTCCCTTACGAAAGATCGAGCTTGCTGTCATGCGTGAGGTTACAAGGCGTTTAAGGTCGGCCCATTCAAAGGCCCTGGGTGAACCCTACGAGTTAATGTCGGTAATTTTAAGCCGGGGAGATTTGCATAACTTTCGCATTATCCTTAGAAGATTTGCAAGCGAAAATTACGATCAGGAGGAAGGGCATTTATGGCATTTATATGGAGATCTTCCAGAAAAGTTTTTCAAGGATTTGTGGGGTTCTGATAGCATTCCAATGGCCAGAGAGCGTATTTATCTTTACGATAATCCTGTAGGGTTCATATTGGACAGCGCCCTGGCTGTTCTGCAGGATACCGGAAATTTGGTAATGGCTGAACGAGAGTTAGTTTCAAGTTTTGTAATGTATCATAAAAGGATCGTCATGAAATATCGCAACAAAAACGGTGCTCTGGCAAGAGAATTTCTCGGTAGACTCATTGACATGTGGAACTTGAACTTATGGCTCAAAGAAAAGGCATACTCAATGGGCACTAAGACGCATGTGGATTACCTTCTTGACGGTGCGTGGATCGATAATGAAGCCTTGGCCCGCGGCAAGACCATAGCTGTGGTCATGCGGGGGACTCCCTGGCATAGAGCCATTAAAAACAGGGAATTTAGCTTGCCTCAGGAATTGCAATGGCACATCCAAAGGGAATTCTGGACGTGGCAGATTGCCTTATTTCGCAAAGACCCATTGGGGTTTGAGGTACCTCTTGGATACATGGCAAAGGCATTAGTTGAATGGAGCAACTTAAATATCATAGCCGTAGGAACCGCATTCGGGTTATCTTCAGAGAAAATAGTGGACAGGTTAATTCCTGTTAAGTAAGTTTTGTGGTCATTGGAGGACTACTGATGGAAAGCGCGACAGACAAGAAAGAGGTCATCGCCTTAGGCAAGGAAGTATTCACAGACCTTTGGAGGTTATTGGGGTTCAAGGCAATGGTTTGCAACGATCCCAACGACGTGCATAAATTATGGAAGGATCTCAATCGTGAGGATGTGGCAGTGATAATAACTGAAGAGAGCTGGTTTTCTAAGATGCCTTTAAGGCTTCGACTGTTGGCTGAACGTTCCGTCAGTCCCGCTTGGGTTAAATTTCCTACATTGCTTTCCGAAGGAGAAGATGTGCTTGCATGACAACAAAGGGCAAATAAAGGGCATTTCGGGTTCAGTCGTAACATCGTCGTGCCCAGTCAATACATCGATATACGAAGTCGCGTACGTGGGCGGCGAAAAACTGCTTGGCGAAGTTGTACGGGTAAGGCAAAATTTGGCAGACGTACAGGTTTACGAGGATACAACGGGCCTACGGGTTGGAGATTACGTGACATTTACTGGAGAACTTCTATCTGTCAAGCTGGGTCCAGGATTATTGGGGCAGGTCCTTGATGGCATAGGAAGGCCCTTGTGGAAGCTCGGGGAAAGATCTCCTTATATATCGAGGGGAACGCACATGGATACCACTGGAGGAGAAAGCTGGCAGTTTAGGCCTTGTTCGAACAAGGGAGATCACGTGGGGCCTGGGGATATATTGGGGGAGGTAACCGAGAAAAGCCTTATTCACAGGGTAATGGTCCCATTAAAAATCGACACAGACAGAAACAAGATAACGTGGATGGCGTCTGAGGGGAATTATTCCTGCGACGACGTCATATGTGAGATAGAAGGACAGGAGATCAAATTGCATCAGAAATGGAACGTAAGGGTACCAAGAAACGTCGAAAAAAAGCTGGATTTAGACAAACCCCTGATAACTGGCACGCGTGTATTGGACGTATTTTACCCCTTGGCTTTGGGTGGCACAGCGGTGATACCTGGAGGATTTGGAACGGGCAAGACGGTAACGCAACAATCGATCGCAAGGTGGGCTAACGCAGACATCGTGATCTACATAGGTTGCGGAGAAAGAGGGAATGAGATGACGGAAGTCCTTGAGGAATTCCCCAAGTTAAAGGACATTCGAAAAGGCGTTCCCCTAATGGATAGGATGATACTCATCGCCAACACCTCCAATATGCCAGTAGCTGCAAGAGAAGCCAGCATATATATGGGCTTGACCATAGCAGAATATTATAGGGACATGGGATATAATGTCGCAATAATTGCTGATTCCATCAGCAGATGGGCTGAAGCGTTGAGGGAAATTTCGGGGCGATTGGAAGAGATGCCCGGAGAAGAGGGATATCCAGCCTATCTCGCCTCAAGGCTCGCCCGCTACTATGAGCGATCAGGAAACGTGGTTCCTCAAGGAAACCCAAAACGTACAGGATCTATATCGGTAATCAATGCAATATCGCCTCCTGGAGGTGATTTCTCGGAACCCGTAACCCAGGCTGGCTTGCGCCTTTCCGGGTGTTTCTGGGCATTGGACAAAACCCTTGCTACGAAAAGACATTTTCCATCAGTTAACTGGACGCAGAGCTATTCGTTATATGTTGAAATGTTGAACGACTATTTTACATCTCATGTGTCCAATCAATGGATATCGCTCAGGGAATTCGCACTTAAGGCACTGAACGAAGGAAAATCCCTGCAGGAGATCGTTCAGGTCGTTGGGAGAGATGGCCTAACTGAAGAGGAAAAGTGGACCTTAAAACTTGTAGAATTGATCAACATATTTTATCTTCAGCAAAATGCCTTTGATGCAATAGATGCCTATTGCGATCCCGACAGGCAGCTTGCTATGCTGATGACCTTAAAATCACTAGATGACACAGTAAAAGATGCCCTGAGCAAGGGTGCTTTATTTGAACAGATTGAACCTCAACAGGCTTTTGCAAGGGATCTCATGGATCTGCGTTTGAGCAAAAAGGAAGACTATGAGGATTTGTCAAATTCCTATATTGCAAGGCTAAGAAACGATCTATCGAACCTCACGGCGGTGTAGATAAAGATGAGTTTACTAAAGGAAGGATATAGGACCATAGAAAAAATAGCCGGGCCTTTGATCTTCGTTAATAAGATAAAAGGCGCCGGAATTGGGGAAGTCGTAAAGATCGTATCTAATTTTGGTGAAGATTATGGCCAAATTCTCCAGATTAACGGGGAGCTTTGCGTCATACAGGTCTTTGGCGAGACGATGGGGCTTTCGCCGGGGAATTCAGTTGTATGGCTCGAGAGGGACGTGATAAAGATACCTCTTGGCATTGCCCTTCAGGGTCGCATATTGAACGGTCGGGCCGAACCCATAGATGGAGAAGGCCCTATATCGTGTATCGAATTATGGGCACCCATCCAGGGAAATATCATAAACCCCTGGAGAAGGAAAAGCCCTAATGAGTTCATCGAGACAGGCATATCGACTATCGACCTGATGAACACCTTGGTAAAAGGACAAAAGCTCCCCATCTTCACGGGGACAGGCCTTCCTGCCAATAAGCTGGCAGCCCAGATTGCCAAGTATGCCTGCACTCGCGCATCTTCTAACGGTAAGTCTCCATTTCTGGTGATATTTGCGGCAATGGGCATCACCCAAAGGGAGGCGACATATTTCAGGCGGGCATTTCAGGAAAGCGGATCGATATACAGAGGGGTGTTTTTCTTCAACCTGGCAGAAGATCCATCTATAGAAAGAATCCTGACGCCTAGGATGGCCTTGACCGTGGCCGAATACTTCGCCTTCGAAAGAGGGTATGACGTATTGGTGATATTGACAGATATGTTGCACTATTGCGAAGCGCTTAGAGAGATAAGCTCTGCACGTGAGGAAATTCCCGGTCGCAGAGGATTTCCGTCATATATGTATTCCGACTTGGCAAGCATCTATGAGAGAGCAGGCTGCATCTCTGGCCTTGGGGGAAGCATCACTCAAATTCCAATCGTAACGATGCCTGACGACGATCTGACCCATCCGGTGCCAGATCTGACAGGATATATAACTGAAGGACAAATCGTCATGGATAGGTCACTTCACGGCAGTCAAATATTTCCCCCAATCGATGTGCTATCCAGCTTGAGCAGGTTGATGAATAAGGGCATAGGAGAGAAATCCACAGTACCGGAACATCGATCGTTATCAGATCAGTTGTACGCATCATACGGGCGTTTTAAAGACCTCACGAGGCTGAAGGCCATAATCGGAGAAGAGGGGCTTACGCCTACGGAGCTGTCTTATCTGAGTTTTGGAGAGAAATTTGAGACATGCTTCGTAAGTCAAGGGGATGAGCGTCGATCCCTGGAAGAAACCCTTGATTGTGCTTGGGATTGTCTGTTAACCTTACCAAAAGAAGAGCTTCATCGCTTGCCTTCTCATTTGATCGAGGAGATGTCGTTCAAGAGAGGGATGAAATCTTGAGCCGTAGACCGCTCACCAGGGATCAGCTCCTGGAGGTAAAACGCAGCATCTCATCCCTAAAGAAGGGCAAGGAGATACTGGAGAGGAAAAGGGACACCTTACTGCAGCTCATGGAGGACGACAAAAGGCGCTTCAAGGAAATAAAAAGCGCTTTTTTGCATAGTTGCACTAAGATATACTCGTCCTATGCTTTGGCGCGACTGCACGACGGGGAAGCATCAATATCTCTTTTGGGAATAAGTATACCCCAAAGCATGGTTACTCAAAGGCTCAATCAAGTGATGGGGTGTAAGTATCCGTCATTTTGTCCCGCTGAAGGCTTTCCGTCGCCAATGGAGCTTTACGATCCCATGCTTTTTTCGTTTTATATAGACATGCTAATACAGGATATAGCGGAGGCAAGAAAATTGCTTTGGGAGTATATAAATTTACATGTAAAATTAAAAGCGTTGGAAGGAGAACTGCACAAGACGCTTCTTCGAATAAATACAATGGAACAAAACTTATTACCCAAGCTGGAAGAAGAAAAAAACCAGATCACGTTCTATCTGAACGAAAGGGAAAGGCAAGAGAGGTTCATCACGAAAAGTTGGTTGAAGAAGAGAAAAATTATCGGGGGGTAATAAAGATGAATATGGACAAACTGATGAAACAGGCACAGAAGATGCAGGCACAGATGCTGAAAATCCAAGAAGAGCTGGCCAAAGAAACCGTTGAAGGCGAAAGCGGGGGAGGAGTCGTTAAGGTAAAATGCAACGGACAAGGGGATTTTATCTCCATTTCCATAGATCCGGCGGTGATAAACCCCGATGACGTTGAAATGCTGGAAGATTTGATTCTGGCTGCCATAAATGATGCTCAAAGAAAAAGCAAGGATCTGGCAAATGAAAGATTGAGCAAATTCGGAGCCGGCTTCGGATTGCCGGGACTTATGTAAAGCAGGTGAAATAATTGGCTTTATCAAAGCCGCTAGAAGACTTGATACGTTTGTTTGAGAGATTCCCCGGCATAGGAGAAAAAAGTGCCCGTAGAATGGTGTTGTTTTTGCTTCAACAGCCAAAAAGTTTTTCTGAGGCCCTTGCCGAGGGTATACGAAGGTGCTGCTCATCGCTTCATCCGTGCAGCATGTGCGGCAATATTACCGACAAAGATCCCTGCTCGATTTGCAGCGACCCCTTTAGGGATAAATCGACCATATGCGTTGTGGAATCCGTCGAGGACTTAATCACTCTTGAGCAGGCAGGTATATATAATGGACTTTATTTCGTCCTGGGAACGCTGTATTCTCCCTTAGAGGGGGAAGAAGTCCCACCGCAGGTTTTGGAGCGCCTCATCAAGAGGATATCGCAGGGCGATGTAAAGGAAGTAATATTGGCGTTTAGCCCCAAGGTGGAGGGAGAGTTGACTATGAACCTGATTACTTCGGCGCTAGAGCCCTTGCCTATAACTGTAAGCAGGCTGTCTTACGGATTGCCCGTTGGCGGAAGCGTGAGCTTTGCGGACAGGACAACGCTACATGCTGCCCTGGAAGCAAGGACATGCTTAAAAAGAGGCGAAGGCAGACAATAAACGGGACGTAAACTTTCATGCAAGAAGGCACGGGACGACTTGTCAACATAATAATCAGGACCCTTTTAGGCATATTAGGCGCTATAGCCGGATATCAGTTAGCTCAATATCTATCCGGAAGTCCCTGGTGGCCGAAGAGCGCCCTAATGTGGGATCTTGCGATGTGGGGGCTTGTGATAGCTTTTTCTGCATTTATAGGTTATTTATTGGCTCCTTTGTTCATTCGCGGAATCGCCAGAATCGGTCAGATATTTGAGAGATCTCTGCAAAGCTTTACATGGCAGGATTTATTTGTCGCTATTTTGGGACTGATAGTTGGATTAATTGTGGCCAATTTGTTGGCTATGCCTTTATCGTCCATACCGAATCTGGGCTTTTATTTGGCTATTTTATTAAATATAATTTTAGGGTATATAGGTTTGATCTTATTTTTAAAGAGAAAAGACGAAATCGTGAGCATGTGGTCCTCATTTGAGGTCTTTCGGGATAAGTTTCACTTGAAGGGGAAAAGGACGCGCGAGGAAGGCATGCACGATAATATAAAGATCCTTGACACCAGTGCACTTATAGACGGCAGGATACTTGACATAGCGAAAGTTGGTTTCATAGAGGGTATATTATGTATCCCCGGGTTCGTGTTGTTGGAACTGCAGGCTATAGCCGACTCAACAGATCCCCTGAGGAGGGCAAAAGGACGCAGGGGAATGGAAGTAGTCGAGGATCTTCAAAAGCTCCCTGCTGTAAAGATAGAGATACTAGAGCAATCCCTTAAAGAACTCAAAGTAGACACCGTTGACGAAGGTTTAATAGAGCTAGCAAAAAAACTGAAAGCAAAGATAATAACTACGGATTACAATCTCAACAAGATCGCCAGCATTCAGGGGCTTTCGGTATTGAACGTAAACGATTTGGCCAACGCCTTGAAACCGGTAATGATACCAGGCGAGACCTTGGAGGTGGACGTCATCAAGGAAGGTAAGGAGCCTAACCAGGGGGTTGCATATCTGACCGACGGCACTATGCTAGTCGTCGAGGATGGGGAGAAATACATCGGCAAAAGAGTCGAAGTAGTGATAACCTCCCTGCTGCAAACTTCAGCAGGGAGGATGATATTTGGCAGAGTAAAACGTGAGGCAAATTGATGTCCCGTAAAAAGTGTTCTTTCGTGTTGTTGGCTGGAGGGAGGGGCGCCAGGATGGGCAGCCCCTTCAAGCAGTTTCGCCCTTTGGGTGGCATCCCCCTTTGGGCCTGGGGGCTCAAGCTAGCCAATAAGTTGTATTCAGTGGGATTGATCGATGAAACGGTGGTAGTATTGCCAAGGGATATCGATCTTACCGATCATATCGAACACTTAGGGAGGTTTGGTATGCCCTCAAAGGCCGTTAGGGGCGGCGAGACAAGGTCCGCATCGTCGCTTGCCGGCATAACTGCTTCTTGCGGCAACTATGTATTGGTTCACGATGCAGCTCGCCCTTTTGCCTCAGTGTGTTTGGTTGAGCGCATAATTTCGGCCCTTACTCCACAAAGCGGCGTGATACCACTGACTCCCGTTAGGGATGCCCTGAAAAAGCTGTCCGGTAAAGGCGATATCCTTCCGGTATCCAGGGAAAACCTATGGTGCACCCAGACACCTCAGGCTTTTCCTCGAAAGGAGTTGATTGCGGCTATGCAGCTAGCCGGCGATAACATATCAGACGAGGCAGAGGCATGGATCAAGGCCGGTAATTATATTAAATTTGTGGAAGGAGAACCGAGCAATATCAAGGTTACCTATGAAAGCGATTTGCAGTTTTGCGAGACTATCGCTCGAGGAATGGGCCAACTGAGGGTAGGGCACGGTTTTGATGTGCATCCCTTACGTCCGTGGCGCAACCTGGTTTTGGCAGGATACACGATCCCCGATGCCCCTTTGGGGCTTGACGGCCATTCCGATGGTGATGTGATCTCCCATGCTGTTGCCGACGCCTTGTTGGGGGCTGCCGGAGAGCCAGATTTAGGCACCCTCTATCCACCCTCTGACGAACGATATAGGGGTAGCTTGAGCCTTATCTTTTTGCGGGAAATATCACGTCTTTTATCTCAGAAAAATTGGAGCCTGATTTGGCTTGATGTGACATTGGAAGCGCAGTTGCCAAGGCTTTCGGGATACATCGAGCGTTTTAGGGAAAATTTGGAGGATGCTTTAGCCAGCTTGATTTGGCATAGGGGGAAAGCGGTTAACATAAAGGTAAAATCAGGGGAAGGTGTAGGTGCAGTTGGAAGAGCTCGTTGCATGAGGTGTCATTGCATAGCAATGATGAGGGGGGATATTCTGTGAAAAAGGCAAACGGAAGGTCGATCTTGTTTGCCGTCATTATTGCCATGGTCCTTCTCTTATCAAAAAAGGCCAATGCATCTAGACTCTATCCTTGGATCGATGATAGTGGAACCAAAATCGAACTACATGTAGGTGAAAAGGTTGTCGCTTCTGTGCCAAAGGAAAAGGCGGATATTGTGTTATCATGCCTGAAAAAGTTAGAAAGGATCTTTGGGCAATCGCGAAAATGTTACAACTACTACATCAAGAAGTGTGATAACGGCACCTTCGTCATATCCCACGGAAATCAAGAGGACATACTGATGATAACGCCTGATTTGGCCAGATTTCACAAAAGCACGCCCATGATATTGGCGGGGCTTTGGCTTACCAATATTTATGAAGCTCACTACGGGTCATGTGATGTCGACAAAGAAGGTGATCCTGACGACGTCATTGCCACTTGGTACGGAGGTCCCAGATGGAATGGAAACAGGATGGCCAATGGGGAGATCTTTTACGACTGGCAGTTAACTGCAGCATGTAATGACGTCCCTCTTAACTCAATGGTGAGGCTGTTAAACCCGCGCAACAGAAAAACTGTCATCGTTAAGGTGACAGATCGATGCGGAAAGGATGGCATGGTTGACATGTCAAAGCTAGCCGCTGACTTATTGGACGTCACTCGCAGGGGCATATCCAAGGTTAAGATGGAAATATTATACGCGCCGAACAATTAATCAACTAAAAGAAAGGAGCCTTCGCAAAATGCGCGTTAGAACTCGTTTCGCTCCGTCGCCCACGGGCAATCTACATATAGGCGGCGCCAGAACTGCCTTATTTAATTGGATATGGGCAAAAAAATGGAACGGAAGTTTCGTGCTTCGCATAGAGGATACGGATAAAGAAAGATCTTCTATACAATTTGAGGAGTCGATAAAAAAAGACCTGTTATGGCTGGGCCTTAATTGGGACGAAGGCCCCGATGTGGATGGCCCTTATGGACCATACAGACAAAGCGACCGATTTGACATGTATCATGATGTACTTGAAAAGCTAAAAAATCTGGGTTGTGTTTATCCATGTTATTGCACTGTTGAAGAGCTCGAAAGCGAAAGAGAAAGCCAGTTAGCTAGAAGTTTACCGCCTAAATATTCGGGAAAGTGCAGAAACTTGACCGATGAAGAGCGAAAAAAACTCGAAAAAGCCGGGAGAATTCCTTCTTGGCGATTTAAAGTGCCACAAAAGCCCGGTAGGGTGGAGTTTTACGACGAGGTCCATAAACACTACGCCCTTTCCTACAGAGAGGTTGGCGATTTTATATTAGTTCGTTCAGATGGCATTCCCACTTATGTTTTTGCTGCTGTGGTAGATGATCATTACATGCAAATTACTCATGTAATCCGAGGCGACGAACATCTGCCCAACACGATCAGACAAGTCCTGTTGTATCAAGCCCTTTCTTGGGACCCTCCATCCTTTGCTCACATACCCATGATCCTTTCCAGGGAGGGCAAAAAGCTGAGCAAAAGAGAAGGAGCCGAGGGGATAAGTGAGTTGAGGGAAAAGGGCTATCTGCCGGAAGCCGTAAGGGCATATCTTGCTACATTGAGTTGGGCTGTAGAGGGAGAGGATTTCCTATTTGATCCCTATGCCATGGTACGGGTATTTGAGCTAACCAGCATATCCAGGTCTTCTCCAATACATGATGAAAATAGACTAAGATGGTGGGGTAATAGGGCCCTAAAACAAAAAGATACTCTTTGGCTCGCTGAAAAGCTGATAGAGATGGCAAGGGAAAGGGATCTCAAGCCTTTTTGTTCGAGCGAAACGTTAGCCTCATTGTTGCCAGAGGCCTTATCCGATCAAGCTACTATTATCGAGGTGTTTGAAAGCTTAATTTGGCTTTTTGCTAGACCACAAAAATCCAATGAAACTCCCCCTTGGCTTCAAGAGCTTGCTGGTGAACTTGGCAAGGTAGGCAGATGGGATAGAAAAGAGATAGAAAAAGTTTTAAAAGCTTTTCAAAAAAAGCTTGGCATAAAGGCAAAGGAGTTCTTCCATCCATTGCGCATGACAATTACCGGAAGCCATTGGGGCCCACCTCTGCCGCTCGTCATGGAGGTTTTAGGGAAAGACGAGGTCTTGCTCAGATTGGAGCAAAATTAAAATATCAAATTATTGATCGAGGAGGATCGAGCAATGGAGCTATCGGACAGATTTGTAGCTTACGAAGGTTTTACCTTCGATGACGTATTGCTGGAGCCAAGATACAGTGAAGTAATACCTTCTAAGGTCTGTGTAAGAAGCTTCTTCACCGGCCAGATAGAGCTAAACATACCCATATGCAGTGCCGCTATGGACACGGTGACAGATGGACGGCTGGCAATAGCCATGGCAAGGGAAGGTGGCATAGGTGTAATCCACAGAAATATGACGCCGGAGGCCCAGGCCGAGGAGGTAGATAAGGTCAAGCGGAGCGAATCCGGTGTCATCGTGGATCCATTTTATCTTCATCCTGACGACACCTTGCGGGATGCCGTTGCTTTGATGGAACATTATCATATATCGGGGGTGCCCATTGTTGATGCCGAAATGAAATTGGTAGGGATAATAACCAATAGGGATTTGCGCTTCATAACCGACTACGATCAACCCATCAGGGACGTCATGACGAAGGAAAACCTCATAGTATCCTCCGTCGGCACCACCTTGGACGATGCGAAGGCTATTTTAATGAAACACAAGGTTGAAAAGCTGCCCATTGTCGATAATGAAGGCCACCTGAAGGGCTTAATTACCATAAAGGACATCATAAAAGCAAAGGAGTTTCCGAATGCCGCCAAGGATCCAAGGGGGAGACTGCGTGTCGCTGCAGCTATAGGAGTAGGACCGGACGCTTTGGCGAGGGCTGATCAACTGGTTGCGGCAGGTGTCGATGCCATTGTGGTAGATACTGCCCATGGTCACTCTAAGCTCGTATTGGATACTGTATATAAACTGAAGGAGAAATACGGCGATTTGTCAGTGATAGGCGGCAACATAGCCACAGAGGAGGGGGCGCGTGCCTTAATAGATGCCGGCGTTGACGCCGTAAAAGTTGGAGTTGGACCTGGTTCGATATGCACGACGCGAGTTATTGCCGGTATTGGGGTACCTCAAATTGCTGCGATAATGAACGCAGCCAAGGTCGCAAGACCCAAAGGAATTAAGGTCATAGCTGATGGCGGGATCAGGTACTCGGGCGATATAACCAAGGCAATAGCAGCAGGAGCCGACGTCGTGATGATAGGATCACTGTTTGCCGGCACCGAGGAAAGCCCCGGCGAAGAAGTGATATATCGTGGCAGATCGTTTAAAAGTTACAGAGGCATGGGATCATTGGCGGCAATGAAAGAAGGTAAGAGCAGGGATAGATATTTTCAAGAAGGAGTTACCGAGGAAAAGCTGGTGCCGGAGGGAATAGAAGGCTTGGTGCCGTATAAAGGTCCCTTGTCATCGCTGATATACCAATTGGTTGGAGGGCTAAAGGCCGGAATGGGTTATGTGGGAGCCAAGGATATAAAGGCCCTGCAGGACAATGCTCGTTTCGTCAAGATAACCGCGGCCTCCGTGAAGGAAAGCCATCCCCATGACGTTGTGGTAACTAAAGAGGCTCCCAACTATTGGATGGAGTAGGTCTTACGAGAAGGCCATGTAATATTGGGACAACTTTTTATTGACGGAATGATAAAATGTTGTTATATTTAAAAACGAGATCGCATCGGTGAGTGCGGTTGATCTTTCGTAATTGTGAGGAGCAAAAATATGTTAGGTACTGTTAAGTGGTTTAATGCAACGAAGGGCTATGGCTTTATCACTTCGGAAGATGGGAAAGACGTCTTTGTGCATTATTCAGCTATTGACATGAAGGGCTTTAAGACGCTCGAGGAAGGCGACAAGGTGGAATTTGAGGTCGTCGAAGGCGCAAAGGGACCGCAGGCAGCTCACGTAAAGCGCGTTTAGTGTAGGTCAGGGATAAGGATAATTAGATAGGCTAGACAATAAGACAGGAGGAGTTTCTTCTCCTGTCCATTTTTATTTGGACCAATGCGCTATCCCTATTGCTATTTGACCTAGGGATATGCATTCGTCATTCGGAGAGGTATTTTTGTGTATCAAGGGTTTAAGGCCAGCCCTTTTTAAAAGGGCACATGTGATGCTTAGTAGCCTTTTGTTTTGCCATACTCCGCCGGATAGTGCCACGTGGCGTATTCCCGTTTCAGAAGATACAGCTTTGCAGGTTTCAGCAAGCATTACAGCAAATCCATCGTGGAACCCGGCTGCTAATTGCTCTTTCCTTCCGCCGTGCATGAGCTCGATCACCAACCATTCTATGGCAGTACGCCAATCCAGGACGATCTGACTGTTTTCATGCTCCAGCCGAAAGGGTGCGCATGCCTTTCCCTTTGCCAGGGCTTCCATCTCTATGGCAGCCTGTGCGTCGTAGGAAATAACGTCCCGAAGTCCAAGCAAGGAGGCGGCAGCATCGAACAGTCTGCCGGCCGATGAAGTCTTGACGTAAATATCCATATTTTTGATCAGGGCCTCTGACGTCTTTTTTCGGTCGGGCCAAAATTTACCGGCCAGTTCCATTGATCTATCCTGCCCAAAGGTTTTAAGCAATACTGAAAGGGCAAAACGCCAAGGTTCTAAGACTGCCTTATCGCCGCCGGGTAGCGGCGCTTCCAAAAGATGTCCCCACCTTATAAAACTTTTTGCATTGCCCACCAATATCTCTCCACCCCAAATGTTGCCGTCGTCGCCGAAGCCGGTACCGTCCAAGATTAGACCAATGGCCTCTCCATGGAAATTGTTATCCCAAAGGCAGGCAGCAAGGTGGGCATGATGGTGTTGGACTGCAAGGCAGTCTTTTAACTCAGGCAATTTTTTTTTGGCTATATTCGTCGACAAATATAAAGGATGCTTGTCGTGCACTAAGTACAAGGGAGAAATTTCATAAAGCGACAAAAACATATCCATGACATGCTCGTACAAGGCAATGCTTGCCACTTCCTTTAAATCACCCAGATATTGACTCGTAAATATGTAGTGATCGTGAGATACGGAGAATGTCGACTTCATCTCCCCCCCGGCACCAAAAATGGGCGGCAGCACGTCGTTTGAAATGTATGGTTGGGGCACATATCCCCTTGCCCTTCTCGTAAATATTGGTATCTTGCCGGCCATGGCTATGACCGAGTCGTCTATCTTTATGTAGATATCGCGATCATGCATCAGATAGTAATCAGCTATAAACGAGAGTTTTTTAAGGGCTTCCCTATTTCCTGCAACCAACGGTTCATCGGACAAATTAGCGCTGGTCATGATGAGCAAATCAAGGTCTTCGTCTTCCAGCAACAGATGTTGTATGGGCGTATAAGGCAGCATGACGCCGTAGGTGTCGATGTTCGGGGCCACGTAATCTGACAGCAGAAAGCCACATCCTTTAGCTTTGGGGCAGACCACGATCGGCCTTCTCGGTGAGGTTAAAAGGTTTCTTGCCTTGTCATTGAGCAATACAACCTTTTCGGCTGCTTTGAGGTCTTTGGCCATTAGAGCAAAGGGCTTGTCCGGTCTTTTTTTTCTAATCCTGAGCGTCCTTATGGCTTCGTCGTTTTTGGGGTCGCAGGCTAAATGATATCCGCCGATCCCCTTTACTGCTAAAATGTGGCCTGTCTTTAGATGCTCTTTGGCTAACGCTATAGCTTCATCGTTTAATGCCATCCTATTGCCTCGAGCATCGCAGAGCCATAGCGTAGGTCCGCACTTTGGGCATGCATTTGGTTGAGCATGATAGCGCCGGTTGGTCACGTCGCTGTATTCGCTACTGCAGTCATCGCACATGGGAAAGCATGCCATGGTAGTCTTTGCCCTGTCATAGGGCAGCTCCCTAATGATGGTGTATCTTGGCCCGCAATTTGTGCAGTTGATAAAGGGGTAACGGTATCTTTTGTCCTTGGGGTCTCTCATCTCGCGCAGACAATCGTCACAAGTAGCGATATCCGGCGGTATCAATACAAGCTGCATTTCCTGCTTTTCGCTCGCCTTTATCGTGAAATCTCCCGGCGGTCCTACTGGGGCTTTTTCCTCGCTAACTACCTCTACATTTTGGATCATTGCTAAGGGAGGAGCTTCTTCCAGCAACTTCCTTACAAACTCCTGTATGTTTTCATGGCTGCCGCGAAGTTCGATCAGGACTCCCGATGAGTTGTTCTGCACGCTTCCGCCAAGCTTTAAGTCCTTCGCTAGCTTGACACAAAAAGGTCTAAAGCCGACACCCTGAACGATGCCTTTGACGAGCAATACTTTTCGAATCACTATTGACATACCTCCTCGCAACAGGCATTGTAATCCCATGGGGAATTTGTTTCAATGGGAGGCGAATCTAGTGTCTTTATTTGAAAAGGGTTTAATTCACGTATATACTGGAAACGGCAAGGGTAAAACCACCGCTGCCATGGGGTTGATAGTCAGAAGCGTAGGCCATGGGGGAAAAGTCGCAATGGTTCAATTTATGAAGGGTTGGCCCTTTTATGGCGAGATAAAGGGGTTAAACTATCTTCCTGGAGTAGAGCTATTTAGGACGGGTGGCGAAAAGTGCTTCAGAAAGGGCGAACACACCGAGAAAGACGTGAGGGAGGCACAAAGAGGCCTTGAAATCTCGAGGAAATGCGTTGTCGATCCGAAGTACGATCTGGTCGTATTGGATGAGATAAACGTGGCCGTCAATTTCGGCTTGCTTGCCTTATCGGACGTGCTAAACTTGATCAGCATAAAATTGCCGACCATCGAACTGGTGCTGACCGGACGGTACGCCCCTAATGAATTAATCGAGGTAGCCGATCTGGTGACGGAGATGGTGGAAGTTAAGCATCCGTATCAAAAGGACATCATGGCAAGGAAGGGCATAGAATACTAAATTATTAAAGGGGGGCCTTTGTTGGCAGAACTGGTACAGCTGAAAGACTTTCACGACCTTTCGGAGGAGGAGCTTTTATATAAGCTTAATTCATCATTTGAAAGCGGTATATCGCAGCAGGAAGCCGTAAGGCGACTTCAAATTTATGGTCCTAACGAATTGGCAGAGGAAGAGAAAGTACCTTGGTGGAAGTTCTTCATTAGGCAATTCACGGGCCCAATGGTCTACGTCCTGGCCGCAGCAGCTTTAATAAGCGTAATTATGGGCGAAAGATTGGATGCAGGCGCCATAATTATCGTCATACTGATAAACGCAGTTATAGGTTTCTTCACCGAATATCGCGCGGAAAAGGCGCTTCAAGCGCTTAAATCCATGGTCGTCAGGCAAGTCAAAGTGCTACGGGATGGTGAAATTCGATTGGTGCCATCAGAGGAGCTCGTGCCAGGCGACATAGTATTGCTGGAGGCAGGCGATGTAGTCCCTGCTGACGGCAGGCTCCTTGAGGCTTATTCGCTGGCAGTGGACGAGTCACCCTTAACCGGCGAATCTGTCCCGGTGGACAAATTCGTAAAGACATTGCCCAAAGATACACCTCTTCCCGACAGGATTAATTGCCTTTATGCGGGAACGGCAGTCGTGCGCGGAAGCGGAAAAGCCTTGATATGTACTACTGGGTTAAATACCGAACTTGGGCGCATAAGTCAGATGCTCCAAACGGTAGAAAAAAGGGAGATTCCCTTGGAAGTTCGTCTGGCCAAATTTACCCATTTCCTGATAAAGCTTGTGCTTGCCATTGTCGTGATCACTGTTGTCCTGGGTATACTTGAGGGCAACAAGCTGCTGCCAATGCTTCAGACGGGCATAGCTTTGGCCGTGGCCGCCATCCCGGAGGGACTTCCCTTCGTCGCAACCATGACGTTAGCTCTAGGGGTTCACAGGATGGCAAAGCTCAACGCCTTGGTCAGGAACCTGGCTTCTGTGGAAACTTTAGGAAGTACGTCAGTGATATGCACAGACAAGACCGGAACAATAACCCTAAATAAGATGACAGTCAGGGAATATATGGCCGCCAGCAATGAGGCAAAAGATTTGATGTTTAGGGTCGCTGTCTTATGTAATAATGCCACGATGAACGGTGAAAGCAACATAGGTGACCCTATGGAGGTTGCGCTGCTCAAATGGGCACGTGATAACGGCTACGATCCTGTTAAGATAAGAGAAGAGCATCCCAAGCAGAAGGAAGACCCATTCGATTCCACGACGATGCGTATGGTAACTTATCATGAAAAAGTGGTAGCGGTAAAAGGGGCGCCGGAGCGACTACTCCAGGACTGCAAATTCATTTACGATGACGGCAGGTTGCAGCCGCTTTCATCTGATGATCGAAGCAAATGGCATGAGGACATAGAAAGGCTAGCCGGTATGGGCATGAGGACACTCGCCTTTGCCATTGGCCAGTCACTGGATTCGCTTGCCTTTCTTGGAGTAGTGGGGATCATGGATCCTCCTCGTGAAGAAGTAAGGGAAGCTGTTGTATCCTGTCGCGAGGCCGGTATCCACGTCATAATGATAACAGGCGATCACATAACGACTGCCGTGGCCATAGCAAAAGAGGTTGGCATAATAAACCACGACAAGTTCGAGGCCCTAGAGGGCAAGCAGATAGCTGATATGAACGAGGAGGAAATTGCCAAGCGTGCCAGGGAAGTTGCGGTCATAGCAAGGGTGTTTCCCGAACACAAGTTCAAAATAGTTAAGGGGCTTCAAAAGGCTGGAGAAGTCGTGGCGATGACGGGTGACGGAGTGAACGATGCAGTAGCTTTAAAGCAGGCAGATGTCGGGATAGCCATGGGCATCCAAGGCACGGAAGTGAGCAAGGAGGCTGCCGACATCATCCTTGAGGATGACAGATTTGCCACCATAGTGAATGCAATTGCTGAAGGCCGCAGGATATTTGATAACATCAGAAAAGCAGTGATGTACCTGCTTTGCTGTAATTTAAGCGAAGTCCTTATCGTATTTGGCGGTATATTGCTTAAATTGCCTGCTATCTTGCTTCCTCTTCAGATACTTTGGATAAACCTTGTCACCGATGTGATACCGGCGTTGGCGCTATCGCTTGATCCGGCCGAGGCCGACGCCATGAAAAGACCTCCAAAGAGCAAGGACGAGGATATACTTACAAGGGCTCATCAATTAAGGATAGGGCTTTTTGGAGCAATTATGTTTTTAAGTATCCTTGGGGTAACAATGTATGCCTTAAAATTTTTAGGATTTTCTCCCCTGAAGGCTACGGAGATAAGCTTTCACAGCTTGGTTTTCGCTCAATTATTCTTCGTCTTCAACGTGAGGGAAGCCAGCTTTTTGAGGCAACTTTCCGACCTTTGGAACAACCCGTTTCTTTTCTTCGGAGTGCTTGTATCGATCATGCTTCAGGTGGGCATTACCTATATTCCGATATTTCAAAAAGTGCTAAGGATTGTTCCTCTTTCCTTGAACGAATGGGAGATCGTGCTAGTAGGAGCTTTGATCCCAACGGCGATTCTGCAGCTGTATAAATTGATAAAAGGTGAGTGATAGTAAACTTGAAGGTCATTGTGGCCATGAGCGGAGGCATCGACAGTTCGTTTGCGCTGTCGTTGCTGCTTGAGCAAGGGTACGATGCGATAGGATGTTATCTTTTGATGTCCGATTATCACGAAGAGGACGTAAGAAGGGCGCAAGAAATTTGTGATAGCCTGGGGGTCCTGTTTAACATTGTCGACGTAAGGGATCGGTTCAGCGATGAAGTTATAAAGCCTCTTATAGAGTCTTACTCAAGAGGGGTAACTTCAAACCCATGCATCTTTTGTAACCCTAGTGTTAAGTTTAAGGTCCTCTTTGATGTGCTTGAAAAATTTGATGCTGATTTCTTGGCAACAGGACATTATGCTAGAATTGTTAAAAACGATTTAACCTACAGCATAGCAAGGGGTAAAGATGTCAAAAAGGAGCAAAGCTACGTGCTCTATCGACTTCACAAGGAATGGTTGAGCAAGATAATTTTTCCCCTCGGGGACTGGACAAAGGCTGAAGTGAGGGAAAAAGCCCGAGGGCTCTTTGGAAAGACCTTTAGTGACGTTCCCGAAAGCGTCGATCTGTGTTTCTTGGAGAAAAAAAGTAAATTTAAGGATTTCATCTCGGCAAACGTAACAACAATGAAGGGGCCAATAATATCTACAAATGGCGATTTATTGGGGTATCACGGCGGATTGGCATTTTACACGGTGGGACAAAGGGAAGGTCTCGGGCTATCGAATGGACCTTGGTATGTGCTTGAACTACGAGCTCAGGACAATGCTTTAATTGTCGGCAGAAAGTCGGATTTATACAAACGTACCATAAGATGTATTAACCCACATTGGCTTGAAAGTCCTGTGTTTGGGGCAACGTATACAGCACAACATAGGTACAAGGCGACGCCAAAACCGATCACGTTAACCTTTCTTGACGAGAATGAGTTCATAGTGACAGCAATTGAGTCTCCCTTTTGGGGTGTTGCGCCAGGTCAGTCGTTGGTAATCTATGACGGCGAAGTGGTTGTGGGTGGAGGCGTTATCACTAGCCTCGAGAGATAGCCCAAAGTTTATATATTTGCTAAGGGGGTAAGAGTATGTCTTCTTTATTGGATGAGAAGCGGGTGTCCAAGGAATTACTTCGTTCCAGAGTTCCCGTAGAAAAATTTAATTTCACTACCACCGCTGAATTGGTTAGTGACAACAGGTTGATAGGGCAGGAAAGGGCGGCCAAGGCAGTTTCTTTCGGGTTATCGCTTGATAAGAAGGGATACAACATATTCGTAGTGGGCAATCCTGGAAGCGGTCGTATGACTTACGCATTGAGACAAATAGAGGCGAGGGCAAAGAAGTCGACAGCTCCGGATGACTGGCTTTATGTCCACAACTTCGATAACCCGAGTTCGCCCATAGCAGTAAATATGCCAGCCGGCCAAGGAAAGCGGTTCGCTCAAGCGATTGCGGACGTCATCGAAGAGCTGAAGTCAACTTTAAGCAAGGCCTTCGAGGATAGCCAATATGAAGATGCAAAAGCTCAGCTCGTCAAGGAGTTTCAGGAGCAGGTTAACGAATTGATGGAACGTTTAAGGGGGATTGCTCAACAGAACGGCTTCGTCATAAAGCGCACTCCTCAGGGATTTATCAACATCCCCCTGGTTAAGATCGAACAAGATGGCAAAGTGGTATATAGAGAGATGCAACAGGAGGAATTTGAGGCCCTTCCAGAAGAAGAGCAAAAGAGATTGCAGGAAATATCGGAGAAGATATCTCAACATACCTTGGAGACTTTAAGAAGGATAAGGGATCTCGAAAAGGGTCTAAAGGATAGAATAAGGGATCTCGAAAGGAACATATCCCGTAACGCTATAAGTCCCTTCATGAGTGAACTTAAAGAGAAGTATGCCAAATCCGAAAAATTGTCTAAATGGCTCGATTCCATGGAAGAAGACGTCATCAAAAATTTCAATATATTCGTGGCAGCAGCGAGGGACGAAAACATAGAGGTCGACTTTGGCAAATATATGGTAAACGTATTCGTCAGCAATGATCCGGATAAAGGTGCACCTGTTATCAGGGAATCCAACCCTACTTATTACAACCTCATGGGCAAGGTAGAGTACGAAAGCAGGCAGGGTTACCTCTATACGGACTTCAGGAAAATTGTCGCAGGAGCTATCCACAGGGCGAACGGCGGATACCTTGTATTGGAAGCCGAAGAGCTGCTTAGGCAATACTTATCCTACGATGCCTTAAAGCGTGCTCTAAAAGATGAACAGCTTACTATTGAAAATTTAGGTGAACAGTGGGGATTTGTGCCGGTCTCTTCTCTCAGGCCAGAGCCCATTCCATTGAACGTCAAGGTTGTGATTGTGGGCACCCGTATGATTTACTATTTGCTAAGCCTGTATGATAAGGAGTTTTCCGAGCTGTTCAAGATAAAGGCAGATTTCGACATCGATATGCCTCGAAATGAAGCTACAGAATATGACATGGCTGTGTTCGTAGCTGAGTATACGCAACAGGAAAAACTGCTTCCATTTAACAAGGAGGCAGTTGGAGAAGTCATAGAGTTTGCCTCGAGGCTTGCCGAGCATCAGCGTAGAATGACCACGCAGATGAACAAAATAACCGAGGTGCTGGTAGAGGCAACAGCTTGGGCAAAGGCAGAGGGAAAAGAAGTGGTGGAGGCCGCGGATGTTCGAAAGGCGATTAGCGAGATGCGCTATCGTGTCAGCCTGATCGAAGACCGCCTGTTCATGTCACTCGAGGAAGGGATACTTCGCGTCGAAGTTGACGGCGAAAGGGTTGGCCAAATAAACGGGTTGACCGTGATTGACATGAGAGAACACTCCTTTGGACACCCCGTGAGGATTACCTCAAACGTCTACATGGGTCAAGAGGGAGTCGTCAACATCGAAAGAGAGGTCAAACTCACCGGGCCCATCCATAACAAGGGACTGCTGATACTTTCAAGCTACTTAGGCAAAAAATATGCACAAGACATGCCACTTACTTTATCTGCCAGGATAGCTTTTGAGCAGACCTATGAGGAAATAGAAGGCGACAGCGCTTCCTCAACTGAGCTGTATTGTTTGCTGTCGTCGCTTTCGGGTTATCCCCTCAGGCAGGGCATTGCAGTTACGGGATCAGTGGACCAGTTCGGAAACATACAACCCATAGGAGGAGTAAACGAGAAGATTGAGGGGTTCTTCAGATATTGTAAATTCCGTGGTTTGACCGGTAAGCAGGGCGTGATGATCCCGAAGCAAAACCTCATTCATCTTATGCTGGATCACGAGGTGGTAGAGGCCGTAGAGAGCGGTAAGTTCAACATATGGGCCATAGAGACTGTCGACGAAGGCCTTGAGATATTGACCGGAGTACCGGCAGGCACTCCTGACGCTTCGGGTAAATATCCTGAGGACTCAGTTCATGGCAGGGTTAAGGCGAAACTGAGGCTCCTAATGGAGGAGGCTGCAAAGCTCAAGAAGGCCCTTCAAAAAGATGAAAAAGATGGAAAGGAAAGCAACGGTAACGATAACGAATAGAGCAAGGCCAAAATGCCAAAAGGACAAACGGTTTCGTTAGATACTGTCGATCTTAAACTGCCCGATCAAAGATGGGTCCTTGATGTTTTAGAAATCCTGGCGGGCCTGTGGTGTCATCTGCGACCCGCCAGGATAACGCGAGAGGAGCCCCTAGATGGGCTTATTTTGACCGTGCTATCACAAAACACTAATGACAAGAACAGGGACAAAGCGTACGTACTTCTAAAAGCGTGTTTTCCAAGGTGGGATGACGTACTTGCGGCTACACACGAGGAGATAGCATCTGTCATCAGGCCTGCCGGACTGTCTAACGTAAAAGCAACGAGAATCAAGGAAATCCTCAAGATAATATATGACCGATTCGGTGATTGCAGTTTAAAGGGCCTTCGAAAGATGAAAAAGGATGATATAATCGGATTCTTAAGCTCCCTCCCTGGCGTAGGTCCCAAGACTGTCGCGTGTGTCCTTCTCTTTGACTTGGGATTGCCAGCTTTTCCCGTAGATACTCACGTAGGGCGGCTATGCAAAAGGATAGGCTGGGTGAGCGCGAAAAGCAGCCCGCCGGAAATCCAAAAAATCATGGAATTAATCGTGCCAGAAAAGCTGTATTGGTCCGCCCACTTGGATCTCATATCTCATGGCAGAAATATATGTTTGGCCAGAAGGCCCAAATGTGGGGAATGTCCCTTAAATGAGCGCAAGCTGTGCCTTTACGCATTAGGAGGTAATATCGATGGCAAGTAGGTTTACTGTATCTGTAACCCGTGCTTCCTCATATGAAGAGGAGGAAGTCTATAAAGCCTTGACGGATATGCTTCAGCTCATCGACGCACCCTTAAGGATGGATTTGTCCGAAATGCTGTTCAAGGTAAACCTTCTTGCCCCAAAATCACCGGATAACTGCGTTACGACTCACCCGTCCGTTGTGAAAGCTTTAATCCGTTTTGCAAGAAGCAGGGGATTCTCAGGGAAAATTGTAGTAGCTGATTCGCCAGGGCATCTTTATGCCGATAGAAAAGAGGAGTTGTTAACCCTCACCGGTATGTATGATGCAGTAAAAGGCGACGACAGCGCCGTGGCTACCATACTGTCGGATTCGGGCTTTGTAAGCCTTGAAATGCCGGAAAACGTGGTCTTAAAAAACCTCCGGGTCTCCAAGCGCTATTTTGATGCACCATACGTGGTGAACATTGCTAAATTGAAGACACATGCCGAAACCGAGATCACTGCGTGTATAAAAAATTGTTTTGGCATTGCAGATACGGATACCAGAAAGAAAGCTCATCTATCCGTCTCGATAGAGAGATTGTGCAATGCCATAATAGATTTATATTTAATAAACCCTCCGAAGTTAAACATCTTGGACGGGATTTGCGCAATGGAAGGAAACGGTCCAACTCACGGTAAACCTAGGTTTACAGGTCTTCTCATGGCATCCGAAAACGCTTTAGCTCTTGATTTCGTGGCCGCCAAAGCCATGGGATACCGTAATCCCTTGAGCATACCATTGATAAGATTAGCTGCAAAAAAAGGGATAGGGCCATCATCTATAAACGATGTAGATATCATTGGCCTAAATTCCGAGGCTCTTGAAATAAAAGGCTTCATTAAGAGCTCTTCTTCGCTCAGAATGCTTCCCACTTGGCTAAGGGGATGGACACACAGATGGGTGGCCTTGCGACCGGCACTTCGAAAGGCCACGTGTATTAAGTGTGGCGTGTGCGCCAAGGTGTGCCCCAAGGGTGCCATTAAGATGAATCCTTTCCCGGAAATCGATAGAGGGTTATGCGTGAAGTGCCTATGCTGTCATGAAATGTGCCCAACCGGAGCAATGGAGGTAAGTGAGAACTTGGTAATGAAGCTGCTCAGGGCTTAACGCAAAAACAGGAAAGGAAAAACAAGAAAAGGACGACAGGATTTAACGTCGTCCTTTTCTATCATGTCGCCAATATTTGACTTTGGGCTACTCGGGTCTCGACTCGCCTTCAAATGTCTTAAGCCTATCGAGCACCATTTTGTAGCCGTCTGCACCATACTCCAGAAACTTCTTAACGCGGCTTATTGTCGCTGTGCTAGCGCCAGTCTGTTGTGCTATCTGAGGATAGGTATACCCTTCCTCAAGCAGTCGGGCGACCTCTAACCTCTGAGCAAGGGCTCTAATTTCACCGATTGTTGCGACATCCTCCAGGAAGTTGTAGATTTCATCGACGTTTTTTAGGACTAAAAAAGCTTTGCACAGTTGGTCGGTTAGACGATCTTTCCACTTCTCAGCCATTCTTTATCCCCCCTTTTTAATGTATATCTTGATGATTCACGCTTTATTGTACGACTTTTCATCGCCGAATTCAATATTACAGTTTTAAATGTGCATTTGTCAAGGGGCAAAAAACAACTAAGCTATAACAAATTCAGCATTGGGTTGTCGCACCATGGAACGAAATGTTTGAATCACATAATTCAACTCGTCTTCCTTTCCAATGGAAACGCGCATCCATGTAAAACTCTTTATATCCAATTCAAGCATATTAACTCTAATGCCTCTTTCTTTCAAAGAAGCACGCACATAATCTTTATTCAGGTCAGTGCGAATTAACACGAAATTGCTTTGGCTAGGATAAGCGTAAAACGATTCTATCTCGTTAACTTCATCTATAAACTTGTCACGCAAGAACCTTATACTGTAAACCCGACTTTTCATCCATTCGTCGTACTCCAGCATCATGCCCGCAATCTCCTGCGAGATCACGTTGACGTTAAACGGGCTTTTTATTTCAAGTAGCTCGTTAGCTATCTCTTGCGAACATAAGGCATATCCGACCCTAAGCCCTGCAAGACCCCACGCCTTTGAAAGAGTTCTCAAAATGCACAAATTAGAGGGCATTTCGTCATTGGCGACATCCAAAGAAGATTTAGGGGCAAATTCGACGTAAGCCTCATCCAGGACAAAAGGACAGAAAGACAACTTTGCAACTTCTATCAGCTTGGCGGGATCTATGAACATACCGGTTGGATTGTGAGGATTATCGAGCAGAATAAGTTTGGGAGAAACTCTAGCAATTGCATCCAAAAGCTGCTCTATATCCAATGAAACCTCATTATCATTAAAGTTTAACGGCAAAAAGTGTTGCTCGGCTCCAAATATCTTGCATAGGCGACTGTACTCCGAAAAACAGGGGTAGGTCGTAAGCACCCTATCCCCTGGCTTTACGTAGGCCATAAACAGCATCGAAAGTATTTCGTCGCCTCCGTTGCCTATAACAATACGATCCTGCGGGAAATTCAATTTGGCGCTCAGTTTGCCTCTCAGCTTCGTAGCATAAGGGTCGGGATATCGATTGAGATCGACGCCGGAAATCAGCTTTCGCATTTCCTCCCTTGGAGAGGGGGGTAGCTCAAATGGATTTTCGTTCTTATCTAATCTGAATTCTCTATCTAATGTGAACGTAAGATCACGTAACATCATGTAATCCTCCTAACGATTTATTAAAATAAACGCATGACGCAGCCAATACAAAGTTTACCATGATCATATAATTTTCGTCAAGTGTATTGCTCCCATTTTGCAGTCATTCCTTAGGGTAGTACCCCATAATCGAAGTCTCTTCGAAGCAATTGAGATAATTAGAAGCTTATATATTATGATTCATTAAACAGCATCCTAAACTTCACTCACCGTAAGCATCATTGATTAATACGTTGTATAATGGTATCAGCAACATTTATTCCAATGACGCAAGGAGGGTATCTGTCATGGCTATTAGTAGAAATATAAAAATCAAACTCTTTTCGACATTGTTGTTGGCTGTTTTCGCTATTTGTCTATTGCATTCAAGTGCCTTTGCCAAAACGCCAGAACAAAGGATTAAGCTATCTACGCAATTGTTACAGGATATGAGCAAACAAAGCGATGTCGAAGGCTTGACTGATCTGCTGGGCGACTGTGTTGGCGTCGCCATTTTCCCCAATGTAACGAAGGCTGGGTTCATATTCGGTGCAGAATATGGTGAAGGTTTGTTACTCCGTAGAGATCCCAATTCTACGCGATGGTACGGGCCTTCCTTCATGAATGTAGGTGGAGTATCTGTAGGACTTCAGATAGGCGTGCAATCTACGGGCCTCATTTTGGTAATAATGGATGAAGCGGGATTGAACGCCTTTAGAAAGGAACACGTAAGTTTAGGCGCTGACGTATCAGTAGCGGCAGGACCAGTAGGCCGCAGGGCCGGGGCTGCAACAAACTCCATTTACAGTTATTCATTGGCGAAGGGGGTTTTTGCAGGGGTATCTTTGGGCGGCGGCAGCGTAGATATTGACGAAAATGCAAACACAGCCTATTGGGGCAAAAAGATATCGCCTTCAGAAATTTTGCAGAAAAGGGCAGTCAAAAGCGAGGTAAAACCGCTTATTAACGAACTCAATTCACTTATTGCAAAGGCTAAGAAAAAATAAAACCGGTTCGTGCCTGCGCTTGACTAGGGGGCTATATATTCATATAATGGTTTTTGCCAGCCGGGCTGGCGGAATGGTAGACGCACGGGACTTAAAATCCCGGGGACGCAAAGTCCGTGCGGGTTCAAGTCCCGCGCCCGGCACCATGGCGCAGACACAAATAGATATCGCGGGGTGGAGCAGGCCGGTAGCTCGTCGGGCTCATAACCCGAAGGTCGCAGGTTCAAATCCTGCCCCCGCAACCAATTTAAGTGGCGGTGTAGCTCAGATGGCTAGAGCATGCG